>PDYJ01000767.1_pt1 | contig 689261 bp, 640 predicted proteins | sample 1430841 | NCBI WGS metagenome assembly PDYJ01 (sample SAMN07237672, study PRJNA390542) | Gut metagenome, whole genome shotgun sequencing project. | isolation source: fecal pellets | host: Mus musculus | place: USA: New York, NY | collected 2016-10 | reverse complement strand
AAAATACTTCAAGCCTATACGAAACAGAAGAATTATTTGCTGTCAACGATGTTTATATAAACATTGCCGAAAGCAAAAAGGATTTCTGTTTAATGAGCAGTTCCAATAATTGCAGTTCATTTCGCAGCTTATCGTCGGCCTTATCCAACAATTGTGCGATATTCCTTTGAACCTCAATGCTCGGACAATAAAACTGCATTGGCTCAACCATTGAAATATAATGTCGATTGTGCCCTAATGGGGTAAGTCCCATCCATTGGAGCTGCTCAAAAATGAAACGAAGATTGACTCCACATTTAGTCGTCAGTATTTTTATGGCAGAGGATTTTACCTTGAAAGGAAATGTAATAAATTTCATATCAAAGATAAAATCGTCAAGAATGATACAATTGCCCTTATCATAAAACGCCAAAGTTTTCAGAGGTATAGCCAAGTATAAGAGATTTGTTCGCTGTCAGTACCGGCGTTGTGTTCTTGTCAGAACTATACTCGTAATCTTCCACGATATATTTGTAGGTTGCTCGTATAGAAGCAATTCTGCACCGCTTTTGGTATGAGTAGGTGCGTTTTTCAAGCGTTGGAAGATATTAGCTCTAATTGCCGACATTGTGGTGGCAGAATCCTTAATGGACGGAATTATAGATAAGGTTACGGCACATACTCAGAACATTTCCATAGGTGATTGCCTTGATTGTTATAGTTCGACCTTACAAGAGGGTGAGACAGAAGAACAAGGTAAATATCCTGTGTATGGCGCTAATGGCGTTTGCGGCTATCTTGATTATGCTACCATTTCAGCTCCGGCTATCCTGGTTGTAAAAGATGGTTCGGGCGTGGGAAATGTATTGTATACTAATGGCGATTGCTCGGTAGTAGGCACTTTGAATTACTTGCAACCAAAGAAAGGTGTGTCGGCGAAATTTTTATACTTCGTATTGAAAAGATTTAATTTTCAGCCGTATAAAACTGGTATGGCTATACCGCACATTTATTTTAAGGCATATTCTAAGGCCCGCATATTCTGTCCCGAATATGAAGAACAATCGAGAACAGCGGCATCCCTATCTCGCATAGAGGATAAAATTGCACTTGAAGAAAGGTTACTCTCTTGATACAAGAGCAAAAGCAATATCTACTGTCAGCGATGTTTATATGAACAGCGCGGAAAGCAAAGATTGTTTTGCCTTGTTCAGTTTTACCAGATAATCGGTTTCGATGGAAAATTTAGTTCTCAATCTTTTCACCACACCAACGAGATATAATTGAGTTTTCAAGTCGGGCAATTCAACTTCCACATTTTTAATATCACCGTAATGCAGGTGAATAATCGTTGAGCCTTTGGCATATTTGCTCAACTTGTTTCGATAGATTGCGTTGATAATTAACTGATATACTCGGCACTATGCTCTTGGGATATATGAATGCCGAACATATCTCCTCCCAATACTATGCCTCGTTCAGTAATCGCACTTGGCGCAATAAGAGAGTAAGCATCAACTGTGGTTGATGCAGGGAATAACAGGTCGTTATCTTCGCTTAGTGTAAGTCTATCGACCTTATCTGTATGGCTCACAACATTATCTATAATTGCATCATACGTTGTGAACAATTCCCCGTAGATAATACATCTCTTCCCATCTTCGGTTAAGTCTTCTTTGGAAAGATTCATTACCGAAAATGCTTCTCCTAATTCCGTTAGGCTATATTTTTTTCTTCTCAACTCCACCCCAATGCTTAACCACAATTCCGTCCATTAAGGATTTTAAGTGGTCAATCAACTTGCTTTGCAACGCTATGCGCTCGTCAAGAATATTTAGGAGATGGGATATTTGTAATTGTTCTGCTATTGAGGGTAACGAGAATCGCACTTGGTTTACAAGGTCGCTACTAATGTTTTGAACGACCCCTCTGCCGCTAATCGATAATACTGTTTTTGGATAATAGGTGAGATAAGCAAATTACATAAGAAATCTCTATCCATTTTTTCTTCGTAATCTCTCAACACAAAACCACCCATCATGTATATATCCTTCTATTGCCATGACATATGGTTGTCCGAAGGTCATTGAGTTTGACAATATTAAGTCACCTGGACTAACTTTCTTGATTTTTTTGAACCCTCTAATGTTATTCTTTCAGAAGTGGATGTTACAAGTCGTCCAGTAGTCGGCATATCTCCAATTTTTACCCAATTAACTCCTTCGTCAGAATGTGTAATGAACTCAATTATCGGACGCGGCGAACTACCCCTATATAGATTAACGACATCGCAAAATTGAACTTCCTGCCACTCCTCGGTGAAGCCGGGGAATCTCAGAGTTGGCACATTTGCCGCTCAGTTTTCTCAAAAGGGTTAGATTTTGCTATGTATAATGGTATATGTTCAACATTAAACATTTCTACAATGCAAAATCCTTTAACTTTCCGTCAAGTCGCCACCTTGTGGCGAGAGGATAAGCATAAGTATGTCAAGCGTTCCACGATGTCGGCATACTCACTTATCCTCCAAAACCATCTCCTACCGTACTTCGCAGATGCAACCGCAATCACCGAGGAGCAGGTGCAGAAGTTCGCTATCGAAAAACTCGATAAAGGACTCAGCCAAAAGAGTGTCAAGGACATTCTTATCGTCCTCAAAATGATTTTTCGCTTCGGCGTGAAATCCGGCAACTTCACCCACCAAGATTGGGAGGTGAAGTTCCCTACCGACCATTCAAACCGCGAGTTGTCGGTGCTGACAGTTGACAACCAAAGGAAGCTGATGAAGCACCTTACCGACAACTTCACTTTCCGCAACCTCGGCATACTGATATGCCTCCATACAGGTATGCGAATCGGAGAAATTTGCGCCTTGAAGTGGTCGGACATCAACCTCTCGGCGGCAACCATATCCGTTAACAAGACTCTCGAACGCATCTACATTTCTGATGCAACCCCGGCAAAAACAGAGATAGTAATATCCTCACCAAAGACTACAAACTCTCGCCGTGAAATACCAATCGGCAAAGGACTGCTGAAAATCCTCCGTCCCATCATGGCTGTCGTAAACTCCGACTTCTATGTCATAACAAATGAAGCCAAGCCAACAGAACCGCGTACCTATCGCAACTACTACAAGCATCTTATGGAATCGTTAAATCTTCCCGCGATGAAATTCCACGGTCTCCGCCATAGTTTCGCCACCAGATGCATCGAAAGCATGTGCGACTACAAGACCGTCAGCGTGATACTCGGCCACTCCAACATCGCAACGACACTCAACCTCTACGTCCACCCCAACATGGAGCAAAAGAAAAAGTGCATCGACAAGATGCTACGCTCACTCTGAAATACTCCATGCATAATAAGTTTGGTTTGGTTCGGGCTTTATATATGCCCGGCCAAACCTAAATTTATATAGAAATGCTTGGTAAAAAGAAAGCTGGGTGTGAGTGATATTGTTCTCGTAAATTACAGGGGCATTGACCGGAAACGTTTTTTCTAACTGTTCTAGCCGCTCAATCAGTGCATCAAACGACAACTTTTCACCGTAAATCATAGAGGTTTTCATTGCTTCGTAGTCAAGGCGCATTTTGTCGCGCAATTCGCCAGTCGGACAGAATGCGATGGTTGACGGATGGTTAAGCTCGTAGTTTACACCGCCGACATGATAGAATCGTTGGCGATGGGCGATGATCTCCTGATATAATTCCATGTCGGAAAGAGCGGCTTCTGCAAAAGCGGTGTCCATCAGTCGTTCCAAATCATAAAGATGGCGGCTCATGCGGTCGGAGCGAGGTGAGCGACGCTGATATTCCTCATTTAGCAGGAAGGCTTTTTCAAGGAATGTGCGTGTCGGTGTTATGGTCGGTATTTCGGCAAATGTCTCACCGTCAATCTCCGGGAAAGCATTGCCAACGAGTGATGATATGCGCTTGACTTCAAACGGTTCTTTCATCGAAAGACAACTTATCTCAATCTTGACTACGGGACGCACATACGCATCAGAGTCAACTTTGACCGGATAGTGAATCTCTATGATTACCGGATCGCTGTCATGGTCGATTGGCGAACCGTCCTTCTTTGTAGTTATCGGTATTACCTTGCATTCGCCTAAACCGGATTCTACAAGTTTCGATTTCAATTCCTTTGCGAACTCGCCAAGGATATAATCACGATTGACAATACGGAGATTCTTCACCTGATTGTTAGTCGCAGCTTTAGCGCAATCCTTACCAAGTTCATTGAGATAGAAATCACGATAGAGGGCTATGTCGATGTCTTCCGAAAAGCGGTCAATCAGGTTCCAGCCTTTGCTGAGACTTGTTCCACCTTTGAAGAACATATACTTTGCCGGGGAAAGGGAGAACAGAACTTTCAAAATGGCAGTAACCCACCAGTCTTTTTTCAACCGCACCCACGCTGATGTTCTTTTTCATTTGCTATGATGTATGCCGATTGTTGACGGTCAGCATCCGAAGCATCAATCCATCTGCTCATTTCGTTTGATTTTATCCTTTGTTTCGATAATAATTTTTCTAATCCAGCGCGGAGCACGAGCTATATCCTCTTGCCATGTCTCTTCCTCCGGGTTTTCTTTCAACACGCCATAAACTACGTCAAGAGTATTATCATCAACATTATATTGCTTGATAGACTTTAGCGCAAGCACTAATATCGGCATAATCTTGCCCTTATATGCAAATGTCGATGGCACACTATGTTTAAGAGTCAGAGTACGTTTGCCAATCTTTATTTTGCGTGGTGTTCCTGATGTAAGATACACGGAGTTCATTGGAACTTGTGTTGAAAAACCGAGATAATTCTCAGCAGTCGCTCCGGTAGGCAACAGTTGCGCATCATCACGTTTTGCTATGGTCTGTGCTATTTCTCCTATCGTCGGAATAACGGGTCCAAATCGTGATTCTTTTGGCTTAACGTATATCCCTGTGGCAACTCTGACGAGCTTCCCTTCATTGCATAGTTCAGACAATATGTTGGAGGCGTAGTGAGTGTCAATAGGCAAAAAAGCTATCCGGCAGGAAGATGGTGCCCTTCTTGCTGCGATTGACCTTTGAGATAATTGTTTGTTTCATATCGCGATGAGTAAAAAAGGAAAATAAACGCTTAATTGTCCTTTCTCAGCAGTGCAAAGTTAGTGTTTTATTTCCAATTACACAAAACATTACATCCAATTAAATAGGATTTTACATCAGCCACAAATCATAGGCGTGATATACTTTGCCAGTTTGGTTTAGTCCGGGCACTATATACCCGACCTAAACCAAACCAATATATAGATAGGGCTGGTGAAAAGAAAAATTTTTCTTTTGCATAGTTCTACTTTAGGCGTGAGGCACGAGTAAGACGGTCTTCTTTTATGTAGCGGCTGAGTGAGGCTTCGGTGGTGTGACCCGTGGCTGCACAGATTACATCTCGGTCATTACCTCGTAGTCGCATATTGGTGGCGAATGAGCGGCGCCCAGTGTGACAGCTCACCATCTGCCAGCGTTGGTATATGTCGGTTTTGCGACCGGCTCTGCCATTGCCTACGTCGGCGGTGTATGCCTTGGTAACATATCCAGCTAACGTACTTTCAGGATTTGCCTCATATACAGCTTTCATTATTTCTTTCAGCGCATCATTGAACTTCTGGTTGCTGATTACACGCGGCATCGCCTTTCCGTCATCGTATAGATCGAGAATCGCTTGCGTTTCAGGCAAAATCTTCACGACTGAAATCTTGTCGGTCTTTTTTGCTTTATATTGGATATATCGCTCACCATCCTCTGTTACATGAATAGAGTTATAATTGAGTTGTTCAAGATCGGAATGGCGCGCACCGGTCCAGCACATCAAAACAAACTGATTGCGCACGGTTCGGAGGTGTTCGGTTGGCAATTCCTGTTTTGTTATCAGCTCAATCTCACTTTCAAGCAAAGCAATGCTTTCTGACTCCTCTTTCAGTTTCTCACAGCGAAGGAAATCCTCTGCCATACATTGTATGCGCATCGGTTGGTCGCGGATAACGGTCTTGATTACCTTAATGTGGTCGCCGATAGTATTTAGCTTTAATCCCTCGCCATAGGCAAAGGAGAGATAATCGGAATAAAACGACTTATTGAGTTCGTCAAACCGAATATCGGTGATATGCTTCTTCTTCATAAAGTCGCGGATATAACGGCGAAGATGCTTGTAGTGCTGTATCGTTTTCAGTCCAATTGGTTTGCCGTGCCATGTTCGAGCCGGGGCAGCATCAATAAAGACATCAAGAGCCACAATGAAGGATTCTTCACGCTGTCGGAGCATCGCTTCAAGTTCTTCTTTTTTGCGCCGCTGTTCAGCCTCACGTTGAGCTTTCTTACGCTCTTGCGCTTCTTCCCGTGCTTTCCGTTGTGCCTCCTGAAACTCGCGTTGCTCTTTATGGGCGAATTCATCTATCGCTTTATCAAGTTTCGTTCTCGAACCTTTAGGATCATTGATTATAGTATCAATCAGAGCCGACATTTCATCAAGCTTGTCGCAGAGTTCCTTCCCTGGACCGGCACGAAATGTATTCCACCGTCCGGGAGTGGAAATGGCGTCATTCCAAGTCTTGATGTCAACTTCAATTCGAGAGTTGAGCATAAGATTGGAGTTGAAGCCAACGCGACGGGTATAAAGAGGCGCAACGCCGGTTTTCTTGGTGGTTCGCAGTACGAATTTAGTATATGCTGATTTAGCCATATTCGATAAGTGTTTATCTAATAACGGCAAAGGTATATGATATAGTTCAAAAGTTGATACAAAGTTGATACAAATCAAAGCGACATTATGCTGCTTTTTGCGACTTTCTGAAATTGTTAAAATATATAATTATCTAATATTAGCGCATTTACAAAATTGAGGTTTCATGAAGCATCAGAAAAGTTGTCCTTCCAAGACAATCTTAGAAACCTCAGCAATGATGGCTGAGGTCGTTGCTATGTCGTAATTGGAATCAGCAACAAACACGGCAATAGAATATCTTGTACCATTAGGCAAATTCACATATCCACAATCATTTACTGCGGATATGCGACCTTCGGGTGTCGGAAATCCTGTACCTGTCTTATGTCCTATCAGGGCATTAGTAGGCAAAAGGGGGAAAGCAAGCCTGTCAAGCCCCGTGCGACACTGTTCAAGCATGACGGATATTTCAGAATATGACTGTGATGCGTTTCTCAATTCGTGGTAAAACCTATCAAATAGCTGCGCCATTGCCAAAGGTGTGGTACGGTTAAGATAGCTTAGGTATGGATCACGGTGCATATCTTCTTCCGAGGCTCCGATTACAATCTCATCAGAGATACCCATTTGCCTCATTATTGATGTTACTCCCGATGTTCCACCGACGCGATGCAGGAGTATGTCTGCCGCATTGTTGTCACTCTCAACCAAAGACCATTCAAGCAGTTCTCTTACAGTCATGGCATTTAGGCTCTTACCATACTTTTTGAGCATCGGGCTATAGGTATCCTCTTTCATAGCCTTCTCGCTGAATGTTACGGTATCGTTCAGGGACATACCGTTAGTATTTATCCAGTGCGCTACCGTCAGAGCCAGCGGAAATTTGACTACGCTCATCATAGGGAAATCCCGATTGCCGTTGACAGATACGGTGTCTTTGCCATTGATAATGACCGCGACACCTATCCGGGCATCTTTCCCTTTGATATACTCGTGCAAAGCATTCTCTATCGCCTTGTTTCCACCAGCGAAAGCAGGCGATATAAAAGACAAATATATAATTATAAACAGTAACTTTCTCATTTTGAATACAGTTTTGTCCCTCATATAAAATGACAGTCTAATGAACCTAAATCCCCGTCTTGAATAGCTTTGATTGAATTACGAATTATATCTGCGTCCCAGTTCCACCATTGGAGTTCTTGCAATCGGGCTATAATATCTGTAGAGAATCGTTTTCGTATTTCCTTTGCAGGAACACCGCCAACAATCGAGTATGGCTCGACATCCTTTGTGACAACAGCTCGTGTGCCAATTATAGCACCATCACCGATGGTCACTCCAGCCATTATTATAGCGTCATATCCAATCCACACATCATTGCCAATTACAATATCGCCCTTGTTATCCCAAGCAGAAACAACATCAGATTTCGGTAAGTCCCATTCCTCAAAGAAAAGTGGGAACGTGTATGTAGAAAGCGATTTCAGGGTATGGTTGGCGCAATTGAATATAAACTTTGCTCCGCAGGCTATTGAGCAAAACTTTCCGATAATCAAACGATCATGATTTATAGGATAATGATACAGCACGTTATTCTTCTCAAAGTCACGAGGGTCATTCACAAAATCATTGTAAATGGTAAAATCTCCGACTTCAATATTCTGGTGCGTTATGACTGATTTAAGATAGACAGTCTGATTATCACCAGAACGAGGATATATCTCTGTTTGGTTCATATCTAAAACTATTTGAGCCGTTCTATTTCATTTATATTCAATATGTGCAAATAATGATAAATATTGCCATCTTCCTGCGCATCACCATTAATGCCAATAACGCTCTTGACTTCCATATAATAATCAGTTCTATTCTTGGCGATTGCCTTCTATCACCTGATTTATCAACTCCCGGACTTCATCGTCTGACATTTTCCTGTCTCTTACAAGAGTGCTTATCACTCCACAAATGGAATTGTTGAAATATCGCTGAACGACATTTTTCAGATTGTTACCACAATACTCCTCTCTTTCTATAAGCAACAGTTCGGTAATTTTTGAGCAGGCATAGCTGTATCGCGCTGATACACAATAGTTTGCATTGATATTGAATTGTTGTTGCATCTTATTGATATTGAATTGTTGTTGCATCTTATTGATATTCAATTGAATATGCAAATTTTACCGAACTATTGTTGATACACTTGTGAGAATTTCAGAATTACTTGATATTGATGTTAAAGATTTAATCGTAAGCAATAAAGCATAGTCATGGACAAGAAAGAAATATTTGACAGAATTGAATATGTAGTGGCTTGTGTCGGAGCTTTCGCCCAAAGGTATCAGCTCTCCAATATGCAGGCCTACGCATATTTGCGCCGTTTCACAGGCATAGATTTTCTTCTCGACTGCTATGCCGCCGAGCATACCCTTTCCATTGACGATGCTGTTTCAGACCTTCAGGTCATTTGCCAACGGGAAGGAGGTAAGATATGATACGTCTCTATCACGGCTCAAACGTAGCCATTGAGCATATTGACCTCTCGCGCAGCAAACGAGGCAAGGACTTCGGGCAAGGCTTCTATCTCAATGCCAATCCCGACCAAGCTATGGAAATGGCAACTCGTACCACTCGATTCCTCAATGAGGGAGAACCAACATTATCCTGCTTTGAATATGATGAAGACGAGGCGACAAAGAACGGGCTGCACATAAAGATTTTTCCTGATTACTCAGAGGAATGGGCGGAATTTGTCGTGATGAACCGCAAGAACAACTCCGATGTTCCGGCTCATCCTTACGATATTGTAATAGGTCCGATAGCCGATGATACGGTTGGCGTACAGATTCGCCGTTTCATAATGGGCTATCTGTCGGCATCGGCATTGGTCGAAGAACTGAGATTCAAGGGCGACCATGCTGTACAATACTTTTTCGGCACACCCAAAGCAATACAACTCTTAAAACGCATCGAATTATGACACAAGACATACAGTTTCAGATAGAATGCCTTGCGGCAGAACTTGCCGAGATGCTCATGGCGGAATATGGCTGGGATATACACCGCGCCCTTGACGAGTTATATTCATCAACCACCTTCGCAAAGCTCAACGACCCCGAATGTGGCCTCTACTATCAGGGAGCCGTCTATATCTTCCAGTTCCTCAAATCCGAAATCGAAACCGGCAAAGTCGCATAAAAATATGGCAAAGAAAATCAAATCACAGCATAGAAGAAAAGGTTAAAGATTGGTGTAAGCGCCAACTTTCAGACATTCGATGCCATACCAAGACAGAGGAAATAAATCCGGAAATAGGAAACGCTCTGCGAAAAGCTCCAAGCAAGAACGGCGGAGACGGCAGAAACTTTCCTGACATTCAGTGTTTCATTGAAACGACGCAATACATTATGTGATATATTACGAATTCTTTTCACTGTGTTCTTCAGCATAAATGATTGCTACCTCAAAAATTATTTGTAACTTTGCATATTAAGCAGTAGTATGTGAAATGGCCAAGATTATCACAACGACACAACGGTGAAAGCCGTAAACAAAAAACATTGGAAGCTCCAACGTAGTCGCTTAAAGGCTTTGGTCAGCCTCGCATAGCTACGCTGGAGTTTTTTTATAGATATGGCGGCTCTTGATGACCTCATAAATAAGATTGATAATCCGGAGTTAAAACTCCAGATGCAACATGTCGTACATAAGCTTCTCAAACAAAAGAAGTTTGGACTTGTATTTGAAGACCATCTCCCCGAGTCCACCTTGCTTCAAGGGCTTGATGTTCGAGCTGGTTTAAATGTAACCTATAAGTCTGAGCCGCTTAAAGAACGCTTCTTTGTTCGGTCAATCAGTGACGGCATGGCCGAGTGCATTTCGTTGGACGATACGACCTCGACCTGCACAATCCTGATTGACGATTTAGTGCCATTCGCCACTTTCGGAGAGCCTATATATCCGTATCTACAAGTTCAAGATACTATTTCAACAGCCCCCGATAGTCCGCTTTGGCATTCTCTTATTCAGGCCGACAATTACCATGCACTACAACTGCTTGCCTATCTATATCCCGGCAAGGTTGACTGCATCTATATCGACCCGCCCTATAACACTGGCGCTCACGATTGGAAATACAACAATGACTATGTAGACAGCAACGACTCATATCGTCATTCCAAATGGCTCTCCATGATGAAGAAGCGTCTGTTACTTGCGAAAAAACTTCTTAATCCCGCCGACTCAGTCCTTATCGTCACCATTGATGAAAAAGAGTACAACCATTTAGGTTGCTTGCTTGAAGAATTGTTCCCAAATGCATCAACCCAAATGATTAGTATGGCAACTAATCCCAAAGGTGTTAATCGTAATGGATTCAGAAGATGCGATGAATATGTTTATTTTGTATTGTTTGGAAGTGCTGTTCCTCAGAGGTTAGAGCTTTCTGCTGAGTGGGCTCCATCAACAAAGAAGGATTCTAATAAATTAAAGAAGAATCTTACACCGGGATGGACATCTATGATGAAGGGGTTCTCATTCATCAAGATGGGAAAGAGAAGGTCTTTATTATGCCATATACGCAAATCCAGATACTAAAACGATAGAGCATATCGGCCAACCCATTCCAAGTGACCATACTAAAGATGACGAAATTGCAGGCTTAGTGCAGATTAGACCCATCAGAACTAATGGTGATTTAGGGTGTTGGCAAGTTGGGCCTGACGAATTAAGGCGTAGAATTAAACAAGGACGAGTAAGATTGGGTTCCAAAACAGATTATGGATACGTCGTTAATTATTTGCCTGATGGAGAATACTCTAAAATCTCAAATGGACAGTTCTCTATTATTAGATATGCAGATGACGGTTCTATTATAGCAACACAATCTATTGAGATTGATGACGAGAGCTTGGCACCTTCCTTATGGAAGGTAGCTTCGCATGATGCTTCTGCAAACGGTTCTACGCTTATCCGAAAGTTTTTATCCGATAAACGCTTTGAATTCCCTAAATCGTTATACGCTGTCCACGACACTCTCCGTTTTTTCGTCGCCAACAAGCCCAACGCAGTGATTGTCGACTTCTTCGCAGGGTCAGGCACCACGCTTCATGCCGTGAACCTGCTAAATGCAGAGGATGGAGGAAAACGTAGGTGCATAATGGTGACCAATAACGAGGTTGGCGAGGCCACCGAACGTGAATTGACTGCCAAAGGCTTCAAGCCCGGAGATGAAGAGTGGGAAAATCTCGGTATCGCCCGTTATGTCAACTGGCCTCGCACCGTGGCTTCCATCACCGGCCTTGATGTCAAAGGGCAACCTATCAAGGGGGAATATCTTACATATCTCACAACTGAAAAGGAATCAAATCGTCGTTTTCAGCAAATATCTTTCGTCAAAGATTATTCTTCTCTCAATCTATCAGAGAAAAAAGACCTTGTGGCTATGCTCTCCAAAGGAACAATTGCAAAATCAAGTGTTGAAGACGATGCCTCATACATCGTTGACAACGACTCAGCCATCGCAATTCTACTCGATGAAGCCGCTGCTTCCGACTGGCTCGACGAACTTGAAGGACAGGACGGTATTCGCGACTTCATTATCTGCACAGCCGACAAGAAGCTATTTAATTCGCTCAAAAGGAGTATATCCGAATCTCTCGGAACTTTCAAAGAGCAAGTGCCTATGACGCTGTCCATGTCGCAGGGATTCAAGACAAACGCCATCTTCTTCAAATTGGGTTTCCTTGACAAGCAAGCTGTACAGATGGGCCGACAGTTCACAGAAATGCTGCCTCTGCTATGGATGAAATCGGGAGCCTACGGCGCGTGTCCGCAAGTCGATTCCGATTCCATCCCTGCAATGCTTATTCTTCCTCAGAATAAATTTGCAGTCCTCACCAACGAGAACGAGTTCGGTGCTTTCTCCGATGCATTGGCTACAACCAATGACATCGAAACAGTATATATCGTAACTGATTCCGAACGAGGTTATCGCGAAATGGTGGCTCAACTTAGAGTCCGCAATAGCTATCAGCTCTACCGTGATTATCTTGACAACTTCACTATCAACACGAAAGGCTCAATATGAAAGTCCAGTTATTCCCTTTTCAGCAGACAGCATTAGCCAAGATGCGCAAACAGGCGCATCAGGCTCTTTCGTTGTATAATATCGACACCGACCACCCTTCGCAAATAATCTCATTTACCGCTCCTACCGGCGCGGGCAAGACTATTATCATGTCTGGACTGTTGGAAAACATATACTTTGGCGATGAGATTCTTCCTGCTCAACCTAATGCTATCACCATATGGCTCAGTGACGACCCTAATCTTAACGAGCAGTCAAAAGAAAAGATAGAGACGCGAGCCGACAAATTTACTCCCGGCCAGTGTATCACAATCTCCGAAGATTCCTTTGACTGCGAAGTGCTTGAAGACGGGAAAATATATTTTCTGAATACTCAAAAACTATCCAAGACAGGTAAACTTACTAAGCACTCTGATAGCCGACAATATACAATTTGGGAAACTCTCCAAAACACAATTCTCGAAAAGAGCGACCGATTATATTTCATCATAGATGAAGCACACCGAGGCGCAAAGCCCTCGGAATCTGGCAAAGCCACGTCTATAATGCAGAAATTCATTCTCGGTGATGAGAGCGTGGGGCTATCGCCAATGCCTTTGGTTATCGGGATGAGTGCCACCATCGAACGTTTCAATAGTCTTATCGGCAACTCAAACTCTACCATTCATAAGACGTCAGTTTCTCCAACTGATGTCAGGAGGTCGGGATTGCTCAAAGAGTGGATTACCATAAACTACCCCGACCAACAGATTGCAAATAAGGACATGGCTGTTTTACAAGCTGCCACCTATGAATGGCAAGATAAATGGAAACGTTGGTTTGTGTATTGTCAAGAACATATGAAGTAGTCAAGACTTAATCTGACAATCACGGATAAAAACATTACCTTTGTAAAAAGAAAAGATTAAGCCATGACCACATCAGAAAAAGTCATCAGGAACAAACTGGGACTGTTGGAACTGTCCCAGCAACTGGGCAACGTGTCGCGTGCCTGCAAGATAATGGGCTACAGCCGCGACAGCTTCTACCGCTTCAAGGAACTATACGAGCAGGGCGGAGAACTCGCGTTGCAGGAGATATCGCGCCGCAAGCCGGTGATAAAGAACCGCGTTGAGGAGCACATAGAGAACGCCGTCGTGCAGATGGCCTTCGAGAACCCGGCTCTCGGACAGGTGCGTGTCTCCAACGAACTGCGCAAGAGGGGCATAATTGTCTCGCAGGGAGGGGTGCGCTCCATATGGCTGCGCCACGATCTGGAGACTTTTCAGAAACGCCTGAAAGCACTGTCGGCCAAAGTCGAGCAGGAAGGGATAATCCTTGACGAAACGCAGGTGGCGGATCTGGAGAAGGCAAAGGCCGAGAAACAGGCACACGGCGAGATCGAGACGTTCCACCCCGGCTTCCTTGTGGCACAGGACACATATTATGTGGGACATATCAAGGGCGTGGGACACATCTACCAGCAGACCGTCATAGACACCTATTCCAAAATCGGATTCGCCAAGCTGTACGACCGAAAGAACGCTCTTGTGGCCGCAGACATGCTCAACGACCGCGTCGTACCCTTCTTCGAGCAGCACGACCTCAGGGTGATGCGGATGCTCACGGACCGGGGAACCGAGTATTGCGGCAACCGCGAGACCCACGAGTTCGAGTTGTACCTCGCCATCGAGGACATCGACCACTCGAAAATCAAGGCAAAGAGCCCGCAGACAAACGGTATCTGCGAGAGGTTCAACAGGACAGTGCAGTGCGTAGAACATCTTGTCGCTCAATAGATTGCGAATCTTCGGGTACAAAGCCCCGAAATCGCCTCGTCCTACCTTCTATAACTCGCTAATTCTGACCTTCTCAGGCCTGCGTTTTTGTACCCGCAAAGTTAAACAATCTATTTGCCCCATGCAAGGAGATAAACAAAATTCTTGAATGATTTGTTTCTAATATTGGAAACTTTTATTAATTTTGCGAACGATATGACAAGCAAATTTGATGAAATAGGTTCGCTATTTTTGAGGCGGCGTAAGGAACTCGGTCTCACTCAGCAGCAGTTGGGAGAGAAGGTCGGTGTGACAAAATCGGAGATATCCAAAATAGAGAACGGACGAGGAATCACTTTCTCGACCATAAACAAACTATCAGAAGCATTAGATGTATCAGCACAAATAGAGTTAAAGCCGACTGCTGAGGTTTCCATGAATATGATTCATTACATTGTGATGAGTATGGGGCTGTTTGCACGACAGTTTAAGCTAACAAAGAAAGAGGCATGTAATTATCTATCACGATTCAAAGGGCTGGAGTTCTCGATAGATAATTATGAAGTGGAACATCAGCTGTCTATGCAGGACTGTGTGGATGATATGGCTGCTATATGTCTTAAAAACGGGGGAGCGCTATCATGAGGCTATACCATGGTTCCAATCAACCTATAGAAAGAATTGACCTGACAAAAGGCCGTAAATACAAGGACTTTGGACAAGGATTTTATACTACTCATCTTCCACAGCAAGCCAAAGAATGGTCAAGAACCATCACTAATCGCTACGGAGGGATTCCGACCGTAACCGAATATGAATTTGACCTGGATAAGGCTATTGCAGCCGGACTAAATGTAAAGATTTTCGAGGCCGCTGACCGAGAATGGGCACTTTTCGTTATGGCAAATCGCAACAGGGTCGGCAGGGAGTTTCATCATGATTATGACATCGTAATCGGTCCGGTAGCTGATGATGATATGGCACGTCTTTTCGGACTTTACGATATGAAAATTATAGACCTCGAGGCTGTTGTGGCAGGTCTTATTTACAAAGATCTAAACTCTCAATATTTCTTTGCAACCGAACGTGCTCTTGATTATCTTGTGAAACTATGAAGCAGACAGACAACAACTTTGAATTTCTGGTTGAATATATCACCGCCAAAGTAGTAGAGTGGATGATGAAAGACCAAGGCATAGGTCTTGAAGAAGCATTGGTGCAGTTTCATAATACCGAGACTTTTGAAAAGCTATGCGATTACAAAACAGCCCTTTACATCGAAAGCCCGTCGTATGTTTATGAAACCTTCTTGGACGAATTTCGACAAGGCACTATCTGCAATCTCACCGACTAAGAAGTCTGCGAAATTAAGATTCATTTGAAAAAGTGTAGCAATTCTTCGGTTATTCGTTGGGAAAAGTGTAATGAACTCCTGTTGATTCGTTGGAAAAAGAGTAACTCTATCAGTGACAAATCCAATAAAACGCTGAAAATGAAGATTCAGTATTGCTCTGACCTGCACATGGAGTTTCGTGAGAATATGCGCTTCATGAAGTCAATGCCGCTTGAACCGGTCGGCGATGTCCTCATCATAGCCGGAGACATCGGCTATCTTGTTGACACCACGGTTCCGCATCTCAGATTCTGGAAATGGGCATCGGAAAACTATCGTCAGGTTCTGATGATAGCCGGCAATCATGAATATTACAATAACGGCGACATAGCAGCACAAGGCGACAGCTGGCAAAAGATGTTCTTGCCGAATGTCGGCTACTACCATAATAAAGTTGTCCGCATAGACAACATTGACTTTATTCTCTCGACATTGTGGTCAAGATTACCTCCAACTGACGAGGTTGCTATCCAAAGCGGCATGAACGACTACGTCCAGATTCTCTACAACAAACGTCGACTCATTCCGCAAAACATTAACGATGAATTCGAGCGGAACCTCGCCTTCATCAAACAGTCTGTGGATGTTAGCGACGCCGAGAAAATAGTCGTGGTCACTCACCATCTCCCCACATTCGCAGCCATCGAAGAGATACATAAAGGCAGTGTGCTCAACGCAGCCTATGCTACCGAACTTGGCAACTACATAGCCGACAGTCGAATCTCGGCATGGATCTACGGTCATTCCTATCATCTCACCGACCTGACAATCGGTAACACCCGCCTCGTCAGCAATCCCCTCGGCTACCTCTTCTGCGGCGAGAACTCCGCCTTCAACGACACCGCCGTAATAGAAGTTTGATATATTGGACTTGCGGGCAATCTTGGTTTCAAATAACGCTATTGGGCTCACAAAATGTATAATATATTAGACTTTTGGGTTAATCATATTGGAATTATGTATTGACTCGAAAATATTTTTTTTGCGGATTTGTGGAAAAGTATTAAATTTGTGGCCACAAAATCTGAAACAAATGGCAAGACAGCATTGTAACATACTAATCAGCAAAGGAATTCAGAGCTTAAAAGGCTTTGAACGCAATGCGTATATGCAGTTGCCATCAACAACAGGCACATCATATTGCAGAACTGTCCGACCGGTTTGTTTCAGTCCCTCAACTGACATAAGTTAGTCTACAAATATAGACTGCTGAGATATAACGACTGTTGGAAAGTTATTACCAAACTTCCCGACAGTCGTTTTTTTGTGTCCTAACCGATATAACCTTCTCCATCGCGATTAGCTGCAGACACACATTTCAATAATTGCGCCTTATGACGCATAATTCGCAAAAAAATGAAGTTTAATGAACAAAAGAAATTATATCGTCAAAATGCTATGATTCAGTCGGACATATGCAGCCTCCCCGATAATCGTGGCCTTGATGTTATTTTAGTTCCCGATGAATGTGCTGAAATCATCTGTCATATACATAAGGCAATGGAGCGTCTTGCTCCTATGGGTGATGATTGCAGAAGAAGTCTTTGGTTTGAGGTCAAGGGCAAGAGGTGGGAGTGGTACCGCTTGTCGGTATCTACCTATAAGAACCGTCATTATCTTTACATCACTGGAGATCCACATGACCATCATATATTCTGTGATAAGGAAGATTGTAATTCTCATCGCTGGTTCTTCGAAGATATGCTAATTGGAATATTCTCAAAAATAGAGAAATATGTTGTCGGGCTTGTTGATAACATCCTGTCTGCACCCGAACAGTATAATGCGTATGTTGAGAAATATTTGAGTTACTATCGGAGAGAAGAGTTGATAAAGAGGTCGATCCTGAACTCATTGATTGCTGACAATCGCTATGATGGGATTGATATACCTCGGGTAATCAACATCTATGAGAATCAGGTCGAGCCTACTCAGTTCTCCGAGATGACTCTCAGACGCTATATGCACTATTGGCGTATCTCATACGAAGCTGTATATGGCAAGATGTCAAGAGATGATATTGAAGTCTTCCGGCGTTCAAGCAAAGGATACGAGATTAAAGAATATAATCTCGACTCTGAGAATGATTTCAGGAGATGGAAGACAGATGTCTCTCCTTATCATGGTTTTGATGTGGTGTATGCCAGAGTTCCCTTGTACCCCGAATTTACCAATGGGCAATGGCATTTCTATATCGGTACCCACAGCTATTGGAATCTTGATGATTGCTTTAAGGCGATCTTAGGATTGTCTGATGTGGGAATCTCGGTTGAATTGGGAGAAGTCGAACATATACTCGGAATCTTGAATGAGACTGACTATGTTGAGATTACTCCTTATGCATACAGATATATGCAGGGCGATGACATCGGTAGTCAGACGAGGCTTCCTTATGCTGACGAAGTTGACAAGGATGTTATCAGGAAAATAATTGCAAACACTAAGTGGAATAAGATTGAGAGTGTAAGTCCTCTCGCTTAACAACTTATAAATTAGATAAGTTATGAAAATTCAATATGCATCTGACCTTCATCTGGAGTTTCATGAAAACAGCCGCTGGCTGAAAGATAATCCGATCATCCCGGTGGGTGAAGTGCTCGTATTAGCCGGAGACATCGGCTATCTTGGTGATGACAACTACTGCCTACATCCATTCTGGGACTGGTGTGCAGACTCATTCCGTCAGACTATTGTCATTCCCGGCAACCATGAGCTATACAAGAGTTTTGACATAAACGAGTTTCATGAAGGGTGGCAGCTTGAAATCCGTCCTAATGTCAAAGCCTGCTATAACTGTATGGTCCCGCTGTCGGCTGATATTGACCTTATTACTTCGACACTTTGGGCGAAGATACATCCATGGGATGAATATCAGACCGAACGTGGCGTGACTGACTTCCACCGAATCCGGAATGGACAGTTCCGGCTCTCGGCGCAGCGTTTCAATGAGGAGCATGATCGGTGCCGCGAGTTCATCGAAAGAAGCGTGACAGCAAGCCACGCCAAGCATATCATTGTGGCCACTCATCATGTGCCATCTTTTGAACTGATGTCTGACGAGTTCAAAGGAAGCCCCATCAACGGGGCATTCACATCTGAGCTTGGCGACTTCATCGCCGGCAGCCGTATCGACTACTGGATCTATGGTCATTCGCACCGAAACATAAACAAAACAATTGGCAACACCCAATGTGTATGCAATCAGCTCGGTTATATTTTTCAAGGCGAGCAAAAGGGCTACCGTAGGGATGCCATAATTGAAATCAACGACAATGAACTTCAAATTTGATGCAAGTCGGGTATTCTTCACATCAGATACCCATTTCAACCATATGAATATAATCAGCTACTGCCAGCGTCCGTTTCGTGACATTCACGAAATGAACGAGACAATCATAGTGAACTGGAACAATGCAGTCGCACCGGATGATATAGTGTTTCATCTCGGCGACTTCTGTCTTGGAGGTGCCAACGAGTGGAACAGGATTCTTGACCGTCTAAATGGCAGAATCTATCTCATTCTCGGCAACCATGACATAAGAATATCAGGCAGGGTTTCATATATAGGTTTGAACACGTTGCAATGTCAATGTGCATACATATAGGGAAAAAGAAAATCTACCTGAATCACTTTCCTTATCTGTGCTTTGAGGGAGGCTATCACAACGACGTCTGGCAACTCTTCGGACACGTTCATACACGCCCATCAAACACTGGAATAGATGTCGGCCGACTCCAGCATCTGTATTCGACACAACTTGATGTCGGCGTTGACAATAATAACTTCACACCACTGTCTTTCAATGAGGTTCAAAATAAGATTCAAAGGCAGATTGAGCGGCAAAACACTAAAAATGGCAAACTATGAGTGGAGGATTTAGAAGAATCGTAAACCATTGAAAAGAACGCATCAAGCACGGCAAACCTGTTTGATGCGTTTTGTTTCACGACATAAAACTGCACCAACTTGGTGCAGAAGTTGCAATTTAAACGCATCCGAAGTGACCGAGATCTGATTTTTTCTACTTCAGTGTTAATTGAGATTCCTTTCTTTATCAAGTCGAGCGTACAGAGCAGGGCGGAGCTTCCGGTTATATTCTTCAATCTCCTTTATTTTGGGAGAAGCCGGTGGTACGACTTCATAGCCGCCATCCAGTCCTGATTTCGGTTCTTCATATAACGTATCCCCATAGTGCACCTTCAACCGTTAGCTGACTTCCTCACGAGTAATCTCACCCTTGACATTCCTGATTGCCAAATCAAGCAAGAGTGCAGATACCGTCAGTTCGGCCACGTCTTGCAAGCCTATACTGACAAGCCATGCATCAGCCTGTTCTTTTATCTTGGGATTATCGCAGTGCGACAACCTCACAAGTTTCCTGATATTTCTCTTCGTATGTCATGGGATTGTCATTCTATGTCCAATGGAAGTAAATTGTCGTCGTTGAAGCGGTCGAAGTCGGACTGAAAGAGCTTGTCCTGGATTATGCGGTATTTCTCAAACTCCGATTCTGCAAAACTCTTGGCAAATTCAGCGGTGATTTTGCCGGCATCTGTCAGAACGGCATCGCCGGACGCTTCAAGAATTATGTCGATTCGTTTCGCCCAGTCTTCCATCGTCATGGGAATATGGCGTTGAGCCATACGCTCCGCCATATCAAGCACGGCATTGACAAGTCGCCCCATGTCGGCAAGTTCCACCTCCTTGAGATAGTTCTTGGCGATACCTACGTCAGGCTTTACAATCTTCCCGTCAGGAGCGTTCTCCCATGTTGTCAGTCCCATGTGTTCTTTCTCGGCGTTGGCTCGTTCAACGATAAGCTCAGCGGCTGTATGACCATGCACAGCGTAGTGCATCTTGTTCTGAACCTTCTTGAAGAATAGTCTTGTGGTGGGTGCATCTCGGTTGTAGTCGATGGCAGTAGCATAAATATCGGTCAGTTTCTGATAGAAACGCCGCTCACTGAGGCGAATCTCCCGGATCTCAGCCAACAGATGCTCAAAATAGTCCTCTCCGATAAACGAACCGTTCTCCATACGCTTCTTGTCAATCACATACCCTCGTATGGCAAACTGACGCAAAATAAACGTACACCACTGTCTGAACTGCGTGGCTCTGGTGCTGTTCACACGATAACCGACTGATATAATGGCATCGAGATTGTAGAATTTCAGCGAACGATTGACCTGACGCTCGCCTTCGGTTTGAACTACCGAGAAATTCTCGGTAGTTGCCTCCTGGGTCAACTCTCCGGTCTCGTAAATATTCTTTAGATGCAACCCGATGTTGTCAGAAGAGCAGTCAAACAACTGCGCCATAGCCTTCTGCGTACACCACACAGATTCGTCATGGTATATCACCTGCACACCTGATTCCTTCCCCTCAATCTGGAAGATCAGGAACTCGGCAGTGCTATTTCGTATCTCAAACTTATTCGTCATTTTACTTCAAACTATTCAACGTTTCTCCTATATATGTCATCATCGATGCGCTGACGCGCAGTGTCAAGCAGATAGGTCGAAACCTTCAACCCATCCACATCCTGAAGACCGATAGCCGTCTGCCAAGCATCCGCCTTCTCCTTCTGCCCCGGTTCCCCATGGACTATGTACTCGTCAAACTCACTCATATATTGTTCTCTTAAATGATACTCCTCTTGTTTCTGTATAGTAGTTAGAACGGCAAATCTTCAGCAGAGGTCTCATGGTCTCCAAAATTAGATAATGAAGTTAATATATTATATCGTTTTAATAAACTATTGATGCCATGCAAAACGTCAGGTTGTAATAAAATTGGATTATGGGAGTATTCTTTGTAAATTAATTCCACATAGACACGTTCTATCGTGGGAAAGCTATTAATTATGTCAATCCACTGTAACGCTTTTTCGGATGTCTTTGCATTAATGAGAAGTCTGGCTAAACTGTTACAGTAGATTCCATGAGTACGCTCATCTTTAAACACACATTCTGCAACCTTTTGTGCAACATGTGATGCATCAAGACCATCGGCTTTAATCATTTGATATCTTCCGAAGAAACCATAAGGAATAATGTCTTTTTTTATAGGAATACACAATTTGTTTTGTCCCAATGCTATTCCAACCTCTTGATCACACCAACTACTATATCTAAATCTTTTTACTAATATGGCGCAAAGAGCGTTCATCGAAAATAGAGCATCTGTTAGAATCGAGGTCCATTCTTTAGATGGTTCTATGTCTTCATGGGCTACAAAGCCGTGAATCCCCCATTTCTCTAAGCAGACTTTAAGATTCTTCGCCGAGACTTTATTTTCTGAGATATGACTTATGAAAAGACGAAAATAATCCAGATTCCATATAGATTCTGTAGTAGGTGTATAAACGGTAGCATCATCGTATGGCACAATGATTGTTTTGTTAATTACAAGCGACTCAATGCTCTTAAGAGCATTATCGAATGCATCAGTAATATCTTCTATAATTTTATTTTCGTCATCACCTTTTATTTGAAGATATTTTTCTACCGAAACTCTTAATTCGATTGTAAAGTAGTCAATGCCACCGTTCCAATTATCGTGATTATCAAAAATCTCATATAGATTCTCCTCTTTAAATAGTTCAAATGCCTTTTGATTCTGATATTTAAGAAAATTATGAACGGTTCTATAATATGTTTTGAATACATCTAACATAATAGAGTTTACATAAAGGTTTGCATATCGAGAACTTTTAAGTTGCCGGTCTTATCAAACATGAAGTTACCTTCATTCAAGTCAATACGACCTTCGGGACATATACTAAACAATTCGTCATAAGCCTTTTCTATGAATTCAAAGAAAACAGATATATAATGAATCCGTGTGGATATTTGTTGGTCTGAGAGTTTTATGAACGTGTCCTCATCATCATTGATATGCGATAGATAATCTTTACACAGCATTATGCAACGATTGATTTTAGCGGTTTCTTTATTCTTGTATATTGACCATAAATCGCTACAAGTTAGACAATTGCTAATTGGGTTATCTGTAAAAAGAGTAAACCATGCATGTCTAAAGTCGTTAAAAGCATCATTAACCCATTTTTGTTCTGATGTTTTATAAAGTTGTTCCATAATAATCCATGTGTACATTCGCTTCTCACTGACGGAGTAAAAGTCACCCATATATTCAATATTGCATAGATATTTACAATGGCGACCTTGGAGAGCGTTGCATACAAACACCTCTTGTTGATCAGAGGTTAATTTCAATACTTTCTCTTCAGGTAGAGCAAAGGCAATCCCATGATTCCCAGTCCCAAGTAATCCTATAATATTAAAATAAGGATTCTTGAGAGAAAATTCTTGTTTCAACTTATCTATTTTCTCTTTTCTCATTTTTATAAGTCTTCATCATCAATATCGCTGTCATCAAGATAATCTTCTATTATATCAGGCTTTAACTCATCCTTCCAGTGATCTGTTAACTTTATAGTCTGACTCTTTGGTTGTACATGATGAGGTAATTCTTTTACCTGCATAATAATTGGGAGGTCAGCGATAAGTCCTGATAATACACATGCACCCACTGGTAAAATGGGAAGTTGTTCGACTGATACTTTATCCAAGTAGGAGACAGCCTTCTCAATCATTTCTATGTCTTTGTTATTCACCAACCGATGAATCAGATAATTGTGCAATTGAGAAACAATTGTACCTGATATATCTGACGGACGTTGGCTTGACAAGGTGAGAAAGACACCAAACTTGCGACCCTCTTTAATTATTTCTTCAAAGGTTTCAAGCCGAAAGTCCTTGAATGATTCATTTTCTCTAAGAGATTCAAATGATAATATATTATGTGCCTCATCGATAATTATATTCAGAGAGTTGGATTCATTGGCTGTCTTTTTCTTATCTTCATATAGCTGATAAGATACAAGCATAGGAATCATTTTCTTGACGAGAATATTGCAATGGTTTAAATTGATGACTACAATATTCTTGTTTTGCCAAAAATCTTCATCGGAAATATTCAGGGTTTTGTTGAAATCTTTTATAAAACTTTTCAACTTGTTTATTACGGGTGCTATGTGATCATTTTGGGCACGATTAGAAAGCACATCATTAATAAGCTGTATATATAAAGTATCAACTACAGAATCAAGGAAATCTTCTGGGATAGTATATTTACCGGCAGCATGATACAAATCTGTCGTTTTAATATTATCAGAATTTTCTCCATTAATGTATAGATTTTTACCTTTCTCTATACGATAGTAACAATTTTGCTTTCCATGCCAGTCTAACTCCCTTTGGAGAGGGATGTCTAAGTCAAGGTCATCCTTATCATGAGGAAGAATCTGTTCAAAGTAATCAAACAAAAGTTTAGACTTGACTCTGTCAGATAGCACCAACGTATTACTAACCTGATCTTGCAATATGCCACGAATGTAATTCAGAGATGATTCTTTCTTTTGAATCCTTTCATAAAGATTGAGAGCTCTTCTTATGAATGGTTGTTGAGTTTTCTCAGATGCGCTACATAATATTGAAAATAATTCAGGCCTCAATAAATCAATTTTATGAAGCGGAATTTTATCATCCCCATCTCCCTTTAGGGTTGATAGGTTATATACCTGTTTCGATGATGTTATGACTTCTTTGCCAGAGTACTCACCATTAAAATCAAACAAAATGAACTTCGCGTTTTCATTAAACCTCTTATTTTTACCATATTTATCAAAGAGTGTTTGATATAGACTTGCGAGAGTATGGCTCTTGCCACTACCAGTATTACCGAAAATGCCTATATGGCTTGCAAACAGCTTGTCAACACTAATTGAAATGGGAACATTTTGGTCAGCCATTAAACATCCAATCTCGATACAATCCTCGTCTTCCTTGGCAAATTTATGTATAGTTGAGAAACTTTCATTATCTAAAAGGATACACTCATTCCCGATGAGAGGAAGTTCCTTAACTCCTTTCTTATAAACTGTTCCATCAAAGTATCCAATCAGTTTCGCTATGAGAATCCTAAAGTTTTCCTCTCCTAATGTATGGACTTTCTGAGAAGAATTTGAGTTCTCCTTTAGACATTCGCTTTCAACTTTTACAACAAGGACATCGAATCCCTTCAATATTTTAAGATATCCACCAACAGAAACATTTTTGATGAGCTGCCCACAATACATTAGATGTGAACTATTCTTGTTCACATCAACTTTAATAGATATTTCTCTGCCAGAAACAGAGTAGACCTCACCAACTCTAAAAATTGAACGCTTATCAACGTCAATACGAACAGACTTCTTCATATCATTCGTTTAAGTTGTTGATAAACAAATTTATTAATGGTAGCCATATCAAAACATTCCAACTTATGGTCTGTTTGTTGCTGTGCCCAACCCTTGTAACTCTCATCTTGTTGAGATAGGAAATCCGTTGGGGTGACAACTACGATATTATCATGCCTTGAAGTCCCTCCTCTATGTAAACAATCTTTTATATATTCTGCGGCGGCTTTATTATAGGCAAATACGATAATCGTGAGTGTGGGATTATTGTTAGCACATCTTACAGTTAGATTTGCCATATGTTCGTCGGCAAAGGAGAATCCAGAGACAAATAACAATGAGTTTTGAGATTCAAGACTGTTAGAATAGATTCTCATTAATTCATAAAAGTGATGATCAATTACGCTTTTCATGAATTTTGTCTTTCTAGGATTGATCATGACGAGCTTCTCATACTCTTTTATGAAATCTTTGATTTCTATCGTTTTTTCATCTTTGTCCAATTTATTAATTTCTTCTTCAGTCCAAAGCTCTGAAAGAGACTTGTCTTCATCTGGAATCGGTAGAATGACCTTTTGGATCACTTCTAGCTTTTTCAAAACCTTTCTTAAGGTCTCACAGTTGGCATCATATTTAATATCAATACCATTGCCATCCTTCCAGTTTATAGATCCATGTATTTTAAGAAGATTAAAAGTGGGAATTTCGGAGGAACTGACAAAAAGGGGACTTAATTTAGAAAGTACATTTGAGAAGACCTCCTCCCTGAATGTAGGATTATTACGTCCCTTAAAACCATCGTTAAACTCCACTTCTGCTTCCGCAATAGCCTCTTCATTGAAAAGGTCAATATTTGTAGTGAAAATATTTATCTTCTTGCCTATAAGCGTATTTGCTCTTGATGCCAATATGGAATTCCATGTTGTATAAAAGGAGATATAATCCTTTAGTGTAATATCAAAATCATCATTGGAGAACCTTTCATGAGCAATACATGGTGACATGGCACATCTAATATATGCAGATAGCAACGAAGCCTCAATCCTGTTGGAATATGGGCATAAATAGCTGCCTTCCTCAAGATTCATCAGTTCAGTAAGCCATTTCTCAATATTTCCGAGTGTCCCCAAATAAGGGCGTGAACACCCAGAACCAAACAAGAAATTTACATGAGATGACTGCACTGCGTTACGCAAGTTATTAAGATTAACGATATTCATATTATTTCTTGTTCAAAAGTAATTACTCAGATAATTTGTGAGTTTTAGTCGATCGGCTATCATTGATAACGAAACATATCCGATGCCATTAGAATCCATTGAGTGGTATCAAAGACCATTTGTATTATAAATGAATGCGAATCGACTAACACGCTCATATACCTTGGTAAGATATAATGCTATTGATAAAATACTTCGTAATTATTTAATATTTAACAGCCTTCCCATAAGGAGGTAAAGGTTCATTAAATAATGTTCCAGTAAAAGGGTTAGTGTTATAGTTAAATGGTCTCTCGTTTGGTTCGAAAATTTGAGAAACAAAATAGGCTGACGCATCATCAATATCAGGCAACACTTCTACATCTCTTTGAATCGAATCTTGAAGTGCTTTTGCAATATGCCACATCAAAACAGGTGGGATGGCATTCCCAATTTGCTTATAAGATTTGGCCTCTGAATTGTTCAAAATAAAATTTTCGGGGAATGACTGAATACGAGCTGCTTCACGAGGAGTAAAGCGACGATACAGTTCTTTATCAGGGTCAACCAAAAGTAAAGGGTCGCGTGAATTAATACTTGTTTTCGCCAAATGAGACGTTATTGTTAGGCAGGGGCCATTAAGGTCCTGCCATAATCCACGCTTCATATTATTCTTCGCATTTTTCATGCCCTGAACCGCACGTTCTGAAAAATAGTACTTTTGCTCAGGAATATCCAATCGTTCAATGACGGTGCTCAATGGGACAGCGTTTTCAATAGAATTTAACGGCATGGGATATTGGAAACTATAATCTATATCTTGGCGGATGCCAACGATAAAGACACGTTCACGGCGCTGCGGAATTCCAAATTCCACAGCTTTCATAAGTCTAAATTGCACCTTGTAACCTACGCTTTCAAATTCGCTAACAATTTTTTTGATTATTGCGCCTCTTTGCAAGGTAATTAGTCCCTTGACATTCTCGCAAATGAAATATTTGGGAGATTTTTCTTTGAGGAAGCGAACAATTTGTTTATACAAATTGGCTCGTTCATCATTTGTATCTTTTGTGGGATTTACCGTGCTAAAAGATTGACAGGGGAACCCGCCAATTAGAAGGTCAATCTCTGGTAGTGCCTTGAAGTCAACATCAGAAACATCGGCACATGAAGCCGGATGTAGGAAATTTCGATTATATGTATCAACAGCGTATTTGTCAAAATCAACGGCATATATTATATCGAAGTTCAGACGCGGATAATGGTGGCCCAAGTATGTAAATCCACCAAGTAAGCCGAGGTCTGAACCTCCACAACCACAGAATAATGAAGCTACTTTAAGCATATGTCAAATCGGGTAACGATTTTGGATAACATCTGAGCCAAAATCCATTTGATATATCGTAGGAACTACATCAATTTTGCCCTCTTGTGAAAGAGCAAAAGGATTCTGAATGCGGACAACTATAACTTCAGACTTTGTGAAATACACTCTATAAATATTGTAAGCACTACCAAATTGCTCGGCAGCAATCCATTCTTTACGGGTAATATTAAGAGAGTCTGCCCATGTTTGGTTAAATGAGGGTCGAGTAGTTCGTTTCGTGGCTTTAACTTCGATATAACGAGCAAATTCAGGATTGTGAGGATTTTCATCGGCTTCAATAGAAGCGATGTCGTAACCAAGTCCTTTGGTCTTGCCTAAAAGTAGAACTTTGTTGACTAAACGTTCTTTATAAGCCCTTACTCGATCTTGTTCAAGTTTGAAAACAAATGCTTCGCCCTCATCACCAAGGTCTGTGGTGGACTTAATCGCAGTTTTAGCCGCTTTTAGCTCATCTCTTGTGGAAATAGAAATCGATGAAATATCAGAAGCCAATAACTCTTTGTTGAAATGTCCGTTATACTCTTTCCATTCATGTAACATCAGTTTGCGTCCATCGATTGTGGAAAGATTATAAGAATGAACGTCAAAGTATGGAAAATTTAGGCTCTTAATGAAAAACGCTATTGCATTCGATTCTTCACTATTAAGCCATATTCGTTCGGAATCATGTTCAATTAAATTGGCAAGTTCGAGAAGGTTAAACTGCTCTTTAATGTGTTGCCATTCGTTAGATCCAGAAAGTTTATTACGTTTAACGCCATCTCGTCTATCAGACATTATGCGGTCATAAACTTCCTGGGCCGGAACCTTACCTCGAAGCACGTCCAAATTATTTAGGACATAGTAGCCAATTTCCTGTTTAGACAGTAGTTGCTTATTGCTTTGTGCAATGAAAAGCAATTTTATAACATAGCAGAATGGCTTTATCTTTATACCTAAATCCACCTCGTCCTTTACAACTGTCGCTTTCTTTTCCCCATTAGGAAATTGAAAATTTAAGCATAAATTTTTAAAGAACGTAGGAAAGTCACTATGGTCTATTAAATAACGACATGATTCCGACTCGTGTATAATAATCTCATTTGCGTCGTTATCAAATACAGGATAAAATAGGTTTAGCAAGACACCCATTATTTCTGTATAATGGTTTTTGACAGTCTTAAGATTATTCTCAGACAAAGAAGAATAATCTCTAACATGAAAAAGAGCGTAAGATAAATCTGAATATGCAGAACGCCTAAATACATCCTCGTTACAAGGACAGTATTTATGGACAATATTTGCATACAAAGGAAGTAAGTCCTCCATCTCCGTTTGGGACTTACCACGAATTATCGTGCATCTATATTGATTCTCCGGATTATACATCAAAGTAAGGCTTTAATTTGAATTGCAATTTGTTGAGCAAGTAAGGGTGGTACCGCATTACCCACTTGTTTTAACTGACTACCCTTATTGCCTAAAAATATAAAATTGTCAGGAAAACTTTGAATACGAGCAGACTCACGAACAGTAGGGACACGATTGTATTTGTAATGAAAATGATGATTGTGGCCACAATCAATTGTGAAACTTGGTTTCTTGCTGTTTAATCGCGTCCATGCAATGTGAACCTTTCTTGTATCCCAAAGTTCTTGTGGTAAATCTTTATAATTACCACCATCGGGCACCATTGAGATAATATCTTGAGTGCGTTTTGTGTGAATAGTTATGTCATGGTTATATACCCCATTACTATTAGTGCGGCATAATTCTTGATACTTTGAAAGGGCAGGAGTAACGTAATCGGAGCCATCTATTTGAGATTCTTCAGGTAAATCACTTATGGCCTCCTTGGAGGTTACTCTAACAGGAGTTGTTGGATTGGGAAAATTGAAGCGTGTACCGTCTTTGAAGCCAATAAATATAGCTCGTCTACGGTTTTGAGGAACGCCAAAGTCAGAGGCTGTGAGTATTTTATATGAAACAGTATATCCCAAAGTATTAAAGTCATTTAGAATAGCGTCTCTTACAATGCCGTTACCTATTGATAATATATTGGGTACATTCTCCATAACAAAAGCTTTAGGAGAAAATACGTGCACAAAATTTACAAATGATTTATATAACGTATTTCTCTCGTCCTCAATAATCCGTTTGCCAGCAACAGAAAAGCCCTGACAGGGAGGTCCGCCAATTATCAAGTCAACATCTGATAAGTTATATGCTTCTTTAATTTTTTCAGGATCAAGCAAGGACAAGTCAGCACACAAAGTGTTAGCAGACTTACGATTATATGAGTAGGTATCTAATGCATCTTGCCAAAAATCTATAGCAAGGAGGCTTTTGAATCCTGCCGTTTCGAAGCCCAAAGACATTCCTCCACATCCGGAGAATAAATCAATGAATGTGTGCAAACTATCTTGCATAACTAATGAAAAGAACTTCCGAGTAGAGCTGACGGGCGACCAAACCCTTTTGCGGCTACAAGGAAGTTCCTTAATATGATGTATATAAGTTATTACTTACATAGATTGGTCTTTGTCAGCGCAAGCGCAGTTTATAGTGCAAAGTTACGAAATTTTTTCGAGACTTCAGCTATCGGCGACAAAGTTAATGAACGGCATGGGCAAGAATCAGACACACCAAAGTTAAGAATGGTTGTTATTGCCATAAGACTGCTCTGATTCAGGCTCGGCGGCTATGGATGGATTGTCTATGTCTGTCTCGATAAGGTATGATTGAGCCGAATTGACAATGCGGTCATACAAGTGTTTGAGATATTCCTCTCGCTGTGCTACGGTCTTGATTTCGCACTCCCATACCCGGATAATGTGCCATCCAAGGGCTTTCAGCTCGGCTTCGTTACGGACATCACGGGCAACATTACGCTCTATCTTCTCTTTCCAGAACTCGACATTGGACTTTGGTAAGCGGAAATACCTGCAACCCTCATGCCCATGCCAGAAGCATCCATTGACGAAAATGACAGTCTTGTACTTCGGCAGTACAATATCAGGATTCCCCGGCAGTTTTCTGACTTGTACCCGAAAACGCAGACCTCGTGAGAAAAGATACTTCCGCACAATCATCTCCGGCTTCGTATCCTTTCCCTTGATAGCCGCCATACAGCGGCTACGCTGCTCCGTTGTCATAACATCTGCCATAATGTAATAACAAAGTTACAATCTGATTGTATGCAATCCAAGAATTATATACGAAATTTTACGAAGATACCCCGGCAAGATGGTTGGTCTTGTCGGGGTGTCGGAAGGGATTATGGGAACGTTAGCGGGGTGAGGTCAGAGGCGGTAGCAGGCTATGCGGCAGCCGGGGACTTGGTCGGTGGTGAGGGGTTCGTGGTTCTCGTCGGCGAAGTGGAGGAAGCCGTTGATTTTCACGGTCTGCTGAAGCCAGTGGACAAAGGCGGTCATTTCAGTGCGGGCCGTTTCCTTGATGCCTCGGACGCTGATGTTGATGACGATGAGGGTCATGTCAGGGATTCCGAGGTGGCCTTCGGCACGTTCCCACAAACGGAACTGGATGTTTCGGCGGTTGTCGAAATAGTGGATACAGGCACCGACTGCGTTCCAGTCGAGTGATACGTCTTCGGGGTTGCCGCCGAACACATCGGCGACATAGGCACGCACATCGAGATAAATGTCCATGATGGCGTTGCGGGTTGAAAATTGAAGTGATTGCATTGTGATTTGAGATTGAAGTTTGTGAATTACCAAAAGAGATTGCCGGATTCGGGAGTCCAGGAGTCGGAGGGTCGGAAATAGACGTGGGTGCGCTCGGCGTGTTTGCGATGTTCAAGCTGGATTGTCATAGTCTTGATGCTATCCTGCTCCTGCTTGGAGCCAACCATCATGGCTTCTTCTCGGAGCATCATGTTACGGATGCCGTCAGCGTCATAGCTGACTCGCTCGTAGCGGTAGAGCCATTCGACTTTCTGAAGATGGGTGTTCTCCTGATTGAGATGATAGCTCCAGATGCCAAGCCCGACGGCAATGCCGAGAATGGCTATGACTACGGCATACGCCCACTTGGGGATTGCCGCCCATACAGCACCGTTGACGATGCTATACATCCGTTCCCGGAGTCTTTCCGCCGCTTCCTTCAAGCCCTCGGTCTGACGGCTGAACTCGCGGTTGATTCCTTCATAGAGCGCGTTCTTGACATTCTGGTCAAGCCCGTCCTTGAATATTGTTACAAAAGCATCAGCTAGATCTTTCGAGAAATCCGAGAAGTCGAGCTTTTGGGCGATGTCCTTTTTTTGCTGTTTCAATGCCGCCTCCACCGTTGTCTTTACAGATTCGTTGGTGGCCACATTACTGGGCAGCTCGACTTGAATCGTTTGTGGAGCGGTTGATACGGGCGTTGGCGTTTGCACTGGAGCGGGTGCCGCTACCAGCCGGGTATCAATCCCCACAAGTAAATCCTTGTTCTCTTGCGCGATTTTGAGAATGTCGTCAATCTTCTCATCTTGTTTCTTGACGATTGAATACATATCTGCCATATTCAAACTGATCTTCCTTTTTCCTTTTTTGGTTTCTTTCTCATAGCGCGGATGAAGGCTTCCTCATCGGGGTCAACCGTCGGGCCGACTTGGAATAGTCCGCCCAGAGCCTGACATCCGGTCTCGATGACGTTCTCAACGACATTGGCAATCGGGGACTCCTTGACCTTTGCGGTGACTGAAATCGGAGTCGGTTGCTGTGGCTGTGCCTCTCTGATCCCGGTGTTTTGGGCAAAGAATTTGTCAAGTCGACTGTAGGAAAATGCACGGTCAATCTTCGACCCGTTGAAGGTAAATTCGCCGTCGGAGAAGCGAATGCCCTGCGGCTTGCCGGTGTCGCGGTCGTTGTAAAACTGCACGGTTATTCCTGCCGGAGCAAGGCGACGCTGGAACTCGTCCCATGATTTGCAACGGTACATCGCCGCCTGAATCTTGGGCTTCATCTCGGCAATCGCATCTTCATACTGCTTCTTTTTCGGCGAAAACGTAAGACCGTATTTCAGTTTGATGGCCTTCGTTGCCTTGTGGCTCTTGTCGAAATTGTTGCTTTCATCAATGGCTTTACCATGAAGATTCACGCGGTTATAGACGATATGGAAGTGTGGGCTGTCGGTTTCGAGGTGGCGCACAATTAGATATTGCGTGTCCTTGATACCCATTCGTTCCATATATTCTTTTGCCAGAAGTACCATGAAATCATCGGTCAGACGTGGCAAATCAGCCTTGTCGAAACTCACCGAAATGTGTCCGATGGGTTTGCTGATTTTCCTGTTTAGGCTTGTGCCGATGTCGAAACTGTCCACAATTCGTCGGTAGTCGTTGCCGAGAATCCCGTCGGAATCTATCACTCGCCAAGTGTCGGCGGTGTACTTTTCCTTGTCATGGAACTCTCGCATAACATAGCCTACAATGTCGGAGGCGAAGCCTTTTGCGAGTATTTTTGCTATCATAATAATGTAGAATTTTGAGTTTTCAACTTACCAAGAATCGCTAAAATCCCATCGAGACAAGCCTCGGCTTTGCGCTTTGTCGAGGGCCATGCGTTAGCCTGACAAGCCCTGACTTGGTCATTGAGATTCTTTCCTTGATACATTAGTTCGCGTATCGCCTCACGCTCGAAGTCGGTGAGACGTTCAACAATCGAGAGTCTGAAAGCACTGATGCGGAGCAACTCGGCAATGCTGATGCCGGCTGCTGATGCCTTTGCTTTCACCTCGCGTTCCTCGTCCTCCGTGAAATTCACGGAGACTTTCCGGTCGCGCTTATCACTCGATTCTTTCTTTGGACGCCCACGGAGTTTTACGCCGGGTGCGTCAGAATTGTACTTCCTCATGTTGCTTGTTGGGGATGGTGACCGCAGGGAACAGAGAGCGTCCCGGCGGGGATGCGAGGGGTTTCGGTGTGGTAATTATTTACCTCCCGAAACATACCCTTGCATCCCCAACTAATCCACTGTCGTTTCTTAGTTGTGCGCTGACGATAACCGCTCCCTGCGGTCGGGTTAATACTTACGTTATATGGTACTGAATGAGGTACCGAAGTACCAAAGTACCTTAGGTCGAAAGACCGAACTACCTGACGGTCTAAGGGTCAAACGTACATTCGACCTATGTGATGTCGGGACTAAATTCTTCATAGCTTACGCCAGATTTCGATGTCGTTGGCATAGAGATTGAGATGCTCCAAGAGGACGGCGTTGATGTAACTGCCGACGGTGGTGTCTCGGTCGCCGAGGATACGGGCGATGCGTTCGAGCTTCTCCCATACGCTGTCCTCGATGTTGACAGGGTGACGCTTCATCAGCTTGGACGGAGTGAGATAGGTAGCCTTGAAATCGGCGTAATCCGATTTGCGCTGCTGCTTGCCGACGCGCTGTTGTCTCGGCTGCTCGGTAGTGTTGGTTGCCGTCTGCTCGTTGTCAAACAGATTATCCGTGTTGGCAGCTTTGTCGCTGTTTACTGCATTGGTGGAGTTGATTGAGTTATCTGATTTCATAGAGTTATCAGGATTAAAGGTTGATACTATTGTTTGGGGTACATCAGTCAACTGAGTTGACTTGGATGCGGTTGTTGACGGAGTTTTCTTCGCTGTCATTGTTTTTCGGTTTTTGAGGGTTTGTGAATAGTGTCAGTATCCGGGTTATACCGTTCAACTGATACGAGAGTAAGTTGTAGTTCATCGATGAGCGTCTGTAAAATCGGGTTACGGCGTATCATGGCTTGCAGTATTGCTTGGTTGGGCTCGATTTGCAGCAGATAATCCGCTATGTCAAGTCCTGCTGTTCGCTCGTCATCGGTGGCAACTTCTTCAAGGAAGTTGAATAGGATTGCTTCGATGCCGAGACTGCGTAACAAACTCAGTTTCTGCCGCCACTGGTCGGTCGCGCCAATGTCGGGATACAGGATAACCTGACAGCCACGGAGAACACGAAGTGCGTCGGCATTGATGCATCCGTTTTTACCACCTGTTGCCAGCCACACATATTCCGGCAGGTAATATGCCGCTACAAGAGCGGTCTTCTCGCTCTCGACAATGGCAACCGGTTTGCCTCGGTTCATCGGCAAGAGGTGTTCGCCGAAAAAGCACTGACGCAGATTGAAGTCGGGCATCTTTAACAGCGAGTGAACCCATGTCACATGATTGAATGGCTCTTTGATACGCTTGCCGTTTTCGGCATTGTAGAGCATGACCTTTCCTGTGCGGGTGTCTCCATTGGCATCGGTCTGCCAGAACACGCATGACCCCGGCCAGTGCTTCGATGTGCCTACTCGGTAATCCTTCATCAGACGGAGCGCGTCCTCGGCTCCAAACTTGGAGCGGAGGAACAGATAGAGATTGTTCTTCTCATATCCGTGCAGAGTCTGTGAAACAGTCTCTGTCGCAACAAAGGATGTCAGCTTTCGCTGCTCGGTCGGTTTGGCTCGCCATGCTGACGGAGTTGCGAAATCACAGTGCAAGGGCTTCGCCTGTGGATTACGCTCGAAATATTCCTTCGGCGAAAGATGATAGCCGCAGCTCAGTTCGTGGTCACACCTGCCGACATCATCAGGAAACGATATTTGTTTCTCAGTGTCAATATACCGGCTAAAACAACGTTTCTTGTGACAGGCGGGGCAACAGTGACGGCTTCCAACCCCTTTATAGGGCTGGAGAATGAATCTATGATTACTCATTGTCGAATTATGGGATTAAGATGGTGCAGTTCTTGCAGTTTCCGCAGTTTGCTGATTGAAACTGCGGAAACTGCGGATAATGCACGGTGTCAAAGTTTGATGTATTTGCCATGCGAGGACTTCTGGAACAGTTTACCGAGATTATTTTTCAGAAATTCCATAAATGTGCGTTCTGCCATCCCGTTCTCCATAGCTACGGCGATACCTCCCCCTGTCTCAAATTCTTGGGGCAATGCGGAGACGATGGCCAACTGCTGGGCAGTGAGCGACAACTCCTTCAGGATTGTCTGTACCTTTACTGCGGATTCCTTGAAATACTCGGCGAGACTGATAGCACGTTCTACCGATATGAGGTCAATCATATCTTTGCCGGCATCATTGCACGCCCAGCGTGCCATCTGAATTATCAGACAGAAACGTATGGCGTAGATCTGTAGTTTGCAGTATATACCGACAAGGGTCTCGTTCGGCTCTCGGTCGCAAATGTCCGACAGATTGTGCTGCCACTCGAACAACCGGGTCATGGCTTCATCCGTGAACGGAATAGTCGCAGGTATGATGTCGTTGTTCTCATCAACAGTGCATTCCAGTTCCATAAGCCGGGAGAGTATGCGCTGCCATTCGGCGGCCACATCGAATGTCGGTTGCTTCATCGACCACCGGGTAGATTTTTCGTGGCGGAGCAGGACAAACAGAATGCGGTCAATGAAACCGTTGGCAGAGCGTTCCCCTTTGGCAAGTTCGGAAAGAATGCGTTTCTGCATTGTGCCGATTACCGATATAAACGGACGCTTGATGAATATAGAGCTGCGCGAACTTTTGCGGTCGGACATGGTGGGCTTTGCGCTGAACACCGACAGCCAGAATTGTTCCTCAGAGCCGTTGTTGTAACGGTTGAAGTTCTTGACCCATGCCTACAGTTCATCGGACAGCAGACACAGACCACGGCGATTCTGCGAATGAACGAGGCTCAGACCTTCCGGAGTAATATCAGACACAAGAAAACGGCGGCGGACAGGTTCACGGGGGCAGACCTCAATACCTTTTTCTGCACGTTCCTTCCGGCTCATTTCAAGCTGCTCCTGATATTCCAGATACTGTTTCTCGTAAATCCGGTTCTGCTCGTAGTCGTGTTCCACAAACGGACGCATTGCAAAACTCAGCGGGTGGCTCTTGTTTGCACCGGGCCTGCCGATGAGTGCCATGTATAGAATGGCGCTCTCGTCCCAGCCTTCTTTCATCCTCGCAAGATGCGTGTTGCCTATAGCTACTGACACCGCCGCCAGCATTGCCGCCGCCACATAATCGACAGGAAATCCATAGCAGTCGTTCACCTCCCTGATGATACGTTGGATTTTGGAGGGATAGAGGCTAATGGGAAATCCGCCGCCTGTGATTGCGGTGCAGTGGTCAATGGCTTTGTCGAGCACAAGTTGAGGAGTAATTGAATCACTCATAGGCTAACGGCTCAAACGGTTACGTCCGCCGGGGCGCAGACCTTTGTTCATCTCGGCAACCATTTCATCATACTTCTCCTGCTGAGATTTGGGTTTGCCGGACGCCATGTATTCGAGAAGCTCGCTCTTAATGAACCTCCACGACTTGCCGCCGGGATTCTTGTATGCCGGTATGATTCCGGCGCGAGCCTTTTCATAGAGAGTGTTCTTGCACTCTCCGAGTAGTTGACAGGCCTCCTTTGTGGTGATGAAAGGAGAACTGTCTTTTGATGGTGGAGCAAGCGCGTTGCGCAGCTCCCGTAGCTCATCTTGCAAGGCTGAGACTCGCTCGATGAGATAGACAACCGCTTCGGGCAGTCTGTCGAAAGTCACGGGTGTTGTGAACATGATGCAACCGAAACCTTAGGAAACCGTCATGCCAACGCGGCACGTCCGGGCTAAGATTTCGGTTGCAAATGTATAAGGAGAAAAAACAGAGAACAATGAGGTCTAATCCCTCTCAAAACGTTCTCCAAAACGTCTCCAAAGCCTCTCCTACTGGAGATATATGATTCTCCAATAGGAGATTGAAGTTTTATCCGGTAATAAGGTCGCCACAGTCGAGACTTCTTGAATCCTTACCACGTTCCATAGAGCGTTGAACGAACTCTGCCCACTCTTCGTCATTCATAGGCTCATCGTTGTCATTATCCATATCTCTATCCTCATCGTAGTCGTTAAGATCATCGTAATCGTCGCGTTCTTCATCTGCTGGTTCTTGGGCTTCCTCTGATTCGGCAATTTTCGATTTTTCTTCGGTAGAGATTGGTGGATCGGGTTTATAAGATATGGGAGCAGCCGTTTTAGGGATTGTTTCCTTAACGACCTTTTCAGTGGCAGGCTCAATATTTGATGCTTCTGTATTTGCAATGATTCGGTAAAAAATTACAGAAGTAGTTGAAACTTAAGTTAATATATCGAATTATCAAGCACAAATGAATCGCCAAAGCGTTCATTATAAAAACATTAGACAATATGAACGTATTGGCGATTCTCAAAGACTTCACCTTTCAGTGTAAGTCGGTATTTGAAAATACTACAACCAAGATGAGCAAAAGGTTCCTCAACTGGCTGATTTTAACAATACGCACTGTAGCGTTGATTCCTGGCAAGATAAACTTCACCCGGCTGTCGCGCTATGGTGGACGCACGGCCAAGACCTTTGCTTCCAATTTCAAGACATCCGTAGACTGGATGAAAGTCAACACAGGCATCGCAAGAGAAAATTTCGGTTGCGGTGATGATGTAGCCATTGCAATTGATCCGTCGTTTATCTCCAAATCCGGCAGACTGACATATGGCATGGGACGTTTCTGGTCCGGGGTGGCGCAATGGGTAAAACGCGGTCTGGAGATAATGGCAATCGGAGCCATCAGTCTGAGCAGGCACACCTGCGTCATGCTCGGTGCAATCCAGTCTCCTGACTTCAGGACTCTGGAGTCCGAGCAGAACATGTCAATGCTTGACTGGTATATTTTCCTTGTCAGGTCAAAGGCCTCCGAGTTGCTGTCTCTGACCGACATACTGGTGGCCGATGCCTTCTTTCCCAAGTACGAGTTTGAGAATGAAACGGTTGCAATGGGTTCCCGGTTTGTGGGAAGATTGCGGGCTGACTCATATCTGAGGTATCCCGCCATACCGGATCCCGCCGCACCGCGTAAGCGTGGCCGGAAAAAGAAGTACGGGGAGAAAGTGGATTTCTCCAACCTCGATATGTCTGTGTTCACTTCATTCATATATGAGGATTCAAAAGGTGTCAGAACACAATGCCATACCGCTGTCGTCCACTCAAGGGCGTTGAGACGCGACATCCGTATTGTCGTCTGTCCGGTTGAAAACGGAGGGCATCTTCTTTACTTCTCTACCGATACCGACATGAGACCTGAAAAGATCATCGGTTTCTACCGCACCCGCTTCCAGATCGAGTTCGGCATACGCGATGCCAAACAGTTTACAGGACTCCAGTCGCAACAGACACGCGACAAAGCCCGGCTTGACTTCGCATTCAATCTTTCCTTCACTGCACTCAATGTCTGCAAGGAGGTCATAAGGAAAGATTATCCGGATCTTTCCTTAGCACAGTTCAAACGGCTTATGTTTGAATCTTATCTCGCCTCAACAATTATTTCGACCTACGGAAAATCTCCGCATCTAAAAATAATTCAGAAAATAAATCATCGGTTGGCTCAGTTAGCGGCTTAGCCTAGGATGAACAACCTCAAATTTTACCGAATCATTGTAAATTTTGATGAATTGTGCAATAGTAAATGATGTGTACTCTTGTGGGTATCAGGATTTTTCGCTAATTTTGCAAATATGAATCAAGAAAATCAAAACGTTGAGCATAAGCGTATATTGAAAGACGAATACTTGAAATGGGTGTCCGGCTTTGCTAACGCTCAGGGTGGAAAGATATATATTGGCATTGACGACGATCTGACTGTGGTTGGCGTGGACAATCTCCATAAGCAGTTGGAGGATATTCCTAACAAGATTATCAACAATACCGGCGTGTTTCCAGAGACAAACCATATTATGGTGGATGGCAAGGATGTCATTGAGATTGTCATTGAACCTTGCGGGATGCCTATTTCTTATCGCGGAGCATATTATTATCGGAGCGGGGCTACGAAACAAGAGTTGCGTGGAAATGCCCTCCATCAGTTTCTATTGAAGAAAATGGGGTTGAATTGGGAGGATATTCCTTGTGATGGAGTTACATTGGATGATATTGATGACGGAGCGATTGAATATTTCTTGGATCATGCTATCGGGGAGGGGCGAATGGATCCCGAATCTCGTAAATCTTCCAAAGAGGAAGTCTTATCCAATTTGGGACTTATCAAAGACGGTATTCCTACCAACGGAGCTGTTCTGCTGTTTGGAAAATATCCTCAACGCAGATTTGTAACGTCCAGTTTTAAGATTGGCAGATTTGGTGCGGATGACGCAGACTTGTTAAGCCAAGACCAAATAGAAGGGAATCTTATTCAAATGACTGATAAGATAATGCAGGTATTAAGCAGCAAGTATCTTATCCGTCCGATACATTACGAGGGATTGCAACGCAAAGAGCCATTGGAAATTCCAGAGGATGCTCTTCGCGAAATAATCTTCAACAGTATCGTCCACAAATTGCAATTCGGCACGTGGAATCAAATGAGCATCTATGATGACCACATTCGTTTGTGGAATGAAGGTGTATTGCCGGAAGATTATACCGTAGAAACTCTAATGAGTAAGCATACCTCCAAACCGCGTAATCCGAAGATGGCTCAGGTATTCTACCGTGCCGGGTTCATCGAGGCATGGGGTCGCGGCTATGAAAAGATAATGAAGGCTTTCGATAAAGCAAATCTTAAGCGTCCGGAATTCACTGTGGAGCAAGGAGGTGTTACAGCCGTAATCTATCGTGAGATTTTCATGTCTATCAGGGGCGATGCAAAACTGAACCAAACCGATACTGAACCGATACAAACCGAACAGGCTACCCAGAAAACTACCCAGAAAACTACCCAGAAAACTACCCAGAAAATTTTGGAGTTGATAGCACTCAACCCTTATATTACAAGGAACGAAATGGCAATTGAATGTGGTGTAACGCCAGATGCAATTAAATTGCAATTAAAAAAATTAAAAGAAAAAGGGTTAATCCGTCGCATAGGTTCAGATCGTAGCGGTTCTTGGGAGGTAATGGATCATTCATCGTAGGTTGCGATTTTTAATTATAGTTGCATGTGGTAATTTTGTAAAAATGGGGGATAGTGACAAAATTAGCCAAATACTTTTGGGGGACAGTGTCATTTTTGGATTGCATTTTCTGCGCTTTCTGCATTATTGCTTTCCTCGGAGTTTCTTTTGCTCGGCTTCGAAGGCTTCGATGAAGTGAATCTCGACTGGGGAGAGTTGATATTGGGTACGTTCGCGGAATTTCTCATACTCAGTGTCGGCTTTCAGTTTTGCTACTTCTGCCGATATACTTCCGGCATGTGTGAGCAATTCTTTTCCAGACAGCGTAAGGAAGTCATCGAGTTTCTTGATCCAGTCTTTCATATACATCGGCACATGGCTCTTTGCCTGAAGTTCGGCAAAGTCAAGATAGAGGTTGACTATGCGATTGAGCATATCAACTTCGTCCTCTGAAAGATAGTTCTTCGCAACCTCAGCCTCTTGTTTGGTCGGTAATGCACCGCGCCATGTAGTCAGACCCATAAAGTCGTTTTCGGCATTTGCTCTGTCGTAAATCACTTCTGCGGCAGTGTGCCCGTGAGCGGCAAAGTGCATCTTGTTCTGCACTGTCTTGAAGAACTGCTGGGTTGTTTCCGTCCGAGGGTCATAGTCGATACTTAGGGCGTATATTTCAAGAACCTTGCGGTAAAATACCTTTTCCGAACTGCGTATGTCGCGGATTCTCGCAAGCAACTCATCAAAGTAATTCCCATGTCCGGCATTTTTAAGCAGGTCATCATTCAGTGCAAACCCTTTGATCATGTATTCTTTCAGCACCTGAGTAGCCCATTGGCGAAACTGAACACCACGATGTGAATTGACGCGATACCCAACGCTGATAATCATGTCGAGGTTATAGTAAGAAACGGTGTAGGTTTTCCCATCGGCAGCAGTTGTTGCATTTTCTGCAACAACTGAATTTCGCTGTAACTCACCACTTTCAAGTATATTCTTTATATGTCTTGAAATGGTCGACTTATTGCGTTGAAACAGCTCCGCCATCTGGTCGGCAGTTAGCCACACCGATTCATTGGCAAGCCGAACCTCAATCTTCGTCTCGCCTCCCTGCGTCTGAAATAGCATTATCTGTCCGCTGTCCATATTTAAAAATCATCGTCCATCATGTCGAAGTCGTCCTGCTCGTCATGAAAATCATCATACGATTGTGAATAGCCATAATCATAGTTGTCATAACGAGAGTAATTATTTTCATGGCGGCGACTAAAGCCTGTGTGCGTATCATTGTCACCAATAATATCCTTGTGGCCAAAGCTGCTGGACGTATCCGATAGATTACGTTTTGACTCATTGTGCTTGTGAGAACCAAACAGCCAACGGAACAAGAAAAACTCGCCTATGTAATTCAACAAATTCATGCCTAAAGATATATAATTTGTTTAAACTGAGAGTTATATTCAATAGACTTGCCGGAGATGATTGCGTTTATCGCCTCTTCAATCACCTTGAAAGGAATAATAAACCATTCTTGGGGTCGGTGGCCGTCGACAGTTACCTGTAATTGGACGGGGGCAAAGAGTTTGTGTATAAGAGCCTCGAACGTCGAAGATTTTACATTGTAGACTTTCCATGTAGCCACAACCTCGACATCAGCACAAAGATATGTCAGCTCGTTCTTGGCATTGGCAATACGACTCTCAACAGAGGTAACGGTAAAACCGATTTTATAGAGGTCTTTGATTGCTGCAATTTCGGGGCGAGAAGATTTAGAGCGAAGTACATAGATTGTTCCACTCTCAACGTCTTTATCGGTGAGTGTGAAGCATTCTTCAAAATCTTCGGGCGACATTTCCGAACAATCCATAATGCTATAACCGTCGACAGAAAGGTTTTTAGTGATTGTACGGAATTTGATGTCGGCCTCAGAGCCGTTTTCATAAATGACGCGGGTACGGCCATCAACGCGATTGAGATTATTCTTCGCCTCTTGCTCGAAAGCGGCAAGATAGCCAATGATACCCTGTTCGACGAAGTAGCGACCGACTTTCAGATTCAGCTCGCTAAACTTCACGAGCTTATATTTGCCGGATTTCAGCCCTTGCTGAATCTCCTTGAAACCATCAGTGTACTTGTCGAAGTCTTCGCAAGGGCGACGTTTGCCGACATAGTCAGCTTCTTTACGCGCTTCAAGGCGTTGGCGCATATATTCGGGCACATCAAAAAGGCCGAAGTCTGAGCCATCCTCAATATCTGCGAGCAATGGGTCATTAAGAATAGCTTCAAGCTGTTCTTCCTCAGTCAGCTCGCGGTGATATTCGGCTTCAGGTCCTTCCGCAGTCAGAACAGGCTGAGGAAGAATACCGAGGTCATCAAACGGGCGACAACGCTCAATTTTCTTCTCACTTTTCAGAAGCCCAGTCCATTTATGGAACAACGAAGTTTCTTCCGGCGTATCTTCGGGAAGTCGATCATTGGCTTCGTAGAAGGCAAGTATCTCTTGGAATCCGGCAATAAGTCGGTCGCTTGATGTTGCCCGTTTGCGTGGAGCGGTAACATCGGCCAAGAGAGGGTCGTTAAATATCGCTTCGAGTTCCTTTTCCCAGTTGATCATTGCTGCTGTGCGAGTTTATTGCGTTTGAGTTGACGGAGATGTTCGATAGCCATGGCTATGCGGCGCGCCAGCGGGTCGCCGTCGGTTATCTCCGGCTTTACTTTGCCCGGATTTTCCTCGCGCCAATTTGGAAGATATTTTGTGAATAGCAAAATCGCTTCTTCATCGGTCAGCTTCTCCGAGCGCTTATCCTCGATAACATATTGAATGGTGCGGAGCACTTCGGGGGTAAGCGATTTGCTGACTACCTCGTATGCGCGTTGAAAAGGATTTATTTCGGCAATAAGGTTGATATCAAGGTCGTTTAGGTTGACAAATTTGTTGGCAATTTTGATGAATTTATTGCCGGAATCATCAGGGCCTACGACCTGCTCTCCCTGTGTGGCGATAGTCAGGATTGTGTGCTTGGCAACCGCATCGACTTCTTCCTCGTTAAGGTCGGGATATGTGTCGCGGATAATCTTGGGAATGTAAACCTCGGTAATCATTTCGGCCATACCCTCGCCGATGATAGCCTCCCGGATATTTTTATCAGAGAGCGTAGTTGCAACGAGAGTGTCAAGGTCGTTTTCGACGATGGCTTTGGTTTTCTCGTTGAGCTTCGGCAGGCCTTTGACCTCGATAACATGGTCGTCCTCGCCCGGCTTCGTCGGCTTTTCGGGCGTGTCTTCATCGTCGACTTTGGTCTTGAAATTCCATTTGGGGCCATAACCTGCTCCATGAGCAATGAAGCGGATATGGCTTTCAGGAAGTCGTTGACCGCCATTGAAACATCATCTTGCGCTGCATCAGGGCAAGGAATGAGGTTGGTAAACTGCGCATGTGTCTTTCCCTCACAGTCACGCGTGCATCGGCCGATGATCTGAACGACTTCGGTCAGCGAAGCGCGTATGCCGATGGTGATACAGTGTTCACACCACTCCCAGTCAAAGCCCTCCTTTGCTGTGCCGAGGGCTATGAGGATGTCGAGCGAGTCACGGCTGTTCATGCGTTGTATATATGACTGTAACGCATCGCGCTGCTCTTTGCTATCCTCGACGAGGTCGCCGACGGTAAGAATGCGACCATCGGCAGTCTTGACTTTGTAGAGATAATTGTTATAATCCCGGTCGACAATCTCTCCGATATATTTGATAATCTCAGCCACCTGGTCGTGCTTGTTCATGAACGCCCCTGTTTTGCTGTTAGGGTGCGGAATATGGATAAGCGTTTTCTTGAGGGTATCGAGTACATCGGGAATGGCTGTCAGATAGTTGCCTTGGAAGAAGCTATATCCTATGCCGAGGCTTTTCAGCCACTTGTAGCCGTTGAGCTGCTGATAATAATTGTAGTTGATGGTAGGCTGAAACATTGCCTCATCCTCAGGGCGCATAACCGGAACGGCGTCGCCACGGAAGTATGAGCCGGTCATGGCGAGTATGTGAGCCGATGTTTCGTTGAGAAGTCGGCGAATGAGAGTGCCGAGACGGTTGTCCTCGTCAGCCGAGCCGTGGTGAAACTCGTCTATACCGAAGAAAACATTGTCGAGTTTTCGTGCATCAATGCCGTTGAGCGAGTTAAGTAGCGTGGCATGAGTGCAGACGAGTTTTGTAGCGGTGGGATGATCAAGAAACTCTCGGACAATCGACTTCTTGGAGTTCTCGCTTCCGACATTAAGGCAAAGATTCCAATAAGGGGCAACGTTCCAGTCTGCAAAAAATCCGAACTTCTTCAAGGGGGTGTCCTTGAAGCTTCGACCGATATTTTGCTGAGGAACGGCCACGATTACTTTCTTCACGCCTTGATTAGCGAGTTTATCAAGAGCCACAAACATCATGGCGCGGCTTTTGCCCGATGCCGGTGGAGCCTTGACGAGCAAGTGTTGACGATGGCGCTGTGCATAAACCATAGCTTGCATTTCCCGCATACCGAGTTCATCGGTATTACTTGATTTGCCCGTTTGGGCATATTGCACTTCAACGAGATTATGCATTATTGACTTTTGAAATCATTTGTATAACTAATTGCTTATCCTCTTCGGGTACGGATGCAAGATCAAGTTCATCAAAAATAGTTTGTCCGAACAAACTTAACCGCAAGGGAGCAGAAGATCCTCCAAGAGAGAATCCTCTATTAGAATCTTCAATTATGCGCATTTGCTCAAGATTTTGGATTTCACTATGTAAATCCGCATAATTCTTCAATATGGAATTTCTTTTATCTTTAAATTTGAACTGCCACCCTCCAGCTTGCAATGGAGCGTCATGACTAATGGCTATAAGAACAAGTTGACGATAACTTAATTGCTTCAATACTCGTGTCAGATAAAGCGCTTGTTCAAAAACAATACGCTCATCAAAACATAGATTTGTAAATAAACTTGCATGTGCCTCGATTTTCTTTTTTTCGTACTCGTCGGCGATATTTTGTAATATGCCCTCTAAAACTTGTTGAGCTTGTTCTCCATCAATAGCAGACATAGCCCCATCCACTCTTAACGATTTGCCACAGTGGATATTCACACCTATTTTTTGAGCGATAAGTCGGCATCCATTCATAAATCGATTAGATTGCCAATTACTAAGCGTTCTTGATGCAAAATCGACAGCCACAGATGAAGCTGCAGGAGCTGCAATAGATGCTGCTACCGTTAGGATTGGGTCTCCAGTAATACTTGCGGCAGCAGTAATTCCTCCGGATAATGTGCTTTTTACCAGTTCATTCATTTCTTTGTCATTTTGGCGTAAAGTTTGAAAAGATGTTCGAGGCGTTCTTCGTCAGAAGTGAACGGCTCGGGGCGGTAGATGCGCTCCACGGCGATGTCGAGCTGATGGTGAGCCTCGCGCAGTTCCTCCGGCATGGATTCCGGATTATACATTTCGCCGAGCGTCATGTCGAAGTTCTCGTCACGAATATTGAGGATGTTCTGCGCAAGACGCTCCAATTCCTCTTTCTCAGCTGTTGTCAGCTTAGGGAAAGGGAATGAGTCATAAACTAAGTTTGAGTATCTGTAGTCATTCTTTAGCTTTCCTCCAATAGCAGAAAGCCAAATTGTGTGCATACGATTTGCTAATATGGAGAATGTGAGTAATGATGCTCCATACACAACCTGAGCGAGATTTGAAACTATAGTTTTCCCATCCACAAACCCAATGGGTATGTATTCTCTTCTTTCAGAAGAAACGCTTGGAACTAATAGTGCCTTCCCATCCCGATGAGCTCGCTGCCTAAACAAATGAGGATATTCTGCGGCTTCGACTGTTGAAGCTGCTACACTATTGTTTCTGAATTCTGCAACTGCTTCTATCCGAGTTTTTAAGGGTGGGAATTCCTCGGCTTCCTCACGTTCGTTTTCTCCTATCCAAATGCAATAACGTGTATCTCCATTGATAAAGCTATCAGAACCTTGATAGAACCGAATAAATTTATCTGCTTCGGGATAGTCGGCAAGGATTTTCTCTCGTTCCTGTGGCGTTAAGATGAGATTACCTCCATCAGTGGGCTTATTCCCGAACACCATTTTGGGAAGATTAGATATAGGATTCTTTCTCCGCTCAATAATGATTTCCGGTGCAGCTAATAAATATCCATTGATATGCTCGCAACTTTGTATGGATTTTTTGCTAACAAGTTTCTTATTCTCTTTGCTTCTGTTTGCGAGTCCAATAATTACTACTATTACCGCAGCCTTAGCTTTCGCATTGTTACTCCATTTGAATGATTGATATGCAAAATCTATTTCGACATTTTTGGCAAAAATATTCGGCCATAACAGTGCAACGCTGTCTCCTTGGCATATTGAATTGGTTGACACAAAAGCGCATTTTGCATTGCATCCACTTATATACTTGGCACCCTTATAAAACCAGGAGGCGATGTAATCAAGATTTTTATAATTCTTGAAGTGGCCACATACTACTTCAAGATCTTCTTTTTGGTTTTCATCTTGCATGGAACTGCCGAGATACGGCGGATTACCCATTATGTAGACTTCATCTTCGGGTGTATGAGGGCATACTGTGTTCCAGTCGAGGCGACAGGCGTTGCCGCAGACTATGTGGCCGGATGGTTTCAGGGGGAGAGTTTCGGGGAGGACAAAGAGTTCTTCCTGAAACTTGACGTTCATCTGATGTTCGGCGAGCCACATGGAGAGCGTTGCGGTCTCGGCAGCATACTCGTCGAGTTCAATGCCATAGAACTGAGTGAGTGTGATGTTCGGGAATGGCAGCAATACCATGCCGGTAATCTCACGCATCGCTTTCCAGATGCGGATTTCAAGCTCGCGCAGTCGCTTATAGGTGATGATAAGGAAGTTGCCGCTACCGCAGGCAGGGTCAAAGAATTTGATGTTTGACAGGCGGTTTAGCAGATTGCGCAACCGCTGAGATGCGCGGTCGTGGTTTGCTTTCTTTGACATTTTTTCGCGGGCCTCGGCGCAAGCAGCCTCAAATTCTTCTTCGAGTGCATCGAGGAATAGCGGACGTATCACTTTCTCGATATTCGGCACCGATGTGTAGTGCATACCGAGACCTGCGCGATGTTTCGGGGTAACCACCGCCTGAATCATCGAGCCGAAGATGTCGGGGTTGATTTCGCGCCAGTTGTATTCGCCACAGTTGAGAATCAGAGTGCGGGCACGGCGCGAAAGAACCGGAATGGGATAGCGGTCGCGGAACAGACCACCATTGACGTATGGAAAGACCTCGTAGAGCTTCGGCAAAGTAGAAAGCACTGCAGGGTCGTTGGTCGACATGGCTAGGAACGCACGATCAATAAACTCGCCGAGGTCGGAGCCATCCTCTTTGGTGTGAGTTTTGAGCGTGTTGGTAAACAGGTTGTCTTCGGGGAAAAGGCCTGTGTCTTCGGCAAAGAAGCAGAAAAGCAGACGCGACATGAACACGTTGAGCGCATGAACGGTCTGCGGGTCGCGAATGTCGTTGTAGCGGCGAATATCATCAAAGAGCTTCGCCATCAACTCGGCTGACTTGACATCGGCCTCGGCTTCCTCGGTGAACTGAATTTTTTCGATACCTGCAAGCGGTGTGAAAAATTCAAAGTCTTTCCAGAGGAGGTCGATGCGGTTCTCGTACCAGTCGTTTTCTTTGGGGTCGTAGGCCACAACGAAAATGTCGTTGCTTGTGATGTAAAGACGCGGATAGTGTTTGGCAATCTTCGCATCATCGCGCATAGCGTTGATAACGTCGTACATTTTAGAGCAATCACCGTCGAGAGTATTGACAACGGCTTCGCGATAAGCGACAAGATTCTTGATAAGGACTGTCTCGCCATCTTTAGCAAGATTGCCGGGGCCGTCCTTGGTACGGCGTATCTGACCGTCGCCATATCCGGCGAAGATGCGCAGGAGGTCATAAATGAACTCCGACGCCGAAGTGCCGCGCTGACCAAGCTGCTCCAAAGCATCGGTAGCCTGCACCTGTGAATATGATTTGCTTTTTTTGGCCATAGTCCTTTTTTACATATCAGAATGGAGATTCTATTGTATCAGAATTTTTGTACAGATCCAACAGCCGTTCGGAATTATCTACATTCTTCCAATCCTCGAACCTTGCAAACTCAGGCTTAAAACGGAGCTTTATCGTATCTTCGTACCCCATATGATTTTTGGCGATGATTACTTCGGCAAGACCGTTTATGTCATTTCCTTCAGCATCTTCGTAACTACGAAGATAATATTCTGGACGATGAAGAAGTAGAACAACATTTGCATCATCACAAATAGTACCACTATCACGAAGATCAAACATTTGAGGCTTCTTATCTACATAAACTCCAGAAGGTCGATTTTCAACATTACGATTAAGTTGAGATGCGACAATTATCGGTATATCAAGTTCTTTAGCCAATTTCTTTAATTCACGAGTACAAAGCGCAATTTCTTCATAGCGGTTTTGATACTTCTCACGAGTTGAGAAAAGCTGAAGATAATCGATAAATATAATCTTGGCATTAGTATTCTCTATGTCGTTTTTTACTTTATCACAAAAAACTTCTATTTCCCAATTATTCTTATCTGTAAGGAATATGGGATATGTGGCTATATTTTCTATGGTTCTATTTAATACATCCCATTCCTTATCATTCATTCTACCCGTTCTAATTCTGTGACCATCTATTCCTGTTTCGTTAGTAATTATACGATTAGCAATTTGGGTATTGCTCATCTCTAACGAATAGAACATAACAGGAATATCAAGTTTAGCCATATTTAGAGCCAAAGTAATCAAAAAAACCTGTTTTGCCCATTGCAGGTCGTGCTCCAACAACAATCAAATCAGAATTCTCAAATCCATATAATGCTTTATCTAAATCACATAATCCTGTAGGAATACCGCCAAACCCATAAGGACTGTTTGCGGCATTTTGCATATTTTGCAATGTTTTTTCTAATATGTTATTGATTTTTATCATATTAATAAGTATAGATAGAGTGGTTTACATAATTGGGGTTGATTGTTTATTTACGCTACCTTGCCGGTTTCGATTTCGGATTGGAGGAACTGGAAGATATAGACGGCTCCCTGATAGTAGAGGCCACATTCGGGGTCGTTTAGCTTGGCGAAAGTGTTTGATGAATATAGTTCGTCGAGGGCACGGTGTATGTCCCAGCCATATTCTGCCATAAGCATCTCTGCAAGTTCTGCCGCAAGGCATTCTATTTGAAACTGTATGTCTTGTGTCATAATTCGATGCGTTTTAAGAGTTGTATGGCTTTGGGTGTGCCGAAAAAGTATTGTACAGCATGGTCGCCCTTGAATCTCAGTTCTTCGACCAATGCCGATGCCGACAGATAGCCCATTATGAAACGGCGAATCTGAACGCCAACAGTATCGTCGGCAATAGGCCCGATAACAATGTCGTAGGGATGAGCCGGAACATCGGAGTTGTTCTTGCGGTTCATCACCACAAATTCCGCCCATTCTTCTGAATAGTCAGGGAAAACCTTTATGTTTAGCCCATTCCTTTTCGCCTCGTCTTCATCGAACTCAAAGCACGATAAAGTGGCGGCTCCTTCGCTGAGAAATCGGGTTGTACGGACTGCCATTTCCATAGCTTGGCTTGGATTGGCATTGAGATAGAAGCCCTGTCCGAAGTCCTTGCCGCGCTTACTGCGTGAGAGGTCAATATGCTCAATGGCTACGTTTGACCCGTGATAGAGGCGTATCATATTTCCCCTCCTTCACGTTGGCAAATGACCTGAAGGTCTGAAACAGCGTCATCAATGGAAAGGGTATGTTCGGCTGCATAGCAATCAAGAAGGAAATCTATGCCCGTGAAACGGCGCAGATATGCGTAGGCCTGCATGTTGGAGAGGTTAAATCGCTGTGCGAAAGCTCCAACACACGCCACTACATATTCTATTCTATTAAATATCTCTTTCTTGTCCATGATTATGCTTTATTGCTTACAATTAAATCTTTAACATCAATATCAAGTAATTCTGAAATCCTTACAAGCGTATCAAGGGAGGGTTGCATTTTGTTGGAGCACCATCGGGAAACCGTAGCTTCATTTTTACCGACTTGCTCGGCAAGCCATTTACCGGTTTTACCATTCTCAACCAATGCAATTTTGATTCTGTTTATCTTTGGTGATTCCATATCACTTGTTTTGCTTACTGATTACAATTCTTTGATGTTAAACGCAAAGTTACATATAAAATCTGAGATTACAATCAAAACAAAGATAAATTTTGCAACTACCGACAAAGATGCCAGACAATTATAGACAAAACGCCGCCGAGAGGGTGGTGGCTCTCGGCGGCGTTGGAATTAGTCTTCGGCCGGGTTGAAGTAGAGGAAAGTCTTGTCAAAATCTCCTTTTTGCTCCCAGTAGCGGATTACGTCTTTGATGCTATCCTGCTCATGGGTCGTTCCTGTGAAGAAATCCTTTTCGTGATTCAATAGGAGTTGAAGTTCTTTTTCGCTCTTGTAGAGTGTCCGCTCTCTGCGGTAGAGCCATTCGGTTTCGATAAGTCGGCTATTCTGATTCAACAGATAGAAGAATCCATAACCGAAACCTCCGGCGGCGAGAAGTAGAACCGCAAAGATGGTATAGACCCAATGTGGGGTAGCACGCCACCATTGCCCCCAAATTATCGACTGGGTTTTGTGGCGCATGTCGTTTACCACGTCATAGAGCTTTTTTCGCTCATCTGCAAACTCCCTGCGGAATCCTTCATAAAGAGCGTCCTTGACCTTGTCACCCAGATTGTCGGATAGTACATCCGCAACTCCTTTCGACAGGCTACCCGGCAGTTGCTCCATGACTTTTTTGAGTGTGCCGTCGGTTGAGGTTGCCGGTAGCTTTTCATCAAGCAGTTTGCTGATGCTTTCATTGGTTGCTATATTGTCGGGCAATTTCACCGTTATCGGCCCTTGATTGACTGCTTGTGGCGGTGGTGTTGCCTTTGCCTTGGTTTCGAGGGTCTCGATGCGTGTGCTGTGGTTGGTAACTGTCTTTTGCAGGTCGTCAATCTGCTCACCTTGTTTCTTGACGTCATCATATAGCTTTGACATATTCAGATTCTTCTTGATTTGCGTTTACGTTTGGCTTCTTCTTTCTTGATGGCGTTTTGAAACGCCTGTTCCTCCGGGTCGAAGCCGGGGCCGAGAGTGAACAAATTTCCGATTGCCCCGACGGTGGCTTCAATCACATCTTCTACAAGTGAGGGCTTTTGCGTCGGGGTATATTCGACCGTTACTTTGGGATGTGCCGGAGCATGATCAGATTGTTGTTGCCCGTGTCTGCGGTTGAAATCAAAGAGGTTGTTCAGGCGGCGGTATGTGAAAGCACGGTCGATTTTAGACCCGTTGACCGTTATATCGCCGTCTGTAAATTTCACGCCGATGGGTTTGCCGGTGTTGTGGTCGTCATGAAATTTTACCTCAATTCCGGCACAGGCGAGGCGGCGCGAGAACTCATCCCACGACTTACAGCCATAAATCGCCTGACTGATCCGCTCCTTGAATATCGGAATTCTGTCCTCGTATTTCTGTTTCAGCGGCGAGTATGTGAGTCCATATTTGTCCTTGATAGCCTTTACAACACGGTCGCTGCGCCTGAAATTGTTGCGCTCGTCGACTGCCTTGCCTGACATATCCACACGGTTATAGACGATATGGAAATGCGGATGTTCGGTTTCCAGATGGCGCACGATAAGATATTGTGTGTCCTTGATACCCATACCTTCCATATACTCTTTTGCGAGCTGAGCCATGAATTCATCGGTTAGGCGAGGCATGGAAAAGGCGCGTGAGTTTGACCCCTTCGGGCACGCGGGACTGACCCCTTCGGGCATAATAAGATTGACCCCTTCGGGCAAAATAAAAATGACCCCTGTCGATGATACGGCAGGGGAATTTTTTTGTAGTTTTGAGAATCCTTGTCCTGGCACGGCGGGGTTCAATGTCAAATACTACAAAATATGATTGCAAAATTAAAAAACATCCTGAGATGTTACGCAGTCGGAATGGGAATAAAAGAGACGGCCAATACGTTTCACATTTCCCGCAACACAGTGCGCAAGTACGTCCGGCTGTTCATTTCAAGCGGCAAGCCTACAGATCAGCTGCTTGAACTTACGGAGGAGCAACTCCGTGACATGTTCGGATGCACGGAGTTCCGTCATCGCGAGCCTTCGCAGCGTCAGCTCGAACTTGATGCGCTGATACCGGATTATGTCGCCCGTCTTTCACGCAAGGGAATGACCGTGCGCGAGCTCTTCAATGAGTATCGGGAAGGTCATCCCGATGGCTTTCAGGAATCTGTGTTCAAACGCACCGTCAGACAATACAGATTCCATACCACTGTCGTCGGTCATGTCGAGCACTACGCCGCCGACCAGATGTACATCGACTTCGCGGGCGACAGACTCGCGGTTGTCGACGAGATGACGGGCGAGGTCAAGAAGGCCGAAGTGTTCGTGGCCATACTTCCGTTCAGTCATTATACTTACTGCGAGGCCGTATGGTCCCAGCGCAAGGAAGACCTGATCAAGGCCTGTCAGAACGCCTTTCAGTACTTCGGGGGTGTTGTGGCGGCCATCGTTCCCGACAATCTCAAGGCGGCGGTGAAGACCAGCGACCGTAACGAACCGGTAATCAACGAGGAGTTTGCCGCCTTTGCCGAACATTACGGATGTGCCGTATACCCGGCGCGTGTACGCCATCCAAAGGACAAGGCACTTGTCGAGAACGCGGTCAAGCTCCTGTACCGTTCAGTCTATCTTGATATCGAGGGAATGGTTTTCAACTCTCTGGATGAGCTGAACACGGCGATACACATATCGCTGCTGGACTTCAACGAGAAGCCGATGGCCGGCCGTGAACTGTCGCGCCGTGACATCTTCCTTCGCGGGGAGAAGGACTTTCTCCGCCCCCTGCCCGAGAAACTGTTTGTCATGAAGGAACGCAAACTGATGACAGTCGGCAAGAACTGCTACGTATCCCTGTTCAAGCACCACTACAGCGTTCCCCGCGAACATGTGGGCAAGCGTGTTGTCATCCTCTACGATGCCGACACAGTGGAGATATATTGCGGTCTGAACCTCGTGGCGACGCACGACAGATGCGACATCCCTTACACATACTCGTGGAGGAAGGAGCACAACCTGCCCGGTCATTACGGCCCTTACGACAAGGATCTCGAGGAACTCTTCCAACGTGCGGCGGAGATTGACAATATCGTTCTGGATTACCTACGAGAAGTAGACAGACGGATGCAGTACCCGCCAAAATCCTTCAGCAGCTGTCGGGGGATACTGTCGCTCGAGAAGAAATATGGAACAGACCGGCTCATAGCGGCATGTGTATGCGCCTCGCAGAAATCTGAATACGGATATCAGGCGCTGCGTGAGGTCCTTGAACAGGGCGATGACGCCGACTTCCTTCCCGGCGAGGATGGAACAGTCCATACCCCGGCGCAATCATCCCCCGCGCCTGTGCACAAAAACATCCGGGGGCGCGAATACTACAGCATCAACAACAAAGAAAACGTAAACAACAATGACAACAAATGACAAGACAGCGCCGGTGAGCCAGCAGCCGGACCAGAACGCAATATCGCTGGATCTGATGAACCGCATGAAAATGCACGGAATGGCCGAGGCCTTCCGCGAGAGTCTGGCAGGAACCACTGCCCAGGCAATGACCCCGGACTCCTTCCTGTCCATGCTGCTCAGCCGCGAGTGGGACTACCGCGCGCAGGCAGCGGTGACAAGACTGACAAAGAACGCTTCGTTCCGTTACAAGGCATACCTCGAGGAAATCGACTATACGGTCAGCCGCGGTCTTGACCGCAACCAGATGGAACGTCTGGCTACCCTTGACTTCATCCGCAACGGACAGAATCTCTTCATAACAGGATCTGCCGGCACGGGCAAAAGCTTCCTCGCCTGTGCCCTGGGGCACGAGGCCTGCAAAAGAGGAATACGCACACTCTACGCCAACGCAGCCAAGCTTCTCGGACTGCTCAAGGTGGCCAAGGTCAAGAACTGTCTTGAGGCTGAACTCAAGAAAATCGAACGATGCCAGCTTCTGATACTCGACGACCTGTTCCTTGTCCAGCTCGACGCCAAGGAGCGTCCGATCCTGCTCGACATCATCGAGGACCGTCACGAGCGCAAATCCATCATAATAACCTCGCAGTATCCCTCATCCAGCTGGTATGACATGGTGGGAGACCCGACGGTGGCCGACGCAATCCTCGACCGGATAGTCCACTCAGCGCACTCAATCGAGCTTACAGGCGAAAGCATGCGCAAACTCAAGGCGAAAAAGGCCTGAAACAACAACTGAGGTAAAATAAAATTGACCCCCGCCGCCAGGACTTTTAAGGGGTCAATCTTATTATGCCCGAGGGGTCAAATCCCGCATGCCCGAAGGGGTCAAACTCACGCGCCTTTTCCAGCTTCGACAAAATCCTCGATATTTTCGGTTGGGTCGATACCCTCGGCTTCTTGAATATCACGCATTTCATTGCGCATACGTCCTTCAAGCATAATGAGCGCGAAGAATGGCATCATATAGTCGGGGAATTTGCTCTGTTTGATACCCGAAGAAATCAGAAGGTCTGCGCAAGCCCAAATCTCCGATTCATATGATAGAATATCCTTCATCATTATTCAATATTACCGCCATTAATCAGTCGGCGTGGGTCAACATTCAATATAGATGCAATCTTCACAAGCATTTCTAAAGATGGCTGAGCCGCATTGGAGCACCAACGGGAAACGGTCGCTTCATTTTTGCCTAATTGCTCTGCGAGCCATTTACCTGTGCGATTTTGCTCAACTAAGACTACTTTTAGTCTATTTATTCGTTCCGTTGGAGTAGCTATATTGTTTGTTGACATGTGATAATTCTTTGATGTTATTTGCAAAGTTAGCTAATTTTTCTGAGATAGGAGCCATTATTTGCAGGAAAACGGATGGAAAAACTCTACATCAGGCACGTTGCTTGCTTGGTGTAGAGTTTTGATGAGGTCAGTCATGGGATTGGTATTGGCGCTTGAGGCGGTCGAGGGAGTGGGCGCGGCGGAGGGAGTCGCGGTAGGCGATGTCCTGCTGCCAATGGCCGGTGTGCCATTGGCGGTATTGCTTGGGGTAGTTCTCGCGGTAGAATTGCCCGAAGGCTATGGCGTCGGCGTTGTCTTCGTACCACCTGTCGAGCTGACCGATGCGCTGTTTGTATTCTCGCTTGGTGTCTGATGTAGAATTTGAAAGCATGATACATCCTGTCAGGACTATTCCGATTATTGCCCCAACGATGCCGAAGGTGGGGAGGTAGAGCCGGAACACGTCTTTCCAGCTCCTGAAATTGGAATCGAGCAGCTTCCGGTCTTCCTCGCCAAGTTCTGCCTTGACGCTTGTGGGAACGGATTTGATTATCTCGCCAAGGTTGGCTATGCCTCGCTCCTGTTGCTTCCAGGCTTCGTCAATCAGACCACGTATCTCAGCTGCATGACCGAAGTCCTTGACTGAACCGTCATCATCGAGGAGCAGATCGAATATCACTCCTGCAAGCTCTTCCTCGTTTTTGACAATCGCCTCGTTTCTTGAGGCAGCTTTCTCGAAGCGGTCGGCAATGCCTGACAATGCAGAGACGGTTTTCTTGTCGATGGTGTCGGGCACATCTGCCGAAGATGGCACGTTTTCAAATGGATTAATCATGATTGCTTTCGGTTAAAGTGTTTTTTGCTTCGTCTATCTCAGAGGCGATGAAGCGCATAGCCTCAATAGCCCATGGATCAGGCTCTTTTGTAGTGTTGAGGTGGTGTGCAATCTGGTTGAGATTGTTCTTCATGCCCACAAGGTCGCGGAACCATTGGAGCGTCTGCGGTGAGCGGTCAGGGATTCTGCGCCGCATGACTATAAGGCGGCAGAGAAGACTGAGGTTGATGCCACGCTCTTTAGCTTTCATGGTGAGCTGATTCTTTTCAGTGGAGGTGAGACGGAACGTGATGCGCTCCGTCAGGTTTTCTTTCGGATTGTCCGGTTTTCGCCTGCTGTTTCGCAGGGCGGATGGTTTCTTCTTCATAGTTTTCAGTTTTTACAGTTTATATCCGTTTCGGCGTTTCCATTCCTCGTCAGGGTCATCGGAATTTTGACCGTCGTTTATCTCATGTTCGGCGTTGCGAGAACTGCCACTGCCATCGACATTGAGCTGCGCATGATGTAAGGGCTTCAAGGGAGAAGAATGCTGCGATTTGACAACCGGCTTATCCTGAATTGAAAGATTCGGAATAAGAGTCATGTCGACACCCAAGTCTTTGGCAAGAGAATATTTTCTGATCTTCCCATCGGGGTCTGTCATCACAGCACAGATACCTTTCTTCTCATCGCGGGTCAGTGTTATGCTTTCTTCCGCAAGTGCGGCAATAAAGGCTTCAGTCGAATCTGTCTTTTTAGCAGCTTTCTCGATGACATATTTGAGCATAGACTTTCGCTTTGCGGCCTCCTCGACAGCCCGCTTGCGGCGCATCTTCTCCTCAATCTCCGACTGCGATGCTGACGGTTTATGCTGTCGCTTAGTTTTCTCCTTGCGTCGGCGACCCTCTGCCTCCTGATGAGCCTTCTCGCGCTCGACTGCTTTCGGCGGTGCCTCCAGTCCGTACTTCATTGCGATACAAGCGGCAGCGCGGTTGGCGTTCTTGTTGATGAACTTATCGCAGAATCGCTTGCCGCTCATGTCTGTTGTGCGGATAACGATATGATAGTGCTCGTTGTCGGTATTGTCATGGCGCGCCACGATGTATGGACACTCTGTAACGTCATTGCCCCGTTCCGATAGTTCATCAAGAAAGCCCTGGATAATGGTTCGGATTTTATCCCTACCATTATCCGGCATCGAGCGTAGCATAGAAGTCTCGGTCGGAGTGAAGGAAATGATTATTGTATAGCACCGGGTCTTGTAATCGTTGGCGGTTGCCATCCAGTCGCGGGCCTGTTCATCGGGAGTGGCTGTCAGATCCGTGAAACTGGCAAGCAGAATCCCGCCATCCTTGTCCCGGTTCTGCGCATAGCCCAGGCTGTGGGAAATGTCGGACGATTTTCCAACTCTCGCGTTCATTTCAGTGCTAAGTTTGAGCGGACTGAAGCCGCAGGTTTCACATATCGTCTGTCGGACAAATCGGGTCGAGGGGTTTCCCCTTGCAAGGGTGTTTTTTCGGGCCGGAGCGACAGCGGAGTGTCTGACAAAAACACATCTTGCAGAGCCACTCGAATTCCGGGAGCATTTTCACACCTCATAGCTTGAGTCCTCCCGTCTCTCGGTCGATAACCGCCCTCTTCTCGCCGCCCAAAAGTGGCGTGATGTCGAGCTTCGGCTTAGACTGCTCTTGTCTGACATTGCGAGTCTCCTTCTCTTCAACTTCGATTCGCATAGACTTCCATTTTCGATATGTTTCCGGAACCTTCGGAAGATGTTTTGCGAAGAGGGAACCGAACCCACGATACATGTCCGTGCGGTCAATTGCCGTACCTTTCACAGCATCGTTGATGGCTGCAAAAGCCTTTATGCCAAATTCGTTTTCCGGCATGAAGCAGCGCACTTCAAGGAAGTCGGGATTGGCCTTAAGATATTTGCAAGCTTCGGCGAACCCCCGCTTGCCGTTGATAATGATATGATAACGTCGCGCCATAAGGGGATAAACTCCATTGCGCGTGGCGGATTCCATAAGTGTCAGGAAATCGAGCGGATTTTCATACACCATGCAGATTTGGTCCTTTCGGCGTTGCCCTATAGTGCTAATGCCGCTTTCACCAATCTGCCGGAACATCTTGCCGTTGAAAGCCATGAAACAGTCCGCTTCTTCATCCACAGGCATTGCCAGGACACGTTCACGCTTGCCTCCTTTGACCTGAGGCAGAGAACCTTCAAGAGTATAGAGCTTCACAGTCTCCATTGAGAGGCCATAGCGGGTCATCATCCTGCCGAGTTCACGGTCTTTGGGGTGGCAGGTATCCGTGAAATCCCAGACCGGTCGGCTGACTGCGGTATAACCGAAAGCTGCGGGAGTGTTCTCACGCTCCGCATAAAGTTTTTCGACCTCAGCGAAAGCCTTTGAGCAGTCGCTATCGCCTGCAAGTCCGAGCTTGACAGCGAGTTGAGACGCACAGCCGTAGCAGTCCGGATTTTTCATAGCCCACTCATTTCTGGCATTGTTGACAGTAAGTTCCTTGCCGTTGCCAAGGTCATAATGTCTGAGATTTTTCCTTTGTGAGATGCAGACCAGTCCGGCCGCCATGCATAGGTCATCGACCGGGACGATAGAGTCAAACTCCATCGGTGTGAATTTCTTTAATTTGTTCATTCGTAGTGTGTTTATAAATTATAATCATCGGTTTTGTCCCAAATGTCCTTATGTCCTGAGGAAAACACCGAACATTACAGCCATTTTCAGTAGTATTGTGCTTTCTGTTTTTCTTTCCCTTTAAGCCAAAATATTTTTGGATTGTAAGGGAAGGTATTTGGGACATTCGGGTCAGAATGGCGAGTCTTCGCAATCGAAGTCAAGAGTAGGAGAGAGTGGTATCTTGGGATTGTCAGTACGAATCCAGGGGCGTTTAACTCGTCCGTCGGCGCCACAATAGTCGCGGTGCATACCCGGCACTTTCTCTTTCTCCGACCTTACCCAACCGTGTATATGCTCCATGAGGGAGTTGATATACTGCGATGAATAGCGGAATGATGTTCGGATGGCATCGTTCGGCATTTCGCACTTTATCATCTTCGGAGATACTATTGTCAGCGGTTCAGTGCCTATCTGACGGTATTCGTCATCGATAAATGATGACGGATCAATAGCCCACTTCTGCCACTGCGCCCTCTTGCCGAGCGGCCATGAGAAGTATGCTTTTGGAACGAGTCTGTTCAAGAACGCCTTTATTTCATTAAGCAATTCATCTCCAGCGGCAGTGGTATATTCAGCTTGTCGCCGATTGGCCTCCGATTCCAATTCAGGAGGGAGAAACAGCGTCTCTCCGGCAGTGTAATAGTGATAAGCCTCAGCCCACAACTGGGGAACCTCGGATTTCAGTTCGTCAATCCATTCCCGAACTTCTCCTGCGCCCCTTATAGGGATTACCCACCAGCGGCGGTTGCCGTTACAGCTCTGTAGAAACTCTGTCTCGTTGGTCGTTGCGGCAAACACGTTGCTTCGGGGAATCGACTCACTCTTCCGGGCATATGCTGGGCGCACATCATCACGGACCCGGCTGAGAAACGCTTTGGCTGCCTCAGCATCATGGGCACGTTTCATGCCGTTGAGTTCCGATATTTCCACAATCCATGCGCCGGTAATATCCTCAATCTTCGACTTGTCGTCGTGAGCGAAAGAGAACGAATCTGAAAACCAGTTTCCGGCGATGATATTCAGGAATGTGCTTTTGCCAACACCCTGCGGCCCGGTAAACGTTAGGATGTGATCGAACTTGCATCCGGGGCTGAAAGCGCGAGCCACCGCGCCGACCATCCACTTGCGTGTCTGCATCCGTGTAAGAGGAGTGTCATCGGCACCAAGGTACCGGATTACAACTGTATCGATGCGCTCCACATTATCCCATGTCGCACTCTGTATAAATTCATGCACGGGATTGAAGCCACGCTCCTTTGATGTGGTTTTCAACATTTCAAGGATGCGTGGCTGAGAGAGCTGCAGCCCGTAAACATTCTCGATATAAATGGCAATCTTGCCTATCGATTCATCGTCAATACGGTTGTCTCGCTCATTGCAGAAGTCAGGACAGTCGGTAATGTCCTGCTTGGTAAAGCGGTCGAAACGCACTTTTTTGAGCTGTGGGTCGTTGAGTAGAATCAGTTTGATATTCTGACCTGTTTTTTCAATCTGATTCTTGTCGTTGAGCGATAGCGCCGCCTCCCATTCGTCCGAATTTACGTTGACAGATTTATTCTTGTCTTTTATCACTGTGAGCTTTACCGCTGTGTCCTCGGCGCAGAGTTGCAGCATTGCTTTATATGAGGGGCGACGTTTCGTTGCGGTTTCTTCCTTTACAGATTTGTCAAGGTCTCCGAACCTGAATAATCTTACAATTTCAAATGCATTGCAGGGCGCGTTGACTCCACTGATCCAGACAATCTGCTGAACATCATCTGTTTCAAGTGTGAGTTTCGGATTGTATGACGCGACATACAATCCGGTGGCTGCATCAAAGAGGAACAGGTCAGCCAGGAATTTCTCAATAGCGGCACGGCAGGAATATGCACGGCAGAATGTACCTTCCATATCCTTCCTTTCGGACGAAAGTTTATAATCTGCGCTCATATGAACCTCCTGTCTTTGGCACTATTGCGCATGCCTTTGGTCATCTGCTCCATCTGTTCTTCGATGGAAGGCTGGCCTTTCCGAAGCCCCTCGGCCATCCACTTCCTTAACTCGGAGGGGAGAAAAAGCAGGTTGCGCCCTGGCTTATAGCATGGTATACGACCCTCCTGAACGAGTGCATAGACCCTTGACACAGACAGTCTAAGAATACTGGCGGCATCTTTGACTGTTACCATCTCTTCCGGAGCGGTAACGACCATTGGAGCCATAGCGCCTTGCAGTAGTTTACCGACAGTTTCGGTCAGGGCATCGACTTTTTCTTCAAGCCGTGCCATAATCTGAGGCATTGCCTCGAATGTTGGTTTTTCAATCATAATGCGGTACGATGGGGGATTTGAACATCGTGCCGCAAAGTTCATCGGTTATATTCCTCCAATCCAGTTATCATCCGGATAACCAATGGATAACCGATAACCTGAATATTATCCGGCTTCTTCTGGCACAGGAAATATATATGGCACCAGCGGTCGGTTGACTTCGATTATCTGAAGTCGGAACTTTGTAGTAGCGTCGGAATCCTTGAGTCGGCTTTTGATAGTACTGACCGCATAGTTCTGAAGCGTCAGCGGGAATGAGGCTTTAATCATTTCGGCTGTGGCAAAACCAAAAATTTTCGGACAAGTATCAGGATTATGGATACGACGACACACGTTCCATGCGAAATGGATCAGGTCAAATTCAAAGACTCCCTGCAATTTTCGCTTCTCTACAACCTCGAAAGGTCCGCAGGTATTCAGTTTCCTGAAATTGTCGAGCAGTTTTTCAATCTGTTCGTCCGACAGTAGATTGCCGAAAGTTCCGGAGATATAGCCGATGATTTCTTCCGATAGCTCCGCAGTTTTATCATTCTCAACGACTGATACTTCGCCTTCTTCGCCCTGTCTATCACAAGTGACGGCAATATCGTGTGCTTTAAGTGATTTTGGGGCGTTGCCGGAGTCAACTGTTTTACTTAGGTTTTGTTTTAATACCGCAGCGCACTTTCTTCCGGTTGCAAAAATTGCGGGCATTGCATCATTTACCATCGGTCCCGCCACAAAGACAGCCAAAAGAAACGGTGCTTCATAGAGAGTGAATATCCAAGCGGCATCAAGCCAGAACAATGCTGTGCCCGGATTTGAGGATGACCCGTTAGTTCCCGCATAAGCTGTCTTCATTGCCATAATCAGGAAGACAATGGTGATTAATACGGTCATGGTTTTCAATGTGTTGTCGCTTTTCATATAATTGTGAGATTTTGAAATTGTCCGACAAAATTACAGAGGATTGATTGCTAAAAACGAAATGTTGGACACTTTTCTTAGCCATATCGGTTCACTTTTAGCAACTTCCTGTATTTTTAGCACAAAATGGTCCGTTACCGGGCGGTAACGGACCATTATCTGCCTATTTGTGAAACGTGAGAACGTCCTACTGTCATTTCAGGGGGAAATCAGGTGCATTCTATTTGGGCTTGATTTTAATCTTGCCGAGAGTCTCAAGCAGTGCGGTCGGAACCTCATGCGTGTAGCGTAGAGTTGTCTCAAGATTCTTATGGGTGAGAGCCTGGCTGACCACGTAGGGATTGCTGCTCATTGCCATCTGAAGAGTGGCGTAGGTGTGTCTGAAGCAATGAAAAGTGATAGGCTATGCAAAGAAACACAGAGAGGTAAAGATTAAACGTAAGTCGTTTGAAATGAACGGTATTTCAGCATTCTGCCAAGTAGAGAAAATGCAAACGGCAACGGAATATTGAGGTTGTTCAGTTACCAAACCGTTAGCCGGGCAGTTACCGAAACGGGAATAGGTAACGGCAGGCAATGAAAAGAAACCCTCACCGTTTTATTTGCGCTCATACACAGTATTTTGCATATCAAGGAACGCTTATACGGCAAGTAATTTTGCACTAAAAAATATAAGCGTATGAAAGTAGAAAAATTCAAGGTGTTGCTCTATCTCAAAAAGAGCGGACTGGACAAGTCGGGCAAGGCTCCCATCATGGGACGCATAACCGTGAACCGCACGATGGCGCAGTTCGGATCTAAGCTGTCCTGCACTCCCGAACTGTGGAATCCCCGTGAAAGCCGTCTGAACGGCAAGAGCAAGGAAGCGGTGGAAACCAATACCAGGATTGAAAAACTGCTGTTGGCGGTGAACGCCGCATTCGACAGCCTTGTGTCCCGTAAGGCTGGTTTTGACGCCACCGATGTGAAGAATCATTTTCAAGGCAGCATGGAAACACAGATGACTCTCATGAAAATGACGGATGTTGTCTGTGACGACCTCAAAGCCCGTATCGGCATAGACCGCGCGAAAGGAACTTATCCCGGCTATCACTATATGCGTCTGACCCTCGGAGAGTTCATCGAGTATCAGTACAAGGTCAAGGACCTGTCATTCGGGCAACTGACGGAACAGTTCATCCACGACTATCAAGCATTCGCTATGGAAAACAAGGGATATGCGATAGATACCGTCCGCCATCATCTTGCCATCCTGAAGAAGATATGCCGTCTGGCTTATAAGAAGGGGTATGCCGACAGGAGCCATTTCCAGCATTTTACCTTGCCGAAGAAGACTGAAACGACACCACGGGCATTAAGCCGTGAATCGTTTGAGAAAATCCGGGATGTGGAAATACCTGCTTACCGCAAATCCCACATGCTGGCAAGGGATATGTTTCTCTTCGGATGCTATACCGGAGTCTCTTATGCAGATGTCGTTTCAATTACACATACCAATTTATATACGGATAAGGACGGGGCTTTGTGGCTGAAATACCGCAGAAAGAAGAACGAACTCCGTGCCAGCGTAAAACTATTGCCCGAAGCTATTGCGCTTATCAATAAGTACCATAGTGAGGACAGGAAAACCTTGTTTCCTTTACTTCGCTGGTCAAATCTCAGAAGGCACATGAAAGCGTTGGCGGCATTGTCAGGAATCAAGGATGACTTGTGCTACCATCAGGCCCGCCATAGTTTTGCTTCGCTGATAACACTCGAAGCGGGTGTGCCGATAGAAACCATCAGCCGAATGTTGGGACATTCCGATATTTCCACCACTCAGGTCTATGCCCGTGTAAGCCCGAAAAAACTATTTGAGGACATGGACAAGTTCATTAAAGCGACCGAAGATTTCAAACTCACTCTTTAACACTTAAAGAATAATATGCGAAGTACATTTTCATTATTACCCTACATCAACCGCAGCAAGGTAAAGGCTGACGGTACGACCGCCGTATTGTGTCGTATAACCATTGACGGCAAACAGACCGTCATCAGTCCCGGAATTTATTGCAGATCGGAAGACTGGAACGGCAGGAAGAACGAGATAAAGTCCGCAAGGGAGAACAACCGTTTACGGGAATACCTGCGCCTGATGGAAGAAGCCTATAATGAGATATTGAAATCGCAAGGTGTGGTCAGTGCGGAGATGCTGAAGAACCATATCACCTTGAACAACATCCATCCGACGACCCTCCTGCAAATGGGGGAATGGGAAAGGGAGCGTTTGAAGAAACATTCCGAGGAAATAGACTCAACTTCTTCCTATCGGAGTTCAATGTATTACCAGAAGTACCTGACAAATTATCTCATGTCTTTGGGCAAGAAAGACATAGGCCTTGAAGAAGTCACGGAAGACTTCGGCAAAGCCTACAAAGCGTTTTTGAAGAGATGCAAGAATTTCGGGGCTTCCCAAACCAACCATTGCCTGCGTTGGTTGAACCGCCTGCTGTATCTGGCAGTCGATAAGGAGATTATCCGCGTGAACCCTTGTGAGGAAATGGAATATGAAACCAAGCCGGAGGCAAGGCACAGGTATATCAGCCGTGAGGAGTTCAAGAAGATACTTTCCACCCCGATGTATGACAAGCGGATGGAACTGGCAAGACGGGCTTTCATCTTTTCGACCCTGACCGGACTGGCGTATGTGGATATAATGCTCCTGCATCCACATCATATCGGACGAATGCGGATGGTAGGCGGTACATCCGCATCAACCGCAAGAAGACAAAGATAGAGGCGTTCATTCCACTGCATCCCATAGCGGAGCGGATATTGTCGCTGTATAACACGACTGACGATGAACAGCCCGTGTTCCCTCTTCCCAGCCGTGATGCCCTCTGGTTTGATATCCATGAGATGGGCGTTATCATAGGGAAAGAGGATAACTTGTCCTATCATCAAAGTCGGCACAGCTTCGGAACATTCCTGATTTCGGCGGATATACCTATCGAGAGCATCGCTAAAATGATGGGACATTCCAATATCCGGACGACACAGGGTTACGCACGGATAACCGATGATAAAATCTCGAAGGACATGGACAAGCTAATGGAACGCAGGAAGATACAATCTACCGGCGAAAAGCCAGACAGCAATAAGTAAACAGTATCAATTCAATACATTATGGACAGAGGAATAATAACAATCAGTGAAACGGGTGTAGTCATTATGCCGACAGTACCCGTATGGATGACACAATTCGAGATAGCCGACCTGTTCGGGATGTTCTCATGCGATATCCGCAAGGCGATTCATACCATTTACAAGAATAAGGAACTGAACGAATTTGACACGATAAAGTATGTCAGGCAACCGGATGGTATCAGTTATGATGTCTATAACATTGAAGTGATTATAGCCGTTGCATTCAGGATATGCAGTAAAGAGAGTGTCTTGTTCAGACGGTTTATAATAAATGAAATTAGCACCATTAAGAAAGCTACACCGATTACACTATTTGTTGCCAGCGTCAGAGGTAATAACCGATGGTATAGTTGAGGTTCATCCCGTCAGCCACTCGTTCCCGATGCACGGATGCAAAGGTAGCGTATGGCTTGATGGTAGCGGCAAGGTCGGGCGGCAGAGCCGTTTCGGGCAGAATCTTCCTCAAACGAGTTTGAGCGTATTCAGCCCGAAAACCTTGCCATTGCCTGCCATACGCTTGAAGAGCATCCGGCAACGGAAACAAGCGACTGACGGGAAATCAGAAGAAAGAAGAGAGGAACGGCTTACAGACGAAGCGGAATTTTGATGCTCCGTCTGTAAGCCGCTCCTTTCTCTTTTTGCCGAAAGTCCATTGCTGACGCAATCACAGGGCAGACGGCAAACTGCGCTCCTTCAAGAAAATCAGGTTGCCGTCTGTTGGTAAGCGGAGCGGTAGCAGCCAGCCAGCATCCTTTCGATGTCAGATTCACGGTAGAGGATTTTGCCACCCAACTGGATATAGGCGATACGCCCTTCATTGCGGTAGTCCTGAAGTGTCCGGCGGCTCACTTTCAGCCGTGCCGACACTTCCTTGTCAGTGAAGAAACGCTCTCCGTTCAGTGTCGGGCGGTAATTGACGGTCAGATGTTCGAAGCTGTCCAAAAGACGGTCGAGACTGCCCATGAAGTGGATTATCCACTCGCTGTCCTTGTTAATCAGTTCATTCATGTTACTTTGGATTTAGTGGGTATTGTTAGTTTACTTCGTTCATTTCATCAAGTTTATATAGTTCTTCCTTTGAACTTTGCTTCTTTGCGCCTGTCCTCCACAACGGAAACAATACGCTGCACGTCATCGGGACGGTAGTAGGTCTTGTGGTTTATCTGCGAGTAAGCCAGCGTCCCGTTGTCCCGAAGCGTCTGCAATGTGCGTGGGCTGATGTTGAGCATCCGGCAAACGTCCTGATTGTCTATCCACTCGCCCATTGTCTTCTCTCCGTGCCGCCGGCAGATGGCATCCATGCGACTGACGAAACGGTCGAACTTGGCGACCATCGCCTCAAAGGTCTTTCTTTCAATTGATACGATTTCCATATACATACTTTTTTATTGTTACTGTTTCTTTTGCCACAAAGGAATACATAATCTACTGCCTTGCAATGGACTTCCAGAAAGTGGCAGCGTGTTGCGTCGATACGGTGATCATTGTCCGGTATGCCGTCAGTCGGTTATCTGCGAGTAAGCCAATGACCGGGATTTCCATACTCTCTTTCTTTTCGTTATGTATTCCTTCTTTTACCGCAAAGGAGTACATAATCTGTTATCCGGCAATGGATTTCCAGGAAGTGGAAGCATGTGGCACAGTTGGTAGAGGTTGGCACAGATTGGGGCTATATTCTTAATTCCGGAAATCAGCAATGTGTCAAGATTGAAAACAAGGGCTTAATTCAAACCTGACTGTAATCGCACCTTTGTTCTTCCGGCTATTCACGTCCGGCAAATCTGTAAAGTCCTCACCGATATCTCTGTCACCATAAAGCAAAGTCACACAAAATTGTCTAACCGAATCCAAGTTGTTGACTGACTGTACTAAAACGTCTTACTTTGCTTGCGACAATCGGTCAAGGCACAAACCAAGACCACAGTAATAACTTAATCAATCTGTTTTATGACGATGAAAAGAGAACCAAGTATCAGTGAGCAGCAGGCTCGTGAAATCGTGGAAAGAATGGGACGCAGGGAATCCCGTAGTGAGAAGTCTATGGACGATTTCTACCGGAACATCGGGCTGGACCCGGAACATCTGGCACAACCCGGCAAGACCGTCACGAAAAAAGCGGAAACAGCGACGGCGGATGAACCGTCAGGCGAAACACCCGAAGAAGTGGCAGTGCCGCAGAAGCGTGTCAGCAGCAAGCAACGCAGGCTGTCGCTGGACGAGTACCGTACCGCTTACCTGCGAGTACCCAAGATAACCGACCGCAAACCCGTGTTCGTCAGCGGTGAGGTGCGTGACCGGCTGGACGGGATTGTCCGCCGTCTCGGCGGGCGTGGCATGAGTGCGTCTGGACTTATCGAGAATCTCGCCCGCCTGCACCTTGAAACCTACCGGGAGGATATCGAGCAGTGGCGCAAACTCTGAGCGGATTGCGGTAGAACCGGTCAAATCGGTGGATACACTCCACCAGTTTGACTAATATTCCAAATGAGTTATTATACTCACAAACCAATCCGACAAGCGGAGGATTCTTGTGTCCTCAAAGACACAGCAAGGTATATTTTCAGTTACCCGAATAATTCTAAGTAACTGAAAACACCTTCACCGCCGTGGGCTGAATTATCCTCCACAGTCGGATAATTTCGGGGTTCCTTAATCAAAGATTAAACAATGGACAAGCCATAAAATTAAAAGAATAAGAAGAATGAAAAAGAAGAGCAAGTACGGGAGAAATCCCAAATTGAACCCAAAGACGCACTGCGTGATGGTGCGCTTCGACGATGTGGAATGGAACAGGTTCCTGACGATGTACGAGGAATCGAACGTGTATGCGAAAGCCGTCTTTCTCAAAGCGCATTTCTTCGGGCAGAAGTTCAAGGTGCTGAAAGTGGACAAGACGCTGGTGGACTACTACACCAAACTGTCGGACTTCCACGCCCAGTTCCGTGCCATCGGTACGAACTACAATCAGGTCGTTAAAGAGTTGCGCATCCACTTTTCGGAGAAGAAGGCGATGACGTTGCTCTACAAGTTGGAGAAACTTACCATCGACCTTGTGAAGTTGAGCCGGGAGATTGTGGAACTTTCAAGGGAGATGTATGCCAAGTGGGAACAACAGAATTGAAGAAAGTAGCCTGATAAATGAACAAAGTTCGTCAAACAACTTCATTGCCGATCATGTCATCATCGGCGGCCGGGGTTTCAATTCAAGGATGAAAACCATCCGAAAGGGATAAAAATGTATATAAAAAAATGAAGTAAGCGGAATAATTATCTACATGCTCTTGCTTCATTTTCATTGATTAATCTATAAATTTCATTGTCGTAATAATAACGTTTGCTTATAAATCATAAAAATAGCCGTATTTGCTTGACTGACTAATTTATTTAGACTAATTTTGCATATACCAAATTTCATTTTATGATGGAACAACTTACCAAGCGTGAAGAAGAAGTGATGAATAAGTTTTGGGAGAAGGGCGAAGCTACCGTTAAGGAGATTATTGCCACTTATCCCGAACCTCGTCCAAGCAGAACCGCCATATCTACATTCGTGAAGTTTCTTGTTGATAAGGGCTTTTTAGACCACAAGCCGGCAGGAAACAACGGATTCATCTACTATCCCCTTATCGAAAGAGAGGAGTATTGTGGTAACAATCTGAAAAATGTCGTTCAGCGATATTTCAACAATTCAATTCGTGGAGTGATAAGCACTCTTGTAAGGGACAGGAAAATGTCAGACGATGAAGTCCTGGAGTTGATAAATCAGGTGATAGAAGGCAATCGCCAAGAATAAGACTGATGACAATATGGATAACGAACTGATAGAATTATGCAGTAAGATAAAAGAAGAAATCTCCAATGAAAACACATTTCATTTGGGGATTGAAAATTTGTTGCTGTTGCGTAAACGATTGTTCAACGCCATATTGCAATTAAAGGCGGAATTATGTCGTGATGATTTTAATGCTATGCCATTCATAGGAGAGGATGGCTTTCACAGCAAGACAATCGCTTATTCCATCTGGCATATATTCCGTATTGAAGATATTGTCAGCCATGCTCTAATTAACGGAGATGACCAAATATTCTTTTCCGAGAATTTTCAAGAGCGCATCGGTTCTCCGATAATAACTACCGGCAATGAACTTGTAAAACAGCGTATCGGTGACTTTTCGGAGAAATTGGATTTAGAGACACTATATCAATACTCTACAAAGGTCAAAGCTAATACGGAGCTTATGCTCAAGAATCTGGTATTCGCAGATTTGAAGCGTAGTTTTACAATCGAAGATAAATTACGTCTTGAATCCTTATGTGTAGTAAGCCAATCCGATAATGCAAAATGGTTGATAGATTACTGGTATGGCGAGGATTTGAAAGGACTGATTCTTATGCCGTTTTCCGAGCATTGGATGGCTCATATTCATGCCTGTATGCTAATTAGAAACAAACTGCATTCAAAATGAGAAAGTTACTGTTTATAATTATATATTTGTCTTTTATATCGCCTGCTTTCGCTGGTGGAAACAAGGCGATAGAGAATGCTTTGCACGAGTATATCAAAGGGAAAGATGCCCGGATAGGTGTCGCGGTCATTATCAATGGCAAAGACACCGTATCTGTCAACGGCAATCGGGATTTCCCTATGATGAGCGTAGTCAAATTTCCGCTGGCTCTGACGGTAGCGCACTGGATAAATACTAACGGTATGTCCCTGAACGATACCGTAACATTCAGCGAGAAGGCTATGAAAGAGGATACCTATAGCCCGATGCTCAAAAAGTATGGTAAGAGCCTAAATGCCATGACTGTAAGAGAACTGCTTGAATGGTCTTTGGTTGAGAGTGACAACAATGCGGCAGACATACTCCTGCATCGCGTCGGTGGAACATCGGGAGTAACATCAATAATGAGGCAAATGGGTATCTCTGATGAGATTGTAATCGGAGCCTCGGAAGAAGATATGCACCGTGATCCATACCTAAGCTATCTTAACCGTACCACACCTTTGGCAATGGCGCAGCTATTTGATAGGTTTTACCACGAATTGAGAAACGCATCACAGTCATATTCTGAGATATCCGTCATGCTTGAACAGTGTCGCACGGGGCTTGACAGGCTTGCTTTCCCCCTTTTGCCTACTAATGCCCTGATAGGACATAAGACAGGTACAGGATTTCCGACACCCGAAGGTCGCATATCCGCAGTAAATGATTGTGGATATGTGAACTTGCCTAATGGTACAAGATATTCTGTTGCCGTGTTTGTTGCTGATTCCAATTACGACATAGCAACGACCTCAGCCATCATTGCTGAGGTCTCTAAGATTGTCTTGGAAGGTTTGATTAAACAAAAATAAGATAAGAATATGGAACATAAATTTTGTCAAAGCTGCGGAATGCCGCTGACTACAGACAACAAAGGTACTAATGCTGATGGCAGTCGCAACGAGGATTACTGTATCTACTGCTATAAGGATGGCAGATTCACACAAGACTTCACTATGGAGCAGATGATTGAACATTGCGCTCAGTTTACCGACGAGATAAACAAGGAGTCAGGACAGACCTTGACACAGGAACAGGCAAAAGACATGATGCGTCAATTCTTTCCACAACTCAAACGCTGGAAAAACCGGACAGCCATGTTTATTGCAATTCTGACATATAAGAAACCGCTTGAAGAAGTCGACCGTTTCCTTCAGGCACATCGTGACTATCTTGCCGAGCACTATGCGGCTGGCGATTTCATCGCATCCGGTCCGCAGGCTCCCCGCGTGGGCGGTGTAATATTGATAAAGGCCGAAAGCCGTGCAGTGGTTGATTCTATCATAGAGCAAGATCCGTTCAACATCAACGGAATTGCCGACTACCGGATTGTCGAGTTTACTCCGACAATGTTTGTAGAATCGAGCCTTTCCGACATACTAAAATAAGTATTATACTGATGGTTAATAAAAGATCTATAATTATTTGGCTGGCAATCACAATCCTTGTGATGTTAGCATTGCCTTTTGCCGTTGCCCGGCTTGCGTCTGAATGTTCCGGAATGGCACTGTGCATGATGCTTTTCTTAATTGTGAATCCTATTTATTCTGCGATTCTTGGTTATCGCTGCGGGAAAGACATAAAGAAAATGTGGAATCTTCCATTGGTGTCAGCCGTAGCGTTTCTTGCCGGGACATGGATTTTCTTTGACATACATGAATTATGGTTTGTCGTCTATGCAACAGTATATCTTGCAATAGGTTGGATAGCAATGGCTATCAGCAAGTACTTGAATAGACGTGTTCAGTAGAGTTAACAAGAGTACTAATTAAACCGAGTAAATCATCAAGATGAAACAGACGAATCTTTTATGTTTGTTTATAGGTTGTGCCATGACAATGGTATCATGTAGCCAATCAGCGAATAATAATAGACAAGACTCTGCATTAGCAGGTGGTGACAGACCCCCATTTGAATATACTGATGCTGACAGGACGTTTGGTGTTGTACTTGAAATTTCAAGCGACAGCCTGATAATTTGCAACAATAATTTCTCCGGGCAGGACAGTGACCCTTTGATATTAGATACAAGTAATCCCGCTTTCACGGATTTTCTATCCAATTGGTTTGCATCAATGGATTCCGTTCAGATAAACCGACTCAAAAACGGCTCTGAACTTCACATATCAGTAGGAGATGGCGTTACGGACGCAACTATCGAAAAGGTTAAACGTAGCGTCATGAAATGTGGAATCAAGGGGATGTCAATATCTAATTTCTGACGGAATCATATTACGATGCCATACATATCAATCGAGAGCGGCAAACTGACCGCTGAACATAAAAACCGTTAATTGAAAATGAGCAACGATACACGAGACATCTTTTCCGGGCTTAAAGCCCGCAAACCACAATATGTGCTGGGCACAAAGAACGGGGATATACGCACATCAAACGTGACCGAGGAAAAGATCCTTGATGCCATAGACGACATTGAGGATAATGAATGCGTATACCTTGAAAAATGCGTGCCGGTGGTGTTGGTCAGCTATGCAAAGGCATACTCAATTGATTACTTTAAGGATAGCAGTATAGCAGTATGTTTTATGGTCAACGGGTATATGCTGCGAATGTGGCGGTCGGACGTTGATTGCGACATGGCCGCCGATATCATGTGTGACTTCTTCCGCACCGCATCGCTCCCTGATATGACCGGCTGGCACTGCCAGAAAATCCATCCCGAGCAAGAAAAGGCAGAGACGAAACTATGTGTTGACGGCGAGGATTTCCGATACTTTGATATGGCGGATGTGTTCTGTGCTTTGGAAGATATCATAGAGGGCAAATCGCTATGGATGCTTTATGATTTCACTAAAGGCGATGGCGGGTATATCAACATCCGCAGGCGTGACAATGATACCGCTCCGACCACCGGATATAAAGTTGAATATGTAAGGTGGTCGGAGCCGGTGCCTATTGGTTATAGAGGTGTTATTTTTGATGTCGGTCTCTTGCGGAACTGGCTGTGGAGTCTGATTGATGGCGAGAGATTGCCCGATCCTCTGAGCTGTTGGGAGGAGTTTGACGTAAACGATTATTTTGGAAGACTGGTATTCAGATTTTTAGACGAAGAGAAAGATGAAAGGTAAATATAGCAAGCCGGTAAAAACGGCTGTCGAATTGATTTGGTCAAGTTTTGACCGCGATGAAATACGCCGCGGTTACGCGATGCTTATGCAGGCGGCGCAACAGGGCGATGCCGATGCACTGGCATTCATAGCCCGCTGCTTCATGGGTGAGGAGTATGTGTGGCCGCAGGCAGGCTTCAAAGCTGACGATGAAAACGCATCGAAGCTGATGCAGAAGAGCGCGATGATGGGCAGTGCCACGGGCGTTCTTTGTGCTGCGCGAAGCGCAAACCTCACCCCTTCGGTGGAACGTGCAATGCCGTTCGCCTCGTTTAAGGAAGCGTTTGAGGAGATTCTCGGTCAGGCAGAGCGTGGCGACGCCTTCTGCTGCTACATGGTCGGCAATGTGTATTATTGGGGCGACTATCTGCGTGTCGAGCCAGACTATGCCAAGCAATTCAAAGACGAAAGCGACTATAACGCATGGGCCTGGCCGATAGCAAAGGTGTGGTACGAGCACAGTTTCGACGGCGGGCTTTGTGCCGGATGGGGCAATTACTGCGACATACGCAAATCCGGCCTCTGCGAGATTGCGCAAGATGTTTATGAGAAATATTACTTGAAGCTGGCGGATATTTCACCCGTAATCTGCAACAACTACGGCTATTATCTCCGCACCGAGAAGGGCGACTCATACGGTGGGCTGTTGCGATATGTGGAGGCTGCCCGCAGGGGCGACCCACAAGCCGCATACAATGCAGGGCATATCTACGAAGCCGGTGAAGAAGTGGATGAGAATATCGACCTTGCATATCAACTCTATGAAATGGCTGCCAAATGCGGACATCCCGCAGGACAATTTGAGGTAGGATATTATCTGTTTGAAGGCTTCGGTGATGTGGAGCAGGACTACGCCAAGGCTGTGGAATGGTTTGAAAAGGCATACCAAAACCCGAAATGCAGCAAGACCACCCGGACGCAGACCGCCGCCTACCTCGGTTTATGCTATCAGGAGGGGCTTGGAACAGTTCAAGACGACGATGTGGCATTCGAGTATCTTCATGAAGCAGGGGAAGACATCGACAATCTATGGGAGTCAATAACCGTCAAGGTGCTCACCGCACTCGGCGTGGCGTATGCCTTCGGACGTGGCACCGAGGCGGATATTGAGTTGGGATACCAGTATTTTGAGGATGCTGTAAAACTCGGTTCGGAAGAAGCCAAAGAGTATATCGGCTATATCAACTCGCCCGACTTTGAAGCCCGCGAGCGGAAAAAAGAAGAACCGGCCACTCCCGTAGCCCCGTTCTGGCAGGAAGTGACTGAAAAAATCAGAGATGCGGTTACAACTGACCTGCGCGAAATTCTTGGCCGCATAGATGATGAGCACATATACACTGCCGCCTTGGTCACCGACAGGTATTGCTGCTCTCTTTTTCTCGCTGTGAACACGTTGGAGTACCTTCAAAGCGAAGACGAAGAACCCGATGACGAGAGCAAATGGCATCCGGATGAATGGGGATATTCCGACGGACATGGCAGCGAACTGGTGAAGCTCAGCAAATCGCTGTGGGAAAACCACGCCACTTTGCCGGGCGAAGCCTTTTTCTTCAGCGCAATGATATCAGCGATGGCGCAGGTCAAAGGCTCGGGAATATTCGGAGAAGGCACCGAAGAAATCACACTATTCATCTCGATATCAGACGATGAAGACGCCGAAAACCTCGAAGACTCGTCGGCAATGACGCTGAACAGCCCCGAACTGGCAGCAGCTTTTTTGAATAGAAACAAGTAACATCATATTATGGCATATTATACTGTTTACTGGCCTCAGGACTGGTTGGACGAACTAAGAAAATCAAATGACACAGGGCCTATAAAAGTAGTGTTTGGCAGCATCCACTCAAGGATGCCGTCAATAGCATCAATAAAAGAGGGAGATGTCGTATTTCCGGTCTCATTGCTTGATAGGCATCTCTACATAATGGCAAGATTGGAAGTGACTCATAAGGAAAGAGCCTTCGACTATTGCATAAGAGAACTCGGAAATCCTTACAGGTCTCTTATTCCCGAAGGTGTTGTCGTTAAGGTCTCTGACGCATTCTTTTGTGTAAAAGACGTTTCTTATAAAAGTCTCCAGAGTGTGCCTGAGAATCTCACGATGATTATTCCCGGCGACAAACCCCATTGCAAGCATCAGGAACCGTTTAATTGCTGTGCCGAATGGGCAGTATGGGGAGAAAATGGCAGTGTTATCCAACCGCGCCTCATTCCTGATGAGGTTGTGCCACTTCTTAGATTCGGTTATCCGAAGAGTAAAGAGAAGCCATTACGAATCAATTCAAAAGGAGTTGTGTTGGCTCAAAGTATAGCTGCAACCCGGCGTTTGTCGGAGGAATCTGCAATGTTTTTTGAAGAAATCTTTAAACCGATTGAAAACGTTGAACCGTAGGCCAACAAGATAATTATATGCTGCAAATTTGGCTTTGAGACTATAACAGAGCGAGAGCAGGATTATTTAATGGTTAACATTTGAATTAAAAGTAAATCATGAATATAAAGTCGGAACTACAACAACTCTGTGGGGATACCCAAAATCTACGGCTTAATGACGTAAATATTGAGCCGGAAACGATACAGGCAATCATGATAAATGAGGTTGTCCCGTCATGTCCGGAAGATGATTTCTATGGGAAACCGGATTCCGCGTATATGTCAACGACAATTCCGATGTTCAGAAAAGCAGGAATAGAGATAGGTTCAGTACAAGACATTCTGAATAATGGAATTTACATTACCAATGCTGTCAAGACACCTAAAACCGAATATGCCGTTTCAAAGGAGAGCATAGAGGATAGCCTGCCCTATCTGGAAAAAGAGCTTGCTTTGTTTCCAAACGCCAAGGTTATCATGCTTATGGGGGATGTGGCAAAGAAAGCCTTTAATATGATATGCAAGAAGGCGACCAAGAAAAATGCCGTTCCAAGTATTTCTACTTACAAGTTACGTAATACTGAGATTTTCTATAATGGAATACGCATTATGCCCTCTTACATTATGACCGGCCAGAACATTCTGATTGAAAAGTCAAAATTCGAGATGGCATCGAAGGATATAGAAACGATGTACAGGTTAATTAAATGTTTTGATTAAAGATGGCTATTGCACCTGATGATATTTTGAAATATTGCCTTGACAACCTTGAAGGGACGGTCGAAATAAACAGTTGGGGCGAGCGTGGGATTTTCTACAATCCGGATGGAGTGTTGAAACGTGGGTTTATATCTTGACGATAAAAGAAAAGGATGGCGACAATGATCGAGCTTCCCACCTTGACCGCAAGGATGTGTGGCGAATAAATATAGGAGTCAGAAAACAGACTTTCCGCACTTTATTCGGAGAACTGCCCAAACGTCCATGTAAAGGTTGCATTGTAGATATGCCGTATGAATTTACCGCAAAGGATGTTATTATGCCGCATCCGGTTTATGCGTGGATGGGCTGGATTTGCGCTTTAACCCCATCTGAAGCGACATTTGAATTATTAAAACCTTACATCCTTGAATCCTACGAATACGCAAAAGAGAAATTCAAAAAAAGATGACGGGATAGTGAACTGATTATTTGAAAACGATGATAGAACATATGGAACAAAAACTTTGTCAAAGCTGTGGTATGCCTCTTGTTGAGGGTATTATCGGCACAAATTCAGACGGCAGTAAAAGTAAGGACTATTGTGGCTACTGCTACAAAGGAGGTGTTTTCCTCCAAGATTTCAACATGAGCCAGATGATAGAGTTCTGCACTCAGTTTACCGACCAGATTAACAAGGAAACGGGTTGGAATCTGACGCCCCAACAGGCAAAGGCTCAAATGCAACAAATCTTCCCAACACTCAAACGCTGGAAAGAGAAAGATGAAAGGAGTTTGATTGAAAAAGCGATCCATCTTCTTTCCCAATGCAAAGAGGTTACGCTGGCATCGGTCAATGCGGAGGGTTTTCCTCGCCCTGTGCCATTGGATAAAATTCACTCGTTAGGATGCAATGAGGTCTGGGCAGTGACCGCAGCAGACTCCGAAAAGGTTGCCGATTTCAGGCTCAATCCCAAAGCCGGGCTTTCCTATTCATTTTACGGCGATAGTGTTGCTTTGCGCGGCACAGTCGAAATCATTACGGATGATGTAACCCGCAAACGGATGTGGCAGGAGTATTTTATAAATTATTTCCCCGCCGGCCCGGCAGATTCGAACTATGTGCTTATTCGCTTTATCGGAAATGAGGCTACCATCTGGATAAACCGCGAGTTTGTTCACATCACCATATAACACATAAATTATGAGAGATTCGGAACAAATGTATCCGGTCGTTTTTACAACAGCTATCATTCAGAGGAATTTACGGTTGAGTGAGGCATATAACACCAATGTCTGTTTTTTACTATCATTGGAAATTGTCATGTTGTAATTTTACGTGATGCAGACATTCAGAATCATACAGCCAACGCCTGCCCTGAAACCGTTCATACGGTATTACTGGATATTGCAGGATAGTACCTCAGGCATAGTGTCGCAACGCACTTTGCCGACGGGTTGTATGTCGCTTGTGTTCCATCGTGGCGAAAGGCTGAAAGTCATGAACCGTGATGAATTACAGCCGCAGAGTTTTATTTGCGGTCAGGAAAGCGGTTATTCAGATGTGACTTCAACCGGTGACATCGAAATGATAGTGGTGGTATTCCAACCTCATGCGGCAAAAATATTCTTTCATATGCCAGTCACTTTACTGCGTGACAGGAATGTGGCGGTTGCGGACATTGAAAATCCAGCCTTGCGTGATTTGGCACACAGAGTTGAAGACAGTGAAAATCACGACATCTGCATTGAACTGATAGAGAATTATTTCTACAAGTGCCTGATGTACGGGACACCTTATCATCTGCCACGACTGGCGGAAGTGGTACGTCATATCAACAATTCCACTCAAACAAATATCAGGGCTCTTTCGAATATTGCGTGCCTGAGCGAAAAGCAATTCTCCCGGATTTTCTCGGAAAACATAGGAACGACACCCAAAGATTTCATGCGTATAGTCAGGTTGCAACGTACCTTATCAGTCTTGCAGCATAATCCGGGAATAGGTTTTGCCCAACTGTCATACGAGTGTGGGTACACCGACCAATCCCACATGATTAAAGAATTCAAGCTATTCTCCGGCTACACACCGAAAGAGTATATTGCTCGATACTCTCCTGTTTCTGACTATTTTACATTCTGAAAAATAGCGTTTATACAGCCTTGTATTTGGTTGTCACCGATTATTTTTATAATTTTGTCACCACTTAGTGACGTTATATAAGATGGAATTGAAAGAAACAGAAAAAAGGCTTCTTGAAGCCGTGAGCCATATCGTAGAGAACGACGGTTTTACCAAAATCGGAGTTAATCGCATCGCTAATCAAGCCGGATGCGATAAGGTTTTGATTTATCGCTATTTCGGTGGATTGGATGGTTTGCTCGTGGAATGGGCAAAGCGTCATGACTATTATTCGTTTGCCTATTCGGAGTTTATTGACACCATTAAACGAGCTAAAGACGGTAACATAAAGCAGATTGTTAAGGATGTGTTTATGTGTCAACTTAACTATCTAAAAGATAATGTAATCATGCAAGAACTTCTGGTATGGGAACTTTCAGGTCATTCGTCTTTCAAGGGAATGATAGAAGAACGTGAGCGTATCGGTCATAAATTGCAGGAGGAACTTAATAAGTTTTTGGATCGGAGCGGCGATAACAATATGTCTATCGCCATAATCATATCCGCAATCAACTACATAGTTCTTTTCACGAGGCAATATCACAAAATCAATGGCATAGATTTCAGCAAACCGGAAGCATGGGAAAGAATGGAAGCTATGATTTCCAAATATGTGGATTTTATCTTTGACAACAACTGTCTATGAAACATATCATTACAATAGCACTTACACTGTTTCTTACAGCTTTTGCAATGGCACAGGAAAGAAACTATATTTCCACCTGTGGTAGGACGAAAACCGCTATCAAATGGACGGAAGAACACAAGGACGGAAAGATATACCTGTACACGGTTCAAGGCAATGAGAAGCATGAGTATATCTTAGGAAGCGGTTATAAAACCGAGAGTTGGAAGATAGTAAATACTTCTTCAAACACCAATCTGTCAATCAGTCTGAATAATGGGATATACTCCATATCCGGCAAATTTAATGGAAAACAGATTTCAAAAAAGGTGAAAAGTAAAGGCAAGCCGTGGTATCAGAACATCGCCTATAATGCGGGACTGACTTTGAAAAACAGTAAGTCTGTGGAATATGAGTGTTTTCGCCCCGACAACATGAAGCTCTATACCATGTCGGCAGTAAAGAAAGGAAATGAGAAATTAGACGGAAAGAATGCAGTAAGAATCGAAGTCAGTCTTACCGGCTTTATGTCTGCTTTCTGGAGCTGTGATTATTACTTTGACACGAGCTCTCTGATGTTTGTAGGCTATAAAGGCGTAAATGGAGGCCCCGGAACACCTGAAACAAAAATCTCAGTCGCAAAATGAAATCAATAATATTCTATCGTTCCTCATACAGAGGCAACACGCTAAAAATTGCACAAAGCATGGCAGATGCCCTTGCTGCCGAATTGGTATATATCGACAGCAATCCGTCAATCGACCTGTCGGATTATGACCTTATCGGCTTTGGCTCCGCTATAAACTTTGCCGCTCACGATATACGACTTCAACGATTTGTTTCAAGTCAAAATCTTAAAGGCAAAAATGTGTTCGTATTCTCCACCCGTTGCAGACCTTTCTTGGGAGCATATCATAAACCACTCAGGAAAATCGTCGAGGCAAAAGGTGGAATTATAGTCGGAGAGTTTTCTTGCCGGGGATTTGACCGCACCGGGCCGTGGGTATTGATGGACGGCTACAATAAAGCCAGACCGGATGAGCAGGATATGTTCAGGGCAAGACTGTTTGCGGAAAAGTTGCGTTTGAAATTACATCCGTTGGCTCATGCCCATAAGAATCCGGTTGAAGGTTATTCTGATGGCGTACCGATACGCCGTAAAGGGTCTGATATAATAGCGGGTAACAAGGTGGTGTTCCTAAATACCTCTACTTGTATAAATTGCGGGAAATGTATCAAGATTTGTCCGATGCACATATTCGCACTAAAAGATACGGTTTTACCGACTGACGAGAAAAATTGTATCCAGTGCCGATTATGCGCCGACAACTGTCCGACTTCTTCAATATATATCCATGAATCGTTCTTAAACGGACTGCGGATAGCTCTCAGGGAATCCTTCAGCGATAAATTGCAGAACAGTTATAATGCTGAAAATAATCAGTATTAGGTCTTTTCCACCTAACACAAGATGTCCGCTTTTTACTATCACAGGCTACGATGTCGCTGTAATTTTGCAGCGTACTAATTAAATAATAAAAAGTATGATTGCATTTTTTGAAATCCCCACCAATGACTTCGACAAGTCGGTGGCGTTCTATCAGGCACTCTTCGGCGAAAAGCTGGAAGTGTCGCAGTTCGGCGACGAGAAAATGGCCTGTCTTATGAAAGACGGCAAGAGTGTTTGCTCAATCTCCTCGGCCCCCTCGTTCCCCGGTTTCTCACCCTCTAACGGAGGCGTGTTGGTGTATCTCCAGACAAAAGATTTGGATGCCAGCGTGAAAACTGCGTTGGATAACAGCGCGACAATCGTAACTCCCAAGACCAAGATTCAGGTTGACGGTTGGGGTTACTTCGCCATCATCGCCGATCCTGTCGGCAACCGCATCGGGCTTTATGGCGACAAGTAAAGAGCCGAAAACGTAGGTTACAGTAGAGAGAACTACTCGGTTCTCTCCACTATCCGTATCTATAATCAATTTTTTCTGCCCGATTATTTTGTTGTCTAAAATAATTAGACTACTTTTGCATTATCAAATCGTCTAATTTAATTAGACTATATAAAAATGGAAGATATGAGGCCATTAACAGAAAGAGAAGAAGAAGTGATGAACTTCTTTTGGGAAAGCGGGGCACTCTCGGTTCGGGATGTCGTTGCCCTTCACAATGAGCCACGTCCAAGCCGGACTACGGTAGCCACATTCGTGAAATTTCTTGAACAGAAAGGCTATCTCGACCACAAGGCTGAAAGCACAGGCTTCATATATTTCCCAATAATAGAGCGGGAAGATTATTGTGGACAAAATCTGAAGAGTGTCATTAGGCGGTATTTCGACAATTCCATTCAGAATGTTGTGAACTTCCTGATTAAAAGCGAGGAATATAGCGATGAAGAGGCTAAGGAAATAATATTGCAAATATCTAACAGAGGAAAGGAATAACAATGGCAGGCATATTCTTGGCATATTCATTATTGGCAAGCACCCTCCTGATTGTAGTCTGGGCGGTGTACAAATGCGTTCTTGCCAATACCGGATGTTTCCGGTTCAACAGGATATTGTTGTTGTCCTGTATAACGCTTGCTTTCGTTTTTCCTATCTTCATACTTAATTCCTTTTGGGTAGCGGATATTATGGAGAATAATATTGAAATCGCTTTTAATCCGGTCGAGATTGCCTATATAGCCAATACGGTATCAGAGCAAATCACTCCGATATGGGATTATATAGTCACACTTTTCCTTATAGGGGTTATTGTCATGATTCTCTATTTCCTCGTTTCACTGGTACGGTTGGCACTGTTCATTCTCAAAGGTGAGCACATAAAACAGGATGACTGCCGCATTATACTTCATCGCCATAACAGCGTCGCCCCGTTTGCATGGTGCGGATATATCATGATGCCAAGACGTGACTGGTACGAGTTCGGGCAGATGATAGTATGCCATGAAAAAGCGCATATAGAATGTCGCCATTGGATTGACTTACTTTTTATGCAGGCAGCGATTATTATCACTTGGTATTGTCCTGCTATATGGCTTCTGCGCAATGAACTTCATACCCTCCATGAGTATGAAGCCGACAGCCGTGTGCTTGCATCGGGCGTAAAACGAGAAGAGTATCAGATGTTTCTAATAAAAAAGACAGTTGGAGCAAGGTTCGCAACTCTTTCCAACTGCCTCAATCACAGTTCACTTAAAAAACGTATAACTATGATGTTATCAAGTAAACCGACAGGCAAAGCCCGTGTGCGTGCCTTTGTCATGGTGCCTGCAATGGCACTCGCGTTAATCGGTCTGGCCACCCCTGCGGTGTCAGCAGTAATCAACGAGGTATCTGCCGCTACGCCGGTGGAGGATCTGCGTTACAAAATTAGCGAAAAATCCGATTCTACCATTCGAGTGACAGAAAGAAATTCCGATGTGGTGGTCACGGAGAAAGCGGACGCGGCCGATGCCGTGCCATTCATCAGGACAGAAACCGCCCCCAACTTCCCCGGCGGTAAGGACAAACTGAGAGCCTTTATCAATAAAAACATCTCCTTCCCTGCAACCGCATACAAAGACGGTGTTCTTAACATGGATGCCGTCGTGCAGCTTACCATCGCCAAAGACGGAGTTGTAAAGGATGCCCGAATTGTAAAAAGCTCAGGCCAAGTGCTGGATGCCGAAGCTCTGCGTGTGGCTCGTATGCTTCCAAAATTCCACCCCGGTCTCAATGGCGGACTGCCTGCGGAATCAAGCTATACATTGGCGTTCAACTATTCTGTCAACAAACAGCAATAAAACTTCTAAAACATACATATATCTTATCTGATACTTGGAGTGTGCCGTATTTTACAGTACGGCATACCCTGTATCATTAGTAGCCTTAGTTATCTCTAAGAGATAGACTGCGATATAAAGGTCTTATAGTCGGGGTGATTCCGACAAGTTGCATTAATCAGTTTTATGGACAGGAATATGATTGCCCCATGTGGGCTAAACTGCGCTGTTTGTAACGAAGCATTGCGAGAAGACAGTCCCTGCATAGGTTGCCGTAGTGAGGGCAATAAAGGTGAGTATTGTGCCAATCTATGCAAGATTGTTAAATGCGAGATACGAAAAAGTCTGCCGGACGGATTCTGTGACAGATGTCCTCAATATCCGTGCAGGGAGATTGTCGATAAGGAATGTTGGTATGTCAACGCCTATCCGATGATAGAATCGCTTATGGGCAATCTCGCCTTTATCAGAGAAAATGGTATTGAAAAATTCCTGCAAAGGGAGAAAGAGCGTTGGACTTGTTCTGATTGCGGAAGGATCATATCAGTTCATGACGGTATATGTTATGGCTGTGGTAAAAACTATACAGATTGAAAACATTGAATATGAAAAGTATAACAGCAAGTAAAGACAATATAGCCGCCTGTGGGCTGTATTGTGGAGCGTGCCGCAAATTCTTGTCCGGCAAATGCCCCAGATGCAAGAATAACGAGAAAGCATCGTGGTGTAAAATCCGCCAGTGCTGCATAAGCAAAGGCTATCATACCTGTGCCGAGTGTGAGCGTGACGTAAGGGAGTGTAAAATCTACTCCAACTTTATAAGCAAAGTGTTCGCATTGCTCTTTAACTCCGACCGCCCGGCTTGTATCAGCTATATACGGGAACACGGAGAAATAGTGTATGCAGAAGAAATGAGCAAAAGAAAATGTCAGACCATAAAACGCAAATGATATGAAAATAAACATTCTTACAGCAATAATGCTTGCATTAGCCATATTGGTTGGCTCATGCAATGCCCCGTCAGATAATGCCCTGTACAGGGAATGGCGACTTCAAAAATACAACTGTATCGCCACATCGTCATACGGACTGACACAGGTAAACAAGGAATCAGAGTATATATTGCAGCTTGATAACACCGGAGTGTTCTCCTGTACCACCGATTGCAATACCATCACCGGCAGTTTTGAAAAAAGCAAAAACGCCTTGAAATTCTCCAGTATATCCTTTACCGAACTGGCTTGCGATAACATGATGATAGAACGAAGCATAGTATTTATTCTGCCCAGTATCAAATCATACGAAATCATGGACGATTCCATCTTGGTGTTGAAAGATGATAATGGTCATATACTTATGGAACTAACAAAATAACAGGCCAATACAATGAAAAGAATGATAATCGTAGCTATTTTAGCCATCTATTCCGTTCTAAACATCATGGCTTCCGATGATAATATTTCGGGGACATGGCATGGTACGTTGAAAATAACTCCGCAAGTGGAGTTAAAGATTGTTTTCAATTTCAAGACAAGCGAAGATAGTAAACCGTCAGTTACGCTTGATTCTCCGGATCAAGGTGCATACGGAATAGCCGGAGAAGTGAATTTCATTTCGGCGGATTCTGTAAATGTAACGGTTAAACGCATCGGATTGACGTTTACCGGACGAAAACAAGATGGGAAACTCATTGGGAAATGCACACAAGGGGCAATGAGTACTGACCTTGAATTATTTCCGGTATTGTGGAATTAAAGCGACCTCAAACGCCTAAGCCACCATATCCATACACTATGAAGGAGTTGCATTTCAACAACTTATCAGATAGTGTTACTCTCGCTGGGACACTTACTTTACCTGAAGGTTTTAATGAGACAACTCCGGTTATCGTAATGATTACCGGTAGCGGATTGCAAAACCGCGATGAAGAAATATACGGACATAAGCCGTTTGCTGTCATCGCCGATTACCTTGCCCGAAACGGCGTTGCAACCTTACGATATGATGACCGAGGATATGGAGAATCAACCGGCGACGGCAAAAATGCCACCACTGAAGATTTTGCACGAGATGCGAAAACGGCAATGGAATACCTGCGCAAAGAAATGAAATTCAAAAATGTCGGAATATTGGGGCATAGCGAGGGAGCGGCAGTGGCATTTATACTGGGAGCAGAGAACAATTCGGGATTATTCTCAAATCCGAATTTCATTATTGCCATTGGCGCACAGGCGGTTCGAGGTGACTCGGTATTGATAGACCAGAGTGCAACAATGCTGGAACAAGGCAACATGTCGGCGGATATTGTATCGGATTATGTTGAAGCATTGCGCAAGATGTATGAACTGAAAATAAGGGAGGGTAACAATATGGCAGTTGGAAATATTGAGGCTATATGTGCAAATTGGAAGAATACTCCCGTTCACACATCTTTGAAAGCCAATCTGAAAAAGATTGCAGCCGACAATAACCCGTGGTTAAATTTCTATATCGGTTTTTCACCGGCAGAAAGCATTGCAGATACGGATTGCCCGATATTCGTGCTTTATGGAGAAAAAGACATACAGATTCGTCAGGAACTGAATATGCTCAAATGCAACGAATCGCACCAAAAGCGACCGTAAAACTTTATCCCGGTCTTAATCACCTTTTCCAGCATGCTCAAACGGGTGCAATACAGGAATACGGCACAATTGAGGAAACAATCTCCCCCGAAGTCCTTCAGGACATTGTTGATTTTATCTCTTTCAATGATTCGGTAAAATTTGAGGTTGTTCAGCCTAGGCTAAGCCGCTAACTGAGCCAACCGATGATTTATTTTCTGAATTATTTTGAGATGCGGAGATTTTCCGCAAGTCGAAATAATTGTTGAGGCGAGATAAGATTCAAACATAAGCCGTTTGAACTGTGCTAACGAAAGATCCGGATAATCTTTCCTTATGACCTCCTTGCAGACATTGAGTGCAGTGAAGGAAAGATTGAATGCGAAGTCAAGCCGGTCTTTGTCGCGTGTCTGTTGCGACTGGAGTCCTGTAAACTGTTTGGCATCGCGTATGCCGAACTCAATCTGAAAGCGGGTGCGGTAGAAACCGATGATCTTTTCAGGCCTCATGTTGGTGTCGGTAGAGAAGTAAAGAAGAGGCTCTGCGTTTTCAACCGGACAGACCACGATACGGATGTCGCGTCTCAATGCCCTCGAATGTACGACCGCCGTGTGACATCGGGTTTTGTTTCCTTTGGAATCCTCATATATGAATGAAGTGAACACGGACATGTCAAGGTTGGAGAAATCCACTTTCTCTCCATACTTTTTCTTTCTGCCGCGTCTTCGCGGGGCGGAGGAATCCGGCATGGCCAGATACCTCAGATATGAGTTGGCACGTAATCTCCCGACAAATCGGAATCCCATGCCAATCACTTCATTTACAAACTCATATTTGGAGAAAAAGGCATCGGCAACCAGAATATCCGTCAGTGAGAGCAGCTCTGTCGCCTTTGACCTGACAAGTGCCACATACCAGTCAAGCATTGACATTTGTTTCTCAGATTCAAGAGTCCTGAAGTTCGGTGACTGGACAGCACCGAGCATCACGCATGTATGTTTACTCAGACTTATTGCCCCAATCGCCATTATCTCCAGACCGCGTTTGACACGTTGTGCCACCCCAGACCAGAAACGGCCTATGCCATACGTCAGTCTGCCTGCTTTTGAAATGAACGACGGATCGATTGCCACTGCCATGTCATCGGCCGGTCCAAAACAATCCTGCGCCATACCTATGTTGACTTTCATCCAGTCTACGGATGTCTTGAAATTGGAGGCAAAGGTCTTGGCTGTACGACCGCCATAGCGCGACAGCCGGGTAAAATTGACTTTGCCCGGAATCAACGCTACAGTGCGTATTGTTAAAATCAGCCAGTTGAGGAACCTTTTGCTCATCTTGGTTGTAGTATTTTCAAATACCGACTTACACCGAAAGGTGAAGTCTTTGAGAATCGCCAATACGTTCATGGTATAAGTGTTTTATAATGAACGCTTTGGCGATTCATTTGTATTTGACAATTCGACATATTAACTTAAGTTTCAACTACTTCGGTAATTTTTACCGAATCATTGTCTTTCAAACCTCATTAAATTTATGATTTCAATCCGCAAGCTAATATCATGTGGCTATATTCTAATATTCATACTAATAGGAATGATTATATATTGCTATCAGTATGAATGGAAAAAGCTTGAAGTATTAGAGAAGGAGAACCGAACCACTGATGAGTTGCGCCGACATGTTAATGAATTAAACTTTCGCTTAACAGGATTTTCTCTGTTAGGAGAAACAATATTGGAATGGGAAGATAAAGATATTGCAAATTATCATTTGCAGCGTATGGCTTTGGATAGTATGCTTTATTATTTCACGTCTATCTACCCGTTTGAACGCATTGACAGTGTACACTATCTTTTAGAGGATAAAGAAAAACAAATGCGACGAATTGTACAGATGCTTGATGAACAGAAAAGCATCAAAGAAAGGATAGCCCGTCAAGTGCCTGCAATCGTATATAAAAGTACGCAAGAACAACCCAAGAAGCTGAAGCGAAAGGGCTTCTTGGGCATCTTTGGTAAAAAGGAGGAAGCAAAGCCCACCGTGACTACCACGATGCTCCATTCTCTTAGCCGGAATATGATAGCCGAACAACAAGCACAAAGCCGCCGTTTATCGGAACACGCTGACAGTCTTGCTGCACGGAATGCCGAACTTAACCGTCAGTTACAAAGTTTGATTCGCCAAATAGATGGAAAAATACAAGCTGACCTGCAAAAGAGAGAGGACGAGATAGCCACCATGCGTGAAAAATCGTTTATTCAGATAGGTGGCTTGACAGGATTCGTCCTCCTTCTGTTAATCATTTCATATATCATAATTCACCGGAATACTAACCGTATCAAGCGGTACAAACGGGAAACGACAAATTTAATCAAACAGCTACAACAAGCGGTAGAGAAAAACGAGGCACTGATAAATTCTCGCAAGAAAGCCGTGCATACTATCACGCATGAACTGCGCACACCTTTAACCGCAATAATCGGTTATACCGCGTTGATGGAAAAAGGGAATGATGCGGATAAAAAAGAGCAATATGTCCGTAATATCCGGCAATCTTCTGACCATATGCGCGAAATGCTCAACACCTTGCTGAGTTTCTTCCGTCTGGACAACGGCAAGGAGCAGCCGAACATTTCTCCTTGCCGGATTTCGGCAATCACGCACATTCTTGAAACGGAGTTTACGCCCATCGCCATGAACAAGGGGCTGGCTCTTACCATAACCAATCAAACGGATACAGTTGTCTTGACCGATAAGGAACGTATCCTGCAAATAGGCAACAACCTGCTATCGAACGCCATCAAGTTCACGGAAAACGGCGGAGTCTCTCTGACAATGGATTACAATAACGGTGCTCTGAAACTCATTGTCGAAGATACGGGTACAGGCATGACCGATGAGGAACAGCAACGGGTGTTCGGCGCGTTTGAACGTCTGTCAAACGCCACCGCAAAAGACGGCTTCGGTCTGGGACTTTCCATCGTACAGCGTATTGTGACAATGCTCGGCGGTACAATCCGGCTGAAAAGCGAAAAAGGCAAGGGAAGTCACATCAAAGTGGAAATACCCATGCAGACAGCCGAAGAACTGCCGGAACAGATAAATCAAATACGGATTCATCATAACCATACATTCCACGATGTGATAGCCATTGACAATGACGAGGTATTACTCCTTATGCTGAAAGAAATGTATGCCCAAGAAGGAGTACACTGTGACATCTGCACCGATGTAGCGGAGCTGATGGAATTGATACGGAAAAAGGAATACGTCCTGTTGCTTACTGACCTGAATATGCCGGATATAAACGGCTTCGAGTTGTTGGAACTGCTGCGCACCTCCAATGTGGGCAATTCAAAGACTATCCCGGTAGTCGTGACCACCGCTTCGGGCAGTTGCAGCAAGGAGGAACTTATGGAACGTGGTTTCTCCGGTTGCCTGCTCAAACCGTTCTCCATATTGGAACTTATGGAGGTTTCAGACAAATGCGCCATGCAAGGCAACCGGAATGAAAAGCCGGATTTCACCTCCCTGCTGTCCTACGGGAATGAAGCCGTCATGCTGGAGAAACTGATAACGGAAACCGAAAAGGAAATGCAGGCGGTCAGGGATGCGGAGCAACGGAAAGACCTTCAGGAACTGAACGCCCTGACACACCACCTGCGAAGTTCATGGGAGATACTCCGTGCAGACCAACCGTTAAGGGAACTATACAAATTGCTTCATAGCGATGGTACACCTGAAGATAAAACAATTGGCAATGCTGTAAAAGCTGTGCTGGATAAGGGTTCGGAAATCATCCGGCTGGCAAAAGAAGAAAGGAGAAAATACGAAAATGGATAAGACAAAAATCATCGTGGTGGAGGACAACATCGTGTATTGCGAGTTTGTCTGCAACCTGCTGGCACGCGAGGGATTCCGCACCGTGCAGGCTTTCCACCTCTCGACTGCGAAGAAATATCTGCAACAGGCCGCAGACGGGGACATCGTGGTTTCCGACCTGCGCCTGCCCGACGGCAACGGTATCGACCTGCTGCGCTGGATGCGCAAGGAGGGCAGGATGCAGCCCTTTGTCATCATGACCGACTATGCCGAAGTGCATACGGCGGTTGAAAGCATGAAACTCGGCTCGCTGGACTACATACCCAAGCAGCTTGTGGAGGACAAACTCGTCCCTCTGTTACGGAACATATTGAAAGAACGGCACACCGGACGAAGCCGTATGCCCTGTTCTCGCGTGATGGCTCGGCGTTCCAAACCATCATGAAGCGGATAAGGTTGGTAGCCCCTACCGACATGAGCGTGCTGATATTCGGGGAGAACGGCACGGGCAAGGAGCATATCGCCCACCTGCTGCACGACAAGAGCAAGCGGGCAGGAAAGCCATTTGTGGCTGTGGACTGCGGTTCGCTCACCAAAGAGCTTGCACCGTCGGCTTTCTTCGGACACGTCAGAGGGGCGTTCACGGGTGCGGACAGTGCCAGGAAAGGTTATTTCCATGAGGCGGAAGGCGGCACGCTGTTCTTGGACGAGGTGGGCAACCTCGCACCGGAAACACAGCAGATGCTCCTGCGTGCCATACAGGAACGGAGATACCGTCCGGTAGGTGACAGAACGGATAAGAGTTTCAATGTCCGCATCATCGCCGCCACCAACGAGGATCTGGAGAAGGCAGTCCATGAAAAGCGTTTCCGGCAGGACCTGTTATACCGCCTGCACGATTTCGAGATAACCGTTCCGCCGTTGCGCGACTGTCAGGAGGACGTCATGCCGCTGGCTGAGTTCTTCCGTGAAATTGCGAACCGGGAACTGGAATGCGATGTCATCGGCTTTGACGGGGAAGTCCGAAAGACATTGCTGACCCATGCGTGGCCGGGCAATGTCCGCGAGCTTCGTCAGAAAATCATGGGCGCGGTGTTGCAGGCACAGACCGGGCTTGTAACGAAAGAGCATCTGGAACTTGCCGTGACGAGGGCGACCTCACCCGTCAGCTTCGCCCTGCGCAGCGATGCGGAAGACAAGGAGCGTGTCTTACGCGCGTTGAAGCAGGCGAACGGGAACCGCAAGGTTGCCGCCGAACTGCTCGGGATAGGACGTACGACGCTGTACAACAAACTGGAAGAATATGGATTGAAGTATAAATTTCAGCAATCATAGTCCATAATTCGCTGAATTTAGTTACCCACAAAAGTATGTTTTTTCAAAAAATAGTATTATATTTGCATTTAGAAAAAGTGTTCTTTTGATTTAATGCAAAACGAGGTAAAATACAGAACTTCGCTTGTTTCTAAATCGTTACCCATCAAGAAACAAATCTTTGCAAACTATTCAAATTCAGCGATAAAGACAATTCGTAATGTCTTAAACAGTGGAACGTTATGTGCTTGTCGATATTTGCCGCCTTTATCCAGTCTCTCAAAGGTTTTGTCGTAAGTGTTTTTTTGAATCCGGGAAATACTTTGCCTGTCTTACGCTCTCCGATTAGCTCTATGGCATCCTCGCAAAGCGGTAGGGTTGCAGCCGTCTTTGTCTTCTGTGTCTTGATTACAACGCATAGTCCGATTCCGGCAATCTCCTGAATATTCTTCCAGTCGAGGTTGAGAATGTCACTGAAACGCAGACCTGTGAGACAGGAGAAGAGCGATGCCCTGCGAAGCACGTCGCTGTCGCAGGGAGTCTGGGCCAGTCGGATAAGCTCGTCCTGATTGAGAAACTCTTTCACGACATCATCCCATTCGATGTATTCAAGAAAGTCGTTGACGTTCTCGGTCAGAAGTTTCTCCTTGTAAGCCTTTTTGAGCAGAGCGCGGAATGTCGAAAAATACCCAGAAGCGGCATTTTTGGACAATTTCTTTTTCGTGTGTTTGAGCTGCTTGGCGTTCAGGAGATAATCGCGAAACTTGTTGCAGAGGTCAAGAGTTATCTCTCCGAAGGTGCATTTTCCACCTGTGAAGATTTGGAAATGTTTGTAGCTGATTCGCCATTTGGTATTGCTTTGCCTTTTGGCATATTCCTCATAATAAGCGAGAAAATCCTCCTTCTGCTGACTATGGTCGATGAAACCGAACTGGCGGTTAATCACCTGTTCCTGACGGCGACAGCGCAGAAGTTCCCCTTTCTCAAGCATCGTCTGGTTGAAGTCGCGCTGCACCTTGTTGGTCGGGTTGCCATACAGGTAGATTCCAAGATACTCATGGCGCTGCATCTTGTTTGTTTTCGGGTTTCGGATTGGTGGGTAATAGTCGAAGTACAGCGTGATCTTACCCGAATCAAGAAGACGCTGCCGCAAGGTGACTTTAGTGCATATATCCATACGAGTTTTGTTTTTGAATGATTTGTTTCGGCAAAGTTTATAGGTTGTCTCCTGGCTATCAAGTTATTAGGCTGACAACCTGCGGATAACCGATAACCTGCCTCATTTCAGCGTAGGGGGACGGAGAATCGCATCAATTTCCGACTTCAAGATATAAGTATACTTTCCGACTTTCTTACGGCGCAGTCCGTGATACTTCACATAATTGTGAAGCTGGTCATGGGTCAGATTGTACTCAGCCCGCACATCAGAGTATGAAATCCAGTCATCCTCTTTCGGCGGTTCGGGCTTCGCTGCAAACACCCGGTCGCAGTGCGTCTTGCTCCAAAGTGTCTTTCCCCGGTGGTAGACCTTCGGAATATTGTGAGCCTTACCCTGAGCAAACACCCATGAATTGCTCACCCCGAACTTCTCGATGATTTCCCTCGTGGTGTAAAACTCAGAGATTGCCTCGCCGTTCTCATCATTGGCAAGTGCCGTAGCTTTCGGTTTACGTTCATAAGGACGAGCCTCGATCATTGCGTCAATATCCGCTCTCTTGATTACTGCCCATTGTGAGGTGAGGCGATAGGCTTTGATGGTACCCCTGTAAATGAGATTGTAAACTGCCCTTGGTGTTACATTAAGGATTTGCGCCACTTCAGCAACCGATAGATAGTCTCGGCCGGAGAGTTGGTTTATCTTATTTTCATGAGCAGTAAGCGAATCAAGAGTTTCAGTGATTTTCTTCTTCTCTTGTCGTTTACGCTCTTTGTAAGCGTGCTCGGCACATCGCTTACAACAATACTGGGTTGTGGCCTTTTGAGCCTCAAACTCATTTCCACACCACTGACAGACCTTCTTGATTCTAATGTTTGAAGTTGCCATAACTTTGAGTTAAAATTGTGTCACTCATTGAGCTAATTCGTTGAACCCGTATGAACATGCCTGAATGAGCGTGAACGAGTATGAACATCATCCACTACCGAGTAGAGCGACTTGACTCGGATAGCAGACGAGCAACAAATGTGGTTCAAAAATGGAGTGAAAAACAGGTAGAAACGAGTTCTACCGATTAAACAGCCGACAGCCGGACACAAGAAAAGGCGCTCAAACTGAACGCCTTAATACTTATCTATACTTATAGTAGCCTATCTTTAACTGCCGTTCATTTTCCGATGCAGACTGCATAAAAAGCTAACAAACAGCGTTTTAACGCCTTATAATGTACAAATATTATGCCCTTAAATTGCTCATTTTCAATGTATTTACCTAAATTTGAGTAAAACAAATGCAAGTCGCTTGTAATCAAGGGTTTCGTATATCGCACTTGTACCAGTAGGTTCGTGTTTCTGATAACAAAATTAGTAAAAATCCCACAATCTGCAAAAATAATCTGCCGGACATGTATCGATTTATTCCAAAGGGAAGAGAGTTTCTACTAATCGGATTTTATCTTGGAAGGGAAGGTTGAAAATGTCTTGCTTCATCAGGTCGGAATAGTTTTCCATATTCGGTCTAATGAATTTTCTGTGACGCTTTCCATTGATAAGTGCTGAGACTTCAATATGACCTTTGGAATTAACTGAGAGGGAGAGATTGTCAATGGCTCTTCCAAATGTATCATTGAACGAAGAATTAGCATCGTTCTCTTTATCTTGATAACCGAATGTAATGAGGTTTTCGGTTAGAGTTTTCTGAATGATGCTTCGCCACGGCTGGATAATACCATTTTCGGTCGCGTATCGGTTGAAATCCTCGATGGCATCTACAACTCGGTTTATTATCGCGTTGGCATTCTTAATATCGTTTTGTTTTGCAAAATCGAGTAAGTCGGCTTTTGTAATCTCGCTTGTTTTGCCTCCGATGCTCAATCTTCTCTCGATATTAGGACCGGTTCCGTTCGTATTAAAGATGAAAGTCACATCGTATGCCGGAGCCAGTCGCCACTTGCCATTTTCTTCAAGAAGGAACGCGAAGTTCTTGTTATGATCGTCAGTGTTGTTGGTCATAACATTAAAAGCCATCCGGCAGAAAAGCTGCTCGATCTCGGACTCTGAGATTGAAAGTTCCCGGCATGTTGCCACGAGGTCTTCGTAACTGCGGGCTTCGGGATTCATTGCTGCCAAAGTCTGCATGTGTACTTTCTTTCCGTGAGTTCTGTCAAATCGTTTCGTAAGAAAATGGTTTATGCCGCCAACCGGGAATAACCGACATTCTTCCATAACGATACCGGCTGCGACAGCCATATTGTAATAAGCTGTCTCAATTTCAGCAATCGGCATGGACTTATCTCCGAATTTCAGGATATAGTAGTCGAAGCCATCAAGTCCATCGGTTTGTCCTGAGCGGATTTCCCCGTTTTCCTCATTTATAGCAATAATAGCTTTCATCTGCCTGCCTCCTGCAGATGTGCCAACCGCGAGAAGTGCCTGTAAAGTCAGCTCCTCATTAGTATTCAGAACTATATTGTCTCTGTCTTCAAGAATTTTCAGAGATATATCGTATAGAGATTTGATGTCGATTTTTCGATTATGGGTAAGATCCTCAGCGCATGGTTCATATTCTAAAGCACCCATCCCACGTGTGCCTATAAACATCAGTTTATAAAGCGGAGTAACTTTATTGCGAGGAATTTTATTATCCTTCACCCATTTATCAAAAAGAGTATTACCCCACGAATCAGGCAGTGAGTCTGCGATAAATGGTGGCAAACCCTGATACAGCGGTCGCTCATCACCATAAATCGGTAAAAGAGCATTACGGTCCTTTGCAGATGACAGCAAAGGAGCAATATCAGGAATATTGTTTAGATCAGGGTTATACATAAAGTATATCCGTCTCGTCGCTGAGTTCCAAACGAGTCTTCCGATTTCTTCTCCCCATAATTTTACCTTCAGATGCTTCATAACAATCACTTTTTAGAAGAGTGTCTTACTCGCTGAATTTTCTTGTCATTGTCATCATACATATACGGCGATTCCGGCAACTCCGGCAGCAATGATTCCCAGTTATCGCCAAGACCTATCACCCTCATTAATCTCAGTAGGGTGCTGAAAGAAATGTCAGTCATATTGCCGGACTCAAACTTATAGAGAGTCGTCATACCGATTGAGGCAGCCTCGGAAACCTCTTTACGGGTCATCCTCAACCGCAACCTGTAATCACGGAACCTCAATCCAAGATTCCGTATCACGTCAGGAGTTGTCAGAGACTTATTTGATAATATCATTATAATGATAATTAAATCTAAATATATGCCATAATATTCCGTAGAATGATATTTACAAAATTACTCAAAAATCTCCAACCTGCAAAATATTCTACCAGAAAGAACAGTAAAATGAACTGAAAACATTGTCACCACGGTAATAATTACTGCGGTGACAAAATTCAATAGTTCTTCATAAGGCTTTCTCTATACTCTGTGACTCTTCTGTTGAGGTTAGCGATGTGATGAAAAAGCATAACGTCCTGGGCTATGGTTGAATCTTCATTCTCACGGCTGTCAACCAATGACTGTATATATTCTCCCTTGTCTTCTTTTCGTACGATAGAGGGAACAAGACCCAACTGACGTTGAATCATATTCATTACCAATCGGGTGGTGCGTCCATTACCATCAACCCAAGGGTGAATAGTAACGAGTCGGAAATGAGCCTCAAAACTCAAACGATAGCAAGCTGCTATATCGGTCTGTTCTATATTGGCAATTTCGTTGTTGATCCATTTGCAGAATTTATCCACGGCAGATGGGACCTTGTTATAGGCAAGATAGCTTCTACCTCCTATACCTGCACTGACGTTACATAAGCGAAATTCGCCTTTTGAGGAATCGAATTGTCCGGCAATAGTGGAATATTCGCTGCCAGTCCGACGCATTACCAGTGCAGAGAGTTGTTGCAATAGGTGGGGAGTATATGTTGGATTCTCGGAGGCTATTTTGAAAGCATGAATATAAGCGTCTTTCAGATTGACATTCATCATCTGCTCGGTCAACGAGCGACCCTTAGCAGCAATACCCTCATCGAAAAGAAGTTGGTTTTCAATCTCAGTAACAGTAGAACCCTCAATAGCCGTTGAATGTGTCACGATGGAGTAGAGGTAGAACTTCTGATAGTCCACCTGATCCTCCACCCCCGAAGTCAAATAATCCCTCAGAGCCTCCACAATCTTTATGTCAAGAGCTTTCTCCATTGTTTTTCATTTCGTACGATTATAGGCTTTATCCCATATTCGTATTAAAGTATTATTTAATTTTTCATCTGGAGTGAACTTATATAATATCAATGGATTGATGTTTGTATCATGCATGTATTTTACCAATCCTTTTCTTAGTTTCTTACACAAATCCCATTCATGCCAAATAGACACCTTTGCATAATAAGGTGCCAACATTGATTTTTGGTTATCTGATAATTTTTCATTCGCTAACAATGTATGAATAGCATAAAAACTTTTCTTTAAAAATTGTATAGACAACTCGTCATTCCAATTATGTGATAATTGAAATAAGAAAATGTAGTAATTATTAAAGGACAATGGTTTGCTTTCTGCAAATACTTTCCAAACACTGCTATTTGTCTGTTTTACTTGTTGAGTGATTGGTGAAAAATTATTAATAATAAATTGGACTGCAATAGGGCTAAGTTTATTTTGGAGAGTTAGCCACTTCATAACGCAATCAAATCTTGAAGCAGCATAAATATCTGGGCCTTATTTATTGAACAATTTTCCTGATTATTAATATAATCTAAGTATATAGACTCAGCATTATCTATATTGGATGCTATCCGATTAAATATATTCTCAGGTATTGCAACTCTCTCCAATAGAAGTCGCTCGTAAAGCTTTGTCCAATCCGCAAACTGATAGGATTGATTACTTTTATAAATTTCAAATATTTTACTGAATTGAGTCGAAGAAGTGTTTAACCAGAAGTCTTGATATAGGATACTAGGAGAAAGAGTAGCTATAGAATAGAATACTGCCCAATGATTTTTTATTAATGTCATGAAATCACTGGTAGTGAGCGCACGTGAGGCTTTAGTCAGTTCTTGTCTTCCAAGATCATTTAGTTCATCGGCATCAGATAATAATGATATGTAATGTAAGAACTCATCTTTTGTTAATGCTTCTACTCTTTGGGCATAATCTTTACTTACAGACTTATCTATTTGAAAATTGAACTTAGTCGCAAGGAATGATAAAACACTTACCTCGTTATCAAAAAGATTTGAGACATTCTTTCCACAAAGTACAGATTTTACAAAAGAACCATCTTCTGAGGCTGGAAAAGAATCAAAAATATAGTTATACAGATCAATGAAATTATTATTTTTGTCACCTTTTATTGCGCAATCTAGCTCATGGAGAAAACCGCCGATAACATTTAGACTCTGGGGAGAAGTCCTAATGTCTTGAGAAAATAATCTTAATGAATCAGCTGTATCATTATTATCATTTACTATGGCATTGCATATATATGTAATACCAGCATACTTATTTATAAATGAATTCTGGTTAGAAAAGGGAATATCCGATATTTTACCTCCGTGCTCTTCTGATAATTGCAACATAAAAGGCTCATTAGTATACATTCGATTATTACGTATCCCAGTACATACTGTGGCTCTTTGGATAAATCCAATTGGCAGAAATTGTAAGATGGTCATACATAATAATTCATAATAATCTGACTTATGTTCAATTCTTGCAACGGATGGAGTATTTAGCTGACATAAGATACCATAGAAGAAAATAATATCCTTGTATTTAAGGATTCTATTTACATTTTTATCTTCAACCTTGCTGGGTCTGTAATCTATAACTTTTGAATAGTTCTCATAATTATTATTACGCGGACGAACAAATAAATTTAAAAGATCAATAAAGTTAAATCCATCAACAATATCGGTTAAATCTATTATAATTGAGTGTGTCCAAACACACCCGGGTCGCTTCATCTCGGATGCATACCACGTTTTGGCTATGACATATAGATTATTATTAGACGGTAAGGGATACATAGTTAAGTATCCCTCATCATCATGCGGAAGAAAACCAGTCCAATCACTAAGACGTTTCATTAAATCTAAATCTTCATTATCCATTTTTTTAGAAGAAGTAAGTAGATTATGACCTTGAAGATAACCGTGGAGCAACTGATGAATTTTCATAATTCAATTAAAGAATGATTCAAGAGGAAGCGTTATATCATATTTTGTTTCTCCTTTTGGAGTCACAACATATGCTCGTTGATTTTTCGTAGTACTATCGTATAAATCGTCTACAATATTATCGTTATACTTTCCTCCTTGCGCGCTAACTCCAAATATTTTAGCTTTAGGGAAATAGTGTTTAACGAAATTATATAGTATTGGACTACGTTGTATTAAGCAGTCTGCCGGAGTTGCGAATTCCTCTGACAATTCGTCCCATGCACTTATGCAGATGGTTAACTTGTTGATATTAAACTTTCCAAGGAGTGCTTTAACCATGAGGATTATTTGAATATCAACTGAGATTAAATCGACCGAGAATTCAGGGAATAGATTATCACTTGATTCACTTATTTCATCCATCTGTTCCTGAAGAATATGGACGCTTGGAAGATTATTTATAAATAATAATAGACAATTACAGTCGCTATCCCAATTGTCAAGAACACTATACCTTTTTTGGATAAGACTTTTAAATTCTTCTCCTGCAATATCCGGAATAGAGAGAATAAAGTTTGACGAATCCTTATCCTGGATAGAAAAATTAATTCTGTTAATACCTCCTTGCACGGTTCTCTCTAGAGTTTCTTGGTTTAACCAGGCCTCTGATAATTTGTTAATATAACCACGATCCGTACTACGTACATTAATACGTAAAGCTTGATCATCACTAGGATGCTCAAGTATATACGCAAGTGCAGCAATATAGGTTGATTTTCCAGCGTCTGGAAGACCTGCAATAAGACATTTGTTCATAACGATTCTCTGTTTAAAATTTGGTTAACCCAATTTAATTTATCACGTTCATCTTTTTCAAGCCCTGTTGTGACTTTAATGGACTCTGATATATAAGAAAAACAATCGTTTAGCGCTTGATTATCAACATTGTTTGCTTGTACTTTAAAGACCTTGCTAATATTAACCCCACAAATATTGTTGATGAAACTTATTAGTTCTGTTTCTCTTTGAGTAAAAATTCCATAGTCGCATTCTTGAATCTTGTCATACTTATTGAAAATTATAAGTAATTCCACATTATTGTTGAAGACCCCAGAATCTTTCATCCCACCAAGAAGATTCTCATACTGATTCTTCATTGAGAGATTTTTCTTTGAAATTAAGATGCTGCTGTCTATTAATAGGATGATTTTATCTGAGTGGTGTAACAGTATGTCATTCGATACCTTTTCTGGATTATTTGCATACTCAACAAAATCCTCTCCAGAGTGATCGGATAACAACATGGTCTTTTTTACGCCATCATTTATTAATTTTAGAGTTAGAATGTGAGCTTCTCCTCTAACTGTTCGTAAGGTTCCAGATGGAATATTTTCAGTAGAATATCTACGCAAAAATAGTCTTCTTTCAAATCCGACAAAGGTATCAGAGTCATAGCATTCCCATTTCCCTACTTTACCATTAGATATTGCAATATGATAAAGTGAAGCGACAAATGAAGTTTTGCCATACTCAGGGAAGCCAATTATAACGGTAACTTCTGGCTTATATTGGGACTCAATGAAGTTGGCTTCTCTATCATCAGAGATAGCATCTCCGAGTAAAGAAGTCATATTCTCTTTAAAGGATGACTGTGTATCCGTAACACTAGATTCGGGAGTTTGGATACCTTTTATAAGGTCAAGTTTATTTTCATTCATGCTCTTGGATTTTAGTTAATTCTATTTTTTCAAGAAGTAGCTCATAAAATAAATAAACTGCAAATTCTTTTATGCTTAATTTTAGAGATTTATTCTGGATATCAAATGTATCATTTTTATGCCTTAATGCTCTTAGGATTATAGAGGAATCCAAGTTACATACAGGCGTTACTCCTAGATTTTGTAAGTTCTCAATATATTTCCATAGCTCACTTCGGGTGTTTCTTTTTCCACTCAAGACCATTTCTATAGCATTGACTATGTCAATATTATAATAAGGGTACTCCAAAAGATCCACTAAGCCTTTAACAGATAAGTAAACGGTTTTTATATTAAACTGTTCTTCGTGAAATTTTGAGATTAGATCTGCTATCCGCTTTAAAATTGCCTCATCGCATATTTGTCGAAGTGCATTCCACACCGAGGAATTATCAAACTCAAAGTCTCCATCAGCATAGTTAGTGGCAGGTATTAATGATAATAAATTGCGAACAATTTCTTCTAATCCGTCCTCACACCTGCGATTTTCACATAGATTCTGTACGTAGGCATTAATGTGGTACTGATATAGATGCGAGAGAAGCATAGCATTAGGTAATGACGTAAGGTCATTGTGCTTCAATACTATATAATTCATCCAATTTGAGCATAAAAATGTCCGCTCTACAGAGTCTTCTTCGTTTATAATTGTCAGATACAATATATACTGTGCCAATCTGATTTTCAAAGATTCAGAAATATATTTAATACCGCTGATTGACTGACCTAATATACTTTCTTGTAAAAACTCAGAAAACTCCGTAGGGAAAACATCTGCATATAAATATGATGACATTTCATCAATTACTGATAACGGCTCTTCGTCTTCAGCATAGGCTTGGCAAATGGTTTCCAATCCAGATAATATGTCATCTTCAAATGGGATTACAGTTGCCCCATTAAGAAAATCTTTCAAGTTATATCCCATATCTTACTCTTCTAATAGATTCCATAAATCATTTAGTTTTCCGTCTGCCTCCATTTTTTGCAAAAATAGTTTACAATTTAGAGGTAATGATAAGTTATCATCATAGTTTCCCAGCTGTTTAATGTATTGTTTGGGATTCCTTGATTGAAGGAACTTTACTATTATCTTACGAGAGGAAATATCCATTTGTTTTTTGTCTGGAGCATTTTTGTCATTTTCCCATCTGTTGGAATGCCCATCTTTTAGTGGAACGGAGTAATTTTTGGTCTCTGGTTTGTAATTTTCAAATCCTTTATCTGGACAATATTTTTCCACCTTCAAAGAAACTTTCAAAGAGGGGCCCGGATTTTTCATTACGTCTAACTCTATTATATTGAATACAGAAAAATACTGAGTTTGATTCTCTCCATAAGAGTAAGGAGGCTGTAACGCTCCTGAAAAAATATGGACAGAGTTATTATTTCTTGATGATGGTTGATGAAGATGTCCAAATATTTGGACATGAAATTTAGAATCGAACTCTTCAGTAATTATGTTACCTTCTTTAACGCAATTCAATGGATGGTGCATTAAAGCTATATTAACTCGGTTTTCTTGTTCTACACAAAACCTATAGTTAGGTAGGAAGAGATAATGCCCATGCTCTCTCCCTTCGCTATCATCTATATCATACCAATCTGATGCGATTGCCGTGTTTAGCCCATATAAGTATATATCAAATCCATTAATATTTGTTAATTTCTTTTCTAAAAATGTTTGATCGCTCTGAGGATGATAGAATGGCTTATCCTCTAATAAACAACGAGACATTAATGGTTCCGCACTGTCATATGAAAATGCGAAATTATGATAGTTTTCAAAAGGAGTATAAAGCAATTTAATTGTGTCAAAATCTCCCGTAAGAAGATCCTGAAATCTCAGATGGGACGCTGGCACTTCATGTGCAAGACCCAAATGAAGCAAATGCCTTAAGTGAGGATTGGCTGCGCCAAAATCTTTATCATGATTGCCTGGCACAGTATAAATTTCATGCTCTGGGCAATTAACTTTCTGACATATGGTAGATAGAAACTCCTTGGCATTTACATATTCCTGTTCCTTTCCTGTAGATGCAATATCCCCACAAATAAAGATTGCATCAATAGAACCACAAGAATCTTTGTAATCTTTAATATCTCTTAGAAAAGCTAATCTTAATCCATAATGAGGATCAAATTCATCTGCTTTCGCAAGCAGATGTATATCCGATAATAAAAGTATTTTATAACTCATAGTTGGGTGATATTAAAGAGGAAATATTGTTTCGTCGCCGCAGATGTTGCGGATTTTCATGCGGAGGGGTTTGGTGTCGGCATGGATGGTGCCGTCCCAGAAGTCTGAGGTTCTGCGTCCGTTGATTGTTACGGTGCTGTTTTTCTCTATTTTGATTTCTGAGTCGCTATGCCAGGGTGAGTTTGGTTCGGCATTGGTGCAGTCGAGTGAAATCATCTCGATAGCTTCCAGCCCTTCAAGACTCATCTCTATTGGCGTAAACTTCTTTTTTGAATTTGCCATTGCCTTTTGATTAAACTCATTTATCTTATGACAATAGTTCGGTAAAATTTGCATATTCAATTGAATATCAATAAGATGCAATAATAATTCAATATCAATGCAAACTATTGTGTATCAGTGCGATACAGCTATGCCTGCTCAAAAATTACCGAACTGTTGTTATGACCCACGCGGTCGCTATAGAACCGTTTGATAGCTACAGTGAAGTTATCGACCATCTTTGTTTGGTCTTCCGTAAGAGTATATTCTACCTCATCTTGCAGAATTGCATTATCGAGAAGCTCCTTTAAGTCGCGTAACTCAATTTCTATTACCGTATCATTATTGTCTTTGATGAAGTCATCCAATTCTTGGCGGTCAACAATGTCGATATAGTAGATGATTACACGTTTTACATTTGGAGATAGCTGAGGCATCGCATCGTTAATGATGCGATTGAGCGTAACGATATCAAGCACTCTTGATGAAGAGTCCATTAAATCGGGCAGATATACGGGAGATGAGCCATAGGTGCTGTCCGTTATACTACCGACCCACATTGAGCCAATCGTGGAATCAAGTCTTAGGCCGGGTATAATGCGGGTAATGGCATCTTTTGTCTGAATGGGATTACGATAAAGGGTAACGCCATCGTGCACTTTCTTTACTGAGAAATTAGTGCCATTAGCATTCAGACGGTCACGAGCTGTCTGAATGCTGTTAATATTTACATCTGCGTGTATAAACTTGCGCCCCAACTTACCAGCGACAGCCGCTGTAACACCGCTACCTCCGAAAAAGTCAGCCACAACCAATCCTTCATTACTGCTCGCTTTTATAATACGTTCGAGTAAAACCTCCGGCTTTTGAGTAGCATATTCTGTCCGTTCTTCTGCCTGTGAATTAACGGCATTAATATCGGACCATATATCATCTAAAGGAATACCCGGAGCCTCGTCAAGATATACCTTTAATCTCATTGCGCCAGTGGAAGTAAAATATATCCGATTATCCTTTTTTAATTCCTCAATTGTGGTAACAGATGTAGCACTACCCAAGAACGCATCTTTAAATCTACGTTCTTTACCATCTTGAATCTCCACATGAGAAAAACGTTGATTTATATATTCCTCAGTGTATGGAATATATTCGGTGTTGTAAATACGATCATCACCCAAAGAATAATAAAGTATGTTATCGTGATTTTTCCCCATAGAAGATTTCCCTTTATATCCACTAGAGGTCTGTCTTTTCCACGTAATATCATTACAGAAGTTATCTTCTCCAAAGATTTCATCCATTAAAATTTTAACATAATGGACAATATGCCAATCGAGATGCACATATATTGAAGCATTTTCGCTCATAACTGAGCGAATTGCCATGAGATTCTCATACATCCAGTTAAGGTATTTTTCCTTATCCCAGATGTCACCATACATCTTTTCTTCAAAGGCTTTCAATTCATCGTCTTCAAGTTCCTGTTCGGCTTTCTGAATAGCCTTTGCTACAAGCGGATTCCTACGCAAGTAAACTTTTTTGGCATAATCGGCACCACTGGCAAAAGGTGGGTCGATATATACCAAATCAACTTTTATTCCTTGCTCCTTAAGGTAAGCACAAGCAGATACACACTCGCCATGAATAATCATGTTGTCTGATTCTTCATCGCCTACGCGCTCTTGTTCAGTTACTTCATACAGAGGCATTCCGCGGAGTATGCGCTCAGTCACTTTGTCACTTTCTCGATATCGAAGAATACGCTGAGTGCGAACAAAATTATCAAGCACAGCCTGACCGGAAACGGTTGATGGGAAATATGGAACGTATTTAATAGCCATAGGATAATCAGCTTAGTAGGAAGTTTTCAATTGCTCGTATTGTTTTTTGTAGACGTATAGGTTCGCCATCCGTGTCTTCGATGTAAAGGAACTCAAACCGATTATATCCAATCTTATCATTGTTGAGTTTGATAAATGACTCCTCCATGAATTGTTTACGTGGAACAAACTTACTGGCAAATCCTTCACCCTTCGTTTCGATAATGATAACTTTGTTTATGGTGTTATCTAGGTTACGAGTGAGCATAAGGAAATCAGGATAGTAATCCCCATCTAACTTCCATGCTCTGCCACGCTTGGTGTAGCATCTTATATAGAAATCTGTGAGCGTGTCATCGCCATTGAAATAGAATTCAATACCGCTCATCTCTTTGCTTTTTAGATGATTGATTATTGATTCAAAATAATCCTTCTCTAATGTACTGTCAAGATGATATGGTAGATAATGGTATGTGCGGTCATTAACCGATTCTTCTGTTTCAGGAAGTGGGATATTGTGCTCAATCAGATACCTGCGAACTTCATCCGATATTGTTTCGGCCAGTTTGTCATCCGAGTTGATAATATCGTTCACTTTTACTTGATCTGGAATGTATATCTCACTTCGGCTTACTTCTTTGCTGTCGGGAAGTACTCCCACTTTGAGTAGCGTGGCACTTTTCGGAACAAGTTCTTCCGTAGTGTTGAATCTGCGGATGGTTGCAAAGCAATTACGGATATCAGCTCTGACTCGCCGTTGGTCTATTCTTGATTTATATATTAAAGTGCTATTATCAGATATGGTTATCTTCTCAAATAATTCATGAAGAGTCATTTCATACTCCAAAAGCAAATTCAGGTGGATAAGACCAAAACTCTCTTTCACAATAAGGTCAAGCCACGAACGGAACGAAATCGCATCGCAAATGCCATAGTTGACAGCATTTTCTGACGCAATATATCCGTCTGTTAGGCTCTGTGTGTAAATAACTGCGGCATCAAGACTTGGAGGCTGATAATTCCGCAAGTATTCTTTTATGTCAGAAACTTTCTCGTTTTCAACAGTATCGTAGTTGATCCTTATCTGGAAGAAGTCGAGTTTAGGCAGCTTGAGCTTTTCCATTCGGGAATAGCGATTGATTAAAATGACTCCCTCCGGTCGCTTGCCTCCGAATTCCTTAATGGTAATATATTGCTGCTCTTGCAACTGTTGATTAAGCTTATCGGCATTGAATTTGTTGAGCCAAATGAGGGCTGTCTCTTGCATAGCACTATCAACCTCACGCAGGCATCGACAGCTAATCTGCAATACCATATTCTGAGGGCAAGAGTTCTTCTGGGATAGAATAACTCCGGTAAGACTTTTGCAGTTCCAACCCTCACGTCCGATTCCCACTAAAAGTATTATCCGTTTCTTTGACAGCGGAGAATCAAGAGTAGAGAACTCAAATTGTGCATCTTCATCAGCTTTGTATTGGGTGTTACCCCTGTGATATTTAAGTATCGTTTCAGCAATATTGAATCCTAACTCCTCACATATATTACATACTTCCGGATATACTTCCTCTTCCAAAATGGCAATAGAGGGAGCATATATTGCAACTTTTGCGCAACTGCCATTAGAGTAGGTTGTATCTTTATATCGTTCAAAGAATTCCCTAAGACCTCGTGATATGATTTCAGAGGAATCAAGATTGGCATGACGGACTGTCGGGATTTTCAGAAAGTTTCCGATACCTTTTATAAGAGGATAGTATGTAACGACATTGGCATACTGAGTACACTTGATGGATAAATCTGAGGTTATTTGAATCTTAGATGCGGGATCCATATTGGGAGTACCCGAAAAACCGAGTACAGAGTTGAAGTTGCTTTGAAGCATCCATTTATTCACTACCTGACGCAACTTTTGGTCGTCACTTGCATGATGCACTTCGTCAATCAAAATGCAAAGACCGGGGATTTGACCGATCTGATCTCTAAGTTCATTGGCTTGTTTGATTGCTTCAAACTCCTTTCTTTCTGCTTCTGGTAGAGACTTCCAAAGTGATTCATCTATGTTGGATATACTATCTACTCTATCAAGAATTACTTTTTCGGCATTAGTTACAGCCACTAATCCCATGAGGTTGGGGTTAGCAGTATGCATACTAATTTTACGAGCATTAGGATTCTTCACAATATTGCTTTTTGAAGCTGATGAAGATTCCTGTAACCACTCATATTTTATTATATTCCTTAATTGAGATGCTACCGGGTCTGGTAGAATCCATCGTGGATCAAAATTCTGAATATCCCTCAGACTGGGGACTATCGAAGACTTCAAACCAGATGGTACAAAGAGAATGAAGTTATGGGCAAAAATTGGATTATCCGGTTCGGTAATGGCAAAATACAAATTAAGATAAATCAATGCAGCCATGAGATATGTCTTTCCAGCTCCCATTGGAATACTGAAAAGATAGTCCGGATAATTGACATTGGCAAAAAGTTCTTTGATTATATCCTCATAATTGATAGATTCAGGTGCCTTTTTTATTGCCGCAATAATCTTAGGAGAATTTACTTCTCCGACTTCGTTGGGCATTGATGCGTACTCCCACAAGGCTAATGCCGTAGGATTACTGTTAAGAATTGTTCTTGTAGCCTTATTTACCTCAAGATTATCTACATTTGTTGAATTAAACTTACCACGGGCAACTAATTTCCATAGAGGTTTATTTTGACATTCTATTTTTAGATATAAGTAGGTCTTAATAGATTCTATTTGAGCATCGCGCATTTTGTGCTGACGTTCTATATAGGATATGAGTTCAGAAACGACACAACTCGGGGAGTTGAGCCATTCATTCCTCTTTTTCTCTATTATTTTATAGAACATAATTACTCTATAAATCTACAATTTTACTATTTATCAAATCATCAACACTTACTTCCAATAGCCGGGCAATTTTAACAAGAGTAGGTAAATCAGGCTGTGAGCTATTTGTACACCATTTAGAAACAGTTGATGGATTTACATTTAGCTGTTCACATAACCATTTATTTGTCCTCTTCTTCTCTGCTAAAACTACTTTTAATCGGTTTATATCAGTTTCCATGTCAATAAAATTTGTTATTGGGCTGCAAATTTAGTGAAAATTCTTCACACATCCAATAAAATCGGTATGTTGTTAAGCATAGTACACCTCGACAAGAGGGAACTTGCCGGGGTGTATTGGGTGGTTGGTGAGGTTAGAAGTCAAAGATGTGAAGATTGGATTTGTCGATTTTGCAGAGGCAGAGGGTGTAGGGGATGAAGCCTTTACGACCTTCGATTTTGATGAAGTCTTCGCCCCATTGCCAGCAGTAGTAGAGGGCGAGACGAATGGCGTCTTTGTCGTTGTAGGCTTCAAAATCCCATTTACCACGATCAGTGTAACAGGTGTATAGTTTCATTATATTTTATGAGTTTTAATGTTTAGATAGATACCAAAACAATCCGGCAAAAGAAGCGATAAAAAGAAATACGATAACCGGAAGACAACCACGGAATTGAGTTCTTTTCAGATTCAAAACCATATAATTATCAAAAATACTTTTATATCCTTCAGGTTTCTTACCATAATAGCGGTTTATAGCCATGAGAGATATTCCTTGTCCGGCTTTTTCTTCGACCGCTTTCAGTCGAGTTTCTATTTCTTCCTGATATTTGGTGAAAGCTTCGGAAGAGATGAATTTCTCATTGATTGATTTCCGGAACTTTTCAAAGTCCGTTTTTCCAACAAAACGGTCAAGGAGAAGTGCTTCGCGCTGCTGAATCCTTGAATCGCACACGTCAGATACTCTCTGCATGAACTTCATGATTTCATCGCTTTCATAGTTAACGCGTTTCGGCTTTGTAGTCGGTGCTGGTCTCGGGGTCTCCGCTATACTCGTTTTTAGCGATTCAAGCTCTTTGCGCATATCTGCAAGGTCTGTTCTAAGAGAGGTGATTTGAGCTTGTTGAGAGGCTAAAATTTTCTGGTAGTATTCATCTTTGGTTGCCATGTACGTTACATTTTGAACTTGTAAGATGTGGTTTCTTCCTCGATGTGGTCGTCAATGCGTTCCCAACTTTTGCCACGACGCCCGACTTCATGCTCGCGGTTGGCGCTCTGTGAACCGCTTGATTGGCTGACGAGTAAATGGGTTAGTATTTCCACATATCTGACAATTGGGATAAAGACAATCTTCCTTTCGCGGATGAACTCAGGACGGGCGGCTATCTCAGGCTTTTCATCCATGTGACCAAATTTCTTGCAAAGTGTACCGTAGGTGTATTTGCCATGTTGACCGAGCTTTGAACCGGATATACGGAAGCCGTTGCGGTCGTATGAGATGCCACGAATTTTACTGGACTTTTCATCCGCTGAAAAAGTTATGATGATACCATCCTGTTCAAGCTGTTTGGCAAATGTTTCCCAGTCACCGGACGATAAGATGCAATCTTGCACGATTTGACGGATATTCAGCTTTTCAGCTTCATATTTTCTTAGTCGGTCAGGGTTGATTTTCCGTGACTGGCTATTACCAAAGGTCAAACCATGACGTTGCTTTATCCTTCGACAAGCAGCCTCGTTGCGTCTGCGCTCGTTGCTGTCGGAGATTACAGAACCGTCATTGGCGATGCGGTTGAAGACGAGATGGCAATGTGGATGCTTCTTGTCAAAGTGCCGGGCGATCACATATTGTGTGTTCTCGGGGTCTATCCCCATTTCCTTCATCCATTCTTCGACGAGCTGCGTCATGAAGCGGTCGTCATCCTCGCTGTCGGGAAAACGGTCTGCATCTTCCGGGGAGAACGCGATTGAGACATGTTTCACCGGTTTGCTCAGATGATGCAACTTACCATTGGCATCCGGGATGCGAAGCTGAGCCTGAAAACTGTCGGCAATGGTGGAGTTGTCGATTAGCAGCACTCCATTGTTACCGATTATTCGCGCCGATTTTTCCTTGACGTTGTTCGCATAGTTGACGATGCCGGAGAAATCAGTTCGGGTTGTTATCTTTGCTATCATAGTTATTGGGTTACTTAGTTACTCGGTTGATTGGTTACTCGGTTATTTGGTCATTGGAGCATTAGGATATTAGGTTAATCGGATATTAGAGCATTTGAGCGTTAGAGCATTTGATAATTTGGTTAATGTGACTTTGATATATTTAACCAATGTATCAAGAGTGTAGTAACCCAATTACTGAATTACCTATTTACCTGGTTACCCAATGTTCTAAGAATCTATTTACCTAATGTTCCATTTACCGAAATAACTTGGTTACATTATCTGACTTTCCGAAGTATCCCGGTTATGAACGATATGATGTCTCGAATATCCTGTCCAACCTGTACGCCGAGATGCATAGCTTTCGTTATCTGATTAAGGTTGTTTCCGATATTCCGTAGCTCATTAACTGCGGTTCGTTCTTCCGGAGTCAGCAGAACTGTGGTCTTCTGATTCATCGCTGCGCGGTAAACATACTTTGCCGGTCGCAAACCGCACTCGCTGGCGCAAGACTTGAGATATATCATATCGACCGGACTGAACATCACCTTTACGGATTGGCTTTTTTTCTTGTAGTCGGGAAGCGCCGGTCTGCCTCCCTTATTCTGGGTAGATTTTTTCATTGATTTAATCGTTTTAAGCTGCCGAAGGCGGCGCTGCAAGGCGTTTTGAGATACTCAAAACACAACCTTGCAACACAATTTCCACCACCGATTTCACGGCAGCCCATTGGTTCATAAAAATTGGTTACGTTACACTTGTACTCCAAAATTGTCGAATTGTTGAGCAATAGACATAATAGGCTTATTGCTTGTAATTTATCCTCTCAACAACTCTTCAACATTTTCTCAATAAACTCAAGCTTTAAGGGAGATAGGTTTAGTCATTTTTCTCCCTTCTGGCTCACGTTCTAGATAAAAGCCGTTGAGATGTTGTTGAGGCGATAAGTGATTGACTTATAATTACTATTTCTGCTTTCTCAACAATTCATCATAACCCGAGTGTATCAAGGAACGATTTAGTGACAGTATAGAAACGCCCGGTATGACTGGTTGACGAATAACCGCCGGGGTGCATCACGTTCAGTTCCCATCTCTGATACGTCAGGGCATTGTTGACAGGATATATTTTCCAGTATTCCTGCAAAATGGTTCTGATCTGAGATCTTTCGGCTTTTACGTTGGAATAGGTCAGTAGAGTAAGGATATCATTGAGACAAAAACTCACACTATCATTCTCGGTTGACAGCATTATGTCGCGCAGTTGTTCAACCAACTCAAGTTCCAAGCGATTTCGGTTGGAGCGAATGATACGACGAAGTGCCGGGGTTTCCAGATGCTCGGGTTTAAACCACATTCGACTGAGTTGCCGGGTATACAAGGTTCGTCGGTTTAAGTAACCGAGGAATGCTGGTATCTCGGTTCGCAGGTGTTTGAGAAACTCGGTATCATCATTCCTCAGTGGTTCAATCTTTCTAACCCAGTATCTCGTTTCACCCGGATCAATGAGCACCGGAGTCCGCTCGTTATTGGAACACATCACAAACTTGGCAAAGAAGTTGATTTCGTCACGGTCTTTACCTTTCGCCTCCGCCTTGTATGTCTTGGCTGTGCTAAGGTTCTTTAACCTCTCCGAATCCTCACGCCGGGTCAGCAAAGCCTCGTCAACCATCACAAGCAGTTTACCCGCCCAGTCGGAATTGAATTTGCTGCGGAAGTCCTCGTTGGTGTTGAACGTAGCATTATCCTCGAATACGGATTTTAAGAAATTCAGGAAGGTAGTCTTTCCGGTATTTCGTTCCTCCGATACCAGAAGAAGGATTGGCAACTTCTGTGTCGGTCGAAGATATAGCAACTGGAGGTAGTCAAGTCCATATTCGTACTGTTCGCCGAAGATATGCTCAACAAGCATCTGAATGTTGCGCCACGGACCCATTGACGGTTGATGCGAGATTGGCTCATAGATGTTATAGAAACCATTGATGTCGCGGCGGTAACCGATATGCATAGGCACGGTACAGAAGCCATTGTAGCGTGGTATCTGCCGCAGATACTCTTTACCAAAATCAAAACTGATGGTATTCTTTTCCCAGCGTAGCCGCTTGACACTTCTCGAACTGTCCGGCTGAGGCTGTGAGGCAATTTTGTAGTAGGTTGTCCCAACCCTGATGAAGGGTGTCGACTGCTGATCACCGTCTATCATTACGTCATTCTCCTCCATATCACCATCCGGATTTAGGTTGTCGGCGCATACCCGATTTCATCTCGGCTAGAATCTCGTCGGTTGACTTTGTCCCTTCGCTCGCATGTTGTTCCTGCCAGGCTATAAGTTCCGAAGGACGGAACTCAAGCATTTTGCCCACTTTATAGTGGGGCAGAATACCGTCGCGTACCATGTGGTAGATTGTGGATTTCTTACGGCGTAGGATCTTGCAAGCCTCATCGATACCTACAAGACGGTTGTCCAGCTCACTGGTTTTGTTGCCAAGAGCCTCCTTCACGAGAGTCTTAAGCCCCTCGATTTCGCTTGCAAGACTGCTTACCAGTTCAGGCAGCGATTCAAATGAAATTTTGGATTGTTCCATAAATTTTACGTGTTAGAATTTGCTGCAAAATTATGGGTATCGGCAACGGTGAGCCAGTGAGTGAAAAAGTTATTTGTCTGATTGGTAAAGTTTCACCACTTTTTAACATACGCCTAACTCCTTGGCAAGAGGGAATGGTAAAAGGGTTTCCTTTGGATTGACTTTCGGTATGGTGAACTTCCCAATCTCATAAGACAATTTCTTGCTGATGGTGCTAAGCGCAGAGTCGTCAAGATGCCAGACGAACTGAGATTTTAGGAAGACAGCCATGACATCATTGCTGATTTTGAGACGTCTCGCAATGTTCCAGCCGAAATGATAAATGTCGTTTGTCCTCAGATGAGAAATTCTGCGATTCACGGCTGCCGGAAGCTCTCTTTCCCCAAGAATGAACGCTTTCAGATTCTTGTCAAGAGCCATCAGCTCCTCGTTGGTAAGTACCCCGGCAAAAGTCCCGAGAGTATAGGCAATCACCTCCTTTACTTTGGGCGTTTCAAGCGGGGAGACAGGTTTGACGGGCTCCGGTTCTTCGGCTTTTGCTACTGCCGTTTTCTTATTTTTTCGAAATACGGCGATTGCGTGGATGCTGCGTGTCTGCGGCCAGATAAAGAATCGCACTGCGAACTCTACTGAAAAATACAGCAGGGTCAACAGCAGAAAATTGATAAGAAGTGAGTTGATTGTTACCGAGAGGGGAAGACCGTCTTCCGCACCGGCAAAACTGATCGAGACGGCCTTACCTGCGATGCAGATAAGCGCAACCGTTCGGATTGCATTTAAGTGTTTTTGCATACGGATAAAAACTTAATGTTGATTTTATCCTGCAAAAGTATAATAGGACGATTGCTAAAAACGAAATGTGCAACACTAATTTATCCGATAAAATCCATTTTTAACATTTCGTGTCCTAACGTGAACTAAAACGAACTAATATAACTGGTAATGAAAGGATTAATGTTGGATATTTTATCCCACGCGGCAAAAATGGCGGAGTGAGAAAAATTGCAGATTTCCATATTCATTAATTCTTACCTTTTGCATAGGCTCTCTTATGCTTGCTTTTCTGACGTATCAGATCAAGCTCTTCCATAGTGTCAAACTTGGGAGTAGAAAACAGATTCTTTATTTCCGAAGTATATCCCAATGCCATAGCAAGCTTAATCAACGATTCAAATGCAATGAGTCCTTTCTGCTCAAAGCGTGCCAATGTGGATAAGGGCACACCTGACAGTTCAGCCATGCGCTGTCTTGTGATGTTTTTCTCAACTCTACGCTTGCGAAAATTCTCAGCAATCAGCATCATTATGTCGTCGGAATTATCGAGCGTAAAGTTTTCCAATACAGACAATATTCTATTACTATTATTAAGTATATCCATAATATAGCTAATATTGTAGTAAAAAGATGGCGATTTAATTGTATAGAACGAAGAATAAACGAAGTAATTACATAAATTACATTGATATATATCACGAGAGGGGTCATTGATATGAGTATGATATGCAGACACTCTGTAGTGATTGGCTATATTTTAAGTTAATACGAATCCCTGAATCTCCAGCCCTGGTATAGATGATTCAATTCTTGCTCTGTTTGGGACTGCTGGATAATAAGCTCCTGCCTCGTCTGGCACATCCCCAATGGTGATATGTACATTGTAAAGTACATCCTCATAATATGCTCGAAGAATAAAAGTTGTCCATTCTCTGACATTCGAAACAGAAATGTTTTGGCTTTTACCATTCAATTTTATAACTACGAAGCTTCTTGGAACGAGTAAATTTGGAGAATCTGTATCAAAAACAGGACGAGGATGACCTTGGTCAAATCCAGTTGAATAAACACCAGCGTGCAAATATTTGGAGCGTAAGGAATATAAAATACTAAAAACTTTACCTAAATAAGCATTCAAGTATTTAGTGGCAATATCTTTAATTCTGGCAGTAATATGATAAAGATCTGTGCCACACTTATCACATTTATCCGACTTCCCTTCGTTGATGGTAGCAATTTCGATAGCCGACATGTAGCTCATAATCGAATTTGTGCATAGATCCTGTGAACGATAATTAACAGGGGAAAAGGATAAAATCCGGGAGATCCCAACAAACTTAATTTCATTTTCCAGTCCAATTTCCTTATCCAATCCTTCATACACATGTGCTCCAGCAGCCAAAATTTTGTTGGCAACTTTATGATCCGTGACATTTCGGTCAGTAAAGATATAATCATTAATAAAACGATGGCCATTTTGGGTCAAATACACCCTGTCTCCGATTATTGGATTAGCATCCACATAAGGAGGGAAATATTGGATAGTAATAGTGTCATTAGTTGTGGATAATTCATCTATTTGTTTAAAATCAGAATATGATATAAGCAGATTTGTTTCTAATGCAACAAAATGACAAAGTAGAGACAACTTTTGCCTTGCCACTATCTTCACTATGTTATCAGTCAGGCAGATGAGCATTTTTAAGGTACAATGGGTGGTAAGATAGGATACGATTTGTTTTCAATAAATTCAATATATTGAAAATCAATATATAAATACAATAATTTGTACCTCAAAATTTCTGTCTTTTCGTTCAATCGCTATCATCACGATAACGTGGTAATAATCAATTATTTAATATTCTTGATAAATGTAGCTCTCCAGCTCATTGCAAAGTTAGTAAAAATTTTTAAGGTACAAAAAAATTCAGGTCACAAAAATTGGCTTTATTGCGGTAGTCTACAGTTCGTTACGTGTAGGTGTCACCAAAACTTCTACCGTGTTGTAGAAATGGTTCGCACTCATGGAATATGTAAATTTTACAGCTGCAATTGAACTGAGGCTTATAGCCAATCGTTTAATTTTGTATGTAAATTTATTTATATGGACAACGTGACAATTCCCCAATTCTATGCGTCCTTGAGCAACAAATGCCAGGGATTGGACCCGCTCCTGATGGCGTGGGAGGATGTTGAGTTGTCTAAACTTTCTGAGCTTGAAGTTTTCCTTGACGAAGAACTGGTAAACTTTCAGAATTTAGTATTGAAGGATAAGGAGGCTGGTTATCCGGCTTCGGCATTTGTGTCAAACGTAAGGAAAACATTCAATACATTTTTATCCTGGGTTGGAGGTTTGCCTGCAGACTATCTAAATCCTACAGGCACGGACGCAGTGAAAGAAATTTCGTTGAGAAATATCTGTCTGTCGCTATCATGTCTTTGGATACCATGGCTTGATTCAGATTATGAGCCTATTGTCAAGGAAGCTAAACTGGTTCCTAATGTCATGCCTATTGGAAATGCAGCTGAACGGGCTAAGAGTAATCGTGAGGAGCGGATTACCAAAGAGTTACGAGATAAGCTTTTCAGTGTAATTATAGGATCTTCCCCCGAACACAAACAGCGCATCTACGATGCTATGAAGAAGCTTGTAGCCAGAAAAGGAGGTAAGAGTCTTGCATTATATATACAAGCAGCCATCGATATGGGTCTCTTGACATGGATTCCTCCGTTTGAATCCATGAAAAAGTTTTGGGGCGTTACCAAAAGCCAGCAATCCGTAAGCAAGCTCATTTCAAAAAACGGCTCATTATTAGATGATAGAGATGTGGCATCCAGACGACAGGAAATAGAATACCTGTTGAATACAACGACCTGAAATACTGACTTATGTCTGTCGCGGTTAAATTCGGTTAAAGTTAACTTTGGTTGACTTAACCGAGTTTTTTTATATTAAACCACTTGGGGTGACAAGTGCAGATATCTTTGCATCAGAAAAACAATAAATTTTGATGCATATGGATAATCAAAGCATATCATTGACCACGATGGATGAGGTCTTGGAAAGAAAAATCCGGGAGGTGTGTTCCAAGATGTTCGTAGAGAATGTGCGGACATTAAAGCAGAATCTGAAGGATTTGCTTATGAACAGCTATCTTACCATTCAGCAGGTCTCCGACATACTTGGTAAGGATGAGAAGACAATCCGCCGCTACGAAAAGAAAGGGCTTAAGAGCTATTTCATAGGACGCACACGCATATATTTCGAGGATGACGTGCTCGCGTTCATCGAGTCTATGGGCAGAGTTAAAAATGTTTAGCCAACAGTTAATTTATGGAAAATGTTTTTATCCCTGGGGACTCTAAGTTCCGTTCCGGAGCAGATGGCCTTAAAATATATAGACAAACATACTGCCGATATACCTTGTTTGTGCCCAATCAGGCACGAACCTTGACAAGTATATCGCTGCCAGTATTCCATAGTCTCTCCTTAGACGTGGCTGTCCAAGAAAAATGGACTCCCAGGCCGGTTCAACAATGTGAATACAGAGGCAGCAACTCCTTAATCATAGATGAGCCATGAAGAGATATGCGAAATATATCAAGGCTCATCAGTCACTTATAGAATTAAGCGAGCTGCTTGCAAGTCTGCCATCTCCCCGCACCCGATTTTTCAACTATATTATGAGCGTGTCAGGATTGTCGCCCAATTACCTCAAGATGGTTTTGTGTACGACTCCATCGGGCCATAATCCAGGGAAATCGGTCATGAGGAAATTGTCAATACAGCTAGAAGTGCCTGAAAAGGTTTTGTTCCCACCCGACCGCCGGGTCGCGCCCGGTTCCCTCGTGTCACTGTATTTGAAGCAACCCAACAAACCCCAGGAATATAATGATCTGGTGGATGATATCCGAAAGGCGACATTCGCCTCACGGCATGCAGTGATAAGTTGGATGTATGGGAGGCATAAGCCGAAACCAGGTGCCAAAATTATTATTGCAAGACTTCTGGGTTCATCAATTTCAAACCTTTTCCCCGATGGGGATTAAAACAAGCAAAATGATGATCCAGCGTGATTCGGATAAGTGGCAACGTCCACAAGATATAGCCAGCCTGCTGAGCCGTACAGCAAGGGAAGTGCTTATGATAGTGAAAAAATACGGCTGCAGAATGAAGGTTGTGGACAAAGAGATATGGATCAATTGCGAAGACCTGTTGCTCCGAGACAACCCGCCACCAAATAAAAAAGATTGATATGTACTCATCAGGATTCATACTGCTATATCGGGATGAATTGGAGGACTGGTTATTTCAGGATCCCCAACTCTACCATTGGTGGATGTATCTTCGCCTGAAGGCTACGCCCAAACCTTGCGTACAGATAGTAGGCAAGACTAGAATCCGGGCTACGCTGGGCTATGGCGAGTTTGCAACAACCATATCCTATCTCGCAAAAGTATGGGATGCGGATGACCGTACTGTTTCATCATTTCTGAACCTTATTGAAGAGGATGGAAGGATTGAGACGCGCAAAGAAAACGGCATCACTATCATCCGTATAAGGGAATACATGCGGTTCTCACCACCGTCCGGATATTTCACAAAAAATGTGCGGCGTGGGACGCATAGTGAGATGGTTCCCGGAATGTCAGATGAAATGGTTGTCAAAACGGATACCGAAATGGGAGACGATATGTCTCCTCCGATGGAAAGCGATTTGCAAAGCGAAGTCCAGACAAATAAGATAAACTTAGAAGAAGAAAAACTTAAAAAATCTTCTACTGCGTCTCGTGCGCAGGAGATTGAATTTTTTGAAAGACTGAAGGCTTCTGAGATTACGCTTGATGAAATGGCAATAAATCTCAGCCTCCGGAATAGGCAGGGCGTGATTGACCAACTTGAGATTTTCAAAAGTTTCATCCTGCCTGCTGAAAAGTTCCACACGACTTTCGCAGACTTCAAGCGACACTTCATGAGTTGGCAGCGGACACAGACAAATCGAAAAAATAATAACTCTCAAAACAAATCAAATGGAACAAATGATGAAAAGACAACCGGCGGCTGGGATGCCGCAAATAAGCGAAGAGGCTCAGAAGGCTCTGGACGAACTGCGGAAGACTACGACCAACCATTTCCGACTCGGGGTTAGTGAGGACGAATTGAGTATACTCTTGACGGAGAGCCTCAATAATGCAGTCAAATGCCAAGGCAAAAATGTGCCGGCAGAAATGTCGGGAGTCATTGGCTCTATTGCCAATGTGATCCATGGAGCATCGAATTGTACCGGTGTTCTCTTGCAGGGTGACTTCGGAACGGGTAAAACGACCCTGATAAAGTCGGTGATCGGAGTATTGAGGGCATTACTGAATCCATACCGGAACAGTTTCACGAGCCTTTCGCCGGAATGTTGCCAAGTGAGCATGATTGACCTGTTTCTACACAAGGGTGACAACGCCTTTGATGACATGGTTAACGTCGATTATCTGCTTATTGATGATGTCGGTTGGGAAAGTAACTTTGGAGATATTCCTCGCACCAAGGAAATTCAGGCTACAGTCGGAGCTTTGATACAGAAACGCTACGATCAAATGAAATACACAGTGTTGGCTACTATATTCGACCCTACAAATCTTGGTGACATCTACGGTATAACTACGTTCGATGTAATCAAAGAGGGCTATGTGCTCATTGAGCTTGAACACGACTTTTGTAAAAATCGAACCTCCTTAGTGCTATGAAACGAAACAATGAGCCGGAGAGCATAAGCTCTATTCTGATTAAAGACATCGGCATGAATCTCGATGAGGTTGGTTCCATTGTCGAAGCCGGGCGACAATTACGTAAGGTCAGTCCCAGTCTGCGATTTGACATGACTCCACAGGAGGCATTCAAGCGACTGTTAGCTTGCTACCAATATGAGGTTCAAAGTCGAAACCGTGCTTTCAAACTTGATGAGTTCACCATAGAGGAAATACTCAATGTCGCCAAGCACATGACACAGGAGATTCCGAAACCCGGACTGATGCTCTGCGGTATGCAGGGCAACGGAAAATCTACACTGGCCCGGGCCATACTGCGTATGATCCGTGAACTGAACTTCTATGGACATTTCAAGTTCATGGGTGAATATTTTAGTCTTGATACCCGAATAATCAAGGCTACAGATATCTGCATCCTACATAAGTCAGAGGACTTCTTCGCTATCAGCAAGCTCAAGCAGACACCGGTACTCGTCATTGACGATGTTGGCGAAGAGCCGAAAGAGGTAATGGTTTACGGCACGCCACTATATCCGCTTCGGGAAGTCCTTGAGGCAAGATATGACACGCTGTTGTTCACAGTCCTAACGACAAATCTTTCACCGAAAGATCTGCCGGAGCATTATGGCTGGCGAGTGGTAGACCGCTTCCGGGAAATGTATCATCAGATAGTTCACAAAGGAGAATCATACAGATAAAGAATTGGAAAGTCTCGGATAAATGGATGCCATATTCATAGCCGAGAGAATATCCCGGTTATGAAAAACTAGCGAGTAATATGATATAATAGTATCGAAACAACCAAAAAAAAGGAAAAATGAGATTCATAAATCTAAAAAAGTTTCGGGAGGACAATGGTCTTACCCAGAAAGAATTGGTGCGGATGACAGGTTTGTCCCAAAGTACAGTCTCTTATATGGAGAATAGGCTTCAGGAGATATGCGAAAAACATTTGTCAACACTGAAAGAGGTCTTTCCCTCGACTGACTTCTCGCAGTATATCTATGAAAGTAAGAGCTATGCGCAGGCAGTGGTGAATCGCGACAATGACGAGGAAGCCCATCGCAACTTCGAGGGTGATTGGTCTACCCCATCTCCTATCGAGCGAATCGGGTCATCGGAGATATTGCTTTCAATGGGTAGGGTTTCTGTTACAAAGGATGGCTATATGTTGCTTGATCGCAATGACGGCACTTTCAATAGTCTTGGTTACTATGAAATAGACCCGGAAGGACTGATGGATTCCCATATAATAGACCACCTTGTATCCAAGGCATGGTTCAATGATGAAATATATGAAGATTTCAAAAGATGTTACCTCATAGCCTGTCGTCTTGCCGGCAGGGAACCCACAGTCCAGATAAAACGGGTCTGTTCACCCTAAAATAGAAAAACAATAGCTTCAAAAATAGGTAGCGGGATGTCGTGAGGCTCCTCGCTGCCGCAATTTTAAGTATCAATAAACTGTACAATGGCAAATTTTGATAAATTTTGCCATTGTATAGTTCCATATCATTGTGTGTACCGGTCTTAACTACACCTCCTTGAACTCGTGAAGATAGATGTAGGCATCTTCGTTTTCCTCATTCCAAGTAAGATTGAGGGCTTCCACTTGGTGTGCTGTGATGATATTGGTGTCAGAGATACGCTCTATATATCGGTAGGCTTCATCAATGTCAGTGAAGTATTCGTTGATGTATTCACCATCAGGAGTACAAGCATTCACATAGAATTTGTCAAGGAACCATCCCTTTTCCTCATTGGCGCGTTTTTGAAAAACCTCACATCCCGGTTCTTCGCCTATAAAGTATGCTTGTAGAGTGTTGAACTTCTTGCAGATGAAATCCCATGTCTCGTACAGAGGTTCCCAAGCGGACTCAAGTCTGAACTTGATGCAATCTTTTTCGCGTTCAAGTTCTTCCCACCAACCTCTCATATAGAGGTGTTTGGGACTGGAGCCGTGAAGTGCTTCCACAATATGCCCTACCCAAGTCCCGTTTTCTTTCTCCTTCTCAAGTTTGCGCATCAGAGCAATAAGGGCATCAAGCTCGGAAGCGTCACCTGTGATTTTGTAAGTGCTGTCGCAGTAATTTGCCATTGTTATTTGATTTGGTTGATTGGTTCTTTCCCTCACTTTTAGGTAGATATCCTTGGAGGGTCGGTTCCCCGATTTTCAGGCATTTCATTAGAGGCGATAATGTAATTAGACAAGGCCACACGAAAGTGTGCTTTGTATAGCCTTGACATTTACATAGACCTCTAACTTTGCCGACGAAAATAGGAACCGAGCAACCGAGAATATATTGCGGAGCATTACTGATAACAGGAAATAAGTCTTATGCCATTTGCCTCACGATAAGAGCCACTGCCATATAGGGATAACATGAATCACGGTATCTCCCTCAATCTCTATATCTTCTGATTCATCATAAGTGATTATATAGAGTTTTTTGCACCTCGTTGCCTTGTATGCTTCCACCAATCCTGCAATTTCCCTTTTTCGGGTGTCATCATCTTTCATTGACCACGTCACTTGGATGAGAGCGGTTACTTCTGTGCCATGTTGGACGACAAAATCACACTCGCCGCGACCTTGATAGTAATAAATTTGGTCTATTGCGGTATGGTTTCTGTATAGCTGAAGAAAAACAGTATTTTCCAATTTCTTACCGTCATCATCGCTTTGTGGCAGCAATACGGCATCGCGCAGTCCATTGTCAATGCAGTAATACTTGGGCTGCGAACTTTCTACTTTTTGGAGCGATTTGCTGTAATTTGGAACACGCATGAACATAAAGATATCGCACGCAAAATTGGCCCAATCATACAGGTCATCTTTGCTGACCTTCAGACCTCTGGATTTTATATCTCCATGTATGGCTCTTATTGAGGTTGGTTTGGTTAGATTTGCCATGATTCTTTTCAAGTAATAACGAAGTACCTCAATATTGGAAATCTGATAATGTTCCACCAAATCCTTGAGAAGCATCGTGTCAAAGTATGTCTGCAAGGTTTTTGCCTTTGCAAGTGGGTTACTCATCAGAACCACTTCGGGGAAACCACCTTCATTATTGTATTCTTTAAAGGCATTGCGAACCTTGGCAATATCAGCCTCCAGCCAGCTGTCTGTTTTTATATTCTTGAAATGGCAGTATTCCCTGAAAGAAAGAGGAAGGGTTTCTTCTTCCTCCGGCCATCCGCGAAGTGCGGATTTCAATTCAGTGCTCAGCATGGTGGCATTGCTCCCACTGATATATATGTTCTTGGAATAGTGTTTGTATAGCCGCATTACAAAATACTCCCATCCGTCTATGAGTTGAATTTCGTCAAAGAACATATAGACGGAACCCATAGGGATATCCGGGTACATCTCCGTATATGCTTCTATTATCAAATTCAACTCATCTGATGACATTTTAACCAATCGTTCATCATCGAAGCTCACCCATAGAAATCTTTTACGGTCAATTCCTTGTAGGAGTAGTTCATTCACAACATTCTCCATGCGGGAAGACTTGCCACATCGTCTTACACCGGGTATGGTTACGATCTTTCCATCTCCGACGGGGAGAGGTTTCTCTCGTTTCTTGAGATCTGTAGGAAACTCAGCTTGACGCATCGCTATTTGCGTTTTCAGGTATAACTTATCCATAGTGTCCTAAATTTGGGGACAAAGATAATAAAAATTGTCCTAAAAAAAAGGACACATAGCGTATTTTTTTGTTTGTGATAGTCGATCTATATAGAAACGACGATTCCGGATAATATGTAAAAATTCCACAAATAATTTCCAGATATTGCGATTTTGATAATACAGGTTAAATAACAGGCTATAAATCAGTGGATAATTCCATATTGCAAAGGGAAGTGTTTACTTTGCATCACAATTTGAAAATCGAACCAATTAAAACAAACACATGAGCGCATTTGGAATATTCGCATTGATATTGACAACGGCATACATCATATATTTTGCCGTAATCATTATTCGTGACATCGCAAACGACAGAAAAAATCCTGAAGGGGCTTCTAATGTCGAGATCTTTGATGTCACCTCATTTGCACAAGAAGAAGCTATGGAGATCAGGGAGACAGATGGTGGTTTTGCAGTAGGTGAAAACGAGACGGCTTCAATATCTACGATAGCACATGATCCGGAGACTCCGGATTCTACGGATGGGACTTCAATCGGTATGGAGGAAAAGTTGAAAGAACTCAAAGAGAGAATGACTGAATCTGAGTCTGATGTTGAAATGGAATTGTCATTCGAAGATGAGGATTTCAGAAATGCTCTTATAAATGACGATAAAGGAAACGGCACTTCCCACCTTGTAAAAAGAAGGGTTAGCGCGGCTGAAAGATCTTCAGATTCATTGGCCGGAAATGCTACTGTCAGAGACAATATATAAAAAGTGGATTCCACGTGGCATATTGGCCGCAAGTCTATTTTGGGCAAATTCGGCATCCGCCAAATGCGGCGGTGTCGATTATAGTTGGGGCGCGGATGCGCTGGCGAAGCAGCATGACTTTGTGGTGACGATGATGCTCTATGTACTGTACATGATATATGCGGTGGCATCAATAGTCGTAATCTACGCTTCATTGCAGATATACATCAAGATGAACACCGGTGAAGACGGTGTGAAAAAGGAGATCATGATGGTCGTCGGTGCCTGCCTGTTCCTGATTGGCGCGTCAACTGTGTTCCCGGCTTTCTTCGGATATAGAATTTAATAACTTAATAATCAATATTTCAAAACAAACAAACCAATCATTAAATTAAAACCAATCACAATTAACCAGATTCTATGATCAAAAAAATCGCAAACAAACTCAAGGGCTTCTTCGGGAGCGAGCGCGTGCAGATGTTCTGCATGATGATGATTGTCGGTTCAGTGGCCATGTTCGCCCAGAACGCCGCCGGCAACTACGAGGCCGGTACCACGGCTCTCACCACAGTAACGGAAGAGATTGCCAAGTATGTCCCCATCGTCGTGAAGCTCTGCTATGCCATCGCCGGTGTCGTTGCCATCGTAGGCGCAATCTCCGTCTACATCAAGATGAACAACGAGGAGCAGGATGTCAAGAAGTCCATCATGATGATTGTCGGCGCCTGCATCTTCCTTGTCGCCGCTGCCCAGGCCCTTCCTCTGTTCTTCGGAGTCTGAACCATGGCGAATACGGACAAGGAAGATTATCTTTCATATCCTATGTTCAAGGGGCTCCAGCGGCCCCTTGAACTGATGGGATTGCAAGGACGGTATATCTATTGGGCTGCCGCGGCAGCCGGAGGTGCCATTGTCGGATTCATTGTCATGTATATCGCTGTCGGATTCGTGGCGGGACTTATAACGCTTGTCGTTGCGGTTGCCATCGGAGCGGCCCTGATCATGCTTAAGCAGCGCAAGGGGCTCCATTCAAAGAAGAATGACAAAGGGATATTTGTCTATTGCCGTTCAAGAAGTCTTTAATCACAAGAAACAACCAATCAATGTCTGCATCATATTACATGTTATTGGGAGGCATCCTGCTTTGCACATCCTGTGGAGGTTCTGATGAAAAGAAGGTCTCCTTGGAGCAGACACGGGCTGCAATCGAAGTGCGCGATGCCTGGCAGAACGAGCTGAAGCCTCTTGAAATTCAGGCCCAGGGATCCATTCGCGGTGCCGGCAAGATTGGCGTGAGGCTGACATCCGATGGCGTGACAACCTTTCAGACATTCTCAGGTGACGGAACATTCAAACCCGAGAAGCCATCGCTGATGGCCGATACCGCAGCGATGGTCAGTGCTTGCTGGCCGTTGGCTGCCTCTGACACCTTATCGCTGACCGCCCCGTTCTCAGACCACATATACGGCTGTGAGACCGCGAGATCGGTCAGCGGCAAGATGTCTTTTCAAGTAAAATTCCAGAGTTCCATGGCATTGCTCCGTTTCTGCATACAGAGTGATACGCTAAGCGACATGCTTGCTTCGCTGACTCTCACCGGGGAGGCCATCAATACAAATGCAAGATATATCCCTTATGACGGGAAATGGATTGAAAGCTCAGGCGGAGGAAAGCCTGTGGTGCTTATTTCTGATTGCCTACTTAATAATGGCAGGAACCACGATTTTTACCTTATCCCTTGCGAGTCTGCTTCAGACATTGTTCTTACGGCTATGGTCAGCGGCAAGGAATATGTCCTCAAGACGAAACTTCCACCGCTCACTGCAGGAAGTATGACACAACTTAACCTTATGGTTGAGGATGGTGGGAAACTGATTCCGAAATCATCATGGGTGGATAACGAGCGTAAGACCGATCTGACAAAGATCGCGACTGTTGACAGTGTCACCGCCGGCAACTATCTCCGTAAGGACGGCCTGCTAGTCGCGAAGCGGGACACCATGACCATAGCGGTAGTATACCGGACTGATGGACGGCATGGCAAGGCCATAGCCATTGAGGATGTGCCTGGTTCATATACATTCGGGCCAAAGTCTCTTTCAAGCGGGACAGTCCTTATGACCATAGACGGCAAACGCACCGAAGGGATTATAAATGACCCGTCATCATCGGAAGACGAGAGGCTTATCTACAAACCGGATATGCCGTATCCTCATGAGACGGCCTTGGGATATAATGACGGTACAAGGCTCACATCCATACTTTTACAGAAAGCAGGAAAGAGACCCGAAAACTCCATGCTTTCCGTCATTGTGAAGAACCAAGGCAGCTATATACCCACGCTTGCAGAGATGGCGGACGCCTATTATTCCCTTCAGCCATACGCACGCACAGGACTTCCCGGATGGATAGAGCCGTTCTCGGGGACTTATGTCACCTGTTCCGAATCCGCGGAGAATGATTTCTATGGCATTGACATGACCAAAGGATTGGTGATGTCAAATCACCCAAAACAATACGCTCAACTCAAACTACGACTTTTCTACTTATTCTAAAGAATTATGACCATATACGTCATCATCATATTTCTCGCCATATGTCTTGGCATGGCTGTTTCCGTCTGGGCTTTCGGGACCGGTGGCAAGCGCAGCCGCATATTTCAGGATATATACTTCACCATAGAGGAGACCGACGGTATCGGAGTGCTGTATGCCAAGACAGGCGAGGTGTCGGCTATGATAAAGATGGAGAATCCGGTTGCCAGGTTTGGCGGTAACATTGATTCGTACTATGACTACACCAGACTGTTTTCAGCGATCTGCGCGACACTCGGCGAGGACTATGCCCTGCACAAGCAGGATATATTCACACGCCGTGAATTTACCGATGAATCCACTGAGAAACGGGAATTTCTGTCGGATTCATACTTCGAGTATTTTTCCGGCCGGGAATACACCGACTCCTTCACTTATCTGACAATCACGCAGGAATGTAAGAAAAGCCGTCTGTTCAGTTATGACAGCAAGAAGTGGCGCGACTTTCTTGTGAAGATCCGCAAGGTTGCCGATCAGCTCCGTGACGCAGGCATAAAGGCCCGATTCCTTAACAAAGAGGAGGCATCAGCCATAGTGGACCGATTCTTTGCGATGGATTTTGCAAACAGGAATATCTCGGTATCAAGTTTCAAGGCAGACGAGGAATGTGTGGGCATGGGTGACAAGAACTGCAAGGTATACTCGCTTGTCGATGTAGATTGCATCAATCTTCCGGGCCAGATTCGCCCGTTCACGAAAATTGAGGTCAACAACACCTCGCTTCCTGTGGATCTGATGTCGGTGCTTGACTCGATTCCTGAAATCGAGTCGGTGGTATACAATCAGATAATCTATATGCCCGGTCAGAAGCGGGAATTGGCCATGCTTGACAAGAAACGCAACCGCCATGCCTCCGTCCCCAATCCCGGAAATCAGATTGCCGTGGAGGATATTGAAAAGGTGCAGTCGGTCATCGCCCGCGAGAACAAACAGCTGGTATATGCACACTTCAACATAATGGTGACATGCAAGAAAGGTATTGACCTCCAGAAGCCCACCAACCATCTTGAGAATGTGTTCGGACGATTGGGCATACATATCTCCAGGAAAAGCTACAACCAGCTGGAACTTTTTGTAAACTCATTCCCCGGCAACTGCTTCAAGATGAATCCGGAGTATGACCGCTTCCTGACCATCTCCGATGCCGCCATGTGCCTTATGTATAAGGAACACGCCCAGCACTCGGAGGACACGCCCCTTAAAATCTATTACACCGACAGGCAGGGCGTGCCTGTGGCAATAGACATTTCCGGTAAGGAGGGAGCCAACAAGCTGACAGACAACTCAAATTTCTTCTGCCTCGGTCCATCAGGAAGCGGCAAGTCGTTCCACATGAACAGCGTTGTGCGCCAGCTCCACGAGCAGGACACCGATGTTGTCATGGTCGATACCGGCAATTCATACGAGGGTCTGTGCGAATACCTCGGAGGGAAGTACATAGCCTATACCGAGGAGAAGCCAATCACGATGAACCCTTTCAAGATCAGCCGGAGCGAATACAACATAGAGAAGATTGACTTCCTAAAGAACCTCATACTGATGATATGGAAAGGGTCTGACAGCAGGATTCCCGAGATTGAGTTCCGGATTGTGGAGCAGATAATCATCGACTACTACGATGCCTATTTCAACGGCTTCACCAAATATTCCGACGAGCAGCGCGAGGTGCTTCTGAAGAACCTGTTCGCCTCGGCCAGCCGCAAGCATACCGGCATGGCGCCGAAAGAGGTGGACGAGATGGTGCGCAAGCAGATCGATGTCCTCGAGGCTCGCCGGGCAGCCCTCAAAGTTACGGAGTTGAGTTTCAACTCATTCTTTGACTACTCCTTTGACCGTCTGGAGCAGATATGCACGGAGAATGACATCACCACCATCAGCTACTCGACTTACTCGACGATGCTGCAGCCATTCTACAAAGGTGGCGCGTATGAGAAGATTCTCAACGAGAATGTCGACTCCACACTGTTTGACGAGACATTCATAGTCTTCGAGGTGGACGCGATCAAGGAAAACAAGAAACTGTTCCCCATCGTGACGCTCATCATCATGGACGTGTTCCTGCAGAAGATGCGTCTGAAAAAGAACCGCAAGGTCCTTGTGATTGAGGAGGCCTGGAAAGCGATAGCATCGCCTTTGATGGCGGAGTACATAAAATATCTCTATAAGACCGCCCGTAAGTTCTGGGCTTCCGTGGGTGTCGTCACGCAGGAGATACAGGACATCATAGGCTCTGAAATAGTAAAGGAGGCCATCATCAACAATTCCGATGTGGTGATGCTTCTCGACCAGAGCAAGTTCAAGGAACGCTTTGACGAGATACGAAAGATTCTCGGTCTGACCGAGGTGGACTGCAAGAAGATATTCACGATCAACCGGCTTGAAAACAAGGATGGCCGCTCTTTCTTCCGGGAGGTGTTTATCCGCCGTGGAAATTACGGAAACGTGTTCGGGGTGGAGGAACCCAGGGAGTGCTATATGACCTACACCACGGAGCGGGCCGAGAAGGAAGCGCTCAAACTCTACAAGCGCGAGCTTCGATGCTCCCATCAGGAAGCCATCGAAGCCTACTGCCGCGACTGGTCCAAGTCCGGCATATCAAAATCCCTTGCGTTTGCCCAGATGGTGAACAAGGAATGTAAAGTGTTAAATCTTTGAAACAAAGCATAATGAATAGAATCCTGCTCATACTCGTGATGTTTTTGGTCGGAGCCACCGCTTCGGCCCAGTACGCCAATATCAACTATGACGCGAAGACAGTTGCGGCAATGGCTGCGGCGTATGGAGCCGAGTCCGCGTCAGAGGCATATTACAATGAGCAGGTGAAGAAGATTCTTGAGAAGTACACTTCGGCCGAGGTAGCGGCAGCCGCAATATTCTCATCAAAGTTTCTTGACCGCAAGGCTCTGACAGACCTCGGCATATGGAGCAGTTCTACCGAGAACTACTATTACAAGCGCATCTACCGAATGGTGGCCACCAAAATCATGCCGAAGATCCTGGCGGTTGCCCGGCTGATGCTTGAACAACCGCAGAACGCGCTCTATTGGGGAAGTTATCTGATGAAGATATGCGACGAGACCAAAGCCCTTTGTATGCAGTTTGAATCTGTGGTGACGAACAGCCGCTTAGGATTCTCCGATATAAATTTCCTTGAATTGAATCCGGAGGTACGCCAGCTTTTTGAGTTCGCACAGTACAATATCGTAAACTGGGACAATATGCAGCGTATGCTCACCGAAGCTCCCGACCATTTCACGAAGGAGAACCTGAAAGCCGATGCCGAGAATCTGTATAACATCGCAGTCGGCATTGCATCCTCGGCGGCACAGGATATTATGAACGATGTTCTTCGTGGATCTGATTTCAGCGGACTCATGCAGGGCAAGATTACCGGAATCTATGACGCGGTTGTGAGCTGTGAACGTATCTACGGCAATATCAACAATCTGACCGCCGGACGGATCCTTGACATTGTGGGGTCGCCGGAGAATGTTCATCGTCTGTTCAACATCTCCAACTACAATATCTCCGGATGGGTGACAGATTATGTAGACCGCGCTGACGGACAATATTACACTCAGCGTTGGTATATCTACCGTCGGGAATCCGGTTCCGAGACCGTGTGCGACTACAATCCCCCGACTGATGACAATTCCATCCTCTATGGCTCGCCGTGGTATCGCGTCAATACAACAGATCCGAACTACTATCCTTCTGCATCGGTGGTTGAGGCGGCGTTGAGTAATTCGGAGAATCATGCGGGGTGGTCAAGGGCGAAAGTCAGTCAACTCAACCGTCAGGACGAGCGATACCGCCATTCCATGGACTACTACAGGAAGGGTTATACACTTAACCGTGGAGGCAGGCAGTATGGCAAGGCTTACGCCTATTCCATTAGCGTGACAAAATCATGGGACTGGACGGAGGAAGTGTATGAGGAAGTGTTCGATTCTTATAGCATGGACATCGCCACCTTCCAGAAGCAGATGCAGGTGAAACTTGCATCGTTCAACGAAAATGAGGATGGAAACGTGTACCAGCTCGGTTATGATGGCCGAAAATACTACACGGCTTCCGATGCCGGCAAACTGCAAGGCACGGAGAGCGTGATTGTTTCGGTCACCTGCCATGACGGTGCGAAGCTGATGAACGGGACCTCTCAATACAAGTGCAAGGATTGCGGGTCATCGGTCAGCAATCACACCAGAGAATGTGCGATGAAAACCACCTTAAGCGGCAATGAAGGGAACGACACCTCTGAGCTTGACCGCATGGAGTCGGAGTACCGCAACAGGATCACACTGCTTCAGTCGCAGATTCAGCAACTTGAAAATGCCAACGCCGACTTAATAAAGCAGATTGCATCGGCTTCGGTTGAAGACGCTGCGACTCTCAGACAGAAGTACAATGCCAATCAAAATGAGATTTCACGGCTTAAGGGCGAATTGACAAAGGCGCAGAATGGATTGAAGGATGTGCTTCAAGCCAAGGAGGATGCTTCACAGGACAATGATGTGCAAACCGATGACTACTACCGTATTCCCGCTATCATGCAGGATTGCAAGACTGCATACAATCTGACTTGGAATGGTGACGGTCATTGGGCTGGGAATACCTATATCCGTACAGCAACCACTCCTAATATCAACGGCACGATAACATTCAAGGCAACCATCTCGATTGCCAGGAAGCCAAAGTATTTCCTCGGGATCAAGATTCACCGTGCCATTGTGCAGATTGACTATGAATTGACAGCCGAATACTCTGACACTCAGGTTGTGGAGATTATCAATCTTGACCCGGACAAGAGCGATGCAGAGAAACAGAAGCAGGTCAATGACCGCATTTCAGCCATTGCCCGTGAATATCCGGGTTGTCAGATTGACACCCAGTATGTCAAGAATGATCCGGCAGACACAGATGATACCGAGGACACCTATCATCTGCTATGGTCATCCGACCGTCTGGAGATTGCCCGTGGCGTGGATATGAGGCTTCATAAGATATATGCCGACCTTGTTTCTATCGAGAAAATGATGAACTACAAACGCTCTATCATAGATGTGCTTCTCTCAATCGCACCTCCGATTAACGATGAGCAGGGTCGCAGACAAACCCTTATCCAACAGGCTCGCCGCCGTTGGCTGCGCAATGCAGCCAATACGCAGCACTCGGACATGTATAACGGAAAATATGATGAGGACATCAATGAATAAACTGATTCTGATAATAGCGATGCTTTTCCCGCTGTGTGCCAAAGCCCAGTGGAGCTTTGACGTGGGGTCTGTGGAGGCGTACATCGCCGACCACAAGAATCAGAAGAGCCTGTTGCTTGCCCGCTCCACCTTGGAGATGAGCAATCAGCTTCTTCATGAGTATTCAGCCGACGCGACCGACGAGTATAAGGAACTGAATTTTGACCTTGACAAATACACAAGGGCCTTCGACATCATAGACATCATCTATCAGTCAACCCGGACTGCATTGAATGTCAGGGACACATACACAAATATTTCCGAAAATGTGGGGAAATATAAGCGTATGCTGACCGACTTTCATGAAAAATGTCTCAGCCGTGGCAACATAGAACCGTCGGACACGCTGATTATTACCGTCAATCTAAGATGCATCAAAAAGATAGGGAATGAAGCAGAACATCTGTACCGCTCCATGACAGACCTTGTGCTGTATGCCACTGGAGCTGCAGCGTGCTCCACATCAGACCTCATGACGGTGCTCAATTCCATAAACCGGTCGCTTGACAATATCCGTCTTAATCTGAACACAGCCTATTTCGACACTTGGCGTTACATACAGGTCAGGATCGGCTATTGGAAGGCATCGGTCTACCGCAACAAATCACTCAGAGAAATAATTGATGACGCTTTCGGAAGATGGCGTGGCGCAGGATACTTGAACTACAATAATCAATGAAAAAAATTTACATTTCTGCAATGCTGCTGTGTATATCCATGTCTGTGGCAGCCCAGCGGGTGACATATAACCACGACAATGCCAAGATGAATCAGGTTACGGTACAGGAGACTGGAGCCGGTACTCTTACGCCGGACTTGTACTACTCTATTCTCCATAACCGCTACAAGAAAAAAGCTCAGGCTGAAAACAAGATGACTTTCCGCACGACTGCCGGTATATCAGCATACCAGCAAGTCGATGATGCGGAAAAAATTGACTCTGCAATGATAAAGAGAGCCGAGATAGAGGCGTTAAACATGGCAGACAGACAGGTTGACCTCGCATGGCTTGCGGAGAGCAGGAAGATCGAGGAAAAGATGGCTGACTTCCAGAGAAACATCAACCGCATAATGACTGTCGGAGGCAAGAACGCGCATCAACAGCTATGGCGGGAATACTACAACAAATTCACTACAGCCATAACAGCGGTCAGGCAGGCGTATATGCCGAACTCCCAACGCAAGAAAGAGTATCTGCACATATATGCCGACATCACAAGAGCCAATGATGACCTGATAAGATTCCTTGTGCATCTCAATGGCCGTGGTGAGACATCAAGGCTTTTGGCTGCCAACTACCGGAAACCCGACAACCGGCGACATATAGCCCAGGCTGCCATGAACAGATGGCGCGGCGCAGGGTGGTCCGTGAAAGAAGATAAAGGAGGCGGTGGCCACAGATAGGGATCCGGTTAGGCACATACAAAAGAGGCGGCGAGATTCACCTTCTTACCGTGCGCGTGCATACTTTCAAGATATATTGAAAATCGACTGAAAAATAAACAATTCATAAATAAAGATCAATGGATAAAGCGACAAAAACCATCCAGTGTGAGTTCCCGGATGGAACTGCCACTATCGTTATCACAGAATCAAGAGAACTGTGTCTGCGGGCATACGAAACCGCGAGGCTCTTTGGTTTCCGCGATGCAAAAGAGTGCATCCGTAATTATGCGGAAGGGACGTTCCCGGTTGTTCTTGAGACAGCAGGAGGCCATCAGCCTGTAAAATGCATAGATTTCGACGACATGCTTAAAATAGCGTCCAAGTCCCGTCTTGAAAATGCCGGGGCAATATCGGACAGGCTTCTTGTCATCGCGCAGAAAACTAAGATAAGATGGCTGGAATATGACAGCATGTTCCTTGAGGAAGACCTGGGGATTGCTATTGAAGGCTTGAAAGACCTACGCAGGCAGCTTGATGAAATACTTGAAGAGATTGAATAGTGGCTGACAATATCCTTTCAGACTTCGGCATCAATATCCTTGAGGAAGAGATTGATGACGTCATCTTTCAGACGAACGAGTTTCTGTGTGACGCAACGTTCACCGGCACACAGGGCCCGTTCTGGTGGATCCTCCAGATGTGCATGGCGCTTGCCGCCCTGTTCTCGCTCATCGTCGCGGGCCAGATGGCCTTCAAAATGATGTATAAGAACGAGCCGCTTGATGTCATGAAGCTGCTCCGGCCGCTCGGCATCAGCCTGATAATGTGCTGGTGGTATCCACCTGCCGACAGCGGTCTCAACAACAGCGGGTCCTCCTGGTGCGTGCTTGACTTCCTGTCATACATACCCAATGCCATAGGTTCCTACACCCATGACCTGTATTCGGCGGAGGCGGCGCAGATTGAGGACAAGTTCAGGGAGGTGCAGGAGCTTGTCTTTGTGAGGGACAGTCTCTACACAGACCTCCAGGCTCAGGCTGACGTCGCCCGGACAGGCACTTCTGATCCTAATCTGATTGAATCCACAATGGAAACAACAGGAGTCGAGGAAGTGACGCAGATGGAGAAGGATGCCTCGAAACTCTGGTTCACCTCGCTGACCTCCGGTGCCGTGGTATGTATCGACAAGATAGTCATGGTTATAGCTCTCATCGTTTTCCGGATCGGATGGTGGGCCACCATATATTGCCAGCAGATCCTGCTCGGAATGCTCACCATATTCGGACCGATACAATGGGCGTTCTCGCTGCTGCCCAAATGGGAAGGAGCATGGGCAAAGTGGCTGACCCGCTACCTGACAGTGCATTTCTATGGAGCCATGCTCTACTTCGTGGGCTTCTATGTCCTTCTGCTATTCGACATAGTGCTCTGCATACAGGTCGAGAACCTTTCGGCAATAACGGAAAGCACACAGACTATGGCTGCGTATCTGCAAAATTCGTTTTTCTCCGCCGGCTATCTGATGGCTGCCTCGATTGTGGCTCTCAAATGTCTCAATCTGGTCCCGGACCTTGCGGCATGGATGATACCCGAAGGCGACACCGCTTTCTCGACCCGAAACTTCGGTGAAGGCGTGGCATCGCAGGCAAAGATGTCGGCACAAGGAGCCATGAGCAAAGTATTCTGACCAATCATCGTATAAACAATTAAAATCATGGTAATTAAAAATTTAGAGAATAAAATAAAACTGGTTGCGATTGTCTGCAGCGTGTTCCTTGCCGGATGTGTGGTCATCTCGATGACAAGTATCTGGACGGCACGGAACATGGTCGTCGACGCGCAGAAGAAGATATATGTGCTTGACGGCACGGTGCCGATTCTCGTGGAGAGAACCACGATGGACGAGACCCTGGATGTGGAGGCCAAGAGCCATATCGAGAGATTCCACCATCTGTTCTTCACGCTTGCCCCAGATGACAAGTATATCAAATACACTATGGACAAGGCCATGTACCTTGTGGACGAGACCGGGCTTGCGCAGTACAACACGCTGAAAGAAAAAGGCTTCTACAACAACATCATGGGAACGTCGGCAGTGTTCTCGATCTACTGCGACTCAATAAACTTCGACCCTCAGAAGATGGAGTTCAGATACTACGGCCGACAGCGCATCGAGCGGCGCACCTCCATCCTCACACGTGAGCTTGTGACAGCAGGCCAGTTGAAGCGTGTGCCGAGAACTGACAACAATCCTCACGGACTGCTGATTGTAAACTGGCGCACGCTGCTCAACAAGGACATCGAACAGAAAACCAAGAATAACTATTAGGCTATGGGATGGAAAAAACTGATCATGGGTGAGAAGATGCCCGATAAGAATGATCCTAAGTACAGGGAACGATACGAGAAGGAAGTAGGGTTCGGACGAAAGATCGCCCGCTTCCTCCGGATTGACAAAGCCGCTGCCGCGACCCAGAACTTCGCCAACCGGTGGCCCAAGATATTCCTTGGCATAGTCTTCGGCATAGTGATATTCTGTTTCTGCCTGAATGTTTGGCGGCTCTCACAGGTGGCTCGCAATGCCAACGAATACCAGACAGCCGTGGAGCAACAGGAACAGCGATACCGGCACAAGAAAGAACCGCAACCGATAACGAATATAAACGACAATACAGAAAATGAACATCTTACAGAAGATTAACTTCCGCCAGCCCAAATATGTGCTGCCTGCTATCCTATATCCTCTCATACTTGGTACGGGGTGGCTCGTGATAGACATGTTCAGGACAGAGGTCAAGGATGCTCCCGACAAGAACCTTGAGGAGACCGAGTATCTGAATCCCTCGTTGCCCCAGGCCCAGATCCGTGATGACGGAATCGGAGGCCGGACCGAGAGCATGATGAAGTCGTATGGCAGGATCCAGGACTATTCGGCGGTGGAGAACATTGACCGAAACAATGAGGAACAGACAGAAGATTACATATCCCGTTACTCCGATGAAGAATTTGCCATGCTCGACCGTGAGGCGCAGGCCCGCACGGAGGAACTGTTGCGTCTTCGCGAGATGCAGGACCGAATCGCCGAGGGAGCGCAAAAGGGAGAGGCGATGTCATCGGACTCGCTGAGCCATACAGACTATGCATACCGCAACAATCAGGAAGCCCTCACCGAACTTGAGCGGGCATTGGCGGAAGCACGGCTGAAAGGCCAGCAGTCAGTGGAGCAGACAGTGCCCAATGTTGCTGAAGCTACCGTGAATATCTCCCCCACAGAGACGGTGGAGGACAAGGAGGGCGCCGTCAACGCGCTGTCCGAAGATGACATGGCTCAGACCGTTGTCAAGGCGAAGCGTCCGTCCTCTTCCTATTTCAACACCCTTGCCGAGAACGAGCCGGAGCCGAGTCTCATCAAGGCAATAATCGACGAGGATATAAAGGCGGTAGACGGTTCAAGGGTGCGCCTCAGATTGCTTGACGATGTGGAGATAAACGATGTGTTCCTTCCAAAAGGCAGCTATCTCTACGCCACGATGAGCGGCTTCGGCCAGCAGCGTGTCAAGGGATCAGTCAAATCGCTCATGGTATCTGACGAGCTGGTCAAGGTCAACCTCACCATCTATGATACCGACGGCATGGAAGGCTTGTATGTGCCTTCAAGCTCGTTCCGTGAGACGGCTAAGGATGTCGCCGGCGGTGCGCTCGACAACTCCATGACGCTCAACAGCAACACCTCAGGCCAGGGCAATGTGGCCCAATGGGGGTGGAACGCCATCCAGAACGCATATCAGAAGACCTCTTCCGCCATCTCGAAGGCTATCAGAAAGAACAAGGTCAGCCTCAAATACGGTACTTTCGTCTACCTTGTGAACGGAAGGGAAAAGCAGAACGGCCGATGAGGGAAAAAATCGGAATAATCGATGTGGACGGACACAACTTCCCGAATTTCGCGCTCATGCGTCTGTCGGCCTATCATAAGCATCGCGGCGATTCGGTGGAATGGGCAATCCCGTCGAAAAGGTATGACAAGGTGGTGGCCAGCAAGATATTCACGTTCAGCCCTGATTATGACTATGGCGGCATGGACGCCGGAATCATTATCAAGGGAGGCACCGGCTACGACGTCGCCTCACGGCTTCCGGAAGAGATAGAGGCATCGACGGCAATGGATTATTCGATATATCCGCAGTATCCGTTTTCGATACAGTTCTTCTCGCGGGGCTGCATCCGAAAATGTCCGTTCTGCCTTGTAAGGGAAAAGGAGGGATACATCAGTCCGGTCACGCCGGTGGACCTCAATCCTGCAGGAACGCATATCGAGGTGCTTGACAACAATTTTTTCGCGAACCCCGCATGGAAAGAGGCTGTCGATTATCTTATTGCCACAGGGCAGAAGATAAACCTCCATGGTGTCGATGTCCGCATAATGGATGAAGAGCAGGCATACTGGCTCAACAGGATGCGTCTCTACAAGAGCATCCATATAGCCTGGGACCTGCCGAAGATAGACCTCACCGACAAGCTCCGCGAGATAACACGCTACATAAAGCCTTACAAGCTGATGTGCTATGTGCTTGTCGGCTACGACTCGACTATAGAGCAGGACATGTACCGCATAGAGCGTCTCCGGGAACTCGGCATCAAGCCGTTTGTCATGCCTTACCGGGACTTCGGCAATGAGCGCGTGCCCACGAAATATGAGAAGGATCTGGCGCAGTATGTCAACAAGCCGATGATCTTCAAGTCATGCTCCTTCGACGATTTCTCTCCCAGGAAAGGGTTCAGGTGCGGATATTATCTCACAAACAACACCAGGAATCCATCATGAGGACGGACGTGATACACAATGCCGACTGTCTTATCGGCATGAGGGAACTGCCCGACAATAGCATCGACGCCATAATTGCCGACCTCCCTTACGGAGTGCTGAACCGTGGCAACAAGGCTGCGGCCTGGGACCGGATGATTCCGCTTGACCTCCTGTGGGAACAGTACAACCGCATCGCCAAGCCCGGATGTCCGATCATCCTTTTCTCGCAGGGCATTTTCACCGCAAGGCTGATAATGTCGCAGCCGAAGAAATGGAGATATAATCTCGTGTGGGAGAAAGACCGTGTCAGCGGACATCTCAATGCCAAGAGGATGCCGCTCCGGAAACATGAGGACATAGTGGTTTTCTATGACAGGCAGCCGGTGTATAATCCGCAGATGAGTCCGTGCCTTCCCTCGGAGAGAAACCATACACGGCGTGATGTGGAGAGATTCACCAACAGATGCTACGGCAGCATGAGGGCCGTGCCTGTAAGGATTGCCGATGACAAATACCCGACATCGGTGATCCGGATACCCAAGGAGCACCGCAAGGGCTGTTTCTATCACCCCACCCAGAAACCGGTGGCATTGGTCGAGTATCTGATAAGGACATACACCAATCCCGGGGCGTTGATTCTTGACAATGCCATTGGCTCAGGAACGACTGCGGTAGCCGCGATAAACACGGGACGGCATTTCATCGGATATGAAATTGTCCCGGAGTATTGTGAAATAGCAAACAAGAGAATCCGGGAGGCAATCACCCTTTTCTCAACCAATTAATTAAAAACAACATTACAAAATACCAATGAATATCAAATCTTTTGCAATGGCTCTGATCTTTGGAGCCGTCAGTCTGGCTTCCTATGCCCAGACAACCTATGACGAGATGGAGCTTCTTACGGTCAACGAGCAGGTGACAACCGTCGTCACCGCCACGGAGCCTATCCGCTTCGTTGACATCTCAACCGACAAAGTGGCCGGCGACCAGCCCATCAACAACACTATCCGGCTCAAGCCCAAGGAAGGCGGTCACGAGGACGGCGAGGTGCTTGCCATCATAACCGTGGTGACGGAACGCTACCGTGTGCAGTACGGTCTTATCTACACAACCCGTCTCACCGAGGCGGTGACAGACAAGACAGTGCGCCTGACCGAACAGACAGCTTACAACAATCCTGCCGTGTCGATGTCAACGGAGGATATGTATAGCTTTGCCAGAAAAGTGTGGAACTCTCCGGCCAAATACCGCAATGTCGGCTCGAAGAAGCACAAAATGAAGATGCGTCTCAACAACATCTATGCAGTCGGCGACTATTTCTTCATCGACTTCTCTGTTGATAACAAGACCGATATCCGCTTCGACATTGACGAACTCAGAATCAAGCTCGCCGACAAGAAGGTGCATAAGGCCACCAACAGTCAGGTGATTGAACTGAAACCGGAAATGATATTGGAGAAGTCCGCTTCATTCCTACATGGCTACCGCAATGTGATTGTGGTCAGGAAACTTACATTCCCCAACGACAAGGTTCTCACAATCGAATTATCTGAAAAACAGATTTCCGGACGTAACATCTCCATGTCGATTGATTATGAGGATGTCCTGTCAGCCGATTCCTTTCACCATTCACTTCTGACGGAGGATTAAGCCTATGAAAAAGCTACTGCTGCTTGCCGCTGCCATCCTTACTATGGCTGGCACGACTACCGCGAGAGATACAGACGGTCGAGTGCAGATAGGAGCCGGACTCCTGTATGAGAATGGCCTTGAGCTGACACTCGGCTATGAGAAAGAGACAAGACATCACAATGCCTGGGAGTTTTTCGGCAATGTATATCTCAAATGGGATAAATGCGCGGACTGCGGTCATGTATGCCCGGATTCATTCTGGAAGAACTACCGCACATGGAGCGTGGGTGCCGCCTACAAGCCCTGCGTCTTTCGTGGACGCAACAATCATGGCAACCTGAGGCTGGGCGGTTCAGTCGGTTCGGATCTTCATGAAGTCATCGGAGGCATCCATGCCGGATATGAGCACAGCTACGTCATGCGTGGCGGCTGGCAGCTTTTCTGGCAGGTCAAGACTGAGTTTGTAATCAACGGCGAGGACCGGTTCAAGACCGGTATCGGCATAGGAGTGAAATTCTAAACTATATCGACAATGATAAAATTACTCTATATCATGCTTGCCTTCATAGGCATGGCAATCACCTCCTGCGACGGACACCATCCCGAACCCGACATGGGGATGAAGGTCGGTGACGTGCTGTGCACGGACGGTCAGATTCTTCCTATGGGAGACTGGGAAAAGTCAGGGAAAGAGGGAATCGGCATTGTGTTCCATGTCAACACAAATCCGGATGTCGAAGGCAAAGGCTACGCAGTCTATCTCCGGGATCTTCATCCCGTTGCTTTCGCCGATTCTTTAGGAGTGAAACAGGGAACGTCCGCAGATGCCTATGCCCTCGACGGCAACTCCAACACATACGCTCTGATGAGCCAGCGCAATGTCGGCTCGCCGATGGCTGATGCCGTGTTTGAACTTTGGCATTACGGACAGTCGGCATATATACCCTCGGTGGCGCAGCTCCGCCTGTTGAAAGAATGCCGCGAGACAGTCAACAATAATCTCGGAGCCATAGGCGGCGAGTCTATGGCTGATTCCGTTGACGGATGCTGGTATTGGTCATCGACGGAAGTCGCCGGACAGGAGACAGCAAAAGGATGGCTATATTCGCTTTCACAGGGGGCGATGCAGGAGACGCCCAAGACGCAGGAGCATAAGGTGCGTCCGATAATAACCATTAATGATTGAATGTATGAATATGAACGGGATAAAAGATTTTCAGTCACCTCAGCATTTGGATATTTCTCATCCGGAAAGGGGCTTTTTCGGTTATCTGCTGAGATGCAGATGTCACAGTGAAGAAGATGTCACAGGTAATTTTGTATTCCTTGATGACGGGAGTGACTGCTGTGCGAGATTTCCGTCATCCAAGCGGCAGAGAGAAGCGATACGCGCTGAATGGAATGGCCGTATAAGCAGTTACCGTGAGATTTACCTCGGGCAACTATACTACGTAAATGAACAGACAATCGAGAGGTTCATTAATTTTATGAACGGTGACTCCATTGATGCAATCGGGATATTCCTGCGTAAATTCATGGCAGGCGTAAGGACAACGGCAACACCCGCCATACGCGGTCTTGTGCCTTTATATGCAGTTTCCCATGTCTGTCAGCTCACTGATGACGCCCGTATGCATTGGCCTCATATCCACGTGCTCTGGGGTATCAAAAGAGACTGAAAATGGCGATGGAAGAAAGCAAGGAGCTTCAAGGCTCCTACAAGATATTCAGGGCATGCATCTATGTATCGTTGCTGCTTGAGTTTTTCATGTATGCCATAGACCCCGGGGTGCTTGACCACTTCGGGGGTGTGGTCGTGGACATCCATGACCGCATGAAGCGGTGGCTCATATACAATGACGGGCATCTTGTCTACTCAAAGCTGGCGACGCTGCTTCTTATATGCATAACCTGCATCGGAACACGCAATAAGAAACACCTTGAATTTGACGCGAGGAAACAGGTGCTTTACCCGATTGTCGCAGGCATCTTCATAACGGTGCTGTCATTGTGGCTGTTCGGACACCGCATAATGCCTGTGGTTCTGACCCTGCGTTTGAACATCTGGTTTTATATGATTGCCAGTGTCCTTGGCACCATACTCATCCATGTGGCTCTTGACAACATCTCCAAATTCTTGAAAGAGGGGCTGCTGAAGGACCGTTTCAATCTTGAGAACGAGAGCTTTGACCAATGTGCGCAGAAAGTGGAGAACAAGTACAGCGTGAATGTGCCCATGCGCTACTATTACAAGGGAAAGTTCCGCAAGGGATGGGTCAACATCACCAATCCGTTCCGAGGGACATGGGTTGTGGGCACTCCCGGCTCGGGAAAGACATTCTCGATAGTGGAACCCTTTATCCGTCAGCACTCCGCAAAGGGATTCGCCATGGTGGTATATGATTACAAGTGGCCTACGCTGGCTACAAAACTGTATTACCACTACCTTAAGAACCAGCGGCTCGGCAATCTTCCCGTAGGATGTAAGTTCTCCGTCATCAACTTCGTGGATGTGGAGTACAGCCGCAGGGTCAATCCCATACAGCAGAAATACATCGGCAATCTCGCAGCCGCCTCGGAGACGGCCGAGACTCTTCTTGAATCCCTGCAGAAAGGGAAGAAAGAGGGAGGCGGCGGTTCCGACCAGTTCTTCCAGACATCGGCGGTCAACTTCCTTGCGGCAATCATATACTTCTTCATAAACTACAAAAAGCTGCCATACGACAAGGACGGCAACCGGCTTTATCCCAGGATGGCCCGGGATAAGGAGACAGGCTTCATGAAGCCGACCGGAGAGGTGTATTCAGATGCGGCGATGACAAACCGGGTGGAGCCGGCTTACTGGCTTGGCAAATATTCCGACATGCCGCATGTATTGTCATTCCTCAATGAAGACTATCAGACGATCTTCGATGTGCTGCAGACCGATAACGAGGTGCTTCCGCTTCTTGGCCCTTTCCAGACAGCATTGAAGAACAAGGCTATGGAGCAGTTGGAGGGTATGATCGGCACTTTGCGTGTATATACGAGTCGGTTGGCCACAAAAGAATCCTATTGGATATTCCATAAGGATGGTGACGACTTTGACCTTAAGGTGTCGGATCCGAAGAATCCTTCCTACCTCCTTATAGCCAATGACCCAGAGATGGAGAGCATTATCGGGGCTTTGAACGCATTGATCCTGAACCGCCTTGTAACCCGTGTGAACACCGGCCAGGGAAAGAACATACCTGTTAGCATCATTGTCGATGAGTTGCCGACACTGTATTTCCACAAGATCGACCGGCTTATAGGTACGGCACGAAGTAACAAAGTGTCCGTGGCTCTCGGTTTTCAGGAATTGCCGCAGCTTGAGGCAGACTATGGCAAGGTCGGGATGCAGAAGATCATCACTACGGTAGGTAATGTAGTCAGCGGTTCCGCCCGTGCCAAGGAAACGCTCGAATGGTTGTCGGGCGATATTTTCGGCAAGGTGGTGCAGCTGAAGAAGGGTGTTACCATCGACCGCGACCGTACATCCATCAACCTGAATGAGAATATGGACAGCCTTGTGCCGGCATCCAAGATTTCAGATCTGCCGACGGGCTGGATATGCGGTCAGGTGGCGCGCGACTTTGTAAAGACCAAGACCGGTATGCGAGACAATCTCAACATACAGGAAGCCGAGGAGTTCAGGACATCGAAGTTCTACTGCAAGACCGATTTCGATATGGCAGAGATTGCGAAGGAGGAAAGCGAATATGTGCCGTTGCCCAAATTCTACAGTTTCCCGTCCAGGGAGGCGAGGGAGCGTGTTCTCTATTCAAATTTCCTGCGTGTAAACCAGGACATCAAGGACATGATAAAGGAGATACAACAATATCGGGTAAAAAAATAGGAGTCTCTGACAATGATTCGGTAAAAATTACCGAAGTAGTTGAAACTTAAGTTAATATATCGAATTGTCAAATACAAATGAATCGCCAAAGCGTTCATTATAAAAATCTTAGCGTATGAACGTATTGGCGATTCTCAAAGACTTCACCTTTCGGTGTAAGTCGGTATTTGAAAATACTACAACCAAGATGAGCAAAAGGTTCCTCAACTGGCTGATTTTAACAATACGCACTGTGGCGTTGATTCCGGGCAAAGTCAATTTTACCCGGCTGTCGCGCTATGGCGGTCGTACAGCCAAGACCTTTGCCTCCAATTTCAAGACATCCGTAGACTGGATGAAAGTCAACATAGGTATGGCGCAGGATTGTTTTGGGCCGGCCGATGACATGGCAGTGGCAATCGATCCGTCGTTCATTTCAAAAGCAGGCAGACTGACGTATGGCATAGGCCGTTTCTGGTCTGGGGTGGCACAACGTGTCAAACGCGGTCTGGAGATAATGGCGATTGGGGCAATAAGTCTGAGTAAACATACATGCGTGATGCTCGGTGCTGTCCAGTCACCGAACTTCAAGACTCTTGAATCTGAGAAACAAATGTCAATGCTTGACTGGTATGTGGCACTTGTCAGGTCAAAGGCGACAGAGCTGCTCTCACTGACGGATATTCTGGTTGCCGATACCTTTTTCTCCAAATATGAGTTTGTAAATGAAGTGATTGGCATGGGATTTCGATTTGTCGGAAGATTACGTGCCAACTCATATCTGAGGTATCTGGCCATACCGGATTCCTCCGCCCCGCGAAGACGCGGCAGAAAGAAAAAGTATGGAGAGAAAGTGGATTTCTCCAACCTTGATATGTCCGTGTTCACTTCATTCATATATGAGGATTCCAAAGGAAACAAAACCCGATGTCACACGGCGGTCGTACATTCGAGGGCATTGAAACGCGACATCCGTATCGTGGTCTGTCCGGTTGAAAACGCAGAGCCTCTTCTTTACTTCTCTACCGACACCGACATGAGGTCTGAAAAGATCATCGGTTTCTACCGCACCCGCTTTCAGATTGAGTTCGGCATACGCGATGCCAAGCAGTTTACCGGACTTCAGTCACAGCAGACCCGCGACAGGGAGCGGCTTGACTTTGCGTTCAATCTTTCCTTCACAGCCCTCAATGTCTGCAAAGAGGTCATAAGGAAGGATTATCCAGATCTTTCGGTAGCGCAGTTCAAACGGCTTATGTTTGAATCTTATCTCGCCTCAACAATTATTTCGACTTGCGGAAAATCTCCGCATCTCAAAATAATTCAGAAAATAAATCATCGGTTGGCTCAGTTAGCGGCTTAGCCAAGACTGAACAACCTCAAATTTTACCGAATCATTGTCTGATTCTCCTGGGCGTTTAAGCGATTGTCTGGTTCGTTTGTATTATACTGTCGCCGTTGTCTTGGTAAAGCAGATCAAACGCCACGTGATGATAAGCGTCTTACAAGGGTAAATATGAATGGAATGGCATTGAAGTTCTAATAATCGAATATCAATGCCATTCTCATTTTTTTCAGAACAGGATGAAATTTCTTCACAGAACAGACTTTTAATCAGCTTATCCGAACAACCTTGCAAGGGACACCTTTCTTTGCGGCATATTCTATTGTGAATTTGGTCCCACGGCTGAAGCCGTTCCAAAAAGCCAGTATAGAATCGCAATTTTCCACAATCTGTATATTCCTTATTATGGGAGCCCGTCTGCCATATTTCCAATATTCCGGAAGATACTCAACAATGGGGATATTGTTCTTTACGGCATACTCTTTGGCAAACGAGTCCGCTCCGGTCGCTCCGCCACTTACTATGGTGTCGGGGTTGACCGATATGTATGAAGCGATATCAACGGGAGGGCAAATGCGGCTCCCTACAATAGCCAGTCTCATATGTCTTGCCTGTCAATTATTGCTGAACCAATTGCTTGTGGCGCTGATAGCCAAAAGTGACGGCTCAATCTTTACATATTTCTTCAACGCCCTCCTTGCCCGATTGAATGTGAATCCAGTGTTAAGCACATTATCCAATAGGAAGATATTTGAGTTTGATTGCAATGTCTCCTTGCAGTCCGCATTGTCCTTGACCTTTAGTCCGGTCTTGACACCTTTGAGCGAAGTCCTTGTTTTCTTGATGTCATAGAGTTTCTTTCTCGGTGTGCCGGAAAGGATGTCAACCACCTCACAATCGTTGCGTATCACCCTTATCGCGTTTGCAAGCTCAAGAGTGTATTCAGCGTTTCCGGATGACTGCGGAATTGGTATCAGTACGGAATTTGGTGCGACTATTTGTGAGAGAAGTAATGCGGCTATCGCAATGGCTGCCGTGTCACTTTTCTTTACATCCTTGGAAAGCTTTCTTAAAGAATGGGGATATGCCTCGCAGTCGTGATACATCTTGCCGTAAGAGCCTAAGACCCTCACTTCCTTTATTGTAATCCTGTCTTTCTTCCGTCTCATATTCACCTCATGTTTCTTCCCTCTATTTCATCTGGCTTCGGGAACGGTCATTCAGATTTTATAGGCAATCGGAAGGGTCGTCGACAGAGGCAATTCGACAAGTCCTTGGACATCGGACAAGCCTTCGGATGACTTGGCATTTGCCTGAGGCACCCTAACTTCGCCGTCATAAAATCAATGGCGTTCACGAGCAAAGAAAAATTTGTTATGAACGGATTTCAATATGTTATAATGGCGTGACAACGTATCGGGAGATCGGAACTATAACAGGTGGCAGACCATGCTCGCAAAAAACAGTGAGGCGTGAACATTTACCGTCCACGCCCCGCATAATTCATTTGTAAGAACACCTCAAAATTCCGGTATCGGGAACCACTTCACATTCTCGTTTACATCGGAGGGAAATACAATCGGGTCAAACTTGATTATCTCCAGCGAAGCCATGTCAAGTTTCAGGTTGTCGATGCGCAGGATTATATACTGTCCATTCTCCGGCTTCTTATCCTTGAAAGTGAGCCAACGCTCAGACGGATTCTTGTCCGCCCATTCAGCACCCTCGATGAAGCAGAACATATTGGGTACTCTGAACTCACTCTCATTGAACCGCTCCGATGCGGCGGCTTCTATTTGTTCTCTGCGTTTCATTGTCTTGGATTTTCATTCAAACCATTCAGGATTGCTTTCTTTCAAGATTTCGATCAGGTCGCAGTCGGGAAGTTTCAGATCGGCATCGGAAGTGTAGAAAAAGATTTCCTCGTCCACCTTTTCCGCTTCCTTGTCGGCGAAGCCGCTGCATCCCTCCGTGATGGGATGAGGCATCAGCACATCCATGAGGGTCAGACCTCCGATTATAAGTTGCTCCCCATCGTTGCTCTCCACGATACGGCAGGTATAGCCGTTGCCCTTGTAATTGATTTCAGTTGTAACCATATTGTTTGTTTGGATTTATGCACCCGACAATCGGTAGGGATGTCGGGCGCTGTTGATAATTCAGTCTATATCTGTGCCTATGAAATGCTCGTCATCAATCAGCGAATAGTAGTATCCGTTGCAGCATCCCCGGTATTCCTTGCTGAAGCCTGCCACAATGTCACCTGCCTTGTAATCGCCGTCATCCTTTTCCACGACTTTAAGCCACAGCGAGCCGTCATATCCCCGGAAGTCAAACCGATGTGAATTATAATCGCGTCTTTCTTTGAGTGCTTTTCTGAACTCCTGCACCGCATAGGGGCATACCTCTCAATCGCTTTGAGCGATATAATTTCTCCGTCAATCCTCGTTCCGGTGGTTATGCGGTTTTCGTAGCAACTCTTTGCAGGGTCGGCTTCATGGCATTTGCGGACAAATGCCGATGGAAAGGTGGCACGTGAGGCGTAGCGTTTGAACTTGGCTACAATATCAGTTTTGGAGCTTTCCACTTTTTTTAAGGCAATCCACCCTTCGATGATGTGTCTGCCTAATTGAAAACCTTTGGTCTTTGAGCGTTTGGCGAACTCACAGATGTTGCCCTGTTCTGATAGGAAAAGTCTTTTGCGCTCCTTGCCGTGGGGTGTGATGATGTCGAACACTCCCGAATTGCAATTGAGTATCGCTGCTGCATCCTTATATTCCATATTCTTTTTTGATTTAATGTCGGGTTCTTTCCCTAACTTTAATCTTCTTTGTCGAAGCCGGATATTAGGGATTTATGATGCAACCAACCGACATTGTCGGAGGCATTGATGACGGTTTTTCAAGACAAATACACTTTGTCAAAAGGAAGATTTGTTGAAGAAATGCAACTTGAACCGGCATTTATGCCTAAATGTCGGAACTTCGCATCCGATAAAGCCAATATCGGCTTCGACACGAGAAATAGAAACCGCTGTTTCGGAAACCACCGTTTCTTTTTATTTGTATAATTCATAAAAACGAATTAATTTTGCGAATAGAAACCACGGTTGCGGAAACCGCCGTTTCTATTAAAACTGATAAATTATGAAATTTTACGACAGAACAGAAGAAATAGCGACCTTGCGCAAGATTCGCGATAACTCCTGGGAGAATGCGCAGTTTACCGTAATAACCGGTCGGCGGCGTATAGGCAAGACCTCACTTGTGTTGAAAGCATACGAGGATACGCCCATGCTTTATTTCTTTGTAGGGCGTAAGGCTGAAAATCTTCTTTGTGAAGAATTCCGGCAGGAGGTCGAGTCCAAACTTTCGATAAAAATGGGTGGTACCCCGGCTAACTTCGCTGAACTTTTCGACTTTCTGATGGCATTGTCAAAAGAACGCAACTTAACTCTGTTCATTGACGAATTTCAGAATTTCGCCAAAATCAGTCCGTCAGTTTTCAGTGACATGCAAAGGATATGGGACTTAGGCCATTCAGAATCAAAAATCAACCTTATAGTGTGCGGATCGGTCTATTCCATGATGACCAAGATTTTCAGAGACTCGAAAGAGCCTCTGTATAACCGACAGAACCGGTTCATGAATGTGAAGGCATTCAAGCCCTCGGTACTTAAAGAAATAATGAATGATCATGCACCGGATTACACCAAGGATGACCTGCTTGCATTATATTCTTTCACCGGAGGCGTGGCAAAATATGTGCAGTTGCTGATCGAGGATCATGCCTATTCCGTTGATGCGATGATTGACAGCATTATAAGTTCAGATTCAATTTTCATCAATGAAGGCCGTGCCATACTAGTTGAAGAATTTGGGAAAGACTATGACACCTATTTCTCAATTCTTTCCGCCATTGCGTCAGGCAATACAAGACGCAACGAGATAGAATCTATAATCGGCAAAGAGATCGGAGGGTACCTTACACGTCTTGAGGACGATTACGGAATTATCAAAAAAGAGATACCTCTTGGAGCCAAACTTCTTTCCAAAAACGCGGTCTACATAATTCAGGACAACTTCTTCACATTCTGGTTCCGGTTCATATTCAAGTACGGGCACATTATTGAGATAGGAGCTTATGAGCAGATGCGCACCCTTATACGGCGGGACTACACCACCTTCTCCGGAAAAATGCTCGAAAGATATTTCCATGCCCTTTATGCTGAAACCGGAAAATATACTATCATCGACCGTTGGTGGGACCGGAAAGGAGAAAATGAGATAGACATGATTGCCGCAAATGAAATAGACAAGACCGCTGAAATATATGAGATCAAGCGGCAACGGAAGAATATCAATATTGCCGAGCTTGATGCAAAAGTCAAGATAATGCTCCCGCAGATAGCGGCATTAAAAGGCTTCAGTGTCGTGACAAGAGGTCTTGATATGGAGAATATGTGATTACTGATATTTATCTATATAATCCAAAAGGAAGGTCGGGTCTATGACTCGGCCATTTCTTTTAAGTGTGATATGCAGGTGTGGTCCGGTTGATCTGCCGGTTGAACCGACATTGGCAACCGTCTGACCGGGCATGACGCGACTTCCTATGGGGATATTAGGCTTACGAAAAAGATGGCAGTAACTGACTGTGAAATTTCCGTGACGCAGTTTTATGAAGTTTCCGGAACGAGAGTCGTAGCCAATATTGATAACTTCTCCCGGAAGCATCGCATAAATTGGAGAACCGGATTTGGCAGACAGGTCAATGCCGCTATGTTTTTCAGCAGTCTTCTTCCCGAAAGGGTTGCGCCTATTGCCATACTGTGAGGAAACGCGAAGTTTTCCTTTGAGCGGGGGTGGCACCATTGGATTGAAACTGTGTCCTGTGATTCGTCGTGGATTTCTGACGGCTCTATTGCAACTGAATCTATGATTACCGGAAGTTGTATGCTTTCCGGTTTGGAATCCGCATGAATGCGGGTCGGCGAAATTGTATAGAACTGCGCCAACAAGGAAAATGGAATGGATATGAATGACAGTATAAGGGGAATTTTCATAGAGAGCAAAGATAATGCGTATTCAACTGTTATCCAAAAATCTGACACATCTTTAACTCGTTGTAACAAACGTATTTATATTTATCTAATATCACAGATTTCCAAGAAAAGTTTCCATATATTTTGATTTGCATAAAGGATACTAAAAGATTGGGCACAAAGGGTGTATTATACTGAAATATTGGGTATAGCGACCTACTTTTGCGCAGAATAAATTTTTAACCGCAAAGATATATGAACCAATCAAAATTCACAGAGGAAGAAATTCCATATAACATTCTCAATCGTTTCGGTCTTACACGTGAAATGATTGAAGATCTACCCGAAGGTCTGGGGCAACGACTGCGTGACGGTCGTGCCACTCCCGTCCTTCCTATCAAAGTCATCGCCGACAATGGCGACATCATCCTGTCCGCGGCAAGGCTCACTCTTCACCGCAATTCCGAAGGAGAGGTAAAAGTCATGTTCTATCCAAAGCTTGAGAAGGTTGATCTGTCACGTTTTACCGAAGTGCAGCAAAAATCGCTCACTGCCGGAGAGACTGTTATCAACGACTTCAGTCTCCCCGACGGAAAGAAAGCCCCGGCCTATCATCAGATTGACCCTGACACAAATCAGGTCATGGCAGTCCCGGTCGCTGTCGTGGACAACAACATCAAGGTAATTGCCGATGAGCTGCGACTAACCCCGGCAGAGACAAACTGCCTCCGAAACGGCAAACTACTGACGACGCAGTATAAAGATTCCTTATGGACAATTGGCGTGTCGCTACGCGAGCAGCCAGGGTTGCGGGTGGTGAATGGTGATGAGGAGACGTGGCGTGAGGATGACCGCCGCGACTACGGCAAGTTCAATTTCGGGCTCAACGGCTGTTGGATAGCCAATGACGAGGGTAGTCTCGATTATGTTCCGGAGGATGAATACTCCGAGGAACTGTGGGATGAAATGAAGAAGCGCGGAAACATGCAGCGCAACGCATCCACGCATAAAATGTAGGACATTGATGTCGAATAGCAAACCGAACCACAAGTATTATCCCGAGGAAGTCCTCATTGATCTCGTGCAGCGCGGCGTATTCTCATGGGTGGACTACGTTCTCCACTATTCAGAGGAGTGGCGTGAGGATTTCACGGACTTCTGTCGTCAGCGCGGCATGACGATGAACGACCGCAATGCCTTGGCCTACATAGCATTTCGTGAGGACTTGCTTGAGGACGCGATGCAGGAGGGACTTGCATAAAACACAGACCTATGGCTATCAGACAGAACACCAATCCCTATCATCTTGAACTGCATCCCGAACTGCAGGACATACTCATGCGCAACGGCATGAGGGCGACAGTCACCGGTTCGAGCAACGGCTTCCAGCTTGTGGTGCAGGGTCATGACAGTCCTCTGCTGTATTATCCCATCACCGAGAAACAGCTCCGCGCTCTTGTCGACTGGGGTACGAACACCGCCAACAAGAGAGCCTATAACACACTCGCTTCGGTTGTCGCAGCCGACTTTGACTTGCCCCGTGATTTCGTCCACGCCCGCAATGCCAACGGACGGGTGGCCATGGGCTTGCACGGCAACCGCATAGGTGTCGGCGAATACGGCCGTATGCCGGCTCCCGTGATATGCCGCCATCCATTCGGGCGTGGGTTCCTCGGGTGGACACCCCGCAATCAGGAAGGCTGGCACATGCGCCGTATCGGAGGCCAGCTATGGTTCCCCGCCGGCGCTCCCATGGTGGCGGTGCGTCCGGACGGTCGCCAGAAACCGGGTGAAATGCAGACAGGGGGCTACGGCTTCTATTACAAGGGCAAACCGCAGGGAGCCATTCAGGGAACTGTGCCACAGCAGGATGTGCTGTCGCAGATGCAGACAGTCATTCAGCCTATACCACAACCCAAACGTCCGACAGAACCGGCTATTCCGTATAAGACGGCAATAACTTCCGATGTCTATTTCACAAACGAGAAATGGCAGGAGGTACTGAGGTCGCACGGACTTGTCATAGATCCGGAGAAGAAGACCCTGACAGTCCAGTCAACCGCGGAGCAGGCCGACTTCGTCTATGACCTCACGGCTGAGGAGGTGGCGAAACTGACCGACAACTCCATAAAGGATGTTGCGGTTGCAGACCGCATAAAAATCATCAATGGTGTGATACAGGACGATTTCGCTGATGCCGTCACTCTCGACACTCTCAACAAGGACAGGATGGTAGAGATTGCCCTCAAGCCAGAAGTACGTCAGGAGCTGAATCAACAGGAACAGGCGGTTGTGGCTCTTGATGCAACCCGACAGCAGGCGCAGCAGCAAAATACCGGAGAATACAGCGTCACCCCTGAGGAGCAGGCTTACATGGATATGCTCCATGAGGGACATCCGGAAGTCGGGGCAGTCATCAACGGGCGCGATCTTTATGAACTTGACGGAAACAAGGCATGGTTCCGAGAAGGGAAGCATGGCCGGGAGGTGTCGGTGGAACGGATTTCCGTTCAGCCGAGTCAGGAAACGGAGGGGAAGTACACGATGACAGCCGTGATAAACGGCGAGGTCATATCGCATGAGATTTCCTCTAAGGACTACAGCAAGTTCCTTGCCGTTAACGACCTCCAGCGCATGAAGATGTTCTCCAAGATCTTCTCCGAAGTGGACATGAAGGATATCCGCTCCTCAAATGACGGGGCGAAGATCGGCGCGGGCATACTGACCGCACTGACTGTCGGAGCCGTGGTTCTCGGAGCCGCGTCCCGTCTGAGGCCGGAGTTCTACGGCGGAGGCCCCGGACCGCGTCCATATTTCAAGCCCGGCGTAGATACACCCGAAGATGTCGCTGCAAGGAATTTCGATGCAATGATCAACCGACCCGGACCGCCCGAACCACACCGCGGTCAGGGATTATAAACCAAAATTCAACAGGATGCCATTACCTAAACTGACATACGAGGATTTCAAGGCGAGACTCTCCATCCAGGAAGTCTTGCAGGATGCCGGCTACCGGCTCAACCGTAAGGATGGTCTGCGCTATCCCTCGTATGTCCGTGTCGGTGCTGACGGACGCCGCGTCGGGGGCGACAAGTTCATCGTCTCCGGCCACGGCACGTGCTGCTTTCAGCCACCGGAACGGAAAAACTACAACATAATATCATTCATAAAGACACATCCGTATCTCTTTTCCGACTATAGGCCTGGCATGTCGCTTGACAGGCTTGTGAATGTCGTGTGCCACAGGCTTCTGAACCAGCCGTTGGAAGAACGGCAGGCAAGAGTCTTCAATCCGGTGAAGGAGCATAAGCCCTTTGACCTGTCGGAATATGAGATTTCCCGTGAGCAAAAGGACCTGGCAAGATTCATGATTGCCAGAGGCATACACAAGTCCACTCAGGAAGCGTTTGCCCCGTATATGTTTGTCGCCACAAAGAAACGCGAGGACGGCAAACGTTATGGCAATATCGCTTTTCCATTGAGAAAGCCTGACGATCTGACAAAGATAATAGGACTTGAGGTGAGAGGTTTCCCCAACAAGGAGGGAAAAACCTCCTATAAGGGTATGGCTGCCGGCAGTAATTCTTCCGAAGGGTTATGGATGGCAATTCCCGGCAAAGATGATTTGCCGAAGATGGAGAATGTGAAAGGGGTCGCATGGTTTGAAAGCGCATACGACGCGATGGCCTTTTACGAGATTCATCGCGGAGCTTTTGACGAATATCCGCACCTTGCCGCCAACGCCATATTTGTCTCGACAGGCGGAACACCGACGGACGGTCAGATGAAAGGTCTGTTGGCCGCCACGCCGAAAGCCCATCATTTCCTCTGCTTCGACAACGACAAAGCCGGAAGGGAGTTCTGCGCAAACTTTCATAAGCTGGCGCAGGCCCAAGGCATTGATGCGGATTGCGTCTATGACTTCCCGTTGCTGCCATGCTACAAAGACTGGAACGATGCGCTGCAACAGAAAACCAACTACACCGGCGACGAGGTGGTGCCGCTTACGCCGAAAGGAGGGATGAGAAGATGAAGCCGCCAACCGCCACATTCGGCACGATAGTCCTCACTCCCCATTGGCTGCAGTGGCTAATCGACAAAGCACCGTGGATAGCCGTCAATGCCTCAGGATATTGTTGGCATGACCTCACTCCGCTGCCCGGACTTATACTGGCGCTGATGATGGCTATGTCGCTTCATCTGGCATATATGCTGCTCTATCTGAAAAAGATGCGGTTTACAATAACAGATGAGATGATGATTTACGAGCACGGGGTTCTATGGCGGCAACGGGAATACATGGAGCTGTACCGAGTCATCGACTTCAAGGAGCATATAGGTTTCTTTCAGAACCTTTTCGGGCTCAAGACAGTGACGGTATTCTCCGGCGACAGGTCAACGCCGATATTGCCGATTCCCGGAATCGCCTTGGAATATCCGTTGGTACAGGCAATCAGACAGAGAGTTGAACACAACAAACGAAGGAAAGGAATATATGAGATTACCAATCGCTAAAATATTTGCTGTTGCGGCCCTGATTGCGGGAACCTTTGACTCCCGGGCTCAGAGCATTGTTGTGGCCAACCCTCTTGAATGGACGGCATTGGCCGAGGGCAACGAGCTTATCAACGGTCAGGTAAAGAAAGAGACCGAGGGGCAGTTGCAGACTGCCGCTTTGCAGAACACCATTGCGGCAGAGTTCACCAAGATCCATGAATGGGAAAAGCAATACAGCAACTATCTTCAGAAGGTGGACGGATATGCCTCGTCATTGAAGGCATCAACTCATCTATACACTGAAGGTGTACGCATATTCCTGACTCTGACAGAACTGAAAAAGGCTATCGGGAGCAATCCGCAGGGCATCGCGGCATCCATGAGCATGAACAACCTTTACATCGAGACCGTCACCGAAATGGTGTCGGTCTACACATTGCTCAAGAATGCTGTGGCAGAGGGCGGTGTGAATAACATGCTCAACGGTGCGGAGCGAAGCCGGACGCTATGGGCACTCAATGACAAACTTGCAGATTTCCAAAAGAAACTGAAGCGTCTGTGCCTGAGCATACGGTACTATACCTTCAACGATGTCTGGGCAAACGCGACCGCAGGTATGATTGACCGCGACAACGCAACGATAGCGCGACAGGCGAAAGCCCGCTGGAAACGGGTAGCGAGGTCGATACATCCATGAGAAAGATTCTGCTTATCGCTTTTGCAATGCTTTCGGTATTGACAGCATCCTCACAGGTTGACCCCACGCTTGCCGGAATGATTCTTATATATAAGGAGAAAGCGGAGAAAACCCTTAAAAGTCAAGAATCGGCCATGCTGATGATGACCACGGGGCATATTTGGACCAAGGAGGAAGTCGAGGCCACGACCGATCTGCAGAGCAAGTACAACGAGTACCTTGACCGCTTCAACGACATTGTCGTGTATGCAGCCCAGATCTATGGTTTCTACCATGAGGTCGGGATGCTGACTGAAAATTTCGGTGAGCTGACCCGGCAACTGGAGCGGTCGCCGACAAACGCCCTTGCGGTGGCTCTTACCCCGAAGCGCAATACCATCTACCGGGAACTGATAATGACCTCGGTCGATATAGTCAATGACATACGGCAGGTGTGTCTCTCAGACATAAAGATGACGGAACAGCATAGGATCGAGATAGTCTTCGGCATCAGGCCAAAGCTGAAGCTCATGAACAGAAAGCTGTCACGTCTCGCAAGGGCCATCAAGTACACATCGCTCAACGATGTATGGCTTGAACTTGACAACAGGGCGCGAGACCCCATTGACAAAGGCCGGATAACGGATGCTGCTTTCAGGCGTTGGCGGCAGAACGGACGTGTTGAAGTCAGATCCGGCGGAGGCGGCTCCGGAAGCGGCAACAGCCAATGGATAATCGGGCCTGTCCGTCCCCGGCAATCGCCCCGTCCGTGGATAAGGGATACCGTCATGCCGGTTCTGCCGGACAGACCGGTCATCAGAGATTCATTGATATACAAACCAAATACAACCAGATAAACATGGGCAAATGGAGTTCGATACTTAAATGGGCATCGTCACCCTTCGTACACCCTCAAAGGACACTCGCCGGAGCCGGCAAAGCAGTCAAGACCGCGACAATCGGTGCCGGAGTCGGATATGTCGGCTGGGAGTCGCTTGTCAATGACAAGCCAATCATTCAGACCGTAGGCGACACGGTTCTCGGAGAGGACACCAACAGGGCTGTCAAAGAAACCGTGCATGGCACGGTCGGTGCAGTCGGCGACACAATAGGTGCTGCCAGGGATGCAATCGGAGGGGTGACGGATGCTGTAGGCAATGTCAATAACGCCGCATCCTCATGGGGAGGCATAGGCTCCTTCATGGGGAATCTCACGAGCGGCAACGGCACCGGTATGTTCGGAAATCTTTTCAGTAATATATTCAACGGAAGGGTCTCGATGATGTCAATGCTCGGACTTGTGGCGTCAGCTCTCCTGATCTTCGGGCGTTTCGGTTGGCTCGGCAAGATTGCCGGAGCCTTGCTCGGGATGCTCCTGATAGGCAACAATTCAAGGGTGGCGCAACAACAGACACAGCCGAGACATAATGACAGACAGCAGGATGCCCCGGAAGAAACAAAAAAACAACGGCCGGAGGAACAGGAACAGACAAGACCGGTAATCAGACGATAACATAAAAAATGAGCTATAACCAAAATTCAAACCTATATTCCAAAAGCGGATACTCGATGCCCTTTGAGGAAAAGAACGGCCGCGTGGAGATTCTTCGCCCTTACGGGGAGGATGCAGACGGCAATTTCAATCACGGTGTCGATTTCAAGACGCGCAACTTCCTGATAGCTGCAGTGGCTGACGGCCAGGTGTGCGGTGCCATGAACATGAAGGACGGGGCGGCAATAATCATGGAGCACGGCGACTATCTCGTCACCTATTCGCATCTGAAGACCCGCTTCGCGCAGGTTGACCAGAAATTGAGAGCCGGAACAATTGTCGGAATGGCATCCGACTCACTGCATGTGGAGGTAAAATATCAGGATGGAGAGATAAACCCCATGGAATTCCTTACCATGATATACGGCAACATCAAGATGCTGCAGCAGACGGGGAAGATCGTCGTGCCGGACTTCGAGACCATAGATATGGATGTCCCGACGGATTTTGACGATGACCGTGAGGAGATCGAGAGACTGATGCTCCAATGGTACCCGTCGTATCTCGCAGACCTCGCGCAAGGGGAATATCTGCTGCCGGGGAAAACTGAAATGTCGCTCCGCAATATCTTTTCCTGGGCTGCCGTCAAACAGTTCTTCTTCCGCACGATTCCGCATCTCGGCAATCCCGGCGGGCTTGACGAGTCGGCGGTCCCGTTGGCGTGCAAGGCACAGAACCTGCTTATCGGGGATTTCCTGAACTATCTCGCAATCCGTCATCAGATATATCTGTCGACGATGACCGACGGATTAAAAAAAAAGTACATGAGTCAGCCGTACTGAGCCAGGGATTGATAGATCCGCTTGCCGACTGGGATATCGACATACAGAGCTTCGACATCCCGAGAATGGTGAGCGTCTATCCCGACCGCTTCGGGATAAGGTGGTTCACAAAGGCATGGTTCAACAACTCGGAGAGCGGTGAGGCCGCCATCGAGATCGAACGCCAGATTGCCGTGAACTTTATCCGCGACCTTGTGGAGAAGGACGAGTGGCTTGAGGAATACTATCCCTCACAGATGGAGGCATACCGTAATGCGATTAACCAGACAAGAGAACAACTGCTGAAACAGAGCGTATAACATGACCGAAATTAAAAATATGAAAGGGCTCGCCGAGGTGGAATACTGTCTCGGCCGCTATCTCGACGGCAATATCGCCGGGATAATGAAGGAGACACGCGCATACCTCACTGCAAGGCAGGCGGAGGAATATGCGGACTACCAATCAAGTCTCGGCGGCATACTGTCGTCAATGGCGAGTGCCGGCAATCCCGCGGGTTATGACAACTCGATGCAGATTCTCAAGGCCACAGGTGAATGGAACAGCAAGACCACCGAGGACTATATCAGCATGTGCCGTGACAAGGTGCTTTCCGACAAGGAGGTATATCACGATCTTGTGGCCCTGACCATAAAATGGCGGGCTGCCATAGTAGCTGAAATCGGTCAGGAGAAATACAACCGGGCTTCCGGGCAGATAGGCGCGGACCTCGCCGCCGCATACATAGACTACCGCGTGCAGCAGACTATGATTGACAGGCTCATAGACGAGCATACCCCAAGGTCAACGGCTGAGTACATCATCCGCAAGGCCGCGGAAGGAAGCCTCATAGGTCTGCCCCATGTCATGTCGCGCTCGCCGCTGGAGCGGCAGATAGCGAAGGAGGCCGAGGAGAAGTACAAGGCCAACGGATGGGAATGGGCCGGAGCGAAGGCGGTGTCATTCGGAATAGACACCGTAACCACATTCGGCTGCGGTTCGTGGTCCAATCTTGCCAAGCTCGCCGGGGTCGAGGTCGTGTTCGCAGGACTCGAGGCTTACTCCGATTTAAAAGACGGAGGCAAGATCATGGGCATCGAGGAGTGCATAAGCAAGGGAGTGTTCGGAAGCGATGGGAATGTCTTTGATGAAGTGAGGGGAAAAGCATCCTTTATCGATGCGCCACGCAACGAAAGCATCACTCGCATCAATACCACACTGAAACGACCTGTCAGCACCTTCTCGATGGGTGGCTATCTATCCAGAGGAATCAATGCTATTTTCTCGCCGGTGTCAGATTTTATCGACAATGCCAAATCAGCATTGGAACAGGCAGACGCCAATGTGACAGCTCAGCCCACAGTGAATAATCAGAGTGAGACACGACAAGCGGAAGCCGAACTTGCCTCCAGGTCAGGCAATAATACAGAACCACAATCAATGGAACGGACAAATAACAGCAATCAGAATACCATTGCCGAAGATGATGAAATCCATCAGGCGCAGGCGGCAAACCAGACCGGATGGGGTTCCCTCATATCGGACCTCGGATTCAACGGACTCGGAAACATAGGGAAGAATCTCGGCTATGTGATAGCCATGCTCCCCGACATTCTTGTCGGTACCATGACCGGCAGGACGCAGTCACTGCATCTGCGCGACAACCTAATCCCGATGGCATCCATGGTCTCCGGACTTTTTATCAGGAACCCGGTTCTCAAGATGGTTCTTATCGGCATGGGAGGCATGAACCTGCTTAACAAGACCGGCCACGAGAGCATAGCGAGGCACGACAATCCCGACGGGGTCAGATTCAGGAGATATGATGACGAGGAACTGAACCCGCGCATCAAGTCGCCGGTGATAAACGGCAACTGCCTTGTCGCTGACATCGACAGGACCCCGTGCTCGATAACGCTGCCCGACAACGTGGTGGCGGCATACCGCAGCGGAGCGCTGCCACTTAACACCCTCGCAAATGCCGTGCTCGCCCGTCATGAGGCGAACAACCGGCTCGCGATGGAGAATTACCGCGCCGCCGCTGAGGAAAACCGGATTCAAAACAACAGACAAATCAGATAAACCATATAATGAAAGAGAAATCACCACAGGAAGAAAAGGCGGCTATCCGCCAGGTCCAGTTAATCAACGAGGCGCTTGCCAATGCAAAAGGCAACGGCGGCGTGTGGCTCAACCATGCCGGGATGCCGGCTCCCCGTATATATCCGAAAGGCCCTACGGTCAGTCCTTTCAACGCCCTTGTGCTCCAGCTGTTCGCCGACAGGAATGACTATCCGTCGGCACAGTATGTGTTCTTCCACACGGCAAAGGCCACTGACATCCCGGTGCTCGGCAAGGAGAAGGGGGTGCCGTTCAACTGGTATGCATGGGACAACTATGTCAACCGGCATGACCCGAAGGATGTCATCACCGCCTCCGACTACAAGAAACTGGCCCCGGAGAGGCAGAAGGAATACAAGGGTGTGCAGCAGCGTCAGATCCGTGTGCTGTTCAACCTCGCGCAGACAGTCATGCCTCACTCCGATGCCGACAAGTACCGCACGGTGCTTGACCGCTACGGCTCCTCCAACGAGCGCGGTCATCTCAGGGCGGAGGAGAGACAGCTCAGGGCTACTGTCAACGGTTTCATAAAACAGATGAAGGATTATCTTGTGCCGATACGCCGTGAGGCTTCCGATGTCGCCCATTACGACACGGAGAAGGATGCAGTATACATGCCGGAGCAGCGCAAGTACGGGGAATACCCGGAGTATGTGCAGGAACTGATGCGTCAGATTGTGAACGCCACCGGTCATCAGCAGCGTCTCGCACGTGAGGGGATGGTGATGAAAGGCGGACGTGCACCCGGCGATTATGCCGACCGATATGAGAAACTTGTGGTGGAGGTCGCCTCCGCTGTGAAGATGTCCGAACTGGGGCTTCCGGCAAGGCTATCTCCACAGAACATCGGCCTTGTCGATGCGTGGACCCGCGAACTTCAGGAGAATCCCTGCATGATTGACGCTCTTGAGGCGGATGTCAACAATGCCCTCGATGTGATACGCAAGGCCGAGCATGGAGAGAAAATAGAATACGCCCGGTTTCGCACCAAGGCGCAGATCGACGAGCTTCATGAGAAGCACAAGCCGCAGGTGGACAGCCGTGAGGCGGCCATACTCTGCGACATACTCCGTCACGGGGGCATGAGGATAGCCGACGGAAATTTCTCCTCACCTGAAGAGAAGTCGGCCTTTCTGGAGAAATTCGACCTTGCATATTACAACAAGGAGATGGAGGAGGCCCTTGCGTTGACAGGTTCCGACGATGCCGAACAGGTGGAGCTTGCCTACGGTGAGGCGTTGAAACACGCCGCATCCATCGACCGCATCTGCTTCGAGTACGTGCCGGACGAGTGGAACAGCGTGTCTGACCATCATGTCATCCACGAAATGATAACGCCGATTCCCAATGAATATGACCGCTCGATGATTGTTGTCAAGGATGCCAGGAGCGGAATATGTGATGTGATACTCCCCGGCGGTGCTATGGCCGGCGGCTTCATAAACATGCCGGACGGGGAACGCAAGATGTACCGCATATATCCGGAGGAAGTCATGTCTAAGGATGAACGCAGGCAGGCAAAGGCGACATTGAGCTGCAACGGCATCAGAGGCATGTCGAAAGAACGTATCAGCCTGGAACTTATGAATGACGGTGCCAAATATGTCAGGTTCTACAACCGTGACGGGAAATTGTCGTTGAAGGCTGACGACAGCTATTACGACGGCAAGACCGTGCATGAGATGATATTCAAGGGTGGTAAACTCAGCGAATTAGCCCGTATCGATGTGTCGGAGGCCGTTGCCGCCGTGAACACTTTACTGTTCGACAAGGTGATGATGCTCAAGGATGACAACAGCCGATGGGCTTTCTATATAAAGCCGAAGGATGAGCCGTCATTCTGCATATATCCGGAGAAGGAGGATACCAACCGCTTCTTCTCGACAATTCGTCAGGGGCATCAGGAGGAAGGCGACAGGCTCCGCATGGAACTCGGTCTGAAATACTATGAGATTGTGAAGGCGAACCCGGAATTGCGCTTCGACATCTTCAACGATGTCCCGGATGGTGTTGATTTGTCCCGTATAAGCCGTGTGAATGTCTACAAGACAAAGGAGGACAAGATCATGTGTGCCCCCAAGATCGAGGGCGCCGGCGACATCAAGCCCCGCGAGATAAGCCGCGACCAGTGGAGCCGCATGTTCGTGGCCGAGGACATGGCCCAATACAAGACATCGCTTGCCGCCAAGGTGTTCGCCGATATGCTCGGTGCTAAGGCGAGCCAAAGCGAGGCGGTTGCCACGGATTCTGTGAAGCCGGAAGCCCGTGTGGAGAGTGTGGAAGCCGATAAGCCCGGAGAGGTTGAGGAGATGGTGGCACGTCAAGGTCCGAAACGATGAGCAGGTCAAGCGAATATGTGGATAAATTTGCCGAATATGCCATCGAGCAGCAGCAAAAGTACGGCATACCGGCCTCGGTGACTCTTGCCCAGGGACTCCTTGAGAGTGCCAACGGGCATAGCCAGTTGTCGCGTGAGTGCAACAACCATTTCGGCATAAAGGCGGGGAAAAGCTGGATTGACTCCGGCGGTCAGTACGGTCTATATACCGATGACCGTCCGAATGAGAAATTCTGCAAGTACGCCTCTGTCGCGGACAGCTATGAGCATCACTCACTGATTCTCAAGAACAACAGCCGCTATGCACCGTGCTTCGCCCTTGCCGCCGATGACTATCGGGGCTGGTGCCGCGCCTTGCAGAAGGCAGGCTACGCAAGTTCAAAGCAGTATGCGTCGAGCCTTATATCTGTCATTGACAGGATGGATCTCACCAGATATGACAGGATGGCGGCGGAACGTGGCCCGATTATGGCGGCATCACGGGAAAAGCAGTCGTCAGGCTATTCTTTCCCTGTGAAAAGGGATGAGTTCATGCTGATCACCTCTCCTTACGGTATGCGAGACGACTCGGTCAATGCCGCTCAGAAGCAGTTCCATAAAGGGGTGGATATTAAATGCAGGGGTGATGAACTCCTGGCCACGGAGGATAACGGCAAGGTGATAAAGGTCAATCATAATGTGAATACCGGAAGAGGAAAGAGTGTCACCGTCGAGTATGACCGCACGGATGGTTCCAGATATCAGACGACATACATGCACCTCTCGGACATCAGCGTCAAGGCAGGCGATACAGTCAGTGCCGGACAGAAGATAGGGATATCCGGGAACACAGGCACAAGAACCACCGGCGAGCATCTTCATTTCGGGGTAAGGCAGGTGTCGTCCGATGGAACTGCAAGGGACATAGACCCTGCCGCATATCTCGCTGAGATTGCGGCCAAGGGCAACATAAAGGTCACTGCCATGCACAATGGCGAGAATCTTTTGGCAAAGTATGCGGATCAGGTTCAACCCGGCACGGATGTTTCACAGGGCAATGAACTTGTCGAAGCGCAGGATATGTCGCCCGATGAATGGATGAAGAAGCTTCTGTCATCAGAGGACAGCGGCGTTCAGCTTCCGTCAAACGATCCTGTCATGGATATGGCGATAACCATGTTCACTTCGCTTATGGCCCTTGCGGTTCAGATTGACGGCAAGGACAGGGAGGAAGCGATGGCTTTTGCCACTGATGCCGCTATCAGCCGCAGGATTGACCTCACGGCACTTACGCCCGGTCTGAAATCCTGTGACATGACGGTCCGGGAGGACGGCAATCCAATCCTGTATATTGTCTCCGACAAGGCCTCGTTCAACCACGAGCTGACAAATGCCGAGCTGACACGGTTGTCAAATGCCCTGAACGATGACTCACTGTCCAACGACGCCAAACAGCAGAGAGTAGCCGGCATCGTGAATAATATCGTTGTCGGCAACCGGATGTCGCAGAGCTTCAACCAACAGGTCGGCAACGACCAGAATCAGGGTATGCAGCGATGAGAAACCTTGTCCTTTACACCGGCATGGTGCTCCTTCTGCTTATAATGTGCTACATCACATTTACCATCTACACGTATTTAGGCTTATGGTACGCCATCTTCTTCTCGCTTTTCGAGGTGGCCAAGACATCATTCGCCTGTATCCTTTATATCAGACTTATTTCAAGAGACTAACCAATCAATCAATAAAGTATCTATATGATCAAATGCAATGTGAAAGTATGCGGCATCGTGAACCGTGCCGCCTGTGTCAGACAGACATCGGACGGGAAGTCATTCGTGGCCTTCGGGCTGTCAGTGACGGTTCCGGCTACAAAGGGGGATGCCGTCACCCTCAATATCAGTGTCGCGGCCGACAAAGCCGACGCCGCTTCGCTTACGGAAGGCCGCAGGGTGGCCATCGACGGTGTGCTGCGGATAAAGGGTGCGCCGGAGAAGCGTCAGTATTTCAACCTCTCGGCAGAGACAATCGAGCTTGACCCTGTGGCGGAGTCCGGCATCGGAGGCGAGATGGAGTTCCGTGGAACTCTATGCAAGGATATCGTGACCCCGACTGACAAGAAGGGAAACCGCTTCCTCCGCTTCTCGGCATACTCCACCGACAAGATCGGCGATGAGTTTTACAGTGTCTTTGTCCGCTTCGTGCGTTTTTCAGAGGCAATGGAGCCGTTTCTGGTTCCCAAGGGAAAAATCGAGACAAAAGGTGAGCTGCGCATCACATCTTTCAACGGCAATCTTGACTTTTCGTGCAAGATTGCGGAGCTGTCCGAATACAAGAAGCTCCCGTTCTGATGGCAAGATACTCAAGGAACCCAAATCAGCCCTCTGCCGAGGACAAGGCCCTCGACCGCTTCACAGACCTGATGATTGAGAAGATAAAGTCAATGAAGGAAGACTGGCATAAGCCCTGGTTCACCGAGGGAGCCTTGGTGTGGCCACGAAATCTGACCGGCCGTCATTACAACGGGGGAAATGCCCTGATGCTCATGCTTCATGCCGAGAAGGAGGGGTACAGACTTCCGGTATGGTGCACCTTCAACTCGATTCAGAAAGTCCTCAATCCGGAACAGAAGGGAAAAAGGATGAAGACCTGGAACCTGTTCACGTGCTGAAAGGGGAAAAATCGTTCCCGGTGTTTCTGACCACATTTACCGTCATTGACAAGGACACCAAGTCGAAAATCTCATGGGAGGACTATAAGAAACTCTCGCAGGAGGAAAAGAAACAATACAACGTGTTCCCGAAGAACCAGGTGTTCAATGTCTTCAATGTGGCGCAGACCAATCTTCAGCAGGTGCGTCCGGAACTGTTCGCGAAATTGGAGGAACAATGCTCCTTAAGTAAACCAATTCAGGAGGGCGAGGTATTTTCTTTCCCTGCCATTGATGCCATGATCGCCAATAATGCGTGGGTGTGTCCGATCAAGCCGGAAAAGCAGGACAATGCTTATTATTCTCTTTCAAAGGACCACATCGTGGTGCCTTTGAAAGAGCAGTTCGTCGATGGCGAGAGCTTCTACGGCACTGTCCTGCATGAGATGACCCACAGCACCGGAAGTGAGAGCCGCCTGAACCGTCTTAAGGCAGCGAAGTTCGGAGACAAGGATTATGGCCGTGAGGAACTGGTTGCCGAGCTTGGCTCCGCTCTTGTCTGTCAGCAGAACGGCATACATAAGCACGTCAAGGGTGATTCCGCGGCCTATCTGAAATCGTGGCTTGAGAGCCTTGAGGAGTCACCGGACTTCATCAAGACGGTCATGTCGGATGTTAAGAAAGCCACGGCGGTCATATCATTCCGTATGCAGGAGGTTCAGCAGCAGCTCGACAACGGGCAGCAGATAAGACCCTATACGAAGGAGGATGCCGTGTTTGACCCGACACTTGTCGATGAAGTGCCTTTCAAGGAGAAACCAAAGGTGGAGGCACCGGAGGAAATCGCCGCTATGGGAATCCCGTCAGGAACATTCCGAAAGGTGGATGTCAATACCCTGTTCGGAGCATTGAAGCGTGACGGTGAGGCCAGACTTTCCGACCATATGGTCGGGGAAGAGGACGGACAGTCAAAGTTCGAGGATATTCCACAATCCGAGGAAAAGGTGGATGCCATTTCAAGAGGGCGAGGCCGATGAGATGGATGTTATCGCTTGTGGCGTTGCTGACCGTACTGGTCGGCAACACCTCTAACTCCAGCAAGAATAAGTCAAATCTTATGGATCTTGACCCATTTGAACGTGCATGTGTCCTTATCCGTCATTATGAAACCTTGCATACGCCGGCACATTGGCCGACGATTGCCTATGGTCATGTTGTAAAGAAAGGGGAAAAGTATCAGAAACGGCAATACTCTCATGTCGAGGCAGACCGAATATTGCGCAAAGATCTCTCAACTCTCTGTGCCTATTACCGCTCTTACGGTCGTGACAGCCTCCTTCTTGCCTGCCTTGCATATAATGTCGGTAGCGGTCGCATCCAAAACAGTGCGTTGCTCAAGAAACTCCGTTCCGGCGACCGTGATATTCACAAGGAATATGTTTCTTTCTGCCGGTACAAGGGCAAAACGCATAAGCAATTGTATCGTCGTAGGCTCATGGAACTGGCTCTGTTTTTTGATGACTAATTACTTTTGGGGACTGTATGTGTAATGAAATGACGTTATTTATCCAATTTTTTAGTGGTTTATAATTCGTAACTGAAAAATTTTCATTATCTTTCCTCTAAAACGTATTTGGTATCTTTTCGTCCAAATAGATTAAAAACGAGGGCATAATGGCCATGTTTCAGAACATATATGCGTGATTATGCATCCCATGTCAGTGTTGCCACGGGTTTAGATATAAGATTATTACTTTCCTCTACAAGCTTGGTTAGCTTATGCCGGTGTCCAACTCCTTCCCGATGCGTTTGCAAATTTGCGAACCGGGCTGCCATGCACCACAAAGATAATTACATTGCATCGGAAGGTATGTCGAATGGCCGTCAGGCCATTTTCGATTCCAGTGATTTTAGTTGTTCCTCCATCTTTCTGTTCTCCTCAAGTCTCTTGAGGTAGATGTCTATAAAGTCCTGCTCTTTGGAGAGCATGTGCCAGATGGCAACAAGTATCTTGCGGGCGATGGCCACCTGTATTTTCATCTTGCTTTTTTTCTTGACTGTGGTCTGGATGTAGCTGAAATAGGAGAAGAAACAGTTTCGGGTTCTTGATGCTCCCCATGCGATTTCAATCAGTATCTGTCTTAGATATCTGTTTCCGTGTGTCACTTTTCTGCTTTTGTATCGTCCGTTGCTGACATCGTTTCGCGGTTTGAGCCCGCACCATCCTACAAGACATGCCGCCGTAGCGAACATCTTCATGTCAACCCCTGTCTCCGCAATTATTGCCGTGGCTGCGCGTTCCTTGACTCCGGGCATGGTCTGAAGACGTCGGAACTGTTCGGGAAAATGCTGTTCGCACAAGGCCGTCAGTTCTTTCTGGCATTCTTCAATCTGCTGCTCTATCATGTCGATGACTTCCTTGATCTGGCGGAATATCGTGATATCTGTCTCGGAGAATGTCCCTGTGACGGCCGCTTTGATTGTGTCACGTCCATGCTTGTTGATCGTCCTTCCGTGTACCATTTTCACCAGCTCGTCCGGACGGGCAGTACCTCCGATGATTGCCACCAGCACCTTCTGATAGCTCCTGGACTTTATTGTGTTGACGTAGTTGCTCAGACGGAATCCGCATCTCTGCATCGCAGCATCAAGTTTGTTGCAATTGTATGTCATATCCTCGTTGAGATCCATGATGCGACGGTTGAGCTTGCGCATGTCCTGAACAATCGGTTCAGGCACGAAGCTCCCTTTGATAAGATTCTTTAGCTGGCACTCCGCTATCCACTGTGCATCCTTGACGTCGCTCTTGCGACCCGGCAGCTGCTTGATGAAATATGGGTTCACAAGCTTCAGTTTCATTGACTCACAGAGCTCATTCCACACCGGTACCCAATAGACTGCGGTGCTCTCCATCGCTGCCTCGGTTACACCTCGTTCGACCATGTCATTACACATCTGTCGCAGGTCAGGCGTCAGCACTCCGTACTTATTCTCGAAAATAATGGTCTCGTCATGCCTCATAATACAAAGATAAATACTATCTTTGTGGATATCAAGGCCGGCGACTGTTCGGTTTCTGTCCATATTTAATATGTTAGAAATTTTCCTCCAAATTAATAAAATTGTGACTAAGAGCACGCTGGAGGGGACAGGAATCAACCCGTCGGCCTTGTTTTTTATTCTGCTGGTGTAAAAATCTCGCGATTTTTATGTAGATTTGCAAAAATTTATGCCATGGCAAAGATTAATAGACTCAAAAGTATTCTTGTTGAAAAGAATCTCACCAATTTGTGGCTGGCATCCCAGCTCGGGGTCAACTCCACCACAGTGTCCAAATGGTGTACCAATTCTTCCCAGCCTGATATTTTGATGATATTGAGGATCGCGCAATTGCTTGACATCGGGATAAAGGATTTCTACGATGAGAGGATTGTCGACCAGTATGAGGTATGGCAACAATAAACACAAAGAAATGAGAAAACCGGCATTATTAATATTTCTGACATTGGCATTGCCTTTTATGGTAATGTTCATTGGCTGCGGTCATAAGACCAAGGCATGGAATACGATGGACAAGGCTGAGGAGCTTATGAACTCCAGGCCGGATTCTGCCTTGACTGTGTTATCCTCAATTGAAAAGACTTCACTCGGAGACGATGAGGAAAAGGCCAGGTATGCACTGCTGATGTCAATGGCGCTTGATAAGAATTACATTGACACGACCTCGTTTGATGTCCTTCAGCCGGCAATCGACTATTATCTTGAGAAAGGAACTCCCGATGAACGATTGCGTACCCTTTATTATCAAGGTCGTATTTTCTTGAACCAGTCAGACTTTGACATGGCAATGCAATCTTTTCTAAAGGCAAATGATCTTAAGGATGAATGTAGAGATTCGTTAACATATGCCAATATGCTGGTTGCCCAAAGCATATTGAATTACTCTTCCTATCAGATGGACGATTATATTTCCATTTAGTAGATGACAAAAATTAATTTTATGTCAGTTATATGATTGATTTTTAATTAGTTATTACTTGTAAAAGTCCCTGAAAATTAGTAACTTTAAAGAAAAGTTTGACCGCTTTTTCCATGAAAGTTACAACAACTCCCGGGGACTGCGACAAAGTTAATCAAATCGTCCCGATTATGCAAGAGCATCTTGGCCCGGTAATGAATTTGGCCCGCATAAAATTGCTTGCGTTTGTTCTTCACGCCCTTTGTGTTGTGCAGACAGTCAGTCTCCACAAGATAGCATCTGCAATGCCTACGTGTGTGGAGCGTGATTCCAACCTGCGCCGTCTGCAAAGGTTCCTTGCCGGATATGCCCTCAACCTTGACCTTATCGCCAAAGTGATATTTGCTCTTCTGCCCGTCAAGACAGGACTGGTCCTGAGCCTTGACCGCACCAACTGGAAATTCGGTGAGGTCAACATCAATATCCTTATGCTTGGTGTCACTTACAAGGGTGTTGCCTTTCCTCTGCTCTTTACCATGCTCGACAAACGCGGCAATTCCAATTGGAAAGAACGGACGCGGCTGATTGATAGATTTATACGGTTGTTCGGAGCCGAGTGTATCGACTCTCTTGTTGCCGACCGCGAGTTTGTCGGCAAGGAATGGGTCGAATATCTCAACAACAGACGCATCCGATACTATCTGCGGATTAAACAGAATTTTTGGTTGCGCAATCCCAAATCCTGCCAGGATGTCAGGGCGTGGCATCTGTTTCACGGTCTTAAGCCCGGGCAGGAACGTGTCTACGACAAGCTGTTTCTCCTCAAAGGGGAATATGTCTATATTTCCGGAGCCTTGCTGAAAAACTCCGATGGCGTGCCTGAACTGCAAATTCTGATTTGTTATAACCGCCCCGAAGAGGCCGTTGCCACTTACAAACAACGATGGCAGATTGAGACATGCTTCAGAGCTATGAAATCCTCCGGCTTCAACATCGAGGACACCCACCTGCACGACATCGACCGCATCGCTCGTCTTACGGCGATGGTCTGTATTGCATTGGCGTGGGCGTATCTTGTTGGTGAACATAAGGATATCAATGTAAAAGCTATCAGAATATTGAAACACGGCAAGAGAGCCAAATCACTAATTAAGTATGGTCTGGAAGAAATCGCAAACGTTCTTCTAAGACCGCTCTACAAGCCGAAATTCGATGTGTTCAAATTTTTGTCATGTACTTAATATTTGTGTACATTCTAATATGTGCAATCATTGATTCATATCAGTTGTGGCCTTGGGGTCAATTGATGTCTATTTGGGTTTTAATTATCTTATTAATACCCACAAGCATTCTTTTACGGGTGAACTATTTAATCAGTATAAAAAAAGACACTATTAAATATTCTATACTTCTTATGACATTATTCATTATATATAGCCCATTATATTCAATTCGGGTGCTAAGGAATCGATGGATTTAATGTCAATACACCTCCAACAGCGGAAAGCACATCTCGGACTCCTGACGAATGTGACCGTGACAGGTGGCGACGGCACCATGTATCACAACGTGTCGGCGACATACAACACGAACTATCCCAACCATCTCACGCAGGTTTCACAGCAGCTCGGCAACGGCACTGCGGTGACAGACTACAAGTATGACCGTTACGGCAACATAACGCAGAAGACCCTCCCGGCAAATGCCACGGGCCAGCGTATGTGGTACAAGTACCGCTATGAGCCGGAGATGAACATGTATGTCGAGCGTATAGACGATGCGTGGGGCTACAGAAGCGAGGCCGGCAATTTCGACTACCGCTATGGCATCGCCCTTGAACGCCGCGATCTGAACAATTTCTACTACGAGACAGAGATTGACAACATGGGTCGTGTTACCAAGGTACGCGGACCGAATGAGCTTGCAACCGGTGTTCCCTATATCATTGCGTTTGAGTACAAGCCGAAGGCAGAGTTCGGAGAATCCGGCATATCCGCTCCGGCATACGCTGTGACCAAGCACTACGACATCCAGCATCCGGGTGACGACCTTGAGACTGTCACTTTCGTTGACGGTTTCGGGCGACCCGTGCAGGTCAAGAAAGACGGTGTCGTAACGACCGCATCCAAAGGCTCGGGCGCATCCGACCAGACGGTGATGATTGTCAGCGGACGGAATGTCTATGACGCTTTCGGTCGTGTTGCTAAGGCTTACTACCCTGTGACGGAAGGAACAGGCTCAAAGACATCATTCAACACATCGTTTGATTCCGAGACACCGACAATAACGGCATACGACGTGCTTGACCGGGCCATCAGTGTCAGACTCCCGGACGATTCAGAGACCACAACCGCTTATTCGGTTGACGGTGGACTGAAAGCCCTTATTACCAAAGTGACCGATGCACTTGGCAACGAGCAGTCAACCTACACAAACGGCAGTGGCAAGACTGTCAAGTCAGTGCAGCACAGCGGACCAGATGGAGACATCACGACCACTTTTGAATATGACGGAATCCAGCGACTTGTAAGAGTTACTGACGTAGAGGGCAACCAGACCCTTTCCACCTACGACATGGGTGACCGCCGCACGGAGGTTAACCATCCGGCAAGCGGAATAACGTCGTTCACCTACGACGCTCTAGGCAACGTGCTGACCAAGCAGACCGCTAACATGGCGGAGGAAGGGAAGATGATAACCTATACATACGATTATCACCGTCTGACGGGTATCAACTATCCCGACCACCCCGAGAACAACGTCAAGTATTACTACGGTGGCCGCAACGCATCACACAACCGCATCGGCCGTCTGATGCTCCGCGAGGACGGAACAGGCGCGATAGAATACTTCTACGGCAAGATGGGAGAGGTGACGAAGACACGCCGCACCCTCATTGTCCCGAATCAGGCTATCGCAACCTACGTCACCCAGTGGACTTATGACAGCCACAACCGTCTTGTAGAGATGATCTATCCCGACGAGGAAAAGGTTACATATTCCTACAACCTCGGAGGTCTTCTTGAAAAAGTCCGTGGCGAGAAGTCTTACGGCTATGACTACATCACCAAGCTCGGCTATGACAAGTTCGAGCAGCGCAGCTACCTGAAATACTGCAACGGCGCGGAGACATTCTACACCTACGACAACCGCCGCCGGCTCAGTAACCTTGCGGTCAACAGTGGAGGCACATCCATCATGGACAACGCCTATACGTTTGACGCGGTGAGCAATGTCCTTTCGGTGGCAAACAACGCTTCGCTACCGCAGAGCGGCAATGCCGGAGGCAAGATGTCACACTCATACACCTACGACGGGCTGTATCGTCTTGCATCGGCAATCGGTACGTACACCGGGGCTGACAATAAATCGGCATCCTACACCCTTGACATGGGTTATGACAATATGCACCGCATCACCTCCAAGCGCCAGCATCTGACGCAGGACAACGTGCAGTTCAACGGTACCCTCAATGTCGGCTATGACCTCTCCTACACCTACAGCTCGGAAGAGGGGAAGAAATTCCAGCTTGAAAGTGTAAAGGATGTTAATTACCGCACGGAGGAGACCCCGGAGGGGAACAATGTGGAGAACGGCCACGTTTACAGTTATGACAAGAATGGAAACCTTGTATATGTGAACACAAGCCGTATGATGAAGGATGGACATAAGGACAGCAGCGTCGGTGAGCGCAAGCTCATCTGGGACGAGGAGAACCGTCTGCTCTCAGTGGACGACAACGGCTTCGTGTCCAACTATTGGTATGACGCCGATGGTGAGCGCACTGTGAAAACCTCCGGTGAGAGCGATCAGGTCTATGTCAACGGAGTCTTCTCCGGCGGCTCGACCAACACCGCGAAATTCTCGCTCTACGTCAGTCCTTATCTTGTCGCCAATCAGGGTGGCCGCTACACCAAGCATATCTACGCAGGATCACAACGTATAGTGTCGAAGGTCGGCGATTTCGCCTCCTACGGTTCAGACCCGCGCCGTATAGAGTATGCCGGAAGCGAGACTGACGGACTATCGGTTGACTACAAGTCCAAGTACACCGCACAGCAACAGGTAATCAAGGATCACTACACATTCTTTGACGTTCCCTACAACGGCAAGGACAACAACAACTATGCCGACGGCGAGGGATTCTGCTGCAACGACGGAACATTGGAGGCTGCACAGGCCAAGGCGATGAGGAAGGCGCAGAGCCGCGCAGTTGCCAAGTCTTTCAAAGACCCCGACAACTACGAGAATCTCCAGTTCTTCTATCATCCGGATCATCTTGGCAGTTCGAGCTTCATCACCAATCTTGACGGTGAGGTGGTGCAGCACATCGAGTATGTTCCTTTCGGTGAGGTCTTCATCGAGGAACGCAATTCGGTATGGAACACGCCTTATCTCTTTAATGCAAAAGAGTTTGATGAGGAGACTGGTCTGTACTACTATGGAGCCCGTTATTATGAGTCACGACTCAGCCTTTGGATGTCCGTAGACCCATTATCCTCCTACAATCCATTTAATAATGAGAATTATATTGACGGAGAGCATAATGGAGGAGTTTATAACAATATGAATTTAGGGATTTATTCATATTGCTATCAGAATCCGATAAAACTCAAAGATCCAGACGGCCGGCAAGTTGTTGCTGTTCATGGTACAAATAGTGATAATAGTACATGGAAGCAAAGGCAACAAATTACAGATTATGCAGCTAAAAAGTTTGGTAACACCAAAGGATACTTTGGCTTTAATTGGTCAGGTGGCAATTATGCTTCTTCTCGTACAAAAGCCGCTTACGAACTGATCTCTAAAATAAAGGAGATTCGCCCCAGGTATTCTCCGACTGAACCAATTACTATTGTTGGACATAGTCATGGTGGGAATGTTGGTATAGAGACTATTAATATAATGGTCAATATGCCCGAATTTGATGGGATCAAGATTAATCTGATCACAATCAATACACCTGTCAGAAGTGATTACCAGCTTAGTGATAAAGCGAAATCACGAGTTGGACATATAAACATCTACGACACAAAGGATCCAATTCAAGTGATAGGAGGCAATTCTAATCTAAATTATGAAAGATTCAATGGAATATATGGTCCTTCCATTGGAGATATTATAATTGGAGAAATGGGTCCAGCTGGTAGAACTTTCCCAGAGCCTGCAATAAATATTCCTGTTGACAATCCGCAAGGTTTCTTTAAACAAAAAGGGATTTGGAAGGTATATAATAAAGAATGGCATAACTCTCATAACCGGACTGAGGACTGGGTAGATAAGTAAAAAAGAATCGGGTGTTATAGAAATGGCTAATTTCATATTAATGACATATTAAGTCTTTCTATAACACCCACTTATAAGCACGATTATGATACGGATTATTTTTGTAATAATATTGCCGCTCCTAATTGCATCAATATCTTGCAATTCAATAAATGGCAACAACGTGGAAACTGTTGAGTTTCAAAATTTACCGAAGGAGGTTCAAGATACGATTACTTATTTATCTAAACTAGACTACGATTATGTAGCTGGAGCGACGACAACACCTCCTGACTATCCTGAATTAATCACGTTTGATAATAAATATACTCTTGAAAGAGAAATGATTGGGCCCTGGATAAGGCACTATTTCATTAATAATAATGAAACTGGTAAAAAAATTAAGATTGACTATCCAACTCCTATGCCTATAATCATCCATACTAACCGAATGTATATCCCTGAAAAGATGAATTTAATTCCAGATGGGTTTAATTCTTCATCGAAGTTCAAGAGTTATGTTATCAAATAGGATGTTAATTACCGCACGGAGGAGACCCTGGAGGGGAACAATGTTGAGAACGGCCACGTTTACAGTTATGACAAGAATGGAAACCTTGTATATGTAAACACAAGCCGTATGATGAAAGACGGACATAGGGACAACAGCGTCGGTGAGCGCAAGCACATCTAAAGTATTTGTCCAAATATAATAAGACATCGGCTGAGTATGAGTTCTGCCGATGTCTTGTTATTGAATAGCAATCAAAAAGACAGATCCAACGATTCTATAAACAGATTACCGACGTTCTGTATATAGACCCGATTTAGATCTATCAGTGTGGTTGTCCGTCCTCCGACTATTTTGCTCATATACTCCTCTTCCAGTTTCATTGAATCATTGATTTTAGTGGAAAAACCCTCATAATGCTTTGAACCCTGAATAAAAATATTAAACAAAGCCCTTGAAGAGTTGTCAATACCATAATTCTCAGCAAGGTCATCCCTTACCCGCTCAAATGGAGTCTTGTATCTTTGATGAAATTTAGTAATGGAGCATCTACTCAATTTTTCCCAGACTTTCTCCGACATCTCAAACACAGGAAAGAACAATTCATCCATAATGCTATGAAATAGATTGTGCTTATTCTTAAAATAATAAACAATAGCTCCCTTTGTCTGTGTTATAGCTTTTTCAAGATCTGCAACCGATGTAGCATCCCAGCTACCCGTCGCCAACAAAGGGTAGCAGTGCTTGAGAATCTCAACTCGATTCTTCAATGATTTCTCTCTGCGTTTTACCATTTTAATACTATAAGAGACGTTAATAAAGTCTTGCATGAATTTCATTGATGTAAAAGACAGCGATTTCCCCAATCTCCTTACAGCAAACACGCATAACTGCCCCACAAAAGGAACACAACCGACCGTTATCAGAAATTCATGTTGAGATATAAGGACACCACAAAACAAATTTGTCATAATCCTATACAAAGTTAACTAATAAATCTGAAAGAGACAATCAAAATAATTGCCAAAAATCGCAATTATACCTTTAGAATTAATAAATATGCAGATTAGAAATAAAAAAGCATTTTCGCACAAGAAAAAGAATAACAGCCCGACCTCACGGCGAGCTGCCACAAATCAAAATCAACAATCTTAATTATAATTGCACCAGTAACTCCACTCCACAATGGCGGTTAGCCTCGTCAGGATTGAGGAGGTCGATGCCGCCTTTATTTATTTTGGTTATGAAGGAGGTGTTAACACCCCGTTTTTGAAGCTGCGATACTATGTAATCAGCTCGGATGTCTCCCAAGATGTTGTTTATGTCTGTGGTTCCGGTTGCACTGTCTGCCGCTCCCGTCACACGTACCGCAAGTCCGTAGGCTTTTGCAATCCGGGCAATCTCATCGAGATTTACAAGCTGGGAAGCATCTGTCAGTTCAGATTTACCGAGTTTGAAGAAGAAGTAAATCGGACTTCCGATACATTGCTTTCCGGAAGATATAAGGGAAAAATAATCATTACGGTCGATCGCATCCTTTCCCGTGGCATCGCGATAGTTACCGGATTTATCGGAGCGGTCTAATCCCCCATTGGGTAATTTATTGGACAAGTCATTGCTGACTTCGTTGCCGGATAACGATATGGAATCAGGGCTTACATCGGATGCGAAGATATCATCAATAAAATCCGTTGAGTCATCTGATTTGTTCTCGATATCTTCATCGGTTGTAATGTTTTTCTTATCCGGAAGATGATAACCGTTCAATCGGGCCCGGAGCTTGTTCAACCCCGAATAGTCATTAACGGGATAACGCCATCCGCCAGTCTTATCTTGTCCGGATTGCGATGCGAAGAGATTGCCATATCTTGATAGCAAACCCTCAATCTCCAGAATCTTCTTCAATTCGGCCACTACGCGGGCATCACTGGAAACTTGTCGTGACAGCCTGCCATTCTCATCGTACATCTCTGCGAGAGTTTCTCGGAGCCTGGCGTTGTCAATCATCACAGGTTTCGCATTGATGACCTTGCGGAAGCCATTCTGTCCGAATGTGAATGAGAGACCTGCAGAAATATACAGGATGTTGTCACCTCCGAAACTGTTGGCATTGCCGATTCCATCAAAGCCTGAGAATGTGGTCTTACCACCAAATTCCATGGTGAGGTTCAATCTGGAGGTAACGCCGTATTGGGCCATCACACCATAGCTGAGGGCAAAAGGGGTTGTCTGCGCCTGCGTGTTGTGAAGCATACCCACACCTACATACGGAAGAAGCCCGAAGCGGGATTGGCTGTCGTTGCCATATATGGCATTGGTAAGATTCCATAAGAAATCTGTGGAAAGCCCCCAATAATCGTTGGTAAATTTATCGGCGTTGGTCAACTTAAAACCGCTGAACGATACACGGCTGCCGACGGTAGGCGTGAACCATTTCCCTACATAGACACCGAAATTCGGCTTGACTCTCCCCCACAGATCGGTACATCCTTTAGGAGAGCCGACAAAGGCATTTGCTCCGGCATTGACCCCGAAGAACCAGTTGCCTTTCCATCCCGGCGATTCAATCACCTCCTTATTATATGAAATTTCAGGGGTCAGCAACAGCTCCTCCACATTCCGTGAATATGGAATACGGGTATCTGCATAGGCAAACGCCTCTGAACCGGCGGTCGATGCCGCCAGCGCGATTGTGAGTATGTACAGTTGTCTTTTCATCTTGATTTTGAATTTTATTGCAAAGAAAATGTATAATTCTGATGTTCTGAAAAATTAGGTTCTTGTCTGTATTTTATTTAATCTACGTTATCTAAATCGGGAGATATGGAAATCGAATGTGGAAATTATCAGTTGCGTTTTATATGCTTTCCGGGAACCGGTTTCATCATTCGATGAGCCTGTACCATGCAGCGGAAGGCAAATTTCCGGTCATCCTCATTGGGATCGCGGCCCCACGGGAGATCTGAGCCGCCGCCACCTCCGCCGTTTCCTTTGGCAAACTGGATGGCTCCATCCAAGTATCCCGCAAAAAGGTACATTGCGCACTTAAGAATCTCTGCCGGCTTCTCAGCAAGGTGCACAAGGAAGTCGTTACCGAAGGCTGCCTTCTGTTCGGGAGACAGACAATCAATGAGTCTACCGAACTCTACAAACGTCTTTCCAAATACAGCATCCGTAAGTCGCATCCTTATCAGCGACTGTACGTCTGCCGCTGCTTCGTCTCGCTCTTTCTTTAGATCGAAGGTTCGCTCCTTGACGGACTCCATCTCATCGTTGAGCTGTGCCAATTGCCGGTCAGCATTTTTGAGTTTAAGACGTTTGTCGGCGAGTGAAGATGTGGTGATTCGCAGTTTGCCCTCAAGGTCTGTAATTCGACGACGCAGGTCAGCTGCGTTGCCTGCTCCGGAAGTCAAGTCAGACTCCAACTGACAGAGCTGGGCGGTGAGATCCGCTTCCTTCTGTTCCAGATTATACACCATGGTAGTAAGACCTTTACAGCGTTTCTCCGCCATTCGAATATCCGAATACAATACTTTCAGAAGTTTCTGATGGTTTTCAATTTCCTCTTCCAGATTGTTACACTCCTGTCGTAGCTCCGCACGATATTCCTCGGTGGAGCGATGACGCGCCCCGGTTTCCATGATGCTCTGTCCTCGTCCAAGTCCCCATTTTTCGTTGACCTGTGCAAGTTCATTATGAAGTTGGAGCGTGCGTTCCTTGAACTCAATTTTGTCTTTGCCGGCAAACAGCTCCTTGAACGAAAACTTATTCTGTTTGGTAATTGGCAACACCGAACAATGGATGTGCGGATTTTTCTCATCGAGGTGAACATAGAAGCCTACAATGTTTTCCTCGCCCCACTTGTCACATGCGAATCCGTAAATATCCTTTGCCCATTCCTCAATGTCAGAGCAGCGTGTTACGAGTGAATTGTCAGCTCCATGTGTCAAATCAACTTTCTGATCTCCGAATGCCAAACGATGCATTTGTTCACGCGATCCGCCGAAGATTATGTTGACGACGGTGCGTCGGTTCGGATCTTTTCCTTTGGCTGTCATCTTCGCATTAGGGTCAATGATTCCACGTTCACTCAGTGTATCCTTGATTCTTTGTGGAATGCTTTTCGTTTTGTCAACCGGCTGTACCACGCCACCTTTAGCTACCTCGAAATTAAGATGTTCGCGTGTGCGGTCATAATTTCCTCCTTTGAGGGCGACTTTCCAACTTCGGTCTGACCAACGCCGCTGATGTTCATTGGACTGGTTTGTGGTCATTCCGACCGAAGCATGAAAGTCAAGTACCTGCTTTGCCATATAAGTGAAATAAAGAGGTTTGAATGTGATTTTAAAAGGCCGAGCTTGCTCGTTTTGGCCTGCCGGATACGGCAACTCCCAGAGGATTTTTAATCCGAAGGGGGTATTAGGCTACCCACTTGAAGATTCATGTGGCAACGTCGCGCAAGCGCGTTGGCTATAAAGAAACCTGACCCGGTTCATCGAAGCGGTGTCAGGACTATAACTTTTTGGCCGCGTAGTGTGCCTCTGAGAGCTTCAATGAAGCCTTACAAGCCCACCGACTATTGTCGGCATAAAAATGTCTTTTGCGAAGCGATTAAAGCTCGTCCCGGTCGAAAATGATATTCAGATGGGTGAACAAGCTGTCGAGTATCGCTCGGCCGTTGGATATAAACGCTGTCTCTTTTGAGTCTCCGGGAATTGTGACTGGTGGCTCCACACCAATGCTGTAGCTTCGTAGAAGTTTAAGCCACAAAACCCAGTTGCCGGATAAATAGGAGTTGAATAGCCTGAAAAGAGTTTCCCGCGAATGCTTGTCCGGGACTTCGGGAATCTCTTTGTTGAATGTCTCCCATTGTTGAATAAGTTGCCGAATCATAGAATACTGCAACCCGACGATTTGATATGACAACACATAATCATCGGTGTTATCAAAATCATCCACTGCTTCTGAGATTGACTTAAGCAGTTGTTCATCGGAAATATCGCCGCGCAGCCATTCGTCCATCCTGGCGGGGATATTCTCTGGCATTACAAAGGCTGGATACTGAACTGAAAAAGCAGATGGATATCCGACATCAAGCCATTCGATGTTCATGGTGATGAGTGAGCAGCGGTCAAGCGATTCCTTGGTAAGCAATTTGAAAGATTCAAGCTGATCAAAGAATTTGCGGACAGTCTCACGTGCCCATTTCCATTGCTCCGCAAGGTCGGTAATGGAGATTACAAGCTGTCCGGCCTCCAGATTAAAAGTGCGGCCATAGGCCGGTTTATACGGGGTGGTTGTCTCCACAGCCGATTGCAGAAGCGAGAGGTATGCTTTTAGCCTTGAAGCACCGTATTTGGTTGTGGCAACCAGAAACTCGACGGCTTCAGGTGTAAGCCTCACTACCCAAGGTCGATGAGATTTAATGATAGGATTGCATTTGTTCTTGGTCATTGAGAAATTTATAATTTTGAATGATTGGTTATGCCCTTGCTATAAATGGTTGTTGTCAAATGAAAGTGAATAAAAGAGGTTTATAGTTTACGTTTGTTTGGAAGAGGGATGCTCCGTGTCGTTGCCGGTCGGGAGCATCCCTTGTTGTCGGTTTACTTTCAGCCCACCTCTCCGCGCAGCAGCTTTGCCCTTTCCTGTTCGCAAAATGCTTCATACTCTGCGGGGTCGCTGCCACATTCGATAGCCTCATCAATTATTTCCGAAAGCTGGTCGAAGTAAGCTTCCGAATGTACCTGACGGATGCCATTCTTATCCCTTAGATAGATTTCGTAGTAGTCCATCTCGTTGTAGGCTATCAGCACATGACCCTTGAAAAGTCTGCCGTTCACCTCAAACATAAGAGTGGCCATTCCGTTGTAGACTGTGGCGAAGAAACCGTGAAGCGCGCCCCACGAACAAAGTACGCTCATCGGGGTCAGTCCAACGAGTTGTTGACGGATAGTGTCTGCGACACTCATAACATATTGTTTGTCCATATTACTATTGGATTTATGGTTTCCCTAACTTTAGAAGGCTTTCTCCTCGGCTTCGGGAAACGGGTTGTTTTCTGCCTTTAAAGTTGGTGTGCCTTACGAACCAAAATCTCAAAGAGACCTCAGGCCAGTTTTGGAGAGTATCCCGGCACAATGATTAACTTTGCAGAACGACAACCATCCCGAAGTCAGCGTGAATAGTATCCGCCTATAACAGTTGCCGGATGCGCTGCGAATCTTGAAAAGCACTCAGGCGATTCCAGTTGCCGTATCAATTTGACCGATGGATAGAATATCGAGCCGATGGTGAATATGAAAAGATTCATTGAGAGCGGCCAAATGTCAGGTATGATAACGCAAATAAGCATGGCGGCGAATATCAGCGACTGACCGATGCGGTTGTGCAGCCGGTAGATGCCACGCTCGCTCATCCGGAAAGAGAGCATGGCAAAGCAAAAGATTGTGGATATTCCAAGAGCCATGTTGACACCATATGACTTGAGATAGCAGAAATTGAATGAAAGGGAAAGAAGCATCAGCATCAATACAAAGAATTTTCTGGAGGCGATGCTAAATGCCATTCGGCGATAGAATTTCTGCATCCTGCATGAATCACGTCGGTAGAAATAAAGCGACAGCATGGTTATTACTGCCGGATAAAAATGAAGAAACATTTGCATGTCAGTAGATTTTTACGCTTAGATCTCCAGATTCAACTCAATAATGTCGTCGGAGGCTATTCTTATGATTTCGTTAACATCTTCGAAGGTGAGAATACGCTTTTCAAGCCGTCGCTTGAATCCGGCATTAGAGGATAACCGAGTGGTGGCATTTTCAATGGCAAACTCAGGGACAGAGACAATTTGAAGTTTACGGAAACCGGAACGTGGCACTCTCACCTCAAATCTCAGGACTCTGCATTTGAACAGGATAATGTTTCCGTCAGACGAAAGCCGGGAAGCCATCCCATATAATCCAAAATCTTTTGCGGCGAGCCAAGTCCGATGCCAGGCGATTATGTGGAGAAGATGCGCCGTCAGATCTTCGGTTATCATAAGAAAGCAGTGATTACCTCAGCTTCTTCAAGTTTATAAGCAAACTCGCCCGGAGAATCCTGAACACGGCGAAGTTGCTGACGAAGTTCTGTCACCATGCGCTCCATAGAGATGTATAGCTTGACATCAACTTTGACAATACGACCATGTCCATCGGTGGAACAGTCCATCTGGAACATTTCACCCGTACCGGGTTCCTGAAAGAAGCAAAGCGACTGACCGTAGTCTGTATGACGTGAACGTATATGATGATACATCATGGTGAGTCCATATAGTTCATCAGCCATGTCACAAAGTTTCGCGATAGTCATAGGTTTTTGCAGGTGAAACACCATCAATGCGTAATCTCGGTACACTTCTCGCAGTTTCTTTTGTTCGTTTGCCGGTCTGACAAGATCCGGCATTTTCATGGATGCATACTCCATGAATCGTTCTATTGATTTCTGTGTCATTTGACGATAATGGTTGGATATTTTTTTGCAAAGTTAAGTTACGGATAACGCTTAGTCAATAGCTAAGTTCTTGTCCTTAAATATCTTTAATAAGTGAGTCGGGATTTATTACAAGGACATCTCATTGATAAATGACTAATTGGGCTGATTACCGGATAAATTTCAGGGAATTATTCAAACAAAGTTTAGCAAGTACACTGATATTTATTTAGTTAAACTCCCGTCAAAGCATGGATTGCAAGATAGATATGCTTAACTTTGCATATCAAAACCAATTAGCAATCCGGAATGAGCAGAATAGGCTATATATTCAACCATACAGACACAGAAACATGGCAATGGTTAGACAATTACGGTTTAGACACTCTGTTGGTGGATAAGGGAAGCCATGAGCAGACACGCCCAAAACTGAATGAGGCACTGTCCAATCTGATGTCGGGCGATGAGTTGGTGTTGGCAGGATTTGGCAATGCGTTGCGAAGCTTTAACGAGCTTCCATTGCTCATAGACCTCTGTCGGTTAAAAGGAGTCAGATTAATTTCAAAAGGAGACAGGATTGATACAAAGGGCGAACTGTTTGCGCCACCAAGCCCGGAAGAGTTCCTGAATCTCATTGCTTCGATACCCAAAGATATTATAGCAATGCGGCAATCTCTCGGTGAGGAAAGACTGCAACAGGTCCCTCGCTCCGTAAGCGACAAGAAAACGGCACGCCAGAAACGTGACCATAAGGTAGTAAATCTATACCTTGCGGGACATTCGCTAGATATGATAATGAAGCAGACCGGAATAAAACATTCCAGCCTATACAATATCCTCAAACGTAACGGCATTAAACGAGACAGGATTTTCAGAAGGACTAATCTCTCCTGATTGCTTTGCGTTGGCGTTTGATTTCCTGTATTTTGGCATTGATAATGGCAGTGTCGGGAGGCTCAACTGACAATTCCCTTGACAGAACCTCGGACATTACGGTATCGATTGCCTGTATCTTTGGATAGTATTCATCAACTTTTTCGGTAAGTTTGTCCACGGCATGACTGCCGCGATGGTAGACATAGAGTCCGTCACCGACTACATTGTCACCCTCCACGAGTATATACAGCAAAAGGATAAGTAACAGTTTCTTCATGTTTTTGGTGTGTTAAGTTATACGATATACGATTGTGCAGTCAACTACCTCGGTCGGCATCCCCATCCAAGGGCATGAGGAGAAGTAAGGCTCCCAATTCTCATCGGAGGAGGGAGGACAGACGAGTTCCACACCCTGCTTGCGGAGCAAGTCATCAACATCGTTGATTTCCTGCTCCGTAAGACCGGTTGTGTCACCATTGATGAGATAGCCCATAAGGTATGTGGGCACCTTTTCAACGCTTGTCTCCATAGTGTTCATTCCTGAACGGTCAGTTCCTCGATACCTACGGTATAGCCGTAACCGTCCTCGGTGCGCCATTCCTGGCAGGTCTCGACATCGACGAGAAATTCTCCTTCTCTGTCATCGAAGTGCCTGCGAGCATCATCAATCTCAACCGACATGGCCTGTCTCGCCTTGTTGTAGTCGGCAAACGGGGTGTGAGCGTCAATAAGACACTCCGCTGATTCCTCAATCAGCACGGTAACAAGATAAATCTTATTCATAGCGGTTTGTATTTTGGTGGTTGTCAAATCATCGGGATATGTCTTCCGTGTTCCTTAAGGTATGCAAGGATTCCCTTTGCCTCATCGTGCGAGGCTTGGTTACGGAGGTCGGTTGTATAGTCCTCCGCTCCCATTACCTCGATGATGGCCTTGCAGAGTTTATAGACGCTCTGCTGGATTGTCCTGTGCATCAGCGGCACTTGAGCCGCGACTTTCTTCGGGGAGAAGCTGTAGTTGTTGACAGCATCCTCGATTGTCTTTGCGAGTTCGATTTCCGTTATCATATCTGTAAAGTTTGATTGTTTCACTTCGTGCAAGAAACCCACGCTCGGCATGGATAAGCAAGCTTCTCTCTGCTGTCGCTTAATCGTTTCTTTCCCTCACATGACTCCTTTGATGGAGCAGTCGCGAGGGGTTTATGATAGCATACCGGGGCATCGGCATCAGGTGCCGAAAGACAAGGTTTTTGGTGTGATTGTACGGTTCCCGGCAGAATCTCACCAAAACGGCAGCATGACCTTGGCTCACGGTACCGCCGGTGCCAACTTCGCGTCATAAACCCCTTCGGCACGCTCCACTGAGGTCTTTGACCAACATAAAAAGGGGAAAAACAGGAACTAATGCCTTCAGGATTTGTTATTGTTATACAAATGTACTATATTTGCACCACAATTAACAGCACAAGAAATATGGGAACCACAGTAACAAGAACACAGACATCTTTCCGTCTGAGCAATGATCTGATAGAGAAACTCCGCAGCGAGGCAAAAAGGCACAACCGCAGTCTCAATAACCTTGTTGAGAGCGTGCTCATGGCTTTCGTGACCCGAAAGCCCAATGAAACCACCCTTGCGGCAATGCGTGAGGCGGAGACCTCCGACAATCTTGAGACCCTTGATCTCGCCAACTTTCGCAGTTTTGTCGATTCCCTATGAAGGAACTTAAACTGTCGGGGCAGTTCAGGAAAGACCTGAAGCGTTACAAGCATCAGAGGGATAAACTGGAAGCGCTGGAACATATACTTGGCTATCTGCAACGTGGGGAGGCCATCCCGCAGGAATATAAGCCCCACATGCTCTCCGGGGATTATAAGGGACACTTGGAGTGTCATGTGCAGAATGACCTGTTGCTGATATGGTTTGACAGGACTACCGACACAGTCGTCCTCGTAAGGTTCGGCACACATTCAGAACTTTTCTGAATCATTATAAGAGGCAGGTCAATCAGTGCATGAGACTGTGCCATTTTGAACACAGCCTCATAGTTGCTGTCTATTCCTCGTCTTCACCGACCGTGTCATCGCTGACAGAGAGGGGGCCGGGATAATAAAATCTGAAAGCATTGATAATGGCCTCGGACACCTTTGCATTTTCTGTGCTCTCCACATAAAGGTGCGTTCTCCAGTAGTCAAAACTGAAAGTTGCCACCTCGCCCGAATACCGGTCAGTACCGGCATATACGGTTGCGGCAAAAAATCCCCTCATGCCACTCTGGATTTCCACAAAATGATTGTATAGTGTGAACTGGTCGTTATTTGTGGGCAAGTTTATCGCCTTGCCCACTATTCTCCTGATATAATTGTATTTCTTCATACAGCCGCTTTAGATTTATTGTTGAACCGTCTGTTTTTCCACCCGTATATGTCAGCGACGTAAGGGTAAAGGGAGCGTGTGCGTTTTCTGAAGCCTGCCTCGTCAATCTCACGGTTGTAGATTTGTCCGGCGATGCGCTCCGCCTCGTCACGGTCTTTCGCCACACGGTAAAGCACATGGTGTGTACCGTCGTGGTGGGTCAATCTGCCACGGATATTGTAGCCGTCACCGTACCACTCGTTATCATCTTCCGAAACGCTGAAGATGCTGTTGATGATGGAGCCGAGTATCTTGTAGCCCTGCCGTCTGCCGTTCCATAACCCGAGGTCGGCAAACGCTATGATTATGCCGTCCACCTGTTTGTCAAGATTCATCCTTTCATCACCGAGATAGCCGTCAACGACATCCGCCCAATGGCGGTCTGACACGGTGTAGTCCTCATCATCAAGGATTTCACGCTGTGAATTTTCGTATTCCTCTCTCGCCTCGTCATTCATGTAATAGTCGCTTGACCATATTATCTGTTTCTTTGCCATATTCATTATCTTCAGATGGTTGCCCGGTTATAGATTGATGGTTCGCTTGTCACGTTGTATATGTATTGTCCGCATCTCACCAAAAGAGCGTCCTTGCCGTAGTACAACTTCTTCATCCCACGTATGCTGCCGCTCCTGTGGAAATTGGGGAAGCGGTCTATGTCGCATCGTTTCCCCTGCTCAACTGTCATTTTCTTTGTCTGCATGGTCTTGAAGTTTTTTATTCTTCCCCTTTCTTCCGAGCTTCTTTTGTCGAAGCCCTTGAGGGATTTCGGTTGCGGCAAAAGTTGTTGAACGACAGTTTACGACAAGGCTCGCGCAGCGACGTGTCCGGCCTTGGCATACTGCCGTCAACGTCTAACTTTGCAACCACGAAACCACAACGGTTCGACAAGTGAATACATCATTCCCCAATAAAAGTGTATGAAATGGATGATTATTCCTCAATATAAATGTGTATCCACGGAATTTATTCCCCAATAAAAATGTTTTAAACACTTGTTTATTCCCCAATAAAAATGTAATTTTGCGGTAAACTTCATTCGTAAGAACATGAAACGTAGTATATATAACCAATTACTGGCATGGCGCAAATCTCCACGCCGTAAACCACTGATGCTTTATGGCGCTCGTCAGGTAGGGAAAACCTACATTCTCAAAGAATTTGGTCATTCCGAATTCGAGAATATGGTCTACATAAACTGTTATCAGAATCCGGCGATTCAGACTCTCTTTTCAGAGAATATGGATGTCAAGCGCATAATGCTTGGATTATCTGCTTTGAGCGGGGAGGAAATAATTCCGCAGAAAACGCTTGTGTTCCTTGATGAAGTTCAGGATGTGCCCGATGTTATCTCTTCTCTGAAATATTTCTGTGAGGATGCCCCGGAGATAGTGATAGTCACAGCTGGCTCTCTATTGGGTGTCCTGAATATGGAGGGAAAATCATTCCCAACAGGAAAGGTTGACATTATCCATATGTACCCTATGTCGTTTAATGAGTTTTTAGAGGCCATAGGGGAAGACAGAATGATGGAGTTGCTTGAAATACCTAGGCGAGAAGAACTGATCAACGCACTCATTCCGAAATATGTGGAGTTGCTACGACAGTATTATTTTGTCGGTGGTATGCCGGAAGCAGTTGCCGCATTTATTGAAAGTCATACGCCTGAGATTGTAAGAAAAATACAAAAAGATATTCTGGCTGCATACGATGCCGACATCGCCAAACATGCCGGCAAAGAAACTCAACGCGCCCGGTTGGTTTTTCAGTCCATCCCGTCACAACTGGCCAAGGAAAACAAAAAGTTCATTTTCGGTGCATTGAAAAAGGGAGCTCGTGCAGCAGATTTTGAGAATGCGATACAATGGCTCGTTGACGCCGGACTGGTTTATAAAATACCTCGTCTGACAAAAGTCGATATGCCCATCAAATTTTATATGGAGCTTGATGCTTTCAAACTCTTTGTTCTTGATGTCGGGCTTTTGGGCGCAATGGCAGAGATTCCGCCATCCCTTATGCTGATCGGCAACAATGTGTTCTCAGACTATAAAGGAGCTTTCACAGAAAACTATGTCCTTACGCAAATGATCAGCGTGCCCAGAACCGTGATTGCATACTACTCGAAAGACAATTCCACCATGGAGATTGACTTTGTCATACAGGCCGGAGCCAGCTTGCTCCCGGTGGAGGTGAAGGCAGAAGAGAATGTGAAGTCCAAATCTTTGCGACAATTCATAACCGTTGACCAGGCCGGCAGCGGCTTAAAAGGAATCCGCTTTTCCATGAAAGGATTTATAAAACAGGATTGGATGGAGAATGTTCCGCTGTTTGCAGCGCATTCATTTATTAAAGACGTGTCCCAACGGAGTCTTGTATAATCGACATATATGTCTGCGGATTTTCACAATCTTGCATAAATCGGAAGGTATAAATGCTTATCTTATGTATAAAAAAACACTACCGTATTTCCTAAAAATGAAGTTTTGATATGATTGACTTGAAGGTTGACGAATCACTGAAAAACTATTTAGAGACAACGATACTTCCTCTTTATGATGATTTTGATGCGGCTCATCAGCGGAATCACGTTGACATGGTGATTGAGCAGAGCATGGCTATTGCTCAGAGCCTCAATGTCAATGAGGATATGGTGTATGCCATTGCCGCATACCACGACACCGGATTGACCGTCGATCGCAGGACCCACCATCTGGTGTCAGGGAAGATTGTGCGTGAGGATGCATGGCTGCCTGACTGGTTCAGCACGGACGAGATTGAGATGATAGCGCAGGCCTGTGAGGACCACCGGGCATCGTCCGACCATGAGCCGAGAAGCATTTATGGAAAGATAGTGGCCGAGGCAGACCGCTTCATAGATCCTGATACCATCGTACTCCGCACCGTGCAATATGGTATCGCCAACTATCCCAGACTTGACAAGGATGGACATTGGCAGCGCACTCTCGACCATCTTCACGAAAAGTATGCCGAGGGAGGCTATCTCCGTCTGTGGTTCGACAACAGCCCGAATGTGACCCGGCTCGAGGCTCTGCGTGAGATTATACAGGATGAGAGTCTTCTCCGCAAGAAATTTGATTATCTTTACGAAGCCCTGACAAATCCCCATCTGATTGGCTGTAACTGTCCACAGTGTCAGCCAACCAAGTTCAGAAAATTGATATAAAAGTGATGAACATCGAGGATGTGAGAGAATACTGTCTGGCGAAGCCGTTTGCAACGGAGGATATGCCGTTTGGTCCCGAATACGTCACATTTCGGGTCGGTGGCAAGATATTCTGCTGCCTCGCGCTTCTAAAAGGGAATGTGGTGCAGTTGAAATGGAATCCCGCCGAGTTCGACGAGGTATTGGAAAAGCATCCCTATGTCCATCAGGCATGGCATTGGCACAAGAGGCACATGATCCAATTCGATTTCAATGAGGCGTATATCCCGGAATCGGTTGTGAAAGAGCTGCTCGACCGAGCATATTCCTATACATATAACAGGCTTCCTCATAAGATAAAGGCGGCTTTTGTATAGCCGGAAGACTCTCATGGCAAGCTATATCCATAAGGAGATATAGGGGGATATATGCTTGAGCAAAACGACTCACCCTCGGCATAGTGCGTCAGCTATGCCCGGGATGAGTCTCGCTTTTTTGTCATTTGAACACTTCTTTTATGATTTCAGCGTTCATTGGCCTACAGGTCGTATCATACCAGCTTGGCATATCTATTTGATTTTAGGATTAGTATTCTCTTTTTCTTCCACAAGCACCACTTCTTCAATCCGATACCATTCCACATCAGAGAAGTGCAGACCGAAAAATTCTATGATGCCGTCCTTGTCAAGATTTCCGTGGTGTTCGGTCTTGATTGGATTAGGACGGTTTCGTTCCTTTGATGTTATTATCCAATGTCTCATATTGCAAGTAGATTTTATGGTTACCAATGATAGTCAAGCACCCCGCCGATGTAGAAAACGTGCCCCTCGGGGTATTCGTTGATGTATTCCATAAAGGCGGTGCTTCTTTCGGCATAACTCTGATAGTTGTCCGATGAGATGTAGAACAACGTGCCGATGTCAAGGGCGTTGTCAAGCAACCGCTCCATTCGGTAGAGATTGAGAGACTTGAACACGTTATAGGTGCTGAGGTTTTGAGCCGCCTGACGGATTTTGGGAAGCCACTCTTTGCCAAGCCAATCGTCCATACCTCCGTTATAGACTATGGTGTCCGGCTCTGTGCCGAGACTGAACATTCCTTTGGGCAGCCAATGGTTCACAAGATTTTCGATTGCGAGTTGGCGTTCTTTTTCGCTGATTTCAGCGGTGTAGTCAACCAAAGAGTTTGGACCGGTCTCGATAGAGTCCTCATCAAGAAAATTCTCCTTATCGATGGGAGAGTCTGCGATTTGAATAATTCTGCTGTGCATAAGTCCTTTGTTTGTAGTTTGTTTCTTTCTTTCCCTCTCTTTAGAACCCTTGGTTCTTCGGAGGTCTGTATTTCCGATTTTCAGGCATTTCAAGGGAGGCGCAACAGGGCAATAAGGCAAATCCACAGTGCAACCGTGGCCGCAGGCCTGATTTTCCATTTGCCACGGCCTCCAACTTTGCCGACGAAAACGGATGTAGACCTACCATAAGCCATAGGTAAGTATGACCGCATTAGGAATACCCGTTAAAAATGAGTAAATTTGCACACCAAATTCAAAAAGGATCACAATATGACAAAAGCAGAAATAGCGACTGAAATCGCAAGGACCACCGGCCTTGACAAAGCCGGCGTCATAACTGTCATCGAGCAGTTCATGACCGTAGTAAAGGACAGCCTGGCACACGGAGATAATGTATATCTCCGTGGATTCGGCTCATTCATTATCAAGGAGCGTGCTGAAAAAACTGCCCGCAACATCTCAAAGAACACTACAATGGTTATCCCGGCCCATAAGGTCCCGTCTTTCAAACCGGCCAAGGTCTTCATGGAAGAGGTCAAGAAGTGAACTGAAATTATGACTAAGATAAAAGCTGAACTTCGTCCGGAGAAGGAGTTTATTGAACAACTGAGGTCTGATTTTGATTCTATTTTACGTGAAGAATTGAGATATAAGGGTTACAATCCAGATGTAATTACAGACATTGCCGATTTGGCTATAGCATATGGTTCTTTGAAGGCACGAAGGGTTGAATCTAAGCCAAGAACAGTTCATGTAAATCCAGATATTCTTATCAACACATCTGTTGAATATGGGTTTGAAAATCTCGTAAAAAAATTTGAAAATGGGGAGAATGTAAACCCTCATTTAAGTCGATTATCTTCGAACATTGGTTCCAAAGATTTACTCTTTTATGATTGGGGTATAAACCATTTTCATTTAGGTATTTCCGTTGAACCAGATGGATTCGTTAGTAGGACTGGGCCAGTCGCATTTGCGATTGTAAAAGAGAATGATGTTTATATCATTACTGTGGCGCAACACGGAACATGGACTGATAAATCAATGTTGGAAATTGTAGAAACAAATTGGCCCGACCTTTTAGCAGGAAATTTAGTAAATGGGGCATTTGAACCTATTGAGGGAACTGACCCATTAAAAGCACTTCGGAAGGCTCACATAAACATGGGTATTACGCTGAGTAGTGGACATTCTTATATTGCAATCGGTGGAGGCTATTCTTCAAATGGAGTCAGTTCTCTTGCGGTAATTGAGTATAATAGGTTGATTCATCGGTTTAAGAATTTATATAAATATCTAACTAACAACATAACGATCTGTAATGGCGATGAATATCTTGCTAAAAATGGCAACATTGTAAATGTCAGACTAAAAAGGGTTAGAGATGAGATAAAGATTTATTTCGAAGAATTACAAGGAGAGTTCGGATTTTTGAATTTTTATCCATTAGCTAATTGACTCTTTCGAGTGCAATATAAAAAAATATTTTAAATCGGTAAGTCAGTAGTATTCATTGGTGTGCCGATTTTTTTAGTTGCAGACGACCACATCATCACGGTTGACAGTGATTTCATATCCGGAGGACAGTCTTACAACATACTGCATGTCATAGTCCTCGATTATCTCACCCTCAGAATTGCCGCGCCACTCATCTATCAGAGTGCAGAAACATCCAATGGCGGTATTTTCAATGTCATTCATCGTTGTCGGGATTTATCCCGATGCTCACACCTATTGGAGCATCGGGAATTGTGGAGGCTGAAGATGTCAGGCAACTGCAGAGGCTGCGGTATCAAGCTGCAATGCAGGCCGGGCAATCTCTTTGACTGAACGTGCGCCGATGATGATACGGTTACGGTGAACGCCGTCATTTCCAGTCCACTCATTAGGCTTGAGCATACCCTTGACTTCGACAAGGATGCCCTTGCGGATTGCATTGAAAGATGAGAGGTTGGTGTTCTTCGCCCATTTCTCAACGGTTATGAGGGATGACTGGCTTGTGACCTCACCTGTCGCCTTTTTGGTGGTACGGTTGCGGACTGCGAGGGCGAAGCGGATGACACTTGTCTCTGCGAAATTGCTGACCTTGGGTTCTGTGGCCACGAAGCCACGCACTACGGTTGTGTTGACGATGTTCTTCTTGCCATTGTTGGCGGTGTTGTTAGCTTCCATGATTACGTTGATGCTAAAAAGTTAATATTACGTTTGTTGCTGAAAGATTGATTCTTCCCCTTTCTTTATGTCCCTTTCGGGAGGGTTGCCGAATCAATTTTTTCGGCAAATCTCAAAGGCCGTGGACACTGTGGATTAAGGCAAGGCTGGAACAGCAGCACTGGTGATGCCGTGACACGCGCCGCCGGGCCTTGGCATATCCACGAGCGGCCTTAACTTCGCCGACATAAAAATCGACGGCAATCATTCCGGACAGGATATGGAAACATGCTTATATAAGAGGGGGCGAACCGGCAAATCCCGGTTGCACGGTAATATTTCAGGCATATCAGGCTGTTGTTAGCCCTATAATGGTCCGAAAAAATCTAAAATAGTTTGTTATATGGATATTTATTATTATATTTGCAGTCAAATATCAATATTTCAAACTATGATAGTCCAAAGCAGCACCACAAATCAGGACATTCTTGAGCTTCTTGCGAAAAGGCTCAAGGAATATCGCCTTGCCGCGCGGATGAGCCAGCGGGAGCTTGCCATCAAGTCGGGTGTGGGCTATACCACGATCAGCCATTTCGAGCAGGGCAAGCACACAAACATATCCCTCGGCAATTTCATATCGCTTCTACGCTGCGTGGGTATGGAAAACAGGATGGCGGAATTGCTGCCGGAACTGCCTATGCCTCCAATGGCGTTGAAGGAGATAAACAAGATGATACCCAAACGTGTAAGGAGAAAGGAACAGTAATGATCGAGAGCCTTGATGTGATATTGTGGGACAGGAAAGTCGGGACGCTCGTTTCCTCTAAAAAAGGATACAGGCAGCAGGTGTGCTTTTATTTCGACCCTGAATATGTTGGGAACGGACCTGACATTTCGCCGCTCCGTTGTCCGTTGTCAGATGTGGCGGCCAGGAAGGGGTTGCCGGTCTATCCCGAGGAAGGCCGGGATTTCGGGGGACTCCCGTCTTTCATTGCTGACTCATTGCCTGACCATTGGGGCAACGTGGTGTTCTTGGAATGGGCCAGGGCCAACAACATACGCAGTCGGGATCTGTCGGCTCTTGACAGGCTCGCATACATTGGCCGCAGGGGTATGGGTGCGTTGGAATTTGTGCCGCCCACATCTGTCAGTATGGAGACTCCATTCCGGGTTGAGATATCCGAACTTGCGAGTCTGGCGCAGATGGCTCTCGACGAGGCGAGGAGTTTCCATACCGTGATGAGTCCGGGCCTGATAATGGAAAGTCTGTTCAAGGTCGGCACTTCCGCAGGTGGACGGAGACCGAAAGCGGTTATAAACATGAATCCGGAGACCGGAGAGTGTTATTCCGGGCAGGTTCCAGGCCCCGATCCCGGTTTTGTCCCGATGATCATAAAGTTTGACGAACACACGGATATTCCGTCAACAAGAATCGAGTACAGTTATCACATAATGGCTCTTGACGCGGGTCTTGCCATGATGCCCTCCCGATTGATCGAAGGGGAACGGGAGACGCACTTCCTGACTGAGCGTTTTGACCGCAGGGGAAACAGGAAACTCCATGTGCAGACGCTTGCCGCGATGAATCCGTTCTCCTCATCTTATGAGGACCTGTTTGACGCTGCGGTAAAGATTTCCATCGTTCCAGGAGAGATCAGGCAGCTTTTCCTGCAGATGGTCATGAATGTGGTCTGCGGCAACGTGGACGACCATAACAAGAATTTCAGTTTCATCATGGACCGGGACGGAGTATGGCATACATCCCCCGCATACGATTTTACATTTACGGTGGATACTTCCGGACCTTTCTATGTCAACCGTCACAATATGACAGTCAATGGAAAATCTGAATATATTTCCAGGCAGGACTTAATGGAGATTGCTGCCCGATACGGTATAAAGGGAGCCTCCGGTCTTATAGACAGGGCTGCCGACGCTGCACGAAGTTACAGAAAGTATGGAACAGAAGCAGGTGTCCCGGATAAATGGATTGCAAGGATCGAGGATGAGATAGCATCCAGAATTGATGCGTTATAATTCAGGATCTTAAATAATACACACCATATTATAAATTACAAATGGGTGGACAAAGAATATACAACAGGCATGACGGCGACCGTAAGCAACCATACTGTCACGGTTAAAAAAGTAAGGGAAAGTGATGCTATAACAGGACAGCGGCTCATGACAAAGCAACAGGCGCACCATTCGGATGCCCCTGTTGCCCAACATTAAACACATCAAATTATCTCCATTGCGTCTGTCACGATATCAAGGTTATTCAATGGGAGGCGTGAAGTTCCACCCATTGAACATTTCCGCATTTTTCAGGCTGCCGTTTCCTCCGACTGCATCTCGTCTGAAGGTATATCCTCCATGGGCGTTTCCTCAGCTTCTTGGGGCGTTTCCTCCGACTGCTGTTCCTTAAGGAGCAACGCTTTCTTTTCCTCAAGGCGTTGGTGGCGTTTGTCGTACACCTCATTGTAGCCGTTCTCTATCTCGGTCAGTTCATCGGGCATGTGCTTCATGGCGAAGTCATGGAGCATCGAGGCGGTAGCGTTGCCCCTGTATGCGTTCTTGAAATTCTCAATGAGATAGTCTCTGCGGATTATAGCCTTTGTCTTGGCTGTGAGGTGGTTCACAATCGCGATTTTGTCCTCGTCCGAGAGATAGCCAATCTTTTCTTCGGGCAGTCCTACCTCGGTGTAATGTTCCTTGCGGAGAGCGGAGAGCATGAAGAAATACACCATTCTGTCCTCTTCAGCGGAGAATTTTGTGGCTGTCATGTCAACCTCCAATATCTTCTTCTTGGTGTCGGCAATGGTCTTTTCAACCGCAATCTCCCTGTTGCGCTCGTCTTTCTTGTCAAGTTCCTCTATCGGGGAGGGTTTCTTGTCACCTGTCTTTGCGTCCTCCATGTTGGTGGCATAGCAAAGATGTGTGTCGGTCTTTCGGATTTGGACATACATTCTGATTTCACCGGTCTTGCACATTTCCTCAAGTTTTGTACAAAAGGCTTCGTGCCTGGACTTTTCTCCCTCGTATTCCTTGAGGTCTCCCTCAAAATCCGCTGCATCGTCATAGTCCTCCGCAGTAGGCGGCATTTCGGGTGCGGTCGGGTATGGCGAGACGTAATCAACCGTGTCAACCTCATAGCCCATATCCGCAAGTCGGGCGATAACCTCATCATTGAAATTGTAAGTGTTGCGGCATATTGATATGTTGGGGTTTTCCCCTACGGTCTTGACTACCTCGTCAACCATGTGCGAGACTATCTTGTCGGTAAGGCAGTTGCGGTTGGTGCATTTGCCGCATCCTCCCTCGCTGAAAAGGAGCAGATGATTGGTGTTGTGGGGGCACATCGCACACACGCCCTTGTCAAATTTGTATTTCTCAAGGTCAGTCGTGTAGTTCTGCTCAATGGCTCTCGCCACATCGGACGCTTTCATGCCACGCCAACATCCATATCCGCTTTCATTCTCAAGGTGCTTTTCGTACACCTCACGCTGAATGTCCTCACCGTAACGGCATATCTCGTTTGCAAAGGCAATGGATATTGTCTCGCTTTCCATAAGTTCCGCTATTTCGGGTATTAGGGAGGTGAATTTCAGCCGTGAGCGGATGTACCCCTCGCTCTTGCCGAAAAGGATTGCAAGTGTGCCTACATCATGGCGTCCGCTGTCGATTAGCCGTTGGTATGCGTCGGCTTCCTCCATTGGGGAGACATCCTTTCGCTGAAGGTTCTCCGTGATAGCGATTTCCTCCGCTTCCGCATCGGAATAGTCCGATACTGTCACAGGGATTTCCTCAAGCCCTGCGATTTGGGATGCCCTGTATCTGCGTTCACCGAATACGATTTCGTATTTGTCCGAGTCGGGGATAGGACGCACGTTGATAGGCTGAAGCACACCCTTTTGGCGTATGCTGTCGGCAAGTTCCCTGAGGCTTTCCTCGTCAAAACGCTTGCGAGGGTTGTAGGCACTCGGCTGAATGTCTGCGACTGCCATACGGATGATTTTCGCTCCGTCTGCTGACTGATTTCCTGTCATAGTCATAATTCGTTGGTTTGATGGGTTAATGTTTGTGTATATCTATTCTTTCCCTTTCTTTAGGTTCCTTTTTGCCGGAACCGTCTCAGGGTTTTATGATGCTTTCCACAGTCATCGCAGACCGGCTTTATGAAACGGTTTTTCCGGCCAATTACTCTCCGCAGGAGGAAGAATTTGACGGAAATGCACTTCAAACCGTTGAATCAAGCAGCGATGACAGAAATTTGCATCGGTAAAACCTGACGGCGACGGCAGCGCAAGGAACTGACTGAAAGTCTGTGTTTATAAAGGACCACCACGGAGGGCATACAAAAGTGGGAACAGGTATAACAGGGCAAAGCCATATACAACGGGTCAATCCGATGTAAGGGCGGACACGGAATCATATAAGAGGTTTCCGCAGGGGTGTCGTATAGCAGGAATCAGCGCAGTATCCGTCGGACAAAAAAATCTCCGCCCGGCTTCACAGACGGACGGAGGGTAACGGTTAAATTTCAGGCGGCCTCTGCAGCAGAGTCCTCCTGTGGCTGTTCAGACTGTTTCAAGTCATTCTCTATCTTGCGTCTCAATGCCTCGCACTCTGCTTTGAGCCTTGCAAGCTCATCTGCCTTGCTCCACGAACGGCCGATTATCTCCATAAGAACCGGAAGCTCGCCCTCGAGCCGGGCAATCTTCTTTCTCTGATTCTCGATGATTGACGGAAGCCGTTGCAGGGTCATCGCCGGATATTGCACCTTATCTGCGAAAGCAAGGGGAAGCGCGCCGGTAATTCCATAGCGGTACTTCATTCCGTCCAGACCCTCCACATAGAATGAATTGTGGTCGAACAACTGTGCAAGATTGTATTCAGCCTTTACAAGCAGATTCAGTCCCATATATGAGCCTATCGCTGTATAGGCCGCACTGCGGTTGGTCTTGGCTATCCTCTGAAGCCCGCGTCCTATCCCCTCGGTGGTAGGCTCCACAGCGTCAGACAGTATGACACGCGCCTCGCCTGTGAATGACAACACATGCTCAAGGTCCCGTTCCATTTTTGCCAGCGTTTCTTTTCCAATCGCAATGGATCCCTCAGTCTCGGAAGCGTTGCGCTCGGCACGTATATGCTCCCTCTTGAAAATGGCGCGTTCCTTTTCAAGCTGCATTATGCGTCCGTCAAGTTTTGCCTTTTCCAGCAGGTCGTTGTTGCCTGTGAGCAACGCCACGAACTCGGCATAGCCCATGCCTGTGTTCTCGTCCATGCTGTCCTCGTCGATACGCCGGACACCGATTGTGCCGTTGTTTATCTGGTTTATGAACATCTGCTTGTTCTTAAGAAGATTGAACTTGTAGGCATCGAGAGTCTTTTCAGTGCCGTAAACCACAATGTCAACCATATTTCCTCCCCACAGCTTCACTGTGTTTCCCTTGCGGACTGCGCGTCCGTCACGCTGCTCCATGTCGGCCGGTCTCCAAGGCACCTCAAGGTGATGCACCGCAACGGCTCTTTCCTGCGCGTTCACGCCTGTTCCGAGCATCGAGGTCGAGCCGAAAAGCACACGCACCTTTCCGCTGTTCATGTCGGCGAACAGTCTTTTCCTCGCCCTCTCTGTGGTGACGGTCTGAATAAACTGGATTTCATCGGAGGGTATTCCGAGTGCGACAAGCTTCTCCTTTATGTCGCTGTATATATTCCATTGGTTCGGCTTGTATGTCGACAGGTCGGAGAATATGAACTGCGTTCCCTTGTTGGCTTCTGTCCTCACATAATAGTCATGGACGGTCTGCGCACATACTGCGGCCTTGTTGCAGGGGTCGTCGCGGAACTTCTCGCCGAGCATCCTCATGTCAAGCGACATCTTCCTTGCAACGTTGGTCGCAATGAGCATTTTCGCTTTGTCAAGGTGCTCAGGTTGCGGAGTGTCGATCCCGAGGTCTTCCCAACATCCGGACTTGGCGAACCTTACAAGACGCTCCGCCATTTCCTCCTGTTCCGGCGTAGGCTTGAGCGTGATGAAGCGCACGTTCTTATCCGGGATGTCAAGGTTTATCATGTCGGCGGTGCGGTAGTCAGTTATCTCACGCAGGAACATTGACAGCTCGGGCACTTTGATGTATGAACGGAAACGCTCCTTGCGCTTGATCTCACCTGTCACGTTCAGCTCATAATCGGCGCATTTCTTTGTGTAGATTGCCGCCCATGCGTCAAAGCATGAGATATGTTGCTTCCTCAGCTCATTAGGACGCAGATACTTGAATATGACATAAAGCTCGGTCAAGGCGTTTACGACCATAGTTCCGGACAGGAATGTGGCTCCGAGGTCCCGTCCTGTGCGTTTCTGAATATCCCTGATTGCAAAAAGCAGGTTCATAGACCTTTGAGAGCCTTTGTTGTTGCCTATGCCCGCAACCCTTGTGTGGCGCGTCTGGAACATTAGATTTTTGAAAGAGGCATGGAACTCGTCCACGAAGATATGGTCTATCCCCATTGTTCGGAAATCAACGGCATCATCCTTTCTTTCCTCAAGCTGACAGCGCAGCCTTGATAGTTTGGCATTAAGGTTCTCCATGCGTTCCTCGAGTCCTTTCTGCTCTTTTGATGTGCGGTAACGCATGTCCGATTGTTCAAGGAACACAAGGCTTCGCTCCACATCGGCGAGTTCTTCCGAAAAAATCTCGATCATGCTTTCCTCCGACTGCGGTATTTTCAGAAACTGGTCGTGTGTCAGTATGATGCAGTCCCAGTTGTTGTTCTTGATTTTCGAGAAAATCTCCCTGCGGTTGGCAGGTGTGAAATCCTCCTTGCCCGGATACAGCAGTCTTGCAGATGGATAGGCCTTTCGGAAAGTGTCGGCTATCTCATGCACATTCGCCTTTAATCCTATTATCATAGGCTTGTCGCACAGTCCGAGACGCTTCATCTCGTATGCCGCGACGCACATTATCATGGTCTTGCCCGTGCCTACGGAGTGCCAGCAGATGCCCCCTCCGTTCTGTTTTATCATCTGTATCGCATCCATCTGCGAGGGATAGAGCGACTGATAGCTGAAATTGTTGAACGACAGGCCGGGGAATGTCTGGCAGGAACCGTCGTATGAGGGTCTGACATAGCAGTTGAAACGCTCGTTGTAGGTCGCCACAAGTCCGTCACGGACTACGAGCGGCTGACGGTCGAGCCAGTCATTGAACAATGCCCTTATCTCCTGTATCTTGGCTCCGGCTTCCTGTATCGCTTCCTCGTCCGGCACACGCCTCTTCTCTCCGGCTGCGTTGACAATCTCTTTCGTTATTTCCGGCACGGTGTCGTGCAGGGCGTGTGTGAACAGCGACTCTCCGTTATGGCTGCGGACGGAATATGTGTTGTATGCCACAGGGGAATAGCCGTGCAGCGTCACTATGTAGGTGTCGTTTACGTCAAGATAGGCGACCTCCGTCTCAGTCCCGAAAAGTTCGGATGCGAACATGGAATACAACCGTGTGTCAATCCAACGCTCGCCCATGTTTATGTCAAGTTCCTCGTATGGTATCTGTTCGGGAATGGCACTCTCCAGAGCGTCAGCGGATTGGGCGGCAAACCGTTTTTTGTCATCGTCAAGATTGTCGATGCAGGATATTATCGTCTTGTGCTTCTCGATGACATTGCCTGCTATGAACGTATCTTTCGCTTCCCAGCTCTGCGTGATGGGATTGTAGAAAATGCGTCCTTTGAGATTGTCCAAAATATCATCGACGCTCTGCCGTGTGGAGTCAAGAATGTAATCCAGATTCACGCTGCCGTAGAAATTCAGACTGCTTGCGAGGGCTTCTTCCGGCGACAGCACAATGTCATTGTCAACTATCTTGAAAGCGACAGGCTCACGCATTATGTCAGCCTTTGTGAACTCTGTGCCGTTGAGGGTTTCGATGGTGAACACCTCTATGCCGAGGGAGTCAAGTGCGAAAAACTCCCTGTTGTCGTTGTCATGGAAATATCCCCATTTGGAAACAAAACTGTCATACAGTCTGTTGAGCCGTTCCTTTAACTGCGGCTGCTCAATCTTTCCCTCCATTTCCATGTTGGAAAGTTCAAAATAGGTCTCTCTCAAGGGTATGTAGTCCTTTGCACGGTCATTGTTAACTCCGTCCTCCGGCATGGGGTCAAAGTCTATGGCCGTCTCGTCATAGTGCCTTGACTTGCGTATTCTGATAGTTCCGATCTGCCCCTCGAAAGACACAAGCGCACCGTCCTTGAGCCAAACGGCCATGTCTCCGGTGTAAGGCCGTCTCCCTTTCTCGGCGCGGCTCATGGTCTCCGCACCGAAAAGCGACAGCGGCATTTGAATGTCGGATTTTCCCTCCGTGAAAAGGCTCTTGCTGAAATACCGTGATAAATCAGCCTTTAGTATTGCAGACAGATATTGCCGTAGGGTGTCGTTGCCGTTGCCCCAGCGATATTTGCGCACATACTTCCCGAACTGGTTTTTCGCTACCGTGCTGTTTGTCGAGAGCGTGGTGTTGGGCAGGGTGAAAAGCCTGTTCATAGGCTCGGTCTGTTCGCCGTTCCCGACATTCTCCCTTATGGACTGTAGAAAAAGCTTCTCGCGGTGCGACTGCGACACTTTCCCTGTGTGCTTCTGGAATACAAGGAGGTCGCTTCCTACCTCTATGCCCCCTGTCTGCATGAAAAGATTGTCGGGGAGCCGTTGTGCCGTGATAAGGTCGGCATGGCTCACAAGATACTCGCGCACGAACTTGTTGCCGGGCGTGTCTGCGACACCTCGTGATGTGATGAACACAAGCAGTCCTCCCTCGTTTAACAGTTCCATTGACTTTACGAAGAAGTAGTTGTGTATGGTCTTGGTGGCCTTGTCGTGGATGCCCCCTCGTTTCCAAAGGTCTGCGTCGAACACGCTGAAATTACCGAATGGGATGTTTGATGCAATCACATCAAACGACTTGTGGGGCAAATCCTGGCAGCAGATGGTCTCGTAACCGTCCACGGTCACGGAGACATCATCATGCAGTGCCTTGAGCACAAGTCCTGTGACCGCATCTTTCTCAAATGCGTATGAGGCGGTGTTTTCCATTGCGACCGGCAGAAATCCGCCTATGCCTGCGCTCGGCTCAAGGAAAGAGCGCATTGTGAGACCGTTTCTGATGAACAGACCTTGTATCTCCGCTGCAACGGCATTGACAATGAATTTCGGGGTATAGAAAGCGGTGAGGACTGAAGCCTTTATCCCGCTTATTGCGTTCGCTCGCATCCTCTCGTCGGAAAAACCGGGATAACCGTCAATAAGGGATGTGAGTTTGGCGGTCAGTTCCGATACATCATCGGACTGCGGCTGTGCCATTCCAATGCCGAGAACATCCTTTATTCCTCCGAAGCCTGTGTATGACGCAAGCACCGATTTTTCATTTTCCGTGGGTCGCTCGTTCCTGTTGTGGAGCGACATTGCTGTCTCGATTGCGGCCACATTGTCCGCAAGAGCCTTGATTTTGTCGTAAGCCATTTATTTAACCGTTTGAAATCATGTATTCAGAATTTCGTGACTGTTTTTTTCCCTCACATTGATGTGTCTTAGGGGTGGAGCAGTCCGATTTTCACGGCTTGTCGGAGGGAGTTGCCATAATGGGCAATGAGACAAGCCCGCAGAGCGGAGCGTGGCTTGGCGTTTGTCCTGCGGCTACCAACTTTGCCTGTGAAAAACGGTGCGCCGCCACATGACATCGGAGATAGCCGGCATACAAAGGTTATCCGCAGCCCTGACGGTGGTAAAAAGGCACTTAAGGGTGGGAGGATACTTCAGTGCGGATTACCGGAGAGCCATCGGGAGACAATTCCTTCCCGGCAAAAGGGAGTGGGAAGTCATAAATGACCACACGGGAATCTATGACCTCCGGCGAGCGTGTCGGTGAGGATTTGTCCGGCTCTCTTTTTGGGGAGAGTGACTTGGCTGACAAAGCGTAGCCTTGCCTGCCGGGTCTCTCGGGCAAAATAATCCGCGTGGGCATCCGGGTCGGGTGGCATTTACAATGAGGTGATATCCGTTTCCGACGGACTACATATAAGAGAATGATAGAATTTTACAAGAGTCTGACCGGAAAGCATGTAATCGAGATTATAAGGGGCGCATATAGGCAATAGAATTGGATATGGGTGGGAGGATGCTTCAGTGCGGATTACGAAGAGCCATCAGATGACAATTCCTTCTCGGCAAAAGGGAGTGGGAAGTCATAAATGACCGCACGGGAATCTATGACCTCCGGCGAGCGTGTCGGTGAGGATTTGTCCGGCTCTCTTTTTGGGGAGAGTGACTTGGCTGACAAAGCGCAGCCTTGCCTGCCGGGTCTCTCTGGCAAAATAATCCGCGTGGGCATCCGGGACGGGGCAAAGCATTAAAACGGAAGAAATAAATCTGATATAAACGGAGGCACTACATGCGAGCAAAAGAAAAGCGACCCGTGGGTCGCTCTCTTTGAGAGGATGAAGCCTTATGCGGCTTTCTTCTTTGACCTTTTTGGAGACTTCTTGGCTGGAGCCTCTGGAGTTTCCTCCACCTCGGGAGTGCGGTGGAACTTGGTGGCAACGAGGATTACGCGCTGCTTCTTGGTACCGTCAGTGGCAGTCCATTCTTCCGGTTTGAAGTAGCCCTCAACGGTGATATGCTCACCTTTTTTCAGTCGGTCGAAGCTGTCAAGGTTCTCGTTCTTGCGCCATGCCTCGAAGTTCATGAGTGCTGACTTGTAGACGGTCTCGCCGACGGCGTTCTTTTCTGGACGGCTTACGGAGAGTGCGAAGCGGGCAACCGATGCGGTGTCGAAGTTGCGAATCTGGGCGTCGTTTGCGATATATCCGCTGATGCTGAAGGTGTTTTCGATCTTTTTCATTTTGATGTTTTTTAGAAGTGAGTTAATTAATTTTATGTGCATTTCAGGGTGTGCGGCTTCAGTGGCTGCCAAGGGTTGTGCGAAACAATACTCTTGTCATAATTGAGCGTAGGGATACTATGGCAAGGAAGATTTTTCGTGCGTTCATTGGCGGAGTGACCGACAGTAGCGGCCACAGGACATCTCGATGTCGCGGCATACAACCTTTGCGCAGTAAAATGATTGGTCTCCTTCGCTCGGAAAAACATGTGGAAAAGATGCAATGAAACTCCCGGTATCAGCCAAATCAACAATAGCCTTGATTAGCCTACATCGCATAGTTCCGATTCTGCTGGGTAAACCCGTGGAAGGACCTAACCGAAAAATCATTGGCTCTCATATCGAAGCTTGGTGCAGAGTTACCTTGGCCGGGTTGACCTAAATGTATGGTGAGCCACCATTGGCTACAATAGGAAGGAGCTGCCATTGATGGAGAAGCGGCGTACCTCCAAGCTATCAATTGCAACTCCGAAAAGAGGAACCGTACCCAACCGGAATCCAATGAGAAACGGACTATGGTTGGCATATTCAAATAAGGGTATCGACGGGATACCCTATGCGGTGAGCGATGTTTATACAAATGTAGAGTGTGATGCCGTTACAAATGTTGACCCAAATGCGGAAGCGGATGCGTAGCCAAATGTGGAACGGATTGCGGAGTCAAATGGGTGTGCAAATACAAAGGCAAAAGAAAACCGACCCCATTGAGGTCGGTTCGTATAAGAGGGCGTACACGGATGTTCAATCCCATCGTTTTGGCTTTCGCCTGTTGCCAACAGTCATAGCCTTGGCAATTTCCTCGATGGATAGTTTGCCGTCGCGATGACTTTCCTCAACCCATTTTATCAGCTCCGTGCGGCGGAAAAGCAGTTCCTTGGATGGCTTATAGTAAGGTATGAGTCCTTTTCTGGCCATCTTATATATGGTAGGTTTGGCAAGATGCACCAGTTTGCAGGCCTCGTCTATACCTATAAACGATTCAGGTTCAGCCGGGAGCTTCTTGGCGTTTATCTGCTGCGACAGACTGCCCATATCCTGTGTAAGCCGGGATATCTGATCTGAAAGCGTGGCGATACGCTGCGGAATTTCTTCAAATGAGGGTATGTTATCCATAACAGGTTGTATTTAACGGTTCAATGGGTTATACGACTGCAGGGAATACATGAGGTATAAGCTCCTGGTCAAGAGGTATGAGCTTCAGTGTGAAGTTGCCTTCCTTATTGGCGAGTTTGGTCTGTACGGTATCAACCGACACATCATCAAGCATGGTCTTAAATGTGTCTTTCAGAAACCATGCTATCTGGATGTTAGTCCTTTTCAGTCGCTTGCCTACATTCCATCCGAAGTGGTACAGGTCATTGGATGTCACGCCGGCCATTTTATGCGTTATGCTACAGGCCGCATCTTTGCCCTGTGACAAAAGTTGAATGTTCTCAACGATGATATCTATCTGCTCAGCCGGCAGTTTCTTGCTGAATGTAAAGGTCGTATAGTCGGACAAGGATTTCATGAGCCAGTCATGAGCTTCTTCATTTCTCTTTGTCTCAAGGGTGCACATCTCATCATATGTCTCCCGGGAACTTCCGATTTTGACACCAGCTTTTGGTTGAGAAGACAATTTGATTGTAATCTTTGGTATCAGGTATGAGCCTCCAAGAAAAGAAATATATGAAACACCATATACCAGCACCACCATAAAGAACATTCGCATTACGGCGAGAGTACTGTCGTGTGTCAAGGTTTTGACTTCGGAATACTCATTGATTCCAAGCCAAAGCGCAATGATTGAAACAGTGGTGAATCCGGCCTTAATCAATGGTGATATGTTGAGACTTTTCATAATCATTGGTGGTTTTTGGTGATACAAAGTTCATCATTTTCTTTCTATTATAACGTATAAAAATCACCTTATAAACCGATGTTCCAATACATTAACAAGTGTATCAAAATATATTGTCCGCTAATGTCCGTCCGAGGAAAGCCAATAAACTTTTCAAATATGATATTGTCCGCGAATTACCGTTAGACGGACATATTACAGATTATATAAACGATACTATTGACATTATTTAACAGCGAAAGGACACCCAAAATGAGCGTCCTTTCCAAATAGGGTACATAATTGAGCACTATTTAAGTTTGATCCGGCCTACGGTCTCGCGTTTCTTTGAACTGACGAGATCCGCATAAATCTGTGTTGTGGTCACGTTCTTGTGTGTGAGCATCTTCGAGACAGTGTATATGTCGGTTCCTGCCGCAATCTGAAGAGTAGCGTATGTATGGCGGAAGCAGTGGAAAGTGATGTATTTGGAGATTCCGGCTTCCTTGATCCATTTTTTGAGTGGATAGTTTATCATTGAACGGCTTAACCCTTTGAACACCTTTCCCTCGCCACGCTCACCACATAACGAAAGAGCCTCTGTGCTTATAGGAAGCACCGCTTCGGTTTGTGTTTTCTGTGTCCTTATCCTTATGCACCAGCCCATGTCCGGTGCATTCTGGATATTTTCCCATGTAAGGCTCTCGATGTCGCTTATGCGCAGACCTGTCAAGCAAGAGAAGAGTGCAGCCTGCTTGAGTACGGGTTGTTTACATGGCGTTTCTGCCAGTTTGATCAGTTCCTCTTGTGTCAGAAACTCTTTTCTGACATCCTCCCATTCAATCTTTTCCAAAAAGTCATTGATATTCTCTTTCAGGAGTTTGTCCCGATAGGCAATCTTGAGCAAACCACGGAATGTGGAGAAATAACCCGCCACGGAATTACGGCATAGTGGCTGATGCTCTATGCGCAGATTCTTGGCGTTCAGCAGGTATTCTCCGAATTTCTTGCACAAATCGACCGTGACTTCACCAAATGTGCATTTGCCATTGACAAAGTTCTCGAAATGGCGATATACAATCTCCCATTTCTGATACTTCTTCTTGCTCATCTCCCGGAAGTAGGAGAGGAAATCCTCGTCCTCCTGATGACGGTCGATAAATCCGAACTGGCGGTTGATGATGGCCTCCTGCCGGCGACAGCGGATAAGCTCTCCCTTGTCAATCATTGTTCGGTTGTAGTCACGCTCGGTAGCGTTCTTTGGCTCGGCAAAAATATAAATTCCGAGGAACTCACGACGGCTTATCTTACCGGTGCGAGGATTGCGGATAGCCGGATAAAAGTCCAGATATAGAGAAAGGCGGCCTTTTGATATAGGTTTCTGCCGCAGGAAAACCTTTCCACATGTTGTAGCCATAGCTTGTGTTTTTGTTGCAAATTTGATTGGTAGTCATGCGGTAGCAAAGGTTATCCGGGAAAACTTTCGGATAACTTGCAACCTGCGGTTTATATCGATGGCGGAGCGAAAATGTTGGCAAACAGCGCATCAATCTCATCCTTACAGAGATAGGAGTATTTGCCGACCATTTTCCGCTTAACATTATAGGTCTTTACATAGTGATAAAGCTGATCGCGTGTCATGTTGAACTTGGCGGTTGCCTCTGCGATGCTGTACCACTCCGATTCCACCGGCTCGGCAGTGCCTTTTGCTGCATCAAAATGACGCTTGGAGTATCTGACCTCCTTGCCTTCCTTCTTCTTCGGAATACCGATTTTGGAAACAAATGAGTATATGGCAGGGAGGGTCATGCCGTACTTCTCCTGAATCTCTGCAACACTATACCATTCGGTGATCTCATCGACGGTAGTATTTTTTTTACCGAAGATTGCATCGCAATGCTTCTTGCTCCAATAGGTCTTGCCATGCTGAGTGACCTTGGGTATGTCATGTTGTTTCGCAGCTTTGAATAACCACGAATTGCTTATAGAGAATTTCTCCAACACATCTTTCGTGGTATAGAACTCGGTGATTTCTTCGTGAGCCTTCTTCCTTTTTAGAGGAGAAGAAATGTACGGATTTGTTAGAAGCATTTCTTCAATATCAGATTTTCTGATTCTTGAAATACGCCTTGTGAGCTTGTATGCTTTTAATGTCCCCCGTGTGACCATCGCATACATAGCCTGTTTGGATATACCAAAGTAACGGGCTGCCTCACGAAATGTCAGTAGCTCCTTTGAGTCAATTTGCTCATGGGTATCCTCCTCCACTTTTGCCTTAACCCTTGATTCGGTTTCTCTCTTGCGCTGTTCTCGTTTGGCATCTTTGTATGCCAGACTGCTGCATTGATGAGAACAGAATCGAGTAGTCACTTTTTGGGCGAGAAATTCTTTCCCACACCGTTCACAGATTTTTGTAATCCGTAGTTTACTTGTAGCCATCTTTTCCTACGATATACGTTTTATTTCGCCACTCATTTCGCCAATTTAGTCAACTACGGTCAACCATAGTCAACCACAGTCAACATCGTCTATCATCTCGCCAGAGTGGATTTTAGCGATTTGCGACGAGAGCCAAATGAGGTACAAAATCAAGGAAAAAATATATTGAAAACGACCACTAACGATTAAAATGCGATTGGTATAAAACAACGAAAGGCGCTCAAAATTAACGCCTTTCTGATATTTAGTGATATATTTTAATCTATTGTGATACGGGGTCTATTTTCCGATGCAGAAGCGGTTAAAACATTGATATACAGGTGAGTACAAACCTAATTCGTACAAGTTACGTGAATTTTCTATGGTTGCAAGTTGTTAACCATCTACTACTTAAATCGTTACAAGCCGCATTTGCCAAACCGACAACAGTGACTCAATGCAAAGGTAGCTATAATGCTCCGATTATCAAAAGGATATAACAACTTTAACATTCTCGACCATACGCCGCGCCGTACAAAACCGGCGAAAAGAGTGGTTAGATTTTGATTATAATCAACCGTCAAAATTTGAACAGAAATATATGTGATATTGTTTAGTGTTCAGATTTTGGCTGTCTTTTAATTGTTGAAAGTTCATTGAAGCAGTTAGAAAATATACCTGTTATCGCGGCGTCTTTCTTTCCTCACATTAAGGGGGCGACCAGAAAATCGGGTCGTCAGAGTGTTATACTCGTGAAATAATGTTTTCTGGAAAAATATTGCAAAAACATACGGCTAATTCAAAAAAATGCCGTAACTTTGTGCTATGAATAAGGAATCAGTACCTACGAATGGATTTATACTCCCGATTAGAGGCAGTCGTTCTTACCGAGAAATACTCCGTGAAGCCAGGGAAGGAGAAATCATAAAGGTTCGTAATGGTGTTTACGCGACGTTTGATGCACTTGCCAATGGTATGATTGACATCAATGCAATAGTACCTGACGGTATTCTATGTTTGTATTCCGCATGGTACCACTATGGAATGACTACACAAATTCCAGACGCTTATTATGTAGCGATTGAAAGAAAACGGAAGGTGAGGCTGCCGGAAGCTGTCGATATAACACTTGTTTACCAGAAACAAGATTTATTGGATATTGGACGTACAACAGCTATAATTGACGGCATTGAGGTGGCAATCTATAACCGAGAGCGATGTCTATGCGATGCGATAAAATATCGCAATAAAATAGGCATTGATGTTATGGCTGAAATCCTTAATTCTTATTTGAGTTATTCCCAAAAGAATCTCAACATTCTTCAACAATACGCAAAAGAGCTTCGTGTTTATAAGATATTGTCTAACTATCTTGATGTTAAAATATAATGGTTAAGAATATCGCTCATTCCCTGAAAGTCAAGCTCCTTAATCTGAGTGACCATGACAATCGCCGTTATCAACAGCTGCTTGTAAGATATATGCAAGAGCGATTTCTGTATAGATTATCAGAAAGTAAATATTGCAACAACTTCATATTAAAGGGTGGTGCACTACTCTATGCTTATAATGAATTTTTGCCGCGACCAACATTGGATGTGGATTTCATGGGTACTCATATCAGCAATGATAAGGCTGCTATTGTCGCAGCGTTTAAGGAAATAGCCTCAATAGAAGTTGATGATGACGGAGTGAGATTTTTGCCTGATAGTGTTGACGCATCGGACATCGCAGTAGAGCGTAAATATCCGGGTGTAAGAATAACTGTTGTCGGTCTCCTTGATACAGTAAGAAAGGAACTGACTTTTGACATTGGTTTCGGAGATGTGATAACTCCAAACCCTGTACACATGACCTATCCAACTATAATTGAAGAAATGGAGAATCCACGAGTAATAGCCTATTCGCTGGAAACGGTTATAGCTGAAAAATTTCAGACTATGGTAGAGAAGAGCGTTTTCAATAGCCGGATGAAGGACTTTTTCGACCTCTACCGAATAATTGGCGCAAATAGCTTTGATGAAGATACACTACTGGATGCTATTAGAGCAACTTTTGAGAATCGGCATACAGGTATTACTGCAGAAGAACCTGTTTTTTCTCCAGCCTTTGCAGAATATATAACGCTCGATAAACGTTGGAAAGCATATTGCAATAAAATCAAACTTGAGAACGCTCCAAAATTTCAAGAGATAATGGCAATAATAACCACTTTTATGAAACCCTTTTGGAATAGACTGACACGATGAAGATACAGTATTGCTCGGATCTGCACATGGAGTTTCATGACAATATGCGCTTCATGAAATCACTTCCACTGGAGGTGGCGGGTGATGTGCTTGTCATAGCCGGTGATATTGGTTACCTTGTTGACACGACAATTCCGCATCTTAGATTTTGGAAATGGGCTTCTGAAAACTACCGTCAGGTATTGATGGTTGCCGGTAATCACGAATACTATAACAACGGAGATATTGCAGCGCAAGGAGAGAGTTGGCAAAAGATGCTCTTGCCCAATGTAGGTTATTACCACAATAAGGTTGTGAGGATTGATAACGTGGATTTCATACTCTCAACACTATGGTCAAGAATACCATCTGTTGATGAATTCGCCATTCAGAATGGTATGAACGACTATGCCCAGATTCTTTACAACAAGCGTCGTCTTATTCCTCAGAACATCAATGATGAGTTTGAGAGAAACCTCGCGTTTATCAAGCAGTCTGTAATGGAGAGTGATGCAGAAAAGATTGTTGTAGTCACTCACCATCTCCCTACATTTGCCGCTCTCGACGAGCGACACAAAGGCAGTGTACTAAATACCGCCTACGCTACCGAACTCGGCAACTACATTGCTGACAGTCGAATCACTGCATGGATTTACGGGCATTCACATCACCGTACCGATCTGATGATTGGCAACACCCACCTTGTCAGCAACCCTCTCGGCTACGTCTTCTGTGGCGAAAATACCAACTTCGACGACTCTGCCGTTATAGGAGTATGAAATAATAAACTTCAACAACTAATGACATGAGATTGTAGACATAGGAATTAACTAAAGTATTATATATCTATATAACAGAAACATTTCTTGTGCAAGCTAACCTCGCCTGCAATTCGATGGGAATTATTAACTCGTATAAAAACATTTCATATGGAAACATCTTTTTTGAATTCAAACTTATTTCAGACCATTGTACTGATTCTTACATGCTACTGTTGGAATTGCATTATGGCAATTTAGAGCACATAGACGAAAGGAACTACAAAACGCAGTCTCAATTTTATTACTTCAAATTAAAGATATAGAAGCGAATATAGAATATATATCTTCTGAAGGACTTTTGAATGGAATGATTCAAGAAGTACCGATGCACTATTCAACCATAATTTTTGAAGAAAATCAATGGAATAAATATGCTCATAGTGTTGTCGGTCATCTTTCTCAAGAATCATTTGAGAAAATTGATACTTTTTTTAAGGTTGCACAACGAATAAGAGAACAGCAAGTTTATATCAAGCAAAAAATTCAGTTAGCTACAGAAAATAGGGCATTCTATTACTATAACCAGATATATAACAATGCTGTTATTGAGAGTCCTACTCAAAGCATCAAGTCAATTGTGGAACGATTTAATGACGCTAATATCCCTCCATATATTCAAAAGGAGTTAGCATTAGGATTAGAAAAGACATTGAAACAATATCATAAATTGACCGATGGCATTGCCTATACTGAGCTTATGAAACTAAAGTAAAAATTTTTCACATTCACTACGTTCTCTTTTTCTTATCAAGTTCTGCGTATAGAGCAGGGCGCAGTTTACGGTTGTATTCTTCGATCTCCTTTAATCTTGGAGAATTGGGAGGTATGACTTCATATCCTCCATCAAGTCCAGATTTAGGATCTTCATATAGTGTTTCGCCGTAGTGTTCCTTTAACTGTTGGCCTACTTCGTGACTTGTTATTTCGCCCATTATGTTTCTGATTGCCAAATCAAGCAGAAACATCGAGACCTTCAATTCGGCTGCTCCTTGTAGCCCGATACTGGTAAGCCAAGCATCAGCCAGTTTTTTTATTTCAGGGTTTTCGCTATGCGACAACTCCACCAGTTCTTTATATTTTTCTTTGTATGTCATGGTAAGTGATTATTCTGTATCCGATGAAAGAAGGTTGTCGTTGAAACGGTCGAAGTCAGACTGGAATAGGCGGTCTTGGATAATACGGTATTTCTCAAACTCCGACTCAGCAAAACTTTTGGCAAATTCAGCAGTTATCTTTCCGGCATCGGTTAGAACTGCATCGCCGGTTGCTTCAAGTATAATGTCGATTCGTTTCGCCCAATCTTCCATTGTCATGGGGATGTGACGCTTTGCCATTCGCTCTGCCATGTCAAGGACAGCATTGACAAGATGCCCCATATCTTCAAGCTCGTTCTCCTTGAGATAATTCTTGGAGATACTGACATCCGGCTTTACGATTTTACCATGAGGGGCGTTCTCCCACGTTGTCAGTCCCATGTGTTCTTTCTCCGCATCGGCTCTATCCACAATCAGTTCTGCTGCGGTATGTCCGTGAACTGCATAGTGCATCTTATTCTGAACCTTTTTGAAGAAAAGGCGTGTCGTCGGTGCATCACGGTTATAGTCAATCGCAGTAGAATATATATCTGTCAGCTTCTGATAGAAACGGCGTTCACTCAGACGTATCTCCCGAATCTCAGCCAACAGATGCTCGAAATAGTCCTCTCCGATAAACGAACCGTTCTCCATCCGCTTCTTATCAATCACATATCCCCGAATGGCAAACTGACGCAGTACGAAAGTACACCACTGCCGGAACTGCGTAGCTCGTGTGCTATTCACACGATAACCCACTGATATAATGGTATCAAGATTATAGAATGTTGTTGTGTAGTTTTTGCCGTCGGAAGCAGTTGTTTCCATTTTGGAAATAACTGAATCTTCTATAAGCTCTCCCGTCTCAAAAATATTTTTCAGGTGTTTGCTTATGGACGGAACACCCACATCAAAAAGCTGCGCCATAGCTTTCTGTGTACACCAGATACTTTCGTCCCGGTATACAACCTGCACACCATCCTCCTTCCCCTCAATCTGAAAGATCAGGAACTCCGCTGTGCTATTACGTATTACTAGTCTATTTGTTATAGTAAATTTCATCTAATTAAAAGTTCCATTTTTAATAATTTATTGAGCCAATAGACTGGTAAACATTGAATCAATTATGGCGGCATCATCTTTTTCCTGTGCATATGTTGCTCCAAACTCATCTCTATCGTATTCTGGCTCATCTTGTAGGACAGATGATCGTAATTCCCATAACGCATCGGAGAAATCAGTTATATCTATTTCATCTGAAATGCTTTGTAATGAATCTTCAAATTGTTCTACATCTGAGACTGTAGTCAATTGTTCCATTTCTGATTCAATCCGAGCCTCAAGGGATTGAACAAACTGACTTTCTGGTCTTAAGTCTACAACATTCCATTTCTTTAAAACTTGGATATATTCAACGTAATCATCAACTGATTTTGATTCATTTTCCAGTATATCAAAAATATCACTCTGATATAAGTCGTTTACGTATTGCCAATCTATATGCTTGGCTATTTCTATTTTAGTTGAGAAAAATAATGTTTCATCTTCAAACATTTCAATAGAAATATACTTTTCATAGAGTCCTGGGGTTTGTGAAAATAGTACTGGATTATGTTTGCGCAACTCCAAAAGGAAACCACCCATGGAAAATGTACCATAATATTTATTCTTGTCGTCTGTATATCCATGGCTACAAGATTGTGGCGATGAGGAAAGACGAATGAAACTTTCTTTTAAGGTGGTTTGAATCCGAGCATTGCTAACAATATCGGGGTCTTTGAAAGAACTTGATATATGAAGTTGTTCAGTGAATATGGCTCCCTTTATTAAAGACTCTAAAATTTCTAAATGGTTATTGAGATAATCAACTAAAAAATCCAATATGGATGGATTATGGATGCCAACAAGATTATGTTGTAAAATTTTGAGAAAGCAACCTTCCATCTTCTTCAATGCGGCTATCCATTCATGTTCATTCATATAAGTTACTTTCATATCTTCACACAAATAAATGTAAGCTCTTCTCCAATCAGATAGTCGAACTACACTAGGCAACATTGACAATAAGCATAGTGCTAATTTTTCACCATCATTCAATTTATCAAATGCACTTTCCCAAACAGAATAGGGCTTATTAAAAAAAGCACTAAATTCATTTATAAAATTTTGGTAGCTGACATGTTTCCATACACCTCCATGAATGAAAGCTTCTATAATTCTGGGATTGAAATTGGGATGATTTATTATCCTACGATATGCACGGAATTTTAATAGTTCACGTATGTATTCATTGGGTAAATTCTCTTTAGCAATATGATTGTATAGTATACGAGCTCGAATTATCTCCGTATAATCACCTAATTCTAAAGTGCATTTAACTAAATCAAAATTATTATTTTTGATTTTTTCATAATATCTCTGAGCATCTTTTAGGATATACTCTCTTGTCGTAAGAATAAACCGTTTGTTGTTTGACCTTTTAACAGCTTTAATGAAGCTGATGAGCCTACTGTCATAGTTGTATCCTTCAGGTACAAAGCCATTGCTACCTAGGAAATCATCATATAGGAAAATCTGTTTCTTCTCGTTACTAAATAATCTTAACCCATCCTCAAGATCAGACATATACACAAACTCATATTCATTGTCGTTTCCTAATGTTGAATAAACAAGAAAACGGGCCAATGTTGTTTTGCCGATTCCTGGGATTCCAGAGATTATAACATATCCATTTTCTTTTAATATGTGTGTAGCCTTATTCAAACTATCGTTAACTACATAAGTTTCTATTTCTTCCTGGATTTGGCTCCATTCAAATGTAGATTGGTTTACGACACTTGCGTTCACAATTCTATCAAGCACAGCGGTACTTGTCAACCATAATTTGGGAAATCCTTTTTCTATATCAGGATATTTCCCTAAAAAATTATTTAAATCATTCTTGCCCAGAATATCATCTGTTTTTCTTATATATGGACAAAATAATTGTTGTATTTCTTCTTTATTACCGGGCGTTAGTCCGACAGACGTGGCTATAATATATTTTTGTGGATTGAGTTTTCTTACTTTTGACACTTCTTTCTTAAGCTCGTTCATAAGACTCTTAAAATCCTTATAACGTTTGGCTTGAATTATTATAGAATTCTTTCCATATGTAGAACATCTTAAATCTATTCCTCCATCTCTTCCTTCTGTAAAGCATTCAAGATGAATTTTTAAATGCTTTTGAAGAAGGTCTCTCACAAGACATTCAAAATCACTGAATGATAGTATTGTGTTGAAATCGTAGGATGGCATAAGATGTATACGAGTTAATTCAATGCGTTAAAGTCAGATACTGAGTCACATCTGTTAAAAACAGATGCGTCCATATATTGGACGTTATCTATCAAAAGACTGTGAATGATGAAATTGGTAATGAGCATTATTATATTAATTTGTCGATAGTTGTGAGGTAAGGTGTATAGCGGTACTGACCCTTGCGCTCAAACTCATAGGTATTAGGATCAATATCGGAGACTGGCTCGAAGTCAACTATTTCGAAACCGAGGTAATAGTCGCCGGATGGCGAGAAGCCAAGAGCTTCAAGCGCCGGTTTAGGGTAGAATTTAGGACCATCGCCTTTAAGACGCACAAGCTGCCGCTCGTTGTCATGATGAAGGTGGAAAAGGCGCGTGAGTTTGACCCCTTCGGGCATGCGGGATTTGACCCCTCGGGCATAATAAGATTGACCCCTTAAAAGTCCTGGCGGCGGGGGTCAATTTTATTTTACCTCAGTTGTTGTTTCAGGCCTTTTTCGCCTTGAGTTTGCGCATGCTTTCGCCTGTAAGCTCGATTGAGTGCGCTGAGTGGACTATCCGGTCGAGGATTGCGTCGGCCACCGTCGGGTCTCCCACCATGTCATACCAGCTGGATGAGGGATACTGCGAGGTTATTATGATGGATTTGCGCTCGTGACGGTCCTCGATGATGTCGAGCAGGATCGGACGCTCCTTGGCGTCGAGCTGGACAAGGAACAGGTCGTCGAGTATCAGAAGCTGGCATCGTTCGATTTTCTTGAGTTCAGCCTCAAGACAGTTCTTGACCTTGGCCACCTTGAGCAGTCCGAGAAGCTTGGCTGCGTTGGCGTAGAGTGTGCGTATTCCTCTTTTGCAGGCCTCGTGCCCCAGGGCACAGGCGAGGAAGCTTTTGCCCGTGCCGGCAGATCCTGTTATGAAGAGATTCTGTCCGTTGCGGATGAAGTCAAGGGTAGCCAGACGTTCCATCTGGTTGCGGTCAAGACCGCGGCTGACCGTATAGTCGATTTCCTCGAGGTATGCCTTGTAACGGAACGAAGCGTTCTTTGTCAGTCTTGTCACCGCTGCCTGCGCGCGGTAGTCCCACTCGCGGCTGAGCAGCATGGACAGGAAGGAGTCCGGGGTCATTGCCTGGGCAGTGGTTCCTGCCAGACTCTCGCGGAAGGCCTCGGCCATTCCGTGCATTTTCATGCGGTTCATCAGATCCAGCGATATTGCGTTCTGGTCCGGCTGCTGGCTCACCGGCGCTGTCTTGTCATTTGTTGTCATTGTTGTTTACGTTTTCTTTGTTGTTGATGCTGTAGTATTCGCGCCCCCGGATGTTTTTGTGCACAGGCGCGGGGGATGATTGCGCCGGGGTATGGACTGTTCCATCCTCGCCGGGAAGGAAGTCGGCGTCATCGCCCTGTTCAAGGACCTCACGCAGCGCCTGATATCCGTATTCAGATTTCTGCGAGGCGCATACACATGCCGCTATGAGCCGGTCTGTTCCATATTTCTTCTCGAGCGACAGTATCCCCCGACAGCTGCTGAAGGATTTTGGCGGGTACTGCATCCGTCTGTCTACTTCTCGTAGGTAATCCAGAACGATATTGTCAATCTCCGCCGCACGTTGGAAGAGTTCCTCGAGATCCTTGTCGTAAGGGCCGTAATGACCGGGCAGGTTGTGCTCCTTCCTCCACGAGTATGTGTAAGGGATGTCGCATCTGTCGTGCGTCGCCACGAGGTTCAGACCGCAATATATCTCCACTGTGTCGGCATCGTAGAGGATGACAACACGCTTGCCCACATGTTCGCGGGGAACGCTGTAGTGGTGCTTGAACAGGGATACGTAGCAGTTCTTGCCGACTGTCATCAGTTTGCGTTCCTTCATGACAAACAGTTTCTCGGGCAGGGGGCGGAGAAAGTCCTTCTCCCCGCGAAGGAAGATGTCACGGCGCGACAGTTCACGGCCGGCCATCGGCTTCTCGTTGAAGTCCAGCAGCGATATGTGTATCGCCGTGTTCAGCTCATCCAGAGAGTTGAAAACCATTCCCTCGATATCAAGATAGACTGAACGGTACAGGAGCTTGACCGCGTTCTCGACAAGTGCCTTGTCCTTTGGATGGCGTACACGCGCCGGGTATACGGCACATCCGTAATGTTCGGCAAAGGCGGCAAACTCCTCGTTGATTACCGGTTCGTTACGGTCGCTGGTCTTCACCGCCGCCTTGAGATTGTCGGGAACGATGGCCGCCACAACACCCCCGAAGTACTGAAAGGCGTTCTGACAGGCCTTGATCAGGTCTTCCTTGCGCTGGGACCATACGGCCTCGCAGTAAGTATAATGACTGAACGGAAGTATGGCCACGAACACTTCGGCCTTCTTGACCTCGCCCGTCATCTCGTCGACAACCGCGAGTCTGTCGCCCGCGAAGTCGATGTACATCTGGTCGGCGGCGTAGTGCTCGACATGACCGACGACAGTGGTATGGAATCTGTATTGTCTGACGGTGCGTTTGAACACAGATTCCTGAAAGCCATCGGGATGACCTTCCCGATACTCATTGAAGAGCTCGCGCACGGTCATTCCCTTGCGTGAAAGACGGGCGACATAATCCGGTATCAGCGCATCAAGTTCGAGCTGACGCTGCGAAGGCTCGCGATGACGGAACTCCGTGCATCCGAACATGTCACGGAGTTGCTCCTCCGTAAGTTCAAGCAGCTGATCTGTAGGCTTGCCGCTTGAAATGAACAGCCGGACGTACTTGCGCACTGTGTTGCGGGAAATGTGAAACGTATTGGCCGTCTCTTTTATTCCCATTCCGACTGCGTAACATCTCAGGATGTTTTTTAATTTTGCAATCATATTTTGTAGTATTTGACATTGAACCCCGCCGTGCCAGGACAAGGATTCTCAAAACTACAAAAAAATTCCCCTGCCGTATCATCGACAGGGGTCATTTTTATTTTGCCCGAAGGGGTCAATCTTATTATGCCCGAAGGGGTCAGTCCCGCGTGCCCGAAGGGGTCAAACTCACGCGCCTTTTCCAGCGCAGTTTAGATTGCAAAATTACGAAAATTTTTCGAGACTTCGGCTATTGGTGACAAAGATAATCAGCAGCAGCATGGGCAAAAATCAGGCAAAAATCAGACACACCAAGGTTAAGAATGGTTGTTATTGCCGTAAGACTGCTCTGATTCAGGCTCGGCAGCTATGGATGGTTTACCCATGTCAGTCTCTATAAGGTATGATTGGGTCGGATTGACAATGCGGTCATAAAGGTGTTTGAGATATTCCTCTCTCCCTTTAACAGTTTTGATTTCACACTCCCATACCCGGATTACTCGCCATCCAAGGGCTTTCAATTCAGTTTCGTTGCGGACATCTCTGGCAATATTGCGTTCAATCTTCTCTTTCCAAAATTCGACATTGGACTTTGGCAACCGAAAATGCTTGCATCCTTCATGACCATGCCAGAAACAACCATTCACAAAAATTGCCGTCTTATACTTTGGGAAGACAATATCCGGAGTGCCCGGCAACTTTCTGCCCTGAACACGAAACCGCAGACCCCGAGAGAAAAGATACTTTCGAACAATCATCTCCGGCTTAGTATCTTTCCCCTTGATAGCCGCCATATTACGGCTCCTTTCCTCAGTAGTCTTTATATCAGTCATTCTCAGGGTAATGCGGCAAATCAACACCCATCCTCTGAGCATACGAAAATGCATAGTTGATTAGTCTTTGGGTATATTCAATCTTCTGGTTGCCTAAGAATGTTAATTCGTTATTCTTGCCGTTATTTAAGACGACTCTAATTGGATGCCATTTGTGAAATTTCTTTTGAGATTCTAGGTGAATTGTAAAGAAGCGTCTAGACCATTTTATTGCCAATTCTGAGGATATGAATGAATACCATTCCTTCTCGGTGGATGTCAGAGCCTGTTTTAAATCAGCCTTATGCCCATGTAGAAAAGCATAGTTATGATTAATCTTTTTGGGTTCTTTACAGTCACAAGATTGAGTAATGCATATTACGTACTCATCGATTCCATTAGAGGGATCGTAGGGGGTGGCAAGTGCAAAGATATCACCAGTCTGAATGGAATGCGTATCCTCAAATTGATTTTTATCTGTAAAGGTTAAAAAGCAATTCAAATTACACAAATCGCGTTGCGAGGGGGCTTTAGCCATTGGGGCTTCCTTGAAAAGCTCATGAATATACTCCTTACTTGTTGTAGAGAGTAGAGAACTTTTTAGTAGGCCAGTTGTGCAATTGGTGAAATATTGAATAAATTCATCCGCTTCATTATAAGACTTTGCATGGAATAATAGGGCCTGCTCACTAATCCCGCCTAGGTTCTTCCCCCATTGTGAAATCTCATCATTCATTATATTTCTCAAAATAATTGAGAAAAGAAATGTTCTGATGTTTGTAATATTTAATACCGATTCCACAATTTTATCAAATACATCTTTAGGCATAACAGCATCCTGAACCCCATCTCCATCAGTCCTTGATCCCTTATGAAGAATAACTAAAATAGTGTTATCTATCTGAATGGAATTAGGTGTTAAGGGCGCTGTCTCATGAGGATTATCGGAATATAATGCCTCATTCACAGTGATACACGTATCAAGCCAAGACATTGTTTGATTGATATCTTGAAATCCTTCATCTAGAACGAGCCTATTAATTAATCGGCAAAGCTTACCCTTGACAGTTTTGTGCATATTTTCATCCAACTTTTGGGCAATATTATTTTTAATATCCTTAATCTTGGTTGGATTTAAAGAAGTTCCTGAAACACCGTGCTTTAGTAAAGACCAAACTTTGTCTCCATCGAAGTCAAGCTCGTTTTCTGCACAAAACTCATCTAGATTCTCTAAGATATTTTTTTCAATATCACTAAAGTCTTGTCGGTATTTCGAAAAGGCTCGCAAAATCACCTTACAGATATTCTCTGTATCTGTGTTTTGAGTGTATATTACGATATATCTTAGGGTTTTACTATCGACGCCAGCTTCGATAATTTTTAGAGTATCTTGGTACTTAATCTGCTCACTTGGGTTGAGCTCCCAGTCTAAAATTAAAAGATCCCTATTCTTAAAAAGAACAGGAAGTAGTGTTTTGATATCCCCAAAGTTTGTGTAACGATATATCTCAAGATTGCACTGATGTTGGTTCCTAAAGCTATCACGCATTGATTTAGGGGCATCAAGATTCCTGCCTTCTGTATCATACGGAGCGCAAAATTCATCATCAATACAAATTGCATTGCTAATTGATGACGATATTATATCTCTTTTCCTTTCATCGGTAATCATAATGAAATAGAATTAAGTTTAATGATGAAACACGCCCCATTTAGACGGTTGTATTCAGTTGCATTAGTTGCATAAATGTCCATACCGATGCTTTTCAGGCTTTGTCTAGCTAGATATAGACCGATTCCTCGTCCATTATGTTTTCTGGTGAAAAATAATGTAAAAATATCTTGTATGATTTTATCGTCAATCCTTTCACCACTATTCATGACCACTATCTCATTGGTATCTTGCTGATAATCCATCCGAATAACTCTTCTGGTAGAGGGAATTAGCCAATAAAGAGCATTGTTTATGATATTTATAAATACTGAATATATCACTGATTCATAAGTGAAAAATTCATAATTGTCAAAATTTGCAGTTGACTCTATAGTTACATCTAAATCTTTTATTCTTTGACTGAAGAATGTACACATAGAATCCATTATATGTCTGCCTGTGAATACAGTACGTTGTTTTTTTGCTGTTCGATACAAAGGCTGGAGCATTTTATAATTAGCCTCCATATGTTCAAAAGCAACAGAGAGTTGTTTGTACTGACTAGCCGTTTCGGTATGGATTCGCGAATATTCTTTAAAGTAATTCAGAGAATTAGCCATCTGGGCATGCAGTGAATACAATTCATGATCTATGATTTCTGCAGAGATACCAAGTTGGGCTAGCTCATTTGTAGCGTCGAGTCTTTCTTCTAACTCGTGATATTTTGATTGATACCATTCTAGTATGACTTCCTCATCAATGTCAAGGGATAAAGATTCTATGTGAGAAACAAACGGTGCAAATTGATTGTCTATCTTAGTCTTTATTTCCTCTCTATACATCGCTACTTGTTTTATTGCATCTTCATATTCAGACGGCAAATTCATAGGCGGAATGGACTCGGAAACCATCTGCTTGAATTGTTCTGTGAAGCTACGGCCCTCATTCGATAGCAAAATCTTATGAGTATCAGAAATGGCAGAAATTCTTGATATATATTGGTTGGTTAAAGCTGAGATTTCACGTAAAGAATACAGATATTGATTTTCAAAATCTTTTTTGAGATTCTGAACATCAAAACGCTTGCGTATTTGTGCAATTGCATTCTCACAAGATTCGAAATTGTCGCATATCGAATCGTATGTGGCTTGATACTCTGCTAACTTACGTTCCTGAGTAGAAGACAAAGAAATACGTTTGGGAGAAATTAGTTTCAGCGAGCGCAATCTTTCTTTCCTATCCAACAACGAATTGCTAAGTTTCAGATATTGCTCGTATGTTAAATTTAATAACTCCCCTTTATTTTCTAGTTCGGCTTTTAGAGAAATTATTTCTTGCTCAATGAATATTATCTCCTCTTGATTGGCTTTGAGCTGTTTATTGAAGTTAGCTTTTGTTTGGCGGTTGCGTTTCTTTTCTGCTTCTAATATAGCATTATGTCTTTGCCGTATTGCGTCCAACTGTTCAGATCGAGCATTAACTTCATCGTGCTCTGTAGATTTCAGGAAATTCTTGGCTATATCAACAAATAGGGCAATAAGATCCTCTTTAAGCTCTTTATAGGCTTTATTCTCTATCATACCTTCGCGCCCTGCCTTATCCTTTAAAGATGGATTCCCATTTCTAGTAATGGCAATATAACCAAACATATTTCTATGACTGAAAAAATAGTAGCCAGCTTTTTTAGATCGACGTTCCTCAAATCTCAGAAAGTCATAATCAGTCCTGCCGTATGGCAAAACCCTAAAACGATCACGATATATATATAGGCCTCCATACTTTTCCGTTTTTGACGTGATTAAATCATATTGTTCCTCAGATAACATTGATGCTTTTGAAACACCTTCCATTTGGCCTAGTTCAAGGTCTAATGACCCGTAAGGAGTCTTGCCTGGCTTTCGTATTGGGCGGAAGGTGTACTGGTATGTTTTCTGAAAAATACGGATTGAACCTATAAACATTCCGTTCTCATCAATTTTTCCTCTTATATGATGATCAGCATATTTAAAGTCTTCCTGGTCGAAAAAATCACTAATTATATTATACTTGCCTGTTTCTGTTAAGATGTTGAATGAGGTTGAGAAATCCGGAATTTCTTTAAAGACATTAAAAATCCCTGTAAGAGAGCGCTGTATTTCAAGCACTGAATTACTTGAATCTCCTAATGGAGAATAACCTATTAAGTCTATAAGTTGCTCATTCGGATTGCTTATTATGAATTTTGTCCCGTGACTGGATATGCCTTGGAACAAATTTGTAAACTCTATTATTAAACTGTCTGGGATAGCGAAAAAGGTGACATCATTAATTATCTGTTCTCTTAATTCTTCCTGTCCATCCCATGTTAAGTCTGAGGGTTTGTCCGAGTTGAAATTTTCAAGGAACTCTAATTTCATTTTTGAAATTAGAGAATTTAAATCATCACCGTCATTGAAAGTATGGCAAGGAATATTTACTTCATCAATGAATAGGTTATAATTCTCAAGAATTCTCCAATCAATGAATACTGCCTGACATATATCATTTTCTTTTTTTGTCAACATCAGCATTGGAGATCCTAAATATGCTACCGATAGGCGTCCTATGCCTTTCTCACCCATCGGTATTCGTTGCGGCAAACCAAAAGTTTGCGCTGGCATATAATTGTGAAGCCCCCTTGATTTAGAATCTGTGCCGAGAACAATCCATTTTGAAACTATATCATCATAGTTCATCCCCCACCCATCATCAGAGAGGCAGAACAGAGGCTCATTTACATCCTTATATCCCGGGATATAGAGGTCGCAAGAAAGGTTCTTGGCATATGCATCATAGCCGTTCTTCCAGAGTTCAGAAATTGCAGTAGGTAAATCTGCTATCTGCCCTTTGCCTAATAATTCGACAGCTCTTGCTTTGGTTTTAAAATTAGCCATGATATTCGTTTTGTAATATTAAGAGGAGTTCACCTAACCGTCGTGCATATTCTGGAGGGACTGCATTGCCAATAATGCGTGCATTTACTGTCATATTGCCACCTCTGAATACATATGTGTCGGGGAATGTTTGAAGTTTGGCTCCCTCCCTTATGGAAAGACCTCTGTTTTCACAAGGGTGGGCAAATCTACCACTAGTTATTTTAATGAAGTTTGTAGTTATGGTGGATGATGGACGGTTCCAACGCAAACGGCCATATACGTCTCTAAAGCTATTGTCTTTTCCGATATAGCATTTTAGTTGTAACTCCTCGTCATCTTTCCATTCCAATCTTGAACCTCCATTTTTGGATGTTCTTAGCAGACGCTTCATATTAATGGGGGCTAACCTCATAGTTGAATGCATGAAATCAGAGGAGTCCGTGTATCCGGCAGGAATTCTTTTTAAACCTTGTTTTGTTCCAATAAATTCAGATAAAAGTTTTTGTCTAGAGTCTTTCTCTGGCATTCGAACTTCACCTAAACGTGACGCCACCAATGAGAAGCGACGACGAGTTTGAGGAACGCCATAATATGACATATTGACGATGTCATACTTCACATGATATTCATGAGTTTCTAAGAATCTGATAAATTCTGGAAATGCGCTATCTTCTCTTGATAAAAGACCAGGTACATTCTCAACTAGAATAAAGCCCGGATTATAGTATTCCACAAATCTCATGAAATCCAATAGCAAATCCTTCGAAAGCTTAGATTTTTCTCTAGTTGTATTTATTATGCTATAATATTGGCATGGGCTACATCCAACTAATAGAAGTTCATCATCATTTCTTTGGATACCAAATTCTGTCTCGAAATAATCAAGAGGTAAAGCTTTGATATCGGCACACACAAATCTGGACCCGGCGTTATTGGACTCATAAGTTGTTTCGCAGTCCCTTGCCAGATCAACACCAGCAATGACCTCTATTCCTGCATCTCGAAGGCCGTAGGTCATTCCGCCGCCTCCACAGAAGAAGTCTATTGCACGAATCATGTATGCTCTTTTATCTGCATCATACTAAATTTTCCGCAAAGTTACAAATAAAATCTGAGATAGTCATCTTTACGTTCTAGGAAAAAGCGCCTCCTACTCAAGAAAAAGCGCCCTGAAAAAGCGCCCCGGCAAGAGGGTGAGTCTTGTCGGGGCGTTGGGTGGGGTTACCTCTTAATAGAGGCGGATGCAGGTTACATCGGCGGTCTGGACGGTCGCGGGATGGCCGAGCTTGTCCTTGGAGAAGCCGATGGCGAAGTGCTGGATGTGGTGTGTCGTGCCGAGTTCTTTGAGGAACAGGATGAACTTACCCAGTTCTTCAATGAGCCAGTTCTCATCTTTGATTGAGGTGGCGGAGATGAGCATCATCACGTTGTCGGGTAGGTTGTAGAGGCCGTCAGAGTCCGAGAGGATGACGAGCGAGGGGGCAAAAACTGCGTCCTTCGAGAAGAAGCTTGCGCCGTTGGCGTAATCTTGATAGCTGAGGTTGTCTGGCGGAGTGCCGTAGTTTTCGGCGAGATATTTCTCCATGTCGGCGAAGGCTGCGCTGATGCGAGGGTCGCTTACGACCGATATGTCGGTGGGCGGTTCTGCGCTTGTTGCAGCGCTGGTAGCGGGTGTAGCCTTGCGGTCGAAGATGTTTTTTACACGCGAGATGAGGTTGTTTAGTGCTGTCATTTTCTGGAATTTTTGTTGTTGGTTTTGGAATTGAGTTCGTTGATTTTTTCTTCGAGGCGATGCTTCTGGTCGAGGGCGCGGGCGGTTTCCTGCACACGGTCTTCGTAGTCTTTCACCTCTTCTTCGATTTGCTTGACGCGTTCAGGGTCGCGGAACCAGCTCTGAATGCTGTCAAGTCCTTCGGAGTTGACACCACCATGCATCAGGATGTAGTGATACTTGATGTCGGAGATACGGGCTCGTTCGATGCGCGACTCCTGCCAGATAGTGGCAGCTCCGAAGAAGATGAAGGTGAACACCGAGATGAACATTGCGAGGTAGACTTGCCATGATTCCTTGGCGATACGGATTGTCTTTTCAATCTTCTGCACCGGCGGATTGGCGGTGAAGTTGTCAATCTTATTGGTGATTTCGGTCTTCAGGGCATCGACAGATGTAGTCAGATTGCTTCCTATTTCGCTGACCGTCTGCGTCTGGGTTTCGATGGATGTCTGCATCTCATCGACTTTCTCTGTGACGGCTGACGTTATGGTGGTACCCATGTTGTTCAGGTCGTCGGCGGTGGCGCAGTTGAGTTGCGACTCCTTGATTTCGGTACACGTACCGTTGATTGTGCTGAGGTCATCAGCGATGTTCTGGAGAATATTCTCTGAGAAATTTTCAAGATTTTCTTTCATGCTTTTTCTGTTTTTGGAATTACACACTTCTGCCTCTTTTTCTCTTTTGGCGGCGTTTCATCTCGTTGATGAATGCCTCCTCTTCCGGGTCATAGGCAGGTCCGACTTGGAAGAGACCACCGAGAGTGTTGCCGAGTCCTTCGACAATATCGGCACCGGCTTCGATGATTTTTGCTGTGGCACCTGGTTCCTGTTTAGGCTGCTGTCGCATCGGTTTTGGCGAGGGCGATGCCGGCTGGGACTGTCGGTTTTTGTTCCGGTCAAGAGCCTTGCAGATGACATCGTAGGAGCATCTGCCGTTGCGGTCAACCTGCGAAGCCTTGAACTTTTGCCCGTCCTTGAAGTAGGAGAGACCATCGACTTCGGTAGAGCCACGTCGGAATTTTTTTCTTACCGTTACACCTTTTTGTGCGAGTTCGCGCTGAAAAGTTGTCCAGTCCTTTGCCGATCTTTTGGCGGCTTGAACGGCGAGATAAATCTCCTGTCGGATTTTCGGCCGTCCTTTAAGACGCTCCGTTTTCACTTGGTCTTTGTTCTCACCATAGGTCAGACCATACTTCCTTTTCATCTCGTCGCAGATCTCGTTGTTGCGATAATATTCGAAACTGTCGCTTACACATTTGCCGTCATTATCCACCCGATTATAGACGATATGGCAGTGCGGATGCTCCTTGTCAAGATGCCGGACAATGATAAACTGGGTGTTTTTGATGCCCATTTTATCCATGTATTCCAGAGCGAGTTTCACCATAAAATCATCGTCAATGCGCTCGGCATCTTTAGGAGAATAGGACAAAGATATGTGTCCGCACCAGTGCTGAACCCTGCTGTTGAGATGTCGCTGGCACTCAAAACCGTCGATAATATCTTTCGGCGTGTCGGTCAGCAGACCCTCGGAATAGAGCAGACGAGCCTCTTTGTTTTTCTCTTTCAGCGCGAGAGCATACTCCACGCAGCCGGAAAAACAGCTTCCTTTAGTTATGCCTCCAATCATAAGACAGTCTTGTATAAAGCGTTTTTATCTCCTTGCTCAGTCCTTTGAGAGACCACTCCACGAGCTTGAACCCCGCTTCGTTGGCTTTCTTTGCAAGCTGATTCAGATTATTTGCCATGCTCCCGATCTGACGCAGAATCGCCATGTCATCGGGTGTGGCTATTGCCGTAACCTTGGCGTTGAGCAGAGCGTGGCGCCAGAAGTCTGACAATTTTCTGCCTGATTTTCGACAGTACTCCTGCACGGTCTTATACTGTTCTTCATTGAGCCTGACACTGACAACGTATGACTTGCCAGACTTCTCGGATGCTCCCGGAGGAGACTTTTTTCTTCTTGTGAATGTCATTGTCTTGGGATTTTGAGATTCGACATTGTGACCATCGGGAACGGACTCCAACCGCCCGGTAACGGAGGATGCAAGGTCGGAAATGTTTACATTGCCACTACCTTGCTATCCTCCTATTCCTTACAGAATATCCGGATACCGGCGTTGCCGATGGCTTCGCCATTTTCACTGCCTTGGGGCAGTGGTCAGAACGATTTACTGATTAGTGTGAACCAGCCTTCATAGTTGGCGGCGTTATTGTCAAGATGCTCATTGATGATGTGCTCGACAAAGTTGCTGACGCTGTAGCCGGGACCACCGAAGAATCGGGCAGTGCGCTCGACACGGTCAAACGTGTCGTTGCTGATTGCTACCTGATGCTTGTTGTCCTTGCCGAGTTTAATCGGGGCAAAGAAGGCGGTGCGGTAATCTTCGAGTTCGCTCTTGCGCTGCTTGGCAGTGGGGCGAGGTGGCTTTGACTGAGCAGCTTCGCTCTGTTCTGCGATGGGCTGAACTTCGGGGGTGGTAGGATTTTCCATAGTTTCAGAGAAAATTGAATTGTTAGACATACCAGTCATTTCGGATGACTGAGGATTTGAGATTTTTGATTGTGCCATTTCATTCAGATTTTAGTGAGCTTTCGCTCGGTTTGTAATCTTCGATGCCTACGAGTTCCAGCTGTAGCGCGTCAACGAGTTGCCGCAGTGCCGGATTACGTTGCATCATTTGTTCAAGGATTCCGTGTGGAGTTTGCTCGGCGATTAAGAAATCGGCAATGTCAAGACCTTGCTCTCGCTGGTCATCGGTAGCCATCTGTTCAAGCGATTCAAACAGAGTTGCCTTGATTTCCGATTCTTCGAATAGCGTCAGTTTCTTGCGCCAATCGTCAGTAGCGTTAAGGTCGGGCACCAGCATCACCTCTCTGCCTCGGAGTGCTTGGATTGCCTCGCGGTTGAGACAACTGCACTTGCCGCCTGTGGCAAGCCACAGATATTGCGGAAGGTAATGAGTTGCGAGTATTGCCGTCTTTTCACTCTCCACAATGGCAACCGGCTTGTCGCGGATGTATGGGAGCAGATGCTCACCGAAGAAACATTGGGTTAACTTGAAGTCGGGCAGTTTCAACACCGAGTGTACCCAGTGGATGTGCGGAAACGGCTCCTGCACACGGTGACCGGTCAATCGGTCATACAGCATAATCTTACCACCACGGACATTGCCGTCAGCCGCGATTTGCCAGAACACCGTGGCACCGTGCCAATGCTTCGATGTGCCTACGCGATACATCTCCATCAACCGCTGTGCTTCATCACTCCCGATTATCGCTGCCACGAAGGCGAAGAGATTGTTCCGGTCGTAGCCACGCATGGTGGCCTCTACCATTGCATCATCAATCCTGTTCATCGGGAGTAACTTTGTTAGCGGAGTAACACGACAGCTTCTTATACCACCCTTGGCGTATGCGACGGAAGATAGTGTTGAGATTGCGGGTGAGGAACATCTTGAATGTGTGGTCTTTCATCCCGAACCGCTCGGCTATACGGATGCCGTCAGCGGTCGAAAATACCTCGGAGAGATGTTCATACACGGTGCGGTGCAGTTCATTCAGTTTCTCCTCGCTGATGCAGGTGAGTACACTGAGCGCGTTGCCTCGGAAATATTCAGCCAATTCGATCGCTCCTGCCACGTCGTCATCTTCGATGTCCGAGGGGCGCGGTTCTTCCTCGCTGACAGCCCAGCGAACAATCCGGAGTATCAGGCAGAACCGGAGTACATAGATTTCGAGCTTGCAGAAAAAACTGACCACATTGTCGCTCATCTCGTTGTCGCATAGAGCGGCATTCTCATGTTGCCATTCGTAGAGTCTGCGCTTGGCATCTGCAGTGAACCGCATGACCATGGGCATTGGCTCCTTTTCCTCGTTTACCACACATTCCACCGAGAGAAGTCGGTTGAGTATGCGCTCCCATTCACGGTCGAGGTCGTCGCGCACTTCATCCTCGTTCCATCTCGGCTTGTCGTTGCTCTTGGTCATTGCAAAGAGTATGCGGTCAATAAACCCATTGGCGGCTCTCTCACCGTTGGCAAGTTCAGTGAGCAGACGTTTCTGGATTGTTCCGACCACCGAGATGAACGGACGCTTGATAAAGATTGAGTTCTGACAATTCTTGCGGTCAGACATTGTTGTGCTGCCGTTGAAAGCCGAAAGCCAGAATTGTTCCTCTGAGCCGGTGTTGTAGCGTGTGAAGTTCTTGAACCATGCCGACAGCTCATCAACCCAGAGGCATAGGCCACGAGGATTGTGGGAGTGAATGGCACTGAGACCCTCCTGCGTCACATCCGACACGAGGTATCGCAGACGCTTAGGCTCTTTCGGGAATTCATCCAGTCCGGCACTGATGCGTTCCTTGCGACTCATCGCCACAGCCTGCTGATACTCGCAATGCTTTTTCTGAAACTCCTGATTGTTTTTCCAGTCGGCATTGACAAGCGGACGCATCACGAATGTAAGCGGGAGTGACTTGCAATCTCCGGGACGTCCGACAATCGCTATATACACGATTGCCGATTCCTGCCAGTTGCGTTTCACCTCGACGCGGTGGGTATTGCCGATTGCCACGGATATGGCGGCAATCATAGCCGATGCTGTGTAGTCAATTGGGAAACCACAGGTGGTGTTGAGTTCGAGTATAATCCGTTGCATCTTGGCAGGGAACACCTGCAACGGGAAATCACTATCGGATGTCTTGACGTGATTCATCAACGCGCTGATCACAGAGTCCGGGGTAATATTCTTTTCCATAGGCTCAGAAATTATAGCCCCCGCGGGGACGGCGTTTCATACCGGCAGTGATGGCCGCTGCGGTTTCAGCGAGGGATGGAGCGGCGGAGTGTTTACGGCCGCCCTCGATCCATGCGTATATTTCATTCTCATAAAAATAGAGGAGCTTGCCGCGCTTATAGCTCGGAATGGGGTCATTCGGAGCTTTGACCGCGCGGTAAAGGGTGGAAAGTGACTTGCCTATTATCTGGCAAGCCTCTTTCGCATACACGAGTCTGCGTGAGGGCTTGGCTTGTTTGGAGTGGCTTGCGATGCCTGCCTTTTCAAGCAGGTCAAGCACTCGGTCAAGTTTCTCGGAGAGACCGCTTACCACATGTGGCAGCTGGTCGAAAGTTGGTGTTGATGTTTCCATATCAGTACGGGGTTGAATTGTTTTACGGAAATAGAACCGCACTGATTGAAAGTGAGTTGTCAGTGTCATACGGACACCTTGAAATAACCGAAAATAACCTCATTTGATCCTGTAAACTATTGAGTATCAATTCGGGTCGTGCATAAACTTTTCAAGTGGTGATTAAATGAATTTTAGAGTGATTTGATGGTTAGGATTACAGATAACCTAAATTTAAGCAATCTTGACTTAATGCAATATTAAGTTGCCCGATGTCGGGTTCGATGGAAAGATGTAAGTTTAGACAAAACAAACTTCACAAATTTGTGAAGTTTGAAAACTGTTTATATCTTTGCATCGTAATACAGTTATATGATAGCTAACAATCTTACTCCGTTTGAACCCACTCATCCGGGAGAACTTATCCGAGATGAACTTGAGGCAAATAGTCTTACTCAGGCAAAACTCGCCGAGAGTATAGGTGTAAAGCCTTCTCTGCTTAATGAGATAATCAAAGGGAGAGAGGGGTTAATACCGAAATAGCTTTACTTATAGAAGCGGCATTGAATATACCGGCTGATTTATTGCTTAATCTGCAAAGTGATTATAATATGCAGATGGCGAAGTCAGACGCATCTTTTATGAAGCGTCTTTCTTCAATTCGTAATATTGCGGCAGTGTTGTAAAGTATTGATTTTTGAATGATAGTTATTGAAACAGACCGATTGATTCTTCGCTCGTGGAAGCAGGGGGATTTACCTTTGTTCGCCGAGATGAACAAGGACTCACGTGTTATGCGCTATTTCCCGGCAACACTGAGTGATGCTGAGACAGAGGCTTTTTACAATCGTATTCAGAATGAGTTTGACTCTAAAGGATGGGGATTATATGCTGTGGAAATAAAATCCACAGGTGAGTTTATCGGATATGTTGGACTGCATGAGATTGGTTTCGATGCAGACTTCACTCCCGGAGTTGAAATAGGGTGGCGTCTTGCCGCTGATTATCACAATCAGGGATATGCAACCGAAGCCGCCAAAGCTGTGCTGAGTCTGGCAAAGAGTGCGGGAATTGAAAGGCTGTTTTCTTTCACTGCCAAGATAAATGCACCGTCAGAGCGTGTGATGCAGAAGATTGGAATGGTAAAGGCCGGAGAGTTCAGGCATCCTAATCTGTCGGATGGTTCTCCGCTGTGTGTTCATGTGCTTTATAAGATTGATTTATAACAAAAGGGCGAATAACCATGACAAAAGTCACGGCTATTCGCCAATACTATACCGGAAAGTTCCCTTATTATTTCCTATTCTTCTTTTTAGCTGCCTCTAATTTGGCTTTAACCTCTTCCTCTGCCAATCTCTTGGGGATAATGTCGAGATTAATGGTCTTATAGCGTTTATAATGCTCGAAAAGATAATTCATTTCTTTGGCAGAGAGTAAAGGGATGCGGTCTTTCCCCGGATTCCTATCGGCAAGTTTCGCAATAATAGTTCCCACCTGCACGGTGCCGAAACTTTCAGCAAATACATTCTTGATGAATAAGGCGATGTTTTCGCCTTTCAGTTTCAGGAATTTCCCGACATTATAGCCAAGATGCTTCAGGTCTTCTTTTGACAGGTGATTGCTCCGTAGCTGAACAGCATCGAACTGGGCTAACGGATTGACTGTCCAGATTTTTGCATTATTGTGTAGTTTGTCCAGTTCGTGAGACTCCATGAACTGTTCCATCGTATGTGTGATATATGCACAGATAAACGACACTTGTTCAAGATTATATAGTTCTTCGTGACGTTTTAGTTCGTTAAACGCCTCATCACATTGTTGTTTTCTTGTGATTATTTCTTCATGCGTTTCTATGGAGTCTTTGTATTTCTCATAAAAATTGCATATTGGCCCCATGTCTTCGAGATAATACACCGAACCGTCGGGAGTAACATAGACCTCTTGCTCTGTTTCCTCTATCAAAGTAGTTCCATCCGGATTCTTGTGAACATCTTGAATACATACCGATGAGAAGAACCCGACATCTTCGCCATATTCTCGATTCTTCTTGACACGGGTAATCCGGTTCTCGTAATCATATCGCTCTTCATCAGTCATTGAGTCAACATACATGTTGTATGCTTCTTCTAGCTCTGCTTCATAATCTCTTGAATCGTCATAGGCCTTCTGATGGAGAATATCATCATCTGATAAATCCATTCCAACATATGCTTCCGTTCCATCGGAGAAACGAATGTGGCGCATACCTTCGATAATCTCCAACAACTCAAACAGGCTGTCGTTGACTTGTGCTGTATCTTCTGCAAACTCAACCTCATCTTCTTCAATGCAAACTTCCTCCGATGTGCTTTCTGAAAATTGCATAGGCATTACCGAAGATTCTTCAGTTGTCGGCATTGCAATCTGTTCGCCGGTGGTAGTCTCGGCAATAGCCATAACTTCACGGCGGCGAAAAGCATTTGAGAGACGGTTGAATACTTCTTCGATTACCGATTGGAAACCGCAATAAAGACCGATTGAGAGGACGAAGAAAATGGCAAAGATAACATTGCCGGTAAATTCGTCAGTACCAAAACGGTAAATGGCGGCATGTCTGCCAAGCAGAGCCATAATGCCGCATCCGGCAACTACTGCACTCCAGATAATCATTTTGTCCCTGGTAGGGGGAGCAAAGCTCCTCAATCGCGGGGGCGTCTCTGTCATTTTTAGATGTATAAAAAGTGGAATTAAAATATTTTGTCACCAATATAGACAATTTAACCCCGCGATTTGTTCACGACAATACTTTAAATATCACATTGTAAGCAAACAAATCTATGTATAGATTTAGTTTGGTCTGTTTGAACGAATATTCCAGCTAATACAGTGTAACGCGCCGCCTTCCTTTGCGATATCTGTCATTTCAATTTGCTTGATTTTGCAGTTAGGGAAAGATTCCTGAATATACTGACAAGCAATTACATCTTCTTCGATATTGAATTTAGGCATAATAATATTACGACCAATTTGAAGGAAATTAATATACGCCCAATTTAATTCATGACAAGGATTGGTTACTTTGTCGTTAAAACGCATCTCTGTTACAACGAAGCCATGGCGTTCAAGGATTCTTCTTATGGCTGCGGCTTCCTCCGGATATTCATCTCCATGATTTCCCATAAGAATACGACGATCGCCACACCATTTTATGAAACCATCGGCATGACCATACTTGTCAGTATCTTCAGCATCAAAATCTCCATGCATTGTCCATGGGATTATGATGACAGGGTGTCCTATTATGGTTTCAAGCTCAATTTTGAAACTTATATCTCCCTTATCTTGATTGTTCTCTGTAAAAACTTTATCAGTCATTACGATATAGGGACCACACGCAACCATATTACCACCATCAATAATAAGTTCGGTTCTTCGACAACTTATACCCATGCCACGCAGTACGTTATCAACGTTTGTAATGGTATATTTATCGTCTTTGTTTTTGTTGTTTATGAGATAGTCTGGGTTATATTTGTATTTCAAAAATTCATGCTCACCCAATTGGGCAGGCATATAGTCACGTGCCCAATAGTCTTTCGTGTGCTTTAATAGCTCATATTTAATATCCAATTCTTGGAATATACTAATCAATCGATTATAGAAGTCATGATGGCACTTTTCTAACCATGAGGATAAATATACCGTATCGGTATTTTCGTCATGTATCAGCTCATTAAATCTTACATATCTGTAGGGTTTCTTAATGAATTCAGTAAATGCTTCATAAAGGTCTTTACTTGTCGGATGCTTGTAATAGAGAGACAAAATATTATCTACTTTCTTTTCTACTGTTTGGTTTGTTGAAAGCAGATTGATACGAGTGGTGCGTTTGACGGCAACAACCCCATTATCATACTCTACAATAATCGGGAAATCCTTATCATACCCTACTGCATTATGGCAGCGGAATAATTCTGCACAAGCCCACGGTCCATTGATTACTTTGCTGTTATCTTTATCAATTAACTGCCTTATGAGGATACCTCCAAAATAATCATTGTCAGACAAAGTATATTTTTCTTTATTATCTGAAGTTAAGTTTGTCCCGACATTACTTGACATATTAATATCAATGCCTCCAAAATCATTAACATACCAGTAGAGTGCTTCTGAATTGCGCGGGTGTGTTATGATATCCTTGTGATTCTGATTATAGAAATAGAATTCAATATCTTTGAACAGAAATATTTGTCCGCCTTTTTTTACGGCGAATTTTGAAAATAAGATTTGTGCGATATGTTCAAATCGACTCTCAATTTCTAATGTATTCATATTAGCATTGAGAGTCATTAATTCTTTCAGCTTATCAATCTCGCTCATAATCGGGGGGATATTTCAGTTATTTTTTACAAGAATATTCTTTCTTTGATGCGCGTTGGCGATGTTTTAGACTTAAATCCTGTAATGTACGACCGAGGGTATCTTCTTTTGCTATGAGCAGTAAATCATCGTCAAGTTGCAAGGCACAGAGAACACGGGCATAGATACCGATTGAAACGGTCGGAGAACCTTTTTCAATACGGTTTATTGTAAGGGGCGAACATGTTGCACGTTCCGCAACCTGAGCTATAGAGAGGTTGCGACGCAACCGGGCAAGCCTAATCTGCTCGCCCATAATCGCCATTTTTTGCTCCAGCTTTCGGGGCAACTTAGTTCCCATAGTGTTCTTTGCCATACTTTTATTAATCTGAAATGTCACACGCTTTTTTTAGAATTGAAATCATTTCATTTTCATGGAGTCAATCCACACTTCATTGGATGAATTTTGTATTATGCACCCCATAATACGAAGTTTCAAACTCCCTTTCTTAACCATATTACCATATGACTTCATCTTTGATTCTGGTGAAAGGTTTGAAAATTTTGAGTTTACGCTTCGAGAAATGATACATAGGTTCCCGAAGGTATCTTTGTCATCCCATGAGTCAAAAGAACCGTCAGATGGATTTTGTGGATACCAGTGTTCAACAGAGTTACGGAATTCGAATTCAAAATCGCTGTATTTGTTTTTATTATTCTTCCATAACAAGTAATCCAGAAAGTTGAACACGATGTGAGGAGTCGTTACACCAAGTTTGTAGTCCTTTCCATCCAAGAAATTCTCCTTGGTTGCCAGTGCCGCTATGTCTTCAGCCTCGTTTGTTAATTGGGGCACTTCATCGTTCTTAAACAGCCATAGTACAAGCTCGGTTATCCAGTGCATGACTTTGGGGGACGTATACGATACACGAAGTGCAGACTGAATCATTAAACATTCTTTATTGCGTGGAGCATATGCTTCTTTTCGCTCATAATCACATTTCAATAATGTATTTGAATAATATGCTTTCTTTTTAGATGCCTGTCCAGATGTGTGCAATTCCTTAAGACTCCATTCACCATCTTTGTCTTCACCTGTAAACTCACGCTTGATAATAAACATATCAAATAGATAACGTGTTTGTAGCAGATGAATAATGAATATTTTTGCAAAGTTCTCTTTGTTGTCCTTGATAGGTTCATCATCGATTGTTCCGTACTTAATCACGTTTTCAAAGTCTGCAATCAATTTCTTGTCATCAAGTAATTCTCCCAAATCTTTTTCCAATGATACATCGTAGAAATCCACAAAAACCCTGAGTGCATGAAGCAAGAAGTACGGGAATTCAATGATGCTTTCAAAGCGTATATAAGTATCATCATCAAGTATACCATCTACATTGTCAACTTTGAATCTTGGCTTTATGATTTCGTTTAAGGTTGCATTTTTCTCCGAATCCTCTGTAATCTCTAAACAGTCATTATATTCACTCCATTCATTAGCAGGCCAGCCATTCCATTCTCCACCGAAAATGTTTTCTCTTTCTGCTCGTGAGAAGTGCATTTGAACATAGCCTGTCATATCGCTACAAGCATTCCATATCCGTGAAAATAGTTCTTGTTCCTTTCTATTGTTGAGAAATCTCATGAGCCGGGCTTTAAGGATATCATGCTGTTCCAATTGCTCTCCACGGGTGTTCATTATCTCGAAGTAACGGTTTAAGTCTGTATGTTCAGGCACTTCTATCCTATAGAGAATCACATGTTGTAAACGGGAAACAAATTCATACTTGTTTAATCCTTTGTCACTCGTAAACTTTTGACGGATTGCTTTTATACCATTAAGGATCGACTGATCTATATTTTCCTCATAATCGGCAGAAGGCTTTTTGTCTGCTAGTATTTGTTGGATATTAGAAAGGGTATATTTAGATTTAAAGCGACAATCAAAAGAGAGAGTCTGTCCTAATTCTCCTTCCAATTCTCCTTCTGATACAAGGTATTGCAATAAAAGAAAAAGTGTTGTAAGACGTTGCTGTCCATCAACAACTTCATACGTTTCTGGTTTATTTTGTATCTTGGAAACAACAAGTGAACCGATGTAATAGTTCTCGGATGAATCAATATCGTTAATATCATCAATTAATTGCGCTATCTCTTTGTCTTCCCACGCATAGGCTCGCTGATAGCGCGGAATTACATAGTAAGTATTTGTATCGAATATTGTTACATCATCCAATATTTTTAATTCTTCTACCATATTAATTGTATCCATTAAGTTGACGAAGTTGGGCATATAAATTGTTCCAATTTTCACTGGCTGCTTTGTCATCATTTCTCATATCAAGTCTCATTCCTGAGATTTCAGTATGTCTACGAGCATAAGTAATTATAGATATTACGGGTTTTACATTGCTATATTTGTCATCTTCTATACCTATGGCATATCTATTAATAGTATCAAAACCTAAATGCTGCATATCAATCCTAATCATCATAGCCCAAGTAAATAGTTTTTTCACGGCCATGACATCAAAGTTGTGAAAACGGTCGTAATAGCAAAGCAAGGCGCAGAAAAAGAGGTTTCGTGCATGGTTAAGTCCAACTGATGACGATTTGAAAGATTTATCTAATTCTTCTGCTGAATCCACATCTTTTCCGTTTGTAATAATCAGTTCGATATCATGAAATGCAGGATTCGTTATAATTTCTTCTTTTATGTTATGCAACATCTGCATATAATGATCAACCATTTCAAAAAAGTCACTTCCTGAAATGAATGACTCTGTGAGTAGGAAATAAGGCATGGCTTTGCTGGCTCTGCGAGCGTAAGTGTAACCATACTTCTCTTCAATACCTTTATAGATATCTATATCAGCAGAAGTGAAATTACCACACTTTAGACATTTTGCCCAATTCCATATCGGGAAAAGGTACAAGTCGAATAATTCTCTGATAGCTTTGGGATCTTTCGATTCCCATTTCACTACAGCATTCTGCATCTCATACTTATCGTGAATCTCTCTAAGATGATAAGCTTTAAGTAAATCATGCGGATATAGCGCACGACCACGTGTGTTTTGAGAATCGAATAATTGGAATGCTTCATCTATTCTATTTACTGTAATTACTACAACTTCTATAATGTTTTTTAGGGCATCGTTAAAAATGGCCTTCACTGTATCATCAACAGAAGAAAACCACTCTCGGATAGTTGTATAGTTGTCATGTAGATTCTTCTGTGTAATTTTATTTAGAAACTTGTTATTTAGTAGATTACACATAAAATTAGAATCTAAGTGTAATTTCAATAAAAGGGATGATAGTATGCGCTGCTGTCCGTCAACAATCTCATACTCATTGTTTTCATTTCTATGAAGAATTACTGTACCTATACGATATTTGAAATTATCGTACTTACGGCTTTCCTCAATACTTTTTTGGATATCTAGAATGAGCTCTGTTATGTTTTTGTCCGTCCATTTATATGGACGTTGATAATCTGGAATGATTAGATTCTTCCTTAATAACTTGTCAATAGACCATATGTGTGGTTTACTATTCATTATTTAATAACACTACTGTCCACTAAAAATGGACGGGGTTAAAAATTAAACAAATTCGGTTCACTTGAGCCATAGAGTACTTTGACATTTTTGAAATTCGATTTGTCGAAGAGGTCTCTCAGATGAGTCTTGTCAGTCAGCGAGATTCCAAGAATCTGAAGTACTTCATAAATGCTCCGCTCCAGCTTCAGATCGTGCTGCACGATTGCTACAAGACAATAAGTAATTATGGCACAGTATATTTGGATGCGGACAGCATTCTCCGATGTTCCCCAGAACTTCTTGATTCGCAGATGCTGCTTGATCCATTTGAAGAACAGTTCCACGCTCCATCGGTTGCGGTATAGCTCGGCGATTGTCTCGGCTGAGGCCGTCAGATTGTTGGTCAGAAAAATGTATCTGGTACAATCTTCCGGGTCGATACAGACCACCTTGAGGAGTTTTCCCGGGTAATCCTTAGAGCTTTTATAAACCGTGAAGTAGCCGATTGCGTCTGAAATCACGTTCTCCGGAAGCCTCCGTTTCCATGTCTCGGGCTTGAATCTTACATTGGTTTTAGCCCTGATGACAAAGAACGCCTCGATGCGGTTTATCGTGTAAAGATTGCCGAAATCATTGTAACCACGGTCGAAGATATAGTGCGCGCCCTTCTCATACGGAATCTCCGACATGGCCTTTGAATCATGGACTTTAGCTTCGGTAATATGCACGAATGCAGGAACTTGAGCCTCTACATCGTAAAGGGTGTGCACCTTAATCCCGCCCTTGTGCTTGCGAAACTTAGCCCACTCGAACACCGACAGACAAAGGTCGATGGTTGTGGAGTCAAAGGCATAGACATGACCGTCAAGCTCGAAGATTTTCTGTATCCTACGTTTGCGGGTCTCCGCAATCATGTGGGAAGCGAACTCCTCGAAGATGCAGTAATCGCGCTGCTCATTAGCCTTGCTAAGATTGCTTTGCGTCACGGATTTACCGATGCCGAGGTGGTAGAGTTTCCCCGCATGGGCTTCCATGGCAACGATGAGATCTCGCAGACTCTCACGGTTTGACAGTTGTCCGAACATCAACGTAAGTAGTTGATTCCAACAAGTATAACTCTTTACATACTTGTCGCCATCATACTTATCCACCAGATGGCGGAACTTGTCATTGTCGAGGAACTTGACTAATTGTGCGAAAACGTACTTGTCTTTTAACATAACAGTCTGATTCAGACTGCAAAGATAATTTCAAATCGTCGCACCTAAAAAACGCTCGCAACAAATTGAATTTCAATAGTTTCAAAGAACCCTTATGATTTTTAAGTGGACACTAATGATTTAATAATACTATAGATGTTCGCTTTTTAACTCAAACTCTGCCTCTGATTTACATCGGGCGAGCCCGATGTCTGCGTTTGAGGCTTAAATCCTGCAATGTATGACCGAGGGAGTCCTCCTTTGCTAACAATAGAAGATCTTCGTCAAGTTGCAGGGCATAGAGAACACGGGCATAGATGCCGATTGAAACGGTCGGAGACCCTTTTTCAAGGCGGTTTATTGTAAGGGGTGAACATGTTGCACGTTCCGAAACCTGAGCTATAGAGAGGTTGCGACGTAACCGGGCAAGCTTAATCTGCTCGCCCATAATAGCCATCTTTTGCTCAAGTTTCCGGGGTAACTTTGTTTCCATTGTGTTTTTTGCCATGCTCAACATATCATTTAATAGTGCAAAGATAGTAAAAATATTTATTATATGATATTTTAAGCGCAGGGAAGATTATGACTGCATCGGAAACACATCTACCTACTCTATTAATTAGCGTTAATTAGCGTTTACATTGTGATAATTCTTTAGATATAAAATGAACTTAGAAAATTTAAAGGTTGCGGAATTTAAGCCATTTTAATTCCCAATCCAAATTGTCTAAATAGAGGTAAAGATCATTATTTTGGCGTTTTAATCGCATATTGATTTGAGGACCATTTGTTTGAAAGTATACTTCCTTAGGATCAAGATAGAACTTACCTTCATAGTATTTATGTAAATCCCTAAAGCAATGATACATCTTATTAGCCTCTATTACGGCAAATGTACTCCCTCCTGCACAATTGATTCCCCCTCCCGGAGAAAAATATGAATTGCCGTTTGCAAGTTTGATACCACAAGAAATACCAGCTTTTCTCAAATTTCTGATCTCCTCTGATGATAAATCTGCTTCCCATTCCCCGTCAATTTTCCACCCTGCTATAAGTTCTGGCCAATTAGCATCGACAATCTCCAGTAGATCCTTGTCAGACCAATGTCCATGCTCAGTTACGGTTATAATATATACATCGTTTTCTTTGACGATTGCATATGCTATTGGTCCTGTGCGTTTAATGAAGCCAGAAGGGTCTAAAGCAGTACCAAGATGAAAATGATTTATCCCCCAATCATAAAGAAGCTGATCATTCTTATCTAATTTTGCTGAAAACTTATTTAGATGTGGATTGACATCCTCTCCATTCTCAAACTTTCTTACGAGCAGCTCAAAGCCGCCCGCAACCTCATCCGGCACTGATAAAGAAGGGTTGAGATGTACACGGCGTTTAGCTGGTGCAACTCGTCGGCCGAGCATACTGCAATAAGCAGTAATCAAAGCATGACGATTCTTTCGTGGGTCTATATCAAAAGTTGGACATATAAATCCTTTGTGCTCAACCTCATTCCGAATAATTTGGCAGAGATCTTCTACCAACTGGTCTACAAACTCCCCTTGAGGTTGAAGAGTTGCCTCTACAACCTCATGAGGGATCTCGCATTTATTATCATTTTCGGTGTTCATATATAAATATCGTTTCAGTTTTCTTATACGATTGAGAACATGTTCATATTGTTATTACGATCTCTCCGTCATCATAGAATTGTCAAGGATACACGTCTTCCGAGACCCTCGAAGATTCGGAATAGGGTGTTAAGCTGCACGTCAGCCTTGCCGTTTTCTAACCGCGAGATATATGTTTTCTTAGTTCCGATTCGCTCTGCAAGTTGTTCCTGTGTCAAACCAGCTCTAAGGCGTTCTTCTCTGAGCGTTTCAGCCAAGCAGAAAGCCGCTGCATCCGCATCAAACTTTTCACGCTCAGGGGTACCTGTTTTGCCGTATTCTGCATCAAGAAGCTCGTCGAAAGTCCGGGCGTTCATGATGGCTTCTTTTTTTGCTTTATCCATTTCTCTTTTCGTTGAAATATTCTTTCATCAATTTTTTAGCACGTTCGATTTGTTGCTTCGGTGTCTTCTGGGTTTTCTTCTGAAAACCATTGAATAGAATCACAAGAGATCCTTCGTCAAAGCAACAGAAGATACGAAATATATTATTTCCGACTTCAACACGGATTTTATATAATCCTTCTGCATCTTCCATATTTTTCAGAATGGTCTTAGGAACTCTATCCACAGACTTAACAACATTGATGCAATAGTTTATCTTACGTCTTACTGCATCTGACTGAGCTACATAGAACTCTTTGAAGTAGTCCTTGTATAGCTTTATGGTTCGATTTGCCATGTTCGTCTAATACAACTGCAAAGTTAACGAAAAAGTTTACTTTGACAAAATTATTGGTAAATTTATTTGAGTGTGATTGAGTTGGCGGCGTCGCGTTTCTTTTGGTTAACGACTTCGGCATAGATCTGAGTCGTGGCTACGTTTTTGTGCGTTAGCATTTTGCTGACGGTGTAGATGTCGGTGCCGTTGCTAATCAAGAGAGTGGCGTATGTATGCCTCAGACCGTGGAAAGTAATCTTTTTCTTGATTCCGGCATCCTTTAGCCATTTCTTGAATGGCTCACGCGTATGTGCCCGGCTTAGACCTTTAAACACCATTCCGCGTCCTTGCTCACCGCAGTAGGATAGTGCTTCATCACTCAACGGTAATGTCGCTTGTGTCTTGGTCTTTTGTGTGCGAATTCGCATACAGTAGCCACCGTCGGGAGAAAGTTCTATATTCTCCCAACGCAATTGTAGTATGTCGCTGATTCGCAGACCTGTCATACAGGCGAAAAGAGATGCCCGTTTCAACACGTCAACCTTGCAGGGTGTGGCAGCTAGACGTTTTACCTCCTCGATTTCGAGATAGTTGATTTTCGGTTCCTCCCAGTCAATGCGGTCAAGGTAGTCATTGACATTTTCCCGAAGCCAGCCTTCCTTATATGCCAACTTCAACAGGGCTCGGAAGGTGGACCAGTATCCGGCGGCAGAGTTGCGTGAGATGATGTTGCCCGTCTGTTTTACACGGATTTTCAGAATGTATGTGCGGAAGTCGTTGCATAGTCCGATGGTCACATCTTTCATCAGACATCTGCCATTGCAGAAGTCTTTGAAGTGCTTATATACAATTTCCCATTTCTGATATTTCTCTTTGGTCTTGCTCTCGAAGTATTCAAGAAAGTCCGCCTGTTTCTTGGTGCGGTCGAGAAAACCGAACTCCTCATTGATGATAGCCAACTCGCGGGTGGCGCGGATTCCACGGGCTTTGAGCATAATCTCCTCGTTGTAGTCAAGCTCAAACTTGTCCTTGGGGTTACCGATGAGATAAAGACCGAGGAACTCCCTCCGCGACATCTTTTTGATGTGCGGATTCCATATAGGAGGGTAGTAGTCGAGATATAGCGACAGTTTGCCGCTGCGGAGTTTTTCTTTTCGGAGGGTAACTTTGGTGATTGTTGCAGATTCCATATTTCTTTGTTTTAGATTTATAATGTGTAAGGGAAAGAGGTGGTTGTCCGGTGATAAAAATCACCGGATTATAACTCAATCTTGGGGTTGAACAGTTCGGATAACTCCTTGGCGTTCAGTTTGACATACTTGCCGCAACGGAGCTTGGTTATCTTGTATGTTTTGACGTAGTGATACAATTGGTCACGGGTCAGAGAGTATTTTTCCATGGCATCAGCCACCGAAATAAACTCTACATCCTCGGCTGACTTGGCACCCTTGGCCACATCAAAGTGATATTTGGAGTAATAGACCTTCGCGCCCTCTTTGCGCTTCGGAATACCGATTTTCGACACCAGCGAGTAAATCGCCGAGAGAGTCATCCCATACTTGGACTGAATATCCTCCACCGAATACCACTCTGTAATTTCCGGATTCTCCTTTCTCGCCGAGAAAAGCCGGTCGATATGGCTCTTGCTGAAATATGCCTTACCACGAAGGATTGTCTTGGGCACATTGTTCTCAGCAACGACCTTGTATATCCATGAATCCTTTACGCCATACTTCTCCCTAATTTCAGCACGGGTATAGAAATCAGAGATTGACTTTGATTTTCTCTCTGTTGATTCCAACGGCTCCGTTTCTTTTGGAGTCAGAAAATCAAACATCGCCTGAATATCGGCTTTGCTGATTAGAGTCTTCCTTCCGATTCTTGTCACTTTGATTTTACCCCGGTTGATACTGTCATAGATGTATGTCCTACACACCCCAAGATATTGAGCAGTTTCCGTCGGGGTCAGAAAATCCTTATCACGACTCTTTCGGTCGGGATTGCATTGGCTGGTCTCCTGATTGGAGAGAGCCATCTTCTTTTGTCTCATGCGCTCCTTGTAGGAATGTTCCGCGCATCGCTTCGAGCAGAAACGTGTAACCGTTGTCTGAGCCATAAAACGGTTGCCACACCACTCACAGATTCTTTCAATTTTAATGTTGCTACTCATTTCGTTGGTGTTAATTTCGCCTTAGTTTGTTCGTGCGCGTCCGTTGACGTCCGTCTACGTCCGCAAACCTCCACCACCTTGCTGACGCTTGGGGTGAAATGAGTCGCTGTCGTACAAAATCCGTACAAAATAGTGCATAAAAACGCCTAACACTGACAGTTATCAGCATTAGGCGTTCTTGTAAGATTTAAGTTTTATCGTTCAGTAACAGTCAATTGCTATCAATATAAAGCATTAATAATCAACTAATTACTTGCCGATGCAAAACCGTTCAAATATAGTTTTAAGCAGATCGTCGGTGGTTATTGTGCCGGTGATGGATGAAAGGTGGTGGATTGTTTCGCGGAGGTCTTGGGCTATGAAGTCGCCGGAGAGACCGGTGTTAATGCCGTTGATTACACGGATTAATGATGATCTGGCATGAGTAAGGGCTTCATAATGGCGGGCATTTGTTACTATTAAATCAGCATTACCGCTTTCATCCGCGCCGGAATATCTGTGGAGCTGTTTTAACAATGAAGAGATGTTCAGTCCTGTCGAGGCGGATATATAGAGTAGGGGAGTATCGGTGGTACTGGTTGATTCGGTAAACAGAGCGAATGATGGATTCATGCTACTTACGCCAAACGTTTTGGTGGTGAAATTTTCATTGACATGTTTTTCATCTTTCATCGCATCATCTGTAGAATCGATGCCTACGGAATCGCCATTCACTAAATTGATAGGCCTATTGCAGACAGAGGAATGCAATGTGTCTATCTTGTTGACAGCGACAATCAGATTTGAACCTTCCGGCAGATGTGCTGCTATCGACTTGCGGAATGCCTGAAATCGTTCTTGTGGCATGTCGGGTGTAACGAGCCAGATGACTATGCGTGCTTTGGAGATAGCTGTGTAAGAACGCTCGATTCCGAGATTTTCAACAGCATCAGCGGTTTCACGGATACCGGCAGTGTCAATAAACCTATAAAGCACGCCGTCAATCTCCATCGTATCTTCGATTGTGTCACGTGTTGTTCCCGGAATATCACTTACGATGGCACGATTGTCATTCAGTAACAGATTGAGCAGAGTGGATTTTCCGGCGTTTGGCTCGCCAATGATTGCCACCGGAACCCCCTCTTTAAGCGCCGATCCGGTAGAAAACGACGATACGAGGGAGGATATTCTTGTCAGGAGTTGTTCGGCAAGATTTTTTAAATGCTGGCGTGAGGCGAATTCAACATCTTCTTCCGAGAAATCGAGTTCGAGTTCAAGCAGCGATGCAATCTCAATCAGCTGATCACGCAACTCTGAAATATGTTTTGAGAAATCGCCTCTCATCTGTGAGGCGGCAAGGCGGTGGGCGCTGCGCGACGAAGCTGCGATTACGTCGGCAACGGCTTCGGCCTGTGCAAGATCAAGACGGCCGTTGGCAAATGCACGTCTGGTAAATTCTCCTGCTTCCGCCATGCGACATCCGCAACGAATCAGAAGATTGAGCAATTCACGTTGAATCCATTTTGAGCCGTGGACAGAGATTTCAACGACGTTTTCTCCTGTAAAAGAGCGTGGGGCTCGGAATACCGTAGCGACGGCTGTGTCGAGTGGTTCCTCCTCGTTTTCAGGGTCGATTATGTCTCCGAGGTGTGCTGTGTGGCTCGTGACCTCTGATAATTTGCGGCCACGCCAGATGGTGTCTACGATGTTGAATGCTTCCGGTCCGCTCACGCGGATTATGGCAATGCCTCCCACTCCTGAAGGAGTGGAAATGGCGCAGATGGTGTCTGAATCAAGTTGCTGGTACATGTTCGCAAATTTACAACAAAAAATGCGAGATACCTACTTCACCGGATAAAAATGTCGGGATTGTGATAGTTTGTATGTTGTTTACATTGTTTATCCGTCGGTTTGTGCCATTGTTCAGAAATTAGTCATAAATTCCTATTGGCTAAGACCACGGTGTAGCTTCCGGCGTTATATGTAATCCCGGTTTCCTGAAAGCCGTTCTTATGCCAGAAATGCTCAGCGTGTAAGTTGCCTTTAGCCCAGCCGAGTCGAAGGCCGGTAATTCCGGATTTTTTCATATATTGGCATAGCTCATCAATAATACAGCTCCCGATTCCTGTGTTCTGAATTGACAGAGATGTCATAAAGAAACCGATAAAAGCATTTTGCTCTTTCGGATACGACATTATTAAGTCCATCACAGCTATTAATTCTTTTCCGTCATAGTAGCCTATATAATATTTGTCGGATATGTCTTTTCCGTCAGGCAAAGCTTTCATATCATTAAGAATACTTTGTTTCGTGACAAATGGCGGACAATATCTGTAATAAGACTCGTTTTGGGTGCACAACGAGTATATGTCTTGAACATCTGCGATAGTCAATCGGCGGACATTGTAATCGGAAGAAAGTAAAGCAACGTTCATTGTGATTTTATATTTTTATCTCCGCAGCCCTTGTTTTTCTTTTACTGAATTTCTCTTTCGCGTATTCGTAAGATTCAAGGATGTAAGGCTTCAATGATTCAAATGTAGTTTCAGATGGGGTCAAAGCGCAAATCCAACCCATCCACGCATAGACCGGATGCGGCATAATGACATCCTTTGCGGTAAAGTCATACGGCATATCCACAATACAGCCCTTGTTCGGGCGTTGTGGCAATTCTGCGAATAAAGTGCGGAATGTCTGTTTTCTGACTCCAATATTCACACGCCACATATCCTTGCGGTCAAGGAGAGAAGCCCGGTCATTGTCGCCATCCTTTTCTTTGATTGTCAAGACATACACACCGCGTTTCAGCACGCCGCCGGGATTGTAGAAAATCCCACGCTCGCCCCAGCTGTTTACCTCCACAAGTCCGTCAAAGTTGTCAAGGCAATATTTCAGAATGTTGTCAGGTGTAATAGCCATATTGTAATCAAGCTTCGTTAATCAACCGATACATCAAGGCAATATCCTCTGATGCCATCTCGAATTTCGATTTTTCAATCAGAATGTTCTGCCCGGTCATAATGTAAGAGGGTATAATGCGTATTCCTTTATGGAAAATCTCAGTGTTACGCAATTTGTAGGTAGATATACTTGGAACGGCATTTTTCTTGGTTGCCTTTTTGCTTATCATATTAAAGGCTTTTTTCGCCACATCACCCATCAGCATGACAACCTGAAGATTAGGCAACAGCTCAAGCTCCTTTTCAAGATACGGCAGACTTTCTTCAATACTATCCTTTGAAACTGTGTATTCCGATTTGGGTGTCTTGACGGCATTGGTGATGTAGATGTTGAGGTTCAATATATCCTGAATACCACTTACCTCTATCCCCGCCTTTTGGAACAGCGGGATTGTAGTCGACATATATGCGGAGTCAGACTTTCCATAGAAATCATCGTCAGAATCAACCGGGACAACTTCGTTTATCAAGATAGCCCGTATCTTTTCCGGCTCAATATTTACGTCATTAAGCCGCAGAAATTCTGTATCACCACAGAGTTGTTGCAGTTGCGATTTTATATTCATGATTCATCTACGATTCAAATGGTTGACCATTAAATAATCATGCTCTCGCTCTACGATAGTCTCAAACCCGAATTTGCGGTATATACTTACGGCATAATTGGTCTTATCGACTGACAGTGAAACCTGTTCATATCCCTTCTCGCAAAGCGTGTTCAATAAGGATTCCAATAGTCGGTTGCCTATGCCTCTTCCACGATATTCCGGATATAGCGAAATTGCCAATTCCGGAATGGAGGCATCGACTTTGCCGTATGAACACCCAAGTCTTGACCATGCCGCACCGACAATGGCACCGCCGATTATTGCCACACGGCAGAAATCGCCGGTGCGCGATCCGAATCCATTCACATAAGCCCATATCATCGGTTCCTGAAGAACTATTCTCGAAACTTTCGGTGCGTCCTGCGGTTGGAATATCGCCTCATAAAGAAACTCGGTAAGCAGAGGTATCTCGTCTGACTTAATATCGCGAATTATGGCATCTGCATATTGTTCCATTTCAATGCAGTTCCACGTTTCACCAAGACATGGGTAGCTCTCAGTGTCCTGCCGTGAAACACGATGAAATCCAGCCGCCTCATAGCAATGGATGGCTGCGGGGTTATTGTCAAATACCCCAAGTGACACTCTCGTGGCTCCAAGCGTTTCAAAAGCATATTTTACAGCCATTGAGACAAGAGCTTTCCCTAAACCGATGCCGCGCTTTGAATCATCTACAATGACAAATCCCAGTCGCTGTTCTGTCGTATCGTCGGCAGGAGTGCGCAATGTGATGTAACCGACAACCTCATCGACATCCGTCATTGTCAGGGCATGCGAGCGTTGGCCGTCAATATACCGCTCGTGATATGAATTCATATCTTCGGGCGTTACGGGATAATGCTCATACCTGTCGGCGCACCATTGGCGCATAAGGTATTCGCTTTTCAGCCATGATGTGATTATCACAGCATCAGCAGGCTGATATGGGCGTAATGTGAGGTTCATGGCTGTAGTCACGTTTTATCTCGCCGATTGATTTGCCTCCGATGCCAAAGTTTTCGTCGGGCAGTTCTTTGATGGTAACGGTGAAGAACTGCTCCGGGATATGGGTTATCTCGGAGGCCGTGGCAGTAAGCCTCTCAATCAACTGTTTCTTCTGTTCAGCGGTCAACCGTCCGCTTTCTATTGATATGTAGGGCATTGTAGTCTTCTTTTGTCATGCGATAAAAGTGTTCGGTGCGCTTGTCTCCAAGAGGTGAAACGGTTTCGTGATTGGTATGATGGTACTTGAATCCGCATTTCTCAATGACGCGTTTCGATTTGACGTTGCCATCGTAGTGACCACACCACACAGCGTCAAGACCAAGTTCATTGAAGCATCGTGAAAGCAATGCTTCAACTGCTTCGGGAATAAGACCTTGCCCCCAATAAGGCTTGCCAATCCAGTAGCCGATCTCCGCTTCATCCTGCGTCATGTCTGCTGAGTGAAGGCCGTTGGAAAACATTATTCCACAACTGCCAACTGGCTCATTGGTGTTTTTTAATACAACCGCATAGACTTCAGGAGCGGCAAAAACGGTGCGTATGATTTCAAGGCTATTACCGACACTGGTGTGCGGAGGCCATCCGGCAATTGGTCCGATGTCAGGGTCACTCGCATATCTGTAAAGTGATTCGGCATCGGATTCCTGCCAGGGTCTCAATATCAATCTGTCAGTCTGCATTATTCGAGGATATTTTTCAAGTTGTCATTTAGAAACATTGTCGGTGTAAACTCTACAATCTGATAGTCGGCAATGCCATTGATGTTGAACGGATTTTGAACAATGATGGAATCCACGGCCTCACGATTGTCGGCCTTTATCATTATCACACCGCCAATGCGTGGAGTCTGCGGTCCTGAGACAATAAAATCGCCTGCGGCATAATGCTCGGCAAGATAGTCGCGATGTGCCTGAAGGAAGCGGTCAACTTCTTCAATCGGTTTCTTGTATGTAAGGATTGCGATAAACATGGCTGTTCAATTTTTCCAGCGTTTGAGATGCGGGAAAAACTGACGCATCTGCTCCTTCATCTGTTCGACCGTGAGATTCTGACCTGAGTTCTTGTTTATCTCATCGGTGAACTGAGCGCAGTGGTCAATCATCTGCTCCATTGTCATATCCTGCGTGAACTTGCCGTCTTTGTAGCAGTAAATGCAGAAATCCTCGTTTGGTGTGCCGTCGGCATTCGTGCCGAGTACTTCATTTGTGAGCGGCATTCCGCAGCTCTGACAGAATTTCATTTCCATATCGTTAGTAATGTTTTTGTCGGTTTTTTATTATCTGTTCAAAATTCTCGCGCCCCCAGTTGAGCAGAGCCTCGACATGTGGCAGCAATGTCTTGCCGAACTCCGTCACCGAGTATTCCGTGCGCGGAGGGACATCCGGGAAAAGTTCGCGGTGGATTATACCGTCGGTGGTTAACTGCCTTAAGACCTGCGACAGCACCTTCTCCGATACCGACGGGATGGTGCGGTACAGCTCGTTAAAGCGCACCGGCTCGTTCTCGGAAATCTTCATGAGAACCACCAGAGCCCACTTGTTGCCGAGCCATTCAAGCATCGGAGCCGCTTTGCAATATTCGTAGTCAAGTTTTTTAGCCATAACCGGGGTTGCAAAAAAGACTGATTATGAGCAACACAAACTTTCCGGTAAGGGTCAAACCCGTAGGTAAGTTATTGCTCCCGCTCTGATAATCATCTAATTTTGCACCACGAAGTTACAAAAAATAATCGAGATATGATGTATCCGCAACTACATTTCACCGGGCAGGTGTGGCGTCCGCCATACGAGGCCGGTTCCCAGCTTCTTCAGATTACATCCGGCTGCACATGGCACAAGTGCAAATTCTGTAGTCTTTATCATGGAACTCCGTTCCGTATGTCACCGCTGTCGGAGGTGGAGGAAGACCTTAAAGTCATCCGTCAATGGCAACCGCGAGCCCGACGTGTCTATCTCACCGGAGCAAATCCTTTTGCATTGAGTTACAACCGACTGATGGATGTGGCTCTTCTACTAAGGAAATACCTTCCTAACATAGCATCGTTCGGAATGTTCGCACGTGTGACAGACATTGCACCAAAATCGGTGGAGGAACTGAAAAATCTCCGTCACATGAAGCTCGACAGTATCAATATCGGTATCGAGACAGCTCACGACGAGACACTCGAAAGAATGAACAAGGGTTATCACGCATCGGACATTCTTGAGCAATTGTCGAAACTCGACGAGGCCGGTATCCGTTACAACGTGTTCTATCTTAACGGGCTCGGAGGAAAAGGAAAAGGAGTGGAAAGTGCCGTGGCAACAGCCGACATCCTCAATCAGCTCCATCCCTGCATCATCAACATCGTATCGCTCACGATATTTCCTGAATCACAGCTGTATCAGGAAGTGCTCAACGGCACTTATGAGGAAGAACCTGAAATCGAGAGGCTCATGGAGATGCGCACACTGATTGACCGACTGAAAATAAAGGTCAATCTGCTTGGCCATCACGTTTCCAATACGGTGCCGGTAACCGGAGCTTTACCTTACGATAGACTCGCGTTGCTCCGTGAATTTGACAAAGCGATAGCCGAATTTCCTGAAAAGGAGCTAAAGGCATATCGCAATCGGATATGGCATCTTTGAAACTTCTGTTTTCATTATTTTAGACTTACCTTCTAAAGAATGACAATTTATGATGGATAGGATATCAATTAAAATATGTAAATTTGCAGTCTGACACAAATCATATTACACAAATGAAATTCAGTGCTACAGTAAAGAAAACACTTTCAGCATTTTTGATCTTATTGCTGATGGCTGGAGTGTATGGAGCGGTTATATCTCTCTGCAATCAGTATCTTCGTAAACATGAAATGCTCGCAAAACCAAGTCAATTTATTCTTGGCGCATTTATGTTTATCGGATTCTATCTAATTTACAGATGGTTCTCAAAGCGAATAGATTCAATATCTAAGCTTGATAATAAGAACTGACGATGAGATATAAATATTGTCCTGAATGTGGTTTTTGTCTTTTTGACAGAGAGGCCGGTGATGATGGCGCTGTCCCGTATTGCGATAGATGTAAGCGATATTGGTTCGACTCTTTTTCTTGTTGTGTGATTGTCATGGTTGTCAATGAATTCAATGAAATCGCATTATTGCGTCAGTCATATATTTCTGATGAATATCAGACTTTTGTAGCCGGATTCATGACTCCCGGAGAGACAGCAGAGCAAGCTGCTGTCAGGGAGGTCAAGGAAGAGCTTGGTCTTGATGTCGGGAAACTGGTATATGCCGGTACCCATTGGTTTGCAAAACGAGAGCAGCTTATGCACGCTTTTATCGGTCATGTCAGGCGATCTGATTTCCGTCTCTCGACTGAGGTAGACAGTGCTTCATGGGTAAGTCTGGAAGATGCTCCGTCAAAAATGTTCCCGGACCGACCCGGCAATACACAGCACATCATCTATAGGCAGTATCTTGATTCGCTATCAGATCGGAAATTCAGAGGTACACGCATTGGATTTAGCCTTTGGTGAAAGAGTGGATTTCAATCAGATTTCCCTCGGGATCTGAAATGTAGCAGGTGCGTTGTCCCCAAGGCATGGTTTGAGGGGCAAATATCGATCTCGCTCCAAGAGCGGTCACCCTCGCATACTCTTCATCAACATCGTTAAATGTCGGTACGTGAAAAGCCAGTTCGACCGTACCGTTCAGCCCTTTCGGATAAGAATATTCATGTCCTGTCATTTGCTCAAAGGCTATGCGCGGAAACAAAATTAGCCACATGCTCCAAGACGCATCGTGACATTTGGCTCTTCACCGTTCCAATCGGTTTCAAACCCATAATGTCGCGATAAAAATGCCACCATGCGGGCATTGTCTGTCGTAAACAGTCCGATGGTATTGAAATTAAATTTAGTCGCCATAGATATCTGCTTTCTTTTTACGGTTTTCCATTATCTGTTCAAAATCCTCGCGCCCCAGTTGAGCAGAGCCTCGACATGAGGCAGCCTTGCAATATTCATAGTCAAGTCTTTTAGCCATAACCGGGGGAAGAGTGATTATCGTCTGATTTTGAATCACAAAGTTACAAAAAATAATCAAGATATGATGTGTCCATAACTACATTTCACATGACATATGTGGCATCCGTAGGTCAACGTCGCAAATGTGGTCCGCGAATATTATCCGTTGCTGTCCATTGCTCTGCTAAAATGCTCTCTGACCGACATTTTAGGCTGTAGAGCAAAATTTCTTATAAATCGGATTTTTCGGTCTTTCCACCAAAGAAAACCGATTTTTTTAATTCCGGCTATGTTGAAATCATGATTTTTTTCATAATTTTGCCACCATTATACCATGATATATCAATAAAATATAAATACTCTTTTCAATTCACCTAATCATTAATCAATGAAAAAACTGTTAATTTCAGTCTCATCACTGTTGCTTGCATTCGGGCTTTCGGCTTCTGAATCCGCTCCTGCTTTTCCCGGGGCGGAAGGACATGGCCGTTACGTGACCGGCGGACGTGGCGGAGAGGTACGCCATGTGACAAATCTTAACGATAGCGGACCCGGATCACTCCGTCAGGCACTGTCAGGAACGACCCCGAAAATTATTGTTTTGATGTGAGTGGCTACATTGATCTGCGTTCGCAGTTGAATGTGACTTCCAATACCACCATTGCAGGACAGACCGCTCCAGATGGAGGCATAACGCTGCGTTACTATACCCTTTATTTTGGCAACTGTGACAATGTCATTGTGCGTTTTATCCGTTCACGTCGTTCTCAGGTGAAGGATGTCAATGACGGTGCCGATGCGACATGGGGGCGTAAGCGCAAAAATATCATAATAGACCATTGTTCATTCTCATGGAGTATTGATGAAGTGGCGTCGTTCTATGACAACCGAAACTTTACTCTGCAATGGTCAACCATTGCAGAGGGTCTTGCCAATCCGGGGCATACCAAAGGCGCACACAGCTATGGTGGCATATGGGGTGGAAAAAACGCGTCATTTCACCACAATTTTGTAGCCCATATCCAGAATCGTGCCCCTCGTTTCAATGGCGCACGGTATGCTTGGGACGGCTATGACAAGACTGTCTATTCTTCCACGGTGGATGCTGAGCGAGTGGATTTCCGCAACTGTCTGGTGTATAACTGGGGAAACGGCAACGGTTGTTACGGTGGCCCGGGCGGAGGATATGTAAATATGGTAAATAATTACTATAAGGCTGGTCCCGGTACTAAAAACAAGACCCGTGTCACTCAGGTGAGTGTCGCTTCCGATGGAAATGCGGAGGGATCAAGTCTTAAAGGATATGCTTCCAGATATTATATAAACGGTAATTATGTGACAGCTGCTTCAACCCCGAGGATTACGATTGGTCTGGTGTGATTTATGACGGAGGTCTGTTGACTCTGAACGGAGAACGATATATAGCCGATGCAGCCCATTTATACGGTGAAAATGTATCATATGCCAATATAAACGATACAGACTGTGTGTCTCTCAAACTTGACGAGCAAATCGATCCCGGAGAAGTCACGACACATTCGGCTACTGATGTGTATGATAAGATTCTTGACTATTGCGGGGCGTCGCTTTATAGAGATGATGCAGATATCCGTTATATGGAGGAAACCCGTACAGGGACTACCACATATAAAGGAAATGTGGCATATGTCGATGCGAATGGCAAATCGTATCCAACATCAAACACTTCAGGAATACTTGATTTTATAAATGCTCCCGATGGAGAGCAGAATCCTAAAACAGCCAGCTTCCCTGAGCTTCCATCCAATACGCGTCAGGATGATTATGACAGTGACGGCGACGGAATACCCGATGTCTGGGAGGTTGCTCAGGGGTTAAATCCAAATGACGGGACTGACGGTAAACTTTATACGCTTGACCCTCGCGGATGGTATACTAATGTGGAGGTTTACATAAATTCGCTTGTCGAACCTATAATGAAAGCCGGTAATATGGATGCAATCAGCGCGGTTGATGAGTATTATCCCAAAATCAATCTTGTAGAGTCCGGGATCAAAGATACATTTGTGTCAGGACAGATTGAACGCATAGAATATTATAACCTTCAGGGTATGCGCCTTGCAGAACCCGCTCAGGGTGTCAGCATACGTCGTACGGTCTATACCGACGGAAAGATTGTGACTGATAAGGTCGTTAAATAATATCTCACGATAATTCATGGAGTGTGTGGAAATTTCAAGATGTCCGCACACTCTATGTTATATAATTGAGGATGTTGAAAATACTATATATGCCAATTGGTGTCAACGACGGTATATAAAACAGCCTTTAACCAATTTATCAACCGATTAACCATGAAAATACATGTAATGTCAGCCCTTGTGGCCATAATGTGCTGCTTTATGGCTGATGCCGCCATACCGGCAGTCCCTCGTGACACTTCGTTTACCGTATGGTCTACAGATAAAAAAATTAGAAAAAATCACCCCGAAGCTGTGGTTGCCAAGCCCTCTCTGCCAGATGGCGTGAGAGCATATAATGATGTAGTTTATACTACGATTAAAAAGACCCGTTTCGGAGACAGGGATCTTCATGTCGATATTTTTCGCCCTGACGATAACAAGACCTACCCGGCACTCATCATGATTCACGGCGGTGGCTGGAATTCCGGCGACAAGTCATTGCAAATACCGATGGCGCAGCAGATAGCTTCGCGAGGATATGTCACCATCCCGGTTGAATACCGCCTGATACCCGAGGCGCTTTATCCGGCCGGACTTCATGACATAAAAACGGCTGTGAGATGGGTTCGCGCGAATGCTGCTCAATATGGCATCGATCCTGAACGCATTGCAGTTTCCGGATGTTCGGCCGGTGCTCAGCTTGCCACACTCGTCGGTGTGACAAACGGCTCGAAGACACATGAAGGCAAAGGTGACTGGAGAAAAGTTTCGAGTGATGTGCAGGCTGTTATTAATATGGACGGGATAGCGACTTTTGTGTCGGAGTCAAATATTGCTGATGCACGCGATCGATTCAATAAAAAAGGAGTGTTGCCGGTCAATGCCCAATGGCTGGGAGGGCTTTATGAAGACTCTCCTAATAACTGGAAAGAAGCCTCGTCACTTTTATGGATTACACCGAAGTCAGCGCCGGTATGCTTTATCAGTAGTGGGCTGCCTCGCTATAGCGACGGTCGTGACTCGCTCGTGGCAATCTATGATTCTCTGGGAATCTACAGCGAGCGTCACAGAATCCCGGTCGATGTCCATCCGTTCTGGTTCTTTCATCCTTGGGTTGATACGACCGTCGACTATGCCACTTCATTCCTTGACAGGATGTTTAAACCGGATTTAGCCAAACTGCCTAAACGTTACCGCTTGACGGATTACGGAGTCATTAATGACAGTACGCTTCTTCAGACATCTGCCATTCAGTCGGTTATTGACCGTGCTGAGGCAGAGGGCGGGGGAGAAGTGGTAGTTCCTGCCGGAACATATCTGACAGGTGCTTTATTTTTCAAGCCGGGAACGTCATTGACGCTCTATGAGGGAGCGGTTATAAAAGGTTCGGATGATATAAACGATTATCCGTTGATTCCCTCGCGCATGGAGGGTCGCAGCATCTACTATCATGCCGCGCTTATAAATGCCTATCATGTCGACAATTTTGAGATTTCAGGTCCGGGGACGATTAATGGTAACGGATATAAGTTCTGGGTTGAATTCTGGGATAACGTTGAGCGGGCAAATAAATCCGGCCGGCCTTGGACCAATCTTGAGGTGCGTCGTCCTCGTCTCGTTTTTCTGTGGGGATGTGATAATGCCTGTCTGAGTGGAGTCCGTCTGATCAATTCTGCATTCTGGACTTCACATTTCTATCGTTGTAATGACCTTGTGATTGAAAACTGCGAGGTTCAGGCTCCGCGTGAGCCGGTACGAGCCCCAAGCAGTGATGCAATAGATCTCGACGGCTGTCATAGAGTGATCGTGCGTGGATGCTATCTGAACTGTGATGATGATGGAGTATGTCTGAAGGGTGGTAAAGGTGTATATGCCGACTGTTCGTATGAAAACGACAGTGTGACCGATATTCTTGTCGATGGCTGTGTGTTTGGCCCGAACCTGCATGGCACACTGACTCTTGGCAGTGAGTGTATTCATGCGGATAATGTGGTTATGCGTAACTGTCGCGTTGATAATGATTGTTCGGTGCTTAGATTGAAAATGCGACCGGACACATATCAGACCTATGAGAATATACGGGTCGAGAACATAACCGGTCGTTTCGGCACTCTTGTCGAAATTTTGCCTTGGAAGCAATTTTTCACTCTTGAAGGAAGTAATGAACATCCTGTCGGTCTAATCCGCAACGTCTGCATCAGCAATGTCAGCGGAAGTTGTGAGAGTCTGGGCGTTATAGCTGCCAACGCTGACGATACGGTAATTGATTTTACCATATCGGATATCGATGTCAGGGCCAAGACTTGCATATTCCGTTGTAACTATCCTGAAGTCCGGCTTGATAATGTGAAGGTGAACGGAAAATCTCCTGACATTCTGCCTGCGGATGATGAAATGAAAGATTCGCTTAATTTTGATGCCGTAGATCTTCAGCAAGGGAAAAATAAAATGTAGTTGATTGGTTGACTGATAAACGAAACGATGCGCTCCGTAGATTGCTTTTGCATTTCGGAGCTCATCGTTTTAGATGTGTGTATAATACCAGTATATATTATTCAGTATATATTATAGGTGTTATATTTGTTGAATGACTTTTAATAACACCATCTCAATGGGATTGTCAAGCTCATTAGCCAGATTAGTCAGTCTTCAGTAATTCATCCAAGAATAAGATTGAAAAATTATTGGTATTAATGAAATATTTCCTTAAATTTGCAACGTTGAAAAGATTTAGGAAAAACAACACTTCTATAAAATACATATTAGAAATGACTATCGATCAGTACAATTTCAACGGCAAAAAAGCCATCGTCCGCGTAGACTTTAACGTACCTCTGGACGAAAACGGTAAGATAACCGACGATACCCGTATCCGTGGCGCTCTCCCGACCCTCAAGAAAATCCTTGCAGACGGAGGCAGTCTCATCATCATGAGCCACATGGGCAAGCCCAAAGGAAAGGTTAATCCCAAGATGTCTCTTTCTCAGATTAAAGATACAGTGGCAAAATATCTTGGCACAGAAGTTGAATTCGCTGAAGATTGCGCCAAGGCAGCCCAGCAGGCCGCTGAACTTAAGCCCGGTCAGGTTCTTCTCCTTGAAAACCTCCGTTTCCACCCTGAAGAAGAAGGCAAGCCTGTAGGTATTGACAAGGAAGATCCCGCTTATGATGCAGCCAAGAAAGAAATGAAGGAGCGTCAGAAGGAATTTGCAAAGACTCTCGCTTCATATGCTGATGTTTATGTGAATGATGCGTTTGGTACAGCTCACCGTCGCCATGCTTCGACTGCTGTCATCGCTGATTACTTTGACAAGGATTCAAAGATGCTCGGCTATCTTATGGAGAAAGAGGTCAACGCTGTCGATGCTATCCTGAAGGATATCAAGCGTCCTTTTACCGCGATCATGGGTGGCTCGAAGGTTTCTACCAAGATTGGCATCATCGAAAATCTTATGGACAAGGTGGACAATCTTATCCTCTGCGGTGGTATGACCTATACATTCGCTGCAGCCAAGGGCGGAAAGGTCGGAAAGTCGATCTGTGAGACAGATAAGTTTGATCTTGCACTCGATATCATCAAGAAGGCAGAGGAAAAGGGTGTAAATCTCGTGCTTGGTACAGACTGTGTTGCCGCTGATGATTTCAGCAACGACGCAAATACAATGGTAGTTTCATGTATGGATGTTCCTGCCGAATGGGAAGGCGTTGATGCCGGACCTGTTACCCGTGAAATGTTTGCTGATGCAATCAGAAATGCCAAGACTATCCTTTGGAACGGTCCTGCCGGAGTATTCGAGTTCGATAATTTCGCAGGCGGTTCACGTGCGATTGCCGATGCGATTGTAGAAGCTACTGAAAAGGGTGCGTTCTCTCTCGTAGGTGGCGGTGATTCTGTGGCTTGTATCAACAAGTTCGGTCTCGCAGACAAAGTTAGCTATGTGTCTACCGGTGGTGGTGCGCTCCTCGAAGCTATCGAAGGTAAGGAGCTCCCGGGTATCGCTGCAATCCGTGGTTCTGAAAAATAAGATAGTATCTTATATCTGAGATAATAATAAAAATATCGTCCGGATCTGCCTTAAGATTCCGGACGATATTTTTTACTACGTCTGTTAGTTCCACGAATGTCTGACGATTGTCATGCCCAGTGCACCGGGTGTCATCTTTAGTATGGTCGTTCTCGTTTTCTGAGCTTTTAGTCTATTGTAGCTTTGCAATGAAATCTGGAGGTTCTTTAACGTGTCATCTGGTAGTCTGACTTCCATGAAATAGACTTTGTAGGGTTCGCCACGAGTGTAGACCTTGCGCGAAATACGTTTACGGTGATAACGTGTTTCAGTGTAAATGCGTTCGACAGGAGCTGTTTCAGTGCGTGTCAGTTCTTCGTTGCGCAGAAAGTAATTGGTACTTAGGATGATAGCTGCGGACATGGCAGTTGCTGCAACCACGTGGCATAGAAAATTTATCGCTTTGTAACGACAGTGTGTAAGCCTGTGCCATTTAGAGGACATAGGAATGCCTGTTGCGAAAGCTATCACTATGGATATGGATGCGATTTTCCCAAGGCCAACCATAGTCATTGAAAACAGAGCCATTGCCAGACCATAAAGCATAACCACGGTCAGTGCGACCGTGATTATGCCGATAATTCGCCAAGTGTCGGATTTAGTGCCAGTCATGGCGTGTCGAATTGTTATTTTGTTGTGGAAGGACGCTCGAATCCGTCAGCTTTTGCACGTTCAGACATGCGTTTTATGCGATCAACCGTCTCAGGATGCGACGAGAACATCTTTGTAATGTAGCTGGATTTGGCATTGTTTTGGCCTTCCATTTCAAGAAATTTCTCGAAAGCCATCACCATGCCCCACGGATTGCGCCCGTTTGCCTTTAGGAAATCATAGCCGCAATCGTCAGCTTCTTTTTCCTGTTTCTGTGAGAATTTCGCGTCGATGAGTGAAGAACCGAGAGCTCCGAGTTGCGACTCGGTGAGTGCGGCTGCCTTGCTGCCGGTAGATGCTATGGCATCTTTCATTGCATCTGATAGAAGTTGTGTTCGGAACGCTTTTTTTGAATGATGTTTCATCACGTGTCCGATTTCATGGCCGATGATTCCGAGAAGTTCGTCATCGTTCATTATGTCCATCAGAGATGAGAATACGCGTACGCTTCCGTCCGGGCATGCGAAAGCATTGACATCAATTACTTCGTAGACCTTGAAATTCAATGGTATGCCATCGGCATCATTGAGATTTTCAGTCAATTTTTTAAGTCGGATTGTATACGGACTGTCATCTGCGCTGACAGGATTGTTCTTGTCCATCCATTCAACTGATTCTTTGACGTATTCCGCCATTTGCTGGTCAGTAAGAGTGACGGCCTGTAGGGTTTTGGTAGCAGATCCGGCTACTTTCTTTAAATTAAACTGGGCATATACCGGGGTGGAAAAACAAAGGACTCCGAGTATTGCCAATGCTTTGATAGATGATTTCAGCATACTTCTAAGAATTAATGTGATTTATGTATATTTACAAGACCCCATATGACGATAATCACATAGCGGTCCATTGCGACAGCTTCGTGATGTCGGATGTAAAATTATATAAAAGTTAAGAAATATGCAAGTATATTATTAAATGTAAATCCGCATTGACGTTCTTCAAAATCTCTATGCAAGAGATAATATTATGAGTGCAAAGATACGGAATTTTCCTCAATCACTGTGCGTTTTCTGCAACTTTTTGCAGAATATATTCCAATTTCAAAAGCAAATATCAAGTTACATTGTTGCTTGCGTTAAATTAACGCACTCATATTCACCGTTTTTCATTCCAATACAAATCTCTTGCATAGAGATGTATGGCTTCCGCGATACGAAAAACGCGGATAGTTTTCGGAAGTGCTATGGTTGGCTGATTTTATGTATTTGAAAATCAGTATAATATAAATCGTAGTGCCAAGTGAAAGAATTGCCTGAACTTTTTTCGTTGCATATATCCTGATGGATGATAACAATCGCTTCTGGTTTGTGCTGAATTATATTTCACCCTCGTTTAATCGGAGAGAAAGAGTCGAGAGAGTGATTGAAAAATTCAATACATCTGTAAAAAGCGATCTTGACGTTTTTGCTCCCACCTTTGTAGAGATGTCGCAGGATGCGGAAAACGGTAAACCAGTAGAGCGTCCGTTGCTGTATCACTACGTATTTGTGCGCGGTTGCCTCGACGATGTAAGGGTGCTTTGCCGGACAGTTACGGGATTTTCGTTCGTGCTAAACTATGCCGGTGAAAATCGCTATATGACAGTGACGCCAGCAAGTCTGGAGGCTTTCCGCATAATAGCAAGACTTTATGAATATAAGCTGCCATGTTTCTCCGTTGATAATGTCACATTGGAACAAGGTGATGAGGTAGAGGTTATGGTAGGCCCGTTCGCAGGTCTTACCGGGACATATATCTCTCGGAAAGGTGCGTCGCAGGGAAATATCCTTATATCTGTCACTCAAAGTCTTGCGGCTGTGGCCTATGACATCAGGGCGGATTATGTGCGCGTCATCCGTTTTGCGAAGGATTCAAAAAGAGCATACGACCAGATTGAAGCGTTCATCCCGCGTCTGTTGATGGCTCTAAGGTATTATCACGATGGGACAAAGATGGATTCATTGTTGATTTCGCATCTTGTTGTCTTTTGCCGGCGCATGGAGGATGTGAGACTCAACAATGACAAGGTCGATTCAAAGTTGCAGATTCTCTTGATGACAGCCAACATGATTCTTGGAAACATGGATGATTATTTTAAGGCTAAAACTAGGTTCGACCGACTGGCGCGGCAGATTACAAACCAGCTTACGCAGGCGCTCGTCATCTTGCTCACGTCGGTTGCTTCTCATGATTATTCCGGTCTTGAAAAAGGCTTGTCGCTGATTGAAAGCAAAGAAGGAAAACCGTCCAAGTTCCAGTCTATGCTGGCTTCTGAATACAAATATTATCTCTCTGTCGATTCTTCATGCCTGCTCAAAGCTTAGAAAATTTTAGCGGTGCTGTGATGCCCGTCACGGACTCTACCGATCTGACGGCTACGATGGCCTATGGCTACTATCTGCTGGCGCGTTATCAATGTGGAGTGGCTGATAGCTTGGCTGTTGGGCTTGACACGCATGGCGATGTCAGGGAACTTCGCCGCTTTGTCCGACTGCTTGACCGTAGGCTCGACGAAGCCGTACCGGCTGAGTTGTGTAGTCTTGTCCCGCTCTATGAGCTGATTTATAGGGTAGGGCATGGGTGTGCGCCATCTACTAAAATCAGGACGGCAAGCCGTCAGAAATGCTTTCATGCGTGGCTTCATGGTGATATGGCTATCACCGAGACGCAGTTGGCAGGAATGATTCGGACTGATCTCAGGCGGAATCCGGCCGACGTTGATGCGAGACATCTGTCATGGTATGCCGGTGTAATCGACGGATGGTGTAGGGCGCTGAGGCGCACTCCTCGTTTTGCACAATTGTCCTTCGCCGAAAATTTTGCCCGGCTATCGATACTTCTTAAAGAAAATCTTTGTGCATTTTATCCTGCGAGTGAAACCCGCGTGAAACAAGGCTGGGTTAAAGCCAACCTGATTGACAATCTTACCGATTGCGACACATTGTCGCTCAAGAAATACCGCTCATTTCTCAGTAGCGCTGTCTCTCACGGTATTACTGCCTCGGAATACATAGCGCGTGATACCGCTGCCCTTTCAGAGCTCGGCAGCCGGACTGACATTCATCCCTTTGAACGTGAGGCATACCGTCTGCTCAGGAACAGCCGGCAGTTTTCCGCGTGACCCCTTGTTCATCACATATAAGCAAAACCAACTCCCAAATAATCACTATAACAACGATGGAAAAATTTAATATAGCCGTGGCCGGGACTGGCTACGTCGGGCTTAGCATTGCCACTCTTCTTGCTCAGCACAACCATGTTACCGCTGTCGATGTCATCCCCGCAAAGGTCGATCTTATCAATGACCGCCGTTCACCGATTCAAGACGAGTATATCGAGAAATACCTTGCCGAAAAGCCTCTCGACCTCACCGCCACGCTCGACGGGGCGGCAGCCTACAGCAATGCGGATTTCGTTGTCATCGCAGCCCCGACCAACTACGACCCGGTCAAGAACTATTTCGACACCAGCCATGTCGAGGAAGTCATCGATCTCGTGCTTGAAGTGAATCCCGAGGCTGTCATGGTGATCAAATCGACCATTCCTGTGGGCTACTGCCGTTCGTTGTACATGAAATACGCAGCCAAAGGTGTCAAGCGTTTCAACCTCCTTTTCTCTCCCGAATTCCTCCGCGAGTCAAAGGCGCTCTACGACAATCTCTATCCCTCGCGTATCATTGTCGGCATACCAAAAATCATTGCTGACGAGCGTTTTGCAGAAGAAAATGCTGCAATCCTCGCGGTTGCCGACCTCGAAAAACTCGACCGTGCGGCCCGCACATTCGCATCGCTTCTTCAGCAGGGCGCGATCAAGCAGGACATCCCCACACTGTTCATGGGCATGAAGGAGGCCGAGGCCGTGAAGCTCTTCGCCAACACCTACCTCGCCCTCCGCGTCAGCTATTTCAACGAGCTCGACACCTACGCCGAGGTCAAGGGACTCGACTCGCAGGCAATAATCGAGGGAATAGGCCTCGATCCTCGAATCGGCACTCACTACAATAACCCCTCCTTCGGCTACGGTGGTTACTGTCTGCCCAAGGATACCAAACAGCTGCTTGCCAACTATGCCGATGTGCCACAGAATATGATGACGGCCATTGTCGAGTCAAACCGCACCCGTAAGGATTTCATAGCCGACCAAGTGTTGAAAATGGCCGGATGGTATGACTACTACGACAATAACACCTTCCGTCCGGCATCTAAAGACTCACAGCTTAATCCCCCAAGTGAATCTGAAGGAAAAGGACTTAATACTTCATCCTTAAACCTTGATACTTCACGCAATTCCGAAGGAAATTGCGTGATTGGCGTCTACCGTCTGACGATGAAATCGAACTCCGACAACTTCCGCCAGTCGTCGATCCAAGGTGTGATGAAGCGCATCAAGGCCAAAGGCGCGACCGTAATCATCTACGAACCGACGCTTGAAGACGGCTCAACCTTCTTCGGATCGCGCGTGGTCAACGACCTCGCCGAGTTCAAGCGCCTCTCCCGTGCCATCCTCGCCAACCGCACCTCCCCCGACCTCACCGACGTAGAGGAGAGAGTCTATACACGTGATTTGTTTTCAAGAGATTAATAAATAATGGCTGAATCTCTAAAAAACCGCACTGTAAATGGTGTAGTTTGGAGTGCGATAGACAGGTTCTCTGCCTTAGGTATTCAGATAGTATGTTCTCTAATTATTGCTCATCTGTTAACTCCCGAGGATTTCGGTATTCTTGGAATGATTACTGTGTTTTCTGCAATCGGACTGGTAATTATAGACAGTGGTTTTGGATTAGCCCTTATTCGACGTAATGATGTGACAGAATTGGATTACTCATCTGTCTTCTATTTAAATTTATTTCTTGCGATAATATGTTACACGGTTCTTTATTGCGTATCTCCCTTAATAGCTGATTTTTACAACCTTGAACCTTTGACTCAGATATGTAGAGTTACTTTTTTGGTTCTGCCTATCAATGCCTTCGGCCTTATTCAAAATACAATACTTCTAAAAAAAATTGATTTCAAAACAATTGCGATTGCTTCACTTGCTTCCTCATTGTTTTCTGGTATTATAGGTATTATCCTTGCCTATAACATACGAAATGTCTGGGCATTGGTTATCCAAAATATATCTATGTATGGTCTTCGTTCCATTATTCTCTGGTGTGTAGGCCATTGGAAACCAATGCTACGCTTTTCAATAACTTCTATTAAATCAATGTGGAGCTACTCCATGAATTTATTGGGATTTGGCTTAATATCCAGCCTTACTCAAAATATATATCCGTTAGTAATAGGAAAGTTTTATAATGCTACGCAGTTGGGATTTTATTCCCAAGCAGATCGATTGCAAAAGTTACCGGCAACAAGCATTACAGAAGTTATACAACGTGTTTGTTTTCCAGTATTATCAGAGGTCAAGGAAGATATTTATCGAATGCGCGAAGCTTATCGGAAAATCATAATGACAACTTTCTTCATCGTTTTTCCAATGATGATACTCCTGATAGGGATTGCGAATGAACTTATAATGCTTTTACTTGGCCCTCAATGGAGCGAATCGATTTTATACTTTCAGATTCTATGTATTGTCGGTGCTCTCTACCCACTACATTCCATTAATCTCAACATTCTTAATGTCGTCGGTAAAAGCCGGCTCTCACTTGTATTAGAAGTAGCAAGAAAGGTCATCCTTATTTTATTAATAATTATCGCTATCAAGTATGATATGATTATACTTGTTCTTGCACAAGTAGTTTACAGCATAATAGTCCTGTTTCTAAACATGTATTATAGTGGCAGAGAAATTGATTATGGAATTATACAACAATTTAGAGATATTTCTCCAACAATTCTCTTGTCTCTTATTTCATTGGGGCTGATTTCATTATTCATATATATCCCATATCAGCATGAATTTGTCTTACTTGTAATAAAGTGTTTGACTTTCATTATATCATTTTTTATGCTTAATCGAATATTCAAAACTCAATCATATTCATTTGCTATACCTATATTGGCCAATCTGATAAAACAAATACGATGAATCGATTCAGTAATATCATAACGTTTCTAAAGACAACCTCTATTATAAAAACTTTATATTTCAACTTTAAATCATTCAAATTCACTAAGGCATTACATCTTCCTGTATTAGTCGGAAAGAAAGTATCCTTAAAATCTATCGGGAATGTAGTTCTGAACTATGATGGCCCTAAAAAAATTCATATAGGGTCTGCGAATCTATTCAACACCACAACCTCTATGCCAACAATTTGGAATAATTTAGGCAATGTGGCTTTTAATGGACCGGTAACATTCTATCCCGGCACAACGATATATGTCACGTCTAATGCCACAATTGAATTTGGAGGAAATAACAGGTTTGGGAAAAACACATCATTATTATGTACGAAATACATTAAGATAGGACATACGACAGGATTTTCATGGGATTGTCAGATTGCAGATTCTGATTTTCATTTTATTGAAAATATGGAATCCGGAGACATTAAACCACGTTCTGCTTCGATACTCATCGGAAACAATGTTTGGTGTGGAAATAGAGTTGTAATCGGAAAAGGAGTTACTATCGCTGACAATTGTATTTGTGGAATGAATACACTTGTTAATAAATCATGTGAGATACCATACTCACTACTTCTCGGAATCCCTGCAAAGATACGTTCTGGCAAATTTAGGCGTGTCTTTGATTTGGATAAGGAAAACTATCTTATTTCTAAATTTGGATAACATCAAATGGCGACTCTTATATTTGACAATACCCTTTCAGGCCATCATTTGGAATATCTCAATCACATCTACAAGGGTGCAATTCAACGCACCGACGAAAAATTTGTGTTTGCAGTTCCAAGACAAGAATGGAATAATGTCAGAGAAAAATGTGAATGGCCACAAGCCGACAATATTCGCTGGGTGATGCTTGACGACTATGAATGTCAGGACGTGTCCAAAGGCTCGATGTTAGTCCGATGCTTTAAACTTTCAAGATTGGTTAAACGGGTGGCGTTAAAAGAGAACGTCAGTAAGATTAAAATGATTTCTCTAGCCGGAGTCATACCATTTCTTCCTTTAATGCTCCCAGGCGACATCAAACTGTCTGGAATTATATATAAAATTTATCTCCGTGCGCCTAAAAAGGGATTTCGTGGTTTAATCGATAAGTTTAGATATACGATAATGGCAAGGAGCAGGTCAATGGATAAAGTTTTTATTCTAAACGATCCGCGCAGTGCCGAAAGACTTAATAAGATTTATGACTCACGACGTTTCATATCTCTTGCAGATCCTGTCCCACAACCAGATATGAATGAGGTGAGAAATCTTCGGTCTATATTGAATATACCATCTTCAGCCATTGTATTTCTTCATTTCGGGGCAATGGATAAGCGCAAAGGGACGCTCGAAATACTCCGAGCACTGAATGTCATGCCAAAACAAGAGCATTGTAATCGTTATTTCATATTTGCCGGACGTGTGGGTGATAATCTAAAAGATCAATTTTATTCTTTGGCAAAAGACGCTGAGTCGAAAGGTGCTCACATAATAATAAGAGACGAATTCTGTTCTTATGAATTACTTCATTCATTGTGTCATACATCTAATGTCATATTGATTCCTTATCTATTGACTGATTTGTCAAGTGGTGCTTTGGGGTATGCGGCGCTGCATCATAAACCGGTTATAGGACCGGCGAGCGGACTTATTGGAGAACTGATAAATGATAATAATTTGGGGCTTACGCTTTCATGTATAAATCCGGAAATGCTTGCAAAGTCCTTTTCTGTAAATATACCGTATGAAGAATCCATGTATGCAGAAAAGAACTCCATTTATTTATTTACAAAAACAATTCTTGATTCATAAATGAATTTAAGGTTTAACATTCCGTCATATTCAGAGATTCGGCATGAGTCCCGTCCTTTAGCTATGGGGTTAATAATTGTTGGGGCTGCTTTAGGAATGTATATGAATTTCTATTTTGGCAACATCGGATGGAGTAATATTCTTATGTTATGCTCTCTGATGCTTTTACCCAATTGGAGAAATCTATCTTGTTTCCGATTGCCGTTTGTAAATCGAACGTTTAAAACCATATTACTTTTCCAAGTGATATGTATAGTCTACATGGTTATTGGAGGATTAATTGACATTTCACTTATGACATATCTTCTTTTTACCATATTTATGGTGATGGGTATAATGTCTCAGACACCATCGGATATGTCAATTCCGAAAGTTGCGTTTTATTCATGGCTATTTGGGTGGATTTGCATTGCGTTTTGCACAACAACGATGGCTACGGGAGCATTCTTTATCGAATATGCCCGTCTTCATGACGGATCTGGTTATCAAAGCATCTTGATTGATTTGACAATGGCAGGCAACATTTACACGTTTATTGTATGTTGCCTGTATTATCTTAAGAGTTCGAAGACAAAATCAAATCTTTCAATACTAGGTATTATTATAGGATTGATTTTAATGGTTATTCTTGGAAAGAGGACCCCGCTTCTTATTTCAATTATTTCGATATGTTTTTATCTATTCCGTTTTCATCCGATATCAAGAACTGTCAATAAAAAAGCGATTGGTTACAGCTTGCTGTTTTTAGTATTGATTGTATTGTTATTAAAAATATCAGATTTTGGTGAGATATTTATAGCTGTAATAAAACGTTCAATTGATGGTATTTTTGATATGATACATGGCACCTCAAGTACAGGTGCCGCTGCGATGGAACGTTATCGGCTACGCGATTGGGCTTTTACATATATTGAAAATAAATTTACGCCGTTTAATTATCTTTTTGGAGCCGGATTTATGACAAAATGGCTTGATGCACCCTTGATCCAAGCTTATCTTGACATGGGAATAATCGGGTTTTCAGTATATCTTTACTATGTTATTGTAAAGCCACTTAAATTGACAATCTCAAGATTATCACGCAATCGAATCGTATTTTGGGGTTGCGCACTAAATTTTTATAATATTTTCTCCGCATTAAATTCTGGTGTTCCATATATCCATCTTCGCTGGATACCATTAATTGTTTTGGTTCTTACAATTAACAGTTTAAGAGAGGGAAGAAACAGAACAGAAATCAAGCTATGTTACGAGCCGTAAATTTCCTATATTTTATCATTGTAAATTATAACTGCCATTAATCAATCATTATACGATATGTCAAAACTCTGTGTAATTTATAATATGGCTGCCAAATATCGCGCCCCTATTTTCCAGTTGATAGATAGAGAAATGGACGTTGACTGGTATTATGGACATCAGATTGATGATATTAAGGAGATGGACTCTTCACTTCTTAAAAGAGTTACTAAATTACGTCGATCAAATATCTTAGGACCAATATATTGGCAACATGGTGTCACGAAACTCATGAATAATTCAGATTACAGGGTATATCTTGCTCTTGGGGAACTATATGCACTATCAACATGGAGTTTACTAGTCAAAAAGAAACTATTCTGTCCCAAGAAAAAAATATACCTCTGGAGTCATGGGTGGTATGGACGAGAGGGCAGAATGAAACGATGGTTAAAAAAAATCTTTTTTGGTCTTGCCGACGGAACTTTCCTTTATGGTAACTATGCAAGAGACGTAGCAATAAAGCAAGGGAATAATCCCGATAAGCTTTGGGTCATACATAATTCGCTTGACCATTCACATCATGTCGAACTACGAAACAAGCTTTCAAAATCAAATATATATAACGAATATTTTCATAATTCATCTCCGACCCTGATATTCATTGGCAGATTAACTAAAGTCAAACAATTGGATCTGATCATAAAAGCAGTCTCAAGTCTTAAATCGAGAGGGAAATACTACAATATAATATTTGTAGGTGATGGCGAAGAACGCTTGAATCTTGAACAACTTGCTAGAGAGCAAAATGTCAATGTTTGGTTCTATGGAAGTTGTTATGATGATACACAGACAGCTCAACTAATTTTTGATGCGGATTTATGTGTCTCGCCTGGCAATGTAGGGCTTACAGCCATTCACACTATGGCATTTGGAACACCTGTCTTGACCCATTCAACCTTCTCTAATCAAATGCCTGAATTTGAGGCCATAGAAAGAGGAAAAACTGGTGCTTTTTTTAAAGAGGGAGATATAAACAGTCTGGTTGATGAAATTTCAAATTGGTTTGAAGTGCATACAGATAGAGATGCCGTAAGGTATGACTGTTATAATGAAATTGATACCCAATGGACTCCTGAATATCAAATGTCAATTTTAAAAGAATGTATATCATGAGATATTTGAAATTACTTGGCCAATTGATATTAAATATTTTCAATCCAGCAATTTCTATTTTTAGTAGGGTAGAATGTTCGACTGTTTCAAGTAAAGCAAAGATATATAGAGGAGTAAAGCTTGATAATTCGAAAATTGGAGACTATACATACGTTGGCCCTTATGCGAAAATAGTCTATGCAAATATTGGTAAATTCTGTTCGATTGCAGCAAAATCGTTTATTGGTCTTCCTACTCATCCTATATCATTAATTTCTTCATCTCCAATATTTATTTCACCAGTAAATGCGACTGGCTTTAAGTGGACTTCGGTTTCTGTAGAGTTTGAGGAATATAAACAAGTGAATATTGGCAATGATGTCTGGATTGGAGCTAATGCGATGATATTAGGAGGTATAACTATTGGAGATGGTGCAATTATAGGAGCTGGTGCAGTTGTTACAAAAGATATACCTCCTTATGCAATAGTTGGTGGGATTCCGGCAAGAATAATTCGTTACCGTTTCCCGAATGATGTAATAAATGCTTTATTATCTTCTCAATGGTGGAATCTATCTGAAAATATATTAAAAAGTAATATAAAAGTATTTCAGTCTAACGATTTTATAAATCATATTGATGGACTATTTAATACATAGTTAATCACAGCCATTTTATTATTTTATGAAAATCTCCATCATCACCGCTACCTACAATAGCGGTGCGACTCTTCGCGACACTATGGAGAGCGTGCTCGCGCAGGATTTCGATGATTTCGAGCATATCATTGTCGACGGTTGCTCAAAGGACGATACCCTTGATATAGTCCGCGAACTTGAACCGCGCTACAACGGACGGCTCAAATGGGTTTCCGAACCCGACAATGGAATCTACGACGCGATGAACAAGGGGATAATGATGGCGACCGGCGATGTGGTCGGTCTCCTGAACTCCGACGATTTCTACAGCGCGTCGGATATCCTCTCGACCGTCGACCGTGAAATCCGCGAATTCGATGCCGTGTATGGAGATGTCCACTATGTCGACCCTAAGGACACGGCCACGCCTGTCCGTTTCTACTCGTCGGCAGCATTCCGGCGATGGAAAATGAGACTCGGATTCATGCCGGCGCACCCGTCGTTCTATTGTCGCAGGACAGTCTACACCCGCTACGGACTTTTCGATCCCGGGTTTAAGGTCGCAGCCGATTTCGAACAGCTCCTGCGTCTGATTTATGTCAACAGGATATTTACAAGATATATAAGGAAAGACTTTGTGACAATGCGCACCGGCGGGGCATCCTCGTCGGGGCTTCAGAGCCACCGGCGCATAATCAGTGACCACCTGCGTGCCTACCGTAAGAACGGCGTGTCATCAAACATTCTTCTCGAATCACTCCGATATGCCTACCGTATAGGCGAACTTATAAAATTCAGACTTTCATCAATAAAACTAAGGTAACTTAATTCAATTATGAAAAAAGCATTAATCACAGGCATCACCGGTCAGGATGGTTCGTTTCTGGCCGAGTTTCTTCTCGAAAAAGGCTATGACGTGCACGGCACGATTCGCCGCTCGTCGGTAGACTTCCGCGAGCGCATCGCCCACCTCGAGGGACACCCCAACTTCCACCTCCACTACGCCGACCTCGGTGACTCGATGTCAATCATGCAGGTCGTATCGAAAGTACGCCCCGACGAGATCTACAACCTCGCCGCACAGAGCCACGTGCAGGTGTCGTTCGACTCCCCCGAGTTCACAGCCGACGTCGACGCGACAGGTGTCCTCCGCATACTTGAGGCCGTACGCCTCTGCGGACTCGCCGCGTCATGCCGCATCTATCAGGCATCCACTTCAGAGCTCTACGGCAAGGTCGAGGAAGTGCCCCAGAACGAAAAGACACCCTTCCACCCCTATTCGCCATACGCCGTCGCAAAGCTCTACGGTTTCTGGATCGTGAAGGAATACCGCGAGGCATACGGCATGTACTGCTGCTCCGGAATCCTCTTCAACCACGAGTCCGAGCGCCGCGGCGAGACATTCGTCACCCGCAAGATAACCCTCGCCGCCGCACGCATCGCTCAGGGCAAGCAGGAGAAGCTATACCTCGGCAACCTCTCGTCGCTCCGCGACTGGGGTTACGCACGTGACTACGTGGAGTGCATGTGGCTCATCCTCCAGCAGCCCGAACCCGAGGACTACGTGATCGCCACCGGCGAGCAGCACTCCGTCCGTGAGTTCTGCCAGCTCGCATTCCGCCGCGCCGGCATCGAGCTGCGCTTCGAGGGCGAGGGCGAGAACGAGAAGGGCATCGATGTCAACACCGGCAAGGTGCTGATCGAGGTGTCGCCCGACTTCTACCGCCCGACCGACGTGGTCAACCTCTGGGGCGACCCCACGAAGGCGAAGCAGAAACTCGGCTGGGACCCGTCGAAGAAGACATCTTTCGAGCAGCTCGTCAACCTCATGGTCGACGCCGACATGGCCAAGGTCGCCGTCGAGCGCGCCGGGAGCAGGTGAAACTCAACCTCGCCGAATACCTCGAGAAAGGAATCGTGAAGTAAAGCCTACGCTGAAATTGAGGGGTACAGAAATTCATAAATAACATAAATATTGGAGGGGTTAATTCCTGAATATGGAAGGATTGGAACAAGCCCTCTATGAATTATCATTAAAATAATCTGTTATTCGTGTTACTTCTGAATTTCTGTACCTTACCCACATAAATATTCAAACCAGACAGAATGGAAAAAAATTCCAAGATCTACGTTGCGGGTCACCGCGGCATGGTCGGTTCGGCCATCGTCCGCGAGCTGCGGCGACAGGGATACACCAACATCATAACACGCACCCACGCCGAACTCGACCTCATCAGCCAGCAGGCGGTCAACGACTTCTTCGCCACAGAGAAGCCCGACTACGTGTTCCTCGCCGCCGCCAAGGTAGGGGGCATAGAGGCGAACTCATCGGCTCTCGCCGACTTCATGTACGACAACATGATGCTCGAGATGAACGTCATCCACGCCGCATGGCGGAACGGATGCAAAAAACTCGAATTCCTCGGCTCGTCGTGCATCTACCCCCGCATGGCCCCGCAGCCCATGCCCGAGTCATGCCTGCTCACCTCCGAGCTGGAGAAGACCAACGAGGCGTATGCGCTCGCAAAGATCTCCGGCCTGAAATACTGCGAGTTCCTCAACCGGCAGTACGGCACTGACTACATCTCCGTCATGCCCACCAACCTCTACGGCCCGAACGACAACTACCACCCCACGCACTCCCACGTCCTCCCCGCGCTCATCCGCCGTTTCCATGAAGCGAAACTCGCGGGCGAGCCGGTCGTGACATGCTGGGCGACGGCTCGCCGCTGCGCGAGTTCCTCTATGTCGACGACCTCGCCGAGCTTTGCGTGTTCCTCATGAACAGCTACTCCGGCAACGAGACCGTCAACGCCGGCACTGGCAAGGAACTCACCATACGCGAGCTGGCCGAGCTTGTCGCGTCGACCGTCGGCTACGAAGGCCGTATCGAATGGGACACCACCAAGCCCAACGGCACTCCCCGCAAGCTCCTCGATGTCAGCAAGGCCACCCGCCTCGGCTGGACCGCCTCGACCCCTCTCGCCGAAGGCATCCGCCTCGCCTACGAAGATTTCCTCAGCAACCCGATGCGCGCCGAGCGCTGACCTCTTCCCTCAGACATCAACTAACAGATAATACAGATTACACAGAAAAATGCCCATGATTCCCGGACTGAGAATCATGGGCATTTTCATATAACTTGGTCACCAATTAAAATCAGTGGAGAGACAGCCTCCGAGGCTGCCTCTCCACTTCCAAAATTTTTTTACCTTAAATAAATTACCTACGTATCAATTGCGTATATCTTTAGTATTAGAATGATGGATAACCGGGGTTCTGTACATATATACCGCCTGAGAAGTTGTATTGAGCTACGGGAACAGGGAAATATTCCTCGCCAGTCTCGAATGACGCATTCTGATAATAGATGCGGTTGTCTTTTTCTGCGGCAAAATAGTTATTCATCGTCTCTTTGGCGATACCCCATCTTACGAGATCGAAGAATCGTTCGCCTTCCATTGCTTTTTCAAGACGCATTTCAGTGCGCAGTGCCTGTCGTGCGTAGTCCTGATTCCAGACGGATGCCGGATAAAGGCCGATTTTATAGTTGGCGGCATCTTTGGTCTGGTCATAGAAATCCTTTACGTAGTCACTGTTCATCGCACGCGTACGGACTCTGTTGATAAGTGTCCGGGCCTCTTCGAGACCGCTGCCTCCGATTTCAATCAGCGCCTCGGCTTTGTAGAGCAGCAGGTCGGCATATCGTATAAGCTGCCAGTTGAGAGCCGATGCACCCCAAGGCCAGCCCTGTGTGGCATCCGGCGATTCAGGTGAGAGCCAGAAGCGTTTGGTGTTGTTATATCCATAAGTATCGCTGTTGCGCACCCATAGACCGCATGGACGTTCGGAGTAAGTCTTGTATCTGATGGTCGGACGGCCAATCACGAAGTCGAGACGCGGATCGACATTGCCATCGACATTTCCCAGTGTATAACCGCCGTTTGAGTCGAATACCACGTTTCCATAGTCGGGACGGTTCTGATAATCAAAGAGTGGCAATCCGTTTTCATCAGTCTGATATGCGTTGATGAGATCCTGTGAAGGGAGGAAGAATCCGTCACCCTGCCAAGGGCAACCCGGGCCGGTCATAGAGTTCAAAAGCATGCTCCAGTTGATTCGTCCCACACCGCTTGAGCCGTCGTCTTTTGAAAACTGTATGGCAAACACGGATTCAGGTCCGTTTTCATATTCGAGAAGGTCGAGTTGCTGGAAATCCGCAAGAAGATCGTAGCCTTGCACTTGGTCAATTAGATTGACAACTTCCTGAAGAAGTGATTTGTTGATATTAATCACCGCGTTGGTCTGCGGATCTTGTTCGTATGCCTGATAGAGTTTTACTTTCGCAGCATAGGCGAGAGCAATCCGGCGATTGACACGTCCGATTTCGGTCTGTGCTTCCGGAAGGACTTCGGCTGCCTCAAGCAGCTCTCCTGCGATGCGTGCGAGGTGTTGCTCACGTGTGAACTCATCGTTTCTGACCGACTGATATTCGTTTTCAGGAAGATTAATATCCATGTACGGAATGCGGTTGAAAAGACGGACAAGTTCGAAATACCAGTGAGAACGTATAACTTTCACCTCTGCGATACGGATATTCTTTTCAGGGATTAGATTCTCGTCGACTTTATTGAGTGCGCGTATTGCTGAATTGCAACGAGAGATCCCACAGTAGACGTTAAACCATTTTCCGTCAAGGAATCCGTTGTTAGGCTGAATCTTTGCAGTCTCCATATCATGGATTTCCCAAGCGTCAGTCTCTCCGCCGCCACCTTTATATGCGTTGTCGGCTCGTACTTCGCCATAGCTCCAGTTGGTGACAGGATACCAGTGCGGATCGTTTGAATCAGCATATCGGCATCCGAATGTCGCATACGCACCGCTGACAAGAAGATCCACGGCCTGAGGGTCATTCATATTGCCTTCCGAGAGAGGTCCTTGAGGCTTGTTTTCAAGAAAATCGTCGCTGCAAGCTGTAAATGTAAGGCAGACAAGCGCAGCAGTCATTATATTTTTAAGTGTCATTTTGGTCAGTATTTAAGATTAATTTTAGAAACCGAACTGTACGCCGAAAGTATATTGGCGGGGGAGGGCATAGGGGTAGCCGAGACCTTCGGGATCAGCTCCGGTGTAGTTTGTTATTGTGAAGAGATTCTGGGCCTGAAAATAGATACGGGCATTTTTCAGACAGAGTTTGCTTTGTACGCTTTTGGGGAGTGTGTAACCGAGAGAAAGTGTTTTCAGACGTACAAACGAACCGTCTTCGATGAAATATTCCGAGCCTTCGTTTTCATTATTGCTGTTGTCGACAGCTGGAGCCGGAATGTTTGATGCGTAGTAGCCGGTCTGAAGGTATTTTTCATAGGCATTAGCTGCATCAAGGAGTTGTGTGCCGTGGTTGCCGGTCCAGAGAGGGAAGAAGTCGGTATAGAATTTGGAATTGTTCCATGCGTCACGGATGATACTGTTAAAGAAGAGGCTGAGATCGAATCCTTTCCAGTTTGCCCCGAGAGTCAGACCGAACTGGGCTTTCGGAAGGTCTGTTCCGAGCCATGTGCGGTCACGGTCATTGATTTCTCCGTCTCCGTTTGTGTCGACGTAGCGCACGCGGCCTACCGCCGGATTGCCGAAGCTGACTTTATATTTCGCTTTGTAGGCATCAACTTCTTCCTGTGTACGGAAAACACCGTCGGTCTTGTAGCCCATCCATGAGCCGAGTGCCTGTCCGACAATACTCTTGTCAATGCCGTTGCCTCCACCCCATGTGTAGTAGATGTCTTTCATGAGGTCGGTTACTTCGTTTTTCATTGCAGTTACGTTGATGCCGACGTTATAGCTGAAATCTTTGTTGAGCGACTGGCGCCATTCAGCAGTGATTTCAACGCCTTTGTTGATCATCGAACCGCCGTTATACCAGCAGTAGCCACCTTCACCGATAGTTGCGATATATGGTTTTTCTACAAGCATGTCGTTGGTCTTTTTGTAGAAATAATCAAACGAGAAGTTCAGCTTGCTGTTGAGAAGCGATGCGTCCAAACCGACATTTGTCTGGTAGGTCTTTTCCCATGTGAGATCAGGATTGGTGCTGCGTGAACGGAGCGCTCCGGGAGTGAGGGTGTTGCCGCCTCCGATGGCATACGCCGCACGGTCGAGATCCATTGCATATTTTGCATAGAAAGCGTCGTTTGCTATAATGTCGTTACCATTGACTCCGTAAGCGCCACGGATTTTCAGGTCGCTGAGCCAGTTGCGGGTGCTCTCCATGAATTTTTCCTGAGATATGCGCCAGCCGGCAGAGACAGATGGGAACCAGTCATAGTTGTGGCTGTTGGAAAGGCGTGAAGAGGCATCGCGGCGCAGAGTGAATGATAAGAGATATTTATTGTCCCATGTGTAATTGATTTTTCCGAATACGGAGAACATCGAGTAGTTCGATGCGCCTGACCCAGTATTCTTATTCGCAGTCACGTTGCCGAGATAAAGATAATTGGGGTCTTCGATTTCAAGGCCCTTGCCTTCGCCGAACATGTCTTCAAAATGGTTGCGCTTTGCCTCTACGCCAATCAGAGCCATAAGAGAGTTCTTGCCGAAATCCACATTGTATTGAGCGGTATTTGTCCATACCCAATCCGTGGTCTTGCTTGAATATTGATAGAGATTATTGGTTTTGTCGCGGAGATTGGCAGGAGTGAATATTTTGTCATTCCCGTTATGGTAGTTCAGACCGAAGTTGGTCTTGACGATAAGATTCTTGATAGGTTCGATTGAGAGATAGGCATTACCGAACACTCTCCAGTATTCGCGCTTGTTGGTCGCTTCTTCTTCAATCTGGCGCATAAGGTTCGGAGTGTCATTCAACCCGAATGCGACCTGATCGTTGAAGTTGCCTTCCGAGTCATAGACTGTACGGGCCGGGTGCATTTTGATGGCATTTTCCTCGATTCCACCGGGGGCGTTGTGCTGACGCCACCAGTTGACGGTGACATTACCTCCTGCACGTAGACGGTTATTGATGAAACCATAGTCAGAGCTGAAACGCGCGTTGGCCTTCTGGAAGTCAGAACCCTTAATGATACCGTCGTGGTCAAGCCAGCTGAGCGACATGGATGAGGTGCCGTACTCGTCGCCTTTTGAAAGGCCTACGCTATATGTCTGCATCAGGGCTGTGCGGTGAATTTCCTTTTCCCAGTCTGTGTTCTGAGGAGTGACCATGACTCCATTGAGATTGGCGTATGGCTGGAGCTTCGGTGTCGCACCGTTTCCATATAGCTCGGATGTCGGGGTGGTGCCGTAGGAATATTTGTAGGCTGACCAGTAGACCTCGCCCCATTGGTCGGCGTTTAGCATATCGAGTCCGCTTTGATAGGTCTGGAGTGTCAGTGTTGCGTCAAATGTCACACGGCATTCGCCTTTTTTTGCGCGTTTGGTCGTGATGATTATAACACCGTTGGCAGCCTGAGCACCATAGATTGATGCAGATGCGGCATCCTTGAGCACTTGGATTGACTCCACGTCGTTGCTGTTGAGGATCGTACCGGGATTCTCTCGGGTCATGACTCCGTCGATTACATAGAGAGGACCGTTGGCTTCGCTACGGAATGAGGATGTGCCACGGATTGAAGTGCCTGTGCTTAGACCACCCGGTGTGCCGTCAGTCGTGATATTCATACCGGCTACACGTCCCTGAAGAGCCTGAATAACATTGCCGGTAGGAGTGTCGGACACATCTTTCATCTTAACTACGGATACCGAACCGGTAAGATCGGATTTTTTTTCGGAAGAATAACCGACAACGACTACTTCGTCAAGAATTTCGCTGTCTTCTGTAAGATGAATTGTCATTTCCGCCTGAGCTTCGACTGTTGCGGTGACATAGCCGACGTATGAAATGGTTAGTTTGCTGCCTTTGGGAACTGAAATTGTAAACTGGCCGTCAATGTCTGTGGCCGCTCCGGATTTAAGGGTTTCAGAGAATACGGATGCTCCGATCAATGGTTCGTCGTCAGTCTTTGAAAGGACTGTTCCATGCACCGTGATGTTTTGTGCTTGTGCGCCTATCGCAGCTAATAGCAGAAAGAACGCAAACAGGATTGATTTTTTCATGTCTATTATGATTGGTAAAAATTTCTGACGCAAAGTTATTGATAGAGTAGCGTTTGCGTCTTTCACTCATGTTGCATCGGATATTAAAAATCGGTCATGGCTGAATTTTTAATATATAACGCAACATTATTACTATTGTGTCTCACACGTATGTAGTGAGCTCTATGATACATTATTACTATGTCATCATGCAGGAACGGTGCGAACTGCATGTCCCTGCATGATATGTCAAGTCTGCTATGTTGACAGACATGGCTTAAATAATCCTATTTCGCAGCTATGCGGTCGCGAAGTTCCGATGGGGTTTCGCCAAAAGCCTCTTTGTAGCAGCGTGTTAAATAGGCTGGAGTCGAAAATCCGACTTCGTAGGCGATTTCACTGATTGATTTCTGAGTGGTGGTCAGCATTTCGCGTGAGCGTTTGAGACGGATGTTACGCAGAAGTTCTACCGGAGTATAATTGGTGAGAGCCTTTATCTTGCGGTATAATTGTGAGCGTCCAAGCCCCATGTCTGACGCAAGCCGGTCGATATTAAGGTCTGGATTACCCATTTCAGCCGACACGATTTCAAGGAAACGTGCATAGAATTCGTTTTCGGTATCGGGATTTACCTTAGGTTTAGGTGTCTCGGCCGTCTTTACAGACATAGGAGATGGATTTCCCCATATATTTTTGATACGTCTGCGGTTCTCGATCAGATTCCGGCAGCGTGATTTCAGCACAGTGGTGTTGAACGGTTTTGCCACATAACCGTCAGCTCCGCTCTCATAGCCTTGGGCTCTTTGCTCGTCCATAGAGCATGCTGTCAGAAGCAGTACGGGGATATGTGAAGTGGATATCTCATCCTTGATTTTCCTGCAACATTCAAGTCCGTCCATGACAGGCATCATCACGTCGCAGACAATCAGATCCGGCACATATTTCGCTGCCAGTCGCAGACCTTCTCTTCCGTTTGATGCAAAAATGACGGTATATTCATCGGAAAGGAGTTGTCTGAGCATATTGCGGATATCTTCATTGTCGTCGATTACGAGCAGAAGCGGTTTGTCAGTGTCAGTTTGCTGCCGATTCGTATCTATTTCTCCAAGTTCCGTTTCCACATCGGTTCCAGAAATCGCTTTTTTCGTCGTAAAGTTTCTTGTCTCAGCCACATGTCTTATGGGGAGTTTTACCGTGAACCGCGACCCTTCGTTTAGACGGCTTTCTACTTCAATGCTGCCTTCATGCAGTTCGACAAAAGCTTTTGCGAGAGACAGACCAATGCCTGATCCGTTTGGATGGATTTTGTCTACCTGATAGAATCGGTCGAAGATATTGTCGATGTCTTCGGCAGCTATTCCCCGGCCGGTGTCGGCTACTGACAAAACGAGCTTTTCACTGCCGTCGCAATTGGCGGAAAACTTAATCTTTCCGTTATCAGGAGTATATTTGAACGCATTAGACATCAGATTAAAGAACACACGCTCAATTTTTTCAACATCAATGGCAATTGAAAAGTTGTCGGGGAGATGGATGGCAATATTCAGTTTGATATCTCTTTTACGGGCAATTGCAAGAAACGAATCGGCCCAGTCTGCCAGAAGCGGCTTGAGACTTACTTCCTCAAGGTTTATATCCAGTTTGCCGTTTTCATATTTTCTGAAATCGAGTATCTGATTGATGAGCCTGTGAAGAATTCTGACGTTCTTGTGGGCTATCTTTACCAATGTATGTTGCTGTGGAGTAAGGTTATCGGCTTTGACAAGTTGCTCAACCGGTTCTGCAATTAGAGTGAGAGGAGTTCGCAGGTCGTGGGATACATTAGTGAAAAATATCAGTTTTGATTGTGTGGCCACATTGAGTTGTTCGTTGAGCGCTTTTTGCGTATCACGTTGTTCCTCAAGTAGTCGGTTCTGCTCCATAAGTTCTTTCTGGTGGCGCTGACGTTGCCAGAATATTCTCAGGAACAGGAATAATACTCCCAACAGCAGAACCACGATGGCAATCGCCGCATAGAACAGAGAGGTCTGTGCTGAATGCTTGTTCCAGAAATCATCAACCTGACTTTTAAGCGTCTTTATTTTTGCAGAATCTTCTTTGAGTGATTCATTCTGCAGCAGAAGTATGTCAGCATTGCTGATATCCACAGGCGATGATATCGGGAAAGTCGAGACTCTTTCGTATGGTTCTCCTTTGAGTATTGCCAATGCAGTCCTTATGACCCGATAGCCTTCAGTCGGATATAGAAATGTTGCATCAATCACACTGTCGGCCACTGCTTTTATGCCTATTTCCGGAGCTGCGTCAATGCCGATGACCTTAATGTCGAGTCCATGTTTTTTTGCCATTTCGGATGCCGCGATAGCCATGCGGTCGTTATGGGCATAGATAAGATCGATATCTTTACAGACAGTAAACATTGAATCGCATACGCTTGCCGCATCATCGTAATTCCAATTGCCGTATGCTGATGCGATTACACTGATGCCTTCCTCTGTAGCCCCTTCGATGAATCCATCGTGGCGTTCCTTGGCCGGTGTTGAGCCTGCAAGTCCGTAGATTTCTATCACTTTCCCGCCTTTGCCTATAAGATGACGGCCATAATGTGCGGCTGATTTACCGATGCCGAAATTATCAACACCCAAGTATGCGGTATAACTGTCGCCGTTGATGTTGCGGTCAAAAATAATAACCGGCGTCCCGGACTCATACACCTCTTTTATAATAGGGGTTATGGCATCTGCTTCGTTGGGTGCGGCGATGATTATGTCGAAGCCATTGTCTTTGAAATAGCGTATGTCGGATATCTGCTTTTCGTTGCTGTCGTCTGCGGAGCGTATTTCTACTGTCGCTTCGGGATGGAACATTATCTCTCGGTTGATTTCGTCGTTCATTTTTGCACGCCAGTCATCCTGACTGCATTGCGACACACCGATCCGATAAGTCTTTTTCTCATGGCATGAGGACAAGAGCGCAGAGAAGGATATGATTGTCAGAAATAATAAATAAATCCTCTTCATGTGATCTCAGATTATTAGGTAGGGGTAGGTTTCTTTCGATGTGTGCAAAGATAATGATAATAATATGAAAAACAGAGCCTTCACTTATAAATTTTGTGCGATGCAACATTTGTTGCACCTTATGCACGATTTTTAATACTTGCTGTCTGGGATAGTTAGTAGATTTGCATTGTCAAAACAAACAACGACAAAACCTTATTATAAATATGAAAAAAATTTCCAATATCATGATGACTCTGGTTACTGTGGCAACCGCCATGACCGGGAACCAGAATGCAATTGCAGGAAACGGAGTGGAAGTCGAGCATCTCGGCACAAACAATACTTTGGTACGGGTTACATCCGATGGAAAGTATCTTATACTTCCTGTTCAGGAATCCAACGAAGAAGCTGCTGTCAATGTACTCGTAGATGGCCGGCTCGATAAAACACTGAGTGTCCGTCTTGCAAAATCAAAGGTGGATTATACTGTTCCTCTGAATATTGAAAAGTACAAAGGAAAGGAACTCCTTTTAAATGTAGTGACTTCTCAGAACCGTTCGTCTGTCCGTGAAGCGAAGGAAGACGCATGCTGGAGCAATTTTGTAGTCTCCGATACTTTTGATGTCTCAAATCGTGAGAAATTTCGTCCGGCATATCATCACACTCCTATATACGGCTGGATGAACGATCCTAACGGAATGTTTTACAAAGATGGCGTGTGGCATCTGTGCTACCAGTGGAATCCCTATGGTTCAAAATGGCAGAATCTTTCGTGGGGACATTCGACAAGCCCTGACCTGATTCATTGGACCCGGATGGACGATGCAGTTATCGAGCCTGACGGCCTCGGCATGATTTTCAGCGGTAGTTCCGCTATTGACAAGGAAAACAGTGCCGGATTCGGTAAAGATGCCATAGTAGCCATGTATACCTCGGCTGCCGCCAGTCAGATTCAAAGTCTTGCATGGAGCGATGACGATGGTATGACATTCAATAAATATCCGGGCAATCCTGTCCTTACGCTCGATAGCGAGGCTCGTGACCCGAATATGTTCTGGAATCCCGACACGAAAGAATGGACTTTAGTGCTCGCACATGCGCTTGACCATGAAATGCTGATTTTTACATCTCCCGACATGAAAGAATGGACTTTGCAGAGTCGCTTTGGACGTGGACTTGGTGCGCAGGACGGTGTATGGGAATGTCCCGACCTGTTTGAACTTCCGGTAGAGGGTACAGATGAGAAGAAATGGGTGTTGCTCTGCAACCTTAATCCCGGCGGTCCCTTCGGCGGAAGTGCCACACAGTACTTTATCGGTGATTTTGACGGCAAAACATTTGTATCTGATACGGATGCGTCGGGCAATGTACCTACAAAATGGCTCGATTTCGGCAAGGATCACTATGCTACTGTAAGCTTTAGCGATGCTCCCGATGGCCGTCGGACAGTGATTGGCTGGATGAGCAACTGGCAGTATGCCCCCGAAGTACCTACCATGCAGTTCAGAAGTGCGAATACCCTCCCGCGCGAAATCGGACTTTTTCGTGGAGCTGATGGCGAGATTTATGCCTCTTCAACACCTTCGCCCGAACTTGAGGCGCTTCGCGACAGACTTACACTTGATGTAAAGTCAAAAAAGATAGGGAAGAAGCCTGTATCGTTCCGTTTGCCTTCAGAGAATGATGGCGTCTGCGAAATATTGGCGGATGTCAATCCGGGCAACGCAGCTAAAGTCAATCTCGAACTCTCGAACAGCAAGGGTGAAAAAGTGGATATGATTTATGATGTCAATGCTCGGACATTGTCGTTTGACCGTCGTGAAAGCGGAATAGTTGATTTCAGTCAGGATTTTCCTTCTGTTACGGTGTCGCCCACTTTTGGTGACGGCAAAAAGATAAGCCTCCGTATTTTCATTGACCGTTCAAGTATTGAAGTCTTTGGCAACAACGGACGTTTCGTGATGACGAACCTTGTTTTCCCTAATGAACCATATTCCGCCTTATCTGTAAAGTCGGAAAACGGTACAGCTAAACTATCCGATTTGCGGATTTATTCAATTAAGTAAGCCAGTTTTTGTAAATTCATTGAAAAATAAAATCTGAAATATGGAAGTTACTCAACCTTTAGCTACCGATAAAAAAAGCACTCTGTTGCAGATTGCCCCTGTGATGTTATGCTTTTTCGCGATGGGATTTGTGGATCTTGTCGGAACTGCCTCAAACTACGTGCAGAAAGACCTTGGACTTACTGATTCGCAAGCCAACCTGTTTCCCTCGCTTGTATTTTTCTGGTTCCTGATATTCTCTGTGCCGACCGGCATGCTGATGAATAGGATCGGACGTAAGAAGACCGTGCTGTTGAGCCTCGTTGTTACTGCGGCATCTCTGATAGTCCCCATTGCGGATGACGGTTATATGACAATGCTTATCTCGTTCTCTCTGCTCGGCATCGGTAATGCCATCATGCAGACTTCTCTGAATCCCCTCGTCACCAACCTGATTAGTGGCGATAAACTTGCTTCGACTTTGACTTTCGGACAGTTCGTAAAGGCTATCGCGTCGTTTCTTGCCCCGATACTTGCCGCATGGGGCGCTACGACTTTCCTTCCGACTTTCGGCCTTGGATGGCGTGCGCTGTTTGTGATTTACGCAGTGATCTGTTTCCTCTCCATCTCGGCTCTCGGAGCTACTCCTATCGAGGAGGAGCGTCCTGACAAGGCGTCCGGTGTAGGGGAGTGCCTGAGACTTCTTGGCCGTCCATTTGTGTTGCTGTGTTTCCTTGGTATAATATGCCATGTCGGAATTGATGTCGGCACCAATACGACTGCTCCGAAGATTATCATGGAGCGCATGGGGCTTCCTCTGGAAGAAGCCGGTTTTGCAACAGGTATCTATTTCATATTCCGTACTGTCGGTTCGTTTGCCGGCGCATTCATCCTTCGTTCGGTCTCATCGAAACTATTCTTCGGCCTAAGTGTTGTAATGATGCTTGTGGCAATGGTGATGCTTGCCGTCTGTGATACTATTACCCCGATTTATGTGGCTCTTGCTCTTATCGGATTTGGTAATTCCAACATTTTCCCGATAGTATTTTCTCAGGCTCTTATAAGTTCTCCCAAAGAGAAGAATGAGGTTTCCGGACTTATGATTATGGGCCTTTTCGGTGGCACTGTGTTCCCTCTTGCTATGGGATATGCTGCTGATGCTGTCGGCCAGATTGGTGCTGTAGCTGTCATGGCAGTCGGCGTAATCTATCTGCTTTACTATACAATCAAGATTAAAACCATAAAATAATAGAAAGAATCATGAAAGACTATGTAGTCGGAATGGGAGAGGCTCTGTGGGATGTTCTCCCCGAAGGAAAGAAAATCGGTGGCGCTCCTGCCAATTTTGCATATCACGTGTCGCAGTTCGGGCTTCCCAGCTGTGTGGTAAGTGCGGTCGGCGATGACGCTCTTGGGAAGGAAATCCTTGAAAATTTCACTTCAAAAGGTCTGAATCAGTTGATAGAGACAGTCCCTTATCCGACAGGTACTGTGCAGGTTGAGATCGATCAGGCCGGAATACCCCAGTATGAGATAAAAGAAAACGTGGCATGGGATAACATTCCTTATACCAACCGCCTCGAAGATCTTGCAAAAAAGACAAAGGCTGTATGCTTCGGTTCTCTAGCTCAGCGCAATGTAGTATCGCGCAACACGATAAACCGTTTCCTTGACGTAATGCCGAAGACGGATGACAGTCTTGTCGTGTTTGATGTCAATCTTCGTCAGGGTTTCTACAACAAAGAAATTCTGTGCAGTTCGATGGAGCGATGCAATATTCTCAAGATAAATGATGAGGAACTTGTGACAGTCAGCCGAATGTTCGGATATCCCGGAATCGACCTTCAGGATAAATGCTGGATTCTGCTTGGAAAATATAATCTCAAGATGCTGATTCTTACTTGTGGCATAAACGGAAGCTATGTTTTCACGCCGGGAAATGTATCGTATCAGCCGACCCCTAAAGTGGAAGTCGCTGATACGGTCGGAGCAGGCGACTCCTTCACTGCGGCCTTTATCTCAAGCATCCTTAAAGGCAAATCCGTCGCTGATGCACACGCTCTTGCCGTCCAGACCTCCGCATTCGTGTGTACACGACAAGGTGCTATGCCAATCCTCCCCGCTGAATTTACTGCATGATTTTGAAATTTCTGGATTGAATACAATCAGCCTCCGAGAAAATCCGGACTCGGAGGCTGATTATTTTGTATGACGGGCATATCATACAAGAAAATAGAGTGTAACAATTTAAGCTACACTCCATTTATATGTATTTAGATTGTTCTATGATGGATTCCTTCTCTTCCTCGAATCTAACTGTGATTGATTATCAATACTTGGATGATTTATATGTCACCTCTTTAACGTATTGATAGAAAGCATAATAGCCCATATACCTTGTACTAATAATCTACTAAATGAGGTATATAAGTACAATCAAAGGCAATCAATTAAGTTTAATTTGCAGGCGTTAGTTATTTTTAGTTCTATTCTTTTGCCTTGTTTTTCCTCTTTCGGTGGTCTTAATGAAGATAGATATTGGTGCTGGTGGCACCACCCAAGCAAAGATTAAATCGCTAATTCTTACAGAGTTGGCGATTTTTCTTTTAGTCACTACAGGGCGTAGTCACTATAATAGTCACTATCTAAATCGCTATAAACCACGATAAATCGGCTTGATTAAACTGTATTAAAAAGTAGCGTTTAATTCTAAACCCAATTAAATTCTACATTAAATTCTCTGCAAAATAATAGTGACTATCGGGTGGTGCGCTGAGATAGTCACTATTTTATTTTACATTGTAAGTCGTGTGCCGGACTGACGGTTGTCGATGTCGTCGTAGCGGGTGCGGTTGCCGACTTCGTGCTCGCGCTTGTAGCCGGATGAGCCGGAACTGACATTGAGGGAAGAGAGTGCGTTGGCAAGATTGAATGTGAACACTTGCGAGATTTCCGGGGAGTAGTCCTGTGGACGGGAAGGGAGAATACGGACTCCGGCTTTGGACTGGGTATTCTGTTTTATCCTGTCTTTAACCGCCTCGGCATCCCTTCGAGTAAGATGCAGCATGGCTATTGACATCAGGAAGTCTTGTCTTGCTTGTTCATCGGCATGTAGAGAGCGGAACTTGGCTTCCTCCTCCGAAGTTAATTCTATCAAAGGCATATAGCCGTCAGTCAGTGCAGCGCGGAGGCAATAGTTGCCGTTTCTATGTTTGACAACTGCCATGCCTTTATCCTCTCTTGATGGTTGTGTATAGGATAGCGTATGAGATATTCGGTCAGTATCTCCTCGGAGAACATCGTGGCCGCTATTGTCAGGCCTACATCTTCGCGCTCGTCGTCTTTCACGCCGTTATACCATGCGTACTGTCTCGGAGAGATTGGTTTGCGGTACATCGAGCCGTCTTTGACATTGATGAGCATATAGTTTCCTCTGCTGTCTTTGCCCACCTCGACAGTGAACAGGTCGCGGTACACGTCAAGCGGCGATGGTTCCCTTTGTGGTATGATGGCGAAGTCAATAAGCTCCGACAGTTTCATCACCTTGCTGCCGTCGAAGGCAATCTTTTCGGCATGGTCGATTATACTGTAGCCTCTCACCCTGCCGTCCTTGTCCTTCTGGAAACTGATGTCTATGCCAAACTTTGTCTTGAGAACATCAATGAGAGTCTGTATGCGCTGGCAGTTCTCCTCGCTCAACGGTTTGCCGTGGTTGTCAAGTATTTTGCGGATGTCGGTGTTCAACTTTGCCTTTACCGGCTTTCGCTTCTTACCTTTTGACACTTTGACATTATCGACATTTTGACATTTTCCCTCGGCTATCTCGCTCTTGTATTTCCGGATTATGGAGCGGAGCTGTGTAGCGCGGTCTTTGCGCTTGGGGCTGTTTTTGGTGATTCGATTGAGAATGTCGCCGATGGCGATATTCCCGGCGTCGCCTCCACACTTGAACAGTCGGTAGCCGTCGAGCGATTTCTCTATCTTGTAGCCATGAGTCTTGACGATATTGGCAAACTGCCCCTCCGTTTCGTAGTCGTAGCCGAGAATTCGGTCAATATCTTTCTCGATGTCAGGAGATAGTATGCGATTTGCGCACTCGTTAAGCCTGCGCCTGTCCTGATGGTCAGATATGGCATAACCGTTTGGCTTTATTCTCGTCGAGAGAATATGCACATGGTTGTTGCCGGTATCATAGTGGGCGTAAACAAAATACGGCTGACGGGCATATCCCATACCCACCATAAGCTCTCGCGCAAAGTCGGTAAGTTCTTCCGGCGACATGGCGCGTCCTTTCACGGAGGCCGACACGTGGAACTGGAAACGTGTTGTCTTTGTATTGCCATAGGTCTTTGAACTTTCTTTCAGATACCTCTCGACTTCTGCCGACGCATCAAGGCCGAAGCGGTGCAGCGTCTCGACATTGTGACGCAACGCCTCGCTGACGTTCTCCATCGCCATGAGGGATGCCACACCATCGGCAATCTTCTTCTCGTTATATCGAGCGCCGGGGAAGCCGCCGCCGGACACATCGTTGAGCTTCTTGACTATCATTTACCTGTGATTATTATGTTATAGAGGTATGTCAGCATCTGTTGGATTTTATCTGTACCCTCGCAAAACTGACCGAAGGGAAGAAGATCTGCCGCCCGCAACGAGTAAGGATTCATTTTCTGCTGCTCGTTGATGTGCTTCGCAACCTGATTGGTGTTGGTGCCGGTTCTTTCGATGAGCTTGATAGCGGACTTGATCAAAGCAATCATACGGGGATTGTCTCGGTCAGCCATCGGCTGCTCTTCATATTTGAGTGTGGCACAACGTACAAACGCACTCAGATTACCGTCGGTGTATCGGTCGGCTCTTGACTGCATTTCTGCGTGGGTCTGCGCATCGACACGTATTTTAATAGTGATGGATTTTTTATCCGGCATAGAGATTAACTTTTTAAGATATTATGGTTTGATAGATTGGTTGATTGAATATCTGATACAATGAAGACTATATGACTTGGTATAATGATTGCTTGATGATTTGATGAACTGATACCTTGATGATATAATATCTTAGTGACTCGATTGTCTGATTATCCAATGCTCCATTACCCGATGACTTATTGTCCAATGGCTCATTATCATATTATCCAATGTATCGATTATCCAATGTGACGATGACCGATAAACCGAAGTATCACGGTTCATGATAAATGTGTTGCTTGATAATATATCAACCGCAGATTTTCAGTTTTTCATCATTCATTTTTTCAGTCTATCATCGTTCACGGGCAATGTGTCATTAGACAAAAGACTGCGAGTTTCGAGCGGGATTGACCCTCACCTCGGGGGAGGCGGGATAGCCGTTGTGGACACAATCGGCATATCTTGCAAAGCAAGGTTTATACTACGAATCAGGCGTGAGCAACCGGGGTATCTCAGTCAGTTCGACCTCGGTCGAAAATGTCATAATGTCAAAAGTTCATAGTGTCAGCTCAAGCGTCATATTTTGCGATAGCAACCGTGTGACTTTTTCTTCACGAATCCTCGGCCTCCGTCTCTCAGGAATCTTTTGACCGAGGATTCCGAGATTCCGAGTTGCAGGGCTTCCCTGACTGCCTCGGATGTGGTGAACGAATCCCTGAGGTTTCCGAGTAACTCGGTAAACCGGTTGTCGAGGATACCGGTTTCAATCTCCGGTGCAATCCGGCTCTCCATGTTTCTGAAATATTCGGTGAGCCTGATGGCGAGTTCGGCAGTTCCCGGTTCAATTTTATCCATGCCCGATTCTCCACAGATGCAGTGCATAATCTGTATGACCAGGCAGAAGCGGACGAGATAAGTTTCCAGTTTGCCGCACAACGCCCTGACAGCATCTGAATCCGTTTCAGCATAAGCCTTGTTATTGACCTCGTCTTTCCATTGAATTACGCGGAGCTTTGCCTCTTGGGAAAACAGTAGCTCTATTGAGGTTGCTTTTCCCTCTTGGTCTGTTGAAGGAGTGACTGTTACCACCTTTCGGATAATTCGCCCCCATTCTTCAAGAACGCCGTCAGGCATGGCGGTGTCATTCCACGATGGCATCTTGTCAATTTCGGGATAGACTTTCAGGAATCGAGATGAAAAGCCGTTCATCATGCGCTTGCCGCCGAACTGTTCGTCCAGGCGCCCCGGCTGAGTAGAGCCTATAATCGAACAGTAGGGATTGGCGAGGAAGATATGTTCGTTGTTTGACTTTCGGCTGTACTTGAAAGGCGTGCCGCTGAACAGACTGAGAAAGTAGCCCTCGTCCGAACCGTTGTAGCGGTTGAAATTGGAAAGAAGGCTGTCTATCTCATCCTTGTAAATCAGCACTCCGCGCGGATTGTCGCGCAAAGCTCCGATAAGAGCCTCTACGGTGGAGTCAACCACTACATGGCATTTTCGCTGAGGCATCTTCATTTCTTCAGGAAGAGAATGTCTCTCACGCTGCTTTGCCGACATGCGTTCCCATCGGCGGTAGGTTTCCATCTCCTTGCAGTAGATCATGTCATACTCTCCGTCGAGTTTGAGAAGAGGTGCGACCGCATGTTGCAATGGAGGTGTCTTGCCGCAGCTCGGCGAGCCGACAAGCAACATGTAGATTATCGGTCGGCTTACCCATCCTGTCATGAAGCGGACTGACCAAGTGTTGCCCATAGCAGCCGCGAATACTGTAAGGAATGAAGCCGAAGTGAAATCGACATTATAGTTCTCATACTCCTCAAGAGCCTCTATTATGTCGCGGATTGCTTTCGGAAATATCTCCAGAGGGAAAGAAGGAGTTTCGGTAGTTTTACCGGAATCGCTGGTAAAGGCAATGCTATCCTCCTCGATCAATCCACATCCGGCTTCCAACGGAAAGCGTGGATGGTTGTAATAGCCATTCGCTTTCATGATGCTCAGATGTTGATGTTACGTTGTCCGAGAGCCTTGCGAACTTCATATTCCGGGTACATAATCTTGTTGCCGGTCTTGACAGGTTTGAGGATACCTTTATTTGCCCAGTGCCAGAGTGTGGCATCGCATACGCCAAAGAGTTCCTTTACCTCGGCTTTGGTGAGCATACGTTCTTTCTTGGCTGCCTCGACCATCGAGCCGAGTTCATCCTTTGCGCGGCGGATCAAGTCCTCCGAAAATGCTTTGAGGTCTTCGGCGTTCATCTCTACCTTGACATGGGCCCGACCCTCATTGAGCATATCTAATAAATCTTGCATTTTTGTTTTGATTGCCGACATTGTTCGACGCTTCTACTGGCGGCATAAGACAGAAACGCCACCGCTCCGAAATGGAACGATGACGCAAAAGTATAGCGTAATTTCTTGGATTAAAAAGAATTGATGGTTCGTTAAGTTCGCGAACTATAAAACGAATCAAACGAATTGAAAAGAGGCTATTTCAGTCTACTCCATCTGGGTCAATTCGTAAAACATCGGTCTTTATAGAGTCAATAGCGAAGCGATGTTCTGGCTCGTCTTTGATAAATCGCTTACGATTGGGAGATAAATCTTGTAGCGTGTTTACGCTCTTCTGCACCTGACGCTCGCCGACGATTTTGCATTCAGGGAATGTGGCGGATAATATCTCGACAAATCGTTTGACAGGTGTTGACGGATCCAGCTCGCCAGACTCGACAAGTGCGACATATAAGTGCGCTATGTCAACGCCACGGATATGTGTTTCTATCCATTTGCCAATGCGCTTAACAATCTCACTGCCGTGAGATGCCAAAAGGGAAAGAAGGTCATGAGATAATTCTGCGTTCTCTGTAATTTTAGCAGTCGGTTTAGACTCATCAATACCCTCCAACGCCCAATCAGCCAAATTGCCGTTATCTACACTCATGCGATAATCAAAATACTCCTTCAAATCCTTGCGCGAGCGTCGTTTATCCTCTACCTCCCTCGCAAGAAATGTCTTCATGAACTTTGCAAGCTGCCACTGGTACTGTTTGTTGTCAATCGACTCTGCCGCTTCCTCAATATTATCTATCATCATTTCAGAAGATCGTCCATATTTGAGCCATGCGGCAAAGGGCAACCGGTATTTAGCCCATTCGCTCCCTTCTGCCTGTTCGCCAAATATCTTCTCAGCAAAATCCGACTCTTGAAGAATCTTCAAAAGCTCATCCAAGTCCAGATTGTCAAAGTCAATCATATTCTCCAATCGCTTCTGAAACTCCGGCGACGAAAGAAATGCTGCTGCACCCAACAAAAACACCTCCAGCGAGTCCGCTTCGCCCATCGCCGCAGCAAACTCGCCATATTCCTGCGGATGCTCCTCCATCCACATCTTCAAATCAATCTTTCCATCCTGACTGCCTAAGTTATCTTGCTGATTTTTCATAGTGAAATTTCTAATTCATAAAGTAATAACGCGCAAAGGTCAAAAAAAGATAATAGTACTTTGAACGATAACAGCGACAACACATAAGTTCCGCCAAGCAGTGCAGTATCTTCAATCCAACCCTCGGACAAGCAACACCCGACCATGAGAACGAGCAACGCTCCCCGCGCAATCCAAAATTGTTTGTTGTTTTCTTGCATATAATACTGAATCAAGACATATAATCCATTATTAACGACTTGTTCTCTGCAAAACACTTACGAGCTCCAATGTTCAACGCTCCGAGTGCGCGTACTCCACTCTCACTTAGATAAAAGAATGGATATTCGATTGTTGCTCTGAACATCTTACCCTTATATTTCAACATTACCTTGTACTCCTTTCTTACACCATAAAAGTTGATGCTTTTCATGGCGCATCCTTCCGGTAATAGTTTCTTTACCTTGCCTATAATGATATATTGCCTCACCCAATTCTCATATAGGAACATTCCGTTTGAAATAATGAATACTATGAAAAGAAAGATTAAACCAACCGAAATTGTGTGCCAAGAGATGCTTTCCTCATTATGCAAACCAATAATCAGCAAGATTAAACATAATATCAGGCTAATGGCTAAAGTCCATGAGATAGAGAATAACACGCTGTCTGATAGTGCATACTTGAAAAACGAATAGTAATCCGTTTTATCTCCACTCCAAAATCGTTTATCGGTCAGTTTCATCGTTCATTGGTCCTTATGTAGATGAATGAATCAAGTTTATCAAGTTCCGATATTGGAACATTTGAGAACTCGCAAATCTCTGTTGTTCTCGGAATCTTGTCAGGAGGGAAATCTGATATTATCTCTCCGGCAATATCGCTCAACATTTCTTTATCCTGTTCGGATGGGAGAGAATCAAGGTAGCATTTCAGCGTGAGGCGGTTATATCTATAACCTATGGCAATGGCTCTGACATTCGACTGGAGATTTCCTTGTATTGCTCTGCTTGCGGAATCAATAATCCATTTATGTCCTTGTTTTTCTTTCATGAGGCATCGCTTTGAAAGGTACGATGTAAATACTACCGGAATAATGAGTAACATCGCCCATCCGACACAAATCATAATAATCAATTCATTATCTGTAATATATTTACCCTCATCCACAGGTATGTCATCAGGCCGCATATTTGCAGTAACAGGATTCCAATCAAATACGAATGTTAATAGCGGAATTATTAGTAGCAGAGCAGAAAAGAGATATAGGTAGCCCGCAAGTTTCAGCCAAGAGTTTCCTTTGTACAGCAGCCATGTCGGGATACCGCATATTGAAAAGTAAAACAGTAAAAAAGGAAATAGCAGTATGAATATTGCACCACTACCCGAATCAATTTCCACGTTGCAATATATAAGTCTACCGCATAACAAGCAGAATACAGATACTCCGCAAAGTAGCATCATTGCCTCGAATTTCAAATATCGCTTATCGGTCAGTTTCATATATCAGTTTGCCATTTTGTTTGTAGTTCCAGAATTTTCGATAGCAGTTGCCCTTACCATCGTAATATTTCCAAGTACCAGATTCTTTCAAAAATTCAGGTAGCGTATTGGGGTAAAAAGTGACCCACCCCTCCATTTGCAATGTATCGGCCGTATAGTATCGAAGATATGCCAATGAATCGGCTTTCAATTCAATGTCACAATCCAGAATCGAGATACGGTCATCATTACGTTTAAGACTGTCGATTTCTATACGCATATTTTTACGAGGCGCGTAATATGCGTTATATATTCCTCTAATTGTATCAATGTTGATAGGTGGTTCAAATTCCCAAAGCTCGTAATCATACCACTTCTTTTCTTCCGATGAATATTGCCATATATTATGAGTTTGATCCCACCACTCCAAAACATATTCATTATTAGAATAATCTGTTCTAATGAGATTTATACTATTCCCTTTATAACTGTATAATCCCAATGTCTGCTCAAACCCTAATTCCGACAAAGAAGCTGGCAAACGTCCATTTTTATTGATATAACTGTCTATTCTTGCAACTATCTCGGATTGCTCAGACTCTCTATGCTGTTTGACACTAAACCCCATCTTTGTTCCAATGATACATAGAGCTATCAGGAATAATATTGCTATTGCTCCAACGACAATGCCTACTATTTTATGCCACTGTTTCATAATTATCTCAGGAGATTTATGGCTTCGATTACACAAAAAGGATATGGCTTTATGTTTTTTGAGTATCGAAACACCTTTGGATTAAACGCTCTGATGGTAATCTCTATCAGTTCATTTTCCAATGGTGTTTCACCGCTCCCATCATTGCATGACAGCGGAACATAGTATTCGACTCCTCGATACAAAAATTCCATTGACGTCGGCGAAACGCAGTCAATAATATCCCTGACGAATCCGGATTCTTCGGGTCTGATGCTGATCTGCCCAGAGCCTTGTAAATGACAGGCAAAACAATCGTTGCGGTTCCATTTCCTTCATATTGTATGTTATTGAAAACCGATACTCCGTATTTATCTAATCTCGGCACATCTTTACGGATAGAATCTTGCCATCCTTTGCCGAATTTCGCTGTGAGACAGTCTATAATGGCGGTATTATATTTAGCCATTTGAGCGTCCGAACAATTTGCGATACAACCGAAATCATCGTAATCGACGCTATATTTTTTTGCGAATTTTTCCTGGCCAACATATGCAAGAGGCGCAATCCCACCCTGCAATAACAGCTTGGCATCGCCTGAAAGCCACATCTCCTTTGCAGTCTTGACGGAATAAGTATCATCGTTCCATCCAAAATGTCGCTCCGTTTCAGCAATTATGGAGTCAAGTTTTGCTTGGCGTTCTTCATCAGTCAAACTGTGTTCTTGTGCCTCTACCTGAAATGTTCCTAACAATAACGCGATAGCAACCAAGACATTATTTTGAATTCTTTTCATCGCTTGCCTCCTTCCATTATAAATCCATTATTTACTGCCCACATGTAAATGAATATGCAGAATAGACAGATTATGCTTCCGATAATAAATAGTATAGCTCTCAAATTATCGGATTTAGATATTTCGATAGACAGCGTTTGATTTAGCCTATCGCCTTGTAGGTATTTTAGATAAAACATTGTCACCACCAAGCAACATATTACGATATTGCATAACATCAGAGATTTAAGTCCAATCACAGGTTGATTGCCAATTACCTTTTCCCAAATGAATGACACTCCAGTTGAGATGCCAGTTAAATACAAATAAACGGCAAACAATATCATTCCCATAGACATAAATACAGGCATATCTCCATTTCCAATACGCTCTTGGAACCGATAACAACAGACAAATAATCTCTTGAAGAACATCATCGCTTGTCTCCTTTCAGTTGCCGGATGAATTGTTGAACTTTGGTCGGCGACATATGGGGGATTGAGTCTTTGGGATAGACTCTGTCCTCTTTGGAATCTTTGTATCGGATTATCACACTGTCAGGCGATATGTTGCTGTATCTGGGGGAAAAAATGATCTCCGTTGAAGGATACCAGTCATCATATGCTTTGTAATATGAAATATCAGATGAGTCTGTATAAACGATTCTTGAAAAGTCATCAGGCATGACAAAATCCATATTATCAATGCCTTTGGGATATAAATCATAATAACGGCTGTCAATACGATGGTTGATAGTGGCTCTATTGGCGTGATATAAGATACTGTCGGTTGGACAGATAAATATTCGATTTTCATTGTTGTATCTTGCAAACAGTTCAAAGCAACCTGAACTGCTATCTATATCCCAATCATAATCGGAAATACCCACATACCCCACAGGAAAATAATTCAAGTCAGTTATAAACAATCCCGACTTTACCCCTAAGTTTATGTGTGGGGCTGACAATAAACCGCCTCGACTAAAAAGGATATAATCTCCTTTATCTGAACTATATTTCACGTCACATCCTGCCAACGTGAAATATGCCGGGATAAACATCAGAATTGTAATCACAAGGTCGATCCTGAGCCACCATTTCAATACACTCGGTTTTTCGAGCCCGCGACTGAACGGCAGCAGAAAAAATCCAAGAAGATAACCGACCAGAAGAGTCCAGAACGGCACATTCCACCGCCACACACGGCCGGGACCCGAGAACTCTATCATGCAAATCGCTATGGCAATAAGCACAGGTTGCAGCCATACCATCCACAGGACTGTCTTATATCGGAGAGTGTCGGACATAGCGTTTATTAATTGAGTATTACAATACTGTCATTCCATTCAATCACTTCGCCGTTGTGAAACATCTTGTTGCCGGAAACAGCATAGCCATTACCGATGTATTTGAATTGTGACGGTTTTGCTCCACTAATGATTAACTTGTCAGCAACTTCACCTCCAACACCCTCATACTCGCCAGTATCTTTATCTTCTTTAATACCATCATAACATATCACTACTTGCGGATAATATACGTGATGTTTGTCTTTGGCATACTCTGAACCTTTGCATACGCGGAATGTTTCGATATCCACGCCGACATTATCTTCTTCAGTGAAATCCATTCCTACTATGTATCCCCAATAAATCTGTCCGTCAATATTATTGTAACCTTCAACCGAACTGTCGGCAGGCACGCTTACCCACTCTCCTTTATCGGTGATATTATCACTGCGGTAAGAGCATGAAGATAATGACAATAACGAGATTATTATCAAGAATAACTTTTTCATGAGTCTATTATCTGTAATTAAGCAAAGTTACAACTAATAATCGACATTCGGTGTGACAAATGTTCCAAACGAGTATGAAAATCAGCGCAGAGATTAGCCGTTACATAATCATTCAGCACAGAAAGGTCAATCCTTGTCATAAAGTCGTTAAGCCGTGCATATTTCGGGTGTTGTTTCGTCTTATCCTCAGTTGTTCTTGTTGATTAGGTTGACGATGACTTTTACCATTGTGTCCTTTTCCTCAGTGCGGCTTTCTGCTATCATGAGAGTGAGGGCTACAAGGGTATTGTCGGCTATGCGTTTGGTGCCGTCCTCATTGTAGAGAATTCCGTTGCCATTGAGGAACCACAGGAACAGTGTGGCGGCAATGCGTTTGTTGCCGTCGCTGAATGAGTGGTTTTTGGTAACAAGGTACAGGAGCATGGCAGCTTTTTCCTCCACTGAGGGATATAGGTCAACGCCACCGAAGGTCTGGTAAATCTGACCGATTGAGCTTTTGAAGGAATCGTCCTTTTCGTTGCCGAACAATGTGCTGCCACCGAATTTCTCATGTAACTCGCGGATGACTTCCATGGCGTTTTCGTAAGTGGCATGAAACGACTCTTTACCGGTGGTGTCCTCGATCTTCAGTTCCTGATAGTCGTAGCGGTCAAGAGTGTCGAGGGCGTATGTGTAATCGACAACAACATCGAGCAATGAACGGCTGTCCTCTGTAAGCCTTTCCTGATTCTGGATTGTGCGGCCAAGCACTTTCACCAACTGACTAAGCTCGTCATATTTCTGTGCAGCTATCCGCTCGTTTATGGCATAGCCTTGAAGAAGATACTGCTTCAATATCTTATTTGCCCAGATGCGGAATTGAGTACCACGTTTGGATTTAACGCGATAGCCAACAGAGATAATAACATCAAGGCTGTAAACCTGAGTCGGTTTGTACTTCGACAGAGTATTATGCAAAATTTGCATATTACTCTCTTTCTCCAGCTCGCCTTCCTTGAAAACATTAGAGATGTGGCGGGCAATAACTGACTGATCTTTGTCAAAGAGTTCGGCCATCTGCCCTTGGCTCAGCCATACGGTATCATTCTGAACTGTCACATCAATCGACATATTTCCGTCCGGCGCCTGATAGATTACGAGCTGTGAATTATTTGTTTCCATATTCAAAATTACAATTTATATTTTGATTTGTAGCTGTTTCCGAGTAATAATAGTCAAAATACTTCGGATTTTGCGCCATTAGCGATTGCGTCTATCTCGTCGGCGATTTCGTCCGAGGAGAGTTTGATATAGTCCATAAAGGTCTTTTGTGTCTTGTGGCCGCTGACGTGCATCATCTGGACTATGGAGTATTTGTGGGTGAGGTACATGTTTGTGATTCCGCTGCGGCGGGCTGTGTGGGTTGTCACGCACTTGTAGCGAGGCATTATCACCTCTCCCTTTTCGTTGTGCTCGACAACGAGTTTGCCGTCCTCCACCAGTTTCTTCTGCTTTTGAGTAAGTTTGGTTACTACCATCTTGGCTAAGTCGGGCACTTTATCGGACAACTCCTTCAGAATCTCCTTTATGTAGCGGTTGAGTATCACGTCAACAACATAAGGGAGATTGTAGTTGTATTTTTCGCATATAGCCTTTAGGTTGGGATTCATTATAGGAATCTTTACCTCGTTGCGGGTTTTCTTCTGAATGAGGCGTATTACCGGTGTTCCTTTGGCAGTAGTGGTGAAACAATCCTTGTCAATGTCGTTGTAATCGCTCACGCGCTGACAGGTGTAGCACCCGACAAGAAATATATCGCGCACCTCTTCCTGCTTGCCTGACAGTGGCATTTCATACAATGCCTGAAGCTCTGCTTCGGTAAGGTATATTTCAATAGCCTTGTCTTTCTCTTCAATTTTCTTTTTTGCGAAATATTGCAGGGCGCGGTCATTGTTGTGTATTCCGTCGGCATAGGCATAGCTGATGATTGCTCGTAGATCGACCAGGTATTTATTCTGCGCAGTCACCATATAATCTTTCTTCTCCATAAAATTCAGGAATTTGGTGACGAACGCACGGTCTACATCATACCACGTGTAGCGATGCTTTCTGTCAAACAAGTCATACAGCTTCCTAAAGCTATTCCATGCCTTCACAGTGCCGGGCGCATATCTATCATGACCATTAAGCCTGGCACCGCTCTTGATTTCGTTGCAAAATCGGTCTATGAAATTCCATATTTTGGCGCGTTCAGCATCGATGCCTTCCTTTATCAGACGTTCCTGCTCTTCCTTTATGCGTTCTTCCTCGCGTTGCCGTTCCTCCTCTTCACGCTTAGCTTTCATTATGGCTTCTGCTTTCTTCGGATTGGCGATAGAGAGGATCTCGGCCTCAACATGCGACTTGTCGAAAGACATGCCCTCGACTTCCGACTTCACTACCAGTTCAATCCTATTGAGAGAGTCGTGTAGATTGAAGTTCGCCCTTTGATGTCGCATCCATTTTTCAGGACACGACAAAGCCTCTTTCCACTCCGCGACATTCACACGTATCTGAGAGGAAAAGAGCGTATCGACTTTGTGTTTCTTATTCTGCACCCTAAAGAAAAGAGTTGCGATTTCGTTCTTCTCGTCCTGCTTGCGGATGAAGAACCGGGAAAGAGATTTTGCCATAGAATCCAAGGTTCGATTCCCTTATGAATCGGACACTGCAAAGTTAGTGACTTTTCCTGAATAGTCACTACAATAGTCACTATAATTTCTAAAATAGCCGCTATCTGCCTAAATTGAGAATTGTTTAATTCGGCTTAATATCAGTATATTAGTATATAATTAAATTTAATCCGATTGATAATAATTTAACATTTATATTGCTGGTGGCACCACAAAAGACCGCTAATTCTCAATGAGTTAGCGGTCTTTTATTCAACTATACCCCTCCGAGTCACCACAAAAGTCACCACACCCACGCTAACGCGCTGAAATATTGATTGTTATGCGTGTCGAGATAGGCGCATATCTTTTATTGCGATGGCTTAATATGCTGATAATCAGCATGTCTTTTAAATTTATCCAAATCCATTCAGCGTCATTCAACACCACACCACCGCCTCACAACCTCAAACTTTAACAGACTTTAACCACATTTCGGCGATAAAACCTTTAGCTCGACGAGGCTTGACCGAGTCAAATGTGGTGACCTCAGCCTCATCGGCTTGCCGCTTTCGCCCTGCCTAAAGAAAATTCCGCCGGGTCATCACGCTAAAATCTAAAATTTCGTTAAAATTTCAGCTCGGGTGGCACTGATAAGAGGAAGGAACCAGAACTAATTGGTCAACACTAATAGTATCTTATGTTGACTCGACATATATTGACTCGACCTAAGATCTATCAATTTAACACACCAAGAAATAAAAAAATCTCAAAAATTCTATGTACCTTTGCTTCATGATACATTTACAAATACCACATATTGATATTGAAACTCACAAGTTGAAGGGTGTATATCCGCTTTTATCAAATCAGTTGAGTCTAAATTTAAATAACTTCCAGAAGGCCTATGTCTATGGCATTTTAAAAAAAAATCAAAAGAGAGGCCTATCCTTTTTCTTCTTGGGAGAGCAGAAACAAAGCACTTCAACACATCTGCAATTACTTAAATAGTTCATTGAGTGGCAATTTTGTATTTGTTGATGAGTGGAATGATGAAATCAAACTCTCTTACGATCTTACATCAGAGTTAGAGGTATCATATAAAACAATGAAGGATTTGTATGATTCAATAGAGTATATTACATCAAACAATGAAAGAGGCGCATTGCAGAATTATGAGGATGAGATTATAAATAAGTACGAACTATATTAAAATCCAAATAAAATGAGGCAAAAATTACATCCACATTAGATTATTTGAGAATAGTCATGCCTCCGTCCGCTCTTGGGGGCGGTTAGGCCGCCCCCGCCGCTGGGGCATCCCCTCGCCAGAAGGAGAGAGGAAGTGTTCAGACGGTGGTATCAGGTTTCGTAGAGACGAAACCGTCGATATATGAATTATTGGATGTCACAACAGCAAAAGCCTGTCTGACGAGTTTGTTTGCTACGGCAATCATGGCAACCTTGCCGGATTTTCCATTGCCTCGTAATCGTTGGTAGCATTCCTTGCACGCCTTGTTGTGCTGACTTGCTGACCATGCCGCCACATAAAGCATTGAACGCAGAGTCTCATCACCGTTACGGTTGATATGTCCCCGGATGTTTATGCTCGTGCCGGACTGCTCTATTGTTGGACAGATACCGATAAAGCGGGACAACTGCTTGGCATTGTCGAAGTAGATAAAGCCTCCGGTGGCTATAATCAGTGCTGTGGCAAGCGTAACTCCGATACCTTTTATTGAGGTAAGAAGTTTCAGCTGCCTGTCAAACACATCGGTCACGACCGCTTCCATTTCCTGCTGCATGTACTTGATCTGCTTTTCAAGGAAAGTTACGGTCTGCTTCAGTGAGGTCAGACATTTCTTGTCCTTAACCGGCAGAGGTTCAAGCGATGAGAGTAGATTCTTTGTCGCTGTCAGTTGCTTCTGGAGCTGACGCAGGACTGTTTTCTTCTGCTTCAGAATCATTATCTGTTCTGATGGGAACTTATAGGGTTTAGGCTTGAACCTCTCCCCGAAATCGGCAATGAGACAAGCGTCTTTGGAATCCGTCTTGGTTACGGACATCATCACGCGGGCATAGTTCTTAATCTTCTTCGGATTGATGAGGCTTGCCCGGATGCCCGACTTGTCAAGAAGATAAAGAAGGAGGAAACAGTAGTTGCCTGTCGCCTCCATCACGCAGTGGTGGATGGCAGGGTCAAGCTTCGAGATGAACCTGCGGATGCCTTTAGCATCATTTGGGAAGGTCTCGGTACGGTAGCTTTTCCCGTGAAGGAAGGCTGCTACAAAAGTCGCTTTGCTGATGTCGATGCCTATGTATGTCATATTATCAAATCTTTTGTCAGGAACTACATCTTTTGCACTCTCGTCGCAAACACGGGGTCGGTTTCACCGCCCCAACGAACTATCCAGTCTTTAGATGTAAAAGCATGGGGACCTATCGTACTTAATGGAGTCAACCAACATGACATCTGCCTTATTCCATGCTTGAATATCCTGAAATTTGAAGTTGAAATTATTCAAAAACATTTAACCGTACAAATGTACGACGATGATAAACTCGCCACGGATTTTAAATCACGAGCTATTGTAGATGACAACTCCAAGGGGATGTTTGAAGCAATCTCAAAAAAGATTTCTGAGTTTTATTTCATGCTTTATAAATCAGGCGAGCTACAAGTGGATTCAAGTATTGTGTCCCTTGACTTTATCCCACAATGCTTTCCAAGACTATCATCTTATACACCAGTTAATCTCGCATTCCAAGCAAAGAATCATGAGTTCCTATCTTATCTTTTTAATAGAGGATACTTTCAATATACCCCTTTAAAGGTACTGATTCCCATAGGTTCTTTCTCGTATCAACAAAGTCATTATTTATACGAACACAGTTTCTTTAAAATATCAACATTCTTATTAAGCAATTCAACTTTGTCACTATCTTCTTATCGGCAATTTAGAAGCATTCGTTTTGCTGAATATGAAAAGTTGATGGAATTCCATCCAAATACATATACTCGTCCTGGTAGTTTATTGCCAGAGGGAAACGATGTTCTTGACCATGACGGAAACGAGTTGCTAAAGGCGGAATATAAGGCATCTATCCTATGCAATGACATCAGTAATTTGAATTACCTAATTCATAGATTTAGGGCACAATTGGTAGATCTTCTAAAATATTGTAAGAATATATACACAATGTCGGACAACATTAATGATACTCCAGACTCTGTTTTAGAATCTACTAAAGACTTTATTTCATGTTTGACTGCGTCAATTAATTCCAAACTTAAAGAAGAAAAAGCATGGAGCGACAGCAGACCGTGGGGATACAATGCAGTAACAGGTGCTCCAATATATGAATGGCAACTTAAAGATATTGACTCGCAAAGATGGTAATCTACCACCCCTCGGATTACTATTTGTGTAAGTAAAATAAAAGGGATAGTATTTCAAATAAACCGAAATACTATCCCTTCGGCTTGTAGATTAGCCTTGGGATCTTACATTCTTATTTCATCTTTTCTCTTCAGCCATTCTCTCATGTCATATATGTGCTAACAGCAATGGCATATAGTCTCTGTAGACGGATTATCGTAATACACGACAGCCTACTATCCTAGGCACATTACAACAGATAGGATAATTAATAGGCTGTGATTCTTAATGAGATGTCCTATCCTTGTAAGACATCTCTAAAATAAAGAGTTCTTCATTTTATAAATTTTTGGAAAGTAAATTATAAATCTGATTAATCTAATTTTAAACAAATCTCACTGGCTGGCGACTTCCTACTTTCCCTCTTTCGAAGTATCATAGGCGTTTACATTTTTAACTTCTCTGTTCGGAATGGGAAGAGGTTTATTAATGTAGCTATGACCACCAACCAATCTACAATGCAAATTTACAAAATTTTATATTTATGCCACAAATTTTAAATCAACCTTTTGGCAAAATAACGCGCACCGAGAGAGACATAGCCGTTTTGGCGTTTCCTCCACAAAGGGATATCAACGTCAAAATGAGTATCGGTACAAATATAAGCTAAAATCCATAAAAACAAGTATCTGGAGCGAAGAGTAGAAATAAAAATGGAGTGTGACTAGCTGAGCCACACTCCATTTTATTATCGTTGATTTGGTGTCTCTTATTTCACCTCTTCGAATTCTACGTCATCAACGTGGCCTTCGCCGGGGTTGTTAGGCTGTGATGCACCGGGATTAGCTCCGGGCTGTGCGCCGGCTGCCTGCTGTGCGTTGAGGATTTCCTGCTGGATTGCACCGAATGTGTTCTGGATTTCGGTGATTGCAGAGTCGATAGCTGCGATATCCTGAGCCTTGTGAGCTTCTTTAAGCTTATTGAGGGCATTGTCAATCTGAACTTTCTTGTCGGCAGGAATCTTATCGCCAAGTTCCTGAAGCTGCTTTTCTGTCTGGAAAATTACAGTATCAGCGTGGTTGAGTTTGTCGATCTTTTCCTTTTCCTTGGCATCGGCTGCAGCATTGGCCTCAGCTTCTTTCTTCATACGTTCGATTTCAGCGTCAGTAAGACCGCTTGAAGCTTCGATTCGGATGCTCTGTTCCTTGCCTGTAGCCTTGTCCTTGGCTGATACGTTGAGGATACCGTTGGCATCGACTTCGAAAGTAACTTCAATCTGAGGAATACCACGGGGTGCGGGTGCGATTCCGTCAAGATGGAATTTACCAAGGGTCTTGTCATCCTTAGCCATAGGACGTTCACCCTGAAGCACATGGATTTCGACAGAAGGCTGGTTATCGGCAGCGGTCGAGAATGTCTCGCTCTTACGGGTCGGAATAGTTGTGTTTGCCTCGATCATCTTGGTCATCACACCACCGAGTGTCTCGATACCGATTGACAGAGGAACAACGTCGAGAAGAAGCACGTCTTTCACATCGCCTGAGAGGACTCCACCCTGAATTGCTGCGCCAACGGCCACAACTTCGTCAGGGTTAACACCCTTGGAAGGAGCTTTACCGAAGAATTTCTCAACAACCTGCTGGATAGCCGGAATACGGGTAGAACCACCTACGAGGATTACTTCGTCGATATCCTTGGCTGTCATGCCGGCATCCTTCAACGCCTGTTCGCAAGGCTTGATGGTTGCCTGAATGAGCTTATCGGCGAGCTGTTCGAACTGTGCGCGGGTGAGAGTCTTTACAAGGTGCTTGGGTCCTGTGGCGGTTGCAGTGATGTAAGGAAGGTTGATTTCAGTCGATGTGGTCGATGAAAGTTCAATCTTAGCCTTTTCTGCAGCTTCTTTAAGACGCTGAAGTGCCATAGCATCCTTACGGAGATCAATGCCTTCTTCCTTTTCAAACTCGTTGGCAAGCCAGTCGATGATTACGTGGTCGAAGTCGTCACCGCCGAGGTGAGTGTCACCGTTGGTCGATTTTACTTCAAACACACCGTCACCGAGTTCAAGGATTGAGATATCGAATGTACCGCCACCGAGGTCAAACACGGCAATCTTCTGATCCTTGTCTGACTTGTCAAGACCATAGGCAAGCGCTGCGGCTGTAGGTTCGTTTACGATACGTTTTACTGTAAGACCTGCGATTTCGCCGGCTTCCTTGGTTGCCTGACGCTGAGAGTCGTTAAAGTAAGCGGGGACGGTGATGACTGCTTCGGTCACTGACTGGCCGAGATAGTCTTCAGCTGTCTTCTTCATTTTCTGAAGAATCATGGCTGAGATTTCCTGCGGAGTATATTCGCGGCCGTCAATGTCTACACGAGGGGTATTATTGTCGCTGCGAACCACCTTGTAAGGTACGCGTTCGATTTCTTTTTCTACCTGATTGTAAGTCTCGCCCATAAAGCGCTTGATAGAGTTGATTGTGCGCTTGGGGTTTGTGATAGCCTGACGCTTGGCAGGGTCACCTACTTTACGTTCGCCACCGTCGACGAATGCTACGATTGAAGGTGTAGTGTTGCGGCCTTCGCTATTAGGAATAACGACTGGGTCGTTACCTTCGAGGACTGAAACGCATGAATTGGTTGTTCCAAGGTCAATACCGATAATTTTTCCCATAATGAGTAGATTTATTTTTGTTTGTTCAATTATTTAATGTCTAATGTTGCCGGTGTAGGACGTTTCCCGTCGGGGAATCCTTTTTCCGACATTCAATAATGTAACAAATTTTATGCCAAAAATGTTGATTGAAATCTAACTCTCTTTTTATCAAATTTTTGTAAAAAGCGACAATCTGACAAAATTACTGACACGACATGTCAAGACGGCAGTTTGGCAGTAGTGGAACAAGCTGGCTTCGGTAAAATTCGTAGCGGTTATGGCTTGTAGAATAAGAAAAGTATAAAGATAGGAGAGGGAGAATGAGGTGGGCTTTGGATAGAATTAGGCTATTTAGGTTTTAATGTATAATCGTTAGGTCAATAAAATAATTATAAAAGAAATTATGCAACTTAGGGTTACAGTGCTCATAACAATTCGATTCCTGCTTCCGCACACTTCCTGATCTGGTCCTCCGGCCATATTGAAGCTTGTACTTCTCCGATATGGGCTTTGTGGAGAAGGAACATACAGAGACGGCTCTGGCCGATACCTCCGCCGATGGAGTAGGGCAGTTTGTCTTCAAGTAGCATTCGGTGGAAAGGGAGTTCGGCGCGTTCGGCACAACCTCTTATTTCGAGCTGTTCGACGAGTGATTCAGGACTTACGCGGATACCCATTGACGAAATTTCAAACGGAATTTCAAGCACGGGATTCCAGAGGATGATGTCGCCGTTGAGTCCGTGATAGCCTTCTTCGTTGATTGAAATCCAGTCGTCATAGTCGGGAGATCGTCCATCGTGTGGCTCGCCTCCGTCGATTGGCGCGCCTATACCTATAATAAATATAGCGCCGTGTTCCTTTACTGCTATTGCTTCGCGCTCGCGAGGTGTTTTGTCGGGATAGCGTTTGGCGAGTTCTTCGGCATGGACAAATGTGATTTCCTGAGGAAGTACTGGGGTGATGTGTGGAAAGCGTTCAAACACCATTTGCTCAACTTCGAGCAGGGTGCGGTAGATGGTGCGTACAGTCTCCTTCAGATAGGATAGTGTGCGGTCTTCCTTGCGGATACTTTTTTCCCAGTCCCACTGGTCGACATAGAGCGAGTGGATGTTGTCGAGGTCTTCGAACGTCCGGATCGCATTCATGTCGGTATATAGTCCGTAGCCTGGAGCGATGTCGTATGCGCCGAGTTTGTAGCGTTTCCATTTGGCAAGCGAGTGGACTACCTCGGCTGTTTTCCCGCCCATTGCATCAATGGTGAATGACACGGCTTGTTCAACTCCGTTGAGATTGTCGTTAAGACCAGTCCCTGTCAAAAGGAAGAGCGGGGCGGTGACACGACGCAGCTTAAGCTCTCTGGCAAGAGTTGTCTGAAATGCGTCTTTGACCATCTTGATTGCAACCTCGGTTGTTTCAGGGAGGAGTTTGCGGTGATATTTCTTGGGAAGAATAAGGGGCATGATAGAGTCGTTTGATGAATAATTTTATTGTTTTTGGCAAAGGTAAATATAAAAGATTGTTTTTGCAAGCAAAATGTAAATATATTTAGTGTTTTAATTGCAAAATGCCAGTAAAATGTTTCGTTAGCCCTCATGCTGTCATTTGTTGTGCGCACTTTTGCGGTTAAATTTCAACCTTATTAAAATTTAGATATTGATGAATTTTGAAGAGTTGCTTAAATCGCTTAAATTTGCAGTAAGAAAATTAGCCTCCCTAAAATGACATTTGAGCAAGATATAAACAATGCGGTAGCCGCTTTAAGAAGGGGCGGTGTGATTCTCTATCCGACAGATACGGTGTGGGGCATCGGGTGCGATGCGACTGATCCGACTGCTGTAAGGCGAGTGTTTGAAATTAAGCGCCGTGCTGATTCCAAGGCATTGATCACGCTTGTGGCTGATGTGGCCGATATCGGACGTTATTCAGCAGTCTCCCCGTCAACGGTCTTGGCTATAATAGGTCGATCGGAAAGACCGACGACCGTAGTCTATCCCGGAGGATGCGGCCTTGCGCCTGAGCTCCTCGCAGAAGATGGCAGTGTCGGGATGCGTGTCACCGGAGAACTGGTGTCGGCTTCGATATGCCGGGCATTTGGCAAGCCTCTTGTGTCGACTTCGGCAAATATAAGCGGTCAGCCGGCCACAGGGATCTATTGCGAAATATCAAAAGAAATAATTGATGCGGTGGACTATGTGGTTGAAGCTCGCCGCGATGACTGTTCCCGCTCAATACCATCGCGGGTAATTAAAATTAATGCTGACGGAAGCGTCATCACGCTTCGCCCATAAAAATATTTTGTTTGTATGAACGAGCGGAAAATGCGTCTGGTCTATATTTTCGCTGACTATATCTCCACGCTTGTGGGAGTGATGGTCTTCACGTTCGTGCGCTTTATGCTTGTCTCCGACATAAGGGCTTGTTATGCCGAGATGTCGGCTTTTTTCGGTTCATACGGACTCAAGCTTACCATGTCGCTGTTCCCGCTGTTCATGCTTGGGCTTTATTATCTGTCGGGATTTTATGTCAACGTTACAAACAAGTCGCGTGTCAAGGAATTTCTTTCGACTGGAATGAGTGTGGCCATAGGCGCGTTTATCTTTTTTATGGTCGTACTGCTCAACGATGTGCTGCCGCGACGGGTGATGAACTATGAGATTCTGCTTGTGTTTTTCGTCTGCCTGTTTGTCCCCGTCTATATCACACGTCTGGTGCTGACATCATTATGGATTTCGCGTTGGCGAGGCTCTAAGCTTGAAAATGTAGTGGTCATATCAGGCAGTGACACATGTCCTGCCAATATCGCGGATATAATTGAAAGGAGCAACAAGTGCATAAGGTCGGTGATAAGCGTTGACGGGCAAAATTCCGATCTACAAGCCGGACTGTCTGTCCGCAGGCTCGTCACTGAACTGCGCGACACCGGAGCTACGGCTTTCGTCGTGGCGCTTCCTTCTGATGATCCGGGGCTCAGTCTGCGTGTGCTCGGATGTCTCTATCCGCTTGACCGCGCCATCTATGTGAGTCCTGACGATTATATGCTCCTTGTCTCCAAAGTGCCATACGACAATCTTCTATCAGAGCCTTTGGTTGATATATCGCGTTCGTCTCTCTCAGATTCCATCGTGTCGATGAAGCGGGCGAGCGATGTTGCCGGAGCGCTGGTCAGTCTGCTGTTGGCAGCACCGGTGATTGGAGTGCTCGCGTTGGCTATAAAATTTAAATCTCCCGGTCCGGTATTCTATTCGCAGGAACGGATTGGCTATCACAGAAAGCCGTTTAAAATATATAAATTACGGACAATGACGGTCAATGCCGAAAGCAGCGGCCCGGCGCTTTCGAGCGACAATGACCCGCGAGTGACAAACGTAGGACGGTTCATGCGCAAATATCGTCTTGACGAGCTTCCAAACCTGTGGAATGTTCTGCGTGGCGACATGTCGCTTGTCGGACCGCGTCCTGAACGGGAGTATTTTCTCGGTCAGCTTCGACTTCGTGCGCCACACTGCGCGCTCCTCCATCAAGTCAGACCGGGGCTGACATCGCTCGGCATGGTGAAATTTGGCTATGCGTCGACAGTCGATGACATGTTGGCGCGTATGAAATACGATTTGCTTTACATTCAAAACATATCGGTCTCGCTTGACCTCAAGGTGATTTTCTATACCGTCCGGACCATTTTTCGCGGTGAGGGCAAGTAGGGCGCGATTAACTCATTGATATGCTTATGACAAAAGTGATTGGTAACATAGGAAATAATCTGCATGATGCTTTCATGGCGCTGCTCGTTTGGCGCGAGCGTCATATAAAAGAGAAGACATTCGTTATAATTCTTGCTCTTCTGGTCGGAATCGTCGCCGGAATTGCGGCGCTTGTGCTGAAAACCCTTATCCATCTCATCAGCACAACGCTGACCGCGCGCATCAATATCGATGAAGGGAGTTTTCTCTATCTCATATATCCGTTGATAGGTATTCTCCTGACGATGCTGTATGTGAAATACATCGTCCGCGACAATATCTCGCATGGTGTCACGCGTGTGCTTTACGCGATTTCCCAAAACAAGTCGCGTCTGAAGAAGCATAACATGTACACTTCCGTCATAGCCAGTTCCATCACCATCGGTTTTGGCGGATCGGTCGGAGCGGAAGGCCCGATAGTCTACACCGGTGCGGCCATCGGGTCTAATCTTGGACGTGTGTTCCGCATGTCGCCGCGAATACTGATGATTCTTGTCGGATGCGGGGCTGCTGCAGGTATTGCAGGCATATTCAAAGCCCCGATTGCCGGAATGCTCTTCACTCTTGAGGTGCTGATGCTCGACCTGACTACTGTTTCTGTCATGCCATTGCTTATAGCATCGATTACAGCTGCGACTGTGGCATATGTGTTCACGGGCTATGACGTTGAGTTTTTCTTTGTGCAGAGCGAGCCGTTTGTGACAGCCAGAATCCCGTTTGTGATTCTTCTTGGTCTGTTTCTTGGCTTTGTGTCGCTTTATTTCACCCGTTCGATGAACATGATGGAGGGTGTGTTCCGTCGTCTTGGCAAGCCTTGGAAAAAAGTAATTGTAGGTGGCTCGATTGTGGCTCTCCTTGTATTCCTTTTCCCGCCTCTCTATGGGGAAGGCTATACTTCGATTATCGACCTTCTGAGCGGCAATCCTGAGTCAATTGTCAACAGTTCGATTTTCTATAAGGACAGAGAGTCGGTGTGGTGGATTCTCGGATTCATAGCCGCATTGGTGTTGCTGAAATCATTTGCTACGGCATCGACCAACGGTGGCGGTGGCTGTGGCGGCACATTCGCTCCATCGCTCTATGTCGGGTGTATGGCCGGATTTTTCTTTGCCTATTTTATCAATACAGTTTTTGACCTTGATCTTTCGACCAAGAATTTCGCACTTATGGGCATGGCCGGAGTGATGTCGGGTGTGATGCACGCGCCATTGATGGGAATCTTCCTCACGGCTGAACTGACCGGCGGATACGATCTCTTCCTGCCGTTGCTGATTGTCTCGGCCATTTCATATGGCACGATAAAATTCTTCGAGCCTTACAGTATTTATACCATGCGTCTCGCCCATGAGGGAAAACTTATTACCCATCACAAAGATAAGGCAGTGTTGACGCTGTTGAAAATCAACAACGTCATAGAGACCGACTTTGTATCGGTGCAGCCTGAAATGAATCTTAAGGAGATGGTCAATGCCATATCCCGTTCGTCGCGCAATCTGTTTCCTGTGGTTGATGCCGGAGGAAGTCTGCTTGGGGTGGTGCTTCTCGACGAGATACGAAATATAATGTTCCGGCCGGACTTGTATAAGCGTATGTATGTCAATCAGTTCATGTCACTGCCGCCGGCGGTCATAGATGTCAGCCAGAGCATGGAAAGCGTGATGAATGCTTTTGACGATACGGGCGCGTGGAATCTGCCTGTGGTTGAAAACGGGAAATATGTCGGTTTCGTTTCGAAATCGAAGATCTTTAATTCCTATCGTCGCGTCCTGCGTCACTATTCCGAGGATTAGAGGCACAGAATAGTTGCCGGAGGGACACTATCTCAGCTCCCACAGATTTCAAGGCTTAATTTTGTTTCCAGCAACAAAATTAAGCCTTGAGTTATGAAAAAAGATCATCGTTATTCAGTGATTCGGTATCGAAATCGAATTTGACTGTCCGAACTGTCGGGCGGTTAAACGTAGCTTATGGCTGTCGCGCGGCCTGCCACGAAACGGTATAAACCCCTTGTGTCTGCGTGATAGTCGCTTGATGTATATCGGCACCCTGCATTGGCATTCAATCAGATGATAATGGTCTTCCCTGTGGTTCGCTCTTTTATTATCCCGTGGCGGAAGGCATAGAGCAGTTCTGTCAGCTCGTCTATCTGACTCTGAAGTATTTTGCCCTTGTCGGTATCGCGCACACGGATGCGCTGCGTAGTCTGCTCGACCATTTTGGTCGAGCGCACGATGTCTGTTCCGCTTCTGATGGCTTCTTCTTCAGATATAAATGGTTCGTGCTCGACAAGCTCGAAGTTGCTGCTGTGGTAAATCAGCGTGTATCCGGCTATGCCCGTTGTCTTGTGATAGGCTTTTGCAAAACCACCGTCGATTACCATAAGTTTGCCGTTGGCGCGTATCGGACTTTCTCCTTTCTGGGTTCTGACGGGGACATGGCCGTTGATAATGTGGCGCTGCGAGCCGTCCACTCCGAATTCGTCAAGAATCATGTCGCATATTTCCTCGTTCTGGCGCAGGGTGTAGTAGTAACCTTTCTCTTCCTTGTGAGCTTCAGGGTCTTTTATGAAATACCGTTCGAAAGTTGTCATCTTGCTCTTGTCGAACAATGGAGAGTCCGGGCCACACCACAGATACCAGTAGTAATCGCGTGCATAAGCCTTTTCTTCGGGAGGAGTGTCATCATTAAAGGCTGAACGCAGCAACATGCCGATTCTGTGGAAGAGTTCACGCCCGCGATATTTCTCTCCGTATACTATTACGTCTTTGAGCGAGCCGTCGGCATTGAGAGGCATTGAAGCATGGAAAAGCAGATTGGAGTTGTAGATTCCATACATGCAGCCGTGGCTGAAAAGGAGCGCGATATGGTGCTTTAGTCCGGTGCTTACCGAGAATGAATGGCGTAGTTTTGCCATTAGCTCTTTTTCCTCTTCGGTGAGTTCATAGGGATTGGCCGGATCTATGGTGGGGAAGTTGGTGTCGCAGATGTCGTATGTCTTGCCGTCGATTTCGACAGTTCCTTTGGCATAGTCGATTTTGTGGAGCAGATTTCGGCCGGTCATTTCCCATTCGGTATGTTTGAGCGTCATTGCGCCTTCAAGTTTGAACTGGATGATTGCAATGGCCTTGTGCATCTGAGCCATCAGGCGGAGTGTCTTTTCAGGATGCTCGTTGTTCTCCTTGTCGACTCGGGGTGCGAATTCCGTGCAGGGGTCGTCGGCGTATGTTTCCATTGCCATTGTCGCCAGAGGTAAGAGGTTGATGCCATAGCCGTCCTCAAGGGTGGTGAGATTGGCGTAGCGTAGCGACACACGCACGACGTTGGCTATGCAGCATTCGTTGCCTGCGGCTGCACCCATCCAGAGCATGTCGTGATTGCCCCACTGGATGTCCCAGTTGCCGTAGTGACACAGAGTGTCCATTATAAGATGTGCGCCCGGCCCTCGGTCATAGACATCGCCGAGTATGTGCAGCTGGTCGATGCTGAGTTTCTGGATGACCTTGCACATGGCGACGATAAAGGCATCGGCCTGTCCGGTGGAAATGATTGTCTCGATAATGCGGTTGAAATAGTCCTGCTTGTCATATTCGCCGCGTTCCTCGTGGAGGAGTTCCTCGATTATATATGCAAATTCTTTCGGGAGGGCTTTGCGGACTTTTGAGCGTGTGTATTTCGACGATACGCTTTGGCAGACCTTTATTAGCTGATGCAGAGTGATGTTATAGAAATCCTCCATGTTGTCCTCTGTCGAGCGGACTATCTGCATTTTTTCTTCCGGATAATATATGAGCGAGCAGAGCTGGCGGATTTCGTTTTCACGCATCGACGTGCCGTAGATGTCAGTTACCTTACGTTTGATATTGCCGGAGGCGTTTTTTAATATGTGGCGGAATGCCTCATGCTCGCCGTGGAGGTCGGCGACGAAATGCTCAGTGCCTTTAGGCAGGTTGAGTATGGCTTCAAGATTGATGATTTCAGTGCTTGCCGAACTGATGTCGGGGTAAGTCTGGGCAAGCAGCTCAAGGATTCGGCGGTCGTTTTCTGCTTGTTGGGTTGTGACCTTTGTGTCGATAGGAGACATGGCGGTTAGATTATCGTTGATTTAACAAGGACATTGTTGTTTGGTCCCTCGATTTTGTCTTTGGAAGCAAATTTACAAAGAATTCCTATATTTGCGTCGAAAAGTATAAATAAAATTCAAATGACAGTCGGCTATGTGCAAATAGAGCTAATTTTCACAAGTTTTAAGTGGCTAAATTTGGGCGTGAATGTTAAAATTATTAATTTTACCACCGATTTGTGAAACATTTAGCTTCTCTACCTTAAACCATTGAAACTTATTAAACTACGCTTATATGGTAAATTTTTCACTTGAAGGCAAGGTCGCTCTTGTGACCGGTGCCGCTTATGGAATCGGACTCGCCATCGCTCAGGCATACGCTGAGGCCGGTGCAAAAATCGTGTTTAACTGCTCTCGTCAGGAAACGGTCGACCGCGGTCTCAAGGCATACAAGGAACTTGGCATAGAGGCCAAAGGTTATCTATGTGATGTCACTGATGAAGAGGCTGTAAAGGCTATGGTGGCTGATATCGAAGCGACTGTCGGAACAATTGATATCCTTGTCAATAATGCAGGTATCATCAAGCGCATCCCTATGGAACATATGAGTGTGGAAGATTTCCGTCGCGTAGTCGATGTCGATCTCATCGCTCCTTATATCTGTGCCAAGGCTGTAATCCCCGGGATGATTAAGAAAGGTCACGGAAAAATCATCAATATCTGTTCTATGATGAGTGAGCTGGGTCGTGAGACTGTCAGCGCTTATGCTGCAGCAAAAGGCGGCTTGAAGATGCTCACACGCAACATTTGCTCGGAATACGGCGAACACAATATCCAGTGTAACGGTATCGGCCCGGGTTACATCGCAACAGAGCAGACCGCGCCCCTCCGCGAGCGTCAGGCTGACGGTAGCCGTCATCCTTTCGATCAGTTCATAATTTCCAAGACTCCTGCCGCACGCTGGGGCACCCCGAGGATCTTATGGGGCCGGCTGTCTTCCTCGCATCTGATGCGTCGGATTTTGTCAATGGCCATGTCCTCTACGTGGACGGCGGTATCCTTGCATACATCGGAAAGCAGCCTAAATAACAAAAGCTGATGTTTCTGGCTCGGGTTTTGGAATGCCGGCTATATCATACATATGTCTATACGCATTGAATGTCCGGTGTCTGTCAATCCTGACTTTGAAACAAAGGGTCTATTCTCTACTCTATTAAACCATAAAAATTGGAACAGGTTTTTTCTTATATCATAGGACTGGGCGCGGCTGTGATGATGCCAATCATCTTTACCGTGCTCGGCCTTTGCATTGGCCTCAGCTTCGGCAACTCGCTGAAATCCGGTTTGAAGGTAGGTGTCGGTTTCATCGGACTTTCGATAGTGACAGCCCTTCTTACTTCTGCTCTTGGCCCTGCGCTCGACGAGGTTGTTAAGATTTATGACCTTCAGCTCAAGGTGTTCGACATGGGATGGCCGGCTGCCGCTGCCGTCGCATATAATACCGCTGTCGGTGCATTTATCATCCCTGTTTGTCTTGGCGTGAACCTTCTGATGCTTCTCACAAAGACAACACGTACCGTCAATATCGACCTTTGGAACTACTGGCACTTTGCTTTTATCGGTGCTGTGATTTACTTTGCGAGCGAATCACTCGCATGGGGATTTTTCGGAGCAATCATCTGCTACATAATCACCTTGATTATAGCCGACATGACAGCCAAAAAATTTCAGGGCTTCTATAAGGATATGGACGGAATTTCGATTCCACAGCCTTTCTGTGGCGGTTTTGTGCCTTTCGCATGGGCTATCAACAAAGGTCTCGACATGATTCCCGGCATTGAGAAGCTTGAAATTGATGCTGAGGGAATGAAGAAGAAATTCGGACTCCTTGGCGAGCCTCTTTTCCTCGGTGTTGTGGTAGGTATCGGCATCGGTTGCCTTACCTGCAACTCAGGTTCAGAGATTGTCGACAAAATTCCTTATATCCTCGGTCTCGGTATCAAAATGGGTGCCGTCATGGAGCTTATCCCCCGTGTAACAGTGTTGTTCATCGAAGGTCTTAAGCCTATCAGCGACGCTACACGCAGTCTGATTGCCCGTAAATTCAAGGGGGCTGACGGTCTGAATATCGGCATGAGCCCTGCGCTTGTGATCGGCCATCCGACCACTCTCGTGGTTTCGCTTCTGCTCATTCCCGTGACGCTTCTCCTTGCCGTCATTCTTCCGGGCAACCAGTTCCTGCCGCTCGCTTCGCTTGCCGGTATGTTCTATGTATTCCCTCTCGTGTTGCCTTTCACGAAGGGCAACGTGGTCAAGACTTTTATTATCGGTCTTGTGGTAATAGTGATGGGACTTTATATGGTGACAAATCTTGCCGGAGCGTTCACGCTTGCTGCCAAGGACGTCTACGCAGCTACAGGCGACGCTGCGGTTTCAATCCCGGCTGGTTTTCAGGGTGGCAGCCTTGATTTCGCATCAAGCCCTCTCGCATGGATTATCTATCAGTGCACTGAAAATCTTAAATGGATCGGGTCAGGTCTTCTTGTTATTGCGACAATGGGACTTATGATATGGAACCGTATTCTTATTGTACGCAACCAGAAAGCGATGGTTGCCAAGAACTCAGATGAAATTCAGAAAACAGAATAAATAGACTTATGAAGAAAATATTAACAGCTATCGCACTTATGAGCATTTCACTCTCAGGCATGGCACAGACTGAATATTCTGTGCTTCGTGCCTGTCACCCCGATGACGTGAAGCATTATGACACAAAGCAGCTCCGCTCGCACTTCATGATGCCCAAGGTCATGGAACAGAACAAAATAAATCTTACATATTCCATGTATGACCGCCTTATCTACGGAGGTGTAAGTCCCGTAGGCAAGGAAATCGTTCTTGAAACCATCGATCCGCTCAAGTCAAAATATTTCCTTGAGCGTCGCGAGCTTGGTGTCATCAACACCGGTGGCGACGGCATAGTGACTGTCGACGGCAAAGAATATGAGCTTCATTTCAAAGATGCTCTTTATGTCGGCCGTGGCAAGCAAAATGTGACTTTCCGTAGCAAAGATGACTCAAATCCTGCGAAATTCTATATCAATTCAACTCCTGCCCACAAGGAATACAAGACACAGCTCATCACAATCGACGGACGCAAGGGTTCGATTAAGGCAAACTGCATCAAGGCCGGTTCGCTCGAAGAGTCAAATGACCGTGTGATCAACCAGCTCATTGTGTCAAATGTGCTTGAGGAAGGCCCCTGCCAGCTTCAGATGGGTCTTACCGAACTGAAGCCCGGTAGCGTATGGAACACAATGCCGGCTCACACCCATGACCGCCGTGTAGAGGCTTACTATTATTTCAATGTACCCGAAGGCAATGCTATCTGCCATGTCATGGGTGAGCCTCAGGAAAACCGTCTCATCTGGCTTCACAACGAGCAGGCGGTGATGTCGCCCGAATGGTCAGTCCACGCAGCAGCCGGAACATCAAACTATATGTTCATCTGGGGCATGGGAGGCGAGAACCTTGATTATGGCGACATGGACAAGGTGACCTATCTTGAAATGGAATAATGTTTTTTAATCCCAATATAAATCATTAATTATCATGAAAGTCGTAACTTTAGGCGAAATCATGCTTCGCCTTTCTCCCGAAGGAAACCATCGTTTTGTTCAAGTAGATAATTTCGATGTCATCTGGGGTGGCGGTGAGGCCAATGTGGCTGTCAGCTGCGCAAACTATGGCCTTGACGCATACTTTGTGTCTAAGCTTCCCAAGCACGAAATCGGGCAGGCTGCTGTCAATGCGCTCCGTCGCTATGGCGTACACACCGAACACATTGCCCGTGGCGGCGACCGTGTAGGTATCTACTATTGCGAGACCGGTGCTTCAATGCGTCCTTCAAAGGTGATCTACGACCGTGCTAATTCAGCTATTGCTGAGGCCGATCCCGAAGATTTTGATTTCGATGCAATCATGGAAGGTGCCGACTGGTTCCACTGGAGCGGTATCACTCCCGCTATCAGTGACAAGGCTGCTGAGCTTACCCGTCTCGCCTGCGAGGCTGCAAAGCGTCACGGCGTGACTGTTTCTGTGGACCTTAACTTCCGTAAGAAACTTTGGACAAAGGAAAAGGCTCAGTCAATCATGCGTCCTCTTATGCAGTATGTCGATGTCTGCATCGGCAATGAGGAAGACGCTGAACTTTGCCTCGGCTTCAAGCCTGATGCTGACGTTGAAGGTGGCGAAACCAACGCTGAAGGCTACAAGGGCATCTTCAAGGCTATGGCCAAGGAATTTGACTTCAAGTATGTGATTTCTACCCTCCGTGAATCATTCTCTGCTACCCACAACGGCTGGAAGGCTATGATTTACAACGGTGAAGAATTCTATGAGTCAAAGCGCTACGACATCAACCCGATTATCGACCGTGTAGGTGGCGGTGACTCATTCTCAGGTGGTGTTATCTATGGCCTTCTCACCATGCCCACTCAGGGTGAGGCTCTCGAATTTGCAGTTGCTGCTTCTGCTCTCAAGCACACTATCCCCGGTGACTTCAACCTCGTTACTGTTGACGAAGTGAAGGCTCTCGCAGGCGGTAACGCAAACGGCCGCGTACAGCGCTAATCGAATTTATATAATTCACAAAATTAACCACCCGCAACTCATGGTCAGCATGGTTGCGGGTGGTTAATTTTGTTTATACGACTTACGATTTGTTGAGGTGGTCAATCGCTTGGCTGAGGGCTTTGTCAAGATAATAGCCCGATTTTAGTTTTGCATTTATTTTTCTTGCATTGTCGGTGAGCAGCCTGTATTCTTTGTCATCAACCTCTTTTAACCTATCGTCGAGTGTTGTCAGTGAATCGATGGTAATGCCTACTTTTTCTTTGTTGATGAATTCTGCGCGTCCTGCTCCGGACCACACGATTACAGGTGAATTACACCGAAGGTAGAGGGAGACTTTATGTGGATTATTATATGCCATGTACTCGCCGATGCGTCCTTCTCCGCTGTCAAGCGATTCGCCATACCATGAGAGACCGAAGTCTCCCATGTGGGATTTTATTATCTGACGGTCAGAGACTATGCCCATATAGTGCAGATTGGGATATTTCGCTATTTCTTCCAATTCCGGGTGCGTCCCGTAGAGATATATGTCGCGGTCGGGCATTATTTCTGCAAGTTTCCTCAGATAAGGATGGGTTTTGAAAGAGACATTCCCGACATAGTACAATGAATAGTTTCGGTCAACAGGTTCATGTGGGGCGCCTGATTCTCCGTGAATATAGTCCATGATTTCATAATCAATCATTTTTACCTTGCATCCATGCTCCGACAGCCATTGGCGCATCATGTGGTTGTGTGTCAGAAGTACATCTGTGGCATTTAACCGTTTTATTTCCTCGTCTGGTGTGAGCGATTTGTTTCTGAAAGATGAAAGGTCGTGAATCAGGCAGATGATTTTTGCTCCGCGTTGGTGGGCTTTCTTACAGATTCTGTCGAATCCAATCTTCATCGGATATTGAAGGACTATGGCATCGTTTCTATGGATTGACATCATGGCTTTTTGCAGTCCGATGAAATTTCGGATACCATGAACGAGATTGTTGTGATAGAAAGACCGTCTGAGCCCTATGTTTTGATAACCTAAGTTTTCCAATGTGATGTCTATATCGCTTTTGGCTATTCCACCTCCATTGTCAAGATGCTTGTAGTTCCGAGATATGAATTTCCGATTTAACATTGCCGTTCATTGTTTTATTGCAAAATAAGATTCCCCTTAGATTTTTCGGGCGTATGTAATATTCGACAAAATTACAATAAATGTAGGCAAACAGGCTAAATTTTTATGACTAAAATTAATTAATAATAAAATTTTAACATTGTTCGGATACGTTTGAAGTATTGTCGTCAGGGCTTGTCAGGGAGATGTCTTTTTCACATGAAAAAGCAGACCTGTGAAGACTTCTTACGCTATCACAGGTCTGTTTTGATTTGTTTCTATAAGACGTTTTAAATTTGCATGCTGAGAGGAAGGCAGCGATTAAGGTATTCGCGTGTGGTTGACCACGGAATATAGATGTCGCTCCGACCGGGAATCAGAGGAACAGGAACTTCATTAAGGTCGACTCTTACATAATATTTCCCGCTCTCAGCACGGAAGACAATCATCTGAAGATTTGATGCCATTGGCACTACGTAGAAGTCGCGCCAATGAAGTCCTACGGTGTCGAAATAGTTGGTCATGTAGTAGCAGCCGGGTATGTGTATGAGCGCAAGTAGCGGCATCATTGTTTCCGCATGTCCGAAACGCAGCATCACACTGTATTGGTTCTTTCCGTCTATATAGTCATCAACGGTGCTTATGAGTTCAGCCAAAAGCCGGCTTGCGAGCTCCGGGGCTGCATTGGAGAGGGTGGAGGCTGAGTGGGTGAGATAGTGATGTAGGTTCTCGACACTCCAGAGAGCGTTGATTTCAGCTTTGGTAAAATACTTCTGTAGGTCAAGTTCGATTGACATTGCCGAACATCCGGCGAGCACCTTGTAGATGGCCATACTTACGTCTTTGGCTTCGTCGCCGTCAAACGGGTAGCTTTTCCCAAGTGTGCGTTCAGCCAATGATGGCGGGACTTGCTGGCTGAAATAATCGTCATAGACTTTGTGCCATGCTTCACCGGCCATGTATTCCTTATAGGCTTCATCGTCCTGCCACGGGCGCACGAGCGGTGAGTTCTGGCGTCCTGACGACATATAGATTTCAACTTTGTTGTTGAGTCGTGTAAGCTGATGGGTGAATTCGTCCATTGACATCACACAGCGTGGAACGTATGACGAGATTGCATTGATTTTTGTATTGTCAAACAGCGGTCGGAAAGCCATAAATGCCCGAGAGGCTATGGCACGTTGCTCAGCCATTCCGAGCGAGTCGAGTGCGCCCCATCGTCCGGCTGTGCGTTCGACAACCAGATTGCATATATTGATAAGTTCGCGTCCCATCGGGGTGATGGTGCGCAGACTGTCGGCCTTATGGAGAGAGCGGAGCAGCGATGTCGTGTACTTCGACGATGACAGAAACCTTGCGCCGTGACGGCCGACATGGTTCAGATAGACTGGTTTAAGGGAGTCGGGATAGGCAAGTCCGTCAACAGTGCGTTCAGGGTAGGGAATTGCAGAACCCTGATATTCGATAAATGTATAGTCGGTTGCAGTCGGGTCGAGTGCGTTGGCCGATAGGGCAGAACCGATGGCGAATGCAAGTAAAAAGTGTAGTTTCTTCATTGTGGATGACAATTCTTTTTAGTAGCTTTGCGGAAACGTAAGACCGTAGTAAAATAACACAGAGAAAATGGGTGTAGTTGAAACATATAGGCAATTGATTTCTGAAAACCGATTGCATGAGGCTATCAAGGAGCTTGACCGGCTCATAGAGGCGACGCCTGATGACGATGCGCTGCTCTTTGCCCGAGGAAAAGCTAAATGGCGTGTCGGCGACCATGCCGGCGCTACCGGCGACTATGCCAAAGCTTCGTTGATCAATCCGGAGAGTCCGGCTGTGAAAGCGCTTGAAAACGCCCGTGACATCGCTGACTTCTTTAATCCGGATCTATACAATCCGTAGAGAGATATGGCATAGCCGGTTTGGTGAAGAATCCGGCTATATTTGTTATATCAGTGTGTACACTTGGCCAAGTGTACACACTGATATAACGTTTGCTATTACGGTTTCGTTTAGTGCAAGCCGTTTAATGATTGTCCATTAACCGTCTTTTATTCTTTTTCCGATAGTTCAAGCCAACGGAGCTCCTTTTCATCAAGGATCTCCTTTAGCTCGCTGTATCGGCGCGCTTTGTCTGCTATGTCGGCTATTTCAGCTCCCGAATTAAAGAGCGCTTCAAGAGAATTTTTTTCTTCAGTCAGTTCATAGATCTCTTTTGTGAGCGTTTCCAGTTCCTTTCGTTCTTTAAAAGAGAGTTTTTGCGGCCTGGCTGTCTCGCGTCGCTGTGGCTGTGACATCTGTGATGCCGAAGCGGTCGTTCTGGCAGCATCCTGTGTCGCTTTTTGCTGTTCTTTGAGATAATTACGGTAGTCAGTATAGTTTCCGGGGAAATCTTTGATGACACCTCCTCCTTCCATGACAAAAAGGTGGTCGACTATAGAATCGAGGAAGAAACGGTCGTGGGAGATGACGATGACGCAGCCTTTGAACTCTCTTAGATATTCCTCAAGTATGCCGAGCGTCATGATGTCAAGGTCATTTGTCGGCTCGTCGAGAATAAGGAAATTTGGCTGGGTTATGAGAACGGCTGCGAGATGAAGCCTGCGCATCTCTCCGCCGCTTAGAGTCGAGATATACTTCTGTTGGTCAGCTGGAGAGAATAGAAACCGTGTGAGGAACTGCATCGGCGAATAGTGCGTAGTTCCGTTTATGACCACATCTTCAGTGATATCGGTTATGGCATCGATCACTTTTTTGCCTGGAGGAAGCTGAAGTCCGTCCTGCGAATAATATCCGAAACGGACTGTCTCGCCCACGTTCCACTCTCCGCTGTCAGGAGCGACGAGCCCTTGGAGCATCTTGACGAAAGTTGATTTCCCTACGCCGTTGCCACCGATTATGCCGAGTTTTTCGTAGCGGGCGAAGGTGTATGTGAAATCATCGAGAATCACCTTCTCCCCGAAACGTTTGGATATGTTCTCGGCTTCAAAAATTTTAGATCCGATATATGATGATTTTATCTCTGTCGGGTCTATCTGTTTCTCGTCATAGTTGGCTCGTGAACGTTCCTTGAGGTCATAGAACGCATTTATACGGTAGCGGGCTTTCCCTGCGCGTGCCTGAGGCTGTCGTCTCATCCACTCCTGTTCCTTCCGTAGTGTATTTTTTACCTTTGCCAACTCACCTGTAAGGGCTTCGATGCGCTCCGCACGTCGGCGGAGATAAAGATCGAAATTGCCCTCGTAGGTGAAAATCTGCTTCATGTCGATTTCGATAATCTTGTTGCAGACACGGTCAAGGAAATAACGGTCATGCGTGACCATTAGAAGAGTGACACGCATGCGGGTAAGATAGTTTTCCAGCCATTCGACCGACTGGAGGTCAAGATGGTTGGTAGGCTCGTCGAGAATAAGCAGGTCGGGATTTCCAAGCAAAACCTGAGCGAGCGCGACACGCTTTATCTGTCCGCCGGAAAGGTGGTCGACATCTTGTCCCGGATTTTCTATGCCGAGCTGGGAAAGCATCTGGCGTATGCGGTCTTCATGACCCCATTCCTCATGCTCCTCCGGCTTTACTGTGGCAAGAAGATTGTCCATTATCGACATCCCCTTCTCGAATTCCGGCATTTGTGCGAGGAATCCGACACGAAGTCCGTTGCGGAATGTGACATTGCCACTGTCGGGGGCTTCTGCCCCGGACAGAATACGTAGAAGTGTTGATTTTCCTGTGCCGTTCTTGGCTATCAACCCTATTTTGTCACCCTCGTTTACCCCGAAAGTTACCGAGTCGAAGAGCATGCGGTCGCCGTAGCTCTTGGTGAGATTTTCAACTTGCAGATATGGTTTCATTGGTCAAGGCGGTCTTCAGGAGCTTATACGTCCAGACAGGCGTCAAGTGATTCTGTGATTGCTTTACGGTCAAGATTCTGCCCGATAAATACTATTTTAATCATACGGTCTCCATAGTCCGGATCCCAGTCGCGCAATATAGAGGGGTCTTGCTCGGCCATTTCGCGCAGTTCGTCTTCGGGTGCTGTGGCAAACCACATTCCGGCTTCTTTTAATTGTTTCTGACGGCCGGCGCTCTCGAATAGATACGACATGTCGGGGTTGTTGCCGAAATAGCAGATGCCTTTTGAGCGGATGATGCTCTTCGGCCATTTGTTTGCTGCGAGGTAGTCGAATTTGTTGAGATCGAAACCGGGACGGCGGAAATAGACAAACGAGCTTATGCCATACTCTTCGGCTTCTCCTTCACCATGATGATGGTGGTGATGACATCCGCATGTGCATTCAGAGCCATGCTCATGATGGTGTTCATGATGATGTCCGCACTCACATTCGTCGTCGTGGTCGTGATGATGACCGTGTTCATCATGCTCATCTTCATGGTGATGATGTCCGTGGTGCTCGTGGTGATGACGTTCCTCCTCCTCGATTTGCTCGATTGGTTTCTCGATTTCCTTGACCCATGCTGCGGAGGTGGCTACTTCAGTGAAATCAAACAGATGGGTATTGATTATGCTTTCGATGTCAACGTCGGCATAGTTACACTCGATGATCCGTGCCCCCGGATTGATAGTCTTTATTATTGCACGGATTCTGCCTCGCTCTTCGGCTGTGACTTCTGAAATCTTGTTGAGTATGACGATGTTGCAGAATTCAATCTGTTGGATTACGAGGTTTGCGATATCCTCCTCGTCGTGTTTTTCGGCAGTGAGAGCCTCACCGCAGGAGAATTCATCCTGCATGCGGAGTGCATCGACCACAGTCACGATGCAGTCGAGACGAGGGACACCGTTTTTAAGAAATTCCTCGCCCATGCGCGGTATCGAGCAGATGGTCTGTGCAATGGGTGCGGGTTCACAGATTCCGCTTGCTTCAATGACGATATAGTCGAATTTATCCATCGCGAGTATTTCGTCGATCTGTTTTACAAGATCCATCTTTAATGTGCAGCAGATGCATCCGTTCTGGAGGGCTACAAGAGAGTCGTCCTTCGAGCCGACTATTCCACCGCTCTGAATCAGGTCGGCATCAATATTTACTTCGCCGATGTCATTGACGATGACTGCAAATTTGATTCCACGTTCGTTAGTGAGAATATGATTGACAAGTGTTGTTTTTCCGCTTCCGAGATAGCCGGTAAGCAAGAGGATTGGAGTTGATGCTGACATATATGTTTAAAGTAAAACTTTAATATGGTTAAACTGATAGTTGAATTGTGTGCTGTATATATCTGTTTTGCAGTCGCATTTTCAGCGTGGCTTACCACTCGATTCGTACTGCCGTCCCGTCAATGTCGGCATGAATCGGCGGATTGAGCTTTGTCAGCTTGATCGAGCCTGATATGATAGCCGGATAGGCTGCAAGCAAAGCCGAATGGATGCGTCCGACAACATGTTCGAGTAGCCGGGAAGGAATTTCCATCTCTTTGCGTATGATTTCGATGGCTTCCGCGTAATTTAGCGTGTCGGCTACGTTGTCCGATTGCATGGCATTTTCAATCGGATAACAGAGGTGGACGGTCAACTCAAACGTGTTGCCGTTGATTCGTTCCTCCTCGAATACACCGTGACGCGCGAAGAGTCGTAGACCGTTGATTTCAATAATGCCTTTCATTTTTTTTGCGGTTTTTAGTTCCATGAAAGATTGCCGGCTCTCTTGAAGAAGCCTTTAATGCGGTAATAGAAGTTATAGATCGGCTCATAGGTCATGAACCACGGAACTGTCACAAACAACGGACGGGAGCCGAGCGCGCGTGATGTCTTTCGCCATGTAAACATCAGGATTATGGCTGTTGTGAGCAGTATGACGCAGGAAGCGATAAGGGGAATCAGTGAGGGGAATCCGACAATTGAAATTGCTATGGTTGATCCAAGCAATGCCCACCAAGCGAGTGAACATGAGCCGAAGAAGCGGCGGGCGGATGTCCTCAGTGATTTTGCTGTGTAATTATAGCGTATCTTTGCATTCCTGTGGGCAATCTGCGGATATGGGTCGTGAACCTCTACAATAGAGGCTGTGGATAGTTCGATGGCTGTATTGGCGGAATTGGACACTTCGTTGATGAACACATCGTCATCGCCATATTTTAGATGTAATGCGCGTGAAAAACCTTTGTTTTTGAAGAAAACGGAGCGGCGGTAGGCGAGATTGTAGCAGTTGCCCCTGTAGGGATGTCCTGCGATGGCCCATGAAAGATATTCAACGGCAGTTCGTACTTGGTCGAAAGCATGGAGGCGTTTCCACGGGTTCGGAGCGCCTTCGGGAATCAGGGATGTGGCGTAGCCGATGACAATCTCCTTGCCTTGGATAAAGTGACGGGTCATGCTTTTGAGCCATGTCTTTGATTCTATGCAGCAGTTGCCGGATGTCAGGATCACTGTCTCATAGCGGGATGCCTTTATTCCAAGTGTGATCGCGAGTTTCTTGCGCGAAAGCGAGCGCGACTGCAGCGGAGTGAATGTCATGTAGAGATTAGGATAGGTCCGATCGAGTTTCGCTATTACATCCTTGGTAGCAGAAACAGCACCGTCGTTGACAACGATGACTTCAAACTGGCTCTTATAGTCCTGCTCGAAAATCTGGTGAATAAGTGGTTCTAGATTTTCAGCATCGTCTTCGGAATAGATTATAATTGATACTGAAGGATAGTCAGATTCGTCAGACGGGAGAGAAGTGCCATCGTCAATGGCGACACGTTTGCTGACAGAAGAAACGTAGTGGCGGAAACCTGTCAGAAGATAGATTGTAGATATTACGATGATTGAGAAGAGTGTTATTATGGCCGGTGTGATTACAATTTCGAACATCGTGAGTGCATATAATGTAAATGTATGGACGTTGGAAAGACGTGATGCTTTCAATGTTAAATTTAGCTGCAAATTTACAAAATCCCTGCAAAAAAGCCTTGTCTGACTGCAAATTTATAGCTAAATGAAACTGATTTGTCATTTCTTACGGAATTCAGTTGACTTTCCTGCCCATGTAGTATGTATTCCATGTATCTTTGGCATAGCCATCTCTCATTACTTTAAATTTTCCGGCGGTAGCACCTGAAATTTTTATTCCGTCGAAGTATGCGTTCCACGTATCTTTGGCATATCCGTCGGAAAGTACATGGAAGCTGCCGGACGAGGCGTCCTTTACTTTCTTCCCCTTGAAATATACGAGCCATGAATCTTTGGCGTAGCCGTCTTTCAGTGTCTTAAAACCTTTTGGGGATGCGCCGGGAACTTTATGCCCGAAGAAATATACATTCCATGCGTCTTTTGCATAACCGTCGCCGATTACACGGAATGAATTGCTTGTCGCCCCTTGAATTTTCTCTCCGCGCCAGTACACGTTCCACGTATCCTTTGCATAATAGCCGTCGAGTACCTTAAAACTTGAAGGTGAAGCATCTTTGACGGGACGGCCATTGAAATATACACCTTTGCTGTCGACGAAATAGGTCTGACGGTGATGTCTGCGATGATTCTTCTCTTTGTCGGCATGGCGCATCCGTTCGTCGTGGCAGTATTCCATTTTGTCGTGGCGGTGTCCACGGTTCTGGGCTGTCAAATCCGCACCGGCTACAAATGAAAGGGAAAGAATAAGAATGAGATGAAGTTTGCGCATAATGTAGGAATTTAAGAGTTCATAGCGTGAATATGAAGTCGGTTGAGAAACTTCTGTGGATACTATACCTATATAGACGCTATGAATTCTTAAAAGTTTAGCGGTACGGACAGAAATGGCATATTTTTTCAGTTGCCCGCGGTGACGACTATCATTTTTGACAGATCGAAATATCTGCGCGCCATTCCGGCAAGTATCTCCGGGGTTAGTCTGCGGGCAAGAGATTCCTGTTGTTCGAAATAGTCTTCCGGCGTGTCGGCATAGATATGGGTCTGTGTGTAATCCATACGGCTGAACGGCGTGTCGAGCGTAGTGGCAAGATTTGAAAGGATGAATTTGGACAGACGTCTGATTTCATCATCGTTGTAAGAGTTTTCATCTTTCATTTTCTCGATTTCGTCGCAGATCAGACGTATCACCTCGTCTTTGGTCGAGCCGTCGGTCTGGGTGCTGACAGTGATGAAACTGCGGTCTGTGTAGCCGAACAGCGATGCCGATATGCCGTATGTCAAACCTTTGTCTTCACGGATGTTGAGCATAAGACGGCTTCCGAAATATCCTCCTAAGGCGATTACGGCCGCACGCAGTGGCACGAAGTCAGAGTCTGTACGGCCTACTGCCGGAATCATAAGCTTTACGGCGCTTTGCTGTGCGTGCTCCACAGGGATGTCCACTCTGCGTGGTTCGCCTGAGGTCGGAGTGGGAAACGACAGTCGGTTGAGCTGCGGCCCTGCATGGCGAGGGATACGGGTAAATATCATGTCGACTGTACGGATCATATCGTCGGTTATGTTACCGGCGAGAAAGATGTGCATGTTTGACGGATCAAGACGTGAGAAATGGAAGTCAGACAGTTCCTTTGGGGTAAAGGACTTTACTTCATCGGGAGTCTCGCTTCTGGCAAGAGGGTTATCCTGGCCGTAGGCAAGCGGTCTTATCGTGGCGTCGGCTATGAACGAGACTTTTTTATGTTCGATCTCCAAGCGCGCCGCCTGTCGCTGGAGCAGACGAGAGGTGGCAGCTTCCGGGAAAGCCGGACATATTATCATGTCTGCGATGATGGGCAGGACATCAGCGAATTTGTCGTTGATTGTCGACAGTATGATAGATGTATAGTGGGTCGAAACTGTAGTGTTGACCCATGCACCGTTGTATTCAAATGTATTTGCGATTTCTTCACCGTTCATCCTTGCTGTTCCCTCGACCAGCATCATGGCTGCGCAACCTGCAAGTCCCGGCTTGGGAGATTCGGCTTCTCCGGCTGGAAGGGCTATCGTCAGACGGCTGACATCGATTTCGCTGCCGCTTTCAATATGGACACTGATGCCGTTTGGCAATATATGGGTCGATGCCGGAGAGAGGGTCAAAGGTCCGAAATTGTATACCTTAGGGGCTTCGTTACGGTTCATTGTGGTAATATTCTGTGATTTTGATAAGAGTTTCCTGCCTCTCATGGCTTGAGAATCGAATCAATTTTCTGTTCGATTATTGAATTGAGCACTGATTTGCGGGCTTGGTCGACACTCGGTTCTGGTTTTCCGTCGGTCTTGGAAGTCGTCACCGGCATAACCTTTGGAGTTGCGGCAGTCATGGATGTAGTGTCTTTTTTCACCGATGTGCCTTCAGCTTTCTGCGGATTCTGGCGTTCGATTTTCTTAGGCAATGATGTGACAGGAGTATATGTGATAGACTCTTCGTTAACGATAGTCGTAGTCGTTTCAATAGGTGAATCGGGCGATGTGACGGGTGTAGCCTTGATTATAGCGCCGACAGCAGTCTCAGTATCGTTTTTTTATGACAGGGGCTGTCGTTGACACAGAAATGCGGTCCTCGGATTTTTGTGGCTTCGGATTTTTTTTACCTGAAGTCGCCGCGATGGGTCGTGTTTCAGGCTTGACAGTCGGTGTCGGTTCGGTGTACTTCCCGGAAACCATTGCCCGGTATTTATCGACAGATCCTGCACCTGCATAAGTCCTTACATAGTAGTCCGCAGAGATATCGCTTACGATGACACCTTTTGACGATGAAGAATGTACCATCTTGCCGTCTCCGACATAAATTCCTACATGCGAGACTTTTTTTCTGGAACCTGACGTGGCAAAAAAGATCAGGTCGCCCGGCATGAGCTGATTTTTTTGTAACGGTGAACAATATCCGGCCTGTTCGGCGGAATTGCGTGGCAACTTGATATCAAGCGCGCTTTTGTAGACCTTAAGGACGAACCCCGAACAATCGACACCACGCTTGTCGTCACCACCATATCTATAAGGTGTGCCTATCCAGCTCTTGGCTTCTGTCAGGAGTGCATGTGACTGAGGCGGGAGTGACTTTGGAATCTCGAACGTGCGCGAGTCGCCGCTCCCGCCATGTCTGTAGGAGTGGCGCCCTGTATTCTTTGAACTGCCACATGACACAAGAAGTGACGCAATGGCAGCCACAAACAGCAATATGTACGATTTCTTTGACATCATAGGGCAAAATTAAGGAAAAAAACTGACAATCCTATTTTAACAAAACAACATATATCGGAGCATCGTGGGTAAATATATCTTAAATAGGGCGAAAATGGTCTTAATTTATTTTAAACCCATGACAATGGCATGTAACATTGCATGGTTTTTGCCGTCTAATAAACAAAAAGCATGAAACACGGCGCAATCTCTACGGATGGGATGCCGACATAAAAGAGTGCTTTAATTCATCAAAAAATAATTAACAACAATTTCATAATCATTCACAACTAATGAAATTATCCGGAAAAATCATCATGTTAGCTGCCGGTACGGCTGTCCTCAGTTCGGCAGTAACCGCAGTTGCAATGAAACGGGCTCTTTTTAACGATGGAGAAGCTCAGAGCTACAGTGAGTTGTTCGATCAGGGTGGTGCAACGTCAGGACATCTGACAAAGGTTGCCCAGTTGCCGGCCAGTCATTCCGATTTCACGACGGCTGCTGAAAGTACAATCAACGGCGTTGTGTCAATTAAAAGTTATGCAACCCCGCGCGGATATAGCCAGAACAGTGGCAACGGCGGATTCTTCGGCGATCCTTTTTTCGAATATTTCTTCGGAAATCCCGGAGGGAACCGTCGCAGTCAGCCTCGTCAGGAACAGCAGCCTCGTCAGCAGCAGCCGTCAGGTCTCGGATCGGGTGTGATCATAAGTGCCGACGGCTATATAGTCACGAACAACCATGTCATTGATGAGGCAGACCGTCTTGAGGTGACATTGAATGACAACCGCACATTTGACGCGACGGTTGTCGGTTCGGATGCGTCAACCGACCTTGCATTGATAAAAATTGAGGCAAAAGACCTTCCTGTCATCCCGATGGGCGACAGCGAGGCTCTTAAAGTCGGCGAATGGGTGCTTGCCGTCGGAAATCCGTTTGGTTTCACATCGACAGTGACTACAGGCATTGTATCGGCTAAAGGTCGCAGTATCGGTTCGCAGAGTCATGGCGGCCGTATGGGTATTGAATCGTATATTCAGACTGATGCTGCCGTCAACCCCGGAAATTCCGGTGGCGCTCTTGTGAATCTTGCAGGTGAGCTTATCGGGATAAACACCGCAATCTATAGCCAGACCGGAAACTATGCCGGATATTCGTTTGCGATTCCTACGACAATTGTTAAGAAGATTGTCAGCGATCTGCGTCAGTTCGGGACAGTACAACGTGCGGTGCTTGGCATCTCGATTATGGATCTCAGCAATGAAATCGCTAAGGAATACAATATCACCGCTGTCACCAAAGGTGTCTTTGTCGGTGATGTCAGTGACCGCAGCTCTGCAAAAGAAGCCGGTCTGCAGAAAGGCGATGTCATAGTCAAGATTAATGACATCAATACGGATAATGTGGCACAGCTTCAGGAACAGGTTGCAAAACACCGCCCGGGCGATAAGGTCAAAGTCACTTATATCCGTGACAACAACACTAAATCGGTCGATGTCACATTGCGAAATCCTCAGGGGAATATGCGGATAACTAAAGCTGGTGACATCACTGACCTTGGATGTGCGTTCAAGAAAGTCGACGAATCTGTGCTTCGTCAGCTTGGTCTTAGCAACGGCGTTCAGGTAGCCGGTCTGTCCGATGGCCGTTTCCGCGATTCGGGTGTCAAGAACGGTTTCATCATCTATTCAATCAATGACAGCCGTGTAAGTTCACCTGAAGATGTCGAAAAAATTCACAAGGCCATCATGAAGGGTAGCGGTGATGAGAAAGTGATGATTCTCCGAGGTGTCTATCCTACCGGCAAACGCGGTATCTATGCCGTTGATCTCTCTGGAACTGAATAATGTTTAGTGCATTCTCCTCTCTTCCCTCTCTCTTCTGTGTATAAAAATGATTGGTAACATCCTTTCTCCTCTTTTAGGTTAGTTCTCCTCGCTCCTCGTTCATTTTTTGTCCATTAAAATTGTGGGCCGTAGATCTTATTATCTACGGCCCACTGTTTTTTTGAGCTGATAGCTTATCCGAGGATTGCAATAACCTCAATTTCGACGAGCACCTGCTTGGGGAGTTCGCGGACTGCCACAGCCGAGCGGGCGGGGAATGGCTCGGTGAAGTTCTGGGCATATACTTCGTTCATTTCGCCGAAAAGGCTCATGTCGGCAAGGAAAACTGTAGTCTTCACGACGTTTTCAATGCTTGCACCTGCTGCGGCGAGAATCGCCTTGACGTTTGCAAGAGACTGGGCGGTCTGAGCCTTGATGCCTTCAGGGATTGTACCAGTAGCAGGGTCGACAGGTATCTGTCCTGAGCAGTAGAGCATATTTCCTACTTTGATTGCCTGGCTGTAAGGGCCGATTGCGCCGGGAGCGGCGTTGGTTGAAATTACTTCTTTCATGATAAGACGTATGTTAATGATTTATTAAGAATGAGGAGGGTATGACCGGTAGGATGACGTATTGTGCATCCTGTTGTTTCATTTGTTTTTGCTGTCCTGTCTGCTGACGAGAGGGAGATGTATCTCGGACAAAAGTACTGATGAAGCTTTCTGTCGGAAGTCAATGTCGAGTTTGTCGCAGAGATCAAGCAATGGTTTGAAGTCGGTGTCGAATGTCGGGAGGAATGAATCCTCACCATGATTAGAAAGCACTTCCATGACATGCCCAAGCGTGTAGTGCTCAGGGCTCGTCGATGGCACTAATGGAGCATCGGTTAGAGGATCTTCTCCGTTTTTCGGCCCAAGTTTTGAGATGAGATTACAGTCGAGGAGGAAATTTACGACTTTGGCTGTCAGCCGTGGCGGGATGGCAAACCGCGTTGAGATTCCTGCAATATTAAGTGGCTCTTCCTCATTTTTGAACCGTTTGATTATTATTGTAAGTACGGCAAGAGTGACCTTGCGTCGGTATGCACCGGAGATTTTGTTGGTCTGTCGTTCGAATGAAAACAGGAATATATCCTGAGAAGAGCGGCATATGAGCGCTCCGGCGAGTGTTATGAGCCAAGAAAATTGCATCCATATCAACATCAATGGCAGGAATGAGAAGCTTCCGTAGATTGCATTGTATTTTGCAACATAAATCTGGCCTGTGAGGAAAAGCCATTGAAGCACCTGAAAGGCGATGCCTGCGATTATTCCGGTTATGAGGGCGTTGCGGAAGTTGACTTTTGTGTTCGGAATTAGCATATAGGCTCCGGCAAAGAACAGACATCCGAAAAGTACTGATACAAGGTCAAGGATGTCTCCGACAACAGGACCGATGAAATCAAATGGCAGGAGTTTCTGGATAGTGGTAGACATCAGGATGCGTAGGCCACCCGAACAGATCATAAGCACAGGGAGTATGATGCAGATAGCGAGATAGTCGGTGACTTTGCGTGCGAACGGACGGTCGACCTTTACCCCCCAGATGTTGTTGAATGAATTTTCGACGGAATCAAGTAGTGATATGAGTGTCCATAATAGGAAAACAATGCCGACCCCGACAAATATCCCTTCAGAAGCTTGTGCGAGACAGGAGTCTACGAAAGAGAATGCCATTTCCAATGCGCGGTGTTGCGATGGAAAATACTGGTAGAGTTGTGTCTGGAGGAGATTCTGAAACCCGAAGCCCCTTCCGATTGCAAAAAGCAATGCCAGCGCCGGGACTACGGCGAGCATTGTGCGATAGGTGAGGGCGCATGCCGATGACTGAAGGTCGCTGTCCATGAATGAACGCACGGTGAGATTGAGGGTCTTGACGATGTTGACTTTTGCAGTGTCGCGCTGGTCTTCCCATACTCCTTCGGCACAATACTCCCATATGGAGATTGCGCGGATTTTAGTGCGTTCGATCCAAGAGGCGAATTTGCCGGGTTTCTTTTCTTCAGTCATGACAGGAAAGGATTAGGGTTATTGTTCGTTGTCCTTCTCAACAAATGTGCGCGCTGCCTGATTTCTTGCAATCTCAACAGCGCGACTCAGACGCTCTTTTTCAAGTGTCGCTACTTTGAAGCGTCGGAGGGTGGTCGCATAATCATAGAGCAGGGCTATTTCATTAGCTTGTTTTTCAGGCAGAGGCATGGAATAGGTGGTTGATCCGACAAATGTAAGAGTCATCGGTTGTCCGGCATGAGTGCTGACAAATTTGCCGAGACTGTCACATTCGACTCCCATAAATGTAATGACTTCTGCTCCCATCGACCGGTCATTACGCTCGCCGTCATGTGCGACTGTCGATGTCGCGGCCTTCTCTCCTCCGGCGCTCACTTCAACCGAAGTGCTTTTCACACTTTTGGCTTTGAGCGACGACATGATGTAGAAATCTCCATCAGGACTTACACGCGCCTGAAGGCCATTTGTACCGAAAAATTTTGATGGTTCTGTAGTTGCAGCCACATAGTAGCCTTCGATAGGATTTTTGACGAACTTCATTAACCGCTGGAGTGAATCGCCTCTGACGGCAAGTACTGCAGACAACGAATCGGCTTGCTGCAGACGTTGTACAGTCAGACCTTCGGTTGCCCGGGTTGACAGATGGAGTGCTTCACGACGCACGTCAATTTCCTTGGGATATGTGTTTTTGATTGAATCAGTGAGGGCAATTGCGGTCTCATAGTTCTTGGAATCGTATGCTCTTTGGGCCTGTTCGAGCAACTCGGTGGCCTTCTGGGTGTCACCATTCCCTCCGCAGGAGCATGCGATTGCAATCCCCGCGATAGCGGAGAGTCTGAGAATTCCGTTTTTATTAGTTACTACGTTCAACATCTTTTACGCCTTTTACGGTTTTGATTTTCTTTATAAGGTTGTTTAGTGAGGAAGTGTCGCTGATACCTACGACAATGAATCCGGAGAAGATGCCGTCGGAAGAGTCGATTGTTATATTTCTCAGTGTGACATCTTTCTCCTTGTTAATAATAGAGGTTATGTTGGTGACGATTTCGATATCGTCATTTCCGACTATGCGGAGCGTGGCGGCAAAGCGGCTGCCGACTTTTCCTGACCAGCGGGTGCGGATGACACGGTAGGGGTATTTGTAACGTATGTGTTCGGCATTCGGACAGTCATGGCGGTGGATTTTGATTACGCCTTCGGCTGATACAAAACCGAACACATCGTCACCGAAAATCGGGTTGCAACATTTTGAAAGTTTGTAGTTGATACCTTTTATGTTATCGCCGATAATCAGAATGTCGTCGGACAGATTGTTGGCACGCTCGTTGTTTTCAAGAAGCTCGAATTCTTCCGCGCTGCGACGTTCGATTTCCGCGCGTTTGTCGGCATTCTCGATGAGTTCGTATTGGGTGATGACATCGTTGACATCAATGACTTCGTCGCCGATTGCCTTATAGAAGTCCGTGACCGTGCGGTAGCCCATTTTCTTGATGGTGCGCATCAGTGTGCCTTCTTCAAGTTCGACTTTGCGGTTTTTGCATCGACGCTGCAGAAGTTCCTTGCCGAGTTCGGCAGAACGGTTTGCCCGCTCGTTGATTGTCTGGCGTATCTTGTTACGGGCCTTGGATGTCACGACAAATGATAGCCAGTCCTGCTTGGGGACTTGGCCGGGAGCTGTGGTGATTTCGACCGTGTCGCCGGAATGCAGTTTATAGTTGAGTTTGCGGTTACGTCCGTTGACCTTGCCCCCGACGCATGTGCAGCCGAGTTTGGAATGGATGTTGAACGCAAAATCAAGCACAGTCGCACCAAGAGGAAGCCGGTAGAGGTCGCCACGCGGAGTAAAGACGAAGACTTCTTTGTCGTAAAGGTCCATCTTGAAATTTTTCATCAACTCCATCGGGCCGTCGGCCGTCTCAAGGATGTCGCGTATATTGTTCATCCACGTGTCAAGGTCGCCTTCACTTTTGATACCTTTATATTTCCAGTGTGCTGCAAGTCCCTTTTCAGCCACGAGGTCCATGCGCTTGGTACGGATTTGTACTTCCACCCATTTGTTGTCAGGGCCTTTGACCGTCGTATGGAGCGATTCATAGCCGTTGCTTTTGGGAATGGACAGCCAGTCCTTCATTCGCGCGGGATTTGGTGTGTACATATCGGCGACAATCGAGTAGACGTTCCAGCAGTCGGCTTTCTCTCTTTCCAGCGGAACATCGAGGATTACTCGGATGGCAAAAAGGTCATATATGCCGGAAAGCTCCACCTGCTGTTTGCGCAGTTTGTTCCAGATTGAATAAATAGACTTGGTTCGTCCCTTGATTTCATACTTCAAGCCTGTCGCGTCAAGTTTTTCTTTAAGCGGGGCAATGAAATTGGCTATATAGGCATCACGTGCCACCTTTGTTTCGTTTAGCTCGCGTGCGATTTTAGTATACGTCTCACGTGCGCTGTACTTGAGCGACATGTCTTCAAGTTCGCTCTTGATTTTATAGAGACCGAGCCTGTGGGCAAGAGGCGCATAGAGATAATTTGCTTCAAAAGCCGTGTCGGTGACAAATTTTTCGTCCGGGTGATGGTTGATTGCCCGCATTAGGGTCAGGCGCTCGACAATCATTATTATGATAACGCGGATATCTTCGGCGAAGGTCATTAGCAGACGGCGGAAATTATCGGTCTTGACCACACCTTGTTTTCCATAAAGCGTGGAGACTTTCCGCAATCCGTTGACCATGCGCTCGACATCTTCGTCCCAGAGCGAACGTACGTTTTCAAGCGATAGTGCTTCATCGACACACAGTCCGTAGACGAGTGTGGCGATAATCATATTGCGGTCAGGCGACACCATGTCACATAAAGCTATAGATGTCTCCAAAGTGTGTGCCACTTTGTTTAGCCCGTGGCGATCCATGACGGACCGCCCGTCGGCATAGGCATTTTTGATGGCCTTTTTGACGATGGTAAAATCGTCGGCCTTGGCTACGTCTGAGCTTTCAACGAGCAACTGACGTACAAGATTCCTTATATATGCCCTCTCATCGGAGGGACGGGGCGTTTTTTCCATTCTGATTAAGAAGTGTGCAAGAGTGGTGAGAAAGAGGAGGCTGATTTCCAGCCCGGAGAAAGTATATTATTAAAACCCCGGTTTATGCCGATGTCAGCCGGACAATCAGTCTCTTCGGTAGATACATGCGCCGACAGAGTTCAGACGTGTGTCGATTGCCTGATACCCACGGTCAATCTGATCGATATTGTCAATCGTAGATACACCTTTGGCGCTCATCGCTGCGAGAAGCATTGCGATGCCGGCACGGATGTCGGGCGAGTGCATCTTGTTTGCGCGAAGAGGAATTTTATGGTCCAGACCAATGACCACGGCACGATGCGGGTCGCATAACATTATCTGAGCTCCCATGTCTATGAGTCGGTCGACAAAAAAGAGTCGGCTTTCAAACATCTTCTGATGTATGAGCACACTGCCTTTACATTGGGTGGCGGTGACAAGCATGACTGACAAAAGGTCGGGTGTAAGTCCGGGCCAAGGCGCATCGGCGATGGTTGGAATCGAGCCGTCAAGGTTGGTCTCGATCTCGTAGTGTTCCTGAGATGGGATATAGATGTCGTCTCCACGTCGTTCGATATTGATGCCGAGGCGACGGAACGAATCAGGGATGATGCCAAGATTATCGTAGCTGACATCCTTTATGGTAAGTTCGCTTCGGGTGATTGCAGCCATACCGATGAAACTGCCTACTTCAATCATGTCAGGCAGAATAGTGTGTCCGGCACCTGCAAGTTTTTCCACTCCTGTTATGCGTAGCAGGTTAGAGCCGATGCCTTCGATTGAAGCGCCCATGCCTACGAGCATTTTACACAGTTGCTGGATATATGGTTCGCAGGCCGCGTTGTAGATTGTTGTAGTTCCCTCGGCAAGTGTGGCTGCCATGATTATGTTGGCTGTGCCTGTCACAGATGCTTCATCAAGAAGCATATAGCATCCCTTGAGACCGTTGACAGTCACAAGATAGTAAGCCTGACGTTCTTCGTTATATGCAATCATTGCTCCGAGTTTCGACAGGCCGGTGATATGTGTGTCGACTTTCCGTCGTCCGATCTTGTCACCTCCCGGTTTTGCGAAATAAGCTTGTCCCAAACGAGCAAGCAGCGGCCCTACGACAAGAACCGATCCTCGGAGCGAAGCACATCGCGACACAAAATCAGCACTTGAAATATATTCTTCGTCAAGGTCGTCGGCTTGGAATCTGTATGTGTCATCGCTCAGTTTATCAACCTTTACCCTCATGGCTTTAAGAAGGTTGATAAGGTTGACCACATCAAGAATATTGGGCACATTGTGGATGGTGACCGGCTCTGAAGTTAGAAGAGTTGCGCAGATAACTTCAAGCGCTTCGTTTTTGGCTCCTTGAGGTCTGATGCTTCCGCTCAGCCTATGGCCGCCCTCAATAATGTAAGTGCTCATGTCTGGAGTGATGTAATTAATAATTGAAACGTAGATATATTCTAAATGCCTGAATGGCCATTTGTGTTCACGGGCCGCCTTCAGATATGTTCGACTTCGGGTGAGAGTTTTATGCCGAACTTATCACGCACAGAGTCGATTATTTTCTTTTCAAGGGCGATGACTTCGCATGGCGATGCCTTACGCTCAGGATTGACTATCACGAGGGGCTGAAGATGCCATACAGCCACATTCCCTTCGCTGTATCCTTTCCATCCACATTGGTCAATCAGCCATGCGGCAGGGATCTTGTAGCCGCTATCGACACGGAAATGAGGAACATCCGGGCCTGATTCTCCGGCTACGATGGCATTGAAGCATTCTTCACTTACAACAGGGTTTTTGAAAAAGCTTCCTGCACTTGGGACAGTTGCCGGATCCGGAAGTTTGGATGACCGGGTTGCGATTACTGCGTGGCGGACATCATTGGGAGACAGAGATGATAGTTCACATCCTTCAAATTTTTTCTGCAATGCAGGATAGGAGAGGTTCGGACCGGCGTCCGGCGACAGTTCATAGTCGACTGCATGGATGATGTAGCGCTTTCTGGCATCAGGCTTCTTGAAAATAGAGTCACGATAGGCATATCTGCACTCTTCTTTCGTAAAGGTGACAAACTCTTGTCCGACTTCATCATAGGCGTGGACGGCTACGATGGCATCGCATGCCTCTGTGCCGTATGCCCCGACATTCTGCACTGCCGATGCTCCGACTTCACCCGGAATACCAGAGAGGTTTTCAATGCCCCACAATTCACGGTCGCAAGCCCATTTGACAAGATCTTCCATTATCTCGCCTGCGCCAGCCCTGACAATCACGTTACCCATGTTTTCTCCAAGAATCTGTATGCCTTTTATGGCACTGTGCAGTACCACTCCGGGATAATCATCAGTGAATAGGATGTTGCTCCCGGCACCGATGTGCATCTTTCCGATGTCTTTACGGATTGATGAAAGAAGAAAAGGAATATCATCGGCTTTGGTGTATTCCATGAATATCCCGCACTTCACATTCATTGCAAATGTGTTGCGGGCAGAAAGGTCGTAATTGTCAATTGTCGTAATCATTTTCGGAGCGGGTTAGCTGCAACGGGCAAACATTGCGCCCGGATGCGATTTCTTCCACAAATTTATGAAATTTTCATCAGTCTCAGTTATAAAACAGAAATATTTTTTCAATGAAAGAACGTGTCCGTTCGGAATAAAAGCGTTAAATTTGATGCCGGAAAATTAGAAAATAATTTAACTGTAATCTAAAAAATATGGTCAAACATATAGTATGCTTCAAGTTAAAAGGTGATGCAGATGTGCGTCGCGAAGTCGCCGAGCGGTTCAAGCGTGCTCTTCTTGAACTGCCGTCGCAGATTGATGTTCTTCAATCAATGGAAGTGGGAATCAATGAAAACTCCGCCGAAGACTGGGATGTGGTTCTGACGGCTGTAGTCCCTGAAATGGAGGATGTGGCCGTGTATGCCAATCATCCGGCTCATCTGGCCGCAGCGGCGATTGTCGGGCCTCATAAGGAAGCCCGCGCTTGTGTGGACTATTATTTCGCCTGAAAAAACGGCAACATTCGGATGACTGTAGTCTTTGATCTTGATGATACCCTGTATGCCGAAATGGAATTTGTCAGATCGGCATACAGAGCTATCGCCCGGCGCTATGGATTGCATTTGCTTGACACTATGATGCGTGCTCCCTCGCCACGTGAGGCTTTTGATTCTACCGGGCTGCCGATTGCCGATCAGCTCAGAGTCTACAGAGAACATTTCCCTGACATACGTTTGCCGTGGCTGTCGCTGTATACATTGTCAATGCTTCGGAATCGGGGGCACAGGCTTGGCCTCGTTACCGACGGCCGAAGCGTCACGCAGCGTAACAAGATCAGAGCTCTCGGGCTGGAGCGTTTCATCGATCCTGAACTGATATTCATTTCGGAGGAAGTAGGATCGGACAAACTCTCAGGACAAGCATTCGGGCGTATAATGGCATTATGTGGAGAGAATGATAAATATGTTTATGTGGGCGATAATCCACATAAAGATTTTGTGGCAGGAAACCGCCTCGGATGGCTTACAGTGTGTCTTCTGGGCGGAGCTTTTGGCGAAAATCTTTTTGATCAGAGCCTTAGTGGCTTGCCTATTGAAAATTTGCCAAGAAAAATTATTTGTGGATTGACGGAGTTGCTTGATTTTGATGACTTTGCGGAATTGCAATTGCTGTAAAGTTGTCCAAAGTGTAATTTTAATATATTGATAATGTGGGTATTGTAATTTTAGTGTGGTCTTAAAGTTTTCCAAAAAGTAAAATTTTGTTTTGAAATAATTCAACAAAAATATTGGATTATTGTTTTTATCTGTGTAACTTTGCCGTCGCATTTCAGATGATAAAAATGCAGAAAACAGAGTTAAAAACATAACAATCTATATTTCAAGCCCCCTCACAAAAAACAAAATTATGATACTTACAGTGGTAAAGCGCGATGGCAGAATCGTCGGTTACAATGAAGAAAAAATCAAGGCTGCAATCCGCAAGGCTATGCTCACAACCGAAATGGGCGAGGATGAAGCTCTCATTGCGCGTATTACAGATCGTATAGGCATGACCGGCAGTGAACAGATGTCTGTTGAAGAAATTCAGGACAATGTCGAGCTTGAGCTCATGAATTCTCCGCGAAAGGAAGTCGCCAAACGTTACATCGCATATCGCGATCAGCGGTCGATAGCCCGCAGAGCCAAGACCCGCGACATGTTCCTTGAAATTATCGAGGCCAAAAGCAATGACATCACCCGTGAGAATGCCAATATGAACACGGATTCGCCCGCAGGTATGATGATGAAGTTTGCAAGCGAGACAACAAAACCGTTTGTTGACGATTATCTTCTTTCGGAGGAAGCCCGTGAAGCTGTCCAGAATGGTTATCTCCACATCCATGACAAGGATTACTATCCGACCAAGAGCCTTACGTGTGTCCAGCATCCTCTTGACAGAATTTTAAAATATGGATTTGTCGCAGGCCACGGTGAGTCGCGTCCGGCAAAGCGTATTGAAACTGCAAGTATCATAGGCTGTATATCGCTTGAAACCGCACAGAACGAAATGCACGGAGGACAGGCCATCCCGGCATTTGATTTTTATCTCGCACCTTTCGTCCGTTCATCATACATCGAGGAAATCAAGAAGCTTGAAGACCTCAACGGTGTGAATCTGTCGCATCTGCATGACGTAGAAATCGACGATTACCTGAAGAAACCGCTTGACGGTCTGCAGGGTGAGGCCCGTTGGCTTCAGCATGCTGTAAACCAGACAGTGAGCCGTGTGCATCAGGCTATGGAGGCTTTCATCCACAATATGAATACCATTCATTCGCGTGGTGGCAATCAGGTGGTATTCAGCTCTATAAATTATGGTACTGATACGTCGGCTGAAGGGCGTTGCATCATTCGCGAATTGCTAAACTCGACTTACGAAGGCGTAGGCAATGGTGCTACTGCGATTTTCCCGATTCAGATATGGAAGAAAAAGCGTGGCGTAAGCTATCTGCCTGAGGATCGTAACTATGATCTCTACCAGCTCGCATGTAAGGTCACTGCACGCAGATTCTTCCCGAATTTCGTGAATCTTGATGCTACTTTCAATCAGCATGAGAAATGGGATGCGAATGATCCTTTGCGCTACAACTATGAAGTCGCTACTATGGGATGTCGCACGCGTGTGTTTGAGAACCGTTATGGCGAAAAAACTTCGATAGGCCGTGGCAACATCAGCTTCTCTACAATGAATATTGTGCGTATGGCTATCGAATGTATGGACGTCGAAGATAAAGAAGAGCGTATAGCATGCTTCTTCAAGAAACTTGATGAGGTGCTTGATATCACTGCGCGTCAGCTATGTGCACGTTATGACTTCCAGAAGACAGCTATGGTTAAGCAGTTCCCCTTGCTTATGTCACGTCTATGGAACGGGTCTGAGAAGCTCGGCCCGAATGATACGATTGAAAGTGTGATAAATCAGGGTACTCTCGGCATAGGTTTTATCGGTCTTGCCGAATGTCTTATCGCACTTGTCGGCAAGCATCATGGTGAAAGTGAAGAGGCTCAGCAACTCGGTCTGAAAATCGTGGAACACATGCGTGACCGCGCTAATGAGTACAGTGAGAAATATCAGCATAATTTCTCCGTACTTGCCACTCCTGCAGAGGGTCTGTCGGGAAAATTCACTTCGCGTGACCGAAAGACTTTTGGCGTGATTCCGGGAATTACTGATAAGATTTACTACACAAATTCAAATCATGTTCCTGTCTATTATCATTGCTCTCCTTGTCACAAGGCAAAAGTTGAAGCTCCATATCATGAGTTGACACGCGGAGGCCATATATTCTATGTGGAGGTCGATGGTGATGCCACCCACAACCCCAAGGCTATTTCCGATATTGTCGATTTGATGGACCGGCACAACATCGGCTATGCTTCCGTCAACCATAACCGCAACCGCTGCATGGACTGCGGATATGAGGACGCGCAGGAGAATCTTGAAGAATGTCCAAATTGCCACAGTCACAACATCGATTGCCTCCAGCGTATAACCGGCTATCTTGTCGGTACGACTGACCGTTGGAACAATGCGAAGCTCGCCGAGCTTAAAGACCGCATCGTCCATAAGTGATAATGGTCGTTTTGTACTAAACGAAAAGTGTAAACAGTTTTATAGAAACAGTGTTAGGCTTCTCAAACGCTATGAGAATACTTGATATAGTTCCGGGGACGTCAGTTGACGGCCCCGGACTTCGTACATCCATATATTTTGCCGGATGTAGCCATCAGTGTCCCGGATGCCACAACCCACAGTCGTGGGACTTTGCCGGAGGCCGTGAAATGTCGATTGACGAAATTATGGATATAGTGGACGAAAACGGATTTGATGTGACACTGTCGGGTGGAGATCCGATGTATAATGCCGAAATGATATTGCCTCTTGCCAGAAAGATAAAAGAGTCGGGTAAGACCTTATGGTGCTATACGGGATTTCGATATGAAGCGGTCATGGAACATCCGGATATGCGTCGACTCCTTGATTACGTTGATGTGCTTGTCGATGGTCCGTTTGTGGAGACACTTCGCGACGTCCATCTGTTATTTCGTGGCTCGTCAAACCAACGTCTGGTAGACGTAAAAAAAAGCACTCCCGATTCGGTTGTCGAATGGGAGTGGTAGATTTATTCGTTTATTAATGATTTCAGGGCTTGCGTGTAGTTTCATTAGAAAGTACGTAGGCTCTTACTTTTTGAAACAGGTCGTTGGCAAATACGAATTCGTTGAGGGCTTCGTTGGAAGTCTGGTAGATCTCGTGCATATCGCCGACCCATTCGCGGTGTCCCTTGTTGAGGAAAATTATATTCTCGCCGATGCCAAGCACCGAGTTCATGTCATGGGTGTTTATTATCGTTGTGATATTATACTCATGTGTGATATCGCTGAGGAGTTCATCAATGAGTATTGAAGTCCTCGGATCGAGTCCGGAGTTTGGCTCGTCGCAAAAAAGATATTTCGGATTCAATGCGATGGCTCGGGCTATGGCCACTCGTTTTTGCATACCGCCCGAAATTTCAGAGGGATATTTTTTGTCGGCACCTTTCAGATTTACTCGTTCAAGGCAAAACTGCGCTCTGTCTTTGATTTCCCCATATGTCATGTTGGTGAACATGGTGAGGGGGAACATCACATTCCCAAGTACTGTCTCTGAGTCGAAAAGGGCTGATCCTTGAAACAGCATTCCGATTTCTTTGCGCAGTTCCTTCATCTGGTTCTGGTCCATCTTCAGAATGTCGCGGCCATCGTAGAGGATTTCCCCCTTTTCAGGACGCAGCAACCCTACGAGTGATTTGACAAGGACCGTCTTTCCTGAACCGCTCTGCCCGATAATCAGATTGGTCTTTCCTGTCTGGAAAGAGGCCGAGACATCGTGGAGGATGGTTTTGCCGTCAAAGGATTTCGTGATATTTCTAACTTCGATCATTGTAACAGGAGTTTTGTCAACACCACGTCGAGAAGAAGAATGAGAATGCTTGATGCGACAACTGCATTGGTAGATGCCTTGCCTACTTCAAGCGCCCCGCCTTTGACAAAGTAGCCGTAGAAGGCTGCGACGGAAGTGATGATGAATGAAAAAAACAATGATTTGATGAGTCCATACCATACATACCATTCCGAAAACATCGTCTGGAGTCCGTAGATGAATCTGTTAAGCGGGATGATAGCTGTAAAGACCGAGATCAATACGCCTCCGAGAAATGATGTGAAGATACAGAATACGACAAGAACCGGCATATAAATCAGAAAGCCGATGATTTTTGGGAGTACAAGGAAGTTGGCGGAGTTAACACCCATTATGTCGAGAGCGTCAATCTGCTCTGTGACACGCATTGTCCCGATTTCAGATGCGATATTAGAGCCGACTTTGCCGGCGAGAATAAGGCACAGGATGGAGTTGGAAAACTCCAGCAGGATGATTTCGCGTGTCGCAAGCCCTGTTGAGTAGGAGGGAACAAGCGGGGAGACGATGTTAAGCTGCATCTGTATGGTGATTACAGCTCCGATAAACAATGAAATGACTATTACAAGCGGTATTGAGTCGACACCGAGTTTGGTGATTTCAAAAAATGTACGCTTGAAGAAGGTCTTCCATTTATCAGGAATGGAGAAGACCTTGTTTATGAACAGGCAATATTTGCCGAATGTAGTCAGTGAGTCGGATATAAGCATACCGATGGTTATATGAAGTATTGATTCCTCTGACAAAATTAACCATTTCTTGCCAAAAGAAGTTCAAAAGTTGGCCATTTGGCCAACTTTTTGGTAATATCAGATAGCCTGCCGGCTATTTTGGGAATTCTTACGGTTAGGCGAGGGCTTTGATAAGCTCCTCGACGCTCATTCGGTTCTGTTCGCCGGATGTCATGTTTTTAAGTGTCACATATCCGTCGGCGAGTTCACTTTCTCCAATAATTGCAACGAAAGGAATTCCGAGCGCGTCGGCACGTCCCATCTGTTTTTTCATCTTGGCATTGTCAGGATAGATTTCCGCTGAAATGCCGTTGGCGCGTAGTTGTTTGATAATTTCGAGAGATTTGGCGGCTTCTGCCGGCCCGAAATTGGTGAACATCACTTTTGCCGCACCTGCGATATCCTCGGGATAAAGATTGAGCGTGTTGAGAACATCATAAATTCGGTCTGCGCCGAATGAAATGCCGACACCTGATACACCCGGGAGTCCGAACACGCCTGTGAGGTTGTCGTAGCGTCCGCCGCCGGTGATACTTCCGATTTCCACGTCGCGTGCTTTCACTTCTATGATTGTTCCGGTGTAGTAGTTCAGACCTCGTGCAAGGCTCACGTCAAGTTCAAGCTCTGAGCGAAGGCCGAGTGTTTTTGAACCCTCCATTACTTCGCGCAGTTCAGCGACGCCTTTGAGACCGGTCTCGCTGTCGGCAAGAAGCTGTGACAGTTGTGAGAGGCGTTCTTCATTTGTCCCTGAGAGTGTGATGATAGGGGTTATGCGGTCGATGGCTTCTGCGCTGAGGCCTCGTTCCGAAAGTTCTGCCTTCACGTTTTCAAGACCGATTTTGTCTATCTTGTCAATTGCGACCGTGATGTCGACTATTTTCTCCGGCTCGCCTACAAGTTCTGCGATTCCGGCAAGCACCTTTCGGTTGTTGAGCTTGATGGTGGTGCGGATGCCGAGACGGGCAAAAACTTCGTCGATCATCTGTATCAGTTCGATTTCATTCAGAAGTGAATCCGAACCCACGACATCGGCGTCACACTGGTAAAACTCACGGTAGCGTCCCTTCTGCGGGCGGTCAGCTCGCCAGACCGGCTGAATTTGAAAGCGCTTGAAGGGAAAAGAGAGGTCGTTGCGGTGCATGACGACAAAACGTGCGAATGGCACTGTGAGGTCATATCGGAGACCTTTTTCACAAAGTTTCGGCGCAAGTTTCGGACAATCGCCCGATGCGATCAGTCCGGGGTCTACTCCGCGTAGGAAATCTCCTGAATTCAGAATCTTAAACAGGAGCTTGTCGCCCTCTTCGCCATATTTACCCATGAGGGTCGATAGATTTTCCATTGCAGGAGTCTCTATCTGCTGGAATCCGAACAGATGGAACACACTTCTGATTGTATCGAAAATATAGTTGCGGCGAGCCATCTCGGCCGGAGTAAAGTCACGTGTACCTTTGGGTATTGAGGGTTTCTGAGCCATAATTTAGAATTATGAATTAGGATTATAAATGTTAGCCTAAAAATTTTTGCAAAGATAGCGAAATTTAGTAAATTTGCGAAAATTTAATGCGTAATCATACTTAACCAATGAAATACATCGGGGCTCATGTCTCGGTGGAGCAAGGTGTCAGCCGTGCTCCACTCAATGCACATCTTATCGGAGCAAAATCCTTTGCGCTTTTTACACGCAATCCATCCAGATGGACTTCCAAGGCTATTTCAGTCAAGGAAGCCGAAGCTTTTAAGGAGAATTGTGCCCGGTTTGGCTACACTCCGGATGTCATACTTCCCCATGACAGTTTCTTGATCAATCTTGGCTCTCCGAACAGCGAAAAACTTGCAAAGTCGCGCGTGGCATTTCTTGACGAAATGCGTCGGTGCGAGCAGCTTGGACTGGCTATGCTTAATTTCCATCCGGGGTCTCATTTGCGTGAAATTGATACGGATGCTTGCCTTGGTCTGATTGCAGAATCGCTCAATCGCATACTTGACGAGACTTCAGGAGTGAAGGCGGTGATTGAAAATACTGCGGGACAGGGAAGCAATCTCGGATATACATTCGAGCAGATTGCCCATATAATCGACAAGGTTGAAGACAAGACTCGTGTCGGGGTCTGTATAGATACTTGTCATGCCTATACAGCCGGTTATGACCTTGTTGACGAAGAGTCTTATACCCGCACTTGGAATGATTTTGACAGGATTATCGGTATGGAATATCTCTGTGGAATGCACTTGAACGATACGATTAAGAAATTAGGCTCAAAAGTCGACAGACACGCTCCTATTCTTACCGGCAACCTTAACGAATGGTTCTGGCATCGCCTGATGAACGATTCGCGCATGGATAACATCCCTCTGATACTTGAAACTCCAAATGAAGATATTTGGATCCATGAAATAAAACAGCTTTATGCCATGATAGACGAATGATTGCCTGACTTACTATAAGGTTAAGACATAATAGTTAAAAATATTCAATAACAGATTATATCAATTACTTACAGACTTATTAATTATGGTGAAAAATAAACCAGATCAAAGTTTTATGAAACTCTGGAATCTGAGTTTCGGCTTTTTCGGCGTGCAGATTGCCTATGCGTTGCAAAGCGCCAATATATCGCGTATTTTTGCGACTCTCGGAGCAGACCCTCATTCGCTTAGCTTCTTCTGGATTCTCCCACCTCTGATGGGAATTCTTGTGCAGCCGCTTGTCGGGGCTGCGAGTGACCGCACATGGAATCGACTTGGACGACGCTTGCCTTACCTGCTTCTCGGAGCTGCCGTGGCGGTCGTTGTGATGTGTCTGCTTCCAAATGCTGGTAGTTTCGGCTTGTCAGTCGGTGGAGCGATGATTTTTGGCTTTATCGCACTTATGTTTCTCGATACATCCATCAATATGGCAATGCAGCCGTTCAAGATGCTTGTCGGTGATCAGGTCAACGAGCGTCAGAAGGGCCTTGCGTATTCTATTCAGAGCTTCCTTTGCAACGCCGGCAGCCTTGTCGGTTATCTTGCCCCGATTACATTGACTGCTATCGGCGTGAGCAATCTCGCTCCGACAGGTCAAGTGCCCGATGCGGTGACCTATTCATTTTATATTGGTGCGGCCGTGCTTATCCTGTGTGTAATCTACAGTTTCGCTACCATACGTGAAATGCCTCCAAAGGAATATGCTGAATATCACGGTATCACCGAGTCGCAGAAAGAAGAAAAAAGCGGCATGCTTTACCTTCTGCGTCATGCTCCGAAAACATTTTGGACAGTTGGTCTCGTTCAGTTCTTCTGCTGGGCAGCCTTCCTCTATATGTGGACTTACACTCCCGGTGCGATTGCCGATACTGTATGGGGTACAACTGATACTGAGACTGAAGCATATCAGACAGCGGGCAACTGGGTTGGCGTGTTGTTTACCGTGCAGGCCGTTGGTTCTGTGCTCTGGGCTATTGTAATCCCGCGTTTCAAGAACCATAAAGTGATTTATGCACTTAGTCTGCTTCTCGGTGCTGTCGGTTTTATCTCGCCATTGTTCATTACCGATAAATTTGTGCTTTTCATCTCGTTCCTCCTTGTAGGTTGTGCATGGGCTGCTATGCTTGCTCTTCCTTTCACTATTCTGACTAATTCTATTTCCGGCAAGAATATGGGTACTTACCTTGGCCTTTTCAATGGCACAATCTGTGTGCCTCAGATTTGTGCTGCGGCTTTGGGCGGAGTAATTCTTTCACTCCTCGGTGGTCGTCAGGTCAGTATGCTTGTGCTGGCGGGAATATTCCTTGTGGTAGGTGCGATATGCGTGTCATTTGTAAAGGAAACCTACCCTGAAGTTCAGGATGAAACTGTAAGGGAATAAGAGATACACACAATAAAAGGCATAAAACCCATGCCGTCATAAGTTCTGTGACGGCATGGGTTTTATGCCTTTTATTGTGCTTGAATTATTTTGCCTTGACCAACCTATGGCGCAAGAATGTGAGTATAAGCCCGCGAGACAAGAGGTAAGCAAGAAAAGCGACCCACAGCCCATGATTGCCAAGAGTCCCGAAAAGTGTTGAATAAAGGGCGAAATATACGAGCGTTGCGATAGCGATAGAAATCAGCATTTCGCGTGTGCGTGTAGCTCCAATGAAAATGCCGTCCCATGTGAATGCAGCAAATCCTACTGCCGGAATAGCGATTACCCATGCGAAAAATTCTTTTGACGACGATATGACATCCTTGTCATCACTCAGAAGGGTCATAATCCATTCTCCGGCAACAGCATACAGGAGTGTAAATATAATAACCATTATGGCGCTCCATCGAAACAGAGCTTTAATTGTGCTGTTTAGCTCGTATATGTCTTGTTTCCCGATAGAATTACCGCATAAAGACTCTCCGGCAAATGCAAATCCATCCATGAAATAGGAGAACAATATAAAGAATTGCATGAGCAGAGTATTGACGGCAAGTATGACAGTCCCTTGTGTAGAGCCTACTCGTGTGAACCATACGGTTACAACAATCAGACACAAGGTGCGGAACAGAATGTCAATATTGACGGAGAAAAAGCGTTTTAATTCTGTGGGGTTGACGAGCGAGTTTAGAGATGGAAATTCCGGATGGTATTTTAAGAATGCGATTGAAATCCCGACAATGAATCCTATCCACTGCGCACTGAGTGTGCCACAGGCCACACCTTTTACTTTCAGTCCGAGAACGAATACGAGAAACAGGCTGATTGCTATGTTCGACAGATTTATTATGAAAGATACCCACATCGGGCTTTGGCATTTTTAAGCCCTAGAAACCAACCCGTAAGAACGAATGTCCCGAGATAGGCCGGTGCACCCCATATCAATATTGAAAAATATTCGCCGACAATCATTCCGATATCGCTTTTTACTTCGAGAATCCCGTTCGCAAACGTCAGAATTATATTTCTGCATAGAAGCATGATGACTGAAGCTGCAAATGCGACGAGAAGACCGCGTGCGAGCACAAGGTCGCACGAATTCTTGTTATTTGCCCCATTAGCCTGTGCGGTCAGTCCGCTTGAACCCATGCGCAGAAATGCAAACAGCCAGTATAACATATTGAAGATCGTCCCTCCGACAGCAATGGCTGCAATGTAGCCGGCACTCCCCATATGACCAACAATCACCACATCCATCAGCGCGAGCAGTGGAGTGGTGATGTTGGTGATTATCGAGGGTACTGCGATTGACAGTATTTCACGATTAATCCTTTTCATGACAATGTGTCGGGAATCAGTCTTTGAGGGTCTTGGCTTTCATTGATTCCCAGATGAGATAAATGATCAGCAGTGCATAGACAGCGAGTCCGGCCCATTGTGTGGCGATTACATCCATCGGATTCTGATATTCAAAACCGAGGAATCGAGTCAGTGCTGCGAATACACCGAAGAGCGCGCCACCGGCAATAAGACCCGATGAAATGAGAGTGCCACGGTCGCGACGGGCATCGTTGACGGCCTTGTCCTTTGAACGGCTACCCACGAACCATGCTATAGCGCCACCTACCAGAAGCGGAGTGTTGAGCTGAAGCGGTATGAACATGCCAAGGCAGAATGCAAGCGCAGGAACGCCGAGCCAGTTCAACAGGAGGGCGAGTATCGCACCCACCATGTAGAGAATCCAAGGTGTGTCGCCACCCATCATAAGTGGTTCGATGACTTTAGCCATCGCGTTGGCCTGAGGCGCTACAAGTGCATTTTCGCCGGTGAATCCGTAAACCTGATTCAAAAGAAGAATCACACCGCCTACTGTGGCAGCCGACACGAGTGTGCCGAGGAACTTCCAGCTTTCCTGCTTTTTAGGTGTAGAGCCTAACCAGTAGCCGACTTTAAGGTCGGTGACAAAGCCGCCGGCCATTGAAAGCGCTGTGCAGACAACTCCACCGATGACCATTGAGGCTACTATGCCTGACGAACCGCTGAGCCCTATGCCGACGAAGATGGCAGAAGCTATGATGAGGGTCATAAGGGTCATGCCCGACACGGGGTTTGAGCCTACGATCGCAATAGCGTTAGCGGCAACGGTGGTGAACAGGAATGCTATGAGTGTGACGACAAGCCATGCGACAAATGCCTGCCAGAACGTGTTGATGACGCCGATCCAGAAGAATAGAAGTACTGCGACCAAAGCGATGGAGACGAAGAATACGATATGTTTCATCGAAATATCGCTCTGCCAGCGCACGGTCGAAGAGCTGTCAGCTTTGCCTTTGAGTTCACGGCCGGCGAGACCTACAGCACTTTGAATTATACTCCATGATTTTACAATGCCGATGATACCGGCCATCGCGATACCGCCGATACCGATAAGACGGGCGTAGTCTGCAAAGATGGCTTCAGGTGACATTGCTGTAATCTCGGAGCTTCCGTATGTGCCGAGCATCGGGATGAGAACCCACCACACAAACACAGAACCTGCAAAGATTATGAATGCGTAGTTGAGCCCGATAATATAACCGAGTCCAAGCACGGCCGCACCGGTGTTGCAGCTGACAACAAGCTTGGTCTTTTCTGCAAGAGTCTGTCCCCAGCTTGTCACAGCGGTATTAAGCACTCCGGCCCACCAGCCGAAAGTTTCCACAACATAGTCGTAGACACCGCCGATAAGTGATGCAATTACAAGTGTTTTGGCTTGTCCGTCATTTTTAGCTGAAGCTTTGGCAATACCGCTCGCAAGCACCTGTGTAGTGGCTGTCGCTTCCGGGAAAGGATACTTTCCGTGCATATCTTTCACGAAATATTTTCGGAAAGGAATAAAGAAAAGTATTCCAAGTATACCTCCGAGGAGTGAACTTAAGAAAATCTGCAGGAAGTTGACTGTGATTTCAGGATATTTAGCCTGAAGGATGTAGAGTGCGGGCAGGGTGAATATCGCTCCCGCGACAATCACGCCTGAACATGCTCCGATACTTTGGATGATTACATTCTGGCCAAGCGGATTCTGCTTTTTCAATGCGCCTGAAAGCCCGACCGCGATGATGGCGATTGGAATTGCGGCTTCAAACACCTGTCCGACCTTGAGTCCGAGATATGCGGCCGCGGCACTGAATATAACAGCGAGCACAAGACCCATTGTCACCGAGTAGGGGGTGACTTCGGCGTAATCGCGGGCAGGGTGCATGATAGGACGATATTCTTCATCATTCCCGAGTTCGCGGAATGCGTTTTCGGGAAGTTCAAGAGGATCGGCCTCCATGTATATTTCTTTAGCTTCTCTATGGTCTGCCATTATAAATAATGTGATTTAAATGAATGGTCTTTATTCTGAAAAATATGAAGGCGGGAATGGACGGCAGTTGTAGCGTGAGGCCATAATCTCGCCGTATGCTCCGGCTGATCTGAGAGCTAAAAGGTCGCCGCGTTTCAGTGCCGGGAGTGTCTCGTCCTGACCGAAACAGTCGGAAGACTCACAAATCGGGCCTACCACATCGTAGTGATGGAGTTCGCCGTTAGGATTGGAGATGTTCTCGATTTTATGGTGTGCGTTGTAGAGGGCGGGACGTATGAGGTCGCTCATGCCTGCATCGACGATAGCAAACTTTTTGGTAGTTCCTTCCTTGACATACAGCACACGTGTGATGAGCGAGCCACACTGGGCGACAACTGAACGGCCTAATTCGAAATGAACTTCTTGATCCGGCCGGATGTGCAGATGGTTGTGGAATGTCGTGAAATATCCTTCAAAATCAGGGATAGGATGACGTTCGGGATGTGCATAGTCTATTCCAAGTCCTCCGCCGAGATTTATTGATGAAAACGTGATTCCACGGCTTTCATATTCATCCTGAAGGCGGTTGATTGTCTCACAGAGCATGACGAACGGCTCGTTTTCTGTGATTTGTGAACCGATGTGGAAGTGAAGCCCTTTTAATTCGATGTTGGGGAGAGTGCAGGCAAGCGCTACCATTCCGGGAAGCATTTCAAGGTTTATGCCGAATTTGTTTTCGGCAAGACCTGTAGTGATGTAGGCGTGGGTATGGGCATCGATATTGGGATTCACACGGATGGCTATGCGCGCGGTCTTTCCCATCTCGGTGGCTATCTGGCTTATGACACGCAGTTCCGGCTCTGATTCGACGTTGAAACATTCAATATCTTTTTCAATTCCGAGACGGATCTCATTGTCGCTTTTGCCTACGCCCGCAAACACGATGCGGTCGCCACGGAACCCGGCCTCAATAGCAGTTTCTATTTCCCATCCGCTCACACAGTCGACACCGAAGCCGGCCGCCTGTATATATCGGAGTATGCCGGGTTGGCATTGGCTTTTATAGCATAATGGACTTTGAAACGGGAATCGCGCGCTGTGCGCTTGATTTCTTTGAGTGTACGGTCAAGCAGCTTCAGGTCGTAGAAATAAAACGGGGTCTGAAGAGATGAAAATTCTTCTATTGGAAAACGTGTCATTATTTTTCGTTGAAAAGGGTTTCACTGAGACGACGCAGGGCTGTAATCTTGTCTTCCTTGCGGATGAGGAACGAAATGTTATAGTTTGAACCGCCATAGGAAATCATACGGACAGGAATATCAGCAAGTGCTTCCATCGCCTTTGCTTCATAACCAGTGTTGGTCCATTCCATGTTTCCCACCACACAGATGATCACCATGTCGCGGTCAATGGTCACAGTACCGAATTTTTTCAGCTCGTCGACTATCTCAGGCAGGAAGCGTTCTGAATCGATGGTGAGTGACACACCGACTTCGCTTGTTGCAATCATGTCTATCGGAGTGCGGTATTTCTCGAATGTCTCGAACACACGGGTCAGGTAGCCGTAGGCAAGAAGCATGCGTGAGCTCTTGATCTTGATAGCTACGATATTGTCTTTGGCTGCGACGGCTTTGATTGTCGGTTCAGTGATGTTGTTGTAGATGAGTGTTCCGTGAGCTTCCGGCTCAAGTGTGTTGAGGAGGCGTAGCGGGATGTTGTTGACCTTTGCCGGAAGTACGCATGTCGGATGAAGAATCTTGGCTCCGAAATAAGCGAGTTCAGAAGCTTCCTCATAGTGGAGTTCATTTACAGGACTTGTCTTGTCGACAAAACGCGGGTCGTTGTTGTGCATACCGTCGATGTCGGTCCAGATTTCGATTTCTTCAGCCTCGATGGCTGCACGATGAGCGATGCCGTGTAGTCGCTTCCTCCACGCTGCAGGTTGTCGATTTCGCCTGTGGAGTTACGGCAGATGAAGCCTTGTGTGACATAGATGTCAGCATCCACATATTTATCGAGCAGAGGCTGGAGATGGAGCGATATATGCTGCATGTCTGGCTCGCCGTTAGTGTCGGTCTTCATGAAATCGAGAGCGGGAAGTGCTTCCGCATAAAGTCCACGTTCGTTAAGTAATATAGTCATCATTGCCACGCTCATGATTTCGCCTTGGGCAAGGATGATTTTTTCTTCAACTTCGCTGAAAGTCTCGCGCTGGGTGAACGAACGGATATAGTTGAAACAGGCTTTTATCTCTTTGAGTGCTTTCTCGCGGCTCTCATGTTTGTCATAGAGTGCGGCAATTGTTTTGAGATATTTTGACTCAAGAAGGTTGATTGTTTCTTTAGCACCGTTGGTATTCTTTTTGTAGAGATAATCGGAAATCTCGACAAGCGAATTGGTAGTGCCTGACATTGCGGAAAGCACTATGATGTTTTTACCTCTCTCCGACACGAGATCGGCAACGTGACGGATGCGTTCTGCGGAACCGACCGAGGTTCCTCCAAACTTTAAAACTTTCATGTGTTAAACTGTATAATGAATGTGATATTTGTTAATCGGAAACTGTTTGCAAGAGTGACAATTTATGCGATTTTAGTAAATTATTCGCAAAATTACAACAAAATCTCTAAAAAGCGAACCAAATGACCGTTAAACCTTTCATTTTTACGGTCATTTGGTTCGAAAATTTAATAATTATATATGTGGTACTGTCTGCCGTCTTGTTTTAGTTTACAATGCCGTTATGGTTATCGTTGTTTCCAGTGTTTTAATGATCAGAGGTCATCCGCTTAAGCAGAGAGTAGGAGGGGACTATGCCAAGTTCGCCCGATCGGCTGAGGTCGGGGAATGCTTTTGCCTTGTCGCCCATTGTCAGATAGACAAATCCTCGGTTGTAGAAAGCCTCTCCGAAGTCACGTTTAAGCTCAATTGCTTTGGTAAAAGCCTTGACAGCATCGTCGAGACGGCCGGTTTCGGCAAGAATCACACCTTTATTATAATAGGCTACAGGCATGAATGGTGATAACCTGATAGCGTTGTCAATATCATGGAGAATTTCTTCGGTCTCATTTGCTGTCAGCAATGTCCTGCTTTCACGGTTCATTCCTCCTTTCATGCTGTAGCGGATCTGTGCTCTGAGCAGGTAGGCGAGAGCAAAGTCAGGTGTAAGCTCAATCGCTTTGTCAAGGTCGGAAATTGCATTGGAATAATCTTCGATGGTGTACAGATCCATTGCACGGCCGAAATAGTCAATGGCTCGCGGTGGATGATTGGCGATGTAGGAGTTATAGAAATTTATTGACGAGCGGTGGGTCTCGTCGGCTTCCGGCCCTTTGATGCTTGCCTCGCGATTCGTTACCTGAAGGATAAACCGTAGTAGCCCTGTGGCGTTGAGTTCGTTCACTTCGCGGATATACTCGCTGTTTAGCTTTATCTCGGTGGGCGAGGTATAATATGTCACGATAAAAATCGGTTCGAGTTCCACTCGGATATCCTGATCCTGTACCTTGCCACGGATTGTTGCGATTTCATTCTCGTTGGTTGCGCTGGCGGAGATTGTGGCAAGCGAAGAGAACCGTTTTTTCACCTGCTCCTGCGTCTCTGTCACCTGCGGGCGCTCATCATTGTCTCCGTTATTTTTGGTGCTGTCACCGGTTGAAGAGCCTGCGTTACCCGCGAACTGACGGTCTGCTGGGACTTGTACGTTTGTTTTTGCAAGGGCGAGTGATTTGTTATAGTCCTTTTCGGCAGATGCCATATCTCCTTTGCGACGTTTGATGTCATAGCGCAGGAAGTATGCAGCGGCAAAATCAGGATATGCTTCAATTACACGGTTGAGGTCAGCGAGGGCACTGTCGAAGTCGCCGATTTCGGCTAACAGTATAGAACGGTTATAAAGCGTCTTGTAATCGTCAGGGTTAAGATTGATGACAGATGAAAAGTCTTCAATAGCTTTGTTAGTGTCATGGACTTCTGCTCGGAGTAAACCTCGGTTGAATAGCGCCAAAGTGTTAAGCGGATTGAGTTTCAATGCGTGTTCATAGTCATCGAATGCTCCGTAGATATCATCGGTCATATATCTGAGATATGCACGGTTGATATAGAATCCGGCATTCTCAGGCTGTAGTTTGATGGCCATATCCATGTCTCCGAGAGCACTTTTGTAGTCCTGTCCTGAGTGGATGACGATATCGGCCCGCATGAGATAGCCGTTGATGGCAGACGAGTTTATTGACAGGGCTTTTTCAATGTCGGCTTTCGCTGCTATAGTGTCCTTTTCTTCAAGTCGTATGCGGGCCCGCCCAAGATAGCCGTTTTCGAAGCGGGGATATTTTTTGAGCAGTGATTCAAATGTATTCAAAGCTCCTTCGCGATCTTTGATTTCGTTCTGTGCCATCGCCTTGTTGAACATTACTCCCCGGCTTTCAGGAAGCATTTCAAGTACTTTGTTGTAGTCTTCGATGGCTTCACGGTTTTTCCCTTGGTTTTGGCGTGCGACACCCCTGACTTCATAGGCATCGACAATGAACGGGTTACGTTCGATGGCGAGGGTCGCATCCTCCTCCGCTCCGGCAAAATCGTCGAGGTTGAGCTTGGCTATAGCTCTGTAGAAATATGGTTTTGCCAGTTTCGGATTTACGCTTATCACCTGATTGAAATATTGTATCGAGAGTATGTAGTCTTCAAAATAATGGGTGTTTGCTCCGATTCTCAGCACCTGCTCGGTGTTGATTTGGGCACGGACGGGGATGAATGTTGAAAATAGCAATGTGATTACAATTGCATATCTATATAGTCGCGACATTTGCCTTGAATATGATGATTCTGATTGTTAATTAACGGCAAATGTAGTGTTTTATGAGAAAACGACGAAAGATTTAAGAAAATTTTGGAATTTAGTGCTGTTTAATGGAGTATGTTCGTAGGCTAAACTCAATAAAATCTTCATGTTATGAAATTTTGATTGTCAGATTTTTTTATATAATTTTGTCTTATATAATTCAAAATCTAAGTATGCAGAAAGAAAATTGGCCTATTATCGCTAGATTGTTAGATTTAACGAAAGAAAGTTCTGAAAGTAATTTTCAGAATGGTATAATGTCGATATTAACATCTGATCTGGGATGGCCTGAATCCCAAGTTAGTAAAGAATATCCTGTACGAATGGGAAGCACTAGTAAAAAAATGGATTTTTTACTCAAAGATAGTGAACAACACCCAATGGTTGTGATTGAAGTTAAGTTGTCTAAATCTCATGATGATGGTGTTGCCCAACTTGGCTCATACATGAATGCGTTAGAACCACAATTAAATATAGGATTAGTCATAAAAGATAAAATTTACGTTTTCTATGATGAATCCAATGGTAGGAAATTATCTAGTTTATCGGATGCAATATATTCAATACCATTTGAGTCGGGTTGTGCAGAAGGTGAAAAGTTTGTGGAGCTTTTTGATTTTAATTCTTTCAGCTATAAAAAGTTGCTGGATTTCTGTGTCAAACGTAAACAGGAATTAAAAGAAAAGCAAGACAAATTACAGATGATACAAAAAATTGTTAATCTACTTTTTGGATCAGCAGGCGTTGATTTTGTAAAAAGTGCTGTTGTTGAAAAATTAGGATCGATAGAGCCATTTAAGAATTATTCATTTCAGGTTTTGGAGGCTGCTATTGCTGATTTAGATATAAGTATTAAAAAAAATACAGAAAAACAAGAATTAAATAAATCGGAATATACGGCTGAAGAATCTATAGCTAATAATAGCTTGGTCCTTGATATTGATAGGAGTTCATGTTATATTGATAAGGGTAAAAAAAATAAAATTTATCCTGATGGTTCGCAAGAGCGTTTTGTCGAAAATTTTCATGCACAAGGCTATGGTTTCATTTATTGGGTGCTTGAAAATGTGGAAATAAAAAAAGAAAAATGGGAGAATCGTAATAATTCAATTACGACGTCCAACATAAATAACAATCTCAGATCAAAAACTTATTATAGAGCCAATAAGCAGCGAATCTCTGAAATTGTAATTTCATCTAAAGAATTAAATCTTACAATCAATTATTGATATGAGGTTGTCTATAGTTTGGATATTCATAACTATTCTAACTATGTGGGATAATATTATGGCTGCTCAGACTTTGAGTGAACGACTTGAAAAGCGGGGTTTCGTGGCTGTCAACAGGATGGACACGACTATAAAGGTACGGCTTATGTATGCCGCGCCTGACAACTTCACAGAAGTGACTCTTTATGATGATATCCGTGATGCTTATCTTCATCCCGATGCTGCCAAGGCGCTTCTGAAGGCTCAGGAAGAGCTTCACAAGCTTTTCCCTTCTTACAATCTACTTGTGAAAGACGCGGCACGCCCTATGAGCGTCCAACGGAGAATGTTTTCAGCGGTTCAGGGCACACCGAAAACCAACTATGTCGCTAATCCGTCAAAAGGAGGAGGACTGCATAACTATGGCCTTGCGGTAGACATAACGATTGTTGATGAAAACGGAAATGAGCTTGCGATGGGAACTCCCGTAGACCACCTTGGCTCCGAAGCCAATATTGATAAGGAAGAACGGATGGTTCGTAATGGTGTCATATCGGAGACTGAACACCAGAACCGTCTTTTGCTCCGGCGTGTGATGACCGCTGCCGGATTCAAACCTCTGAGGACGGAGTGGTGGCATTTTAATTTTGTCAGCAAGCGTCAGGCACAAGCCGCATATAAATTGCTCGATTTCTGACAGGCGAGCATGTCGTCTATGTGTAAAACCATAAATTTTCACTAATTTTGCACCTGATTTCGGACGGAGATGTCTGTCCGGCATGATTGTCAGGGTATCTTGACAAAACCAATCTGTAAAAGAACGAAAAATAATAGCAATATTCCTATGGCATTGAAAGAAGAAATAGCGCGCCGGCGCACTTTTGCGATTATCTCGCATCCTGACGCGGGAAAGACCACCTTGACTGAAAAACTACTCCTTTTCGGAGGTGCAATTCACGTGGCGGGAGCTGTCAAGTCTAACAAGATTAAAAAGACTGCCACCTCCGACTGGATGGAGATTGAGAAACAGCGTGGTATTTCTGTCGCTACATCTGTGATGGGTTTCAATTATGGAGATTATAAAATAAATATTCTCGATACCCCGGGTCATCAGGATTTTGCAGAGGATACTTACCGCACGCTGACTGCGGTCGATAGCGTTATTATCGTTGTCGACGTTGCCAAGGGTGTCGAACAGCAGACCCGAAAGCTTATGGAGGTGTGTCGTATGCGAAACACGCCGGTTATTATTTTTGTCAACAAGCTTGACCGTGAGGGTCGTGATCCGTTTGATATTCTCGACGAGCTTGAGAGTGAACTGAAAATAAAGGTGCGTCCTCTGTCATGGCCTATTAATATAGGTGCCAAGTTCAAGGGTGTGTATAATATTTTCGAGCACTCTCTCGATTTGTTTACTCCTGACAAGCAACGTGTCAGCGAACGTGTGGAGATCGACTCTGTTGATGATCCACGTATTGACGAAAGTGTTGGCGAGACTGACGCGGCCAAACTTCGTGAGGACCTTGAACTTATTGAAGGCGTTTATCCCGAATTTAACGTTGAGGAATATCTTGAGGGAAAAGTTGCACCGGTGTTCTTTGGATCGGCACTCAATACGTTTGGTGTCAAGGAGCTGCTTGACTGTTTTGTACAGATAGCTCCCGCACCACGTCCGACAACTTCTGAAGAGCGTGAGATCAAGCCTGACGAGGAAGGTTTCTCAGGCTTCGTGTTCAAGATTCATGCCAATATGGATCCTAATCACCGTTCATGTATTGCATTTGTGAAGGTCTGCTCAGGTAAGTTCGAACGTAATGCTCCGTATCGTCACATCCGTTCAGGCAAGACTATGAAGTTTGCTGCTCCGACAGCTTTTATGGCTCAAAAGAAAAACATTGTCGATGAGGCTTATCCCGGTGATATCGTAGGTATTCCGGATACAGGTAACTTTAAGATCGGCGACACTCTGACTTCAGGTGAGTCTCTGCATTTCAAAGGATTGCCAAGCTTCTCTCCCGAGATGTTCAAATACATCGAGAATTCCGATCCAATGAAGGCGAAACAGCTCGACAAGGGTATACAGCAGCTTATGGACGAGGGCGTTGCTCAGCTGTTTGTCAACCAGTTCAACGGACGCAAGATTATCGGTACGGTCGGACAGCTTCAGTTTGAGGTGATTCAATATCGTCTGCTCCATGAATATGGTGCTCAGTGTCGCTGGGAACCAATTTCGCTCTATAAGGCGTGCTGGATTGAAAGTGACGATGCCGAGGCTCTTGCCGCGTTCAAAAAACGCAAATTCCAGTTCATGGCTGTTGACCGTGAATGGCGTGATGTGTTCCTCGCGGATTCAAACTATGTGCTTCAGATGGCCCAGAGTGATTTTCCCAAGATTCGCTTTCATTTTACCAGTGAATTTTAATATATATTAATAGTTTGCGCGCTAACATTCTGTCCGAATTTCCCCGTCATGCCTACTACGCAATGGCATGACGGGGTTCTTTTAGATGTCCGGATGTTGTAATTATGAAGTGAGTATATGTTGTTATTTTGTCACTAACGAATATGAGTCACAAAATTTATTATTCATGCAGATGAATTTGCTGTGATATTAATAGTCTGAATTGATAGAGAAAAGATTGATTTTTTCAGATGAAAGGACATTATTATGATTAAAATAAGTGGTATATTTGCATTGTTAACTTTAATCATAAAAACCGAAAAATATTACCGATGGAAAGCAAAAATTCATTTGCCATGAGCCGTAATCATGTAGAGCGGACTCTTGGAAAATCATCAGCCGATTTTACGAGGGCTGACATTATTGATTATATCAGTTTGGAAGGAATTGAAATGGTCAACTTTATGTATGTCGCTGCCGACGGTCGGTTGAAGACTCTTAATTTTGTAATCAATTCGCTTGAATATCTCGAAACTATTCTTTCAACAGGGGAGCGTGTCGATGGCTCGAGTCTGTTTCCTTTCATTGAAGCAGGCCGAAGCGATCTGTATGTCATACCGCGTTATTCATCGGCTTTCCGTGACCCGTTTGCCGAAATTCCTACACTGACATTGCTGTGCAGCTATTTCGACAAAGACGGCTGTCCGCTTGATTCAGATCCGCGTCAGATTCTTGAACGTGCATGTAGGGAGTTTACTGAGGTGTCGGGGCTTGAATTCGAGTGCATGGGAGAATTGGAATTCTATGTCATAGGCACAGATCCCGGGACTTTCCCTGCAACCGATCAGAAAGGGTATCACGAATCCGGTCCGTTTGCCAAATTCAACGATTTTCGCACAAAAGCAATGTCGCTGATTGCATCGACGGGAGGACAGATAAAATACGGACATTCCGAAGTCGGAAACTTCAAACACAATTCACTCATTTATGAGCAGAACGAGATTGAATTTCTTCCGAATCCGGCGCTCCGGGCGGCAGACCAGTTGCTGCTTGCCAAATGGATTATTCGTGAACTTGCCGCAAAGGAGGGACTTGATATAACATTTGCACCTAAAATCACGGTCGGCAAGGCCGGTTCTGGTTTCCATATCCACATGCGTCTCATGAAAGACGGTATGAATGTGACTCAGAATACTAAGCGGGAACTCAGTGATGAAGCCCGCCGGGTGATTGCCGGCCTGATGATTCTCGCACCTTCAATCACAGCATTCGGCAATAAGAATCCGACAAGCTATATGCGCCTTGTCCCACATCAGGAAGCCCCGACCAACATCTGCTGGGGTGACCGCAACCGCTCGGTTCTGGTCAGAGTGCCGCTTGGTTGGACCTCCGGCAAAGATATGTGCGTGCAGGTTAATCCATCAGACCGTTGTGACATGGAAACTTATGCAAAGCAGACATTCGAGATGCGCTCTCCTGACTGCTCGGCGAATGTTTATGAACTTCTTGCTGCTCTCTGTGTGGGTGCGCGTCTCGGATTCGAAATGGACGAGAAAGAAGCTCTTGAGATTGCCAAGCGCACTTATGTCGATGTAAATATCCATGCAAAAGAAAATGCTTCAAGGCTTGCCGGACTTGAGACTCTGCCGACATGTTGCGTGGAGTCGGCCGAATGTCTTGAAAAACAACGTGCCATTTATGAGTCTCGCAATGTATTTGCAAAGGCAATGATTGACGATGTCATTCGTCAGCTTAGAAGTTTTGACGACAAGCATCTTGCCGAACGTCTGAAGACTGACCCTGTCGAACTTCAGAAACTTGTCAGCCGTTATTTCTATTGCGGTTAGCATTTTATGATTTAAACAGATCCTATATTAAGTAACATTAATCCCTATTTTGACCAATGTCATCTGTCGAACAACGTATCTACGAGCTACGCGAACAGCTCGACCGACACAACCATGCCTACTATGTTAATAATACCCCTGAGATTAGCGACTATGAATACGACATGCTGATGAAGGAGCTTGAAAAGCTTGAAACTGAGAATCCTGAATTTGACGACCCTCTGTCGCCAACTCATCGTGTCGGATCAGATATAACAAAGGGCTTCGAGCAGGTGGTGCACCAGCATCCCATGTTGTCGCTTGGCAATACATATAGTGTTGAAGAAGTCGATGACTGGGTCAGACGCTGCAATGATTTACTTGGAAATTCGTCAGGTTTGAAATCAGTTCCTATTGTTGGTGAAATGAAGTTTGACGGTACGAGTATCTCGCTGATTTATGAAAAAGGCAGACTTGTCCGTGCTGTCACCAGAGGAGACGGTGAAAAGGGCGATGATGTTACTGAAAACGTAAAAACAATCAGGAGTATCCCTCTCAAACTACGCGGAGAGGGATACCCTGATAAATTTGAAATAAGAGGCGAGATAGTCTTGCCTTGGAAAGCTTTCGACCGTCTCAACGAGGAACGTGCTTTCAACGAAGAGCCTCTGTTTGCCAATCCGCGCAATGCGGCGGCAGGAACTCTGAAGATGCAGAATTCTTCGATTGTCTCGCGTCGTGGTCTTGACGCATATTTCTACTATCTTATTTCCGATCAACTTCCGTGTGACAATCATTACGACAACATGTTGCGTGCAAAAGAATGGGGATTCAAGGTCAGTAGCCTGATGACGCTGATGAATTCAATCGAAGAGGTCGACGAATTTATCAGAAGGCTTGACATTGAGCGCAAAGAGCTGCCTGTTGCGACGGATGGACTTGTTTTTAAGGTCAACAATCTTCGCCAGCAGTTAAATCTTGGCTATACTTCAAAGTCGCCGCGCTGGGCTATCGCCTACAAGTTTGCTGCTGAAAGGGCTTTGACCCGACTCCGTTTTGTCTCGTTTGAGGTTGGTCGTATGGGCATAGTGACACCTGTGGCGAATCTTGAACCTGTATTGCTTTCAGGTACGATAGTGAAACGTGCTTCTCTTCACAATGAGGACATAGTGAAGACACTCGGTATACATGAACACGACATGCTCTATGTGGAAAAGGGCGGAGAGATTATTCCGAAGATAACAGGAGTCGACACTGCCGCGCGTGAGAATGATGCCGCGCCTGTCAGGTTTGTCACCCATTGTCCGGATTGCGGAACAGCTCTGATTCGTATTCCCGGTGAAGCTGCTTGGCAGTGTCCCAACAAATATGGATGTCGTCCGCAGCTTATAGGACGGTTGGAACATTTTGTTGGCCGTCATGCTATGGATATTGAAGGTGTAGGAGAGGAGAATGCCGCACTTCTTTATGATGCCGGGCTTGTGAAGGATATCGCTGATTTCTATACGTTGAAAGCATCCGACCTTGAAGCTCTCGAAAGAGTCGGACCTCGTACTGCGCAGAGAATTCTCGAAGGAGTCGAAGCCTCCAAGTCTGTGCCTTTTGACAGAGTGGTCTATTCGCTTTCCATACCATTTGTCGGTGAGACGGTCGCACGAAAGCTTGCGCGTGGAGTGGGGGATATCGATACGCTTCTTGCCATGAGTCGTGAAGAATTGGTTGCTATCGACGATATTGGTCCGAAGATTGCGGATGCGGTTATAGAGTATTTCTGTGTCCCTTCCAACAGGACTATAGTCGAGCGCTTGCGTGAAGCCGGTGTGCAGATGGAGATGCCGGAAGAGGATAAATCGGGCCATTCCGATATCCTTGCCGGTAAGACCATCGTAATCAGTGGAGTTTTTTCTCTTCATTCGCGGGAAGAGTATAAGGAAATGATTGAGAAAAACGGAGGTAAAAATTCCGGTTCGATCTCAAAGAAAACCTCATTTGTTCTTGCTGGCGAAAATATGGGACCGGCCAAGCTTGAAAAAGCCCGTTCGCTTGGAGTGCCTGTCATAGATGAATCAGCCTTTTTGGAGATGATAGGAAAGTAAACAGAAGATAGTGATGGTCATTTCTGTGAATATAGGCAGAAATGACCATTTTGTCAAACATAAAACCGGTTGCTTATGCTGATACTTATTGCTGAATCAAAAACAATGACACCTTGCGACGGCATGATTAATGAATGTGATTACATGTCACACCGTCCGGCTCTTGAATCGGACGCTGCCGAAATTATGTCAAATTTGCGTAGTCTGAGTGCCGAGTCGCTTTGCGGATCAGTGAAACTCAGTCTGCCTATGGTCAGGAAGCTCCAGCAGATGATTTACGAGTTTCCAAACAAGGCATCAGGATCTAAAGCTATGAATGCTTTTACGGGAGTGGTCTTTAAAGCGTTTTCTTATCAGACTTTAGGCGAGGCATCAAGAGTTCGGACAAATGGGAGGGTGAGAATAATCTCATCTCTCTATGGATGGCTGAAACCTGATGACATAATCAAGAGTTATCGTTTTGATTTCACGACACCGCTTGCTCCTGACGGAAAGACATTTTCTTCATATTGGCGTGACAGTGTGACAAAACTCCTGTTGAAAGAAATCGAAAAGCAAGATTGTCATGATGTTTTAAATCTGCTGCCGGGTGATGCTGCACGTTGCATCGACTGGAAAGTTATAAATAGTTGGGTCAAAGTCTGGAAAGCAGATTTTAAAGAGGTTCATCCGGGCGCTGTCATGCGCACTCCAAATGCCGGACGGTTGAAAACTCTGCGAGGACGGCTTTTACGTCAGATTATTAACGAAGATATCATGTCGCCCGAACAATTGGTCTCAATAATCGGTGACGGCTATATTGGTCCTGATTCTATTGACGTATCGGGAAATATTTTATTCCATTCAATTGCAGATAATTGATTAGAATGTATGTGGGATTGAGCTGAGCTTCGCCTGAATAGTGCGTGCTATCCGATAATGCCCGTTGTCGTTCGGATGCAGACGGTCTGTCTCGGCATGATGGAAATATATGTCATGCTTGTGCTCCATAGGGAAAAGCCCGCTTTCAGAATATAGGTCTATCATTGGAACGGCCCACAATGTTGCTGCCTGTCGGAGAATGTCTATATAACTTTCGACATATAATCCTTGCCCATTGGCATAATTTTCATCCGGCTGTACATTATTGTCGTTAAATTTAGCGTAACCACGATGGATCGGAGTCATGATTATTATCTGTTTTGTCGGATAGTTATGTTTAAGATATGACATCACACGGTTGATATTGCCTGTGAAAGTCGAGTCGTTCATTTCAAATGTCCTGTGCTTTCTCTGTTCGATATGACCGTTGACGTTTACACTATCGGTTGTCTCTGTGAAGAATTGTCCGACGGGAATGCTGTGGTTATAGTCGTTTGTCCCTGCCCATATAATAATCACGTCGATAGAATCTCCGACAGCAGTCTTCATCTCTTCAGCCTTTTTATAGATGCCGTCCCATTTATAGCCACTTCGGGCAAAAACACATGGCTTGATACCCATTAAGGTTTCAAGATATTTCCAATAATGTTTTTTGGTGGATTTGTTTTTGGGATCAGTCATAGAGTCACCGAGAAATGCCACTTTCTTACCGTTCCATGAAGTTGACAGATTGATGTCTTCGGCTGGAACATTGACTGTAGGAGCATGTTTATGACCCTCGTGAGAGTATGCGTTGATTGACGATAGCAGTAATGCGGTGGATAGACATATAATAGATTTTGGCAGTTTCATGGTAAGACCTGTTTGACAAATTATGTAAAAAAGAAAAAAGGTAGCAGGACTATAAGCCGGGTTATGTCACTGTGGGACTTCTGTCAGGGTCTTACGGATTCCTGCCCTGAAGGTTGCCACAGCGCCCGTGTCATTTATCTAATCGGTGCTTCGCTTTGCTTCAGCACTCCAGCAGCCTACCCCCCGGCAATGGACGAGCAACCCATTGTGACCAAATCCATCAGAGGATGTCACGCGCCGGTATACATGGCCTTGCAACCCATAAGACGTGCGGCATGTCGTGTCACCACGACATCCGGTGGGCTCTTACCCCACCTTTTCACCATTGCCCCGGTCACCCGAAAGTGGCTGAGGCTGTTATTTTCTGTCACGTTACTCTGCCGTCGCCGACAGCTCACTGTTAGAAAGTATGGTGCTCTGTGTTGCCCGGACTTTCCTCTTGCCGCTCCGGAGATCAACCTCCATCAGCAAGCGACACAAGCGTCCTGCTACCGTCGGCAAAGATACAAATAAAATTCAAAAACTTTGCCATTGATGAGGATTTATTGTATTTTTACAACGCGATATTAGTATAAATTCATAATTTATGACCTTTGCTGACGTTCTTGTTCCAGTCCCTATTATGGGAACATTTACATATAAAATCCCAGCCGACATCGGTGATTCACTGAGCGTGGGCCATAGGGTCATTGTGCCTTTCGGACGTAAGAAATTCTATACAGGAATTATTACCGGGATGAGCAATATCGGACCGGAGGACTATGAGGTGAAGGATATATCATGTGTTCTTGACTCAAATCCTGTTGTCAGGCATCCGCAGCTCAAGTTCTGGCAGTGGGTAGCTGACTACTATCTTTGCACACCGGGAGAGGTGATGCGTGCGGCAATGCCTGCGGGTCTTAAGGTTGAAAGTGAAACCTACATACAGCCGGCGCCTGACTATGAAGAGTCGGAAATAGACCGGCTGAACCAGCGTGAACTTGCTGTGATGGAGCTATTGCTTGGAAGCGATAAAAAAATGCCTCTCGATGTCATAAGTAAAAAAACAGGTTTTTCAAATATTGTCAATGTAACCAACTCGCTTCTTGCAAAAGGTGCGGTGATGATTTCTGAAAATCTTGTTGAGCGCTATCGGTCAAGGAAAGAAGTGTATGTGCGTCTGGCGATTCCGAAAGGCGACAATGAGGCGCTGCATCGGTTATTCGATTCTGTAAAAAGCGGTGGAAAGCAGGAAAAGGCACTTCTGGCCTTGATTGAACTCTCGGGTTTCATGAGGCAAGGTGGGAATGTGAATGAAGTTACTCGCACCGAATTGATTGAACGCGCAGCCGTGACGACTACAGTGGTGGCGGCTATGGCTAAAAAAGGACTCGTGGATATATACACGAAAGAAGTCAACAGATTCAGTTTCTCAGGTCTTGTCGCCGGCAAGCTCCCCGAGTTGACTGAAGCTCAGAATGTGGCTTTGGACAAGGTACATAAATTATGGCTTGACAAGGATATCACACTGCTTCATGGAGTCACGTCAAGTGGCAAGACGGAGCTTTATATACATCTTATCGACTATGTGCTCCGGCAGGGACGTCAGATTCTTTATCTTGTGCCTGAAATTGCATTGACAACACAGCTCACAAGACGTCTGCAATGTGTCTTTGGCGATAAAGTCGTCATATATCATTCCAAGTTTTCTGACAATGAGCGTGTCGATATATGGAAGAAGCTGCTTGAATCCTCGGAACCCTGTGTGGTTATAGGCGCGCGATCATCGGTCTTTCTGCCGTTCAGTTCTTTGGGACTTGTAATCGTTGATGAGGAACATGAAAGCGCTTATAAACAGCATGATCCTGCTCCGCGATACAATGCACGCGATGCAGCGATAGTCCTCGCATCCATGCACGGTGCAAAAACACTCCTTGGAAGTGCGACGCCGTCAATCGAGACATATTATAAGGCTACGACGGGCCGTTTCGGGCTTGTCAGTCTGACAGAGCGTTTTGAAGGAATGCAACTCCCTGAGATGCGATTGATTGATATGTCTGATGCGCGTAAAAAAGGTCTTGTGACAGGTACATTTGCTTTTGAGACTGAACGTCTTGTAAATGAATCTCTGAAACGTGGAGAGCAATCCATCCTTTTTATCAATCGTCGCGGATATGCACCGATCGCACGCTGTAAGTTGTGTGGCTATGTGCCTAAATGTAACAATTGTGATGTGTCGCTTACATATCACCGACATTCCGATAAACTCGTGTGTCATTATTGTGCGACTCCTTATTCAGTGCCTGACGTGTGTCCCGCATGTAAAGAGCCGGGTATAGAAGTGCTCGGCTATGGAACGGAAAGGGTTGAGGAAGAAGTTGAATCGCTTTTCGGGCATGCTTCCATATCGCGGATGGATCTTGATACCACACGCAGTAAGGATAGTTATGAAAATATTATTGAAAATTTCTCGAAAGGAAAATCACAGATTCTTGTTGGCACTCAGATGGTGACCAAAGGGCTTGATTTTGACAAGGTGAGCACTGTGGGTGTCATTAACGCCGATAGTGTAATCAATTTCCCGGATTTCAGAGCTTCGGAACGGGCATTTAATATGATCGAGCAGGTTGCCGGTCGGGCAGGGCGACGGAATGAAAACGGAGTGGTGGCCATCCAGACTTACAATCCGTCTCATCCAGTGTTGTCATATCTGCTGCAACACGACTACATCGGTTTTTATGAACATGAACTTTCAGAACGACAGCGCTATAATTATCCTCCTTTCGTCAGGGTCATATATATATATATAAAGCACCGCGATCAGATTGCCGTGTCGTCAATTGCATTTGAGTATGCAAACCGTCTGAGAAAGTTATTGGGCAACAGGGTAAACGGTCCCGACGAACCATACGTAGCACGTATCCAGTCTCTGTATATACGCAGAATAATGCTCAAGATTGAGAATAATGCTTCTATAACGAAAGTCAAGAAACTGCTTAACGATTTGCGTATCGAGATGACAAATCAGAAACTACTTTCTGGTGCGGTGCTTTACTATGATGTCGATCCAGTGTAGACAGTAGCATAGCGGGACAGCTGCAAATGCTCCTACTGCATCGGCTATTGCATCAGCAAGGTCTCCGCTGCGTCCGAGTCCCATAGAATTTTGGATGAATTCGACAGCTATGCCAAAGATTGTAACCACCGATGCTGTGATTAAAGCACCTTTCATGGAAACCGGTCGGTGGTCGCGTTTTCGTTCAAATATATACGTGAGAGCCAATCCGCCAAACATGCAGCAGTGGGCCAGTTTGTCAGCTCCGGGAAACAATGGCAGATCCTCCTCCCCAAAAGGTTTGGGAAGGAGGGTCAGGTAAAGAATTACGATGCCCACCGCCAATGTAAGCTGGTAGGGGGGGATCCATCGCATATATTTCATAGTTCTGTGGTGTGCTTAGTTCTATTTTGCAGCCATAAGACTTTCATTAACCATCTCGCGATATGCCATAAGACCTTCAGCCGACAATTCGACAATCTTACGCTCACCGTCAACACCGGGTACGGCAACATGGCTGTCGTCAATAAATGTGACAAGGTCGAAACTTTCTCCTGAAGGTAGAGCTACACTCCATGTCTGATCGTCGGTGTCAAAATCAAGACGCACAACCGATTTGTCGTTTTCGGATGTGATAGTGTATCCTTTTCCGTCGCATTCAACGATATATCTTCCATCCTTGCCATCAATGACTTTCTTTCCGGCTGCAACGGGATTGTCTCCGCTCCAGAATTCAATGGAGTTAAGGACAAGAATATCGGCGAGAGCAGCAACCTCATAAACAGGAAGTGGACACCAGAATACAAAGAATACGAGTTCATTGACAAACTTGTTGTCAATCTGTTTATTCCATGCCAGCAGTTTATTTGTCAGGGCAAAACTTCCGATACAAGATGTGGTGAGCATCGAACCGCAAAGACTGAGAACGATTGCTACGGGTAAAAAGCGTCTTTTCATTAGGATAAATAGTTGAAATGATGAGGTAATATATGTAATGATATCTCAGTTTCAAGCCTTTGTGCGGGCTTTGTTATAGAAATTGTAGATTCGGTTGACATAATCATATGTCTCTCTTCCTCGCGAATAGCCATATTTGACCACCGGGTCTCTGTAATATTTAGGATTTGATTTCCACAAAATGGCTTTTGCGACATTATTGTCCCATTTCTGAGGGTTAAGTCCGTATTTCTTTGCAAGATTGATTGCGTCGTTGACATGTCCAAGACCTGTGTTGTAAGCGGCAAGAACGAATTTCTTTCGTTCTTTTTCGTCAGGAACTTTTTTTTCAAGCTGACGGTCGAGGTCGTTAAGAAATTTGAGTGCGGTTTCAATCGCGACTTCAGTTTTCATTACACTTTTGGCGCTCGCTCCATATCCCTTTGCGGTTTTGGGCATAATCTGCATGAGCCCTCTGGCTCCGGCCCATGAGACTGCTTTCGGGTCGAACTTGCTTTCGACATAAGCCTGTGATGCTAATAGTTTCCAATCCCAATTGTAAGATTCAGAATATCGTTTGAAAAGATGGTCAAACGGTGAGACTCCTGCTCCGTTAGGGGCGTAATATTTGGTATTTGGATCATTCTTGCTCAGCTCAAAATAGCGTTTCAGCAACTGAGCCTGTTCCTCGCGTGGTTGGTCGCTGTTCAGCCACGCATTGATGCTATCGCCAAGCCATGCCTTGGACGGTGCTACAGCCCAGCTCGAACGCTGTTCGAAACTTAACGGGAGAGTGATGTCGAGATCATTGTAATAGGTCTTGTTGATTCGGGCAATATCACTGTCGACAACTGTAAGAGGTATTTTCCCTTCACTGACCATTGCAATGAGGTCTTCGGTAATCATCGTATCGCGGTCGACGGTATGGATGTTTATTCCTCCGCCGACTTCCTGATTCAGATTTCTGATACGTGCCTCATATTTGGAGTCAGATTCAACATAGACATCTTTTCCGACAAGATCAGTCACATCGGTTATGAGCTCTTCGTCTCCTTTTTTAGGCTGGACAAGAACTTGTGTTGTTACATTTTCCGGGCCACATGGAATAACTCTGTCCTTATACTCTGCAGTAATCGGAACTTCATAGGCAATTAGATCTACTATTCCTGAATCAAGCATCTCGATGGCTCGTGACAGCGATGGTGCTATCTTCATCTTTAATGCCAGATTTTTGTCAGCTGCGAGAGCGGTTACGAGTTCATAGTCATAGCCCATTTCCTGACCCTTGTAAATGAAATATGCTTCAGGACTATAAAGCGTAGCAACACGTAATGTGTCGGGAAACCGATGTTCTACAGAGTCAGACTTCTTTAGGCCATCGGAGCTACTGTTGCCTCCACAAGCGAACAACAGTGAACTTAACGATAAGACAGTTAATGTCAAGAGAATCCCTCTTCTCATAGAAAATGTGTTGATTAATGTTGTAAATCAATGTTCTATATTTCATGCCGAGACAGAGGAACACTCCCGTTAACTGAAAGTGTCAATACTCAAATGTCCCGGCTGATGACTTTATTGTTAGATGGTTGGACTCTGAGTCTTCAACGCGACCGATAATTCGGGATTCGATTCCGAATTCCGCAGCAATCGCCATGACCTTCTCGGCAGCTTCCGGCCGGACATAAATTTCCATGCGATGACCCATGTTGAACACTTTATACATTTCGCTCCACGGAGTTCCGCTTTCTTTCTGTATGAGATCAAACAGTGGAGGAATGGGGAATAGATTGTCCTTGATTACATGTTTGTTCTCGACAAAATGCAGCACTTTGGTCTGTGCGCCACCGGTGCAGTGAACCATACCGTCTATTTCCCCACGCATATCGTTCAGGAGCTTTTTGATAACAGGTGCGTAAGTCCGGGTAGGAGACAGTACAAGCTCACCTGCTGTTAGGGTCGTGCCGTCTACATTGTCTGTCAGTTTCTTCGAACCTGAATAGACAAGGTCTTCAGGAACGGCTGCGTCGAATGTCTCAGGATATTTCTGTGCAAGATATTTCGCAAAGACGTCGTGACGGGCTGAAGTAAGGCCGTTGCTACCCATTCCACCGTTATAACGGGTTTCATACTTTGCCTGTCCAAAAGAAGCGAGTCCTACAATCACGTCTCCACCTTTGATATTCGCATTGTCGATGACATCAGCCCGACGCATACGGCAAGTGACTGTTGAGTCTACTATGATTGTGCGAACAAGATCGCCCACATCTGCAGTCTCTCCGCCGGTTGAGTATATGCCTACACCCATTTCACGCAGTGTTGCAAGGAGTTCTTCTGTGCCGTTGATGATAGCCGAGATTACTTCACCGGGTATGAGATTCTTGTTTCTGCCGATTGTCGATGATACAAGTATATTGTCTGTAGCTCCGACGCAGAGAAGGTCGTCAATATTCATGACCAGTGCGTCCTGAGCAATGCCCTTCCACACTGAAAGGTCACCGGTTTCACGCCAATAAGCATAGGCAAGAGATGATTTTGTTCCTGCTCCGTCAGCGTGCATTATATTACACCATTCCGGATCGCCACCAAGTATATCGGGGATGATTTTGCAGAATGCGTGAGGGAAGATGCCTTTGTCAACATTTTTGATGGCGTTATGGACATCCTCTTTTGAGGCAGAAACACCGCGTAGATTGTATCGCTGGTCACTCATAATATCTCGTAATTGAAAGTTCAACAAACGTGAGTAATGGTTGGTTTAGATAAATTTTTTACAAAAATACAAAAAAAATGCCGAATCACTCTCAACAGGCTTCGATTTTTAGTGTGTCTGTTGTTGTTAGCCCAAGCAATGCAGGCGTTGCATCAGACCGGGATTGAGAGCATAGGAATGTCGGAATGAAACAACAGTTTATGAGCAAGAGAGGGGTTGAATAATCTTATGAATATATTCTTACGAGGAGTTGGGACGGCTATCATGTCGATATGTAATTCATTGTCAAGTCCGTTGAAATCCTCTATTTCATGTGAAAATGAAAGCTGAATTGTCTTGAACATATATGCAGGATAATTTTTCCGGCAATAGTCAAGAAGATTGGCGATTGCCTCGGTGTCACCTTTCGGCTTTTTCTTTGACGGCAATGACACAAGCGTCACGGAGAGAGACGTTTCCGGGAGCATGCGGTAAAGAGCGTCAAGAGCGAGGATGTCTTGTTGCTTGGATGACGCGAGATAGACGACTTCGCGGATATCTTCAGCGCGTTTAAATCTGAGAGTTTCCGGCACAGTGAATACGCATGACCGGCATGTGTCAAGCACTTCGGCTGTGACACTGCCGAGCATGTCGCGGTTCTGTTTGTCAGTTCCGCGTGTTCCCATGACTATCAGCAGCGGATGGTTGGCAGCGGAATAATTGTTTATAACTTCTTCTGGAAGCCCCTCTGCGATTTCTGATGAGAAGTTAACCGGTGATATGATTCCGTTTTTAATTTTTTCGCGTAAAGATGTTTCCAGTTCCTCCATCTGTTTTTTGCACATTTGGGATATCTGCTTGTCTTTCTGCAGCTGTTGGATGACATCGGCAGTCCCGTCAAATGTCATCGAGTCGGATAACTGTAAAGATGTATTCGTAAGAACCGGATCGAAATAGGTGTGGAGAAGTTTGATTCGGGCTTTGTGGAGTGCCGCTATATGAAATGCGAGATGACAGGCTTGAACCGATGATTTTGAGAAGTCTGTAGGGACAAGGATCTCAGGCTCTCCTGCGGGACATTCTTTTATGGCTTTAGGCGAAAAAATCTCGATGTTTTCAATCAGCCGCAGTGCCATAGGCAAATCGGATTCATGAATTCTCACCCTTATGCCGGACGATACTACCGGCGTAGAGAGATTGACATTTTGTAAGACAACTTCGAGACCTTCGCATTCGAGTATGGTTTTTAACTCGTGAGCTTTATCATAAGTGTGGATTGCTATAGTAATAAATCGATCTGGCTGCATAGGCTTGGAATTAATGAATTTATTCTAATTAAAACGGACGAAAGAGCAAAAAGTCGTTGTTGACAGCGCTCTTTTTGCTCTTTCGCGTATATTTTCTTGTTTTACCAGACTTATTCTTCCTTATTTTCTCCCTGTAGAATTTCTATTGCCATATCATAGATAGTAGTGTCGTCAAGGACCACGATGCCACCGTCAGGACCCGGTTCTATGTGTACGCCACAGTTTTTACCAAATTCGTAGTTTGTGCCACCGAAATAGTTTCTGACTGTCTGAGGTGTGACGTTAAGCTTGTCAGCTATCTGACGGATTGAACCATCGGGAAGACTGTCTTTGATGCGACGGAGATCGTTGAATGAGATAGTTTTAGTCATGATACATATAGGTGTTTGGGGGTTAATATTTGGTTTGTTTTATAGATGTTTGGTGGAATGTCTTTTATTTCCACGTCACTAAATTAGGCTTTAATTTCTATTAAAACAAATAATTGTCGAAAAAAAATCTATGTTTTAGAACACGTTTTTTTACCTGATTGCCATGAGTGAAAATAACCGTTTGACTTGCAATAAATAAAGTTCACTCAAGCATCATATTTTCTCAACGGCGGCAGCATTAATCCATGCACGGTGTGTATTGTCGACCTGCACATCATACCAGAGAGAATTGATGGAGTCTGTAGTTGATTTTACCGAATCAAGGATTTCAACGCGTGTCCCTTCGTGGAGGAGCATTGCTTCTTGTGTACGGTCTTTAGGAACTCGGGGACTTGTGCTCAGTATTGTGGATGGTGATGTGATTATAGCTATATTGTCTGCTGTGGCTATAGCAGCAGATCTGAATGCAAGGAAAATGAAACAGAGGCATCCGAAGAAGGTCAGCAGACTTCCGAAAAATCCGATTTTTCGTACTGCTATTATGTCAGAGAACAGATAGGCGAGAACTCCAATAAGTGTAAGAACAAAGCAGCCGAATGCAATCCATGCCCATGAATTCGAACGGGCTGTGTTGGCAACCGAGTCGAGAGCGTTTCCTAAAAAAGTCCCTCGCTCGCCGGGGCGGTCGGCGATTCTGGAATTGATGAATTCAAGGTTTGTTCTTGCGTCATGGAATGTCGGGTCAAAACGGAGTGCACGTTCGTAGGCAAGGATTGCCTTGCCCATTTCTCCAAGACGGTAATAGCAGTTCCCGAGATTGTATTGAAGCGTAGCCGAGTTGCCTTCGGTAGCTATGACATGCAGATATGTATCGGCTGCTTCCTTGAAGTTGTCAGCAGTGTAGGCCGAATCTGCCTGCTGGATAAGTGTCGCTTCCGCTTTTGAGAAAAGTCCGCAGACTGTCAGTATTATCAGTGAAAGTATATATTTCATTTTTTGTTGCTTTCAAGTTTGTTAATAGCGTTTACTCCTCGCTCGTAGACACTGTCCATGTGACTTGAACTGTCAGGTGTATAGCGTGCCATTTCACAGTCGTCAAGAACAGCTACGATAGCATTGGCGTTTTCTTCCGAATAGCCCTTTGATGCCAGAGTGGCTGAAATGTTGTCGCGAGAGAGCTGAGACACCGGCATTGATAGCTTATCGGAAAGATAACCCCATATTGCGCGTAACATTTCTTCATAGAACTTGTCGCTGTCTCCTGATTTCATGAAGCCTTCGGCTGCTTTTAGTCTGCGGCGTGCGACCTTGCTTGCCTTGGCGGTACGGCGTCCCGTCACATCAGCATTGAGTCGGGCATTGCGTCTGTTGATAGCCAAGACAGCTCCGGCGACGATAAGGAGACCGATATAGAGAATCCAGTACCATGATTCAAATACGACCAAATGATGTTGCTTCATTGGATTCTTGTCGCCAAGATAGATATGACGGATATCGGAATTCTTATTTTCGACATCTTTCTGATCCGTTGTCACAGGTGCTGAGACTCCCTTGGCAACTTTTATCAGATAGGACGGTGTATTCAAAGTGACATATTGTTTTGTCTGAGGATTGAAATAAACGAATTTATTACTTCCGATAGTGAAGTCTCCGACACTCTGGGGAACAAAGGTGTATTCAACAGTCATTCTTCCGGTGACATCGTTTCCCTGAACTTCAGCATCGATGTCGTTTTTCGGAGTGTACTGCTCGAATTCTGTCGGGAAATCAATTACAGGTTCTTTCACATATTTTATGTTGCCTGTACCGCTTATAGTATATATAAGCGTCGCGGGATCATTTGTGCGGAATGAATTGCCAATAAGACGGCTGTCGATATTGAATGTTCCGACTGCACCTGTAAATCCATTCGGCTGGGGCTGGGGGAGAGGGAGAATGTTGATTGATGCGGAATTGGAATTGACTTTTATTTTGGCTTCTTTAGGTTGGCGTACTTGGAACATGCCCATGTTCACATTGTCATACTGAACAACCGATATATCATAATTGCCGGAGTTTATGGTGAGCTTGCCACTTTTCTGGGGGAATATGATACATTTCTTCAATACAGCAGTCATGTAGTTCTGACCGTTGTATGTTTCCATTTGATTGAGTGAAGGCTGGACATCAACTTCCTGAATAAGGAATCCGTCAAATGCCGGTTGGCGAGTAGGAAGGAATGATGATATGCTGTATTTGGTATAGAGTTTGATTGTGCAGCCGATGGCTTCCTGTTCATAAGCCGATGATTTTGACAGTATGATTCGGACAAACACATCATCACTGTTGACACGCCGGCCGGCCGCCTGAGTGTCTACATCGTCAAAATCGACAGGCCTCTGTGAGGCCGGAGTGTTGGCATCCTGGATGCTGTGTACGGTAAATGTGACAGCTTTTGTCGAAAGATGTTTCCCGTCGGCTATTATCGAGGCCGCCGGTATAGTGAAGGTGCCTGCTTTGTCAGCTTTATAGTAATATGTATACTCTGTTGCTGATGTTGACGAAGCTTTACCATTTACCACCTGATAGCTTTGAGACTGCGAGACCGACGGGCCATAGAGCAGGCTACAGCCGTTGATCTGAGACACTTTCAAATCAGAGCCGTCGGCATTCGTCAGGCGGAATGTGACCGGGAACCGCTGGCCCTCATAAACCCTTGATGGCGGTTTTACAGTAAAATTTACCTGCGCCTGAAGTGCTGTCGCACAAACGAGAAGGGTAAGATATATAAATATGATGAAACGTTTCATTCAGATGTCTAATTTAGTGGAATAAATTCAGAATACTTCGTCTTACCAAGGGTTGGTCACGGGTCGACGTGAAGGTGCTCCTGTCTTTTTCTTTTCAGCGTTTATGCGGGCACGGGTGGCATTCTCTTCATTTTCCATAGCCTTGAGTATTTTTTCGGCGTTTTGTTGGCTTATGCCTCCCTGCTGTTGTTGCTTCTGCTGCTGATCCTGTTTTCGGTCTGGCTGCTGTTGCTGTTGGTCTTTTTTATCGTCTTTATTTTGGTCATTATTCTGGTTCTGGTTCTTATTTTGATCCTGTTTGTCCTGATCTTTTTTGTCTTGATCCTGCTTGTCTTGATTTTGGTCTTGGTTCTGATCCTGATTTTGCTGGTCTTCAAGCCTTTTTTGCGCTAAACGAAGATTTTCGCGAGCCTTGTCATTGTCAGGATTTTTACGAAGCGCATTTTTGTAAAGTTCGATACTTTTCGCATAATCCTGAGAATTAAAGGCTATGTTGCCGAGGTTGTAAAATGCTTTTTCAGCAATAGATATATTTTCGGCATCACGAGTCAGATTCTGAAGTATGGCAGATGCCTCCTTCTGTGTCTCACCGGAAGCAGAACCCTGACGCAGGAGCGAAGCTGCAAGATTAAACTGCGCGATTTCATTCATCGCATTTTCCTGCAATGCCTTGCGATAAGCTACCTCAGCATCAGCATAACGCTGTTCGTTGTAAAGTTTGTTGCCTTCAACGATATAGTTTCGCTCGTCGCGAGTGGTAGCGGTCTTGCTCTGGGCCATAGACGGCATGACAGACATGGCAGCCATGATTGAGAACAATATCTTTTTCATTTGTTGCCTCCTTCCTCTTTTGTAAAGAAACGATATCTCTTAAGCCATGATATTTTTCTGGTTACTGTCACAGAGTAAATCACAAGAAGGATTAAGGATATAAATGCAAAAATCGGGAATTGCTCGCTTTGTGGAGAGAATGACTTGCGTTCGAAATCACCTTGTTCCAGTTCGTCCATTTTTTCGTCAATTGCGTTTATGGCTGAATTAGAACCTCCGTTCACATAAATACCGTTGCCTGCTTTCGCTATCTGTGTGGCAGTTTCCTCATCGTGTTTGGTGATGACTTCTTCACCTGTCATAGGATTTATCATGTACTGGCCTTTGCCGATAGGAATGCGCGCACCATGGGAAGTACCGAGGCCTATGACATCGACTTGAACACCCGCGCTGGCTGCCCGCTTGGCCGCTTCAACGGCATTGTCCTCAAAATTCTCTCCGTCTGTAATCACAACAATGGCTTTGCCCATGTCGTCGTTGGGAGTGAAAGAGTTCATTGCCATTTCAAGTGCCGTGCCGATTGCTGTACCCTGAGTCGGTACCATATCGGTTGTGATTCCGTTAAGAAACATCTTGGCTGAGATATAGTCTGACGTGATAGGTAGCTGGGTATAAGCGTCGCCGGCAAACACTATAAGCCCGACCTTGTCATTAGTCATTTTATCAATGAGCTTTTCAAGGATATGCTTGGCTCTTTGCAGACGACTGATCCCATGATCGTCGTCTGTGCTTGACGCAAGCATGGAATTTGAAACGTCGAGACAGACCATTACTTCGATACCTCTTGATGTTTTGGTCTCTGAAGCATCTGGTTCAAGTCCTCCGGTTGCTCGGGGACGGGCAATCATAAGGACAAGTGCGGCGATAACAAGCAGCGATAAAACCATTTTTACCCAGGGCATATATTTCGAGACCTCAGGCATTAGGTTTTCAATTACTTCCTGCCGGCCATATCGGGCAAGTTTGCGACGACGTGAGTAACGTGCCCAACAGAAGATGGCTGCTACCAACGGAAGCAGGAGCAGGAGATATAACAGATGTGGATATGCAAACGAAATCATAGACAGTTGTTTAATTTAAGGAATTGTCCTGAAAACTGTATATCGGAGAAGCACCGCGAGCCCAAACAGGCTAAGAGCTGCGATAGCCCAAGGCAGGTAGTCGTCTTCTGTGCTTGTGAAATTTCTAAGATCCATCTTAGTTTTTTCAAGGCGGTCAATCTCGGCAAATACATCCTTGAGCACATTGTTGCCTGTGGCACGGAAATATTTGCCACCTGTTGTTTCGGCGATAGTTCTTAACGTTGCTTCATCAATAACAACCGGCAGATTGACATATTCGATTCGTCCAAACATGTTTTCCTGTGGATATGGTGCAGTTCCGTTTGTTCCGATACCGATAGTGTAGACCTTTATGCCGAGTTGCTTGGCTATTTCAGCAGCAGTGATAGGTGCGACATTACCTGTATTGTTCGAACCGTCGGTAAGGAGGATTATGCTCTTTGATTTTGCTTTACCATCCTTTATGCGGTTGATTGATGTTGCAAGGCCGTCGCCTATGGCTGTTCCGTCTTGTAGCATTCCCATTTTGATGTCACCTATATAATTGGCGATGAGTGAGCGGTCTGTCGTCATAGGAATTGCCGTAAAACTTTCGGCTGCGAAAATCACGACACCGATATTGTCACCTTCACGTCCTGCGACAAATTTTGCTGCCACATCCTTTGCCGCCTCAAAGCGGTCGGGTTTGAAATCGCGGGCAAGCATACTGGTCGAGATGTCCATCGCAATCACGATGTCAGTACCCTCTACGCTTGATGTGTTCCATGAATCGCGTGTTTGCGGGCGTGCCAACACAATGATAACGCAGCCTATTGCTCCTAACTGAAGGATGAACAGAAAGTGGCGCATGGAGGCCAGCAACGAACGTGGCGCTTTTGAAAATGCTGACACTGTCGATACCTCCATTGAGGCATATAGTGAGCGCTGTTTATAGATATACCATGCTATCAGCGGGATGAACAGCAGGAACAGCCAAAGGTATCCGGGATTTGCCAGTAACATTGTCGCTTATTTATGGTTTGGAGTTGTAGTTTCTTTGTCATTATTTCCCTCAGATGGTTCTTCGGGCTCTGGTTTTGGTCTTGTATCCTCAACGAATTGCATTGCCGAATTGAATGCACAGATATTGTCGTCTGGAAGAGGTCTGACTTTCGCGAATTTAACGAAGTCGGCCGTTTCAAGCACACGCTCCATGTTTTGTTTTGAAAGTTTTGCTTCCGCATTGGAGTTGAGCATGTGTCTTATCTGGGTCGAAGTCATCTCCATCGCATTTATACCGAAGCGTCCGTTGAGATATACACGTAGAATATCGGTAAGGCGTGTATAGAATTCTTTTTCATGCCCGTTTTCGCAGAGTTTCTCTCCACGTAGGCGGTTAAGTTCCCCGATTGCCTTTTCATAGGGGGGGACAGGTTTTTCCGGTGCTGCGGCAAACGGATTCTTTTTGCGTTTAAGTAGATAGAACGCATAGCCACCCGCTCCAAGAACGATTATGACTGCAAGAATCCACAAACCATAGTCAACAATGAAATCAGGTAGATAATCGATGAAGCTACGGTCGATATCGGCCACGTCGGCATAATCATGTATTGTCTCTAACGAGTCTACGTCGGCAGGAAATACTTTAAGCACAAGTCTGTTTGAACGGAACGTGTCATTGCCGATGACATACATTATAGGGTTCAGTCTGTATACGCCGGAGTCAAATGATTGCAGAACGATGTCCTGTTTGATTTCAATCCTGTCGTTGCCAAGCTGAGTAGTGTCGGCTTCAAGCATCTTCAGAATCTCGACTTTATCACACATCGAATCTTTCGGGATGAGCAAACGACCTTCTGGATTGGCCGGTGTGACGAGCTCAAGATGAAGAGGTGTCGTGCGCCCCATCAACAAAAATGCAGAGTCGAGACTTAGTTTCACCGTCGGGTTTTGAGCGCTGACGGTTATAGACGCAATGAGCGCTGTCAGGCTTATGAATAATATGCGGAGTGGTCGATGCATAGACTTTTGTATTTTATTTATACTGTCATAAACAATCTTGAGGGGGGATGGAACGGTCAACGGACACCTCGGTTCTTAAATAGCGCCATGAGCGATTTCGCGAAATCTTCGTCTGTTGCGATTGAAGCATGGTCTACTCTACATTTGCTTAATCTTTCGACCATGATCTGCTGACGTTCATACCACCATTTATCAAAAGCCTGACGTGTACGTTTCGAAGATGTATTTATCCACCGCGTTCCTCCGGTTTCAAGATCCATTACCCTCATTAACCCGACATCGGGAAGAGAAGTGTCACGCTTGTCGTAGACCTGAATTGCAATTATGTCATGCTTATTGCATGCTACCTGCAACTGACGTGAATAGTCATGGCTGTCAATGAAGTCGGATATCAGGAATGTAGTACATCGTTTCTTTAGAGCGTCTGTAAAGTAACGCAAAGCAATGCCTATATCCGTACCGGGACTTTCAGGAGTAAAATCAAGAAGCTCTCTAATAATCAGGAGTATATGCTTTTTGCCTTTTTTGGGGGGAATGAATTTTTCAATCTTGTCAGAGAAGAATATGACACCGATCTTGTCATTGTTGGTTATGGCAGAATAGGCAAGAGTGGCGGCAATTTCAGCAATCATCTCTCGTTTTTCCTCACCGACAGCTCCGAATAGGCGACTCCGCGACATGTCGATGAGAAGCATAACAGTCAGCTCTCGCTCCTCTTCATAAACTTTTACATACGGGTGATTGTGGCGTGCGGTTACATTCCAGTCGATGTCTCGCACGTCATCTCCATATTGATATTCCCTGACTTCAGAGAAGGTCATGCCTCGACCTTTAAAAGCCGTGTGGTACTCTCCCGCAAATATATTTTGGGAGAGACCACGGGTTTTAATATCAATTTTTCTGACTTTTTTAAGCAGTTCGTTAGCTTCCATGTGAGGACGCGATATGAGGGGGTTATGGTTTAGGGCACTTCAACCTTGTCGAGAATTTCGGAAATCACCTGATCGGTGGTGATGTTGTTTGCTTCGGCTTCGTAGGTGAGTCCTATGCGGTGACGAAGAACATCGTGACATACAGCACGTACGTCCTCTGGAATCACATATCCACGGCCACGAAGGAAAGCGTAGGCACGGGCTGCCTTGGCGAGACCTATTGAGGCACGCGGCGATGCACCGAAGCTGATCATTCCGGCGAGGTCTTTCAGATTGTATTCTGATGGATTTCGGGTCGCGAATACGATGTCGACAATGTAGCGCTCGATTTTTTCATCAAGATAAATCTTTTCGACAATCTTCTGCACTTCAATAATCTCGGAAGGCTGGAGGAGCGGTCTTACTTCGATTTTATGCCCCGATATATTTTGGCGGATAATCAGCTTTTCATCCTCCTTGGTTGGATATCCGATGATTACTTTCAGAAGGAAACGGTCGACCTGCGCTTCAGGGAGCGGATATGTTCCTTCCTGTTCGATCGGGTTTTGCGTGGCCATTACCAAAAAGGGCTCGTCCAGCTTAAATGTCTTTTCACCGATGGTCACCTGTCGTTCCTGCATGGCTTCAAGCAGTGCGCTCTGTACTTTAGCCGGCGCACGGTTGATTTCATCAGCAAGGACGAAATTGGCAAAAATCGGTCCGCGTTTAATTTGGAATTGTTCTTTCTGCACGCTATAAATCATTGTTCCGATTACGTCGGCAGGAAGAAGGTCAGGGGTAAACTGGATACGGCTGTATTTTGCATCGATAATCTGGGCGAGAGTCTTGATGGCGAGGGTCTTTGCAAGACCGGGAACGCCCTCAAGAAGTACATGCCCGTTGGATAGCAGGGCAATCAGGAGTGAATCAATCAGATGTTTCTGGCCAACGATGGTCTGATCCATCCCTCGCGTGACAAGATTTATAAAGTCTTTCTTTCTGGCAACGAGATCGTTGAGTTCTCGGATGTTTACTGACTCGCTCATAGTCTCAGTAGTGAAATTTTCGTATGTATTGTGTTAATTAAAATTCCTATAAAATTCCTTCAAGAGTTGATGAAATGGAATACAAAATTATAAATAACAACAATTATTGTGTGAAAAAAGTGTGTTAATTTTAGCTATTTTTCGTTTAACAATATAGAAATGATAAATTTTGAAACTAAAAATAAAATCCCGTGAAAATTTATCTCAATATATTTTCACGGGATTTTATTTTAAACAACAGTTCGGTAATTTTTGAGTAGACATAGCTGTATCGCACTGATACACAATAGTTTGCATTGATATTGAATTATTATTGCATCTTATTGATATTCAATTGAATATGCAAATTTTACCGAACTATTGTTTAAAAGAAAGTATGAATGAAATAATTACGGAATCATTGATTGCTCATCTGAAAGATTATCTCGGATATTTTCGTAATATTTCCGTCGCTTTGACCCTTGCTTTCTGTAGACTTGCTGCATTGTCCGGGACTATGCCATATTTTTCTGCAGCAGGAATGACAAGCACTTGTCCCGGCTGGGTGTTGTTGGGGTTGCCGATTTTTGATTTGTTCTCTTCATAGATATAAACCCAATAGTCCTTGCTCCCGAAAAACTTCTTGGCCATATCTGGAATCAGATAGCCTCGGCGTATAGTGTCTGTAACAGTGACATTTGTTGCAGAAGTTGCCTCTTTGGGCTCTTCTGTCGCTTTCGGTGTTTCTGCCTGAGATGTTTCGTCGGGTATGGCTTCATTTTCTACAGTGGGTTGCGTTGTTATTGAATCCAGCAGCAATTCTGTCATCAGAGATGCGATTTCATCCTGTTCCTCAGATTGTTCTACAGCTGGACGTTGCACAGTTGGGAAAAAATAGTCAATGGCAAGATAAACACCGCATGCTCCAAGTGCAAGTCCGATGATTATACCGACTAACAGTCCGGTCCAGAAGTTGCCATTTCCTGATGGTTGTTTCGCTTGTCCGACATATTCTTCATCCTCGTCTTCTAACGGTTGAATCTGTTTTGGCGTAGAAGGTATGACAACAGGTTTGACTGGCGGTGTTGGTGTGCAAATCTGACGGGTGCTTGATTCAGGTGTGGGAATTTCTGTTTTAGCCGTGGGCTCAGACTCTGGATGCTTGATCCCTTCTGGTTCATTAGACGAGATCTGTGGCTCAGAAATGTGGACGGCCTGTTCGTAGCTTTTTTCGGCTTTTGTCTCTTGTTCAGGAACTGTTATAGGTTGCTCTTCTTTACCATTTTGCTCAGCGACGGGATTTTCCGGCGTGACAGGAACTGGAGTAGTGGATGATACATTCGTAGCAGACTGTCCGTCTATTGTTTCTTCAACATCTGAGGCCGATGGAAAATCTGAAACTGATTCATCTTGAATGGATACATGGGGTTCTTCGTCTTCAGTATTGCTGTATGCCTGCGTAAGCATTTCCTCTGAGACAGAGGCATTGAGCTTGACAGGCTCAAACATTGCAAATGGAGCATTGATTACGTCAGTAATATCTTTGTCAGCCAGGAACTCGATGCTTTTCTCGCCATTTATATCAATCAGGTTGAATGCTCCGAGCCCCTTGACCTTGACGCTTTCGCCTTTGATTAGCGATTCGAATATGAGGTCAAAGAAATTTTTGACAAATTGTTCTGCGCTTTCCTCACTGATACCTGTAGTGGTGGCTATGCGTGCTGAAAGTTCGTGAAATGGTATTTTCTGATTCATTTGCTTAATTTTTTCCTAAGAATGATGCTTGGCTGAAATTCCATGGAAATAACAGGAGGATATAGTGTTCGCTCCTGTGTAGTTTCATCAGTTACAACCCTCTCCTCTGTCTTTGTCGATTTGAAAGTGCCGAATCCCGGGATGGCAATTGAATCCAGTTCAGAACCGGCTTCGCGAAATATCCTGCTTAGTCCGTCAATGAGTGTCGAGACTTCAGATGTATCACGATTTAAGCGTTTCGACAATTTTGTAATAAATGTTTTGTTGTCCATTAATCGAATAAAATGTCGCGAATAGCATATCGCGGACGTTGTTTGACTTCAATGAATATTTTACCGATATACTCTCCGACAATTCCGATAGCCATCAATATGAGGCTCCCGAGAAACCAGACTGAGATTATCAGGGATGCCCATCCGGCTTCAAGATGGTCGGAGAAAAGAATTGATGCGATGACATAGATTGCTACAAGAAGGTCTATTATCAGCAGTGCGAATCCAACAAAAAATACCATTCTCATAGGTTTTGCCGAAAATGAGGTTATACCGTCAATCGAGAAAGATAACATCTTCGATAGAGGATATTTTGATTCTCCGGCAGCGCGGGCATGGCGCTCATAAGTGACAATCGCATTGTCAAGCCCAATCATAGGAACAATTCCGCGTAAATATAAGTTCGATTCGCTATAATCAGCCAATAAATCGATAGCCCTTGAACTCATCAGGCGGAAATCCGCATGGTCGGCGATTGCATTGACTCCCATTAATTGCTGGAATCTGTAAAATAATCTTGCAGTAGTGCGCTTGAACCAAGTGTCGGTGTCGCGTTTGTTACGCACGCCATATACGATTTCTTTCCCTGAAATGAATTTATCGACCATTTCAATAATGGCGGCAGGGTCATCCTGAAGATCGGCATCAATGGAGACTGCGGCATCACATTTCACTCTTACGCTCATCAATCCGGCTAAAAGTGCGTTTTGATGGCCACGATTATGGGCCAATGCTATTCCTTTAATCCTGTTGTCTTTCCGGTGAAGGCTGTTGATTACAGCCCATGTGGCATCCTTGCTGCCATCATCGCAGCATAAGATGAAGCTGTCATGCGCAATTTTACCGTCCTCGATGAGACGGTCGAGAATGGCAAGCAGCTCTTTGGCCGAAAGTGGCAGAACTGCCTCTTCGTTGTAACAAGGAACGACTATGGCTAATTTTATTGGTGTCATCTCTGCCAGATGGTATAATCTTCGTCGCTAAGGTACAAAGAAAAACCGTTTTCAGCTAATTTATTTGAAATTTTCTGTCTGTCTGAATCCTTAAACTCATATCCGAGATATATGAAATCAAATCTATCGGCCATATCGTAGAGCTGGCATTCTATGCCTTCAAACGAATTGTCATCGTGGTAGCGTTGCACTGGATAACGGTCAATGTTGTCTTTTGAATGGCCGAGAAGATAGTCAAACATATAGCGGTCATTGCCAAGGAAGAGTATTTTCTTGTTATCAGCTTCAATCTCTTTCCCAAGATGATAAATTTTTGTTCTTCTTGAAACTTCTTTATCTGAATGACGTATGCCTTGGAGTTTTGTTATTGTGTATGTAGCAGGGTAGCGGTTCATCCATTCTCTTGTCCACGGATTTTTTAGCCGTAACGGCAGATAACAGATGACCACCACAACGGCAATTGAAAAATAGAATTCATTGACGCTGCGTAAGCGATATTTTGCTAAATCGGCAAGCGCTATCGGTATTAGGGGCATGCAGAGTATTTTATATAGTCCGCAGTCAGATCCTACGTATGAAACGAGAGCGAAAGCTATGAGCGTAAGGCAGAGTAGCACTGATTGCCGAATCTCAGAATGTCTGTATATAGCTATTGCAGGGATAAGAGCCGTGGAAAAATAAAACAGATCAATCATGTAGGAGTTTGTGTCGTCAGATGTCACACGTACGACAAGCCATAGCGCTATGATTGAGAACGATATTATAACAATAATCGTGTATTTCCAAAATCTGGTTATTGTAATTTTGTTTAGATAGCATATGGCAGCAAATACTCCTCCCCACATATAGAAATATCTGAGCGAAATAGGATAGCGTGTCCATACTTGCAGGAAGAGTACATCGGTTAGGCTGCTATGGCCGGTGATGTAATTGTCGGAAGACCATGATGCGATGAAAGATTGGAAATCACCCCATATAAGGAATATAATTATTGCTGATGTGCATAGCGCAACTATCATGTAGACTGTGAAATCGCAGGCAATACGTCTTACCGTTCTTCGGCTGACGGATATAAGTATTAACGCGACAGGTAGAATTGCAGCATTTGGTATTCGTGCGAAGATAGCACATGAAGAAAAAACAGCGAGTAACGAGATTTTGGCAACTGTAGGTCTGTCAAGATAACTGACTGCAATCAGGCAGCATACTGTAAGAAACAAATGTGTAGTCGTATCCCATTCATAGGAAAATAATCCGAATAGCGACATGCAGAGCTGCAGGATAAAAAAGATTACAGTGGCTGCGAGTGACTGATGTGTTTTGCTATAAAAATAGCAACATGGCAGCAATATGCTTAGAGCGTTGCAGATATAGGCAAGATAGCGAAATGACATGATATTGTCGTTCCCGACAATTATTGACCACAGGTGTCCGATATACATCGTTAGTGCGGCTAAAGGTGTAGACCTGTAGTCTGCTATGCACATAAGTTGATACTCCTCATCTTTCCAAGGGTAGAACCCGAGATGAAGCGTAAGCAATGGAACTATAAGCCCGAGAATTGCAATCAGCGTGGATATGCCGACTGTTACTCGCGGGATACGTATTATTGGCATGGTTCTTATGTGCAGAAATGTCAGTAGAGAAGAGATATTGAAGGAGAGAGGAGAATAAGTGATGGTCAAGTCAAGAGAAAGACTTGTTAGTGGATTAGTAGTTACGGGCAAATATGACTCTGCGCGCAGAAGGCTTGCCAGTCACCATACATACTCCGGGAGTCTCGTCTCCGTCAAGAGGAATGCAACGGATTGTAGCCTTTGTTTCATCCTTGATTTTTTCCTCGGTTTCTGTTGTTCCGTCCCAATGCGCAAGGATGAAACCTCCCTTTTCGATTTCTTTTTTGAATTCTTCGTAGGTATCGACAGTGCGCGTCATCGATTCGCGATGCTTGAGTGCCTTTTGGAAGATGTTGTTCTGTATCTCTTCGAGAAGTTTGGCCACATAATTGGCGATACCGTCAAGCGGAGCGACGTGTTTTTCAAGTGTGTCGCGACGCATGACTTCCACTGTCCCGTTTTCGATGTCACGAGCTCCGATGGCAAGACGTACGGGAACACCTTTAAGTTCGTAATCGGCAAATTTGAAGCCGGGACGTTTGTTTTCGGAATCGTCGTATTTCACGCTGATACCGAGCGCACGGAGTTCATTGATGATAGGCTCGACTTTAGCCGAGATTTCAGCAAGTTGCTCGCTATTCTTATAGATGGGTATGATCACTACCTGAATGGGAGCGAGATGTGGCGGAAGTACGAGACCGTTGTCATCAGAGTGGGTCATGATGAGAGCTCCCATCAGACGGGTTGACACACCCCATGAGTTGGCCCATACATATTCCGGCTTGTTGTCTTTGTTGACGAAAGTAACGTCGAATGCCTTTGCGAAATTTTGGCCGAGGTTATGGGATGTGCCGGACTGAAGCGCTTTTCCATCCTGCATCATAGCCTCGATGGTGTATGTGTTGAGAGCACCTGCAAAACGTTCGTTAGCAGACTTCACGCCCTTTATTACAGGCATTGCCATATATTTTTCAGCAAAATCTGCATATAGGTTTATCATCTGCACGGTGCGTGCTTCTGACTCTTCGGCTGTGGCGTGTGCACAGTGGCCTTCCTGCCAAAGGAATTCTGCTGTGCGGAGGAACATACGTGTGCGCATCTCCCAGCGCATTACGTTTGCCCACTGGTTGCAAAGAACGGGGAGATCACGGTAACTGTGAATCCAGTTCTTATAAGTGCCCCATATAATTGTTTCAGATGTCGGACGGACAATCAATTCCTCTTCAAGACGTGCGTCAGGATCGACAACCACACCGTTGCCGTTTGGGTCATTCTTAAGACGGTAGTGTGTCACAACGGCACATTCTTTGGCAAAGCCTTCGACATGTTCGGCCTCACGACAAAGAAACGATTTGGGAATGAGAAGGGGGAAATAAGCGTTCTGCACCCCTGTTTCCTTGAACATTTTGTCGAGCGTTTGCTGCATTTTTTCCCATATGGCATAACCATATGGTTTGATGACCATACAGCCACGCACAGCGCTCTGCTCGGCAAGGTCAGCCTTTACTACAAGTTCGTTGTACCATTTTGAATAATCTTCACTGCGTTTGGTGAGATCTTTTAGTTCCTTTGCCATTGTAAAGAATTTATATTCTTGAGTTTTGTGATATGTAGAAGTTGGATAAATACAAAATTACAAAAAAATACGCGCCCGGAAAATTATTTCAGCATTCCTTTTTGAGCTGAACTTATCAGCTTTGGTCCGGGAATCAGGAATATTTCGACTCGCCTGTTCTCTTTTCGGCCTTCGCGAGAGTCGTTTGGTCCGAGAGGATCTGTATCGCCATATTCGTAAGGAATGACAATCTGGTCTTCGCTGATTTTTTCGAGCAACCAATCGTAGATGGAGTTGTTGCGTTGGTGTGAAAGACGCATATTATATGTCGGAGAGCCTGTATTGTCTGTATGGACTGCATAGACCACTTTGAACATGTATGGGTCAGAGAGGAGTGAGATTATTGGTGCGAGTTTTGCCGGAGCGGCAGGTGAAAGAAGCGTGTCGTTTGGGAGAAAGATGTCATCAGACGGGATTGTGACGAGAACAACTTCGTCATCTCTCATCAAATCTACGATATAGTTTTTTTTCGCAAGGTCTTTTCCAAGACGTGTCATGTATGATTTGACCGCATTGTGTTCGTTCTTACTGACCGTTGGTGCCTTCAGGTTGTCCTCCAGCTCCATGTCCATATAGACGGTCTCGTCGTATCCTCTATAGGGATCTTTGCTTATGTCTTTTGCTTCGCATTCGGCTGGCACGCCGAATGCGAAGGCGGCAAAAAGAGAGGCCAATAGAAATTTTTTCATATGTTTTGTCTGCTGGAAAAATAATTGTTGAAGAGATTGGAGAGTTCCGCGGTTGATTACAGAAAATCTGTATTGATTATATTTCGTCAAGCGATTGTTCATAACGAAGTTCAGCCATAACCAATGGCTCGACATCCTCACGTTTCACAGGAGAATCGGTATCCTTGGAAATCATTTTACCGACATGTTTGATGAGAGCGTCAGTATTGACATCTTCGTCATCCGCTTCAGCATCAATATCAAGAAGCCCTTGGTCGTCATACCAGTCCCATATTATGTCAATGATATTAAGAAGCTCGTCATCGTCGTAGAGTCGTGACTTTTCTTCGCTGATGGCGGTGCGCATGGCTTTTATAGCCTCTTTTTCATCAAATTCTTTCATGACAGAATAATATTTGATTTATTTGTATGTGGATTGTGTTCTTAGCTGTTGAGATCCACGAGCCCGGAGGGGAGATCCGTTGTTATCTTCTGAGAGTCATGGTCGATATCTTCGATGTATTCATCCGCTACAGGAATAAAAATATCATTTCCTTTATCGGTCGAAATGATAAAGAGCACGTTTTCGGTCGCATCGTTTATGCTTGAAATCATGCCTATGTCACCAAGATGGCGATCATAAATCCTGTATCCAATAAGATCAGAAGCATAAAATCCATCTTCATCATCCGGCTCATCGTCGTTATCGTCTTCCGGTATATCAGAGCGCAGGATATAGAAAGTTCTGTTGTTGAATTCCTGCGCCTTCATGTCAGAATTGATTCCGTCAAGAGTAAGCAGACAGGTATCAGCCGTCTTAGGACGCCATGAGCGTATGAAAAATGGCACAAAGATGCCTTCGACCGGAACTATGATACATTTGACATTATCTAAGTCAAGGTCGAAATCAAGTGTGGCCGACATTTCTCCTTTTATTCCGTGGGGTTTGTTGAAATGTCCGGCTTCTGCTATTTCCGCGAGTCTAATCACCTTCTTTATTATCTTTTCTTTTTCTTCTTATTGCTTGGAGGAGCTACAATTTTGAATTCATGCAGTCTGACGGTCTGTGGGTCGAGGCGCAGTATCCCGTGTGAATAGTCTGCCAAATCCTTGAAAATCTTGCTGTCGTCAACGCCATCAGCGGTGACGCTGAGCAGCAGTTTTTTCATGTGGTTGGCAATGAGCATGACAAATTCATCGCGCTCAGGTCCTTCTTCCATACTGACAGCCCGATTGATCATTAGCTCGATATCCTTTCCATAATGACGATACCTGATATGTCCGGCGGTATATGGTACTTTGGATGGCGCGGAGGTGAATTTTTCGGCCATTAGAGGTTCTGTCGGATAGTCGATGTCAAGTTTGAAATTGCTCATGATTGCAAGGTGGTCCCAAAGTTTTCGCTGATAATCCTCTTCTTCGCGTATTTTCGGGAAGAGCTTGGACATGCTGGCGATGATTGAATGGGCACACCGTGTACGTTCGTCTCTGTCCTCGATGGTCAGACAATGGTCTACCATCTGGTGGATGTTACGTCCGTATTCCGGAAGAACGAGCCTTTTAAGTTGGGTGTTATATGTCAGCATAGGGGTATACTCTTGATAAATGTTAATGACATAAGAGAACCGGATTGCCTTTTATGCAATCTACGGTCCCTTATGTCAGTGAAACGTTGTCGGGCTATCACATGTTCATGCCACCGTCGACCTGAATAACCTGGCCGGAGATGTAGCTTGACATATCGGATGCAAGGAATGTAGCGACATTTGCGATGTCTTCCACTTGACCGGCGCGACGCAGGGGTATCTTGAGCGCCCATTCTTTGCGAACATCGTCAGGAAGGGCTGCGGTCATAGCTGTTTCGATGAATCCGGGTGCGATTGCATTGGCGCGGATACCACGTGAACCGACTTCCTGTGCGATACTTTTTGCAAGTGCGATGAGACCTGCCTTTGACGCTGCGTAGTTTGACTGTCCGGCATTGCCGTGTACACCTACAACAGATGCCATGTTAATGATTGAGCCTTGACGCTGACGCATCATAATCGGAAGAACCGCATGGATGAAATTGAAAGCACTCTTAAGGTTAACAGCGATTACTGCATCCCATTGTGCTTCAGACATACGCATCATAAGGCCGTCTTTGGTAATACCTGCGTTGTTGACGAGGATGTCGATATGACCGAAATCTTCTTTAATCTTTCCTACGACTTCTTCGGTTTGGGCGAAGTCAGCTGCGTTTGAGGCATATCCTTTAGCTTTGACACCGAGGGCTTCGAGTTCCTTCTCGGTAGCTTCCATGTTCTCATCACGATTGAGGTCTGTAAATGCGATGTCCGCACCTTCCTGTGCAAACTTGACAGCGATGCTCTTTCCGATACCACGGGCGGCTCCGGTGATGAGCGCTACTTTTCCTTCAAGTAATTTCATTTGTCTGATAGTCGTTATTTAGTTAACTATATTGATGGTTCTTTTTGATTATAGTATTGATGAGAAATTTTATGGTAGATTCCCGAATGTCGGATACCGTAAAATTAAATTGCGAGAAATTACCGCTAAGATGGCAATAATCGACCCCTTGGAATATCATCTGATACACTTCCGGGAGTAATCGTGCCTGTACCGGGTCGAAGACACCTTTCCCGATTCCTTCGTCAATCATCCTTGAAATCAGGAGTTGTTCCTTAGCGACAGCAAGTGTCCTTATGCGCTCCAGACGCTTATAGTCAAGAGTGAGATATGAGATAATCTGGCTTGTCGCCGATGCCTTGATGGTTTCTTCGACAATATCGAAGCGTGCTTCAAGAAAACGTTCGAATTTTTCAGCCGGCTCAAGGTCTGACATGACTACGGCTTTGAGCTTCATGACAATAGCTTCGCTTTCGCGTTCAATGACGGCATCATAAATCTCCTTCTTGTTTTTAAAATACGTGTAGATGGTACGCCGCCCCTTGTCAGAAGCGGTGGCAATGTCGTTCATTGTGGTCTTCTCAACGCCATTGCTGGCAAAGAGCTGACGCGCAACGTCCAAGAGTCTTTCGCGTGTCTTTGACGCCATTGTCATAACTTAGTCATTTGAACGACAAAGGTACAAAAAAATCCTAAAAAAATAACAAATATCTCCTGTCGGGTGCATTTTAGCTTCCGGCAGGAGATATTTATTCGTTATTTGACTTGTAGCAACCTCGCTTAAATAGCTGCTCAATCATGTTTGTCTGGCTTTGCAGATATGGTCGCATTGGTGGCAGAGGTCTGGGTAGAGCCGGCGAATATTTTTGCAAGATGTTTCTCACGGAAATTTTCAAGCAACTCCCAGAATCCCGGGACAAAAAGAGTGCCGACTATAGCGTTGACCGCCATGCCAAAAACGACAGCCGTTCCAAGTGCGATTCGCGATTGAGCGCCTGCTCCTGTAGCAAACAGCATCGGAAGTACACCGAACACGAATGCGAATGCTGTCATCATGATCGGACGGAAACGAATCCTTCCTGCGTCAAGTGCCGCCTGTCTTACATCTTGTCCTCCTTTATGGAAATCACGTGCATATTCTACAATAAGAATTGCATTTTTTGCCGAGAGTCCAAGGAGAAGGATGATGCCGATTTGTGTGTAAATCGAAATAGATTGTGACAGGAACAGACATCCGATTACAGTTCCAAGTATTGCAGTAGGCATTGAAATCACTACGGCGAGAGGATCGGTCCAGCTTTCATACTGAGCGGCAAGGACGAGAATTGTAATTACTATTGCAAAGAGCAGTACAAATGAGATTGTCGTTCCGGATTGGGTCTCCTGATAGGCTTCGCCTGTCCATGCGTATGCAAAGCGGTCGCCTACAGTGTCTTTCAATATTTCTTCCATCGCCTTGATTGCATCTTCGCTTGATACGTGTGAGGCGGGTGTGCCTGTGATGGAGGCTGAGGTGTACATATTATATCGGCTGACCGTTGATTGTCCCATCGTCGGCTCGATAGATGCAAAAGAAGAGAATGGAACCATCTGTCCGTCGGTATTTCTGACAGTCAGATTCGGAATCTTTTCGACTGTGCTTCTCGCGTCACTGTCACCGCTCATGTTGACCTGATAGGTTCGTCCGAATTCAACGAAGTCATTAACATAGCTTCCACCCATGAATTCAGCGAGTGTGCTATAAATATTTTCGATGGTTAATCCCATAAGTTTTGCTTTGTCACGGTCGACATTAATTCGATATTGTGGTACTCCGGCCTGAAACTGAGTAGTGAGTTGTGCAAGACGGTTGTCTTTATCCGCTGCATCCTTCATTGACTGGATTGTCTGCTGCAGGGCTTGTGCACCGAGGTTGTTGATGTCGAGAATCTGCATTTCCATACCCGATGTCATGCCGAGTCCCGGAATTGCCGGAGGGTTGATTGAAAATACGATTGGCTCCTGATAGGTGGAGGCTATTTCATTGACTTTTGCGATTACGGCATCAACGTCGTGTGATTTCCCGCGTCGTTCATTCCACGGTTTGAGCACAACAAAAAGAGAGCCCATGTTGCCTCCCGAGCCACCGCCCATCATGGATTGACCTGAGATAGAAATTATATCTTTTACTTCTTCGATATTTTTGATTTTATCAGACAGCTCGGTCACAATCTTGTCCGTACGGTCAAGAGATGCTCCTGTCGGCAGTTGTATGGAAGTCATGAAGTATCCCATATCTTCTTGTGGGATGTAGCTTGACGGTAGTTTGATGAATCCCCAGAATGCGATTGCACAGATGACAAAGTATATGCCTATGGCTACAATCGGATGGCGAAGTAATTTTCCGATCTGATTGGTGTAGCCCTTTATTACAATACCATATCCCTTGTTAAACCATTTGTAAAGAAAAAAGTGAGGGTTCGGATCTTCTTTTTTTCTGAGAAAGAGTGCGCACATCGCAGGGGTAAACGTGAGAGCATTGAATCCTGAGAAAGCGACAGAAGTTGCGATTGTAAGTGCGAATTGCTTGTATAATTCCCCTGTGATTCCGCTGATGAATGCAGTCGGGATGAAAACAGACAATAGCACAAGGACTTCACCAACTACCGGCCCTTGTAATTCAACCATGGCTTTTTCTGCGCTTTGGCGGGGAGTAAGTTTTCCTTCTTGGACAAGTCGCGCGCAGTCTTCAACCACGACAATAGCGTCGTCGACAACGATTGCTATGGCGAGTACGAGGCCAAAAAGCGTAAGCGTGTTAAGAGAGAATCCGAGCAGTTTCATGACTGCGAATGTAGCAATCAGTGACACAGGGATTGCAATCATCGGAATGATAACAGCTCGCCAACTCTGGAGGAATATCAGTATTACCAACATAACGATGAGAGTAGTTTCCACAAATGTGACCAAAACTTCATCAATTGATGCCGTCACAAATGATGTGGTGTCGAGTATGGCGCTGTAATGTACTCCGGCGGGAAAATACTCCGAAAGCTCTTCCATCTTGGCTTTGACTTTTTTTGCGACATCAAGCGCATTCGCTCCGGGTAATTGTTGTACGCCTATAAGCCCAGCTTCTTTCCCTGACACATGTGATATGCCTGAATAGCTTTGGCTGCCAAGTTCGACTTTGGCAATGTCCTTCAAACGGAGTAAGCCTCCGTTCTCGGCTGTACGGATGATGATATTAGAGAATTCTTCGGCTGTCTTAAGTTGTCCCTCAGAAGTAAGAGTGAATTCAAATTCGACACTATTGTTAACAGGAGGCGTTCCGACACTTCCTGCAGATACCTCCAGATTCTGTGATTGAATCATCGCACTGACATCTGCAGGAGTCAGATTGTAATGTCTCATCTTATCAGGATCGAGCCATATGCGCATGCTATATTTTCCTGCACCGAATGCGCCTGCACCTCCGACTCCGTCGATTCGAGCCAGTTCATCAATTATGTTGAGTTGGGCGTAATTAGTGAGATATAGGGCGTCATAACGGCCACTGTCATCTCCTTCGAGCGCGATGAACAATATGATGTTTGATGACTCCGACATGACCGATACCCCTTGCTCTTTCACGGATGTCGGCAAGGTCGCTTCGGCTAAAGAGATGCGGTTCTGCACCTTCACAGTCGCTTCATCAAGATCGGTTCCATTCTCGAACGTTACGGTGAGGTTATATGACCCGTCGCTTGAATTTGAACTCATATACATCATTCCTTCTACACCGTTGATCTGTTCTTCAATCGGAGCTCCGACTACTTCGGCTACTGTGGCTGCATCTGCGCCCGGATAAGATGCCGACACCATGACTGTTGGAGGAGTGATGTCAGGATACTGTGATATGGGAAGACTTTTGACGGTCATCAGACCGACAAGCACCATGATAATAGCCAAGACGGTGGCGAATATGGGACGGTCTATAAAAAATCTTGAAAACATGGTTTTATGCTCTAATTGGTTGTAATTTGCGACAATATCTGTCTCCTGTGCTATTGTCCGTATATGAATAAACCTATTTGATTAGGCGCGGGGTGACTTTCATCCCGTTTCTGACTTTCAGTAGAGCTTTCGTCACATATCTTGATTTGGGATTGATACCCGATGTTACGACGCGTAGTGAATCACGATAAAGTGGCCCGACTTTAATGGGGGTGTAGACAATCTTATCTGAATCGTTGACAACGTAGAGATATTTCCCTAACTGATCTGTGCTGATTGATGCGTCTTTGACAAGTATTGCATCAGATACTTTTTTATATGGCAGATCAACTTTAACGAACATGCCGGGACGTAATTCATTATATGTATTCTTTATATGGCATCTCATATCGAGTGTTCCGGTGGAGGTTTCGAGGGCAGGGGCAACATAGCTCATATCTCCATAATATTTATGTCCTACTGAATCAGCGAAGCTCAGAGGTATATGCTTCAGTGAAGACATGGCTGCATTGGTTATTGCCGCTTCATTCTCGCTACCGACAGCGAAATGTGCGGTAAGGGTGGATGTATCATATATAGTTGTCATTTTTACAGGTGCCCCCTCGCCATTAACATAGTTGCCGATATTCATTGACCCGGCCGATGCTATTCCTGAAATAGGGGCGACGATTGTGCAATAACTGAGATTGGTCTGAGCTGATTCGAGTGCTGCCTGTGCATTTTTTATGCTTGCTTCAGCTTGACGGAGATTGCTTTCGGCCTGATTGACCTCCATCTTTGACACTGCATCGCTCAACAATGCTTTTTTGACGGCTTCGTAATGGCTCTGTGCATAGTCGCGTGAACTGATTGCAGTTGTCAGGGCAGCATTTGCCTGTTGTACGGCATCTCGGTATTTTCCGTCCTCTATACGGAAAAGCACATCTCCTTTTTTTACAAAATCGCCATCATTGTAATGTTGAGAAAGCAACTGGCCGTTTACCCTCCCCACGACATCTACTTGGCTGACAGCTGTCAATTCTCCCGGGTAAGTGGTGCTTAGTGTGACTGAGTCTATTTCTGGGAAAGCCACATCGACTGTTGGCTCTGTTTGTTCGGCCCTTTCTTCTTTATGTCCGCCACAGGCTGTGACAAGTATTCCGGCGGCTATTGCAGCCAATGTTATATTTTTCTTCATAGGTGTTGTATATTACATGGTGTCATGAGTAAAATCATTCGTTAGGCGATCCTCCCAATGCTTTATACAGGTCGACAAGATTGACAAGAGCATCACCTTTGGCTGAAATCAGAGAATTGGCATAAGCGAGACTGTTAATCTGAGCATCGACTACATTTGTGAAAGAGGTAAGCCCTTCTTTGTAGGCATCAACTGACAAATGGAATGATTCATCGCATTGATTGATGACTTTAGTGTAACTATCAATCGCTTTGAGTGACGATGTATAGGCAATCATTGCATTGTCGACTTCTTGGACTGCCGTCATTACAGTCAGATTATAGTTCTCAATGCCAATCTTCATCTGTTCCTTTGCTTCGGAAACAGCATATTTTCTTGCGAATCCGTCAAAAAGAGTCCATGAAAGAGTAGGAGCTATGCTATATTCAAAGCTATTGTCATTAAAAAGATCTCCGGCCTTATGAGATGACACTCCGACAGAACCATTTATTGATAATGTAGGCAGAAAATCCTTCTTTGCAATCCCTAATTCTGCGGCATATGCTGCTAATTCGTATTCAGCCGCAACTATATCTGGTCGTCTTCGGAGCAGATTTGCCGGTACCCCCATCGGAACAAGTTGCCTGTATTCAGGCATCTGTCCCTCTTTTTCAAGTTGAAGTGAAATATCTTCCGGATATACTCCGATGAGTATTGCGATGGCATTAATGGCTTGTCTGATTGATGTCTCAAGCTGCGGGATAGAAGCTTCTGTGGAATAATAGACTGTCAATGCCTGTGCGACATCAAGTTTTGATACAAGCCCTGCTTCAAATCTGGCTTTTGCGATATCGACCACACGGTCTTGGGATGAAAGATGCTCTTTTGTGACGTATAGCTGGCGCTGGAATGTCCGCAGATTGAAATAATATGTTGCGATTTCAGCAGAGAGACTTATCATGGTGGCAACATAGTCGGCCCGGCTTGCTTGATAGAGAGCTTTCTTGTTTTTTACTGCCGCAGTGACTTTGCCGAATACATCTATTTCCCAGCTGACGTTTGCTCCGAGATTGAAATAACTTGAGCTTGAGGAGTGCACATGTTCTCCACCGATTGCTCCTGCACTGCGGGCCTTTGTGTAACCTGCGCTGAGACCTATAGTTGGATAATACCCGGCTTGCGCGCTTTTCATCTGCGCTTTTGCCATATCTATTCTGTGGATGGCTGTCAGCACATTGAAGTTGTTGTCAATCCCCGTTGAAATCAGAGAGTCAAGCATGGGGTCATTGAAATTTTCCCACCATTTGTCATCGCTTGGGAGAGTCTGTTCCATCTCGGTGGCATAAGTCCATCGGTCTGGCAGACTACTCCTCAAGATTTCCCGATGTGTGTTTTGGGCGATGACTGTCTGGGCTGAGCCCGTCAGAATCCCGCAGACAATAGTTAAAACGTGAATAAATTTTCTCATAAAATTAGAGTTGCTTTCTTTCAAACATCCGAGATGCAATTGTAGTTCATTGGTTTTGACACGCAAATCGCCGTAATTTAACTTTTATTTTGTTGCATGGGTATTAATTATGCCCATATACAATGCTACCTTTGCATTACAGTGAGATAGACACTGTAGATGACTGAAGTAATATAAAAAAACTCTCTGTTATGACAACCGCAATCAATAGAACCGATCTATTATATGTCACTGCACTTAGCAGCGGTGTGACATTGTTTTCCACAAGTCTTTGTGGTGCGGCATCAATCGGCGATGTTTTCCGCCATGTAAAAGCACAAACCGACTCGGCAAAAGGTGTTGTTTCATTGCGCATCCGTAACAGTACTCAGGGATGGACACAGCATCACAATATTGTATTAAAGCACCGGCCGAACAATTCAGCCGTCGCCACGGCCTCTATAAGAAAAGATTCCTATCCTTCTCTCTTTGACTAAAGAAAGAGGTGAAGTATGTTCAAGTTAATTTTATTTCTGCATTCATATTGAGGGAATGCAGAATTCATTTACCGCCCAATAGTTCAAAATTATCGACATATATTTCTGTAACATTACGTTTTATAGCGTTACGGTCTTCCCATATTCGATAACGTATTTTTCCTTCTATGTATAGACGTGAGCCTCTACGTATGTATTTTTCCGCAAATTCTGCCGCCGAATCCCACATTATTATAGAATGCCATTCTGTCCGTTCGGGGATTTTTGTGCCGTCAGGCCGTGTCCTTTCCCTCTCGTTTGTCGCTAATCTGAAACTTGCTATTGGGCGTGTTTCAATATAACGTATCTCCGGGTCATTCCCGACATTCCCGATTAGTATGACTTTGTTGACACTCACTTCGTTAAATTTAGAATAGTGGTTTGACGTAGGGTTTACGATTCACAAAATTACTAAATTTTTTTCAATGTAATGAAACTAATTTAAATCTATGAACGTTATTTGTAAAAATAGTTAATCGAAATTAAAATAACCAAATAGTGACATAATGAAAAATTTTATTACATCAGCATGCCTGTTTGCTGCTTTAGCATTGGTTTCATGTAACGATAACGCACGTCTTGCGATTGAGGTGCAGGGGGCTTGGACCGGTACACCCGAAAACTTCACTGACAATTCGGTCGTGACAGCAACTATTCTTGAAACTTTTGATTTTGTATCTGACGGTACGGTTATTGCCAAAGGCAGTCATGGCGGCTCTGTCGTGATTGCCGGGATGATTACTGCATCGACTCAGGTAGTGGCTGATGCTGGGCTTGTAGAGCCTCTTAGCCTCACGGCTACAGCTAAATCTACTATTTCCGGAACATGGACAGTGATTGATGATGATGAAATTGCATTGTCTCTGAATCTTCAGTCTCTTGCGGTGGATGTCGATCCGTCGACACTTGTTGTTGAAGGCAATGTTCTCACCGGAAACGATACTCCGAAGATTGATTCAATCAGACCATCGGTTGCCGCGACTATAGGGGCGAGCATGAAACGCGCTCTTGAAAACCGCTATGCCTCGTTCCGTCATCTTGACGATGTAAAGGTCAAAGGTCCGTTACTGAAATTTGAAATCGGAAAAATGGATTGTGTCTTTACCCGTCAGGGAGAAGCTCAATAAGAAAAATTTCCTTACCTTTGTCTGCGTAAAGGATCAATAACATGTCTACATCCGGCATATTAAAAATTACTATTGGGTAATGAACAGAAAAGGTAAGTTATACTTTCGCTATGGCACAATGGGCTCTGCTAAAACAGCATTGCTTCTGACCACGGCTTACAATTTCGAGGAACGTCGCATGAAGTACGTTTGCCTCAAACCTGTCATTGATACAAGAGATCTGACAAATGTCATAAAATCGCGTATCGGCATTCAGCGTGAGTGCAAGTGGATATATCATGACACCGATCTCTATGAGATGGCTCAGGAATTATTTGAGAAATCCATGGCGGTAATCGACTGGTTTCTTGTCGACGAGGCTCAATTTCTTACACGTGAGCAGGTCGATCAGCTGTCTCGTGTCGTTGATGATTTTGGTAGCAACGTGATTTGTTACGGGTTGCGTACTGATTTTCAAAGTAACCTTTTTGAAGGCTCGCGACGGTTGTTTGAGATTGCTGATACGATCGATGAGATAAAATCGACATGTACATGTGGCCGAAAGACCATAATAAATGCCCGCATTGACCGTCACGGCGATTTTGTCGAGGAGGGAGAGCAGGTTGAGATAGGTGGAGATGACCGATATATCGCTGTTTGTCGTAAGTGTTGGCGAAACAAGCAGATCGAGCAGTCCTACCGTTCTGTGCTCCCTTTCAGAGAGCTATCAAATGACTGATTTAGATTTTAACAGTTATGAAATCAAAAATTCTGACCGCAGCACTGGGCTTGCTTCTGTTTGCAGATTGTGCCACAGCCGCTAATCCTATATCACTGGTTGATGAGACTTTGACATATGATGTCATGTACAAATGGGGTTTCATTAATAAAGTTGCCGGTTATGCCACTATGACACTTAGGAACGACGGCGATTTATATCAGGCGGCCGTATTTGCCGAGAATGCTCCGTGGGCTAATAAGATATATATGCTGCGCGACACTCTTTACACGACAATGACCAAGAATGGATTTTATCCGGTATCGTATACATATATCGCTCATGAGAATGGTAAATATAAAAAGGATGTGCTGCATTTCAGGCATGACGGAAATACATTCTATGCCGATGCGGTCAGATATAAACGGAAAGCGACTGGAGGACCGATGACGACATCGACCATACAGCTTGAGGCCCAAGGGATGACAGTTGATATGCTAAGTTCGTTCTTCTATCTCCGTACTCTTGATTTTGACAACATGTCGGTCGGTCAGAATGTGGTTGTAAACATATTTTCTGGCTCAAAGAAAGAAAAATTAAAAATCACATATAAGGGAAAACAGGACGTTTCTCTAAAAGGCCGTTCTTTCCCGGCCTATTATATCAACTTCACTTTTACGCGAAAGGGTGTTGAAAGTTCGCAGCCTATATCCGGATGGATTTCAATGGATGGGCAACGGATACCTCTTAAAGTCGAAGGGTCTCTCCCGGTAGGAAAGGTCAGGGCTATATACACCGGACCTAATCCTTAAAAGCGATTGTTTGAGTTGTTTTTATAATATCCCAAATTACGTAATATTTTTTTTATAAATTGAAAAAGTTTTGTCTGGCAATGGCTATTGCTTCTTCACTCCTTGCTCCGACTTCCGGTCTGGGCAAGGAGCTAACACTTAAAATAGCGGTTACTTCTGATGTACATGGTAATTATTTCCCCTATAATTTTATCACTCGCTCTCCGGGTGATGGTTCTCTTGCCCGGGTCGCCACCCGCGTGAATGAACTGCGTGATTCTTTAGGGCGAGACAGGGTTATATTGCTCGACAATGGGGACATATTGCAGGGACAGCCTACGGCATACTATTATAATTTTATAAAGACAGATGCCCCGCATCTGACTGCCAGAATGTTGAAATGGCTTGATTATGATGCCGAGACAATAGGAAATCATGACGTGGAGACAGGTCATGCGGTATATGACCGTTATCGTAAGGATCTTGGCAGTTTGCCTCTGCTTGGTGCGAATGTGATTGATCGTACAACCGGCAAGCCATATCTTCAACCATACACAGTGTTGGATAAAAATGGCATCAGAATAGCGGTTCTTGGGCTTCTCACGCCTGCCATACCAGCATGGCTCCCGGAAACATTATGGGATGGACTGGAATTTGAGGATATGGTTGAGTCTGCAGGAAAGTGGGTCCCATATATAATGGAAAATGAGAAACCTGACTTGCTTATCGGCCTATTTCATTCAGGACGCGATTTTTCAAAAATGACAGGTGAATGGCGCGAAAATGCCTCTCTTCTTGTCGCAGAGCAAGTGCCCGGCTTCGATTTCATCTTTATGGACATGATCATACATTATTTAATTCCACGGCGAATGACAAGGTTGATTCTTCTGCTGTAATCCTTAACCCTGCTAACAATGCAAATCATCTTGCTGAAGGAAATGTGACTTTCATACTTGATGATAATGGGAAAGTGATCGGGAAAAAACTAAGCGGTCAGCTTACGTCGCTTGACGATATCGTGCCGAATTCTGCTTTTATGGCGATGTTTGATTCAGAGAAAAATGAGATTCTTGATTTTGTGAATAGAAAAATCGGAACATCTGAAGGCGATTTCTCTGTACGCGATGCCTACTTTGGTCCTTCAGCGTTCATGCAACTTTTACACGATTTACAGTTAACGATTTCAGGTGCTGAAATTTCACTTGCAGCTCCTTTGTCGTTTGATGCCATAATCAGGAAAGGTGATTTGCACATGAGTGACATGTTTACTCTTTACAAATACGAAAACATGCTCTACACATTGGAAATGACCGGACGTGAGCTGAAGGATTATCTTGAGATGAGCTATTCGCTGTGGACCGATGTTATGAATTCGCAGGATGATAATCTTCTTCTGTTTTCAGGATTGCGTACAGCTGCTAAGGGCGATTATGCGAAACTTCTCAATCCTTCATATAACTTTGACTCTGCTGCCGGAATTAATTACACGGTGTATGTGACCAAGCCGCAGGGTGAAAAAATTACAATTACTTCGATGTCCGATGGGACACCGTTTGATTTTGATAAAACTTATAGGGTCGCAGTAAATTCTTATCGTGGCAATGGCGGTGGAGACCTGCTAACCAAAGGGGCAGGCATACCCCACGATGAACTGAAATCTCGTGTGGTTTCATCGACTGATAAGGATTTGAGATTCTATCTGATCAAAGAGATTGAGAAAAGAGGCAAAATATCTCCTGAAGTCGTATCAAATTGGAAGTTCATTCCTGAAGATTTTGTAAAAGATGCTGTAAGAAGAGACCGAAAGACTCTTTTTGGTGATTAATTATTTAAAAAGACTCCGCATAGATTTGTTTTTATATCTTATGTGGAGTCTTTTTTATATCAAAAACATCAAATCGAGTCGATGATTCTGAAGGCCGGATCGCGACCTACAAGTATTCTTTCCGGGTAATGGACATCGCTGTTGACCGCGAAAGTCACACCTGCGTTATGGAGCCTTCGGATTGTAGAAGCCGACGGGAAAAGCCTTGGCTTGTATGTGCCGATTGTCTTCTCGTCACTGCCGACAGGGGCTTCCCATGCTTTGGTGTTGACTTCAACGACTACATTGCTCGCCACAATGGCTTCGATTGTGTCATCAAGATGTTTCTTATACCAAGATTCTTCTTCTATACCGGGATGATATGCCGAGGCGTTCAGCCCGATTTTATCAAAATGCCCAATCATATCAAAGCCTCCAAGCAAAATCATGCTGATTGTCCGTTCATAGAATGTATCGACGACATATCTTATATCATCGTGAAAATATCTGTGCATCTTTTCTATGAAATTTTTCGAACTGCCATCTACATCTACCAGCAAGCCGTCCTGTGTAGGTATAAAATGTATTGAGCTTAATCGATAGTCAAGAGGCAGTTCAGAAAAATATTTGTTGGCAGCGTTCCAGCAATCCCCGAGATAATCAATTTCCATGGACATGTAAAGTTCGATTTTCCCTTTATGCTCTTCTTTCAATCGAAGGAATTCGCAAATATAGTCATCGACATCTTCCTTTTTCATATTGCATGGCGATTCAATAGGAATAGGGGAATGGGGTGTGAAACCGAGATGTTTTATTCCGGTTTCAATTGCTGCATCGACAAAGCGCGCCATATCGGCGCGCCCGTCACAAAATTGAGTATGGGAATGAAGATTATAAGCTCTCGTCGAGCCTACGATGTCTTTGATATTCACAGTTCAGTTGATTTGTTGACAGTGTCTTGATGAATTTCCTACTTGTTTGACGCAGGAGGATTGGCTATGTTCTGCCGCATATTTGTGTCTGATTCGATATTTTTCATGCGATAGTAGTCCATGATTCCAAGATTCCCTGAAAGGAATGCCTGTGCCATTGCCCGTGGAAGTTCAGCTTCGGCCTCAATAACCTTTGCACGGGCTTCCTGTGCTTTCGCTCTCATTTCCTGTTCGAGTGCAATCGCCATGGCTCTGCGTTCCTCTGCCTTTGCCTGAGCTATGCTCTTGTCGGCCTGAGCCTGATCTATCTGCAAGGCTGCGCCGATGTTTTTACCTATATCAATATCGGCGATGTCGATTGACAGGATTTCAAACGCCGTGCCGGAATCAAGTCCCTTGCGGAGGACGAGTTTTGATATATTGTCAGGGTTTTCAAGCACTTGCTTGTGGCTCTCGGAAGAACCGATAGACGATACGATGCCTTCACCTACACGGGCAAGCACTGTATCTTCGCCTGCCCCTCCGACAAGCTGACGGATGTTGGCTCTGACTGTCACACGGGCTATAGCGATAAGCTGAATACCATCTTTCGCCACGGCTGTCACATGGGGAGTTTCAATGACTTTTGGATTTACAGACATCTGGACTGCCTGAAACACATCGCGTCCAGCAAGGTCAATGGCAGTAGCCATTTTGAAACCGAGATCGATATTGGCCTTTGATGCCGAGACAAGTGCATGCACTACTTTCTCTACATTGCCTCCGGCGAGATAATGGGCTTCGAGGTCGTCACGGCTAACATCGTTCAGACCGGCCTTATGGGCTTCGATTAGAGCGCGAACGATAACCGATGCCGGAACTTTTCGTATACGCATCAGAAACAGTTGCATCAGTGAGATGCGCACTCCGCTGACTCTTGCCGAAATCCATAGAAAAAATGGCACGTAATAAAAGAAAATGCAGATAATGATTACAAGAGCAATCAATATCAGGATTAAGGTAATTTCCATGTTGGCTTATTTTTAGGTTAAGGATTTTATTTTTGTTCGAGTTTTACAACACGGTTCTTTAGTCTGAGCATCTCGGCTTTTTTTACTTCAAGATCTTTTTCAAGTGATAGAATTCTGTTTCCGGCAGATTTATCACGTCTTGCATAAGCCTGACGCAGTTTTACAAGATCCGCTTTCATCTTTTCGTATGAGTCCTTTGCACTAAGATATTCTTTCATGGCCATTGCCGCACGGTTATTCGACAGCTGGTTCATGGAAGTAATTATCCTGCCGCCAGGAAGTCCGAATACGAAGTTTGTTGAACCGTTATCCCCTTTATCTTTTGATATGGAGGCTATGCGTGCTCTGATATCGTCATAATCGGTATTGTCGTCTTGTGTCATGGCTATGGATTTGACCATCGCATAGTCAGTAAGATTGGGCGTATCGGTCGGATAGTTCACTCGAAGTTCCTGAGGAATGAACGTGTAGATGGTCACCGAATCTTTCAGCTGGTTTCTGTCAGTAGCCCACCAGCCTAATTTATTCTCCTCGTCAATTGCATAAAGATAATCGTTGTAAGGGAGTTATAAGGCATGCCGATGTTTGATGGCTGTAGAAATCCATCATTGTCCCGACGAGAAATAAATATGTCGAGTTCTCCGAGTGAGTTATCTCCATCTGCTGCAAAGTATAGGGTCACACCGTCAGACATAAGAAATGGATAAGAAACCCATGAGCCGTTGTTGTCGCCGAATATCCCGGTGTAGTCAAACAGAGCAACCGGCTTATCCCAGCTTCCGTCTGTCAGCCGGCTTGATTCAAACATTTTTGAATTGCCGTTTTCTGCAGAGCCATACCATATCATATCGTCACCGGTTTCAGTGGTGAACACAGGACTCCAGAGACTTACGATGCCTGATTGTTTGAGTGTCTCGGCCTTTACGACTTTTTCTATTTCCATTTCATCGCCGAAGCTTCCCGCGCTCTTTGCAAGTTTGAAAAACTTGTAGAAACTTTCGGCCGGAACGTTTATGCTGTCAACGATTTCGATTTTTTCGACACGGTCAAGCATCGAACGTCCAAGGTCTATACGCTTACGGAGGTCGTCAGTCCAGTCTGCCGTCTCGCTGCCGTCGCCATATGAAAATTTATTATCTCTTGATTCTTCGGCCTTGCTACGCTTTTCAAGATATTTGTCAAGATATTCGTCAGCTTTATCATATTCATATAGATAAAAGTAACATTCAGCCGCACCAAGATTGCCTGAATTGTCTGCCTTCAAATAGTAGCTGATGGCATCCTTGAACTGTCCGGCATCTTTGAGCGCATCTCCGGCATTGCGATTGAGAGTCCTGTTTTTAGGTGATTCGCGGGCGAGGCTGACTGCTTTTGAGACTTCGGCCGGAGTGATGGCCATTGCTCCCAATACTGTCGTACAGGCTATGCAAGAGAGAATTATATGTCGAAATGATATGTCCATTCTTGATCGTGAATAAGTTATCTTTGTTTTCTGAGTTCCGCGTCCATTGCTGCTGCAGCCCTGCGTCCGTCGCCCATAGCGAGAATCACCGTCGCGCCACCACGGACAATGTCTCCTCCGGCGTAAATGTCGTAGATCGAAGATTGCATACTATCTTCATTGACTACGATTGTTCCGCGACGTGAGACCTCAAGTTGAGGAATTGCATTAGGAATAAGCGGGTTAGGGGAGACGCCTACGCTGACAATAACGAGGTCGACTTCGATTTCTTCAACGGCTCCTTCAACTGGCACGGGCAATCTGCGGCCTGAAGCATCAGGTTCTCCAAGTTCCATCCGCTGAACACGCATGGCTTTGACACGGCCTTTTTCATCGGCGATATATTCGATTGGATTGCATAGCGTCATAAATTCAACGCCTTCTTCTTGCGCATGGTGCACTTCTTCGACGCGTGCAGGCATTTCTTCGAGGCTGCGGCGATAAACGATCATTGCTTTCTGCGAGCCTTGACGCAGCGCTGTACGAACAGAGTCCATAGCCGTATTTCCTCCTCCAATAACGGCGACACGGTTGCCTTTGAGAACCGGCGTGTCTTCGCCGGGACGGCCTGCACCCATCAGATTGATGCGTGTGAGGTATTCATTGGCCGACATGATTCCGATATAATTTTCACCGGGAATACCCATGAAGCGGGGAAGGCCCGCACCTGAGGCAACAAAGATGCCGTCGTAGCCCAATTCATGGAGCTGCTCGTATGAAATAGTTTTACCAATTATGCAGTCTTTGACAAAATTAACGCCTTCGGCACGGAGTCCGTCTATCTCAGCTTCAACAACAATGTTTGGTAGACGGAATTCGGGTATGCCGTACTTAAGCACACCTCCGATTTCGTGAAGCGCTTCGTAGACCGTGACGTTGTAACCTTTTTTTATCATGTCGCCTGCGAATGAAAGGCCGGCAGGTCCGGAACCGACAACCGCAATGTCCATTCCGTTTTTTTCAGTCGCAGAAGGCCGTAGTTCAATATTGTTTGCCTTTATATTCTCACGTTCAAAATCAGCGGCAAAGCGTTCAAGATAACCGATAGCGACGGGCTGTTTCTTCATCTTATTGTAGATACAACGTGATTCACATTGCTTTTCCTGTGGACATACACGTCCGCAGACAGCAGGAAGTGCACTTGTATGTTTGAGGATTTTGGCAGCGGTCAGAATTTCACCGCGTTCGATATTCTTGATGAATGACGGGATATTGATTGATACCGGGCAGCCTTGAATACACTGGGGGTCGGGGCAATCAAGGCAGCGCGAGGCTTCAAGCACTGCCTGTCCTTGAGATAGACCTTGATTGACTTCATGATTTGATTTCACCCGGAAGTCAGCCGGGAGCTGTGGCATGACGACACGCGGAATTGATGTGCGCTCTTTTGCCGTTAAAGCTGTGCGGAGTTCTTCGCGCCATACAGCATCGCGTGATATATCTGTATTCATTTCTGAAAAAATATAATATGCTTGTGATTAGTGAAATAGTATCTAACGTAGTTGTCAATTGTATGCTCTAAGCCGCATTATCATTTCATCGAAATCTACTTTATGAGCGTCGAATTCAGGACCGTCGATACATACAAATTTTGTCTTTCCATCAACAGTCACACGGCATGCTCCACACATTCCTGTTCCATCAACCATTATAGTGTTGAGCGATACCATTGTGGGAATATCATATTTCTTTGTGGTCAGAGACACGAACTTCATCATCACGGCCGGCCCGATAGCTACGACAAGATCCACTTTCTCTCTGTTTATGACCGATTCGACACCTGCCGTCACCAGCCCTTTTTGTCCCTTTGAGCCGTCATCAGTCATGATAATTACTTCATCGCTGTATTCAGACACTTCTTTTTCGAGAATAATCAGATCGGATGTGCGGGCTGCAAGTATAGATACCACTCGATTGCCGGCTTCTTTCATCGCTTTTATTATCGGTAGAAGCGGCGCTACACCGACTCCACCGCCACAGCATACGACTGTGCCGACATTCTCGATATGTGTTGCCTGTCCGAGAGGGCCTACAATGTCCGTAAAGCAATCTCCGATTTCCAGTGCACATATTTTACGTGTGCTCTCGCCTATAGCCTGAACCACCAAAGTGATAGTGCCTTTTACGGTATCAGCAGCCGATATTGTAAGAGGTATCCTTTCGCCTCCTTCGCCAGTGCGCACGATTACAAAATGGCCCGGACGGCGCGATTGGGCTATCATCGGGGCTTCAACGATAAGCTTTACTACATTTTCAGAGAAATGTTCTTTCTCTACTATCTTATACATTGACATAGTAAAATGGATGAGTAAAATGGTGGTCTATATGGTTGATAATCTATTTTCGATATGTTATATTGCGTATCTGGATGATCTCAGAGTCCATTGACTGTAACTTTTCGACGCGTTTTGTCCAGTTCCCGTAATCATCAAACTTCAGGTAAGTGTATTTTAACGCCTCGTCTTGATCAACACTGTCGTAATCACGCTCCTTAAGAAGACCATTGTGGTCATAGCGGTAATTCTGTGTCCAGATTTCGTCTGCCGACATTGATTTTACTTTTGACACACGTCCGGCTCTGTCATATGTCAGGTGCATTTCAATCGTCGTAAAGGCTTCTTCATTGTCTTCGTATGCGTCCTCGACAATAATCGAAATCATACGGCCAAAGCCGTCGCGTTTACAATCAATATCACCTCCGTCCATCTCGACAAGAAAGCCTTGTTCGTCAAAACAAAATTCATTTTGCCATTCGAGGCCGGCATCGTTCATTATGATACATACCGAATCGACCGGGCCTTTCAGACAGAACATGTCAAGGTCATTCGCATGAGCGAAAATGCCAAAGACAGAGGCTATTAAAAAAATAATTACTTTCATTTTGTCACTATATCAGACATTAGCTTGTTTCTTAACTTACAAAGTTAATATTTATATCTTAAACAAACGCTAAAATTTGCTAAAAATTAGCCTTGTGGCCAAAGAATTACTACATTTGCAGCAATGGAAACCGGTACAACTGAAATAAGTAAACTTAAAGAATTGAGCGATGCACCGATAGGGAGGCTTTTATGGAAATACAGTCTTCCTGCAGTCGTGGGTATGCTCGTTATGTCGCTTTATAACGTCATAGATCGTATATTTATAGGTCAGTGGGTCGGTCCGGATGCTATAGCCGGACTTGCGATAACATTTCCTGTCATGAATTTGTCGGCTGCCTTCGGTGTCCTTATCGGTGCGGGAGGATCGGCACGCATTTCGATACTTTTCGGTTCGCGTGATTATAAAGGAGCAAGCACGGTGCTCGGAAATGCACTTGTTATACTGTCTGTCATAATCTGTTGCTACCTCACATTGTTCGCCATATTCATCGACGACATTCTTATTGCTTTTGGCGCAAGTGAGGTTACTCTTCCTTATGCCCGCGATTTCATGTTATACATACTCCCGGGTATGTTTATGACCAACTTCTCCTTCACCTTTAATAATTTTATGCGTGCGTCGGGCTATCCGGTGCGTGCGATGGTGACAATGTTTATCGGGGCGTTGTGCAATCTGGCGCTTGCGCCGTTTTTCATCTATTATCTTGAGTGGGGTATAAAAGGTGCAGCCATAGCAACAGATATATCAATGACGCTTTCTGCATTTTTTGTGTTGTCTCATTTTTTTTCATCAAAAAGCACATTGCATTTCAAGACTGAAAAAGAAATGTATCGGGTTCGTTTGCGTGTTATCCTCCCGGTGCTGTCGATTGGAGCTGCTCCGTCGATGGTAAATGCAGCCACATGCTTTATTAATGTCATTATAAATAAATCTCTATATGTTCACGGTGGAGACACTTCTGTGGCGGCCGCTGGAATTTTTACGACTTATACTTCTCTCATGACTATGGTCGTGGTCGGCATCTGCCAGGGAATGCAACCAATTGTGGGCTATAATTATGGCGCAGGGAAGATACATCGTCTCCGCCGTGCTTACTGGCTTGCCGTTGGGGTCTCGACCTGTATAGTTTCCATCGGCCAGCTTGCAGGTCTGACAATTCCGGAGCAGATTGGGCGTGCATTTACGACGGATGCCGGTTTGATATCAGAAACAGCGCGATGCCTACACATATCACTGCTCGCATTCACTGTTGTAGGTTTTCAGGTTGTTTCTACCACTTTGTTCCAATCTATCGGTAAGGCATCTGCATCCATATTCCTCTCTCTGGCGCGTCAGGTACTTTTCCTGATACCTCTTCTGCTGATTCTTCCCCCTGAATTCGGACTTGATGGCGTATGGGCTGCATTTCCGACTTCAGATCTTATAGCCACTGCTGTCACATGCTTAATGGTGGCATATCAGTTCGCGCAATTCCGTAAGCGCGAAAAAGAACTTTCGGTTGCCTGACCATGCCGGCGGTTATTGTGGCTGCCGGCATGGTCGTCGTAATAATTTTTGATTCATGTGTCAGCATTAAAAAACAAAAAATGTCATGGCTTGTTACAAATTATATAATAAGTCACGTCAATTATTTGTTTACTTATGCACCAACAGTTTCAATTAAGCGAATCCCGGCAGAAAGTGATGCGGACAATGCACTTCGGCGTCATCATCCTTTCGATGCTTATGATTACGCTTATTACTCTTGATACGCTCCGCAATGTGTCGTTTCTTGCCGACAGTACATATCTGCGTGTGCAGTTTTGGTGTTGTCTTTTCTTTATTGCAGATGTATTTATCGAGATGAGCTTTGCCCCAAAGCGATGGCTGTATTTCAGAAATCATGCCTTGTTTCTGCTCATATCTATTCCTTATCTGAATATAATCCATCATTTTGACATACATGTAGACGGTCACGTGCAATATATATTACGATTCGTGCCGATGATACGGACGGCTTATGTATTTACGATTGTAACAGGGGTGACCGCTTCGGTCAGATGGGCTAAAAACATGCTGATTACGTATATGATAGTCCTTATCGTGGCTGTGTATTTTTGCTCACTCACATTTTTTGTATCCGAACACGAGGTCAATCCGTCAGTCCCTGACTACTGGTCATCGCTTCTATGGTCGATAATGAGTCTTACGACTGCCGGATGTTCAATACATGCCATGACGGTTACAGGCCGTGTACTCGGAGTGGTGTTGTCGGCTGTGGGTCTTATTTTCTTCCCGATTTTTACGGTTTTTCTTACCGATAGTTATGCCAATCAGTCAAATTCAGATGACAATGATGCACATTCCACATCAATGTCATCAGGAAATATATCGGCTGGAGCCTCTTCAGAGGCTCCTAAAACTGTTGCCAATAACAAATCCCGCAATCAGACCGAATGAAAATTTTGTGGCATTCCCTAAAATTCGTATCTTTGTCGACGCTAAATAAAACTAAAAAACATTAATCGACAATCATGCTCAAAACAGTCCTTTCAATATCAGGCCGTCCCGGTCTCTACCGTTTGGTCAACCGTGGTAAGAATATGCTTATCGTTGAGTCGATCTCGACTAAAAAACGCACTCCGGCCTATGCTCACGACAAGGTTATTTCTCTTGGCGACATCTCAATCTACACTGAAACTGACGATGTGCCTCTGACTGATGTGCTTGAGGCAGTCAAGGAAAAGAACGGTGGTCAGCCGGTAGACATCAAAGCTATTGGTGACGATGCGGCCGTGCGTGAGTACTTCGCAGAGATTCTCCCGGATTTTGATCGTGAAAGAGTTTACACGTCAGACATCAAGAAGCTCCTCACTTGGTATAATCTTCTTCTTGAAGGCGGCATCACTGAGTTTGCCGATAAGGAAGCATCTGCACCTGAAGTGGAATCAGCCCCCGAAAGCGAGGAGAAGTGAGAAACAACAGACTTTTTACCGCCAAGGACAGTGTGGTCGAGTTGATAGAACATGACTACAACGTCCTCACTGTCCTTAGCCGTTTTTCTCTTCCATTGGGATTTGGCCAGAAATCCATCGGAGAGCTCTGCGATGAGTCTGGCATTCATACTGATGCGTTCTTGCTGATAATCAATTTTCTTCTCACAGGAGAAATAGATTCTGCTTCAATTATGAAAGTCAGCCCGGCCGATGTGGTTTATTTCCTCCATAACTCCCATGATTACTATCTCTCCTATAAACTTCCGCACATAAGGGCCAATCTGATTTCGGCTCTTGATGACAGTCACGGCGACATAAATCCTATTATTGTCAAGTTTTTTGATGATTATACCGAGCTTGTGCGTCAGCATTTCAATTATGAAGAAAATGTCGTGTTCCCATATGTGCGAAAACTATCCGAGCATGTCGATTCGGATTACAGCATAGATGTGTTCAGACGTCATCATGATGATGAGATTGAAGAGAAACTTTCTGAACTGAAAAACATCATATTGCGTTATTATTCCACCTCTATGCCATTCAGGATGTATGACGCTTTGGCTGACATATATAATTGTGAGGAAGATTTAAAGTCGCATTCACGAATCGAAAACGATATATTGGTGCCAATGATTTCAAAAATCGAAGGCCGTAACTAAGCTTGATAGTCAACATTGCCTATGCGTCACATCTCAATAGCTCTCATGATGCCTTCGGCCATATTGGCTTCGGGTCTGACATCTGTCATCAGACGGTTGTCGGATATCCAATGTTCTATCACCGAGATTAGTGGCGAAAATTATTTTGAAGATATTTCGAGGCTTCACCCATCAATCCTTATGGTTGATCCGGTGAATTGTGCGCTACAGTGGGACGCGCTTAAAAGCTCATCATCTTCACCGGTCAAGATTATTGCGGTGCTTGTCCAGCAGATGCCAAAGGAGAGCCTGAAATGGTTTGACGACACTATTTCCATCTATGATGCGGCTTCAGTTGTTATGGAAACAGTCAGGCGTAATGTAATGACAGAGGAAAGCGATGACAAGGGGAAGGATCTCAGCCCGCGAGAAAAAGAAGTGATTGTCGGTATTGTCAAGGGACTTTCAAATAAAGAAATCGCATCAGAAATGAACGTCTCGGTCAATACGGTAATGACTCATCGACGCAACATCGCAGCGAAACTTCATATCCACACTCCGGCGGGCCTTACAATATATGCAATTGTTTCAAATCTTGTCAAGCTTGAAGATATAAAATCAGATATGGGAAGACTATAGCGTTGCCGGCCAAAGCTATTTTACTGCGGATTTCGGTCAGATGTATTATCTGTACCGGATATGATGTCTGGTAGGATTTGATTAGGAGATTTAATGTGCGAGTGCCTTGAAAAATTCGTCTCTTAAAGCCGGTGATTCATCAAATATTCCAGAGGTTTCGATTGTCGTGGTCGCCGAATTTTGTTTTTCGACACCTCGCATCTTCATACATAAGTGATCACCTGTGCAAACGACGATTACTCCTTTGGCATTCAATTTTTCCATTATCAGATTGCAGATCTGTGCGGTCAGCCGCTCCTGAACCTGCAATCGACGGGCATAAAAATCAACCAAGCGAGCCAATTTGCTGAGTCCGATTGTCTTTCCGTTCGGGATATATCCGATGGATACTTTGCCAAAAAACGGCAATATATGGTGTTCGCATAAAGAATAGAATTCTATATCCTTGACCAATACCATTTTTGACCCCTCATGTGTAAATATGGCCTCGTTTATTATCTCGTCGGCATCCTGACGATATCCGCGTGTCACATAGGCCATTGCTTTAGCCGCGCGCATTGGAGTCTTGAGCAACCCTTCACGTGTGATATCTTCGCCAAGAAGACGGATGATGGCTTCGTAATGCCCTGCGATTTCTTTTATGGTCTCTTCGCTTAACTCTCTCACTTTGTTCCTGTTTTTTGTTGTGCTGATAGTGTGCGTAGGTGTTTGCTGTCAGGAGGATTATTCATGTATGTTTACACGGTCGCGCACCACACGTATTTCTTTGCTATACGACGGGAATGCTTTGCGCAGTTCATCGGCAGCTGCATTTGCCTCTTTCTGTGTTTTGAAGTCTCCGACTTTCAGTCGCCAATAGGGAGACGTGTACATTACATAAGTCTGATAGTTTGGAAAACGGGAGGATATCACTCGCTGTTTCGAACGAGCTTCGTTTTTGGCCGTGCGGGCATTGTTGTCGCTGAACACCTGAACTCTGTAGCCGGCCATTCGTCCGTTGACAGGCCGTGTGGTCTGGTCTTCTTTCTCACGATCTTTTGTTTCGTCTTCAACAGGAGTGGTTACTGGCAGCAGTCGTTTTAGTAATTTTTCAGGTTGATTGATGGCGTTGGAGTTGCCACTGGTGATATGGTCGACGATTGTCACGACTTCGGTTTCTGCCTTGATTGGCGAGGCAGAAGCAAGAAGCATCAAGGTGAAGGCTATTGATTTCATAAAAGTAGCAAGAGGGGAATCGGATAGTCGATGTTTTTGAACTGCATGATTTTTAATTCCATGCGGACATAACGCATGATGATTTCATGAATGATGGCTTGTCCGCATGGAATTCTATTATGAAGCCGTTTGCTTGTTTATTACGGCAATGGCATTTTTATCTTAATCCGCTTTTAGAATGCGTTTACGATGCCCATGAACGATGCTGCTTCAAGGGCTGCACCGCCAATAAGGCCACCGTCAACGTCGGGTTTTGCAAATAGCTGTGCTGCGTTTGAGGGCTTGCAGCTTCCGCCGTAAAGGATAGAAGTGTTATCGGCAACTTCTGCGCCATATTTGTCAGCAATGGTCTTGCGGATAAAGGCGTGGATTTCCTGAGCCTGATCATCTGTAGCGGTCTTGCCTGTGCCGATAGCCCATACAGGTTCATAAGCGATGACGATTTTGCCGAATTCTTCCGCGTCGAGGTTGAAGAGTCCTTCTTCAAGCTGTGCCTTTACGACTTCGAAATAGCTGCCGTCTTCACGCTGCTCAAGCACTTCGCCAATGCAGAAGATAGGGGTGAGATTGTTGTCAAGAGCGAGGCGCACTTTTTCGCGTAGAGTCTCGGAGGTCTCGCCGTAATACTGACGACGCTCAGAGTGTCCAAGAATTACATAGGTGGCACCTGTTGATGCAACCATTGGTGCTGAAACTTCGCCGGTGTAAGCTCCGGAGCGGTGGTCAGCACAGTTCTCAGCGCCAAGACCAAGTTTGTTCTTGTCAATTACATTGTTGATTGAAGCAAGGTGTGTGAAAGGTACACAGATTACCACGTCACACTTGGGAGCTTCGCCGGCGAGAGCTGCGTTTACTTCCTCTGCGAGTTTAATGCCTTCGGGCAGCGTGGTGTTCATCTTCCAGTTGCCTGCTACGATATTCTTTCTCATTTTTACCTTAATTAAATGTGGTTATGAAAATTCGTGGACAAAATTAGCTATTTCCTCTGAATTATTCAACCTGATTTCATCTTAATTAAAACTTAAATTCGGTGAATATGCTTAACCCTGTTTCTATTGGAGCTGATTTTTTGTTTTGATTCTACTAAGATGCGGGGGTTCGTGCTTTTTTTTATCATATGCTGCGTCGAGATGACTTCAAGTCCATCCGGGAATGATTATGAAAAATGCCTGGAAGTCCCCTTTATTTAGCCATTTTGATCCGAGGGCTGCGGTTACTTGGAAAAAAATCGTTAAATTTGCAAATGAAAAAGCAGTACTAATCAATCATATTTCATTTTTTTACATTTATCCCGATGGCAAAAATAGGAAGTAAATGGACCGGAAGCGGCCGCAAGGCTATGCTCTTAGGCAGTGGCGAATTAGGAAAGGAAGTGGCTATCGAATTGCAGCGTATGGGAATCGAGGTCGTTGCATGCGATAAGTATCCGAATGCACCCGCGATGCACATCGCTGACAGTAGCCGCGTATTCAGCATGCTTGATGCAGAGGCTCTGCGCAATGCAATCATGGAAGAGAAACCAGACCATATAATACCTGAAGTCGAGGCGATTGCGACGCCCGTCCTCGTCGACCTTGAAGAAAACGGCTATAATGTCACCCCTACAGCGAAGGCTGCTCTACTGACAATGAACCGTGAAGGCATCCGTCGTCTTGCGGCAGAAGAATTAGGTGTCGCAACATCGCCATATCGCTTTGCGTCGGATTTCGATGAATTCAAGAAGGCTATTGATGCTGTGGGAATTCCTTGCGTAGTAAAACCTATAATGTCGTCAAGTGGTCACGGACAGAGTGTGGTCAAATCTGATGAAGATATAGAAAAGGCTTGGAAAATAGCCCAGGAAGGTGGCCGCGCGGGTGCCGGACGAGTAATCGTTGAAGGCTTTGTTAAATTTGATTACGAGATTACACTTCTGACAGTGCGCTCGGTTGCGGGAACATCGTTCTGTGAGCCGATAGGGCATATTCAAGTTGACGGTGACTACAGATATTCTTGGCAGCCGCAATCCATGACTCCCGAAGCTAAGGCGAAGGCTCAGGAAATAGCCCGCAAGGTGACTGATGCTCTTGGAGGATATGGAATTTTTGGCGTTGAGCTGTTCATAAAGGGCGATGATGTGATTTTCAGCGAAGTTTCTCCTCGCCCCCATGACACAGGCATGGTTACCATGATTTCGCAGGAACTGAGCGAATTCGCTTTGCATGCCCGAGCTCTTGCCGGACTTCCCGTACCTGAGATCCGTTTCTATGGGCCGTCGGCATCGCGAGCTGTTGTCGTTGAAGGTGACAGTAATGAAATCGTGATGGATTGTCTTGAAAAGGTTCTTGAAGAACCCGGAGTCCAGATGCGCATTTTTGGCAAACCGGAAATAAAAGGACATCGTCGTATGGCTGTGATTCTTGCTACGGCTGATTCTGTGGAAGAAGCTCGCGCCAAGGCTGACCGTGCATATGACAAACTGAAGGTGGAAGTGCTTTAAGCACTTCCTCTCTTCTTGCCGTTTTCCGCAATAGCTCAAAAGCCTTGAATCAATCCCTCAATTCATCTGCTGCAAAAAGTAATTATATACAATCTATTAGGTAAGATAAGTATTAACACATATCCGTTATCAACCATAAAATGCACAGATATATCTCTCTTTTCATATCAATAATGTCGGCATTGCTCTTTGTGAATCCGGCAAGTTCAAAAAATGTAATCGGGGCGGAAGATGTGAAGTCAATACTCAATCGCCTTGACAGCGAACTTAACCGTCGCGATATTTATTTGAATATGCGCCACGCGTCAATTGATTCCTTAAAGGCAATTGTGGCCGGTAAAAACATATCGGCAGAGGAACGGCTTGAATGCCTGTTGCAACTCGGCGACAGCTACAATGTGCTAACACAGATTCAGCCTTGACTTTCTATGCTAAAGGATATGACTTGTCTTTGTCCTTGGGACTCGATTCTGTAAGTACGCGATTCAAGCTACGGACCGCTACGTATCTCCCTTTGCTTGCATTCGTAACAGAAGCGGCTGACCGCTTCAATGCCATAGATCGGGAAAGTCTTCCCGATGGACTGATGCCTGAATATTATGACGCCGCCCGTCAGATGTATTCATATATAGCATCGTATTACATCAATTATCCGGAAATATATGATCCATATATGAAACAGTCGCAGGACGCACAGGCCAAGCTGCTTCCGCTTCTTGAGGATGGTTCGCCACGGTTTTTGCTGAACCAAGGCGAATATTTCTTTTATCATCAGCAGTATTCAAAGGCCAAGGCGGTTTTGCTCCTATTACTTGACCGCATCCCGGAAGAAGACAATTTATACGCCCGCGCCTGTCATCTTCTTGCTGATATTGCAAAGGTAAGGGGCGAACATAATGCCTATGTCTATTATCTTGCATTGTCCGCAATTGCCGATACCCGTGGCGCAACGCTTGAAGTTTCGTCTCTACAGGAGCTCGGGCGCATAATGTATCTGCATGGAGACGTGAGGCATGCGTATGACTATCTTTCCGCTGCATTGTCAGAGGCCGTTGAATGCAATGCACCGTTACGCATTATCCAGTCATCAAATATTTTCCCTATTATAGAGAGTGCCCATAAGGCTGAACTTAGAAAATCAACAGTCAGAATCTATATTGTTATGTCTATCATGGCTGTGCTGCTTGCTGTTTTAGCCATAACACTTTATGTATTGCACAGAAAGAACAGGTTGATGAACAGGATGGCCGTCAAGCTTGAGGAAGCCAATAACACAAAAGATGTTTACATCTCGCAGTTCCTAAATTTGTGTTCCATTTACATGGACAAGCTCAATCAATTTAATAAGATGGTTAATCGTAAAATAACAACCGGGAAGGTCGATGATCTTCTTAAGCTGACAAAGCAGGGCAAATTTATAGAAGAGCAGTCCAAGGAGTTTTATGATGTGTTTGATGATGCGTTCCTGCATATTTATCCAAGCTTTGTATCGGAGGTCAACAAACTTTTGCGAGAGGAAGAACGTATAATCCTCCGGGATGGTGAGAAACTTAATACCGACCTTCGCATTATTGCCTTTATGAGGCTCGGCATAGAGGAGAGTACGCGGATTGCGCAGATGCTTAATTATTCTGTATACACAATCTATACATACCGCAACAAGCTTAAGAATCGGGCAATCTCGCGAGACACATTTGAAGAAGATGTAATGAAGATAAAATCTATGGCATGAATGGTTCATTTGTTTCAAAATACCGTATCGTCTGATATAAAAATACGCAAAACCTTCTAAACAATATCTATATTCATGTGTTAATCTTGAATGCTTAACCTGTTTGATGACAGAGTAATAGCATTATAGATGTGTTTATATTTCCTCAATTTCCGATTTTATACCTTGTGGAGGTGAAGAAATAGCTATAATTTTGCAATGAAAAGATGCTCGAAGCGCAATCGATGCTTCGCTCTTTAATCAACTACGGTAATAACAAATTTGCATATTTTTAGTTTTAGGGTTAGTATAGATTGTTAGTATCTTAGCGTAAATTCATTAGTTATATGAGAAGAATTGCATAATAGTAAATGTGTTTTTATGTTAGGTTTGTAGAGTCTTATTGCTAAGACAACAATACGACTTCTCCGTGAGGAGAGGTCGTATTGTCGTTTATATGATTTGTCTCGAAAAAGCAGTGGAATTAGAGTTTGGATATGATGCGGATTTTTGTTAATTTCGCAGGTCAAAACATAAGTTTGCAATTCATTTCTGATATCAATATGTTTCAACCCTTTTCATTAAATATACGAGGAGAGTATCGCTCTTATTCCCGCCCATTGGTGATGGGGATTGTAAATGTCACTCCTGATTCGTTTTTTGACGGTTCTCGCACGATGGATGAGAACGCTATTGCCGAAAGGGTTCTGCGGCAGGTGGCTGATGGCGCTGATATCATAGATGTGGGCGCATATTCATCGCGTCCGGGAGCGGCAGACGTTTCACCGGAAGAGGAGGTCGCACGTCTTAGGGTGGGAATGGATGTCTTGCGGTCGGTCGCACCCGAGGTGCTCGTGTCGGTTGATACATTCCGTGCCTGCGTGGCCCGTAAAGCAATTGAAGAGCTGGGAGCTGATATTGTCAATGATATTTCGGGAGGAGATCTTGACCGTGATATGTTCAAGGCAGTTGCTGATATGCACTCACCCTACATATTGATGCACATGCGTGGCACTCCCTCCACCATGCAGACAATGACTGATTACAACGATGTCTGTGCTGATGTCATAGCCGATATGTCGCGCAAACTGCGGGAATTGAGGTTGCTTGGTGTGTCGGACGTGATAGTTGATCCCGGTTTTGGCTTCAGCAAGACAACGGAGCAGAATTTTGAAATTATGCGCAATCTTGATTGTTTCAACGCACTCGGGTGCCCTGTGCTTGTCGGTGTCTCACGCAAATCAATGATAACGCGAACTTTTAACATTACTCCGGCAGAGGCTCTTGCGCCGACTGTGGCCCTTAATACCATAGCACTTACACGCGGGGCTGCCATCTTGCGAGTCCACGATGTAAAGGAGGCCGCATATGCGGTGAAGCTATATGAAATGTCAACTCTCTAAAAATTAGTTATGGATCATTTTGGCATAAAAGATGCTTTTGACATAGCGATAGTTGCCCTCCTTTTGTACTATCTATATAGAATAATGAAGGAAAGTGGCACTCTTAACATCTTTTTTGGTGTGCTCGCTTTTATTGTGGTCTGGGTGCTTACATCTCAGATTCTTGAATTGAAATTGCTTGGTTCGATTCTTGACCAATTTATGGGAATCGGTCTTCTTGTCCTTGTCATATTGTTTCAAGACCAGATAAAACGCTTCCTTGTAGAGCTTGGCGACCATAAGCGATGGCGTTTTCTTAAAAATCTGTTTCGTCATGACAAGGGCGATTCCTCATCAGACCGACGCAAATACGTGTTGCCGATAGTCTATGCCTGTATGAACATGTCGAAAACAAAGACGGGCGCGCTGATTGTGATCAGGCAGGAAATCCCATTGGAGTCATATGAAAAAAGCGGAGACATAATTGATGCGGATATAAACTCACGTCTTATAGAGAATATATTTTTCAAGAACTCACCGCTACATGACGGGGCCATGATTATTGATCATGACCGCATAAGGAGTGCCGGTTGCATCCTGCCGGTGAGCCATGACCGCAATGTTCCGCGTGCACTTGGCTTGCGCCACCGGTCTGCGCTTGGCATATCGCAGGCGACAGATGCCTTTGCCATAGTCGTGTCGGAGGAAACAGGTAATATTTCAGTAGCACACAGAGGTTCGCTTACCACGCGTCTGAGCTCCACCGAGCTTGAACATCGTCTCTCGTTGGCGATGGCTAACGATTGATAGCCCCTATTGCACGGCGACGTTGGTGCGCGAGGCGCGATTTATTTGCGTCTGCCGTTTGTTGGTGTGGAGGAAATTTTGTAATTTTGTTTGCTCAAAAGCTTGTCGCCTGTCAATGGAACTATGGTATTCAGACATTGGCGGCAATATGAATTGTGAAACTATTTCGAGAAAATCATTTTTAACCAGACTATGTCAGAAGACAAAGAACGCGAAGAGGCGTATAGCGCCAGCAATATTCAGGTGCTTGAGGGACTTGAAGCCGTAAGAAAACGTCCCGCCATGTATATTGGCGATATCAGTTTCAAAGGACTTCACCATCTTGTCTACGAGGTTGTCGACAACTCTATCGACGAAGCTCTCGCAGGCTATGCCACACACATTGAGGTGACGATTAATAAGGACAACTCTATTACTGTTGTCGACAATGGTCGTGGCATTCCGGTAGACATGCATGAGAAGGAGCATAAAAGCGCTCTGGAGGTCGTGTTGACCGTTCTGCACGCCGGTGGTAAGTTTGACAAAGGCTCTTATAAGGTTTCCGGTGGTCTTCATGGCGTGGGTGTGTCGTGTGTCAACGCGCTTTCGACCTATCTTCGTGCGGAAGTCCGTCGCGACGGTAAAATTTACATGCAGGAATACTCATGTGGCAAACCCACTTCGGAGTTAAAGGTCATAGGCGAAAGCGACACGACAGGAACTACAGTGACATTCCTGCCGGATGCCTCTATTTTCACCGTGACAGAGTATGACTACGATACCCTTGCAAACCGTCTGCGAGACCTTGCATTCCTCAATGCCGGAATCACGCTGATTCTGACAGATATGCGAAAACTTGACGCAGAAGGCAATCCACGTACTGAGACGTTCTATTCGCGCGACGGTCTTCGCGAGTTTGTTTTATATCTTGATTCGAACAAGGAGTCGCTTATCAATGATGTTATCCATCTCAACACCGAGCGGCAAGGCATACCTGTCGAAGTTGCATTGACATATAATAATACATATAATGAAAATGTGTATTCTTTTGTCAACAACATTCATACGATTGAAGGTGGAACACATCTCACCGGTTTCCGTCGTGGCCTCACAACCACTCTGAAAAAATATGCCGAGGACAACAAATTGCTTGAAAAATGCAAGGTAGAAGTGTCAGGCGATGACTTCCGCGAAGGCCTTACCGCTGTAATCTCTGTCAAGGTGCTCGAACCGCAGTTTGAAGGCCAGACAAAGACTAAGCTCGGCAATAGCGAAGTTCAGGGTGCTGTATCTGCGGCCGTAAGCGAGGCTCTGAGATATTATCTTGAGGAACACCCCGTCAGGCCCGTACGATAGTTGATAAAATCGTACTTGCTGCACAGGCCCGTCATGCCGCGATGAACGCCCGTCAGAAAATACAGCGCAAATCTCCGCTCGCCGGAGGCGGTCTCCCCGGAAAGCTTGCCGACTGCTCCTCTCGCCATGCTGAAGACTGCGAGTTGTTCCTTGTCGAGGGTGACTCGGCAGGCGGAACGGCAAAGCAGGGTCGTAACCGTACATTTCAGGCCATTCTCCCGCTTCGTGGTAAGATTCTTAACGTGGAGAAAGCGATGGATCACAAGATTCTTGACAATCAGGAAATCACAAGCCTCTATCGTGCGATGCGCGTGACGATTGGAACGGAGGAAGATCCTATGGCTATCAATCTTTCGCGTCTTGCATATCACAAGATTATCATCATGACCGATGCGGATGTCGACGGTAGCCATATCGCAACACTTCTCATGACTTTCTTCTTCCGCCGCATGCGTCCGATTATCGAGCAGGGCTATCTTTATCTTGCGACTCCGCCGCTTTACAAGTGCTCGATTCGAGGGAAAAAAGAAGAATATTGCTGGACAGATGCACAGGTACAACAGTTCATTGCCATCAATGGTGAGAAAACCAAAGTGCAGCGATACAAAGGTCTTGGTGAGATGAGCGCTGAAGAACTCCGCGACACCACTATGGATCCGGAGCAGCGTTTGCTTAAACAGGTGACCATTAGTGATGCTGTTGAAGCTGACCGTATATTCTCCATGCTGATGGGTGAAGATGTCGCTCCTCGTCGCGACTTCATAGAAGCAAATGCCAACTATGCGAATATCGACGCATAATCGTTCTCTGCACTTCACGGCTGTTTAAACGATTTAGGCAATCTAAACGTTTATTCATAAAATAAATATCAATTTCTACTCACCTCATATTTTATGGCTCAATCAAAGAATGCAGTTGCCGGTTCGCGAAACAATATTGCCCTCATGAAGAAGGTGAATGAATTTGTTGCGCAGCAAAAGAATAACACATATAATTATAAGCAAGTGGCACATGCCATCGGAGCTACAACCGCTACGCAGCAACGCAATATTGCGTTGCTGCTGGTGGAAATGGCTTTCAATGGCGAAATAATTGAAGTGTCACCCGGTAAATATAAATCTCCTCAGCGTGGTAATGAAGCTACCGGCATCTTTGTGCGCAGGAGCAATGGGAAGAATTCTGTCATTACAGATGCTGATGGCGAAACGATATTTGTCGCCGAGCGCAATTCGATGAGAGCCCTCAACGGAGACAAGGTGCGTGTCAGCATCGCTGCCCACCGTCGAGGCGCTGAACCGGAAGCCGAGGTCGTGGAGATTATTGAAAAGAAAGATCAGACTTTCATAGGCACATTGAAAGTTGACAAACATTTCGCATATCTGCTGACTGATTCAAAATATCTTGCTACTGATATTTTCATCCTAAATCCAGACTCAAAGGTGGACGTACGGGGGATAAAGCTGTGGTAAAGATAGTCGAATGGAAAGAAGACTGCAAAAATCCGAGTGGAGAAGTGATTGACATTCTTGGCCGTACAGGTGAGAACAACACTGAAATCCATGCGATACTTGCAGAATTTGGACTTCCGTATAAATATCCTTCAGCTGTTGAGAAAGCCGCTGATAAAATTGATGCTGGAATAACAGAGGAGGTTATTGCCCAGCGTATTGATATGCGTGATGTCCTTACGTTTACAATCGATCCGGCAGATGCGAAGGATTTTGATGATGCCCTTTCATTCAGGGTACTGCCGAATGGCCACTACGAAATCGGTGTCCATATCGCAGATGTGACACACTATGTTCAGCCGGATACCATAATCGACCGTGAGGCACAGAAACGAGCAACATCAGTCTATCTGGTTGACCGTGTCGTACCGATGCTGCCGGAGCATCTCTGTAACGGTATCTGTTCATTGCGCCCGGATGAAGAGAAACTTGCTTTCTCTGTTATTTTCCATATGGATGATGACGCGAAAGTCATCAGTTCGAAGATTGCACGAACAGTTATTAAATCGAACCGTCGTTTTGCCTATGAAGAAGCCCAGCAAGTCATAGAAACTGGCCTTGGCGACTGTGTTGAAGCAATCCGGAAACTCAATGAGCTTGCGAAAATTATGCGCCGTCAACGCTATGAGAATGGCTCTGTAGAGTTTGACCGTGCAGAAGTAAAATTCCATATTGACGATGATGGAAAGCCTCTCGGTGTCTTCTTTAAAGTCGCAAAGGATGCCAATAAGCTGATTGAGGAATTCATGTTGCTTGCCAACCGCACGGTTGCGACTTTCGTCGGAAAACCAAAGGACAAGAAAAAGCCCAAGGCTTTTGTCTATCGAGTTCACGATGTCCCTGACCCGACGCGCCTTGCCGATCTTTCAGCTATCGCCAGGGCCTTTGGCTATAAGGTGAAAGCGTCAGGCACACCCCGGGAAATCAATCGGTCTATTAATAAGATGCTTTCCGAGGTCAAAGGACGTGGCGAAGAAAACTATCTGGCTACACTTGCCATCCGTTCAATGGCTAAGGCCGTCTACACCACAGACAATATCGGCCACTACGGTCTTGGATTTGATTATTATACGCATTTCACTTCACCCATACGCCGTTATCCAGACATGATGGTTCATCGTCTGCTCGAACGATATATGGCAGGAGGGCGCAGTGTCAATCTTCAGAAACTTGAGGATCAGTGCAAGCATTCCAGTGACATGGAGCAGACAGCCACAATGGCAGAGCGTTCGTCAATCAAATACAAGCAGGTCGAATACATGCAGGAACATATCGGAGAGACATATTCCGGAATTATTTCTGGTGTCACGGAATGGGGACTGTATATCGAGCTTAATGATAACTTGTGTGAAGGCCTCGTCCCAATGCGTGATCTCGCCGATGACTATTATGACTTTGACGAGAAGAATCATTGCCTTGTCGGTCGTAGATACAATCATAGATATCGTCTTGGCGATAATGTCGACATCAAGGTTGCACGTGCGGATCTTGAAAAGAAACAGCTCGATTTTGTACTTCTCGATGACAAAGGTCAGACTTTGCGTAGAGAAGGAGAAGATGACCTTGGGAAAAAGATGACTGTGGCCGAAGCTCTGTCCAATAACCACGGAAAGAAGAAACGTCGTCGTAGATAATAAAGTAGAATATTTTAATATCAGATAAAAACTATTGCAGCGACCGATGTCAATCAGCATCGGCCGCTGCAAACACAAACGAAAATACAGTGACTAAATGAAAGAATTTGATGAATATCTGGCAATGGTAAATCAAGCGATTGCCAATTTGAGGCTTCCTGAACGTCCTGCTGGACTTTATGATCCTATACGCTATACTCTCGACTGCGGAGGGAAACGTCTGCGCCCGGTTTTGGCTCTTGCTGCGTGCCATGCGATGGGCAAGGAGCCGATGACGGCTGTGCATCAGGCGATCGCGATTGAAATGTTCCATAACTTCACGCTTCTTCATGACGATGTGATGGACAACGCCGACGTGCGCCGCGGACGTCCTACCGTCCACAAACGCTGGAATATGGAAACTGCCATTCTTTCAGGCGATGCAATGCTTACAACTTCTACAATGCTGCTTGCAATCAAAGCGGGTGAGCATCTTGCGTCAGCCCTCGACCTGTTCAACGGCACAGCAATGAATGTCTACGAAGGACAGCAATATGACATGGATTTTGAAAACCGTCTTGATGTAACGGTTGAAGAATACATGGAGATGATAAGATTAAAAACTTCTGTCCTGTTGGGTTGTGCATGCGGTATGGGTGCACTCATGGCCGACGCTGATTTCGACTCACAGCTACAGTTTTTCAACTATGGTGTCAATCTTGGTCTTGCATTCCAGCTTCAGGATGATTATCTTGACACTTACGGCAATCCAGAGACATTCGGCAAGGCAATCGGTGGCGATATTCTTAACGATAAGAAGACATGGTTGCTTATCATGGCTTTGAAGGAAGATGAAAAAGGCATCGTGAAATCTCTTATCGGTAAGAATGACAACCCGGAAGAGAAAATAGAGAAAATCCGTGGCGTATATGATTCTCTTGGGCTTCCCGACAGAATACACGAACTTATCCGTGCTTATATTGACTCGGCAATAGCATGCCTTGACCAGATTAATATGCAGCCGGAGGCACGCTCGTTCTTTATTGATCTTGCGCTGAAATCAGCGACGCGTAACAAGTAATCTGTATTACATGCTGATTGATACACATACACATCTCTATCTTGACGAATTTGCTTTGGAAAAGACAGAGGTAGTCACACGCGCCATTCAGGCAGGCGTGACAAAGATGATCTTTCCAAATGTCGACCTTTCGACTATCAGTCAGATGAAAGAGCTTCATGCGATGTTCCCGAAGGCTTCATATATGGCAATGGGACTTCATCCGACAGAAATAGGGGAGAACTGGGAAAATGATCTCGGAATTGTACGCACTGAATTAGATTCCAATCTCGACGACTATATTGCTGTCGGTGAGATTGGAATTGACCTTTACTGGGATAAGACATTTAAAGATGAGCAGATGAAAGCATTTTCGATGCAGGTTGACTGGGCTATCGAAAGAAATCTGCCGGTAATAATCCATTGTCGTGACGGTCTGAGAGAGACACTTGAGGTATTATCCTCAAAAAATTTAAAACCAAAGGCCGTTTTCCATAGTTTTGGCGGCTCTGTAGAGGATGTAAATGCCATCCGAGAGATAGGGGACTTCTACTTCGGAATCAACGGAATAGTCACGTTCAAGAATTCCGGGCTTCACGAAGTGTTGCCCGAAATCGGGATTGAACGTATTGTGCTTGAGACCGATGCTCCTTATCTTGCGCCAGTCCATACAGAGGCAAACGAAATGAGAGTGCATACATCGTGAAGACAGCTGAACGTGTCGCAGAAATTCTTTCTCTGAGCGTAGAGGATGTTTCTCGTGTGACAAGTGATAATACCCAGCGGTTGTTTGACCGCATTGGGTGTTAGATTGATTGAATTCACCATGTAAAAATTTCAAAAATGGAGGTTTTAATACTTATATTGTGTCATTTCATAGCCTTTTGAATATAACTTGTCGTCTGTTTTTTGTAATTTTGTGACTTCGGATATACGGAATAAACTCTGATAAATTGCAAATGAACTTTAAATTATCACTAAAATCCATCCTTTTTATACTTTCCGCTATTTTCCCGTTTGCTCTTGTCGCAAATGACAATTGGGCGCAAGTGCGTATACCTGTAGCTTGTATCCGTGATGGTAAAGGACACTCAACAGAGATGACTTCTCAAGCTATTATGGGAACGCCTCTGCGTGTACTTGAGACAGATGGTGAATGGCTTCTGATTGAAACACCAGAGGGCTATAACGGATATATGAATATCTCAAGCGTAGCTGTCAAATCGGATTCCGCGATGGAACACTGGCGTAGCGCGTCACGTTTGGTTTCTGTGTCTCGGCCAGAAGTGAAAATATACGTGTCTCCAAACGAACGCAAACCTTCCGATGTAATCAGCGAACTTGTACTGACATCAATAGTCGAAGGCCGATTGATCAATGACAGTACTGTAATTGTGACACTTCCGGATGGCCGAAGCGGATATGCAGATTCTAAGGCTTTCATCAAAGCTGAAGATTGGGCGTCACGTCCGTTCAATATGGATAGGGCAATGGAAACTGCATATTGGCTGTCAGGGACTCCATATCTCTGGGGAGCATGCTCGACAAAAAGCGTGGATTGTTCCGGGCTTGTTCGTGTGGTTTACTTTGACCGTGGAATCCTGACATTGCGTGATGCGCGTCAGCAAATCGGAATTGGAAAAAGAATTGAACCTGAAAATCTCAGTGAATTGAAGCGAGGCGACTTGCTCTTCTTTTCTAATACACCTGACGGACGCATTTCACATGTGGCGATTTACGATGCTGACGGGCGCTATATCCATTCGTCAGGACTCGTAAAGATCAATCGTATGAGCGATGATGATCCTGATTTCTCAAAAAGATATTATCGTGGCGCATCGCGTATCGTCGGAATGGAGGACACACCCGGGATAGTCAGGATGATAAACCATCCGTGGTATTTCAACATCAAATAGCTTACTATAGACTTAATTTATTGCATGATTACATTTCTTGTCTGTTTGGCACTGCTTGTCACTGCATATTTTGTATATGGTCGATATCTTGAAAAGCTCGCAGATGTCGACACTGAACGTAAGACCCCTGTCGAACGTCTGGAAGACGGCGTTGATTATATTCGTCTTCCGCGTTGGCGCGTTTTTCTCATACAGTTACTTAATATTGCTGGTACAGGCCCGATATTCGGGGCTATCCTCGGGGCTTGTTTCGGCCCGGTGGCTTTCCTTTGGATAACTCTCGGCGGAATTTTCTTCGGAGCTATGCACGATTTCCTTTCCGGCATGATGATTATGCGCCATGACGGACGAAGTTTACCAGAGATAATCGGAATATATCTCGGTGTTTCAACGCGGGCCGTGGTCATGGTCTTTTCAATAATCCTCATGGTGCTTGTCGGTGCTGTGTTCATTCTCAGCCCGGCAGCGCTGCTGTCAAGCATGGTGCCTGCAGTCGGGAAGAATATATGGGTATGGATTATTCTTGTTTACTATATTCTTGCCACTATGCTACCGGTGGATAAGGTAATCGGTAAAGTCTATCCGATATTCGGTATCGCACTTGTCGCAATGGCTGTCGGCCTTTTTGGAGTACTGATGACTGGTGAGTACCGGATTCCGGAACTGACGACACTTCATAATTTCCAGCTTGACCCTAAAGCACTGCCGATAATACCGACTCTGTTTATTACTATAGCGTGCGGAGCTATCTCTGGGTTTCATGCAACTCAGTCGCCGCTGATGGCCCGTTGCATAACGAATGAAAAGAAATGCAGATCCGTATTTTATGGTTCAATGATTGCCGAAAGCATCATAGCCCTGATATGGGCGGCCATTGCGATGGCATTTTTTAATGGTCCGGCTTTACTTGGAGAGCAGCTAGCTCAACACGGGGGCAATGCAGCGTGGGCTGTCGATGTGATTTCAAACACGACGCTCGGCAAAGCTGGCGCGATTCTTGCTCTTCTTGGAGTTGTGGTCGCGCCGATAACGTCAGGCGATACTGCATTTCGTGGCGCACGACTTATTGTCGCTGATATGTTCAATATCGACCAGCGTCCGATATTGAAGCGTTTTGCGGTCTGCATACCGCTTTTTATTGCCGGTTATTTAATCACGTTGATTAACTTTGACATTGTATGGCGCTATTTTGCATGGGCCAATCAGTCGCTTGCGGCCGTGGTTCTGTGGACTATCTATGTCTGGCTTGCACGAAGAAAACGTAATTATTGGGTAGCGTTGATTCCGGCGGTGTCAATGACATTCGTTGTGACATGTTTTGTCTTTGTCTCTCCTCAGTTCTTTGGTATAGATAACCGTATGATAGCCTTTGCTCTCTCGGCATTCACCACACTTGGACTGGGGCTATTGGCTAACACGCGCGTCAGCCAGAAAGTAATTATACCTGAAGAAAGTTCTGCAATTTAATTATTTCGTAAGGAGGAATATTTTTGAAATTATTGGCCTATGATTATCTTAAATACAAGTTTTCATGTGCATGTGAGTCTGGATGAACAGTTTAAGGCTTGGGTACGGAATATCTATATCCCTGAGGCGCTTGCGTCAGGTAAACTTGCTTCCCCACGTTTTGCAGCCTTGATGATTGAGGTTCAGGAGGATTGTGTCAGCTATGCTGTCAGCCTTGAAGCTGCGACAGCAGAGGATGCTGTGGAGTGGCATGACAATATCGGAGCTCGTCTTCGTGCCATACTTCATCAGCGATTTGGCGAAGGAGTAGTGTTCTTCACTACATACATGGAAAATTTATCATTGAAATGACAACCCACGATAAGATTATAATTGGAATCGATCCCGGCACTAATGTGATGGGCTATGGCATACTTGGCATTCATGGTAAGAAACCGGAGCTGATAGCGCTCGGTGTAGTGAAACTGAATAAATTCGACAGCCACTATTTGCGCTTGCTCAGGATTCATGAACGTGTGTTAGGACTTGTTGAGCAATTTCTTCCTGACGAGATGGCGATTGAAGCTCCGTTTTTCGGAAAAAATGTGCAGTCAATGCTGAAGTTAGGTCGAGCGCAGGGAGTAGCAATGGCAGCAGCACTCTCTCGCGACATACCGATAACGGAATACGAGCCAAGAAAGATAAAAATGGCCATAACCGGCAATGGCGCGGCAAGCAAGGAGCAAGTGCGCGAAATGTTAAGACGGATATTGGATATCGCTCCTGAAAAACTTGACATCGAACTTGATGCGACCGATGCTTTAGCCGCAGCTCTGTGTCACCATTATGAATTATCAAGACCGGTCTCTTTGGCTGGTCCTAAATCATGGAAAGATTTTATCGCTAAAAATCCGGATAGAGTGAAATAGTGGAGTCAAAGGCATCGATCAAATGTCTTTCCTTTGCTTTTTCCTTTTGATATTGCGGATAAAAAATTTGACATGGCGTAGGACAGTAGGGAGGACTCCGAAATAATGGCACATGATTTTGAAGCGTTCCCAAAGGGAGGCTTTATGGTTTGCAGTGGTGACACCTTCGGAGAGATAATCTATAAGAATACGGTCTATGTAGCAATTGCGGTGGGAGCGTTGCAGACAGCGGATACACCATTCAAAGTCGGCTGAATATCTGTAGCATGTGTCATAATTGTCCACGAGTTTCCTTAACACGATGAATGCCTGATGACAGACAACCATACCGTCTTTGAAGCTGTCGAGTGTCAATATGGACGGCGCTTTCAAATGCCGGTCTCCGAGCCGACGGCGTGAGGCATCGACAATCTGAGTCTGGCCATAGACTATACCCGGATAATCATTGTCCATGACCGTGTCAGCTATCAACTGCAATGTGTTTGGATTATGAAAGGCATCACCAGCATTTAGGAATATAACATAATCGCCCTTTGCCAGACCAAGACCTTTGTTCATTGCATCATAGAGACCTCTGTCACGTTCGGAAACTATTGTCATGTTATTGATGTCCGCATTTTTTGCTAAGCTGACAGTATTGTCGGTCGATGCCCCGTCGATGACAATATATTCGTAAAGTTTACATGTTTGCTCTTCCACGCTCCGCAATGTTGCCGGGATGGTGGAAGCAGCATTGTAAGTAATAGTGATGATTGAAAATAATGGATTCATATAGCTTTGTGGACGAATAGGATTATTTCAATAACGTGACGGGTGAGTCTTTTATAGGCCTCCTGCCGAAAAATCCGGCAAGAGTTTTGTTATTGGGGAAAGCGTGCAAAAGCACGGCTTAAGGCCTACTTATCTTGTAGGAGAGAGATTATGAGTTCTTTGCTATCCTCGCTCTCGATGAAATTTATTTTTCCTTCACGTGCGAGCCAGCCAAGGGCTGCGAACAGTTCCTTTTCAGTCTTTAGTTTAGCAATCTTTTTCAACCGCTTTGTGTCAAGTGCTTCCGCTTCGTTAAGGGCGGCCCATACGCATCCTGCGTTGTTGCCGATAGTGTCAGTGTTCATTGTCTTTAATTTTTAGTAAATTGATTAGAATCAGTCAGGGTTATTATGCGATTTGTAGATTGACAATAGATTAACTAAAACGTTGCGTTACAAATTTACAATTATTTTTATAAATTTATTACTATTTTGCTAACAAATTTAATCACATAAAAGTTCACAAGGCATCAACACTTTATGCGTCAATGCCTTGTGTGATTCTGAATACTCTTGCTTTAACGATAGAGCAGGTAGGAGGTCAGGGGGTCGAGTTGTCCGCTTAGTTTGCCACTGTTGACTTTAAAGGAACTGCCGTAGACTGCATCCGTATAGTCTCCATCAGGTAAGGTCGTATCAACTCCGTTGATATTCCGGGGCTCTGACGAAAGATTTATTATAGCAGCTCCGGCATTACCACGGCTGACAACTATTACAGCTCCGTTGTCAGCTGTTGCAATTGTTTCCGGCTGCCCGGACATAGAACGGCGGAATTTGTTGACCGCCACGACTTCCGGATGTTTGAATTCATCGTTTCCGCGAGCTCCGACACGGTTGTTGCCCCAATAGTTTTCACGTGTGCTTCCGGCTGGGCGGCTGAAAAAGAGGGGAGTGCCATTTTGACGTGCGGTCAGGAATACCCATCCCATGCGTATCTGTTCGTCCGTGAGCCCCGCAGATTCATGCTCATTGGCATACGTATCGTGTGATTCTACCCATGTGACAAGATGCTTGCCGTCAACAGGATGATGCCAGTTAAGAAGTGAATCGGCATTGAAATCAGCTTTGTCGAGAACCGTACGTAGTGCATGGCCATAGGCGCTTGCCGTCAGATCCATATATTCTGCATACTCGGACTCCTTGACATTCTTGTCTTGAAGAACCTCGCCATAGATGAACAACGAGTCGGCAGGCACTGCCAGCCTGAGCCCTTTGACTTCTTCACGACCTGTCGCCACGTCCCAGAAATTATTTCTGGCAGCGAGGCTATCGAGCGGATCGGACGGAAGGCGATATGTTTGGCCGTGTCGTAACGAAATCCCCTTACTCCAAGACTAAGCAGATCATTGACATAGGTCATGTAGTAGTGCTGGAAGTCCGGGTTTTCAGTATTTACATCAGGAAGGCCGCCCATTTCCCCTGTGGTGCACTGATAACGGTCGTTATAATCTTTTATAGGAGTGAAACCGTTGGCGTGATAAAGTTTGTCGTGACCGCCGACTGCTTCATCAAGAGCCGGAAGAACCGCTGTATGGTCTATGGCTGTATGATTGGGCAATACATCGACAATGACTTTTACATTATATTTATTTGCACTGTCCATCATGGCTTTAAACTGATTGCGGTCGCCAAGAAGATAGTTGCCTATTTTCCAGTCTGTCGGCTGATAATAGTAATACCACTTGCCTGTGACTGAATCTCCGGGCTGAGAGAATAATGCAAGACCGCCGTTTTCTCCAATATAACATGTGTTGGCAGGGGATGTCTGTACATACGCATAACCTGCTTCTGCAATATCTTTCATATTGGCTGCAATAGTGTCAAACGACCAAGACCATGCGTGAAGTATGACATCGTCGTTTGTCGTGGCAGTCGCTTTAGTGTCATTTCCATTGCCACAAGAAGCAAATATGCCTACCCCGGCAACGGCAAGATAGAAAAAGTGTTTCATTTTAGATAAATAATAGTGTGTAGTATGATATATAATTCTGATAGTAGATGGTAAGTCATATTATGATGAATACGCGCCGGACTTTTTATTTCAGCTCTCAGGCATAGAGCTGGAGAGCTGTCAGATAGAGCAGGGTTGCCGGAATAACAAGCAGCAGCGAGTCGATTCGGTCAAGAATTCCACCGTGGCCAGGCAGGAGTGTTCCGGAATCTTTGACGCCAAGAGTCCGTTTTATAAGCGATTCAATGAGGTCTCCCCACGTAGCAAAAGCCGCTACTACCGCACCAAGACCTATAAGTCCGCAGAGCGATATGTTTGTAAAATATAGGTGGAAGCAATATTTGAATACGAAAGCAGAAGCAATCACAAATGCGACACCACCAAAAAAGCCTTCCCATGATTTCTTAGGGGATATTCTTGGATATAATTTATGCTTTCCAAGCAGAGACCCTACGCAGAATGCCCCAGTGTCGTTAAGCCATATCATTATGAAAACGGCAAGCAGCAGGTGCATCCCATTTGGAAGCGTATAATACATTGACATAAGTCCGATTGGAAGAGCAACATACATCTGCCCCATGTATGAATACGCGAGATTGGTAAGAGGGGAAGATTCTTGATTATACAGCTGCATGACAAGTCGGACTATCATATATAGCAGATATATAGTAAAAAAAGTCCCGCCCATGACAGCTGTGGTGAAGGGCGTCAGCACACCGGTATTGACACATCCGAGTCCGACACATAATATGAGACCGCCGGCCACATCTATGATTAGCGTTGTGACATTCTCTCCGCCGGTTGATGCATTGGTGAGGTTATAAAATTCTTCAAGAGCAAGTATTGCTATCAGGCCGAAAAATACAATGAACAGCCATCCTCCGGAAAGAACGCTCGCGCAAATTAAACCAACGTAAACTATTCCGGTAATGCTTCGTAATATGAGGTTTTTCATCTTTTACAAGTAAATTTTTGCAAAAATAGCGAAAATTTATTTATCATCCATTGTTTTGTGGAATTATTTCCCGGGCATGTTTTATAATTGGCTTGATATTGCCACGGACAACTGTTACTTTGTCTGAGATTTTACTCCGCACCGTAGAGACTATCTGTGACACGGATGCTTTATGCCAGTTGCATGACAGCTATGCGATAGCCGCTGATACTGTTTGCTTTGATGATTTTCTTTATGGCCTTACGCTCAAATTCTGTCCCTAAATATTCCCATAGCGGTTTTATTTTTGACAGAATTTGAGCGTCTCCCCCTGTCAGAGTCTTGCTGTAATGTTCGAAGATTGCTTCGTGAAGATCCAATAAATGGGAGACTCGTTCCGTATGTGTCCATTCTCGTTGCTGATACCATTCGGCAATAACCGATGGTCGCTTCAATAACCCTCTGCCAAGCATTATGCCATTAAGTTCGGAATGGCTTTCACGAATAGCGTCAATCTGTGAAGGAGATTCAATGTCGCCATTGAAAATGACAGGATTTGTAGACTGTTCGAGAAGACGGTTGAATTCATCGGTATGTAATTCGCCGGCATATTGTTGGGATGCTGTACGCGGATGTATTGTCAGATGACTCAACGGCATATCATTGATTATACCTATTATATCGCGCCAGTCTGTAGGCTTTTCAACTCCGAGTCGCATTTTAATTGAAAATATCATATCGGTCATTGACTGTACATGGCGGCTTATTTCGGAAATGACATCAGACCTGACGAGCATTCCAGCTCCTCTGCCTTTGCGCACTTGTGGAACAAAAGGACAGCCCATATTCAAATCAACCCTCCTATGTCCTATGGCTTTGACAGCATTGACAAGTGCTATAAATTCATTGACATCTCTGAAAATTATCTGAGGAATCAGCCGATGGTTGGAATTCAGTTCAGATGTCACATCGCGTAGATCTCGGCTTCTTACTTCACCCCGTTCCCAACGAATGAAAGGGGTGAAGTAAGTCAGTCCATGTCCTTGAATTCCGTAAATCTCAGAATGGTAATGCCTGAATGGAGCTTCTGTAAATCCCTGAAGCGGTGCTCCCATGAACTGAAATTCTGAACTTAGAGTCATATTCGGTTTATTATTTTGTTGTATCACGACGGATAAGACGGATATGATAGATCCCTCCGGCGGTCTGATTTTTTTCTCCGGCAAATTTTACTGTAATGTATTCTTTGCCGTCTGTAAGATGGGATGGAATGGTGTATTCTTTCTCGACAAATTCATCGCGTCTCCATTTGCCTGATGGATTTTCTGACGCAATAATGTTGTCGTCAATTAAGATATTGAATTGCCTTTTACCTGTTTCGTTGCCCCAGAATCTAAGTCGCAGAATCAAATCCGAATATCCGTCCGTTTTCAGTTTATATGAAAAGAAACCACCGTTTGAGGCGTCGCGCCAAGGCTCGCCATTGAAATTTCCGGCTACCGATGATTTTGCCTCCATAAAATGATCGGCCTCCGGCTGCTGTTCGCCGGTATTTACGGCATCGACAGTTATGCGGTCAAGAGCCAGTCTGCGTTCTTCGTCTTTACGGGCATTTTCACGATAGGTATCATACCGTTTCTGTGTCATTGACAGCCAGTATATCATATAACGCGAATCATGAATACGGTAGAACGGTTCAAGTATGACATTGCCAAATTTTTCATCAAACAATCCGGGAACGGTATATGCCATCTCCATACCATCGACGGGTTTCATTGCATTTAGTTTTTTTTATTATTTCGGAACGCTTACCTATAAGCAGTGGTGTATCGAACACCGATACAAGTTCACCTCCGGCTATATGTGCCCAACGGTGATCGTCGGCAACCAGACCATGCAACGGCTTACCGTTGTCAAATCTCGCGGCCATCACTATAGGCCCTCGCATGATGCTTATGTAGTCAGGAAGATATTTCAGTTCTTCAATAGATACTTTCATAGGCATTTCAAGTTCGACAACATCTCCGTCTTTCCATTCACGGTTTAGAGATATATAGGATGACGGTTGTGATTTTACGTTGATGTATTCGCCATTTATCTTAACTTTTACAGCATCACACCAAGCAGGGTGGCGGAGGAGCAAGTCAAAAGTCCGGGATGTAGTGCTGTTGACTGTAAACCTGACCGATCCATCTTTTGGAAATTCGGTTTCTTGAGTCAGTTTTATTCCTTTTTCTTTCCAGTCAAGAACAGATGGGATGAAGAGATTGACCCAAAGCGAATCGTCAGAATGTGTGTATATGAATTGCCCATACTTGCCATGATTTTCCATTCCTGTACCGACACAACACCACATTGCACAGTTTGGTTTCGAATATACGCGATAATGGCCGGGGCGTGCTGATGTGAAATAAACATAGCCGCCGTGGACCGGATGTTGGGTTGAAAGGATGTGGTTATATAAAGCCCGCTCATAAAAATCGGCATATCTGGCTTCGGGCGACATACGGAAAAGGCCTTCTGTCAGTTTAAGCATATTGTTGGTATTGCATGACTCCGGGCCCTCGCGGTCATCGACATAGCTTTTGGCATCGGCCTTTGAGGCAAAATGTTCACGCCGGCTGTTGCCGCCTATTGAAAGTGAGCGGTTATTGACAACTGTTTCCCAGAAAAAACGTGATGCTCTTTCGTAACTAGAATCAGAATCAAGTTCGGCAATCCTCTGGAATCCGATAACCTTTGGCACTTGGGTATTCGCATGTCGGTTGTCCAGATTATCGATACCGGCTACTATATCGTCAAAGAGCTGATGATGCGTGAAACGACGTGCAGTTTCAAGATATTTCTTGTCGCCTGTCATCGCGTAGGCATCGGCATAGACTTCGTTCATACCTCCGAATTCATTGTCAAGCATCGATTCCATCTGGTCATCAGACAGAGATGAAGTGATTCTGATGCCCCAGTCACACATCCCAAGAAACAGGTTGCGTCCTACTTGAGATCCTGCATATACCCAACTGTCGCGAAGTCCGGCATAAATTTTATGAATGTTGTACCAAGGAACCCAGTAATTCCAGATTTCACCGATATTGCCGTTGCGTATTTCCGCCCAGAGGGCGTCACCGCCGGGGATACCACCGATATATCCGTCGCCTCTTGCTACGGCACACATCGACAGTTGTGAAAGCATATAATCCATGCGGTCTTTAAGCGTACTGTTGCCGGTTGCCGCATAGTGGATTGCCAAAGCCGACAGATAATGGCCGCCGATATGACCGTCAAGGCCATCCCAGTTGACAAAACTTTCTCCTTTTGGCGCAAGTCCGGCAGCCTTCAGGTATGGAGCGAGCAGACGGTCGGTGTCATAGCTTAGCAATATATCGGTATTTAGCTCCATTGCATGACGGAACGGGCTGTCAAGCAGCCTGACATCAGACAGTGGAAATTCATTCTCATATAATCTCGACTGGGAGAATGCGGATGAGACACATGATGCTGCCAGAAGAATGAAAGATAAAATTCTCATTGGATAAATGATTGGTTATTTTTGAAATGCTTATTTTTGCCTGTGACAGGGTAACATCAGCAAAATTACGCATATTTCACATTTCTGTAATCCCTTATTCAATCTTTTACATGTCTATTTGTTTCATTTGACCTGTCGAAACGAGCTAAATAAGTTCTTTATTTAACTTTTAAAAGATATTTTAAAACAAATATACTACTTTTGTGGTTAATACTATCGTGGACGCAGATACTTTTATGTCTGACAGAGGGGTTTCTGCCATGCAATTCATCACTCGGAAGTATAACCTTTTAAATTTAATGTGCATTGAGCCGTAACATTGGTAAAAAGTCGCTTAGAGCATTCCTGTGGACGCTTCTTGGTCTCGTATTGTTACTGATTGCAATACCGATTCTCCTTTATGTACCGGTTGTTCAGGATTTTGCTGTTAAGATAGCCACGCAGCAGGTAAGCAAGTCGACTGGCATGAAAATCGGAATTGGAAAACTGCGTCTCGGATTTCCATTGAAGCTGAAAGTCGAGGAGACAAGTGTCATAATGGCTAACGGCGACACAATGCTGACATCAGCTCGTCTGGCTGTAGATGTCAGACTGATGCCTCTTTTAAAAGGCGAGATTGAGGTAAGTGGTGCTGAACTTGAGAGTGCGTTCTACCAGCTTGGCAATAATGATTCGGTTATGTGGCTTAGAGCAAATGTCAACCGTGCCGACATAGATGGAAGTGAAATCAATCTCAAAACCGGACGCATAGATTTGTCGACTGTAGATATAGATGGCGTCCGAGTCAGATTGCGCATGCTTAATGATACGACCACGACACCTGTCGATACGGCACAGGCAACGCCTTGGAATGTGAATGCTGACCGTATCACGATTTCCAATCTTGCCTACGAGATGTCAATGGAGCCGATCATCGATAGTCTTGGCTGTATGGTAGACATGATGGAACTTCGCGACGGACATTTCGATATGGCTACGAAAAAAATCTATGGAAGAAGTCTACAGGTTGATAGTGTGACCGCAGCCTACATCTATCCGCTGGTTGGCAATGGAACGTCAACTGATACGAGTACCGATAGCGTTACAGCTGTAGAATCCGATTTGTGGACAATCACGGCAGACTCGCTTCGGCTGACAGCCCGCAGTGGTCTTTATGCACAAAAAGGTGTTAGACCGGCTAAAGGTTTTGACCCTTCTTATATTGAAGTCCGTAACGTAAATATAGAGGTTGATTCATTTTTCAACAAGGGAACAGCGATACGCGTGCCTCTGAAAAATCTATCAGCAAATGAACGTTGCGGACTGATGTTCCATGCCGACGGCCTTTTTGAAATGGACAGTAAAAAAATGTCTGCCCGTGATTTCTCAATTGAAACTCTGCGTTCATCGCTACTGGTTAATGCCGAAATGGGAATGGGAGATTTATTGACAGACCGCTCCCTCCCATTGGGGCTGAAGGCATCGGGCCGGATTGATCCCAAAGAGATTATCATGGCATTCCCTGATATGAAAGCTATGCTTAAGCCTGTCACTCCTATTTCGCTTTCAGCTGATATTGAAGGAACTCCGTCGTTGCTCAATGTATACACTCTTGATTTACGGGTGCCGACGCTCGCTCATATTGCTCTTGAAGGTGAAATCAGCAATCCTTTTAATCCTGAAAAAATTGGTGGACAGCTTAATATAGACGGAAATTTGTCTACCATTACCGACAAACAGTTTGCATTCCTCCCGATAAAAACGGTTCCGGCACTCTCGATTAACGGCACTGTCGATTATTATCCGCAGAAGGTGTCCGGGGATGTTGTACTTATGACCGGCGGAGGCAAATTGGCCGGTGCAGGCCGATGGGTGGGAAAGGCTGAATCATACAGTGCGACCCTTAATCTTCATGATTTTCCTGTAGATGCCTTTGTCCCTGAATACGGTGTCGGCAGAGTCACTGCCACCCTGACTGTTGATGGTAAGGGATATAATCCGCTAAATAAGTCTACCTATATTGATGCGGATGTAAAGGTGGGAAGTATTGTCTACAACAAAGCGACATACAGTGATATTGCCCTCAATACCACGCTTCATGACGGAAACGCATCAGGGTTAATCGAAAGTTCTAACCAAGATGCGGATGCATCTGCCCGCTTTGACGCGCAGATTGATGGCGATACAGTCGAATGGAATCTCAATGCAGACATACGCAATGTCAACCTTCAGGCGCTTGGCCTTTTGCCTACACTGAACCGTGGCAGTCTCGACCTTACTACCTCAGGTCGATATAATGTCGCAAAATCCTCTATTGATGCAAGGGCGGACGTTTCCAATCTCACATGGAATCTTCCGGAAATTGATATAATCTCACCACAACCAATCAATTTGTCGCTTGTTTCTTCCGATTCAATTCTTAACGGCGGACTTGTAAACGGAGACCTTGACCTTAAGCTCAGTTCTGATAATTCGCTGTTTGGTTTTATGGATGGCTTGACGGCCGGAATGAAAGAGGTGACAGCACAGATGGACAGTATGCGTGTCGATGTCGGAAGACTTCATCAGTCTTTTCCGCATTTCGATATGATTTTAAACATGGGCAAGAACAATGTGGCAGCCAGATATCTGAATGAATCTTCAAAAATAGAATTCAATAGATTCACAGCCGGGCTGCACAACGATTCGCTTCTATGGATCAATATGCTCGCCAATGGATTTATGACAGGAACTACACGTCTGGATACCATCTCTTTCAATGCTATCCAGCATGGAACTTATCTTGTATACAAAGCCGACATTAATAACCGACCCGGGACATTCGATGACTTCGCTCATGTCGTGCTCAACGGTTTTGTAGGTTCTAATAGGTTTTCAGCTTATTTAAAACAACAAAACATCAAAGGTGAGAATGGTTTTAATCTCGGCTTGACTGCTATGCTTGTCGACAGTGTCGTTACAGTAAAACTCGTCCCTACGAAGCCGACAATCGCCTACAAACCTTGGACAATAAATAAGGATAATTTCATAAGTTATAATCTTGCGGCACGCCATCTTGATGCGTCGCTCTCTCTACAGGGTGAAAAAAGCTTTATAAAAATTTTCACCGAACATCCTTTGACCGCTGATTCCCTTACCCGCAATGTAGAAGGTCATCCGGTCTGCGACGATTTGATTGTGCAGATTTCTCAGGTAGAGCTTCAGGACTGGCTCTCAATCAATCCATTCGCTCCTCCTATCAAGGGTGATCTGAATGCGGATATGCGTATACACTATGAAGATGGCATTCTGACAGGCAAGGGTGACATCAGCCTCCTTGATCTTTTCTATGGTCGTGACAAGGTCGGAGATTTCGATCTTGCTGTCGATGTCGCAAATAGCCATAACGGAAAACTGATGGCAGATATGAGCCTGATGGTTGATTCCGTAAAGACAATCACGGCTCATGGCGTGCTCAATGACAGTACGGCGGAGAACCCATTCATGCTTGATTTCAGAATGATTAAATTCCCCCTAAGAATAGCCAATCCGTTTATACCGGAGGGAATGGCAAATCTGTCAGGCATGCTTAACGGTGAGATGGAAATCACAGGCTCAATGTCGCATCCGGTATTTAACGGATTTATAGATTTTGATACAACAGCGGTAAAGGTCAAGATGCTTGGGACTTCTTTCACTTTCTCCGAAGAGAAAATACCTGTTGACAGTGGTATCATTTCATTTAATGATTTTACTATCAAGGGATGCAATGACAATCCATTTTACCTGAACGGAACTGTTGACGCACGAAATCTGGCAAATCCAGCACTCGATATCTCAATAAATGCAAAGCACATTGAAGTTGTCAACAGTTCGCGCGCAAGAGGCGGTGCGGATATATATGGCAAAGCCTTCCTTGATGTTAATGCAAAAGCAAAAGGAGATATGACACGCATAAATCTTGATGCTGATTTGGGCGTTCTTGCCGGAACGAATGTCACATATGTATTGTCAGAAGCATCACAGGCTCTGTCATCACAATCGACAGAAGATATGGTTCATTTCGTGCAGTTCAACGATACGAGTTCTGTAGCTAAGGCTGACTCTATAGCCAATGCACCTATGGCTATTAACCTTGATGCCCGTCTTTCAATCGAAGAAGGCTCTATAATAAATGTGGATCTTTCGGCAAACGGCAGTAACAAGGTGCAGGTGCAACCTTCAGGCAACGTCGTCTTCACTATGTCGGAGCTTAACGGTGACCGTATGACAGGACGTATAAATATCAACAATGGCTTTGTGCGTTATACACCACCGTTCATGAGTGAGAAAAACTTTGCTTTCCGCGAAGGATCATACATCTCTTTCAATGGAGACATGATGAATCCGATACTCAATATTCAGGCAGTAGATATAATAAAGGCAAATGTGACACAAGACGGTCAGGATTCACGATTGGTTAATTTCAACGTGAAACTGTCTGTCACCAATACACTCGACAATATGAATGTGGCATTTGATCTTTCGACTGACGATGATATAACTGTCCAGAATGAACTTGCTTCGATGTCTGCCGAACAAAGAGCCAATCAGGCTATGAACCTGTTGCTCTATAATGTCTATTCAGGTGCCGGGACAAAGGGAAATGCAAACCTATCTGGAAATCAGTTGTATTCATTCCTGACATCGCAACTCAATTCTTGGGCTGCAAACAACATCCGTGGTGTAGATCTTTCATTCGGCATTGATCAGTATGATAAGACGTATGGCGGTTCGACATCGACCACTACTTCATATAGCTATCGTGTAAGCAAGACATTCTTTAATGACCGATTTAAAATAGTTGTTGGAGGCAATTATTCAACAGACGCGGATGCAGATGAGAATTTCTCGCAGAATCTGATTAACGACATATCGTTTGAATATATGCTCAACAAGTCAGGATCAATGTATATAAAGATATTCCGTCATACCGGCTATGAAAGTATACTTGAGGGAGAAATCACTCAGACCGGAGTCGGCTTTGTCCTCAAAAGAAAGCTTAATACTTTGTGGGAACTGTTCGGAATACGTCGTGAAGACTAAGATGTATTCTGCAGACAACAAATATGTTCTGAATCAATTATGAGAAAACTAATCATATATTTAGCAGCAGGCTTGCTGCTTGCCGGTTGCTCGACGACAAGGCGCATCGGCAAGGATGAAATCCTGTATACAGGATTAAAAGGAGTCAATGTGCAGACCCCGGAGAATGAAAAATTTCCGTCAGATGTAAAATCGACTCTTACGGAAGCTGTGTCTGTAAAGCCAAATAATTCGCTATTGGGCTCTGCATCGGTTCGCTATCCGTTCCCTCTTGGGCTTTGGGTCTACAACAACTGGCCTAATCCACCCAAAGGACTGAAGCATTGGATATATGAGAAACTTGCGACAACGCCTGTCCTTGTCAGCGATGTTCGTCCGGAGGTGAGAGTACATATGCTTGACCAGTTGCTTGATAATAACGGATATTTTTCCGGGACATCTGCCTATGAGCTCGTACAGAAGCGCAACAAGAAGAAAGCCTCTATATTATATAAGGTGGAGGCAGGCAGACCTTACCTGCTGGATTCACTCATACTGCTTCCTGATTCAGTCCACCTCTATCATCTGATTGACTCGGTGGCAGAGAAATCGAAGTATTTTAAGGTCGGTTCTCGTTATTCAACAGATTCATTGTCTGTATTGCGGATCGACATCGCGAATGCCGTCCGGAATCGTGGATATTATTATTTCCGTCCGGAATATATCCAATATCTTGCCGACAGCACAATTAATCCGGGAAGTATCGCGTTGAAACTCGATATCGCAGACAACACTCCGGCAATAGCCCTCGCACGTTACCGCACAGGTGAAATTACCACCTACATATATAGAAACCGAGGAGGAGGTGCTCCTGACACTATCGATACAAAAAAAGGTACTCTTATCAGATATATGCCATCGCGTTTACGCGATGGATTGATTCCGTCATGTATCGCTTTCCGGGAGGGACGTACATTCTCCGTCCGTCAGATGAATAACACACAAAGTCGATTGTCGCGTCTTGGCATTTTCAATGATATAAACATTACTGTCACACGTGACACAGTCCATACCGATGAGAATCTTCTTGATGTTGCTATTGAATGTACTTTTGACCGTCCGCTTGAAGCTTCTATCGAAGCCAATGTGTCTTCCAAATCCAACTCTTATCTTGGTCCGGGTCTATCGCTTGGGCTCACAAACAGAAATCTGTTCGGAGGAGGAGAGCTTCTCAACCTCTCGTTGACCGGTGCTTATGAGTGGCAGACAGGATCCGGCAAGAAAAATTCTGTTTTCAACTCTTATGAGGTCGGTTTGAATGCGACCCTTGCTTTCCCTCGTCTGTTAGCCCCTAAATTTATCCCTAGGACTCGCCGTGATGTCAGCTGGACACGTATTTCATTAGGTGCTGACCTTCTCAACCGTCCGCACTATTTCAAACTGAGCCAGTTTAATGCCGGTCTTGCATATGACTGGCAATCGTCAAAATATATTTCAAACACCTTCACTCTGTTTAAGCTTACCTATAACAAACTTCAGCATACCACTCCGGTCTTTGACTCGATTATGAATGCCAATCCGGCGATCGCACTCAGTTTCCAGAGCCAATATATCCCGCAGATGTCTTATAGCCTTGTTTTCGATCGGGCAACTCGCCGGAACACATTCAACCTTCAGCTTACTCTTCAGGAAGCAGGCAATATCTTCTGGTCGATATACGAATTGTGTGGCAAGAAGGGCGAAAAATCATTATTCAAAACCCCGTTCTCGCAGTTCATCAAAGGATATGGACAATTCGTTTATGGCAGAAGACTTTTCGGAGATCATTGGCTTGTAAATCGTATCGGTGTCGGAGCTGCATATGCCTATGGCAATTCATCGCAAGTGCCTTACAGTGAGCAATTCTATTGTGGTGGTGCGAATTCGGTGAGAGCATTTACCGTACGTTCCATTGGTCCCGGTTCATATCGCGCACCTGCCGATCAGGTCAACGGCTATTTTGATCAGACTGGAACGTTTACGTTTATTGCAAATTCGGAATACCGTTTTCCGATACTCGGGCCTCTACACGGTGCATTATTCCTCGATGCCGGAAACGTATGGACACTTAAAAACGAGCCGGAACGCCCCGGTGGCCAGTTGAAAGCAAACACCTTCTTTAAAGATCTTGCGCTCGGTACGGGAGTTGGATTGAGGTTTGATATTTCTATGCTTATAATTCGTGGCGACCTTGGAATAGGAATCCATGCTCCATATGATACCGGGAAGCGCGGATACTACAACATGGAGTCATTCAAGAAGTCTCTTGCATTCCACCTTGCCATTGGCTATCCGTTCTAAGCAAATTCACCGAAAGAACTTTTTATGGGTTTGAGTTGTCTTAATTATATGGACAGTTCAAACCTATTTTTATGAAAAAGACCTTAAGTTACATAATATTCTTTTTAATCCTGACAGTTCTGGTAGCGGCATATGCCGATAGAGTAGTAAAAGCCGATAAAGGTTATACCGCACCTGATATTGAAATGCTCGCAAATGATTCGGTTAATGTGTCGCTTGACAAATTGAGAGGTAAATATGTCCTTGTCAATTTCTGGGACTCTTCAAATGCAGTTTCAAGAATAGCCGCAGGAGAATATGACCGTTTTTTACACAACAACGGAAATTCATTTTCACTTTTGTCAATAAATACCGACGAAAATCCAGAGCTTTTTAAGGAAATCGTGAAGAAGGACAACCTCGATTCTTCAACCCAATTTCACATCTCGGATGCTAAAACCCGACACCTCTCTGAAAATTACCGCCTTGATTCTGGATTTTCATCATATCTAATTGATCCTCAAGGCAAGATCGTTGCTGTTAATCCATCGGTCACCACTCTTGAAAAATATCTCTCTCAACATTGAGAGCCATTGGATGTTTGCTAAAATTAATAATTCTCATTAAATTTGCATCACAATTCATCATGAAACGATTTCTGTCAATCATCATTTTAGGTTCATTTGCCTATATGCCTTTGTCGGCAAAAGTAGTTAGGAACTACGGCAGTACATCTGATAATGTGCTGACTTTTGCTGTCGACAGTATCGACTATCGCAAGGATCTGACACGTGTCTACGGCAAGATACACGGACGGCCTCACACCTCTAACCGAATAGATGAAGTGCAATACATATCTACCGGCAATGCAATGATGTCAACAGATATTGACGGTGTTGACTTTCGTCGCTACTTCCAGTGGGAGGATGACGGTCTGATACCGATTGAAATCGATTTCCCCGCAACAAAGCCTGATTCGGGAGTTCAGCTGCTGTTCACGACCGCCCATGGACAGTCGACTACTACCGTAAAAAAGATAGCCACAAAACATAGATAATGAAACTCTGTATCACCGAGAAACCAAGTGTAGCCAAAGACATAGCCCAGATACTTGGCGCTGATGTGCGCCGTGACGGATATTTTGAAGGAGGGGAGTATAAAGTCACATGGACCTTCGGCCATCTTTGCACCCTTAAAGAACCCGGTGATTATGAGGAACGTTGGAAACGGTGGGCTCTTGGCGTGCTCCCGATGATTCCGGCTCGCTTCGGTATAAAAGTCATTCCTGACAAGGGGATTGAAAAACAGTTTCAAGTCATAGAAAATCTGATTTCGGAAGCAGATGAAGTGATCAACTGCGGTGATGCCGGTCAGGAGGGTGAATTAATCCAGCGATGGGTGATGCAGAAGGCTTCTGTCAATTGTCCGGTCAAGAGACTTTGGATTTCATCTCTGACAGATGAGTCTATACGCGAAGGGTTCGCACGCCTTCAGCCTGAATCAGATTTCGATAATCTCTACCATGCAGGCCTGTCTCGTGCAATCGGGGACTGGATTCTTGGAATGAATGCTACTCGTCTTTACTCGCTGAAGTATTCTTCACCTGGTAATGTTTTGTCAATCGGTCGTGTTCAGACTCCAACTCTTGCCCTCATAGTTCAACGGCATTTTGAAATAGAAAATTTTAAGCCGGAGGATTACTGGGAATTGAAAACTCTTTATCGTGGAGCGCTGTTCAACGCTACTTCTGGTCGCTTCAAATCTCCTGAAGAGGCCGAAGCCGCACTCGAAGCGATAAAGTCTTATCCAATGGTCATAAAGGATGTGCAGAAAAAGAAGGGTAGGGAGGCTCCTCCTCGTCTTTTCGACCTAACATCCATGCAGGTGGAATGTAACAAAAAATGGGGATGGACTGCAGATGAAACTCTAAGGCTCATACAGTCTTTATATGAAAAAAAAAGTGACGACCTATCCACGTGTCGATACTACGTATCTTTCTGAAGATATCTATCCTAAGGTGCCGGGTATACTTCGGAATATGACTCCTTATGCAACCTTGACATCTTCGATACTCGCTGATAAGTTGCCGAAAAGCAAGAAAGTATTTGATAACACTAAGGTGACTGATCACCATGCCATTATACCTACCGGTCAGTCTCCGTCTGTGCTTGTTGGCAACGAACGGCAGCTCTATCATCTTATTGCGCTGCGGTTTATTGCTGCATTCTATCCCGATTGTAAATTCCTAAGCACAACAGTACTTGGCGAGGTAGATAAGACCGGCTTTAAGGCAACAGGTAAAGTGATTGAAGATGCTGGTTGGCGTATTGTATATGATAATACACAGTCGAATGATGATACCAAGGATGACGAAAATTCTGACGATCGTATTCTACCAGACTTTACGATAGGAGAGAGCGGCCCACATGAACCGTCATTACAGAAACGCACCACTCAGCCTCCCAAATATTATACTGAAGGAACGTTGTTGCGTGCGATGGAATCAGCCGGTAAGACCGTGGAGGATGAGGAACTTCGGGAAGCTATGAAAGAAAACGGCATCGGACGTCCGTCGACACGAGCTGCTATTATCGAGACGCTATTCAAACGTAAATACATTTATAGGAATCGAAAGTCCATCATGGCTTCTCAGGCTGGAATTGACTTGATTTCGACCATAAACGAGGATCTTTTGAAAAGTGCGAAACTTACAGGTCTCTGGGAAAATAAGCTGCGTCGAATAGAAAGAGGCGATTATTCGGCCTCGGACTTCATTCAAGAACTTAAAATATTGATTAATGAAATTGTAATCAATGTTTTAAGCGATAATTCAAAATCAAAAATTATCGTAGATAATACCTCAAGAGGTTCAGACAAAAGTGGTGGCGATGATAGCGATTTAAAAGAAGGCAACTCAGTAAAACCTACCAAGCCAAGAGCGCCTCGCACGACTAAATTCGAACAAGTAGAGTGTCCCATCTGTGGAAAGGGGCATATATTGAAAGGTAAGACAGCCTTTGGATGTAGCCGTTTTAGAGAAGGATGTTCTTTACGCCTTAGTTTTATAGACTATCCGGAATCTCTAACGCCAGCCAAGCTGAAAAAAATATTGAAAAAAGAAATAAGATGCTTTGACGGACGGCGTGCTTACGTCGTCCGTTGCCGATTTATCGAAAATCGTTCTGCGTATATAGCCCCAATAATAAATTCTGGTTTCATTTCCTGTAATAACAACGAAATAGGGCATCTTTCAGAAAAAGCCAAACATGCTATTTAACATAATCGCGATTATGAGACAAATAATCTCTATGAATTGTCAGAGGTTTTATTTATTGATATTATAAGTCCGACATTATTATTAATCATTTTTTACTTAATATTCCCATGATTGTTTCTTGTAGTAGTTAAAACAGCTAATCATTTAGCCAATAAGCGTTAAGCTTATTGTGCATATCAATGTTTATGTCTAATTTTGCATCACAAAATAAGCACATGATTTCGTATATGTTCTAAATATTATGATTATACACAAAGAAAAGTTCCAACCCTTAAGCTAAAAGAAGAATATAAGATTATGAACCTATCATATCACTAAAAACATATCTTATCCTTTTCTGAATTAATTATTTACCGCCAATTTTCCTATTTCCTATCAATTTAAGCAGTTATCACTCTGTAATGGATAAACTATATCCGAGACAGAATGAGTTTGAGAAAACGAATACCGATAATTAGAATTGATGATTATAATTTCGGACGTCACACTACGAGATGTAGAGGGCGTCCTTTTTTATTTGGTTAATAGAATATGGTATTTATAAATTTGATAATCACGCCATTATAAGTGCGCGTGATTATCAAATTTATAAACGAGACTATCATCTAAGTGTTAATGCCACTACATTCTCGACATGTTGGGTATGAGGGAACATATCGACAGGCTGTACAGCCTCAATATCATATTTTTCATGAAGGAGAGCAAGATCCCGAGCTTGAGTCGCAGGATTACAGCTCACATACACAATGCGTTTAGGGGCAGCATCAAGAATCACTTTAACGACATCATCGTGCATACCTGCTCTTGGGGGATCAACTATCATTACATCCGGACGCCCATGCTGAGAGATGAAATCAGAAGTCAGAACATTCTTCATGTCACCGGCATAAAATTCAGTATTTTCCAGTTTGTTGACCGAGGCATTGACTTTTGCATCCTCGATTGCTTCAGGAACATATTCAATTCCTATGACATGGCTGACATTTGGAGCGATGAAACAAGCGATGGTCCCTGTGCCTGTATACAAGTCATAGACCAGTTCATTACCCGTCAGTTTTGCAAAATCTCGCGCAACGCTGTAAAGTCGATATGCCTGTCGTGAATTTGTCTGGTAAAATGACTTTGGTCCGATTCTGAATTTAAGGCCCTCCATCTCTTCTTCGATATATTCGCGTCCTTTGAACAGCAATATTTCCTGATCGGCTATCGTATCATTAACCTTGGTGTTTATAACATATAGGAGCGATGTGATTCCCGGAAAGTTCTCAGCCACAGCAGTGAGCAACTCCCCTATCTTATCACTGTCATCCTCGCCAAATACCATGACCGCCATGACCTCTCCGGTAGAAGAGATACGTATCATAAGTGTACGCAAAAAGCCGTGCTGTTCCCGCAGATCATAGAAACTGTAATTATGTTCCATTCCGAAATTCTTAATGAACACGCGCAACCGGTTTCCAAGATCCTCTTGAAGATGACAACGGTTTATATCGAGAACCTTGTCAAAAGCTCCTGAAATATGAAATCCGGCAGCTCTTCGTTCCGGGAAATCCGCACCCGAACGAAGCTGGTCAAATGTCAGCCATTTCTTGTTTGAGAAAGTGTACTCCATTTTGTTTCTATATTCCCAGATGTTCTCAGAACCAAGAATCGGAGTAAGTTCGGGAAATGGAATTTTGGCGATACGCTGCAAAGCATCCTCTACCTGTTTCTGCTTACATTTAAGCTGAAATTCGTAAGGAAGATGCTGCCAGCGACATCCACCGCATAGAGTGAAATGTTCACATCGAGGCTCTACACGTATCGGTGACGGCTTCGAAAGATTTTCTATATGACCTTCGGCATAGCTGCGTTTCTTTCGGTCTATTTTTATATCCGCAATGTCGCCCGGAGCTCCAAACGGAATAAAAACGACCATCTCGTCGACGCGGGCAATTGAATTACCCTCGGCGGCCACATCAAGTATTTCAACATCGCTCAAAAGCGGTAGTTCTTTCTTTTTTCTTGCCATATTGCACTCACTTTATAAGTTTGTGACTTGTTTTTTAGAAATTTAAATAAAAAAGTTTCGTCGGCAATGACCGAAAGGTCATTAACCGACGAGGTTTTATGTATTTTCTCAGTAAGTTAGGTTAAGATGTCATTTCTCATATAATTTATGACAAAATTATATATTATTTCGATATTAATCAATTTTGCAGTATGGTTTTAATCATTATTAACTATATTGTTTTTCGCGTCATCTTTTGAAACCATCGAATATCGGAAGAGACATTTTAGGAGGAATGCTGTGAGGATTATTGATGTGATTACCTGCATCGGAGAATCCACCCCAAGATGGTTTATTGTCTCGCTCTCTGGAATACCAGTTAAATTTTTATACCATAAAGTGAAAACTACAAGCGAATTATTAAATACATGGAGTATTATCGGTAGCCATAAAGACTTAGACCAATAGAACAGATAGCCGAAATATGCTCCCAAAATCAGGCGTGGAAAGAATCCAAAAAACTGGAGATGAAAAGCACTGAATACAATAGCGGTTATCCAGATCGCACCATGTGGATTAATCTTGCAGCTAAGCAAGATGCGTTGGAGCGCTCCGCGAAAAAACAACTCCTCGCTGAAACCTGCAAGTACACCGACTATCAATATATTTACAATGAGGGAACCTATGCCCTGATTACCAAGTAGTATGGATACCGATGACTGAGCCTGTTCTTCAGCCTCTCGCATCCAGCGCTCCAATTCAGAAAATATTGATGGGAGAGTCATATTTTCGTTAAGTACGACAAGCGCATTCATTGCCGGTATTGACATCAACATGGCGGCAATAGCAAGGATTATTTGCATTAGAGTAAACCGCCTCTCTATTCCTAAAAATCGGGCCGGATATTGGCTTATCAGCAAAGCCGAGACGATAGCGGGAAGAATGAATATTATGCAATCCTGCAAAATGGTTGATATGCGCAACGACTGGGCACTGACTCCATTACGCATTATCAGACCGATTATAACCGAACCGAAAATAGAGAACAGACATAATGCAACTATCAGCACTATGATACGCTGTCCGGGCAAAAAACGCAGGTTAATAAATTCAGGTTGTATATTCGAATCAGATTTACTATTATTCATCGTTATTTATCAAGATAAAAATCAGTTGTTAAGGATAGATATTGTGAGGTGAGATTATTGTCCATATCACGGATGAAAAGTTCTTCACATACAATGCGTGCACATCCCGGGCATTCAAGACCAACCTGCCACAACGTGCGTATTGGTTCTTTCTCTTTTCGTGAAAAAACTCTGCATCGTCTGCGTGGACTCAGCCTTTTTAGTGCCAACATAAATTCGATTTCGTCATCGCGTGATGCTGGTGCGATGAAAGCAAGGGAATCATTCACTGACTTGAAGTGTGATGCCGCGATATCAATCAGCTCCCCGATTCCGAAATCCACTCCGTGTCTTGCCAAAGCTCTTGAAGAATCTGGCGATTTGAGTTTTTCGTTAAAAAAGGGAGGATTCGAAATTATAAGCATTGGATGGGAACATTGTGGAAAAAACTTCGTGATGTCAGCCTCCATGACCTCTACACTATTTTCCCACGGAGAATTAGCGATATTGTCCATCGCATCCAGACAAGCGTCATGATTAATATCCACCGCTATGATTTTAGTATTGTCATGGCTGCGTTGTGCTACCATAAGAGATATGACACCAGATCCACATCCGGCATCGACAATCGCTGAAATTCCGTCAAGACAAGTCCACGCACCAAGTAAGACTGCATCTGTCCCGATTTTCATAGCACATCTGCCGTCTTCCACGCTGAATTGTTTGAACTTAAAAATTCCCATAATACACCTGTCCTCTATTAAAACTTAGATTTGATTTTTGGTTATTCCTGAGGGAAAATCGAGAACTTTAATATTCAAATCCCACATTATCTATATAGAGAGTCAGTCCTTCTGTACCGACATACGGATCTCCGTTGCCTGCTGAGAACATTACTATGGCATGTGTCGGAACTGCATTTGCATCATCCCATCCTTCTTCTACGACAGGGACCATTTTTCCTTTGGAATTTCGGGCATAGTAACAATTGCTGCTACTGCGCAATTTTAAATACGGTGCTACAGCTCCATGAGCACTCAAATCTCCATATATGATATTCACCTTATGGCCATTGGTCCATTGGGCTGATTTTGAGAATAATTCTCCACCTGTACCGACACGTTTTGCATGCAGATTACCCTTTTCATCTTCCCAGCGACGCTGTAGATAGACAAATACCACAGCCTGATCACGTCCCGGTAGCTTTTTCTTTGAACCGAATCCTGTAGACTTGATTCGATAGTCGACGTCTGGCATATCAACCTTATAATCAAAGACAAGCGCGTTCGGACGTTTTTTGAACGGAACACCCATCTCCATCTTTGAATATGGATTTTTTGTTGAGGTCACAGGCTCAAGCATTTCACCGAGAAACATTGATCCGGCGACCATAACATCCATGTTTATGAGCCCCAAAACCTTTACTGTTTCAATTTGTGTACACAGTTTAGCGCACTTGTTTCCGGCCGAACGTTCTGCCGGATAAACTGCATTGGAGGTTTTTACGACTCCTGACACTTTTGCATATACATTGCTTGTGGCCCAAGGAGATCCTCCAAGATTACGGTAAGGGTTGTTGCCATTGAGTGTACAAGTAGGCCCGACCTCGTAGAGAGTCTTCTCTTTACCTCCTATTACCGCTGATTCTTTTAAGTTACGTGTCACCCAATTGGAAAAATCGCCATATTTGATTCGGTCGATATTCTGACCATTTGCCGACATTAGTCCTGCTATGACAAGAGTTCCGGATAATACGTTTGATTTTAGGCTCATAAGACAAATAGATTTAAGTGTGAGATTCATACAAATAGAGTCCGGAATGCTTCTTCAACCTTTGCCACTTCTATGATTTTTATATTCAGCCCGGACAAATCGATTCCTTTGAGGTTATGACGTGGTATGATTATAGTTTCCATGCCGAGCTTCTCAGCCTCACGTATACGCTGTTCAATTCGCGTGACAGGTCTGACTTCTCCCGAAAGTCCGACTTCACCGGCCATACATATTCGTTTGGGTATTGTTATGTCGACATTCGACGAAAGTATTGCGCATATAACCGCAAGATCAAGGGCCGGGTCATTGACTTTTAGCCCTCCGGCAATGTTGAGAAACACATCCTTTGCTGCCAGCTTAAATCCTACACGTTTTTCAAGAACTGCAAGTAGCATATTCATACGCTTCGAGTCAAATCCGGTGACAGACCGCTGGGGTGTTCCGTAGGCGGCTGTGCTGACCAACGCCTGTACCTCGATGAGAAAAGCTCTTATGCCTTCCATTGTGACACCTATGGAGATTCCGGAAAGATCATCGTTGCTCATTGAAAGGAACATTTCGGAAGGATTGGACACTTCTCGAAGCCCCCGCTGACACATTTCATATATGCCAAGCTCAGCTGTAGAACCGAAACGGTTTTTAATGGACCGAAGTATACGATATATGCCCTGTCGGTCTCCTTCGAACTGGAGGACAGCATCGACGATGTGCTCCAATACCTTCGGGCCTGCGATGCTGCCTTCTTTTGTTATATGACCGATAAGCATCACCGGGACAGCCGTCTCTTTGGCATATTTCAGCAATTGAGCCGCGCATTCCCGAACCTGTGAGACACTTCCCGCGACAGATTCAATATCGTCGGAAGCTATGGTCTGGATAGAGTCAATGATTATAAGTCCCGGATTCACTTCTTCGATGTGGTCACGGATATTCTGTAAAGAAGTCTCACATACAATGTACACATTGTCATTAGGCCGCCCGATACGGTCTGCCCTCATTTTAAGCTGACGGGCACTTTCCTCTCCTGACACATAGAGTATCCGACGTGAGCGAATCGACAATATGTTTTGCAACACAAGGGTTGATTTTCCAATACCCGGTTCTCCTCCAAGCAACACAAGACTGCCCGCAACGAGTCCTCCGCCGAGCACTCGGTTGAGTTCGGCAGACGGCATTTTTATACGTGGTTCTTCGTCGAGCTCTATTTCATGTATAAGCTGTGGACGAGTCCTTCGCGAACCGTGTGATACAGGAGTAAGTGTTTTGGATTTTTTTTCACTTACGATTTTCTCCTCTACCATCGTGTTCCATTCGCCACAGGCAGGGCATCGGCCTTGCCATTTTGGTGCCTGTGCCCCACAGCTTGAGCAAAACCATGCAGTCTTTACATTTTTCATCTTTGTGTGAACTTACGTGTTTGTTAGATATCTGGCTGATTTATCACACATGTCTGAATTTAGCGAGTGTGATCGCTGTTGCGATTGCTGCGTTGAGCGATTCTCCTGTCACTTCACCTTGTGGGTACGAGGGAATGAGCAGACGCTCGGTCACAACAGCCTCTACTTCTTTAGATATACCTTTACCTTCGTTACCTATGACGATAATGCCGTTTTCTCCAATCTTGGCCTCGCTGATACTTTCTCCATCCAGAAAAGTGCCATAGACCGCAGGAGCTTTAGTTTTGGATATCATATCCGGCAGATTGCCATAGTAGAGTTTTACCCTTGAGATTGAGCCCATTGTCGACTGGATGACTTTCGGAGAAAAACAGTCGGCAGTTTCGGCGCTACACAGGATTTCACGGACTCCGAACCAGTCGGCAACTCTGATGATTGTCCCGAGGTTGCCGGGATCCTGTATCGTGTCAAGAGCAAGGATAAGTCCGTGTGACAGATTGCTGAATTCAGGTTCTCTTTTGGGGATTTCATAAACAGCGATGACATCTGAAGGAGTGGTTAGACTCGACATCCTTGAAAGATCGTTGCGTGTCACCTTGACAACAGTCCCTATGCCGGAAAGCCGTTTCACTTGCTGCGAATGGGTTTCAAGCCATTCGTATGTCGCAAAAAGATAGCGAAGTGTAAAATGCCTCAATGTATCGAGCACACATTTTGTGCCCTCTGCCTTGAACGCGTTTTCCTTTCTGCGGGTTTTGCGCTCGTCAAGTGATTTTACGGTGCGATATAGATTCTTTGTCAATTCAGTCATAAATACGTTTTTAAGGAGTCCAAAGTTACATATTTTCATAAAAATAAACAAAAGGCCATCTGAAGGACGCGTACCGATTGGATATTTTGACTACATTTGTAGCAAAGAACATGATATAACATTGTTCCCCCCGATCTATAAACAGTCATATATAAATGTTAAAGGATTTATACGAAAAAAAGTTCGGAGCAGCACCTGCCTCAATCATTCCACTGACTCCGGCAGGAAGCAATCGACAATATTTCAGATTAACCGGCCCTGAGACCGTAATCGGTGTCATAGGCTGTTCGGTTGATGAAAACAAAGCGTTTATTTATCTTGCACGCCATTTTAAGTCCAAGGGGCTTCCTGTTCCCGGTGTCATCGCTGTTTCGGACGACGGAACGGAATATCTTCAAGATGACTTGGGCGATTGTCAGCTTTTCGACTGCCGTGATTCTGTCGAACTGTTGAAAAAGACGGTAGCATTGTTGCCCGATTTCCAGTATCGTGGCGCGGAAGACATCGACTTTTCACGTTGTTATCCTGTCAGTGATTTTGACAGTCAATCCATTTTATGGGATTTGAATTATTTTAAATATTGTTTTCTGAACACGACAGGAATATCCTACAAAGAAGAATTGCTGGAAGAGGATTTTCGCCGGATGTCATCACAGCTGTCTACACCAGACTGCATGACGTTTATGATACGTGATTTTCAATCTCGCAATGTGATGATTCGTAATGGCAATCCATATTTCATAGATTTTCAAGGCGGACGACGTGGTCCTGCCGAATATGACCTTGTGTCATTTGTAATGCAAGCCCGTGCGGCATATCCGTTATACGTTAAGGAAATTCTTATTGAGACCTACATCAAAAGTGCCTCGCGATACACAGTCATTGATCCTGATACTTTCCGTCAGCGGTTCAGGTCGTTTTCATTACTTCGGACACTACAAGTGCTTGGAGCATACGGATTTCGTGGCAAATTCGAGCGAAAGCCTCATTTTATAAAGAGTATTCCCGCCGCACTTGCAAATTTGGCGGACCTGCTGAAAGAACCTTTTGACGATTATCCATATCTTTCGGAGACTCTGACCAGAATGCTTGAGTCTGAACAGGCAAAGACAGATATATGTGAGGAGAAGCCTAAAAGCACACTGACTGTAACAGTCACAAGCTTCTCGTATAAGAAAGGTATCCCGGCAGACTTGTCTGGTAATGGCGGTGGATTCGTGTTTGACTGCCGTGGCATGGAAAATCCGGGCAGATATGACGAATATAAACAGATAACTGGACTTGATGCCCCGGTAATTGAATTTCTCGAACGTAAGGGAGAGATTATAACTTTCCTTGACCATTGTTTCGGGTTGGTAGACCCTTCTGTTGATTGCTATGACCGTCGCGGTTTCACATCACTTGCCGTCAATTTCGGTTGTACCGGCGGTCAGCATCGTAGTGTCTATTCTGCTCAGAAAATGGCTGAACATATCAAGGTTCGGTTTCCACATGTGAATGTCCGCCTTATCCATCGAGAACAAAAAATAGATCTGACACTATGAACGCTATGATTTTTGCCGCCGGTCTCGGCACGCGCCTTGGCGCAATAACCTCGGCAAAGCCCAAGGCTTTGGTCGAAGTAGGAGGCGAACCAATGTTGAAACGAGTGATTCTGAAACTAAAAAATGCAGGTATCAGCCGTATGGTAGTCAATGTCCATCATTTTGCCGATGCCATTGTATGCTATCTCAAGGCAAATGATAATTTCGGAATTGACATCAGAATCAGCGACGAACGTGCGCTTTTGCTCGATACCGGCGGAGGATTGCTCAAAGCCCGTCCATTTTTTGACAGTAACGAACCGATAATAGTTCATAATGCCGACATTCTGACAGACTTTGATATTTCACAAATGCTTGATTCTCATATAGAATCTAAAGCCGACGCGACTCTGCTCGTGGCAGACCGCCGAACATCACGCTATCTGCTTTTTGATGCCGACAGGCGTATGAAGGGTTGGAAAAATGTCACGACCGGCGAAATCCGCAGTCCTTGGCCTGATATAGTTTCTGCTGAAGGGATTGTTCCTTTGGCATTTGGTGGTGTTCACATAATCAAACCTTCCATATTCTCTAAGCTTGAAAGATATAGTGATTCTTCGAAATTCTCAATCACACCATTCTACACGGATCAATGCGCTGATTTATACATAAAAGGCTACACTCCGGAAGAATCTTTTCACTGGATTGACATTGGTAAGCCACAATCGCTTATTGAGGCTGAAAATATCGTTTCAGAACTGCGGCCGACTCCTCTGCCGGAGTGAATACCGCAAGAATTGACGGACGGTCTGTGACCGCAATGAATTCGCTGAATGATTGAGCCAATTCCTCCGCAGAGCTGGCTTCATGATATGAAAATCCGTAGCCGTCTGCAAGCTGGCGCAGAGGAAGACGTGTCCCTACTGCAAAATATCTGTCAAGCTCAGGAAGCGATGATGTGGATGAGATAAAGCGGAATATCCCGCCTCCGCCATTGCAAATAACGATGATTTTAAATTGTGGAGTGACAAGTATTGACGACAGTGCGGCAATATCATACTGGCAACTCATGTCGCCGGTTATAAGTAGGGTCGTATCCTTATAGACAGCTGACGCACCAAGTGCTGTTGAGGTACATCCGTCAATACCGCTGACACCTCTGTTGCAGTCGCAACGATGGATGTGACTGCAATCCATCAATTGGGCATAACGTACAGGCGTGCCGTTTGACAGATGTAAGTTCCATCGTTGCGGAATGCGCGGTATGATATGTGCAAAAACACTCATGTCCGACCACGGAACTGAATCGACATATTTTTCATGAAGTTTTGCTGCTTTAGATGCGAGATCATGCCAGCGTGCGGCATAATCTGAAGACGCTTTATGAATCTGCAATGCAGATGCAAGCTGCCGGAGGAAAACAGCCGGCTGTATTTCTACTCTCAGGGCGAGATGACGGAAGCAATCGACAGTCGTATATGTGATTCCTATATGCCAGTGCTCAACTTCGGTGTTGAGCGAACGCAACCAATCTTTTACAAATCGTGACACGAGTGCCCCCCCGGCCGTTATAATTACATCCGGGGCCATTTCAATGCGGTCCGTTTCTGTCATTCGGCAGAGTGTCGAGTCGATACGGCTGACGAACAATTGGGAGTGGAGATTTGCTATTGTCTCAGTCATAACCACGACGTTCGGGAGACGGGCAAGTTTTACCAGTGCCCGGTTTAATTTTTCATCAGGTTCGTGAAACCCTACTATGATAAGAACCTTGCGCGGAGATGCGATGCTCTCCCCTATCCGCCGTGCTTCGGCTGTCGGCAGCTCGACTGAAGGCGCGACCATTCTGATAACACGGCTTCGGCCTTCGTCGAAATCAGAGATGCGGTCAAGCGGAGCGTCTATTCGGATGTTTATATGTACCGGGCCTCTCCGTCCTGCAAGAGCTTCAAGCAGCAAGTCATTGACAAGTCTGTTGCACACCCATTCACCATTTGGGAAATCGGTATGAGCCGGCAGGTCACAACTGCGTTTGACATACGGTGAGAGAGCGTCCTGTTGCCAGATGGTTTGCGAATCATCCTGATCAATCCATTCCTGTGGCCTGTCAGCAGAAATCACTATCAGCGGGCAGCAACGATAGAAAGCTTCGGCAATTGCCGGAGCATAGTTGAGCAGAGCAGAACCGCTTGTGCATACTATTGCCACAGGCTCTCCGCTTTGGACAGTCATTCCAAGAGCGATAAATCCCGCAGAGCGTTCATCAATGACCACTTGTGTAGTCAGTTCTGTACGACGTGAGAGAGCGACTATCAGTGGCGCGTTTCTGCTTCCCGGTGATAGAACGACATGCCGCACACCATGAGCGACAAGGAGATCTGCGAGGATGTTACATGAGAGTTTATCGGTTGTAAGCATGATCAGATTGATTGAAATTTCGTGCAAAAATACAAATATTGGCGCAACCTCACATCAAATTATTGTGGAATGTGTTAATTTTGTATGACGGAACTTCAAATCAGTCTTTGAATTTATAGTTACAGCATATTATGTATATAGCATCCAGGAAACATAAGGAAAATATTGCGGAATATCTGCTTTATATGTGGCAGATTGAAGATCTCATACGTGCCAACGGGCTTGACATCGATCTTATCAAAGCTAATGTCATTGACCGTTTTAATCTTGACCCGTCTCAAGAAAAAGAGATGATCGAATGGTATGAATCGCTGATTGATATGATGCGACGTGAGAACGTGGAAAAAAGCGGACATCTGCAACTGAACAAAAATGTCATAATACAGCTAACCGACCTGCATCTCGCCCTGCTGAAAGATCCGCGTTTCCCGAAGTATACCGCTGAGTTCTATAAGACACTACCTTTCATTGTCGAGCTTCGGGCTAAAGCCGGAGATAAGCCTCTCGGTGAGATAGAGACATGTTTCAACGCCCTCTACGGAATGCTCATGCTTCGTCTGCAAAGCAAGGAAATCACTCCTGAAACAAAGAATGCAATCACACAGATTTCCCGTTTCATCGCCCTTCTGACCAAGGACTATCATCTTGATCGTGAAGACAAGCTGTTCCCGCCTGAAGAGCAGTAATCTGAACAAACAGTCATATCAATACCCATTGCTGTTTTAATGACGCAAGGAAGCCAAGTGTCATTTCCGGCTACGGGATTTATCGTAACCAAAAATGACACTATGGTTTTACCCGAATAGCTTTAATGGCAGTAGGAGTATATGGCAACAAAGATTGTGATATCACCTGACTGACATTCCTTTTTGAATATCCACAATCTCTTTTTTACCGTTGACCATAAGAATTACTTTGCAATTTTTGAAGACGGTAAGACGCTTGAACTTCAATCTGTATATCACCACGCCGTTAATGATGTTGCATCTGATTTGTGTGGCAATATATTTCTTACCGTTGTTGGATAACACTGCTTCGGTAATTTTAATATCTGAGGGCGCTTGCTTATCAATCAGAACTATGTTCGTCCCTTCGATATTATTGATACTTTGATAGGAAATCTTAGCATGGCTTACGAATGCGCACAGACAGAGAACTGCCAGTAAAAATAATCTTTTCATATATTACCTGTTTTTGAGTTTGATGTGACAAAATTAGTCCTAAAAACAAGTAACAGCAAGAGAATACGGACTGGAATTGTCCTCATTTAAGCAGCTAAGCCATTGATAATCAGTAGATGGGAACAATCAATAATTCCTCATATTGATTATCAATAGTTTAGTGTCACATTTTAGACACGAAATATTCCTTATCCAGTGCGTCAGAGGCAAGAATACGATCCTTGAGCCGACTTCTTCGATTATAAAAGTTTTTTATTTTTATGTTAGTGAAAATACATACGGCTCGCGGGGAAAATCCGGCATAAAGATATGTAAGGAATATCCGATCGTTTTTATTTAATTCCGGCAACTGTTCTCTGATTCTGATCAATATGTTGTCGAGAAATGTATTGACTATTCCTTCAAGTTCGGCAATACTTTTCGTGTCCCGTAATGCAAGAATATGTTTCTCTACTTCATTATAGAGTGTAAGTTTCAGCTTATCCGATTCGCTCTTTTCAAAATACTCATTGCATAACATATTGAGTGTGTCAAGGCGACTTCCATACAAAGCATCTACCTTGGCCTCAAGTTCGAGGTTTCTATCTGTTCTTTCAGCAATAAGCAATGACAGCTCCTCAATTTCTCTGTGTTTCTGGACAAACCGACGATGGACGATTACAAAAACGGCACCTCCGACAGCAATGACTCCTGTCAAGACCATCACTAAAATATTCCATGCCATGCGAGAGCTTTTCTTTGAAGTGTCTATCTGCATCTCGTAATCATTGGTAAGAATCTCTATTGTCTCTCTCAATTGTCCTTCTCTTGATGTCGGACATCTTATGATTCCTCTGTCGGTATAAAGGATTAAAGTATCATATTCATCAAATATACTACTGAAAGGGAAGTCAAGAGTTATATGCCATTTTGTATTTTTACCTGTCGACTCATTTGTCTGGGCAATGAGAGAGAATGGTTCCATTGGTTCATACATACTGTCACAATGTTGCCATTCCGCTTTATAAATAGTGAATGGAGCATTGGTACTTTGTAGTTCAAAGGACATTCGGACTCTGTTGTCCGCGTTAGACAACCACTTAAACAGCATCCTAAGCTCTTCGGATGAAGAAGTCGGGATACTATCTGAAACAGAATATGTGACGATATTTACAGCATTAAGAGGAACGCATAAAAAGAAGATTGCAACCAAGCAAATTAACAGCCGGTTACAAAATTTTTGTGATATTTCAATAATTGCGAAATTTTCATTACTGGCATCTTTAGCAAGAGCGGTAACACGTCTTACAAATTCAGTCTTGGCTTCGGTATACTTGTCCCTGTCATGACTGTATTGTGGCAAAAGAGACATTTTAAGCAATTCATATTCATGAGCTACATCCGGATTCTCTCTCAGATAGTCACGAAAAATAATTTCGTCATTGTCACCTTTCAGATGAATGTGTATATGAAATACGCGTTCGGCATACCCTGCAGATGTGTAACCCTTATTAAAACTCAGTCTGCTTGATGACGACGACATGCAGATATAGCCTGCATTTTCCATTGTATTCCTAAGGCGTGACAGATTTTCATTATGTGTGATTTCCACCAGAATATCAACAATCGGCTTTGCCTTGATATCAGGGATTGCCGTACTTCCTATATGATGGATTACTGGTGAACAATCTGATAAAAGTCTTTTAAGTTGATCTATTTCATCATCGGCCCACTCTTTCCAGCATGGGTTATTAGGAACGAGAACTATGGGAAACAATTGCCACAGTTCATCCAATGTCATATCTTTGAGATTTTTCATCTTGACAGTTAAGCTATAGATATAAGCCTACGCTACCCGTACTAATTATATCGACAGATAGCGTAGGCATTTTCCCGTGTAAGCCCCGGTATCACATTGCTGCGGCCATAACCACTTCTCCTAAGGTCGGATGGGCATGGACTGCGGAACTGATAGCTGAGACACCGAGTCGCGCCTGCATTGAGGTTGCGATTTCCTGAACGAGATCTGCGGCATGAGCACCACAGATATGACATCCGAGCAGTTCGCCGGTTTTTGCATCAGATATGATTTTGACCAGACCGTCGGGCTCACCCATTGCCAATGCTTTTCCGTTGGCTCTGAATGTCGCTTTCCCGACTTTTATGTCGCGCCCAAGCTCAAGACATTTTTCCTCAGTGAGACCCACCATCGCACATTCAGGCACAGTGAAGACAGCCGAAGGAATCACATCAGTCAGTTCGCGAAGTCCGAGGACGACTTTCCCTTGCATTGTGGCTGCGTGAGCGAGCATGCAACGTCCATTGACATCTCCTATAGCATAAAGCCTGACATCTGACGGCTCTTGCCCTTCATCAAACATAACAGACATATCATCGTTGACAGCAATGGCGTTACGATTGAGCTTCACTCCAAGTTCAACAAGTCCATCGGGTACTACCGGCCTACGACCGACAGCCATCAGGACAACTTCAGAAGCGATTGACTTCTCTTTCCCCTTGGCAATGTAATTTACTGTCGGGCCGGCTTCGATTGACTTTACTTCTGCACCGGTAATGATGTTTATCCCTCGTTTTTTGAGTGACATGCGCAGACGTTTGGCAATTTCCGCATCGAAAGGAGGAAGAATCTCCTTGCAATACTCAACAACTGTCACTTCGACACCTAATGCAGAGAATATTGAGGCAAATTCCATTCCGATAACCCCACCCCCAATAATGCACATTGATTCAGGGAGTGTTTCAAGCGAAAGAATTTCATCGCTGGTCATCGCCAGTTCTTTTCCATCTATCGGTAATAAGGTGGGCGCGGAGCCTGTAGCGATGATGATTGTCGGTGCTGTATATTCAGTGCCGTTCACATCGATGACTGACGGTGAAATGAAACGAGCCTTACCATTGACTACATTGACATCCTTAAGCAATGTGGCCACTCCTTCGCGAAGCTCTGCTACAACCCGGTCTTTACGCTGCATGACTGCCGGAAAATCGAGCGATGCAGTTGTCTCAGCGAAACCATAGTTACGGGCTTCTGCAAAATCAAGGGCGATTTGGGCGGTACGGCATAAAGCCTTCGTCGGAATACAACCACGGTTGAGACATGTCCCCCCAAATTTATCACGCTCGATAAGAGTCACGCTTTTACCGAGAGCTACGGCCTCGACGGCTGTTTCATAACCGCCGGGGCCAGCTCCGATAATTATTAGATCAGACTTTTCCATATCGTTGGATTTGGTATAGAACAGTGATTTCTGTATCTGTCAGTCAAGTTCGGCAAAAGTAACCACAGGATTAAGAGCGGCGGCAGTGTCGTCTGGCTTTCGGATTGGAGTCTCAAGTGGAGCGTTCTTAACCGTTTCGGGATCTTCTGCCGCTTCACGGGCTATGTCGCGCATAACCGCGATGAACTCATCAAGAGTCTCCTTGCTTTCCGTTTCCGTAGGCTCTATCATGAGAGATTCATGGAATAGAAGCGGGAAATAGATGGTCGGTGCATGGAAGCCATGATCAAGAAGACGCTTGGCCACATTCAGAGTGGTGACCCCGGTCGATTTATCGGCAAGTCCGTCGAACACAAACTCATGTTTGCACACACGGTCAATCGGCAGTGCATAAAGGTCGCGCAATGATTCCTTGACATAATTCGCATTTAATGTCGCGAGTGTGCCGGCAAGTTTCAGACCGTCGCTGCCGAGTGAAAGGATGTAGGCAAGCGCACGCAGTTCGACTGCGAAATTTCCGAGCCACGATGATATGCGCCCGAGCGCGTGTGGGGCTTTCTCTGTGCCGAAATCAAGATGGAAAAGTGGATCGTCGTCACCGCTGTGTTTTACGACACGGGGATTTGGCAGGAACTGTTCGAGCCCTGCACGTACTCCGACAGGCCCTGCACCCGGACCGCCTCCGCCATGAGGTGTGGAGAAGGTCTTGTGAAGGTTGATGTGCATCACATCAAATCCCATGTCCCCCGGACGTGCCACTCCGAGGAGCGGGTTGAGATTTGCACCATCATAATAGAGAAGTGCGCCACAGGCGTGGACTATCTCGGCTATTTCCGGTATATTATGTTCGAAAATCCCGACTGTATTGGGATTGGTCATCATTACAGCAGCAATAGTGTCGTCAAGCAACGGGCGGAGAGCATCGACATCGACAGTGCCGTCCGGCAGACTCTTGACTTCGACAACCTTGAGTCCGGCTACAGCAGCTGATGCGGGGTTAGTTCCGTGAGCTGAATCTGGGACTATCACTTTTGTACGCTTCGTGTCTCCACGGCTTTCATGATAGGCACGTATGACCATCAGGCCTGTCAGTTCTCCGTGTGCACCGGCATAGGGATTGAGGGTAAATTCGGCCATACCGCCTATTTCACACAGCATCCGCTGTATGGTGTAGTAGGCTTCGAGCGCACCTTGTACAGTCGCTGACGGCTGGAAAGGATGAAGCGACGTGAAAGCCGGAAGAGAAGCCATTTCCTCGTTGATCTTCGGATTATACTTCATGGTGCATGAACCAAGAGGATAGAATCCGGTGTCAACGCCAAAATTATTGGTCGACATGTTGTTGTAGTGTCTGACTGCTGTCAGTTCGTCTACTTCCGGAAGCTGCGGAGCGTTTTGGCGCAACAGTCCGGCAGGGAGTGTGGGAAGCACGTCGTCACAACCGTTTGACGGCAGACTATAGCCCTGACGTCCCGGACGTGAGAGCTCAAAAATTACTTTTCCGTAATATTTCTTATTCATGGTTTCGGGACATCATCAGTTTGACATTTCATTAGCTGCAACACCACCGTTCATCGCAGGAACGGTCGCTTTTGAGAAAGTTTCAGCGCGCCAGACATAGCGGTCGATTTCTTCCTTTGTACGTGTTTCGGTAACGCAGACAAGAAGTTCGTCTTCCGATATCATCACTCCGGGCAGACAACCGCAGGAATTACATACCTCTACAAAATCAGCGAGTTTGACCTCTCCCTTGAAACGCACCACAAATTCATTTAGGAACGGTCTGTCGGGATATTTGAGCTCAAATGCTCCCGTATCGACAAGCCGAGATGCGAGATAGTGCGCACCGGCAGCCGACAGTTCGTTGACTTCACGCAAACCTTTTGCACCCATCAGAGAAAGATACATGGCCACATAGAGCGCCATCAGACCTTGGTTCGAGCAGATATTGGATGTGGCTTTGTCACGACGGATATGCTGCTCGCGGGCCTGAAGTGTGAGCACAAACACGCGCTGTCCGTCAGCATCGGTTGTAGCTCCGACTATACGGCCGGGTAGTTTGCGGATGAGAGCCTTGCTGCAACAGATGTAACCCAGATAAGGACCTCCGAAATTAAGGGGCATGCCAAGAGACTGAGCCTCACCTGCGGCAATGTCAGCACCCCATTCTCCGGGAGTACGTATGACACCGAGTGTTGAAGCGGGAGCGGTCATGATGAGCAGAGCTTTGGCTGCGTGAACCATGTCGGCAACACCTGTGTAGTCTTCAAGGATTCCATAGAAATTCGGAGTTGCGACAATCACTCCGGCCACATCACCATCGGCAAGCATTTCTCGCATGGTATCGAGGTCGGTGACACCATCCTTTTCTGCGATAGTATCCACACGGACTCCGTGGTAACGTGCGTATGTGTCTATGACTTCGCGGTAAATCGGATTGAGTGTCGCCGAAACGAGCACACGGTTTCTTTTGCGTGCGTGGCTTATCGCCATCAGCATTGCTTCGGCCACTGCAGTCGTGCCGTCATACATCGAGGCATTCGAAACTTCCATACCTGTCAGCTGTGTCATCATTGACTGGTATTCGAAGATGTATTGCAGTGTGCCTTGTGAAATTTCCGGCTGATATGGAGTATAGGCAGTCAGAAATTCAGAGCGCGATGCGAGTGACTGGACGACGGCAGGTGTATAATGGTCGTAGAAGCCCGCGCCGGCAAAGCATGTCAAAGGCTGGTTTCGGACTGCAAGTTCCTCAAAAAAATCGCGGACCTCTTTTTCGCTCATCTGAGGCTGAAGGTCATAATCGCGCTTCAGTTTCAGACTTTCAGGGACATCGCTGTAAAGCTCGTCGAGGCTCTTCATATTACAGCGTTCGAGCATTGCAGCGATATCCTCGGGAGTATGGGGGAAATATCTGTGGGTCACTTTATGATAGTTCGTAAATTGTAAGACAGAATTTTTCTTAACCGATACAAAATGCAATCAGTGCTTTTCAGCTTCGCAGTGTGCGCGATAAGCTTCTTCGTCCATAAGATTTTCAAGTTCAGACGGGTCAGTCAGCTCAATTTTGACAATCCAGTTGGCCATTGCATCCTCGTTGATAAGACGCGGGTTGTCAATTAGCTGTTCGTTTGACTCAATAACAGCACCGCTTACCGGGGCAAACAGGTCGCTGGCAGCCTTGACACTTTCCACTGCGCCGAATTCCTCGCCTGCTTCAAGGTCATCGCCTTGCTCCGGCATGTCGACATAAACGACATTTCCAAGTGCATGCTGTGCGTAATCGCTGATGCCGATATAACCGATGTTACCGTCAACCGTTACATATTCGTGGGTAGGAGAATAATATGTCTTGCTCATAATTGTAGTTTTAAGAAGTGGGGAAATAATTTATTCTGTATTTGGGATTATTTTTTATATGATTTCTTATAGAACTTTTTAGCTACGACTTTTGCCGGGAAAGTTTTGCGGCGGATGCGTACTTTAAGTTCATTGTCCTTGACGGCATACTTTGTTTCAATCAATGCGGCAGCAATACTCTTGTCAACCGAAATTCCACGATAGCCGGTTGTGACATAGCCTATCACTTCGTCATCAGCATTGAGCACTTCATAGCCGTGGCGTGGAATAGCGCGATCCAACAGTTCCAGTCCAACAAGTTTACGTGGAGCTCCTTCAGCCTTCTGACGTGCGATGACATCACGTCCGATAAATTCAGGTTTATCAAGCTTGACAAACATAGACAGACATGCCTCGACAGGTGTTATATCGTCAGCAAGCTCATCGCCATATAGAGGCAGTCCTACTTCAAAACGAAGAGTATCACGGCAGCCGAGGCCACAAGGAGTAACCTTGCCTGAATCAATGAGTTTATCCCATAGCTTTCGGGTTGTCTCATGATCGGTATAGATTTCAAATCCGTCTTCGCCTGTATAACCGGTACGACTGACAATCATGGGAGAACCATTATAGTCAAGTTCTTTAAAAGTATAAAATGAGAGTTCCTTGCATGGAATGTCCAATATGTTTTCAAGCGCCGCTTCAGCCTCTGGCCCTTGCACGGCAATTTCGCCTGTCGTATCGCTTACATTTTCAACATTGGCATCAAAAGCCTTGGCCTGTTCCTCAATCCATGCCACATCCTTGGCTATGTTCGAGGCATTTATAACAAGGAGGAAACTGTTTTCTCCACGTTTATAGACAAGGAGATCATCAACGACTCCACCCTCGTGATTCAGCATCATTCCATACAGGATACCACCTTTGTCAAGCGGGGCGACGTCATTTGAGAAAATATAATTTACGAATTTCTCGGCCTCCGCACCTGTAACGGTCACTTCGCCCATGTGAGAGACATCAAAAACACCGCAGGCCTTACGGACGGCGTTGTGTTCTTCGACAATACCGGAATACTGGATTGGCATGTCGAAACCTCCAAACGGGCTCATTTGAGCGCCAAGACTGACATGTTTGTCATGAAGGCATGTTTTTCTTAATTCTTCCATTTGCGGATTAGTATTTTAAGGTTGTTATTTATCTTTGATTTATATCTAAATTTCAGAAAATCAGAGTGACGAATTTGTCGATTGTCATTCCGGGGATAAGAGCGTTGAGATCTATCTCCCTGAGTGCGGCCCTTACAGGCTCTCTTTCATAGGCTATCCCGACAAGAGCTTTCGATATAGCAGCTTCCGCTTCGGAATTTTCCAAAAAGTCACCGGTGAGAACAATTGTTTCAATAAGACCCTTAGACACCGACATATTAACGTTTATCTCCCCTATTCCGTCCATCCTCTCGCTGTGCTCTACAGTTCCTCTTGGATTTTTACCTGCGAGCCATGTCGGAACATAGTATTCCTGTTCGATTTTTTCAATGGCCCGGATGTCGTCATCAGTAAGGACAAGAGTATTTCCGTTGCTGGCCACTGTTTTCAGTATATGGTCAAGGAAATCGGAAATAGAAAGATCAGGTAAATGTTCTTTTATGGTAGTCACTCTGCTTCGGGTTGACTGAACACCGTGTGACGCAAGTTTTGTTTTAGATGGCCGGAGAGTATTTGACATCAGAACAGGGTCATAATCATAGAGCATTGTCCCATGTACTATGCTTCGTCCCGGAAGGTGATAATAGGCATTGCCCGACACTTTGCGGTCACCTATCAGTATGTCATTTCGAGAATTATCGGAAGCATCAAGCCCAAGATTCCTGAGAGCGGTCGCTACCATCGAAGTATATTCGCTGAAAGTGCTACAGACATCATCAGATGATGTCACATAGGAGAACATGATGTTATTCATGTCGGCGAGCACAGCCCCTCCGCCACTTTTTCGACGGAAAATTTCCACACCGTTGTCATGGCAATAGTCCACGTTAATCTCTTTTTCGAGCAACTGGTTTCTACCGATGATGACAGAGGGATTTACCTGCCATGCAAAGAAAAAATCCCTGTCAGGATAACGTCGAGCCAGATATTCCTCCTCTGCAAGATAGAAAGCAAGCTTGCGTGGGTGCAAGTCATTTATTATGACTAAGTCCATATTGATAAATAGATGTATGGTTAACTTGACCTGAAAGATTTCCGGTCACTGCAAAAGTAATAAATTTTGTATAAATACAAACGAAACATCAAAAAAATCAGTAAAAATATTTAGAATTAAAACCCATGACAATAAAGCGCCCGTGGCAAGCGTTAATGAGATAAAACAAGCACCTTCCATTGCGACACATTATATTTCGGTATTATTTTTCGGTATTATTTTTCGTATGCCTATGAATAAAAATTTTACTCCTGAATCCACGTTTACTCACGTTATCGCCGAAACAAAGCAGCGTCCGAAAAAAATCACGCTCGCTAAAATCCGCCAGTTTGCACGGGCATATACTTTTGCCCCTGTAGAAATTCCGGCGCTTGGAAATATTGTGGCTAATTAATTGACCGTTCTATCCCCTCCTGATTTCACATGGTAATCTCAATTGTTTTTGCATTGGCCATGACGGTCATTGCAGCTATCGAATTCTTATATTTACGTAAATCGTTGCTGAAAATTAATGAACTCAACGCAGAGAATATGCGTCTGCAACTGGAGTCGGAAAAAGCACGTGCTGAAGTGCAGAGCTCTATAGCCTCACTCACGGCTAGCCTTACAGAATCACGTAAGAACTGCGACAGCCTTACAGAACGGCTGAACATCTCAACAGACCAGCTGGCTTCATCGCGCGAAGAGAATTCATCTCTACATACGCGCCTTGAGCTTCTCGATAAGGAAATCAGCCGGAGAGAAGATGAGGCCATAAAGCAGGAGGAAAAACGCAGAGAACAAGAGGCGTTGCTCGAAAGCCGTTTCAAAAATCTGGCTAACGATATCCTGCGTCAGAACACCGCAGACCTTAAGACCCAGAATGAGGAACGACTCAGCGAGATTCTTGCCCCGTTGCGAATGAATATCGACGAATTCCGCAAAACAGTCTCAGACACCTACAACAATGAAGCCCGTGAGCGTTTCTCATTGTCAGAACGAATCAAGGAACTTGTCGATCTGAACCAGTCTATCTCGCGGCAGGCCCGTGAACTCTCTGAGGCTCTTCGTGGCGACAGCAAGGTGCAGGGCGACTGGGGCGAAATGGTGCTCGAATCAATACTTGAAAATTCCGGATTGCAAAAAGGTGTAGAATATTTCACGCAGGCGACAACCGACAGTGACGGCAATGTGCTGCGTAATGAGGACGGAACTATGTTGCGTCCGGATGTCGTAGTTAAATATCCCGACGGACGTTTCGTAGTGATTGACTCAAAAGTCTCATTAACTGCATTTGTCGATTATGCCAACGCTGACAACGAGGAGATTCGCGACGGCGCGGCCATGCGCCACGTCCGTTCCGTCAAGAAGCATATTGACGAACTTGCCCGCAAACGCTATCAGGAATATGTAGGAGATGCAAAACTTGATTTCGTCATGATGTTTATTCCGAATGAACCTGCCTATATTGCAGCGATGCGTCTTGATCCGTCATTGTGGCAGGAGGCTTATGACCGTCAGGTACTCATCGTATCCCCTACACATCTCGTTTCCGGGCTTAAACTCATAGCGCAGCTCTGGAGTCGTGACCGCCATACGAAAAATGCAATCACCATCGCTGAAGAAGCCGGTAAGATGTATGACAAGTTCGCAGACTTTACAAAAGACATGGAACGCATTGAGAAAGCCATCGGATCTACGCGCAAAGCCTACGACGATGCCATGACCAAACTCACAACTGGCACAGGCAATCTCGTCAACCGCGCACTCAATCTCCAGAAACTCGGTGTGAAAGCCTCGAAGCAGCTCGCCGCTTCTACTCTCAAAGAGTCCAATACAGAGGAATAACGCATACTGCAATTGATTTCCCATTTCTTTGCAGTATGCGACACTGCAAGAGATTAAAAATTTCAAATAGAAACGTTGATTAATATGTATGAGCAATCCCCGGATAGAGACCAAATTAACAGACCTATTGATGAGCTTCATTACGAGCCGGTGAATCCGAGATTCAGGTCGGTGCAGATTGTAAGTGCGGTAATCGCATACTCTCTGTTGGCTGTCCTAGCGTTGCTGCTGCTCCTTGTCGACACCTATTGGTGGTGCATCGCTGCCGAAATAGTGATTACTGTATCGTTCATCATCAATCTTAAAATACTCAGGAAAGCATATAAATTTAAGGGATATGCACTCCGCGAGCATGACATCACATATCGCGGAGGAGTGATATTTCCAAAAATTACAACAGTGCCGTTCTCCAAAATACAACAGGTCAGCATTAAGCAGAACCCCGTGTCAAAGTATTTCGGTCTATCCGCAATAGATATAGTCAACGGGGCACAAGGTTTGTCGTCGCTTGCCATCCAAGGTCTCACCAAGGAAAAGGCCGATGCAATCAAGAATGTCATAACACAAAGGCTGAATAATAATCATGACTGACTTCTCCGTTCCTCAAAGGATGGGCTTCGGCGCGTTCGTCATCTATTTTCTGAAGTTCTTCAGACTTACCTTTAACGCCTCGATCATCTACATGGCATACACGCTATTTCAATCAGACGGAGACTTAACCAAAACCATCCTGAAGATTGCAGCCATAGTCGGGTGTACTACTATTTTTGCGCTGATTCTTGCTTCACTGGCAATTTTTCAGATGAAATTTCATGTCGAAGACGGTAATCTCATCTATCGTCACAACCTGATCAGCCGTGCCACCACCACAATTCCTCTTAGCCGCATACACACGTTGCGCACCCGACAGGGTCTTCTCTATCGACTCTTCGACCTCAGAGGCGTTCTTTTCGATACGCTTGCAGCCAAGGAAGAGGAAATAGAACTCGTTCTCAGCGAGTCAGACTGGCAAAGCTTGCTTACCCGGATTGAGCGACAAGAACTTACGCAGTCCGCTGTCTCCAACATGCCGCCTGCCTACAATCCATCATCCTTCATAGAATTCAGCAACAAGGACCTTGTGTTTGACGCGCTGTGTCAGAACCATTTGAAAGGGATGGTGATATTGGGTGGATTTGTATCTGTCATTTTCAACACTCTGTCGGACTTTTCTGAAAACAGCATTGAGTTAATCGAGGGCTATATCAAATCGCATTTCGACCAATTCGCCTTGTCAGTGACAGGCGTAGCCTTGATTATGGCATGTACATACATAGTGTCGCTTGTGCTGTGGCTTGGAAAGGTGCTTCTGCGATACTACAATCTTTCGCTTACCTACAACAGCAAAATGCTTACTTTCAGTCACGGGCTATTCTCTCGCCTTAGCAGCCGTTTCACCCGCGATAAGATATGTACGGTCTGGATCAAACTTAATTATTTCGAAAAGCGATTCGGTCTTTCCACCATCGCTCTGAGACAGGCACTGAACTCAAGCGCAAAGAAAGAGGATGATAACCTGAAGATTTACGGACGTGACCATTACGACTTTTTCCTCAGCTGGTGGCAGGACTACGGTCAGGAGGCAGACATCGCCACTGCGAAATCCGGCAAAGGAGTAATATCACGCTCATTGTTATCCGATGTGCTTCTCTCCTCCGTAGCCATAGCGGTGCTTTGGCATTTCGGGCTATACGTCTGGACCATCCTTCCTGCCACATACTTGTTGGCCGGCATACCCAAAGGAATCTTGACAATGCGTCACAGCCATATCACTCTTAAAGAGTCGTATCTCATTGTCAACAACGGATGCTTCGCCGAGACAAAGAATTATCTGAAATATGACAACATTGAGGTCGTGAGAGTTACCCGGACTCCCTTGTCGCGATTTACAGGCCGTGTTTCGCTCTCCATTTCAACAACAGGAACCACATTCACCGTCAGAAGTCTCAGACAGGAACAAGCCATGAATATCTACGAGCTTCTGCTCGCCAAGCCCCAAAAATAGCAAAAAAGAGCCATAAAGATTCTTCTCAGCATTATGCAGAGTGTAAAATGACATAAACGACAGACTTGTTTTAGCCCGAATTTAGGCCGATGTAAGTCTGTCGTTTATGTCATTTAGAATTATGCACTTTATGATTAGCCCTTCACTGCAAATCCGGCTGCATAGACCACATCCTTTATTTTATCAGAGGTAAAATTACCTTCGACAATCAGTGTTCCGGCTGTATGGTCGACCGATACATTTTCAATCCCTTCGATTGCAGAGACTGCTTTACGCACTACTCCGGCGCAATGGGCGCATTCCATGCCTTCGATATTAAATACCTGTTTCATATAATTTTCACTGTTTTTAATTTCCGATTCAGATAAATATTCATGACTGTGGTGAGATCTGTTTGATTTGATTGCAGTATAGGCCAAAAGTCCGAGCAAGACTACACTGCATAGAGTTTCAAACAATCCGAATTCTTCATGGCAGGAAGCCACATGGCCGGTTATGGCAGGCATGAACCATTCGCGTGGAAGAAGATAGTCAATCATCAGTCCAAATACAAGCGATGTCACGATCACAGAACCTGCATAAATCAAAGTGCTGCGTCGTCCGATTGATTTCGATAAAATCATCATCGAGGCAAAATTGGCGGCAGGCCCTGCCATAAGCAATACAAACCCGACTCCGGGAGTAAGCCCCTTGGCAATTAGCGACAGAGCGATAGGAATTGATCCAGTCGCACATACATACATCGGGACAGAAACCACAACCATCATCAGCATCGCAAGCAATGGATAATCCGCTAATCCAAGGAAAAGTTCGTCAGGGACGAGGACTGTTATCAGAGCGGCAATCACCAATCCTATGACAAGCCATTTGCCGACATTTCCGACCATATCAACCAGTCCGTAACGCAATGCCTCAGTACATTTACGGCTGAACGGCACGTGAGATTCTGACATCTCTCTGTCACTGCATGCCGCAAGATTACATACCTGTGGAACATCTTCGTGTGACTTATCAAATTTCTGCACACCGACACCACCGAGCATTGCTCCGAGAAGTGCGCCTACAGGGCGTAATAAAGCGAATGGCAGTCCCAACAAGGAATATGTTGCAGCTATGCTGTCGACACCGGTCTGCGGAGTGGCTATAAGGAATGATGTTACCGCTCCTTTCGATGCGCCCTGTCTGCGAAGCGATACAGCTGTTGGAAGGACACCGCAAGAACATAACGGCAATGGTATACCGAGCAGAGCGGCCTTCACTACCGGCATGGTTCCTCCCCCGGCAAGATGGCGTGCCATCATCTGAGGTTTGACAAATACGTGCAGGAATCCGGCTATGATGAAGCCCAGTAGTATATAGGGCGACATCTCGTTTACTATGGAGAAAAGAGAATAGAAAAAATGTGAGATATTCATTTTGTATAAAAATTTTACAATCTTCAATTGCTTTAATTTCTATGCAAAATTACAATCTCACCGTCCTTTGACTGTTATACGATTATGGGATTTGTTTATATAATTTTTTTGCGTACACACGTCTCCGTTTATATGTCATTCAGGTCTTTCCTTTCACGCGGACCGCGAAGATATTCGGTCGGTGTCATACCTGTGACCGATTTAAACTGTCGTGATAGATGTGCCACACTTGAATAGTCAACCATGTAGGCTATCTCGGAGAGAGTATATTCGTCATGCTGCAGAAGTTCCTTTACTCTCTCTATTTTTTGAGCGATATGATACTTTTCAAGAGTGCGTCCCTCGCGTTGTGAGAATATACGGCTTACAGTGTCGTAGCTGACATTGAGATTCCGCTCTATACAATCGGATAGATTGTGGTGGTGTCCCTCTTCCTCCCGGATATGACGCATGACCAGATGCTTGGTTCTTTCTATCAGCCGAGTCTCGGGATCAGTGAGCAGCTCGAATCCAAGTTCACGCAGCGATTGATCAAGTTCTTCGAGTTGACGGCTGTCAATGTTTTCACTAATGACGGCTTTTCCCAGTTCGACTTTGATAATTGTATATCCTAAATCTGAAAGGTGTTTTTCTACAGCCTGTTTGCAATGCTGACACACCATATTTTTTATGAGCAGTTCAGTCATGTTCAGTTTTGTTTATCAGAGATGACAGGATTATATGTCAGACAAAGAATTTCCGCAGTGTTTTTACCGACACTATACAGGTTTGCCGCACGAAGTCCGACGACCCATAATATGTCACCGTTGCATGTAAGGATTCTGACCTTCCGTTTATCGGCCAATGACATTTTTTCGTCCGACAGCAAGTCGCTGACCAGTTTGCTCCCATTCATGCCAAAAGGCGTAAACCTGTCACCCTTCCGCCACGATCTGAGTTCGAATACTGGATTTCCGTCGAGTACACGGCTATCAAGATAAATCGCATCACGACGCAGAGACTTGTTTATTTTTAGACTGTCGAAAGCATCAGATGTCAACCGTTCCAATTGGAACGGAGCCTTTAGAATATCAGCAGGTTCGCAAAATTCACCTTCGGAGCTGTCGACCGGAATCAGCTGTCCCCGGTTCAGCAGATAGCTGACATTTGGTGTATGAAACAACTTCCCTGACATACTGCACGTTCCGTTACCGTTGAGCGATGAAAGAATATTGTCAACTTGTGTCATATTCACTCCTGTATCAGACAGTATCTCGAAAAGCACCATTCTCGCATTCTTTTCCGACGTGACGATTTCGCTTATATGCACTATTCCGTCAGAACCGACATATTTTCTCCGCAATTCAGACCGATAGTCAGAATACAGTTTATAATTATCGTAGAGATATGAAATACTGGTCACAATAGAATCCATAGCTCCGGGAAATTCCTTTTCGAATCCGGGAATCACAATATTGCGCAGCCGGTTACGCTTGAACTCATTGGATGAGTTGGTCGAATCGGTGACATAACCAAGGCCACGCGAATCAAGATAGTCGACAATCTCACTTTTGGTCGTGTCAAGGAGAGGCCTGATTATATTGAACGTACGGGGCTGCATGCCTTTTAACCCGACAAGGCCACTTCCACGCAGAAGATTGAGAAAGAAAGTTTCAACATTGTCTTCTCTATGATGACCCACAGCAATAAGATTGCCGATACCTTTATTGAGAAGACCGTTCCACCAGTCGTAGCGCAATCCGCGGCACGCCATTTCAACAGACTCGCCGGTCTGTTTGCATCGTGTATTCACGTCGAAATCCACAGTGAGCAATTCGACTGATAATCCATGACAGAGTTCACGGCAGAAATTTTCATCGCGCATGCTTTCATCGCCACGAAGATGAAAATTACAGTGCGCGACCACACACTCATATCCAAGTTCAAGCATGACAGAAAGCAGTGCCACTGAATCGGCACCGCCACTAAGTCCGACAATTATTTTGTCGCCGTGTGAACTGACGAGATAATTGTCAGCTATGAATTTTCTGACTTTATCACAGAATTTATCCGCCATAACCGGATAGAGTTAAATTTGTTGTAGCATTGACAGATGATTCAATCGTATCGAATCATCGAAGAAAGTATCTGCAAAATTAATGAAAATCCTGATATAAAATAACACGGTCATGCCAATTCTCGGATGGCACGACCGTGTTAAGATTTATATGAATCACAAATTCAGACGTTGACATGAATCTCAGCCCTGCGGTCCTGTGCTGCTGACGGATAAGCATGAGTCTGTCCCATACCCTTTGTTCTCACATGGTCACGGGGAACTCCGTGGGCTATAAGATATTATTGCTGTCCGATAAAACTTTTTGAGGCAAAACAAAATTAGGACTGGCACCTATTGCAGGAGTCAGTCCTTTTAGTTTAGTTTGTGTTGGTCAAAACATATTCTAAACTATGTGGAAAAGGCGCGTGAGTTTGACCCCTTCGGGCACGCGGGACTGACCCCTTCGGCATAATAAGATTGACCCCTTCGGGCAAAATAAAAATGACCCCTGTCGATGATACGGCAGGGGAATTTTTTTGTAGTTTTGAGAATCCTTGTCCTGGCACGGCGGGGTTCAATGTCAAATACTACAAAATATGATTGCAAAATTAAAAAACATCCTGAGATGTTACGCAGTCGGAATGGGAATAAAAGAGACGGCCAATACGTTTCACATTTCCCGCAACACAGTGCGCAAGTACGTCCGGCTGTTCATTTCAAGCGGCAAGCCTACAGATCAGCTGCTTGAACTTACGGAGGAGCAACTCCGTGACATGTTCGGATGCACGGAGTTCCGTCATCGCGAGCCTTCGCAGCGTCAGCTCGAACTTGATGCGCTGATACCGGATTATGTCGCCCGTCTTTCACGCAAGGGAATGACCGTGCGCAAGCTCTTCAATGAGTATCGGGAAGGTCATCCCGATGGCTTTCAGGAATCTGTGTTCAAACGCACCGTCAGACAATACAGATTCCATACCACTGTCGTCGGTCATGTCGAGCACTACGCCGCCGACCAGATGTACATCGACTTCGCGGGCGACAGACTCGCGGTTGTCGACGAGATGACGGGCGAGGTCAAGAAGGCCGAAGTGTTCGTGGCCATACTTCCGTTCAGTCATTATACTTACTGCGAGGCCGTATGGTCCCAGCGCAAGGAAGACCTGATCAAGGCCTGTCAGAACGCCTTTCAGTACTTCGGGGGTGTTGTGGCGGCCATCGTTCCCGACAATCTCAAGGCGGCGGTGAAGACCAGCGACCGTAACGAACCGGTAATCAACGAGGAGTTTGCCGCCTTTGCCGAACATTACGGATGTGCCGTATACCCGGCGCGTGTACGCCATCCAAAGGACAAGGCACTTGTCGAGAACGCGGTCAAGCTCCTGTACCGTTCAGTCTATCTTGATATCGAGGGAATGGTTTTCAACTCTCTGGATGAGCTGAACACGGCGATACACATATCGCTGCTGGACTTCAACGAGAAGCCGATGGCCGGCCGTGAACTGTCGCGCCGTGACATCTTCCTTCGCGGGGAGAAGGACTTTCTCCGCCCCCTGCCCGAGAAACTGTTTGTCATGAAGGAACGCAAACTGATGACAGTCGGCAAGAACTGCTACGTATCCCTGTTCAAGCACCACTACAGCGTTCCCCGCGAACATGTGGGCAAGCGTGTTGTCATCCTCTACGATGCCGACACAGTGGAGATATATTGCGGTCTGAACCTCGTGGCGACGCACGACAGATGCGACATCCCTTACACATACTCGTGGAGGAAGGAGCACAACCTGCCCGGTCATTACGGCCCTTACGACAAGGATCTCGAGGAACTCTTCCAACGTGCGGCGGAGATTGACAATATCGTTCTGGATTACCTACGAGAAGTAGACAGACGGATGCAGTACCCGCCAAAATCCTTCAGCAGCTGTCGGGGGATACTGTCGCTCGAGAAGAAATATGGAACAGACCGGCTCATAGCGGCATGTGTATGCGCCTCGCAGAAATCTGAATACGGATATCAGGCGCTGCGTGAGGTCCTTGAACAGGGCGATGACGCCGACTTCCTTCCCGGCGAGGATGGAACAGTCCATACCCCGGCGCAATCATCCCCCGCGCCTGTGCACAAAAACATCCGGGGGCGCGAATACTACAGCATCAACAACAAAGAAAACGTAAACAACAATGACAACAAATGACAAGACAGCGCCGGTGAGCCAGCAGCCGGACCAGAACGCAATATCGCTGGATCTGATGAACCGCATGAAAATGCACGGAATGGCCGAGGCCTTCCGCGAGAGTCTGGCAGGAACCACTGCCCAGGCAATGACCCCGGACTCCTTCCTGTCCATGCTGCTCAGCCGCGAGTGGGACTACCGCGCGCAGGCAGCGGTGACAAGACTGACAAAGAACGCTTCGTTCCGTTACAAGGCATACCTCGAGGAAATCGACTATACGGTCAGCCGCGGTCTTGACCGCAACCAGATGGAACGTCTGGCTACCCTTGACTTCATCCGCAACGGACAGAATCTCTTCATAACAGGATCTGCCGGCACGGGCAAAAGCTTCCTCGCCTGTGCCCTGGGGCACGAGGCCTGCAAAAGAGGAATACGCACACTCTACGCCAACGCAGCCAAGCTTCTCGGACTGCTCAAGGTGGCCAAGGTCAAGAACTGTCTTGAGGCTGAACTCAAGAAAATCGAACGATGCCAGCTTCTGATACTCGACGACCTGTTCCTTGTCCAGCTCGACGCCAAGGAGCGTCCGATCCTGCTCGACATCATCGAGGACCGTCACGAGCGCAAATCCATCATAATAACCTCGCAGTATCCCTCATCCAGCTGGTATGACATGGTGGGAGACCCGACGGTGGCCGACGCAATCCTCGACCGGATAGTCCACTCAGCGCACTCAATCGAGCTTACAGGCGAAAGCATGCGCAAACTCAAGGCGAAAAAGGCCTGAAACAACAACTGAGGTAAAATAAAATTGACCCCCGCCGCCAGGACTTTTAAGGGGTCAATCTTATTATGCCCGAGGGGTCAAATCCCGCATGCCCGAAGGGGTCAAACTCACGCGCCTTTTCCACGGGTGCTTGAAAAGGTAGGGATTAGGGGATGCAAGGTTTTTCGGGAAAAATACTACCCGCAGGGCTGGAGATTTTTGCCGAAAACAGGAGGCTTGACCTTGCATTCCCGTCCAATCCCGGAATTACCTTTGCGCCCAGAACGGAAATGACTGCCTGATGCGGCTCACTGAAAGACGCGAAAATGGAGGTAAACGGAAGTGGAGGCAGATTGGACAGGAAAACTTCAAAAGAGAAATCCGTAAAAAAGGGATAATGCCAAAAAGAAAAGGGACACTGCCGGAAGCGTGAAACCGGGCAAACCACCGGCAAGGAAGTATGATTTTATATGTCTGGCCGAGCGTGTCCGGTCTGACGGATAAAATCATTCTTCCCGGTTTGCCTGCCGTGTATGACGGCTTGTTCCATTTATGGAGCGGGCGGTCATGCGCGGCTTTCCGCTTACGGCTCAAAGGAACAGCAAAAAAGAAAAATCGTCAGAAATCCGTAAAAGCACCTCTCTGGCATAAGCGCAAAAGAAATGGGCCTTGCATCATCAGTCTAAACTTCTGTTTAGGTGTGAGGCAAAGCCCTTTTCTCCGCTTATGCGGTAGTCGGCATACGTTCGTCCAAAATCTCTTTGGGCGATGGTGTGCCGACGGACAAAACCGCTTTTACGGAAAAACTTATATGTGAGGATAAAAAATCAGGAGATTTATTTCTAAATCTCCCGTTTAATTTCTATTTTTGCATACGAAGAGTTCTTTGAAGGTTACGCAACGCGCAGAAGGGTGATGCAGTAGATAACTAACTAATTCGTAACCTATTACTATCATGAGCAATTAACCTACGCTCATTTCCAATAAATTACACTCTTTTCGTAACTTCGAGAAGCAAAGATAAAAAAACCAATGGATTATCCTTAAAAATTATCAATCTTTTTTACACAAAATCGTAACTATGATTTCACCGATATACTACAAGAAGCCTATAAACCAGAATGACAGACGGAATATCGCATAGCACATGTGTATTCCATCTGTCATTCTTGCTCACAAGCGAGCCGTGCTGTTGTCGCTATAATCTAATCTTCGATAGCAAGAAATACACCATCTACATCAAAGACATACGTGTCAGGTCCGTCAATATTAAGATCCACTTCGTAGACCTTGCCACGGTTTAACTCGATTGTTTCAACCATTCCGGCAAAACCATCTTTTTCAAGCCGCCCGTAAGCCTTTCGTGGCATTACATCCTTGACTACTGCAATCGGGAGGACAGTGTTGTCAGGAGCATCGACTTCGATCAAATCACCCTTTGTGTTGAATTCAAGATCGATGCCATTGCGCAATTCGACCTCATATTTGCCTTTGGCGAAATATTTTTCACATTTCAGCACACCGGCATCCTTGAAATGCTTTTCAATGAATGCCTGAGCCTTTTTTGGCAGTTGAGCATAGTTTGCAGAACCCGAAATTGCAATACCGGGATTACCGCCATTACCAACCGGAATCTGGGCCACTGCGTCGGCAGCCCCAAACAGGATAGCCAATGAAGCTATTCCCGATATTAATGCTTTAGGTTTCATAATTAAAAATTTTTGGTTGTCTCTTAAAAAGATATTTGATGATATAACCATTTGACTGACTGAAAAGTTTTCTCATTATCAAATGGTTAATAATCCGTCCTTACTGCAATCCAACCTCTGTTGTAGATTCAAAGTTTCTTATGGACTGTTTAGTTTCAACTATTGCCGATTTTTTCATAATTTTGCAGTATGATTTACCCCGAACGAATTGAAGAGAAAATAGGATTTAGCGGAGTCAGAACCGAAATATCCGCTCGTTGCCACTGTGAAGGATCACGTACACGCTGCGAAGAAATGGCTTTTCTCGCCGACTTTAATGCCATACGCACGGCACTCACTGCTGTCAACGAGATGCTTTCCGCTAACCATAGCGACGAGACTGTCCCGCTCGAAGGAGTGAGTGACATCGACCGAAACCTTGCTGTCATAAAAATTCCCGGAACATTCCTTGAAATAAAGGATCTCGTGAGAGTGCGCCGTATGCTTGACTGTTTCGGTGCTGTGGCTACATTTTTCCACCGCCACAAGACAGAGGGCCGTACACCATACCCTGTATTGACAGATATTGCCGAGGAGCTGTCATATATTCCACCATCACTCGGGATGCTTATCGACCATGCCATCGACACTACTTCAGGGCTTGTCAAAGATAATGCCACACCGGCACTGGCTGAAATCCGTTCACGGCTGCGCGGAATGTCTGGCCGTGTCAATTCGATACTCCGTCGAGTGCTAAGTTCGGCAATCTCACAGGGCTGGCTCGAACCTGACACGACTCCGGCCGTACGTGACGGACGACTTGTGATACCGGTTCCTCCGATGAACAAACGTAAGATACAAGGTATCGTCCACGATGAATCCGCTTCCGGCAAGACTCTTTTTATCGAGCCGGCCGAAGTTGTGGAGGCCAACAACCTTACCCGAGAGCTTCAGCTCGAAGAACACAGGGAGATTATACGCATACTTACTTCCATCGCCGACCAGCTTCGTCCGCACATTCAGGAAATGCAGACGGGAGCATCCATAATATACCATCTCGACTTCATCAACGCCAAGGCACACTATGCGGATGCAGTCGGAGGCACTATGCCCAATCTCCACGACAGCGCGGAGATGGAATGGTACCATGCCTGTCATCCGGTACTGAAATTGTCACTCGAACGACATAACCGTGAAATTGTCCCGATTGACATCCGGCTTGACAAAAATGAACGCATACTTGTCATTTCAGGTCCTAACGCCGGAGGTAAATCGGTTTGTCTTAAAACTGTCGGCACTCTGCAATACATGCTCCAGTGTGGCATACTTCCGCCAGTCTACGACAACTCACACTTCGGAGTGTTCAAGGACATGTTTGTCGACATCGGCGACGACCAGTCGTTTGAGGATGACCTGTCGACCTACAGCAGTCACCTGCGCAGCATGAAATTCATGCTCCAGCGCGGACGCAAAGGGTCTTTATTCCTTATTGACGAAATGGGATCCGGAACAGAACCGCAAATCGGTGGAGCACTCGCCCGCGCGATTCTCGAACAAATGAATGCAAAAGAGATGTGGGGTATAGTCACCACCCACTACCAGATACTCAAACAATTTGCCGAGGATACACCCGGACTTATTAATGGCTCTATGCTTTACGACAGGCATCTTATGCAACCGATGTTCAAGCTGTCGATAGGCAATCCCGGTTCGTCGTTTGCGGTCGAAATCGCACGCAAAATCGGTCTCCCGTCAGAAATCATTTCTGCCGCGGAAGATATAGTCGGGAAAGAATATGTGAACCTCGACAACTATCTTCTTGACATCACACGCGACAAACGCTATTGGGAAAATAAGCGCACGGCCATCCGCCAGAAGGAAAAGAAGCTCGAACAGATGCTTGCACAGTATTCCGAAGATGCCGAACAGCTCCGCAGCAAACGCCGCGACATCATCGAGGAGGCCCGCGCCGAAGCCCGGAAGATTCTCGACTCGTCAAACGCGGCAATCGAGCGCACCATAGCCGACATCAAGCAGGCAAATGCCGAGCGAGAACGCACTCTCGAAGCACGACGTAAGCTTAAAGAAGAACGTCTTGCCCTTGAGAAAGATGCCAGAAACCATCGTGACAACAACGCCATTCTCTCAAAAGCGCCAAATAAGAAAAAAGGCAACAGCGGACCAAAGCCATCCGGGCAGACTATAGCTAAAGCGGAAATCGTAGTCGGCACAAACGTAAAGCTCGACGGAGCAGGAACGGTAGGAACTGTCCTTGAAATTTCCGGCAAGAATGTCATCGTGGCTTTTGGCAATCTCAAAACCAATGTCAAGCTTGACCGCCTTACAGCTACAAACGCGCAGCCTAAATCCAACGCGAAATCGACCGTCTCGATGCAGACAATCGATTCGGGTTATGAACGTCAGCTAAACTTCAAACAGGAAATTGACCTGAGAGGTATGCGTGCCGACGAAGCGATTCAGGCAGTTACCTATTTCATTGACGATGCCATTCGTTTCAGCATAGCCCGTGTGCGGATTCTCCACGGGACAGGGACAGGCGCATTGCGTCAGGCCATCCGCGCACTGCTCTCCACCACCCCCGGTATCGAGTCGTTCCATGACGAAGATGTGCGTTTCGGCGGTGCAGGCATTACGGTCGTAAATCTGAAATAAATTCTATTACCTGTTTTTGCATTATCGCACCTTTTTCGACATAATAGGGGCTTAACTTTGTTGCATCAAACAAAGTTAAGCCCCTTCCCAATGAAAACGACACCATTCACTCCGTCCACAGCAACTATGCCACGTCAGATTTCAAAAAAATTCCGTAGCTATATCATCGCACGGCTGGCCGAGACATGCGGACTGTTGACCAATGGCGATGCAATCAAATCGGCAACCCTATCAGCCATCGAAAAATACATTTCAGAAAGCATTATTCCCGCCAAATCATTGCCTCGGGAAATTCTGCTTATATTCACGATCCTTCGCCCTGAAATCGACCGTGCCATTGAACGCTCTGCCAAAGCCCGATGCCGCGTCAGGAAGCATCCGTCAGCGCCGGAACAGTCCGTTCCGACACCTGTGCCGTCAAATACAGACAGCACAAACGGACCGAGACGTTTCAATCCGAACGGTCCGCTCATGCACAACGACAACCTGACATCAATTTCTTCATCAATCTCATCAGCTCTATCCGCAACGATCAGGCCAGACGAAATTGATGAAGAAATAACCGATGAAATCGTTGACGAATATATTCGGAATATACCGTTTCTCAATCGTAGCCAACGCCGGTTCATACAGCAGAAATGTAAGCGGAGATAAAATGCTGTCTTGTAACCGAACTTACACACATGATGGCGCGTTTAAAGTTATAATAATAGTTCCATCAATATGACTGATATTCTTATATATGGAGGGCTGTCGCTGCTTCTCATAGGATTGACATTTATATTGATTGCTTCAATCAAAGGGGCAGTCTATACAAAGGGGTTGTCACCGACTGATTTCACGGAATTTAATGAGATAAAAAAACGGCTTCGGAAATATAGTCGTCCGGGATTTGTTCTCATAATTGCAGAGGCAATTATAACAGGAATTGGAATTATAATCGGATTAAATTAACCACGAAAAAAATTCATATAGTCAAGACTATGAATCTCTACTGGATTGGAATAATCGTTTTTCTGATAGGATTTGGTATCAGAATTGTGAGCAGACTCAAGTATGCCAGGCTGAGAATGTCGGATGCTACTGCTCGCGACTCACTTCAGGGATATAAGTATAAAAAACGTCTTTACATCGGGAATGTAATCGCAATCATCGGCCTCGTCATCAATCTGATCGGCCTTGCATCAGCTGATATTTATATTCTGATTTGATGGTCTTTAAAAGTTGAAAATAAATTTTGAGTCGGTCTTTCGCTTGCCGTTTGAAATTAAGTTTGTAAATTTGTCTTCTGAAGATATTCTTCAAGATAGACCAAGTGTAAAATCATCAAATTTTAATTTCATAATGGCAACCAAACCTTTCAAGTATCAGCCAATGTTTCCGCTTGGCCCTGATACGACCGAATACTACAAACTCACCTCCGATTACGTGAAGGTTGAAAACTGGGGCGGTCATGAATTTCTCGTCATTGACCCAGAAGCTCTGACAGTGCTTGCACGCGCATGCACCCACGACAACGCTTTCATGCTTCGTCGCGAGCATAACGAAATGGTAGCTAAAATTCTTTCAGATTCTGAAGCCTCGGAAAACGACAAGTTTGTAGCCCTCACAATGCTCCGCAACGCCGAAGTAGCCGCCAATGGCGCTCTCCCCTTCTGTCAGGACACAGGCACAGCTATCGTGCATGGTGAAAAAGGCCAGAATGTCTATACAGGCTGTGACGATGAAGAGAAAATCAGCAAAGGTGTATATCTGACTTACACTACCGACAATCTCCGCTATTCGCAGAACGCACCTCTTACTATGTATGACGAGGTAAATACCGGCTGCAACCTTCCCGCGCAGATTGACATCCACGCCGGCGAAGGTGACGAATACAAATTCCTTTTCGTTGCCAAGGGCGGTGGCTCGGCCAACAAGACATATCTCTATCAGGAGACCAAAGCAATTCTCAACCCGAAAACTCTCGTACCCTTCCTCGTGGAGAAAATGAAGAGCCTCGGAACTGCAGCCTGCCCTCCTTATCACATCGCATTTGTCATCGGAGGTACTTCCGCCGAAAAGAACCTTGAAACAGTGAAGAAGGCATCTGTCAAATATTATGACAATCTTCCTGACCACGGCAACGAACTCGGCCATGCTTTCCGCGACAAAGAACTCGAAGCTGTCTTGAAGAAAGAAGCTGAACGTCTTGGTCTTGGCGCACAGTTCGGAGGTAAATATTTCGCTCACGACATCCGTGTGATCCGTCTTCCCCGCCACGGTGCATCCTGCCCCGTAGGGCTCGGCGTTTCTTGCTCGGCTGACCGTAATATCAAAGCAAAAATCAACCGTGAAGGTCTATGGATTGAGAAACTCGACAGCAACCCCGGCGAACTCATCCCCGAGGAATACCGCAAGCAGGGCGAAGGCAACGCTGTGAAGATTGACCTTAACCGTCCGATGTCTGAAATTCTTGAAGAGCTGACAAAATATCCCGTTGCCACACGCCTGTCACTTAACGGCACAATCATCGTTGGGCGCGACATCGCACACGCAAAGATTAAAGAGCGTCTTGACAAGGGCGAACCTATGCCTCAGTACCTCAAAGACCATCCCATTTATTACGCAGGCCCGGCCAAGACTCCGGAAGGAATGCCTTCAGGCTCATTCGGCCCGACAACTGCGGGTCGTATGGACTCCTATGTTGACCAGTTCCAGTCGGCAGGTGGCTCTATGGTGATGATTGCAAAGGGCAACCGCAGCAAGCAGGTGACCGACGCATGCCATAAGCATGGCGGTTTCTATCTTGGCTCAATCGGTGGCCCGGCAGCAATCCTTGCGCAGAACAGCATCAAGAAAGTGGAGCTTCTCGAATATCCCGAACTCGGCATGGAAGCGATATGGAAAATCGAGGTGGAAGACTTCCCCGCTTTCATTCTTGTTGACGACAAGGGCAATGATTTCTTTACTGAAATTTCAAACCGCTGCTCAGGTTGTCCCATAGTCGACGATAAGCATTAATCAGATGCGTTCATTCCGGTGAACCACATTATGATATAAGATTTGACAAGTTGTCTTGAGGTGCGCGCACACAACAATTGTTGCATATCCTTGGCAACTTGTCTTTTCTTCTATTTACCATTTTCTCATCACGTCTAAACTTTCATATCCCGTTTCAAATTGGCCCGGAATATATATGACATCCGCCGTCGTGGCGTTATCGGATTCCTGCTGCTGTCTGTAGTGGTTGTCAGCGTATTCCTGTTTTACTCCGACTCGCTGGTCAAAGACCTTTCGCAACAAGAGCGCGAGCGCATGCAAATCTGGGCTGATGCCACCCGTGAACTTGTCAATCCCGTGAACCCCGATAGTCAGTCTGGTTCTAACGTCGATTTCCTTCTGTCGATTATCGAACGAAACCGCACTATACCAGTGCTTCTGACCGACGAGACAGGAGAAATCATCATGCAGCGCAACTTCTCGCTGCCGGAACCGCCTGATTCACTATCGCTGTCGCTCAGCGATGTGAACCGCAGTTTCCTTGACAAAAAACTTGACGAGCTGCGCAATTCCCCCAACGTGATTGAAATTGACATGGGTGAAGCCGGAAAACAATGGCTATACTATGAGGATTCCAAAGTATTGAGAAGCTTGGGATTTTATCCCTACGTACAGCTGCTTGTGCTGTTGGCTTTCGTCCTGATTGTCTACTATGCGGTTTCTTCGACCAAACGAGCTGAACAGAACAAAGTCTGGGTCGGACTTTCCAAAGAAACCGCACATCAGCTCGGGACTCCTATTTCATCACTCATGGCTTGGATGGAACTTCTTGAAGAGTCCGGTGTAAGCCCCGAAACTGTCGCAGAGATGAACAAGGATGTCAAACGGCTGTCGACTATAGCGTCACGTTTTTCAAAAATCGGGTCGCGTCCGTCGATGGAAATCTATGATATAAATGAAATCGTGAGCCATGCCTCCGACTATATGTCATCGCGTATATCTCGGCGCATACGACTGACACTGATGCCTTGGCATGAACCATTGATTGTCACGCTGTCTCCCCCGCTGACCGAGTGGGTGATGGAAAATCTGATAAAAAATGCCGTCGATGCAATGGAAGGCAGCGGAAAAATCGATATTGCAATCAGACCGGAAAAAAACAAAGCGATTATTGAAATTTCAGATACAGGCAAAGGAATCGCACGCAAAAATCAGAAAGCGATTTTCAATCCCGGATTCACGACCAAAAGCCGGGGATGGGGACTGGGACTGACTCTCACAAAGCGAATAATAGAGGAATACCACGGAGGTCTCATCTATGTAAAAAAATCGGAAATCGGTGTCGGCACGACATTTGCCATCGAACTTCCGATGGCCGAAAACGGTTCTCTAAAATAATGCTATTGTCATATTCTGAAAGCATTGCATATCCAATTGCTTGTATCTATTGATTAATATTATCATGACTACTCTTCGACAATTATCCGACAGTACCTGTAAAAAACTCGCACCAATTTATGGTGACCGCGAGGCTCGTTGGTTATTCAGAACAATTATGGAACATATCAAAGGCTGGAATCAGGTTGAACTTGCCTTGCGTGCTGACAAAGAAGTTTCGGATTTTATTGTCGAACGTGTTGATGACGCAACCGACAGATTACTTGAAGGTGAACCTGTGCAGTATATCTATGGAGATACTTATTGGCATGGCATGACGCTGAAAGTCAATCCCGCTGTACTGATACCTCGCCCGGAGACAGAAGAGCTTGTCGACATAATAGTCAAGGACAATACCAAGTCTGATCTCAAGGTGCTTGATGTATGTACAGGCTCAGGATGTATAGCTGTGGCACTGGCCAGATCGCTTGATTTTCCCGAGGTCTCAGGCTTTGATATTTCAGACGATGCGCTTGCCGTCGCCCGCGAAAATGCGTCAGCCTTGAAAGTGGATGTCAATTTTTTCAAGGCCGATGCCCTTAATCTCTCCAAAGTGGAAAATGAGTTTGACATCATTGTCTCGAATCCTCCCTATGTGCTTGAAAGTGAAAAAGCAGGAATAGACAAAAATGTTCTTGACCACGAACCGCACGTAGCCCTTTTCGTCCCCGATGATGACGGTCTTAAATTCTATAAAGCCATAGCTTCTTATGCCAAGACAGCTCTGATAGACAATGGACGGTTATATTTTGAGGTAAATCCACTAACGTCCTCTCAGCTAAAATCATGGATGGAAAGCGAAGGATGGAAGGACGTAAACCTTCTGCCTGACATGTATGGTAAGACCCGCTTCTTGATTGCAGAAAAGTAATCGGACAGCCAACTGACACGAACGAAATATGTTAAAGCGAAAAGCTCCTCTGACATTCGACAATGCACTTTCGAGGGCGGCAGATCTCTGTGCCCGCTGCGAACAATGTTCCCCCGACATACTTAAAAAGCTTGCTTCATGGGGAATCAACGCATCTGATTCAGCAAAAATCATCCGACGGCTTGAGGAGCTTAATTTTCTTGACGATATGCGTTTTGCAAAAGCCTATGCCCACGACAAGCTCCATTTCAGCGGTTGGGGTCGACGTAAAATTTGTCAGGGACTTTGGGTAAAACGTCTTCCGCCGGATATTATTGACCATGCCTGCGATGACATAGACGAGGAAGAGGATGAATACAGAACAATCGCATTACGTGTCATGAAAGCGAAGATACGTCAGCTTAAAGAATGGCCGCTCAGCCGTGAGTCGAAACTGAAAGTGGTCAAATTCGCCATGACACGAGGCTTTGAATATCCTTTGATTGTCAATATCTTCAGGACGGAAATAGCCATGATGCTGACAGAAGAGAATCAATGATACATATCTTTACATCAACATAAAAGCTCAAATCTCTCTCCATGAATCTCAGCCAGACAATCTCCACTGCCCGACTTTGGGTCGAAAGCTTCTTCAATCTGATTTTTCCCGACGTATGCACAGTATGCCAGCGGACACTTGTAAATGGGGAAAATGTGATGTGTCTTGACTGCCGACTGTCGCTTCCTCTCACCGGAATGCACAGAATACAGCCAAACGAGATACACGAACGCCTGTTCATGATAGGACACCCTGTTAAACGGGCAACCTCATTGTTCTATTACTACAGGGAAAATGAATACGCACGTCTCATACATGATACGAAATACCGCAGCCGTCCTATCGTCGGACGCACTCTTGCAGCCGAACATGCCACAGAACTGGATGCCTGTGGATTTTTTGACGGTATAGACGCTCTTGTCCCGGTTCCCCTGCACTTTTTCAAACGTCTGCAACGTGGCTATAATCAGGCCACCGAGATAGCCGAAGGCATCAGCTCGGTTACCGGCATACCTGTTGCGGATACTCTATCTGCATCATTCCACAGATCCCAGACACGTAAAAACGCCCACCAGCGCCTGTTGAACACCCGTAATATCTACAGAGTGGAAGACATCTCCTTGATTACAGACAGACACATCCTTCTTGTCGATGATGTAATAACCACAGGCGCGACAATGCTTAGCTGCATCGAGGCAATAAAGAAAGCCTCGCCGACTTCAGAAATCAGTATTTACTCTCTGGCCATAACACGGCTCCACTGAAACTTATTTGCAGATTCCGGCGTTTCTAAATTAGACGAACATATTATCCATAGCTTCCAATCTTAGGGTGCCGGATATATTTTCGGCTATATTTATTTATGTAAATTTGCAGACATGTTTCGTCACGTTCAATATTTATTTATAATTTCACTTCTCACGGCATTTCCCCTACGTTCAGAGGAAATGCCGGAGAAGAATATCATTGTTACAGACTCTGCTGTTATAGAGGGCGCGTCGAAAGAGCATAAAGGCATCGTATCACGTGTAATCGAATATTTTCATCAGTCAAACAAACGACAGCTCACACGGCGCCCCAATTTCGCCCCGCTCGGAGGCCCTTATTATACAAGCGAGAAAGGCTTTGGCATAGGTCTCGTCATCGCCGGTGATTACTCTACCTGTCCTTCCGACACTCTTCTGCCGACATCCAACGTCTCACTGACCGGCACTCTCGCTACAAAAAAATATTATTCGGTAGGCATAGAGGGAACTCACGTCTATCCAAGAGATACACGCCGAATCAACTACAAACTCGACTTCATGTCTTTCAGCACCTACTTCTGGGGGATTGGCTTCGCTATGGATAATGACGATGCAAACAAGACAAAATACGGTCTGTTTGACATAACCTTGTCTTCGGACTATGAATGGAGGCTTGCCCATAATCTTTTCGTAGGCCCTGCCATAGAGATGAGCTATACTAATGCCCACAGTATTACTGACTATGACCTTTGGGAAGGTGAACCGCTCAGATATTTTACAATTTCTGCAGGAGTATTGCTACAATCAGATACACGCGATAATCTCACAGGACCTAACCGGGGCCATTTCTTTGAATTGATCCAACTTTTTTCGCCAAGATTTCTCGGAAACGAAGATCACTCGTTTTCAAGTACGGAACTGAGCTATAATCTCTATCTTCCTCTCTGGAAAGGAGGAGTGCTCGCATCGCGGTTTCATGGCAAATGGACCTACGGTCATACTCCGTGGGGCAAAATGCCTACGCTCGGCGGAGCCGCAATGAGAGGCTATTACAAAGGCCGTTTCCGCGACAAGTGTGCGACTGATATCACATTTGAACTGCGCCAGCATGTATACCGCCGGTCCGGGATAGCTATATGGGGGAGTGTGGGAAGCATATATGAAAAATGGGCCGATATCTGTTTCAAACGTCTGCTCCCTGAGATCGGAATCGGATATCGTTGGGAATTTAAAAAAAACACTAATGTCAGGCTTGACATCGGCTTCGGGAAGCATGGCTCAGGCTTCCTTTTCGGAATAAACGAAGCTTTCTAAACAGTAGTCGTTTCTGTCGATAAGAAAGGCTCTAAATCTCTATTTGATATAGGGACTGTTGTCTTCAGGAGTTTCATAAATTTTTAAATCCGGTTCGTAATGTTTAAGAATATTGTATTTTATATCTTCCTTCTCTCCTTGCTCCTGCCGAATATAGTACTCTCGTTCACAGAGCAACTAACTCCACTCGGCGCACTAACAAACATTGTGCTGCCCGGAGGAATCATGTATCTGCTTCTTAGTATTTCGCCCAAAATAGGACGGTCGATATGGATGATGTTTCCTTTAGTCTTCTTCGCGGCATTTCAGATTGTTCTGCTGGCTTTATATGGTCGAAGTATAATTGCGGTCGATATGTTCCTTAATCTCGTGACGACAAACTCTTCGGAAGTCACCGAGCTTCTTGGGAGTCTGGCACCAGTCATATCATTTGTCGTGTTACTTTATGTCCCATCTCTGATTGCAGCCGGAATATTCATTCATAAAGGAACTCTACTGGATGCACCATTCGTAAAAAGTAATTTCAGGGTAGCCTCGGGCATCTGCATAATCGGAATCGGACTACTCGTATGCTCCTTCACGTCTCCGACACCATATTCAACGACAAGTAATCTTTATCCGGTCAACGTTGGTTATAATATCTATCTTGCGATTGACAGGACACGGCGTACAGGCAACTATCATCAAACGTCGGCATCATTCCGATATGATGCAGTACCCTCGCATACTGCGGGTGACCGAGAACTATACATGTTGGTTATCGGAGAGACTTCGCGGGCGGAAAACTGGCAGCTGCTCGGCTATACCCGTCCTACCAACCCTAAACTGACAGGTCGCCACGATATTATTACATCAACACGAGCCTATAGCGAAAGCAACACTACCCACAAAAGCGTTCCGATGCTGCTAAGCCCGGTCGATGCGACCAATTTCGATACAGATATTTATAAAGTAAAGAGTATTGTGACAGCGTTTAAGGATGCCGGTTTTTCAACTGCATTTCTCTCTAACCAGCGTTACAATCATTCATTCATAGATTTCTTTGCCTTTGAAAGCGATACAACAGTATTCATCAAGGAGCTTGACAGAATTTCAAATCCGCTTGAAGCAAACCGGAAACCGGATTCAGAATTATTGCCGGTGATTGACAATATAATAGCACAAGGCAACAAGAAACAACTGATTGTCGTGCACACCTATGGCTCTCATTTCAATTATATTGACCGATATAGCGATGCTGATAAGCGTTTCACTCCATGCGACTATAAAGAAGCCGTCAAGGAAGAACGCGACAAGCTCATCAACGCTTACGACAATACAATCGTAGCCACAGACCGTTTCCTCTCGGAGTGCATCGACCGTCTTGAGTCGCTTGATGATGTAAAATCCGGACTCCTATACACCTCGGATCATGGAGAAGACATTTTTGACGACGAACACGGACGCTTCCTCCATGCCTCTCCACGTCCGTCAATTCATCAGGTCCACGTTCCGTTTATAGCATGGCTATCTGAAAAATATCGGACCGCATATCCCGACAATAGTATAAGACTTCGCAAGAATGCACGCAAGCTACTTTCCACATCACGTTCTTTTACTCCGACGGCACTTGATATTGCAGGTATAAAAGTAAGCGGCGATGCCCTTTCAGACACCACCGCTTCACTTGTTTCCTCAGATTATATGCCTCGCAAGCCTCTCTACTTAAGTGACCACAACATCGCGGTCAGACTGAAGGACATTCTGTAAATCCGACGTAAGTCCAATATGTCTTATCCACAGCGAGATGAACCGCAGGATGTGCATATAAGGCAACCTTCCTGATAGATGAGGGTTTCCTGTCCGCAATTCGGGCACTTCTGTCCGCCTGCCGGTGTTCCTGATGGCAGATATTTCTTTAATGCTCTTTCAACGCCCATCTTCCATGTATTGATTGACTGAGAGTCAAGTTCAAGACCGTTTACAAGCTTGATTACTTGATCAATCGGCATTCCATAGCGCAATACACCTGAAATAAGTTTTGCGTAGTTCCAATATTCAGGATTAAATTTATCGGAGAGTCCTTCGATGGTAGTCTTGTAGCCACGTTTGTTGATAAACTGGAAATCATACCGTTTGTTGCCCTTGTCATCGGTGGCCTTGATAATCTTACCCTTTGACACTGATTTAGGACAGAAAATACCGTCGTCATCATCTGCAAGACCGGTGAAAATCTCATAAGGCTGTCCGTTTTTCAAACCGACAAACGCAATCCACTTTTCTTTGTTGTTCTGGAAACGTACCACATCAGCCTCAAGCTCTATCGGTCGTTTTACCTTTGACATCGGAGCCGGCATATCAGCTGCGCCCGATGTTGATTTCACTTCGTCGGCAGAATTCTCATCTTTTTCCTCTCCGGCCTTTTCGCGATCCTTTTTCTTGTTTTCGCCAACAGAAATCAATACTCCCGACCGACATCCGTCGCGATAGATGGTACATCCTTTGCATCCGGCTTTCCATGCTTCCATATACAGACGGTCAACAAGTTCGACAGGTGTATCCGAGGGCAGATTGATTGTTACCGAGATTGAATGATCAACCCATTTCTGTACAGCTCCCTGCATCTTCACTTTTTCAAGCCAGTCAATATCATTGGCTGTCGCTTTGTTGTAAGGCGATCGAGACACGAGTTCATCGAGTTCTGCCTGTGTGAAATCGCGACGCTGTTCAATCCCGCTGATCCGCATCCATTCAAGGAATTTAGGATGATAGACAATATACTCCTCGAAAGCATCTCCCGATTCATCCACAAAATCCACATGAACGTCAACGTCGTTGGCATTCACTTTGCGGCGTCGCTTATAGACAGGCATAAACACAGGCTCAATACCGGAAGAAGTACGTGTCATGAGTGACGTTGTGCCGGTCGGAGCAATTGTCAGACACGCAATGTTGCGGCGACCATGCTTCTCCATATCTGCGACGAGTTCAGGAGCGACTTCGCGCAAGCGGCAGATGTATGGATTATTTCGTTCACGGGCGGCATCGAATACTTCAAACGCTCCGCGTTCCTTTGCCATCTGAACCGATGAGCCGAAAGCCGCAAGAGCAAGTGCTCGGTGAACCTCCACAGATTTCTCAGTCGCCTCAGGTGTGCCGTAGCGCAAACCGAGCGCAGCAATCATGTCGCCTTCACCGGTTGTTCCGAGTCCGGTGCGACGTCCCTTGAGCGTCTTTGCCTTGATTTTAAACCACAGGTTAAGTTCCGTTTCCTTAACCTCCATATTTTCCGGATCAGCTTTTATTTTCTCTATTATAGTATCTATCTTTTCCATTTCGAGGTCTATAATGTCGTCCATCAGACGCTGAGCTTTGGCGACATGCTCACGGAACAGATCGAAATCGAAATAAGCTTCCGATGTAAACGGATTCTTCACATAAGAGTAAAGGTTGATTGCAAGCAGACGGCAACTATCGTAGGGGCACAGAGGGATTTCACCGCATGGGTTTGTCGATACAGTCTGAAAGCCAAGATCAGCATAGCAGTCCGGAAGAGATTCACGCAGAATAGTGTCCCAGAAAAGCACTCCGGGTTCGGCCGATTTCCATGCGTTGTAGACAATCTTTCCCCAAAGAGCTTTCGCGTCTATATCGGTCTTTACTTCCGGGTCATTGCTGTCAAGCGGGAACTGGCATGTGTAAGGACGTTCTTCTTCAACGCAGCGCATGAATTCATCGTCAATTTTGACAGAGACATTCGCACCGGTGATTTTTCCTTGTTCCAGTTTCGCATCGATAAACCGTTCCGAATCCGGATGTTTAATTGCTACAGTCAGCATCAACGCTCCGCGACGCCCATCCTGTGCCACCTCGCGGGTTGAATTGGAATAGCGTTCCATGAACGGAACAAGCCCCGTAGATGTCAAAGCTGAATTCTTGACAGGAGTTCCTTTCGGGCGGAGATCACTCATGTCATGTCCGACACCGCCACGACGCTTCATAAGCTGCACCTGTTCCTCGTCAATCTTGATAATACTGCCATAGGAATCAGGATGTCCGTCAAGACCGATAACGAAGCAGTTTGAAAGAGAGCCGGTCTGGAAGTTATTACCTATACCGGCCATCGGGCTTCCTTGCGGTACAATGTAATCGAAATTGTCAAGAAGGCTGTAGATATCCTTCTCACTCATAGGATTAGGATAATGCGCTTCAATCCTTGCGAGTTCCGAGGCAATGCGGTGGTGCATGTCGGAAGGGGTCAGTTCGTAGATATTTCCTTCTGAATCCTTAAGGGCATACTTGCTAACCCACACTCTGGCAGCGAGTTCATCACCACCAAAATATTTGACCGAAGCTTCGTATGCCTCCTCGAATGTGTATCTTTTTCTTTCCATTTATATTAGGTGTCTTTGAGGAGTGCAAAGTTGGTCAATAATTTCCTATATTGCAAAATTATCACCCCGAAGTTATCTACATCAGCGAATAAAATTGTAACTTGCGGAAAATTTCGGTTCGGGTCTACAGACCGTAAATTTTAATTATTATAAACATCATTTTTATTTTAATGGATACTTCGAATTATTTTTCAACACGCCGTACAATCCGCAGATATGAACCATCGCGTCCTGTCAGCATAGAGCTTATTGATAAAATGCTTGAAGATGCCGCACGTGCTGCGAATACAGGTAACATGCAGACCTATTCTGTAATAGTGTCAACCGATCCTGAAGAAATCGCCCGGTTGGCCCCGGCCCATTTCAATCAGCCGGCCATCACAGGAGCAAAGGCCGTACTGACATTCTGCATCGATTTCAACCGATTTAACCGTTGGTGTCGCATTAACGGCACTGAACCGGGCTTAAACAATCTTCAGGGTTTCACATGGGGAGTAATAGACACTTCTATTTTCGCCCAACAGTTTGTAACCATTTCTGAAATGAACGGTCTCGGCACATGTTACCTCGGGACTACAACCTATAACGCCGGGCAAATCGCCGAAACACTCGGATTGCCATCCGACGTAGTGCCGGTTATAACTGTTACGGTAGGATATCCGGCAGAATCGCCGGAATTGCAGGAACGATTACCCATCAGAGCAATTGTACACCACGGCAGATATGTAAATCCGTCAGATGACGAACTGCGTGAAGTTTATTCAGAAAAAGAGAATCTTGAAAGTTCAAAGCAATTTGTCAAAGAGAACAATAAGGAAAACCTCGCGCAGGTGTTTGCCGAAGTCCGCTACCCGCGAGCAGCCAACGAACAATTTTCACGTGTATATAAAGAATATCTCAAAAATCAGGGTATAGCATTATAGCACGGACTGAATAGAAACGCGACATACGTTATATAACGATTAGCTATTCAAAATATACATATTACTCCTTTCGGGAACTGCAACCATAGCTGTGTATGCTTTTCCTCCTTCTCATTTCCAAACATAGAAGGCAATTCAATGGTGGAGCGGGTTTAGGTATTATCCGTAGTACCCAAACCCGCTCCAACCATTGGCCAGCCATTAATCATTACATCTGCCACAATGGTAAATAGCTTAAATATAAGATTTTATAAGCCTCTTCGCCAAGCAACGCTCCATAATCTTGGGAATATAAAAATGACAATAAAACAAATGGATCGAAAAGACATTATTTCAAACTCCTCTGAATGGTCTTTACAATTTCTATATGGTTTTCACAACTGATTACATATTGCTTTTTATTTTTCAATTTAATGTATAGACATTGTCTTCTGTCTGCATAGTAACCAAAATATTGACCGATGAGAATATCGCTGAAATAGCCCCAGTAACCGAAGAATCCGCCACTTCCACATAGCCTTAATCCACCTGCTGATGGATAGCAAGTATCGACGGCCTCAATATCTGAATACTTGAACGTCTTGCATCCCGATAGCAGTCGGTGAATTTTAACAGAGTTGGAATCTGTGCTCACACTCATCGGGCAGTAGAATAGACCAGCAAGCGTAGTGACAACTGCAATTACACTCAACCCTATACATTTATCGGATTGATGACGTGTTGCAACTATTCCAATTAAGAATAGTGCAACCACCGCGACTGTTACGATAACACAGTAGGCGCTGAACCGAACTTTGCTTTTCATTAATATAATTTTAGAGAGTTGTTAATCTGTATCTTCAAGGATAAATATTGTTTCGACCGGCTTTTCGAAGAACCGACTAATTTTGAGTGCAAGCGGTGTTGATGGCAGAAAACGATTCTTCTCGATAGCAACGATAGTTTGCCGACTAACCCCTACAGCCTCCGCTAATTGCTGTTGGGTTACGTCTTTTTCTGCCCTCTCAACCTTAATCCTGTTCTTCATCCTCGCTCATTTTATTGTAACGATAAATTTCAAGGCGAAATACCACTACATATATAAGGGGCAATAACACAAGATTAAAGGTCATAAACTCAATGAAAGCAAGACCGTTAATCAGCAAAACAGCAGTTATCAGGATTACGCTATAAATATACAAGGCATTCAGTAACGATGCAAGCCGGATAGACTGTATCATCTCATCTTCATGCTTCTCTTTGGAGCAGACGATGAAGACAGAACCGACAGTGATGCCAATTATCACTGCATCGTTGATGATGGTCTCGATTGTTCCTGAACAACTTATCACGCTACAATAAATAAGAATACCAAGCAGGATGGCTGGAATAAAGAACATCCATCCTACCATTTGGAATTGCCTTGGAAAAAGTAGATTCTTCATATCTGATATTTATTGAGATAATGTCATGTGAACTGAACAGCACAAAGGTATACAAACTTTTACAAATAGACAAGTATACTTTACATTAATCAAAATAGAATTTTCAAGAAAACTTATTCAAAAGCTCTTTATCCAAAGTAAGTAAAGACAAAAAATATGGAAAAACGACTAACATTGGCGAATTATAAACAGCCACAAAAAGTTTTTTGTCTAACCTTTTGTGGCCGTTTAAGGATGTCGCGTTTTTAGATATTAATTTCTACTTTGTAGACCATCAATAATTTTTTTCAGTTCTTCTGCGACAATTGAGGCATTCAGGCGGGCACCAAGGATAGTTGAATGTGTATGGTCACGCTTGAAATGTGCGTTGACTTTTTTCAGTCCTTCGTCATCAGCTATATGTTGGAGAGTCTGACCGGCAAGGGTGTTAAGGTCGATGCAGACAACCCCCATAGCGTCGGCAACTTCTTTGGTCCATGCGCCAAAACTATCGGTATTACTTTCGATAAAACCGTTGTCAAACTTATTTCGCGGAGTGTGGGTTATCAAGACCGGGACAGCACCTTTCTCACGGGCATCCATAATGAATTTACGCATATACCAACCGAAAGTATAGACAACATGGTAACGCCCGGTACTCTGCATTTTGAACACCTTGCTTTCAGGTCCCGCCCCGCGAAGTTCAGCTCGCTCATTACCTGTGTTTATTGGGCCGGCATCATTATGACCAAACTGTATAAGCACGATGTCGCCGGGCTGCAAAGCTTCATAAACCTTGTCCCAACGACCTTCATCAACAAATGTGCGGGCACTGCGTCCGGGCATCGCATGATTTTCGACAGAGACCTTTGTCGTGTCGAGATATTCGGCCAGCACGCTCCCCCATCCCCACATGCTGTCATCATCTGAATCTTCATTCTTGACCGTACTGTCACCGATAGTGAAAACGACAGGACGACCATTTGAGCGGGAAGAACCTGTGACAGTATCAAGGCTCTCAGGCAGCAGATATTTGGCCAGCGTGAGATTCTTCACCCCCCTCAGACCTTCGACTGCAGACTTCGCATTGACCTTAGCCCCGAATTCACTTGTGTGGATACGGTCGAGATAAAACATGGTCTTCACCTTTTCTTTTCCATAACGCTCAAACTTACGTGCTGATATCTCGTTGAGATCCACAAACGGGACTTTTGTCTGTTTTGCAACCTGACGTGCCCACTTGCCGAACGTCTCGTCGACACGCTCTATGACAGTGCTGTCGGCATCTGCCCAAGCATTGCGCGGAGTTAGTGACATCAGTATCGGGTATGCCCCCTTGAATTTAACCTCATTGACGAAACGGCGCATGTATTCCCCATACGTATATACAATCCGTTTCTCTCCGGTCTCCTTTATAGTGACATGAAGTGTATCTTTACCGATTCCGGGAATCGATGCCCATGCACGCCCGCTGTCATAAGGGCCGTTATCATTATGTCCAAGCTCAATTATCACCCAGTCGCCCTTGCGGACTCCGGCAAGCACGTCGGGCCACAGACGTTCGTAGAACGTACGGCTGCTCGTGCCACCGAGGGCATGATTCTCAACAGTGATTTTTCCCGGATCGAAATAACTGTCAAGGAAACATCCCCAACCCCACTGCCCATTGTTGCCATTGCCAAGAGTTCCGGTGCGCATGGTTGAATTTCCAACAAGGAAAAGCACCGGATTGTCACCTTTGCGCGAAGAGCCGGAAATCGGACGGGCAAATTTAGCTTTGTTAAGGCTGTCAAGAGTATTGTCGACAACATTGTTCCTGTCATCCATCGGCCTGGCAACTTTCGTTGAATGCTGCGCTATTGCCGAAGGGGATAATGCGAGTATGGCCGCACTTGCAGCGGCCATAAAAGATATGCGTAATGATTGCATTGGTGATTAATGATATTTTAATTATTCGTAACGCTGAAGACGCGCAACCGCTATATGATAACGATAATGCGCTTCAAGAAAATCACGACGGGCCGAAAGAAAATAATTCAGCTCCTGCATATAGGTCAGGAAGTTGATCTGCCCTGAATCCAAAGCCTTACGCAAAAGTTCGATATTTGAGTCATCGTTTATAACGCCTCGGTATTCTCTCAAGAGTTCACGAAGTTCACAGGCCACATCATATTCTCCCTGAAGTTCAGATGCAATCTTGATTAATGACATTTCTTCGTCAAGACGCTGGGCATCGAGTCTGAGTGATGCTGCCTTTGTCTTGGACCGACCTGTGAGAAACGGCAGAGTAATTGACACAGAGAAGCCGTTGAAATTATCGCCCATTTCCCATTCGTGGAGATATGCTACGGAAAATCCGGGATACAGAGACCGTTTTTCCACTTTGACGAGTTCTTTCTGCGCTTCGACTGCTGCTCGCGATGCAGCTACAGCAGGATCTTTTGCACGAAGGGTCTCCCGGTCCGGGCGCAGGGACTCAAGCAATCTGTGAGGATATTCCACTCCAAGTTTAATTATCAGAGGTGCTACATCGTGCCCACCGTTCATAGACTGGAGCGAAGAAGCAATAACAGCCGAATCAGACATGAGCGTCTTCAGTTCGCGGACAGCATTCACATGTTCTATTACAGCCTTATTATAATCAAGGCGTGTTTCCTGTCCTTCTTCGGCCGCTTTTTTATAGTATGCCACCATTGATGAAAGGCCATTGCAAATTTTCCGTGTTGTCGCTATGCGCTGACGGATGTTAATCATGTCAATCAAAGCCAGACGCACTTCCATGCGTGTTTCAAGAAGACTTGATTCACGCAGATATTGCATGGCATTTTCCGATTTTTTTATGGCCTTGCTTCGGGCAGCATAAACGCCGGGCCAGTCAAATGACTGCGAAATTGAAAAGTTACGTTTATCACCGATCCCTTTTGCTCCCCATAGACTTTCGTAAGAAAACTCGGGAGCTTCGAGAGTATTCTCTGCCTTCATTTCAGCTACCGAAGCGATATCCGAGGCCAAAATAGATTTTTGAGTCAGATTATTGCCAACCACAGTGGACAGAACTTCGTCAAAATCAGAAGCGAAACTACCTATAGGGGAGAGACAGATTAGAAAAATGCTGAATTTTCGGAGCATGTCTGTTTAATTTGTTATTTTAATTATTCGTATTTTCTTTTCGGTTGATATAGCGATAAACAAGAGGTACGATAAAGATATTGAGGACGGTTGATGTCAGCAATCCTCCAAGAATGACAATAGCCAGAGGAGACTGGATCTCATTACCGGGTTTATCCCCGTTGACAGCCAGCGGAATCAAAGCGAGAGCCGAACTTAGCGCTGTCATCAGAATCGGGTTGAGACGGTCGGAAGACCCGAGCATGACACGCTCACGCAGCACCATGCCTTCAGCACGCAGCTGATCATAACGCGACATGAGAAGCATGCCGTTGCGCGTCGTGATTCCGAGTAATGAGATGAAACCTATGATAGCCGGAATATTGAGTTCACCGCCGGTCACTCGCAGCAAAATTACGCCTCCGATAATAGCCAAAGGCATGTTCAGAAGGATAACGAGCGACTGGCTGACGCTATGATATTGCCCGTAAAGGAGCAAAAAGATGACAATCAGAGCGACGAGCGACACAAGAGCGAGCGTTGCAGAAGCCTTGGCCTCATTTTCAAATTGACCGCCATAAGTAATGAAATAGCCTTCCGGAAGCGAAATGTCGGATTCTATTTCCTTTCGGATATCATCGACAGTGCCTCGAAGATCTCGTTCGGAGACATTGGCGGAGATGACGATTCTACGACTGACATTCTCTCGGTTGATTGTGTTAGGACCGGTAGCGGAAACAATTTCCGCAAGTTCACTGAGAGGGACTTTACCCTTGGATGTATCAATCATGAGGTCGGAGATGTCATCTATCGAGCTTCGGCTGTCAGGAGCCATACGGAGTGTCAGGTCATAAGGAAATCCATTTTCATAGACCTGCGACACCTTTTCGCCGGCAAGCGCCACATTGATGAAATCGGCAAATTCGCCTATGGTGACACCATAGTATACAAGCATGTCGCGTTTCGGACGAATGTCGAGCTGCGGGCGTTCTACCTGCTGCTCGATATTGACATCAACAACACCGGGCACATCCGAAATGAGATGTTTTATCCGATTGCCGATATTATATAGTTTGGCAAGATCATCGCCAAAAAGCTTTATTGCGATCTGAGCCTCAGTGCCGGAAAGCATAGCGTCAATGCGATGGGAAATAGGTTGTCCTATCTCTATATTGACTCCCGGCAGATGTGAGAGCTTATGGCGAAGGTCGGCAAGCAGCTCATTGCGCGAACGGCCGTTGTCAAGGGTATATGGAGCTTCAATTTCAGAGACATTCACACCCAGAGAATGCTCGTCAAGTTCCGCACGGCCGGTCTTTCGGGCCGTGAGTTCTATTTCAGGCATCGCGAGGATAATTTTTTCAGCTTCTCGTCCAAGCCTGTCGCTTTCTTCGAGCGATATGCCTGGCAAAGCGCTCACGTTGATGGTCAAAGAACCCTCATTGAATGACGGCAGGAAACTTCGGCCGAGCGTAAAGAAAGTGCCGACTGATATGGCAAAAAGAATCGCAGTCGAAATAAAAATCAGTTTTGCATGACCGAGCGACCATGAAAGAGCCTTTTCGTATGCGACACGGAGTGCCCGCGCAAATTTCGGTTCTCGGTCAAGAGCTTTCATCGCTTTTTTGCTTCCGAGCAGGAATGAACAGAGAACTGGTGTCACTGTAAGCGCCACGATTGTGGACGCGACCAATGCGACTATAAATGAAATTCCTAATGGCTTCAACATCTTTCCCTCCATTCCGTCAAGGAAGAAAAGTGGGAGGAAGCTGGCCATGATAATGAGCGAAGAATTAAAAATCGGCAGACGAACCTCCTTAGAGGCATCGTAGACAATCGTAAGCACAGATTCGCCACTGCGATGGCGCTCGCGCAATCGTTTATAGACATTCTCAACATCGACTATCGCATCATCTACAAGCGAGCCAATCGCTATTGCTATACCTCCGAGACTCATAGTGTTTATGGTCAGACCGAGGAAATGCAGCACAAGAACTGTCACTATGATCGACAGAGGAAGTGCCACAAGCGAAATGACGGTTGTGCGCAGGTTCATAAGGAAGAAGAACAGCACAACAATCACAAAAATCGCTCCGATGAAAAGAGACTCCTGAAGATTTCCGATAGACGTGGATATGAAATCTGACTGGCGGAAAATATCGGTGTTCACTTTAACGTCTGCAGGCAGCGTCGAGCGAATCTGCGACAGACTCGATTCGATTTCATCTGTCAGGTTGATTGTGCCGACAGCCGGCTGTTTTGTAACGGTCACGAGGACGGCTGGCTGCGAATTGAGAGATGCAGCCCCCAGACGTGGTTCGGCAGCGCCGACTTTGATAGTCGCTATGTCAGAAAGACGTATGGTAGTTCCATCGGCCGTACGGACAAGGGAATTACTCAAGTCATCCACATTCCCGGTAGATATGTCACCTTTTATGATATATTCATTTCCGTGTTCATAAATCACACCTCCAGACGCGTTGGCATTCATTTGCCCTACGGCATCGCGAACCTCCTGCAAACCGACTCCGAAGCGTCGCATCGCTGAAGGATGAAGCAATATCTGATATTCACGGGCGTCACCTCCGATAACACTGACGGAGGCGACACCAGACAGAGACAGCAGACGTGGCCTGATTTGGCGGTCGGCTATGGTCCGTAACTCCTCCTGTGTAGTAAGCGAGTCTGCCGTGAGGCCAATAATCAGAATTTCGCCGAGTATCGAGGATTGAGGTCCAAGGGTCGGTTTCCCGACATTAGGAGGTAAATCACTCTCTATTTCCGAAAGTTTTTCCGATACAATCTGTCGGGCAAGATAGACATCTGTACCCCAGTCAAATTCAACCCATACCGATGACAGGCCCGGAGCAGAAGCCGAACGTACGCGACGGACACCGCTCGCTCCATTGACAGCCGTCTCGACCGGATAAGTTATAACCTTCTCAATCTCTTCGGGAGCCATCCCCGGAGCTTCGGTCATCACAACTACAGTCGGAGCATTAAGATCGGGAAATATGTCGACCTCGGTACGCAAAAGCACAATCATTCCATAAATCAGCAGAACGATTGACATCACTATGACAGCAATTCTGTTGTCAAGTGAGAATTTTATGATTCTGTTGAGCATCTTTAGAGTTCTGAATTATGAAATCAATTATTTTAATGATTATGCGAATGGCCTTCAGGCACGACAGTAGAGGTCTCGGCGAGACGCACGAATGTAGTTCCAGTAGCGACTACAGAATCTCCTTCAGAAATGCCATCAAGGATTTCGACTCGACGACCGTCATTCCGACCGACTTTAACAGGATGCTTCGCATAAGCATGATCCTCGACCTTGACATAAACAAATTTTTCGCCCTGCTGCTCAGATATAGCACCGGCAGGAACTGTCAGCGCATCAGACCTCTGTGTCCCGACCAGATATACGTCAGCAGGCGTGCCCGGAACGACATCACCATGATTGTCAAACGAAAAATAAACAGGAAGATAGCCTGGTGTATTATCGGCGGTTGACATAGAGGATGACAGCACCTTTCCGCCTCGATCAGCCAACCGGATAGCTTTGCCGGAAGAATGAGAAGGAATAAAATTGGCAGAGGCTATCCGTGGAAGCATGTCAATGTGGCGTGATGGAAGAAGCGCCTTTAGTGTCAGACGCTGGCTACGCGCCACCGTCGCAATCGGCTGACCGGCTTCTACAAAAGAACCGTCACTGACAAGCAGCTCAGAGACGACACCGGAAATCGGACTTGATGCTCGTCCTGTTGCTGCTGCAGGGCTATAGGCGCTTTTAGCCTCCTCATACGAGCGCAAGGCATCATTATATTCTTTTTTCGTTATAAGGCCATCTTTAAGCAATGGAGTAAGACGGTCAAGTTCTCGTTTCGCAGCGTCAAGAGACGCTTTTGCCATCTTGTTGGCATCTCCCCCAGTCATATTTCCTGCGGATATTGAAGCAATAAGTTCTCCGTTTCCGACAGCCTTACCCTGTTCGATACCGGAAACGAGTCTTACAATCCCGGAAGTAGGAGCCGACACGACACTGCGGTCTGTCGCAGCCGGGAGAACCTCGCCTGAAACTTTGACAATCTCACAGAACGGAGTTTTGACCGCAGCTTCGGCCATGACCCCGAAACGCATTGCATCGGCAGGAGACATGACGATTTCATCCTCATGGTCATGTCCTTCCTCTGCCACATTCTCATCATGGGCATCAGAGTGAGAATGTGTACATGATACAGCAACAGTCAATGAAAAGACCGACAGTACAGCCGGAAACAGCTTATAAGCAAAAGGATAACTCATGGTTTGTTAAGAATAAATTTATAACAAGAGTAATTAATAATTGTAGCGTCATCGGACGACGCACAAAATTAATCAAGCCTCTCTCTTGATGTCTTATATAATTCTGGTGATTTCTTGCAAAATTAGCAAACAAATCCGAGGGGCACAAACTTTTTAAACCTGCACATGCAATTATTCACCGCTTTTTCATAATTTTGTAGGTCAAATTTTATTTATGGACAGAGATACGAGGCTTGAAGGGCTGAATCTTCACTACACCGATTCTGAAAAAGGTGAAAAGACCGTCGTTATGATGCACGGCTGGGGTTGCAACCACACCACTCTTGCGTCAATTGAACGCGTGGCATTATCATGCGGCTACCGTGTCATAAATGTCGACTTTCCGGGGTTCGGCGACTCACAAGAACCGAATGATGTGTGGGGGGTCGAAGAATATACGCGCCAGATCGAGGCTTTGACAAAAGAGCTTGGCATAAAGACACCTATAATGCTGGGGCATTCTTTCGGCGGACGTGTAGGCATACTTTACGCATCACGTAATCAGGTGGAGAAACTAATACTTGTCGACGCCGCAGGCATCAAACCCAAACGGTCACTGAAATATTATTGGAAAGTATATTCATTCAAGGCCATCAAAAGGCTGATGTATCTCTTCCTCGGTAAAGAGACCGCAGAAAAGCATCTTGATGCCAGAAGGGCTAAAGCCGGGTCAAGCGACTATGCCAACGCATCGCCTATGATGAGAAGAATACTTTCAAAGGTGGTAAATGAAGATCTGACCGACAAGCTTCAGCATATAAAAGCCCCCACATTATTAATATGGGGGGAGAATGACTCCGCCACCCCACTCTATGACGCAAAAAAAATGGAGCGGCTTATCCCTGATGCAGGTCTCGTGTCATTCCCCGGATGCGGACATTATTCATTTCTCGACAATCCCATGCAATTTGCTGCCGTGTTACGTAGCTTCCTCGGGAACATCTGAAGATTTAAAATAGATTGATAACCAAATCAACATAGCTCAACCATGTTAGCTCTCATTATAATTGCCATTTTACTTACTATAATAAATGTCGTGCTTGAATTCAAGCGCGACTTGATGATGCTTCAGCAGAATTCATATCGCAATGACCGCTATAATCGGTGGCTTTCCTCGTCGCAGGACAGCACATCGACAATGCGTCTCATTTCCGGAGCTGTGGTACTTGCATCGCTTTCCACCCTGTCATTGCCTCTTATTTCCGTTGGTCTGGTTGCCGTAATCTCGATTGTAAACATATTCAACCTTGCAGGGCGGAAATACAAGAAACCGCTGGTAATGACTCCCCGTGCCACCCGCATATTCAGCGTGATGCTCGGACTTGCAGCCATCATAATCGCTGCCGTAACAGTCTTATGCGTATTCCGTGGCTATTCGTTGGATATCGCAGCCTCGACAACTCTCGCGATATATTGTTTCTCTCATGCTTTTGCTATTGCCGCCAACACATTGCTCAAGCCCGTAGAAGCCCGCATCAATCAGAAATATTACGATGATGCAAAACGAATTATCAACGGAATGCCTGATCTAAAAATAATCGGAGTCACCGGCAGCTATGGAAAGACAAGCACAAAACACTATCTAAACCGAATTCTTTCTGAGAAATATGATGTATTGATGACACCCGGAAGCTTCAATACCACTATGGGAGTCATCCGTACGATCCGCGAATATCTCAAGCCTTACAATGAGGTGTTTATTTGCGAAATGGGGGCGAAACAACCGGGAGACATAAAGGAAATCTGCGATCTCGTGCATCCGTCAGTTGGAATTGTCACCGCTGTAGGCGAACAGCATCTTGAATCGTTCAAGACAATTGAAAACGTACAGCGGACAAAATTCGAGCTGGTCGATGCGCTTCCGGCTGATGGACTTGCGATAGTTAACGACGATTTCCCTTTTGTAGCCAACCGCGATGTAGAAAATGTCGAATGTATACGCTATGCCGTTAGCGCCAAAGATGCTGCGCAATACACAGCGGAAGACATCACCTACTCCCCGGGAGGGACATCATTTACCGTTGTGACACCCACAGGAGAACAGTTGGCATTCTCGACTCATTTAGTCGGCGAATGCAATGTGTCAAATCTTCTTGCGGCCATCATCGTAGCGCTGCGCATGAATGTTCCTATTGAAAAAATACGATATGCGGTAGCCAACATCGAGCAAGTCGAACACCGCCTTAACATGAAACGTACTCCCGGCGGGGTAACCATCATCGACGATGCGTTCAACTCCAACCCCACCGGTTCGAAAATGGCTCTTGACGTGTTAAAAATGATGACCGGCGGCAGACGTATCATCGTCACACCCGGCATGATAGAACTTGGCGACAGACAAGAAGAACTCAACAGGAAGTTCGGAGAATCCATCGCCGTTTCAGCAGATATCGCCATAATCGTGGGCACTTATAACCGTGATGCAATAGTCGAAGGAATTGAAAACGTTGACAACGGTATAGCGAAAGTCCACAAAGTCGATTCATTCAATGAAGCACAACAACTTTTGGCGACCATGCTGAAAAGCGGAGATACAATTCTCTACGAAAATGATCTTCCCGACACATTCAAATAAATGTGTCATCTGATAACAGTTGAACAAATATCTTTTTATATCATAAAAACAAGACAATGAAAACCAATATTGGAGTCTTTTTCGGCGGACGCTCTACCGAACATGAAATCTCGGTGATTTCCGCTTCGCAGGCAATGCACGCCATAAATCGCGAAAAATATGACGTCACACCTATATATATATCAAAGCAAGGACGGTTCTATACGGGCGAGGCTCTTTTTGAGATAGCAAACTACCGCGATATTCCCGCTCTGCTTGAAAAATGCGAGGAGGTCTACATCCGTCCTGTTTACGGCGACTACAGTCTATATCGTGCCAAATCTGCCGGTCTGTTCGGAAACAAAGGCCCGGTAACGACGCTTGATGTAGTTATTCCGGTCCTCCACGGATCAAATGTGGAAGACGGAATCTTTGAAGGTGTCCTTGAAACCATCGGAATTCCGTATGCAGGATGCGACACTCTTGCAAGCGCCAACGGCATGGACAAGATAACGATGAAAATGATTCTCCGAGAATCAGGCATCCCGGTCATTGACTATGTGTGGTTCACAGACAAGGAATGGTTTGCAAAGCGCGACGAACTGATCGAGAAAATCGAAACCAAAATCGGATATCCGGTTATCGTCAAGCCGGCCAACCTCGGTTCGAGTGTTGGAATAGGCCGTGCAGCAAACCGCGAACAACTCATAGAGAAAGTTGAGGTCGCACAAAAATACACCTCCAGAATCATAGTCGAACACATGGTTGACAATCTCAAGGAAATCAACTGTTCGGTACTTGGCGACTGTGACGAATATCAGTCATCTGTGCTTGAAGAACCTATAAAAAGCGCGGAAATTCTTTCATACGAGGACAAATACATGGGTGGCACAAAGGGAGCCAAAGGAATGCAGGCCTCCCAGAAACGCATTCCCGCCGATCTGCCGGAAGAGATGACAAAAAGAATACAGTATCTCGCAGGTGAGACTTTCCAAGTGCTAAGCTGTCATGGTGTAAGCCGAATAGATTTCATCGTCGATGATGACAACAATGAAATTTATGTCAACGAAATCAACACTATACCCGGATCTCTGTCATTCTACCTTTGGGAAGCAACCGGAATTTCTTTTGACAAACTAATGGACAAGCTCGTGCAACTCGCCCTCAAACGCAAACGTGAGGAAGGACAGAAGACCGTCAGCTACGACCAGAATATATTTTCTCTTTCAGGCGGCGCAAAAGGCGGCATAAAAGGAGCTAAAGCCCCGCGCAACTAAACCGATACAGAACTATGGGAAGTGTCGGTTTCTGGATAGCATATTGCATCGGTTTCGGAATCCTCGGAGGAGGTCTTTATACCTACATGTCAGGGCGTAAAAAAAGACGCTGGAGTCTTTTTTTACGCAGCGCCCTGATATATACGGCATTCGCTCTTGCATTCGTCTGGTTCCTCTACCGCGTGGCATAAGCATTGCACATCGGTGGCGTATCAGTCATGATGATACGGCTCGCCACGCATGATGGTCATGGCACGGTAAATCTGTTCCATGAAAAAAAGACGGACCATTTCGTGGGTGAACGTCATGCGTGACAATGACAGCTTTGAATCTGCACGTTCGTAGACTTCGTTCGAGAAACCGTATGGGCCACCGATGACAAACACCAGACGTTTTATGCCCTGCACCATACGTCGCTCAATCATCGATGAAAACTCTCTTGAAGTAAGCTCCTTGCCTCTCTCGTCGAGCAGAGTGACAATATCTCCCGGCTGAAGAGCCGAAATGATACTCCGCCCCTCCTGCTGCTTCTGGGTATCCTCTGACAAAGCCTTCGATGATTTAACGTCTGGAATCACAATCAGTTCTGTAGGCACATAGCGGTTAGCCCGTTTCAGGAATTCCTCCACGCCGCAAGCCACATAACCGGTAGATGTCTTTCCGACAGCTATAATAACTATTTTCATTTTGACTATTAAGATTGTAATTTAAAGAAAAGGATATGAAAACAAAAGACGAACTTATCGACGACCTGCTGACACTCGCTTTCGCTGAAGATGTCGGCGACGGAGACCATACAACTTTAAGCACCATCCCGGCTGACGAACGCGGAATGCAGCGTCTCATCATTAAGGAAGAAGGAATACTTGCCGGAGTGGATATCGCACGCAAAGTATTCGAAAAGTTTGATCCGGAACTTAAGATGACCGTACATATCAACGACGGTGCTCATGTGAAACCGGGCGATATTGCGTTTGAGGTAGAAGGAAGCGTTCGCTCGCTGTTACAGACAGAGCGCGTGATGCTAAACATCATGCAGCGAATGAGCGGCATCGCTACCCAGACAGCAAAATACCAGCAGCGTCTCGAAGGGCTCAAGACAAAAGTGCTTGACACACGCAAGACTACACCCGGCCTACGCATGCTTGAAAAGGAGGCTGTGCGTATAGGTGGTGGCTGCAACCATCGCATCGGACTCTTCGACATGATTCTCATAAAGGACAATCACGTTGATTTTGCCGGTGGAATCAAGCAGGCTGTGGACGCAGCACGGAAATATTGCGCAGAAAAAGGCAAGAATCTGAAAATAGAGCTTGAAGTCCGTAACGAGGATGAAATTCGTCAGGCTCTTGAAGCCGGAGTAGACCGAATCATGCTTGATAATTTCACTCCGGAACGCACACGTGAGGCAGTAGAACTGATAAACGGGCGCACGGAAATTGAATCATCCGGAGGAATTACCCTCGACACATTGCGCTCCTATGGCGAATGTGGAGTAGATTTCATATCCGTTGGAGCACTGACCCACTCTGTCAAGGGTCTTGACATGAGCTTCAAGGCTGTGAAATGAGAAATTCACCGGCAACTTGTCAAATTGCCGGTGAATTTGTTTCAGCCTCGATTGACATCAAGCATATCTTCAACTGTAAAGCCTGCAAAATCATCAATGATTTTGTGGGCTTTCCCTTTTAGACGTGAGCGTGAATTGGTCGTGGCAAGCCCGATAACGGTAGCCCCTGAACTCATACCGGCCTGAAGCCCCTGAAGAGAATCCTCGAACACATAACAATCCTCGATAGGCACACCTATCAGCTGCGCCCCTGTCAGATAGCCCTCCGGGTCAGGCTTGCTGCGCTTAACCATTGAGCCGGTAACAAGTCCGCTCAACATCCGGCGCAAATCAGGGTGAGCGGCAAAAAGATAGCCCATCTTCACATCATCGCTGCTTGTCACAACGGCAAAAGGAATTTCCAGCTCGCGCAGACGAGCAAGAAATGCTTCGACACCGGCAATCCACGGATATTTCATATTCTGCTCGTAAGTATGAAGCTCATCCACGATTCCTTCGCGTGCTTCTTCGGGAAATGGCTGAAGTATTTCACTGAGAGTCGTACCCTTTATGTCTGCTGCAAAGGTTTCACCACCGACATTGAATCTTCGCCCCATAGGGCCCCAGAAATTAGAATATTCGCCTTCGCTGTCCACAAGAACACCGTCAAGGTCAAACAAAACTCCTATTTTTCTTTTCATAGATTTTAATTTACTTAAGATTTCGCCAAAAGAATATGGCGTATAGAAATTTGATGTCACAAAGTTACTACAAATTCTCTAAATAGCCTTCATCTCTTGGTGATATGGGAGATTTATCGTAACTTTGTTGCGAAGAATGCCCCTCTCAGCGCACTCTTTAAATCAAGAAATTCACTCCATTCATTGCATATTTCACTATGGTCGTATTTTTCAAAAAAGGTGCAAACCTTATTTACGCCGTTGAAACCAGCCATAAGTTTTCAGAAGAAGAAAACAAGAAACTTCGCTGGCTTTTCGACGGAGCAACGCCTCTCGCCTCAACCTCGGTAAAAGGACGCTTCATCGGCCCTCGCAAAGAGATGATAACCCCGTGGAGCACCAATGCGGTCGAAATTACCCAGAACATGGGTCTTGAAGGAATCACCCGCATAGAGGAATTCCACCGTGTGGCTACCGAAGAACCGACGTTTGACAAAATGCTGTCGCGACTCTACGACGGTCTTAATTCAAAGGTGTTCACAACCTCGGCAACGGCAGCTCCAATCGAGCATATAGCCGACATCAGTGAGTATAACAAACGTGAGGGCCTTGCTCTGAGCGCTGAGGAAGAAGATTATCTCCGTGACCTTGCAAAACGCCTCGGCCGGCCCCTCACCGATAGTGAAGTGTTTGGTTTCTCTCAGGTCAATAGCGAACATTGCCGCCATAAAATTTTCAACGGCTCATTTGTCATTGACGGAGAAGAGAAACCTCTTTCTTTATTCAAGCTTATTAAAAAGACCTCTCAGGTCAATCCAAACAAGCTCGTTTCGGCGTATAAGGACAACGTTGCGTTTGTCGAAGGCCCGACAGTAGCTCAGTTCTACCCCACTCATCCTGAACGTTCCGACTTCTTTGAAGTACGTGATCTGCCGACCGTACTTTCTCTAAAGGCCGAAACACATAACTTCCCCACCACGGTCGAGCCGTTCAATGGCGCAGCAACCGGCAGCGGTGGTGAAATCCGCGACCGTCTCGGCGGAGGCCGTGCCAGTCTTCCACTCGCAGGTACAGCCGTTTACATGACTTCATACCCTCGTCTTGGAAACTATCCTTGGGAACTTATGATGAATCCCCGTGCTTGGCTCTATCAGACTCCTGCTGAAATTCTGATAAAAGCCTCCAACGGAGCATCTGATTTTGGCAACAAGTTCGGACAGCCTCTCATCTGTGGTTCACTCCTCACATTCGAGCATGATGAAAATGGCAAAATGTATGCCTACGACAAGGTAATCATGCTCGCCGGCGGTGTCGGATATGCAGCCTCAAAGGATGCGATCAAGGGTGTTCCCGAGGCCGGCGAAGCTGTCGTCGTAATGGGAGGCGACAACTACCGTATCGGCATGGGCGGAGGTGCAGTGTCATCAGTAGAAACCGGACAATACGCATCAGGTATCGAGCTCAACGCCGTTCAGCGCGCCAACCCCGAAATGCAGAAGCGTGTGTCAAACGTAATCCGTGCGCTCGCAGAAAATGACAACAACCCGATTGTCTCTATTCATGACCACGGCGCTGGCGGCCACCTCAATGCCCTTTCCGAACTCGTCGAAGAGACAGGCGGTAAGATTGAAATCGGCAACCTTCCTATCGGAGACCATACACTTTCGTCAAAAGAAATCATCGGCAACGAAAGTCAGGAACGCATGGGTATGGTGCTCAAGAAAGAAGACATTGACTTCGTGCGCACCATCGCCGACCGTGAACGCGCTCCGATGTATGTCGTAGGTGAAACCACAGGTGACCATCGCTTCGTATTCGAACAGAAAGACGGTGTGAAACCTATCGACCTCGCCATGACCGATATGTTCGGCTCATCTCCAAAGACAACACTTGTCGACAATACCGTTGTCAATTCATATACCGACGGCGAATATAATGAAGAGGATATCGAACGCTACACTGCGTCGGTACTCAGCCTTGAAGCCGTTGCCTGCAAAGACTGGCTGACAAATAAAGTAGACCGTTCCGTGACAGGTAAAATCGCCCGCCAGCAATGTCAGGGTGAAATCCAGCTCCCGCTTAGCGACTGTGGTGTTGTTGCTCTTGACTATAGCGGAACAAAGGGTATTGCAACATCAATAGGACATGCACCTCAAGTAGCCCTTATAGACTCTGCCAAAGGCTCTGTAATGGCTGTTGCGGAAGCGCTGACAAACATTGTAGCCACACCGTTGTCTGATGGCATCAAGGGACTTTCGCTTAGTGCGAACTGGATGTGGCCCTGCAAGAATCCGGGAGAGGATGCGGCTCTCTATCGTGCGGTAGAAGCATGTTCGGATTTCGCATGCAAACTCGGAGTCAATATCCCCACCGGTAAGGATTCTCTGTCGATGACACAGAAATATGGTGCCGACAAAGTATACGCACCCGGCACAGTCATCATTTCGGCTGCCGGCGAAGTAAGCGATGTCCGCAAGACTCTTAGCCCGGTGCTCGGGAAGAAAGGATCTATACTTTATTATATAGACTTCTCGTCAGACAGCCTCAAACTCGGGGGTTCGGCACTTGCACAGACACAAGGCAAACTCGGCTCGGAAGCTCCGACAGTCACCGATACCGAAGCATTTGTCAAGACGTTTGAGACAGTACAGAAACTTGTGAAACAAGGCAAGCTGATGGCAGCTCACGACGTGTCAGCCGGCGGCCTGGTCACTACACTCCTTGAAATGGCGTTCGCGAACACCGACGGAGGCATCGAACTTGACACCACAGAATTTGAGACATTTGGAGAGACAGACCTCGTCAAGATTCTGTTTGCAGAAAATCCCGCACTTGTCGTACAGGTTGAAGCTGCCAAAACAGCATCTGTCGACGAAATTCTCACTAAAGCAGGCATCCGTTTCTGCCACATCGGCGCTCCGACCACGGAACGCACACTGATTATCAACCACAACGGAACACAGCGTCTGCTTGGCATCGACCATCTGCGTGATGTCTGGTTCCACACCAGCTATCTCATGGATGCCATCCAGAGCGGAGAAAAATGTGCCCGCAGCCGTTTCGAGAATTACAAGAAACAGCCTATCCGCTACCGTTTCCCCTCTAAATATGACGGCAAACTTGAATCAAGAGGCATCAGCCTCCGTCGTGAGGGTCACGGTGACCGCGTCAAGGCTGCAATTATACGCGAAAAGGGTGTGAACGGCGACCGCGAAATGGCCTACTCGCTTTATCTTGCCGGCTTCGATGTTAAGGATGTCCACATGACCGACCTGATGAGCGGACGCGAAAATCTTGAGGATGTCAACATGATAGTATTCTGCGGTGGCTTCTCCAACTCCGACGTACTCGGTTCAGCCAAGGGCTGGGCTTCAGGCTTCCTTTGGAATGAAAACGCAATGCGCGCTCTCAAAAACTTCTATGCCCGCGAAGACACACTTTCACTCGGCATATGCAACGGTTGCCAGCTTATGATTGAACTCAATCTCATAAATCCCGAGCACCCGAAGAAAACCAAGATGCTTCACAACGACAGCCATAAGTTCGAGTCACAGTTCCTCGGGGTGACAATCCCTGAAAACAACTCCGTGATGTTCGGTCCACTGTCAGGTAGCAAGCTCGGAATCTGGGTTGCACACGGTGAAGGCAAATTCAATCTGCCGATGGCTATGAGCGACTATAACGTCGTGGCCAAGTATAATTACAACGCATATCCTGCCAATCCTAACGGCTCACGCGGAGCTGTAGCAGGTATATGTTCCGCCGACGGTCGTCACCTTGCGATGATGCCACACCTTGAAAGAGCAATCTTCCCGTGGCAATGCGGATTCTATCCGTCCACACGTAAATCAGATCAGGTAACACCTTGGATCGATGCCTTTATCAATGCCCGCAAATGGGTAGAGGAAAAGGTTAAATAAACAACCTTGATAAATTTTCGATGACTCTTCAAAATCGGATAACAAGCCCCCGATTTTGGAGAGTCGTTCGGAAAAATATGATAGCAATTACCAATCTAATAACCCATCTATTTATTACAAACCAATTATGAGTCTTAACATCATCGTGCTCGCTAAGCAGGTACCCGATACCCGCAACGTGGGTAAGGATGCAATGAAGGAGGACGGCACAATCAATCGCGCAGCACTGCCGGCCATCTTCAACCCGGAGGACCTCAATGCCCTCGAACAAGCTCTCCGTCTCAAGGACAGCCATCCCGGTTCAACAGTAACACTCCTCACAATGGGTCTACCCCGTGCGTCAGAAATCATCCGCGAGGCTATTTATCGCGGAGCAGACGGCGGTATCGTACTCACTGACCGAGTCCTCGGAGGTGCCGACACTCTCGCCACGTCCTACTCGCTCGCACAGGCAGTTAAAAAGTTCGGCAACTACGACATCATCCTCGGCGGCCGTCAGGCTATCGACGGTGACACCGCACAGGTAGGTCCTCAGATCGCAGAGAAGCTTGGCATCCCTCAGATTACATACGCTGAAGATATACTTGACCTTTCAGACGGACACGTCACTGTAAAACGCCGTCTTGAAAATGGAGTGGAAACTGTGAAAGCACCTCTACCCTGTGTCGTTACTGTCAATGGTTCAGCCCCCGACTGCCGTCCTCGCAACGCAATGCGCGTGCAAAAATACAAATATGCCGCTTCACCGAGCGAGGCTGCGAAACTCAGCGAAGAGCGCAAGGCTCTTCTCGAAAAACGTCCCTATCTTAATCTTCAGGAATGGAGCGCAGCATACGTCGATGCCGACCCGGCACAGATCGGTCTGCCCGGCTCTCCTACAAAAGTAAAAGCTATCGAAAACGTCGTATTTACCGCCAAGGACTGTCGCGTCATCACCGACAACGATGCTGAAATCGAAGATCTCGTAAAGGAACTCATCACTAACCATACAATCGGATAAGCAGCACTATGGACCAGAACAACTTAATAGTATATCTCGAATTTGAGGACGGTCGCGTGGCCGACGTCAGCCTCGAACTTCTGACCAAAGGCCGAGTGCTTGCCTCTCGTCTTGGCGTAAAACTTGAAGCAATTGTCATCGGTGATGACCTTACCGGCGTTGAGCAGCAGGTGTTCCCCTATGGAGTCGACCGTCTTTACAAAGTTTCCGACAAGCGGCTTTATCCATATACATCGAATCCTCATTCTGCAGTTCTCATCAACCTTTTCCGAGAAATCAAGCCTCAGGCCTGTCTCATGGGCGCTACCTGCATTGGTCGTGACCTCGGTCCGCGTGTTAGCTCCTGTCTTCACAGCGGTCTGACAGCTGATTGTACAGCACTTGAAATCGGCGACCATACAGATCCCAAGACCGGCAAAGAATACAAAGACCTTCTTCTCCAGATCCGCCCGGCATTCGGAGGCAACATCGTGGCAACAATCGTCAACCCCGAATGTCGTCCGCAGATGGCCACTGTGCGTGAAGGTGTGATGAAGAAAGAAGTATTCGATCCCGATTACAAGGGTGAAGTTGTCGAGCTTGATGCCAACAAATATGTTTCGGATGAAGATTTCGTTGTTGAAATCCTTGACCGGCATATTGAAAAATCGAAAATCAACATCAAGAACTCCCCTATTATCGTTGCCGGAGGTTATGGCGTAGGCTCTAAGGAGAACTTCCAGCTTCTCCACGAACTCGCCGATACTCTTGGTGCGGAAGTGGGAGCATCACGCGCGGCAGTCGATGCCGGCTTTACCGAACATGCGCGTCAGATTGGCCAGACAGGTGTGACCGTACGCCCCAAGCTCTATATCGCATGCGGTATCTCAGGACAAATCCAACATATCGCCGGTATGCAGGACAGCTCCATCATCATATCAATCAACAATGATCCGGCTGCTCCGATCAACACAATCGCCGACTATGTAATCACAGGCAACCTTGAGGAAGTCGTTCCTAAACTGATCAAATACTACAAGAAAAATTCCAAATAAGCAGACCAATGGCTAATTTTTATACTGACAATCCCGATCTCAAGCACCATCTGACCCATCCGCTGATGGAAAAGATTGTCGCTTTGAAAGAACGCAACTATACAGACGCCGAGAAATTCGACTACGCTCCTCTTGACTACGCAGACGCACAGGACAGCTACGATAAAGTACTTGAAATCGTAGGAGAAATTTGCGGTGACATTATTGCTCCTAATGCAGAAGATGTCGACCATCAGGGACCACGTGTCGAGGACGGCCGTGTCATTTATGCAGACAAGACCAAGGAAAATCTTGATGCCTGCCGCAAGGCCGGTCTAATGGGCATGGCGATGCCACGTCGCTTCGGAGGTCTCAATTTCCCTATTACCCCCTACATCATGGCCGCAGATATTGTCAGCCGTGCCGACACTGGATTTGAGAACCTCTGGGGTCTTCAGGACTGCGCAGAAACCATCTATGAGTTTGCTGATGAAGCTCAGAAAGAGAAGTTTATCACCCGTGTATGTCAGGGCGAGACCATGTCGATGGACCTCACCGAGCCCGATGCCGGTTCTGACCTCCAGAGCGTAATGCTGAAAGCCACCGAACAGCCCGACGGCACATGGCTGCTCAACGGTGTCAAGCGCTTTATTACCAACGGCGACAGTGACATCCACCTTGTGCTTGCCCGTTCTGAAGCAGGGACAAAGGACGGTCGTGGCCTCTCAATGTTCATCTATGACAAACGTGACGGAGGCGTGAACGTCCGCCGTATTGAAAACAAGATGGGTATCAAGGGATCGCCTACCTGTGAACTTACATATAAGAATGCAAAGGCTGTACTTTGTGGCTCGCGCCGTCTCGGTCTCATCAAATATGTGATGGCTCTTATGAACGGAGCGCGTCTCGGTATCGCCGCACAGAGCGTCGGTGTCAGCGAACTCGCATACCGCGAAGCCCTCGCCTATGCCAAGGATCGCAAGCAGTTCGGTAAGGCCATCATTGAGTTCCCGGCTGTCTACGAAATGCTCTCCGTGATGAAAGCAAAGCTTGATGCCTCTCGTTCGCTTCTCTACGCATGCGCACGCTATGTGGACATCTATAAAATATATGATGATATTGCAAAAGAACGCACTCTCACGCCCGAGGAGCGCAAAGAGTCGAAACACTACAGCCGTCTGGCCGATGCGCTGACTCCGCTTGCAAAAGGTATGGGCAGTGAATATTGCAATCAGAATGCCTATGACTGCATCCAGATTCACGGAGGTTCAGGCTTCATGAAGGATTATGCCTGCGAACGCATATATCGCGACGCGCGCATCACCTCAATCTACGAGGGAACTACCCAGCTTCAAGTTGTTGCCGCTATTCGCCACGTCACCACCGGCACTTATCTCAATCTCATCAACGAGTATAATGCAGAAGAGGTGAAACCGGAACTGCAGGGACTCAAGGACCGTCTTGTAGCCATGACCCAGCGTTATGCAAAGGCAGTGGAAACAGTGACTGCTGTCGATGATTCCGCATACGGTGATTTCATGGCACGTCGTCTTGTTGAAATGGCAGGTGTCATCGTCATGGGTTATCTCCTTCTTCTCGATGCAAACCGCAATGACAGTTTCAAGCGTTCTGCCGAGGTCTACACCAACCTTGCACAGGCCGAAGTCACAAAGCATTCAGATTTCATTGCAAACTTCAATCCCGCTGAAGTAGCAATCTATAAGGTGGATTAATCCAACATCAAATCAACAAAACAGCGACACCCGTCGGTCAATCCGGCGGGTGTCACTTAATATAATGTAACGGGAGTTTACAAGATCACATCACCCCTCTTTCACGGAGTTTAAGCTGCCATGCCCATGCTGAACGCATTGTATCGGCGAGAGTAGAAGTAGCCTTCCATCCAAGAACCTCATTGGCGTATGTCGGATCTGCCCATACTTTTTCGATATCACCTGCGCGACGTCCTACAATCTTGTAAGGAACTTTGACACCGGTAGATTCTTCGAAGGTGTTGATAAGTTCAAGTACAGAAACACCGTTGCCGGTACCGAGATTGAAAATTTCAATCTTATCTTCACTTTTGTCCTCAAGCATACGCTTAACAGCAATCACATGAGCCTGCGCAAGATCGACAACATTGATATAGTCACGGATACATGAACCATCTGGTGTGTTATAGTCATCGCCAAACACGCTCAGTTCCTTACGGATTCCGATTGCCGTCTGAGTCAGATATGGAATCAGGTTCTGAGGAACACCATTGGGGAGTTCGCCGATTTCTGCCGAAGGATGCGCCCCGACCGGGTTGAAATAACGCAGGATAACGCTCTTGAAAGGAGCACCGGCGTTGATGACATCGGTAATTATTTCTTCTGATATCTGCTTTGTATTGCCGTAGGGAGAAGTCGCTTTTTTTATCGGAGACTGTTCTGTGACAGGATTTACATCCGGCTCTCCATAAACAGTGCACGATGACGAGAACACTATTCCCTTGACACCGTTGGATGCCATAAGATCAAGAAGATTGAGAAGTGTGTTCAGATTGTTACGATAATAAAGAATAGGTTTCTGCATGCTTTCGCCGACAGCCTTGGATGCGGCAAAATTAATGATGCCTTTTATGTCGGGATATTCGGCAAAAAGTTTTTTAAGCACTTCTATGTCGGTGCAGTCACCTTCCACAAAGTCAGGACGTGTCCCCGTGATACGTTCTATACCGTCGAGAACTTCACGATTGGAATTGGAGAGGTCATCTATGATTACCACAGAGTAACCTGCTTTCTGGAGCTCTACCACAGTGTGCGAGCCGATGTAACCGGTTCCGCCAGTAACTAAAATTCTGTCCATTTTATAAAGATGTTAGTTTAAATCTGTTCAGTCTGGATACCTTCGGATGAAGGATGATACGATCCGATATGACGCTGTTTCTTTTCCTCGAAGATGTCGGATATGGCGAAAAATATACCGCTTTCCTCAACATCGCCAAACTCATCATTGATGGCTGTCCCAAACATTTTCATTGTCGGCGACAGACTCATGTAGGAGTTGACCAACGGAGGAATGTTGAATCCGAACTCACGGATAGCATGATTGAGAATCTTATAATCTTCCTTGAAGCAAGATCCGACGAAAAGGCGTTCCATCGATTTGCGGTCAATCGTGATTGTACACGGGCTTATCGGCCTGACCAGATTCTCAGTATCAGGGAAGTGCTTATGCAGGAAGTAAAGGATCATATCACGACACTCACGATCATAGTTGGGATACATAGTCATCTTTCCGAAAAGATATTTTATCTCAGGATAGACCACAGTCAGAGCGCCAAGGCCATCCCAAAGATTATCAAGCGCAAAAATTGCTTTCGCACCGGCACGTGAAGACTGGTATTCAAGTCTCACAAACGAACGCCCAAGCTCGATGGTGCTCGGAAGATACTCGTTGATGAACCTGTCGGAAAATTGGAACATGTGACTGGTGGCGATACGAGGCGCTCCATTTTCGTCAAAACGTATATCCTCTCCTATGATAAAACGATAGCCACCAAGAATGAGTTTCGATTCTGGATCCCATACAATCAGCTGACGGCACGGCGGATCCATAAGATCGAATTCGTCAATGTCGCAACTCTTTCCTGTGCCACCACCTGCGGCACGGAACGCGAGTTCCCGGAGACGTCCGATTTCGTTCATTGTCGCTTCACACTCACGTCCGTCAACTATGTATATTTCATTGTGTCCCTTGTTAGTGGGACGCAGAAATCTGTCACGTGTCAGCTCTGCTTCAATCAGAGCACTGTCAATTGGATCTATTATTTTTTCGGTCATGAATCTTGATTCCGTTTTTCGTGTATAAAAACAGCCAAAGCCTGCATTGGAATGGCGTGATTAACGCGGTGCAAGGCTATAGACAGCTTCCCGTAGACAATCGGCCTCGGATTGTGCATATTTTCCACCTCTAAGTGTTTCCCATCGAATAGGATCGCCGATATTGATATCAAATGTTTTACCGGCACTTTTGAACACTTCAGCCGGAAGGCGTACCATCTCGATGTTAAATTTGAGGCCAAGCAGAGTCCTTAGACGTGCAAATTTATAAAAAAAACGGGAATTCTCACCTCCAAAGTGCAAAGGAATTATATCGCGGTGCGATGATATGGCCTTGTTGACAACCATCTTGTTCCATTTCAGGTCGGCAATCACCCCCTCGCCGTTCTGTCTCGATACAAGTCCGGCAGGAAACATTAGCATGGGGACATCACTCTCAAAAGCCTCTTCAAGCGAAATTGCCGCCTCTCGCGATTGCTTCCCATGCTTATTGACACCAAGAAATATCGGACGCAAAGGTTCAACAAATGTCAGCAAATCGTTTACGACAAATTTCACATCTTTCCGGCCACCATACTGTTCCGAAACCATCGCGGCCAATATCATCCCGTCAAGACCACCAAGAGGATGGTTAGATACGATTATAACCCGTGAATCATTTTCAGGCAACGAACCGTTGACCCTGTATGAGACACCGAGATCATCAATCACGCCACGACAGAAATCGACGCCCGATTTATCAGCATTATGTAAAAGAAGCCTGTTAAGACCGTCCTGACAAATGGCACGCTCAAGCATCTTTATCGCGAATCCCGGGATAAATTTATAGTAACCGGGCATACGCAGACGCAACACTTCGTCAACATCAATCCTCATCGGCGCTTTATCATTTCTCATCCTCGAATTCAATTTTATCAAATGCCTGCCAAAGCGGATCGGAAGGAAGAGGAGCGGTCACATCTATTTCTTTTCCTGAAACCGGATGCGTAAAGCGAATCCGACGTGCCATGAGTGAGATTGACCCGTCAGGATTACTGCGTTTATCGCCATATTTCAAATCTCCTTTTATCGGACAACCTATAGACGAAAGCTGTACCCTGATCTGATGCTTGCGTCCGGTTTCAAGCTTCACTTCTATCAGGTTGTAACGGTCAGAGCATCCCAGCAACCGATAAGTCAGAACCGCCCGCTTTGAGCCGGACCGCTCGGTGAGCGAAGCATAGCTTTTATTATTGCGTTCTGTGGTGGTGATAAAATGAACGAGACGTCCCTCAGCCGGTTCTGGTTTGTTGCGGCTCAAAGCCCAGTAGGTCTTTTCAACCTCACCGTTACGAAACATATCGTTAAGACGAGTCAGTGCTTTCGATGTCTTTGCAAAGACAACCAATCCTCCGACCGGGCGGTCAAGGCGATGAACAACGCCACAAAAAACGTTGCCGGGTTTCCCGTATTTCTCTTTAAGCCAATGTTTGAGAGTCTCGACCAACGGTTCGTCACCAGTTTTGTCGCCTTGGACAATCTCTCCCGGAGATTTATTTATTATAATAAGGTGGTTATCCTCGTAGATTACTTCCATGATTTATATTAGTGTCCGATTGCATCGCAAAGTTAGCCGATTTTGGTCTAAAATGGAAATAAAAGAGTAATTTTGTAGACCGAAAGCCGTGAAACCTCACAAAAATAAAAGAATCCATCATGATTGAATATATAAAAGGTGTGGCTACTGAGCTCACGCCGACTTATGCAGTAATCGAAGCCGGACAGATTGGTTATCTGATGAATATATCTCTGCCGACATTCGAAGAAATCCAACGGACAAGCGGAGAGTTGAAAATGCTTGTCCATGAAGTCATCCGCGAGGATGCACACGTCTTATATGGCTTTGTAACTACCGAGGAACGAGATATGTTCCGACTGCTCATCGGGGTTTCAGGTGTCGGACCGGGCACCGCGATTCTCATATTGTCCTCCATACCCGTCAGAGATCTTCAGACAGTCATCTCATCAGGCGATCATTCAATGCTGAAAAACGTAAAAGGGATAGGAGTCAAAACAGCCCAGAGAATAATAGTTGACCTGAAGGATAAAATAAAACCCACAGATGGTACGTTATCATTACAGTCCGACGCATTCAATTCCTATAGCGATGTCTACGACGAAGCGCTTGCAGCGCTCACAGCTCTTGGATTTGTCCGACAGCAATCACAGAAGGTCCTTAAACGGATTTTCGATGCCGATCCTGCTATAAAAGTTGAGACAGCCATAAAGAAGGCCCTGAGCATGATGTAGGCTTCACGACCTATACGGAACTGAAAAAATGCCGAGGACAGCAGATTAACGACATCGTTTGGGAATAAATGTGTGGTTGGCATTTATTTTCAGGCATGTTTTTGAAAATAAATCTTTAACCAGCTTCTAAAAGTCCTGAAAAGACGGCGCTACATATTCATCATTTCATCATTTTTCACCGGCATTGCCACATTGACGGTGACAGGAACTTTTATTGCCTTTCCGCAAGTAATAACGCCTGTGTTCAATCCTCCCGCACCTGTCATTCCGGCCAAAGCACCTGACTCACAAACTGACTCCATCCAGATTCCGTTTCCTGTAAGCCAGCCCATACCTCAAAGCTACGAAGATCTGATGAAGCAGGAACTTGCAGCAGATCTTTCAACCCCGTCAAATATCTCGACGGTAGCCGAATATGACCCGCAGCTTGGCTGCTATGTCATACGCACACGACTTGGTGAATACGACATTACAACGCCGTTTTACCTGACACCAGAGCAATACAATAACTGGCAGACGCGCAGACAGATGCAACAATATTTCAATCTGCGCAATTCCGAAGCTCTGACAAAGCCAGACAAAGAGCCTTTCAACATTCTTGATATGAATTTCGCTCTCGGTCCACTTGAAAAGATCTTCGGACCGGGGGGCGTGCAGCTCAAGACCCAAGGATCTGTCAACATAGCAATGGGTGTCAAGACCAACAAGACTGACAACCCAGCTTTATCGCTCGACGCAAGAAGAAAGACTTATTTCGATTTCGATCAGAAAATACAGGCGACGGTAGCGGCCACAGTAGGTGACCGCATGAAGTTCAACATGACCTATAATACCGATGCGACTTTTGATTTCGACTCAAAAAACCTCAAACTTGCCTATGAAGGCAAAGAGGATGATATTGTCAAATCAATTGAAGCCGGCAATGTATCAATGACAACGGGCTCCTCGCTGATACGAGGAAGCACAGCGCTGTTCGGCATAAAAACCAAACTTCAATTCGGCAAGCTCACGGCCACCGCTCTTGTTTCTCAACAGAATTCGCAGTCGACGTCCGTAAGTTCGAAAGGCGGATCACAGACCACCGATTTTTCAATCAAGGCCGATAATTATGATGCCAACAGGCACTTTTTTCTGGGACATTATTTTCGTGACAACTACGATAATTTTGCCTCCCGTCTGCCTTTTGTCTCATCCGGAATTCAGATCACACGTATCGAGGTCTGGATTACAAACCGCAATGGCCGTTTTGACCAGAGCCGAAATTTTGTCGCCTTCATGGACCTTGGAGAAAGCGATCATCTTGCGAGCGACTACTGGCAGGGCAATCAGGCATATCTGCAACCATCGAACCTCTCCAACAATCTTCTTTCAGTAATTAAACAGGATTATCCCGGTGCACGCAACATCAATACGGTCACGCAGGCTCTCTCTCCGCTTAACGCCTATGGCATAAGCGGTGGTATAGATTATGAAAAAGTCGAATCCGCTCGTCTGCTGTCATCTTCGGAGTACACGCTAAATTCAACCCTCGGCTACATTTCGCTAAAGAGTGCCCTTGCAGCCGATGAGGTGCTTGGAGTCGCATACGAATATACCTATAACGGCAAAGTGTACCAAGTCGGCGAATTCTCGGCCGACATAACATCGACCGACCAGTCGCTCTATCTGAAAATGCTCAAGTCGACAACCGTCGCGCCCAAACTGCCGATGTGGGACCTCATGATGAAAAATGTCTATTCGCTTGGCACTACGATGGTCCAGAAGCAGAACTTCAGGCTCAATATAAAGTATCTGAGCGACACGACAGGGACAGAGATAAACTATCTGCCTGTACCGTCGATTTCAAACGTTCCGCTGCTTCAGGTCATGAATCTTGACCGTATAGACTCCAACGAGGCCTCGAACCCCGACGGTTTCTTCGACTACATTGAAGGTTATACCGTTCTCTCCAATCAAGGAAAAATCATATTCCCGGTTGTCGAGCCGTTCGGAACTAACCTCGAAAAGAAAATCGGGAATCCAGCGCTTGCCGAACCATATCTCTATCAGCAGCTCTATGATTCGACGCAAGTAGTGGCCCGACAGTTCGCGGACAGAAATAAATTTATCATTTCAGGTCGCTACCAGTCATCGGGAGGAGGTTCTCAGATCCGTCTTAACGCATTCAATGTCCCACGAGGCTCTGTGGTCGTGACTGCCGGTGGCGTCGTGCTTATTGAAAACAGCGATTATACGGTCGATTATGCAATGGGTGTCGTGACTATTACCAATCAGAGCATAATCGATTCCGGCCAGAATATCAGCGTATCGCTCGAAGACCAGTCTCAATTCTCAATGCAGCGCAAAACGCTCCTCGGTCTTGACCTCAACTATCAGTTCAACAAGGACTTCAATGTAGGCGCAACGCTCATGCACTTCTCTGAGAAGGCTCTGACCGAGAAGGTAAACATAGGCGATGAAATTGTCAACAATACAATCTGGGGGCTTAACATGCAATACAACACCCGTTTCATGTGGCTGACAAATCTGCTTAACAAAATTCCGACTGTAAACGCCGTGCAGCCTTCGACTTTGAGTGTTCAGGCAGAATTCGCCAACCTTATCCCACATAAACAGAAAAGCGGCAGCAACAAGGGTTCGTCATACATTGACGATTTTGAATCCGCCCAATATGGCATAGACCTGCGCTCGCCCTATTCATGGTTCCTTGCATCAACTCCCTATGACCCCTCAGGAGATGCTTTATTCCCGGAAGCCGCGCTTTCAAACGACGTAACTTACGGCAAAAACCGCGCTTTGATCAACTGGTATTTCATCGACCGGATGTTTACCGCACGAAACTCCTCATTATGTCCGGGTTATATAAAGAGCGATACGAAGCAGCTCAACAATCCATACGTCCGTGAAATAAAAGTAACTGAAGTTTTTCCGGGTCGCGAACAGACGTATGGAGAAGCAAATACCATCCAGACGCTCAACCTTTCATTCTATCCGTCAGAACGAGGCCCTTACAATCTGGACGCGACTGACATCGACGATGAAGGCAACCTTCTGTTCCCTGAACGCAGGTGGGGCGGTATCATGCGCAAAATGGACAATACCAACTTCGAATCGTCAAACATCGAATATGTCCAGTTCTGGATGCTCTCGCCATTTCTTGATCCTGACAACGACAACCTGTCAGGCGGTGATTTATATCTGAATTTTGGTGAAATTTCAGAAGATATACTCAAAGACGGACTAAAAAGTTACGAAAACGGAATTCCTGTCGATGGCAACGACCAGTTCCTGCAAACAACAGCGTGGGGACGCGTATCATCACAGAATTCCCTGACATACGCGTTTGACAACAACACCAATTCGCGACTTCCTCAGGATGTCGGTCTTGACGGTCTCATCAACGATGATGAATTCGGATTTTCATCATATTCAAATTATCTCGACCAGCTACGCACGAAGCTTCCCGCATCGACTATCGAACGCATGCAGGCCGACGCATCTTCGCCATTCAATGATCCGGCCGGTGACAACTATCACTTCTTCCGCGGATTTGACTATGACGAACAGCGTCTCGGAGTGCTTGAACGCTATAAACGCTACAACGGAGTAGAAGGCAACTCTCTCTCTCCACAGGATGCGCCTGATCCTCTCTATCAGTCATCGCGTGCGCTTCCCGATGTCGAAGACATCAATCAGGACAATACACTCAATGAATATGAACGCTATTTCCAATATAAAATCTCTATCCGCCCGGAAGATCTGGTCGTAGGCAAGAACTATATCACTGACAAACGTACCGCGATAGTTGCAAACACCGACGGCACAACACAGGAAATGGTATGGTATCAGTTTAAAGTGCCCTTGAGCGATTATCAGAAAGTGGTCGGCAATATTTCGGATTTTTCAACCATCCGTTTTGCACGAATGTTCATGACAGGCTTCAAGGCCGTCACCCATCTTCGATTTGCCACGCTTGAACTTGTCCGTGGCGAATGGCGTCCGTATCTGTTCAACCTCAACACACGCGGTGACGCTCCGGCCGAAGGAGAGCTTGATGTCTCAGTAGTGAACATCGAGGAAAACATGCAGCGCGAGCCTGTGAACTATGTTCTTCCTCCGGGTGTGACTCGAATTTCCGATCCGGGTCAGCAGCAGATAGTGCAGCTCAACGAACAATCAATGTCTCTGAAAGTCACCGGCCTCCAGCCCGGTGATGCACGCGGCGTATACCGTAACACTCAGCATGACCTGCGCAACTACAAGCACATGCAAATGTGGATTCATGCTGAAAAACTGCTTGATGACCATACGAATCTCCGTTCGGGAGAGATTTCAGTATTTGTGCGTCTCGGCTCTGATGTCAAGAACAATTTCTATGAGTATGAAGTTCCTCTTGAACTTACTCCGTTCGGCAAATATGCTCAAGACGGAGCTGACCGCTATATCGTCTGGCCACGGAGCAACTACATGGATTTCGAGCTACAGAGTCTCGTCGACTTGAAAAAGGCTCGTAACCGCGCTAAAAACGAGCAGCAGCCCGGAGTTGGTTTCGGAACGCTTTTTACAGGACGAGACCCATCCAATGAACGTAACCGCATGGCTGTGATGGGAAATCCGTCACTCAGTGACATCCGCGTGATGATGGTCGGCGTACGCAACAATGCCTCATCGACAAAAGATGCAATCGTATGGCTCAACGAACTAAAAGTGACTGATTTCGAGAATTCCGGAGGATGGGCGGCCAAAGGTAATGTTAATCTTGGAGTCTCGGACATAGCCACACTCAATCTTGGCGCTCACATGGAAACGGCCGGATTTGGTTCGGTCGACCAGTCGCTTAATGCCCGCCGCATAGACGACTATTCGCAATACAACTTTGCGATGCAGGTTGACGCTGGACGCTTTCTGCCAGAAAAAGTCAAACTACGTGCGCCTGTATATTACTCAGTTTCAAAAGAAAAAATCACGCCGAAATATAATCCGCTTGATCAGGACGTAAGGTTAAAAGACGCTCTTGACGCATGCACTACCGAGGCTCAAAAAGACTCAATCAGGGCTTTCGCAATCGAGAACAACACAGTAAAAAGTTTCTCAATCTCCGGGCTTAAATTCGATGTGAAATCCAAGAATCCCATGCCTTGGGATCCTGCCAATTTTACGTTCAATTTCTCATTTAACAAACAGTCTAAAACCGATCCTACAACCGAATACGAGAACACCAACGATTATCGCGGCTCGTTCCAGTATAGCTACACGCCATATGTCAAAGGGCTCCGACCTTTCAACTTTATAAAGAGTAAATCAAAACATCTGAAATTTTTCAAGGAATGGGAACTGAACTATGTTCCCACTAACATTTCATTCCTCACCACCATGTCACGTTACTATTATGAGCTGCAGACACGCTCGGAAAGCGACGTTGACTTTCAGTTGCCAGTCTCCGTCAGCAAAAATTTCATATGGGACCGTCAGCTTGCCCTTACATGGAATCTCACCAAATCACTTTCGGTCAATTTCAACAGCAACACTTCTGCCCGCATAGAAGAGACCATGGGAGCTGTGAACCGAAAGCTGTTCCCCGATAAATACAAGGAGTGGAAAGACACCGTAATTCAAAGTCTTCTCCATCTTGGCACACCGTGGAGCTATAACCAAAGCTTCGTGGTCAACTACCGCGCACCATTCAACCGCATACCGGTCCTCGACTGGCTCACAGGCAACGCATCATACAACGCAACTTACCGCTGGGACCGAGGAGCTGAGATCGACGGTGTCGCGATGGGTAATTCCATAGCCAATCAGGCGGCATGGAACATCGACGGACGTGTAAATCTCGAAACGCTTTACAACAAATGGAACTATGCAAAAAAAGTGAACCAGCGTTTCCAAGCACGACGTTCACAGGCCAAACCAAAGAAAGCAAAGCGTTTTGAACGTACATATGCACTCCTGCCGGATACAACCCTCAATATCCGCCACAATCTGCGCAACGCAAAAGTAAAAGTAACTGCAACCACAGTTGACGGGAAACCGTTTCGCGTGACACATAAAGTCATTGATGCAAATAATGTAACAATACTCACTCGCGGCTATCAGAATCTTAAATTCACTATTGAAGAAATTCTTAAAGAAGAAAAATCCATCTGGACAGAAATCGGCGAATATGGCGCGAGACTGCTGATGTCGCCAAGGTCAGGAGCTGTACGGTTCCGCTCCACCAAGGCCCTCTCCTTACCGCTTTTCCGTCCGGAAATCGGCAACATATTCGGACAGTCACGCCACTACGGGCCGATGTCTCCCGGACTTGATTTCGCATTCGGTTTTGCCGGAGAGAACTATATAGACAAAGCTCTGCGCCGGGGCTGGCTTATAACAGACGACGGACAGACTTCTCCTGCGATTTTCTCCCGTACAAACGAATTGAACGTTGAGCTGACACTCGAACCGATTCGCGGGCTCAAAATACTTCTGACGACCAATCGTACCGACAACCGAACGAAGTCAACTCAGTTCATGTATGACAACATGCCGACTTCACTTGCAGGTTCGTATACCAAAACACATGTCGCAATGAAAACGGCATTGAAACATTTCAAAGCCGACAATGGCTATGAGTCTGAAGCATTCAACCAATTCCTTGCGAATATTCCAGTAATAGCCTCGCGCGTCAGAAACGAGTATGAAGGACTTCTATACCCTATGGGCGGGGCGATGGCAGGAAATGTCAATGCCGGTAATCCGTTTAACCCGGAAGTCGGCGACATAAGCCAGACAAGTTCAGACGTTCTTATTCCGGCATTTCTTGCAGCGTATACCGGGACGAATCCTGCCAAACAATACCTCACGCCATTCCCATCATTTGCAAATGCGCTTCCCAACTGGAGAGTGACCTACGACGGTCTGCTTTACATCGGCAATCTCCGCAATATCTTCAAGGCATTTACATTAAGCCACGCATATCAGTGTACATATTCAGTAGGCTCTTATTCATCATACCTCAACTGGATGAGTGCCGGTGTTGCCGACAGTGATCTCGGATTCACGATTGACGAACTAACCGGCAATCCAATCCCGACATCGCCCTACAACATATCATCCGTCGCCATTACCGAAAAATTCGCACCGCTCATCGGAGCTGCAGTAACGCTCAAAAACGACCTCACACTTTCGGCCGAATACCGCGATGCTCGCACTCTTACGCTTAACACCTCGGCAGGACAAATTGTCGAGGCAAATCAGCGAGGCATGACATTCGGCCTCGGATATAAAATCATAGGATTCAACACAGTTTTGAAAATGAAGGGTTCAGGAAGAGGCATATCGAACGACCTCACACTTAACGCCGACTTCAATTTCTCAGAGACACAAGCACTCATACGAAGAATCGAGACAGCCTATACGCAGGCAACCTCCGGCACACGAACCCTGACGCTGAATTTCACAGCATCTTACATCATGTCGCGACGCCTTACACTTGGAGCATTCTTCGACCATCAGGTAAACACGCCTATAGTATCGTCGACTTCATATCCAACAACAAACAGCTCATTCGGATTCAATATCAACCTATCTTTAGCGAGATAACAGTCAAGGAAGGGTTATTTCGGCACTAATAAGTTAAAGAAGTCTTATAAGAATACAAAAGGGTTACTGCACACTGTGAAGGTCAACTCTCATTTTCATGTAAAAATTTGTGCTATTAAAGAACGAGAGGTTGTAAAAAGAATCTTCACTTGGCTAGAAAACTTTCGCAGGTTGTCCAGAATCTACGAGAAATTACCTCAATCTACTCGGAATATGCTTATGATAAAGCATATTCCGAGTATTAATTGCTTTAATATTCTCATCTATAACACATGCACCAGACCTGTATTTTATCAAATCTCGATCGAAGGGATAAACTCTTTCAACTCACTGAAAGTTTTTAATTAATATGACCACCCTCCAATGTCTATAACAAAATATATGATATGCGACAGATTATAACCCACTTTACAGACGATGATTTATATAAGTTCACGATGTGTTGTGCTGTCATCGACAATTATCCGCGCGCGCAAGTCAAATATAAATTCATCGACAGGGATTCCACAATCTATCCGACTGGATTTGCCAAAGAACTCCGGGAGCAAATTTCCGCTCTTGGAAATCTAAAAATAAGCGAAGATGAAATCGCTTACATGAAGCTGCGCTGTCCGTACATACCGTTCTGGTTTTACACCTTCCTTAAAGGATATCGTTATAACCCGGAAAGAGTCACCGTGAATCAGGATTGCGACGGACACCTATCAGTAGAGATTGAAGGATGCTGGAGCGACACGATATTGTTTGAAGTAAAAATCCTTGCAATCGTTTCGGAACTTTACTACGAGATGACAGGTGACGCGAAGAAATTTGACCTTGAAAAATATTATCATCTATCATTTGACAAAGCCTCCCGGCTGCTTGAAGCAGGCTGCAGGTTCAGCGATTTCGGCACCCGTCGCAGGGCTTCATTCGACACGCAGGACACAGTTGTAAAGGCCATGTCGGATTGTGCGTCCCAATACTCAGGCTCAGGTGGCTTCACGGGCACAAGCAATGTTTATTTCGCAATGAAATACGACCTCGTTCCAGTTGGGACAATGGCCCACGAACTGATATGTGCCATTGCCGGGATGTATGGACCACAGATGGCAAACCACCTGGCCATGAAAGCATGGTCCGAGACTTATAGAGGTGCTCTCGGCACATTTCTTTATGACACTTACGGATGGGACATTTTCAGCCTCAACTTCTCGGAGGACTTTGCAAATATGTTCAAAGGATTGCGCGTGGATAGCGGTGACAACCTTGAGGAATTACAGCGAATTGTCGATAAGTACCGCTCACTCGGTATTGACTCCAAGAGCAAACAGGTAGTATTCAGCAACGCTCTGAATGTCGACAAGGCAATTAAAATTCAGGAATGCGCCTCTGAAGTCTGCCAACCGTCGTTTGGAATAGGTACGCATTTCACAAACGATTTTGACGGAATAAAGCCTCGGAATATTGTCATCAAACTCATAGCTGTGAAAATAACCGAGGCATGGACTTTTTTCAATGACACATGTAAATTAAGCGAGGATAAAGGTAAATATTCCGGGAATCCGGATGTAGTCAGACGCTTTATGGAGATATTACATCTTAAATAGATTTGAATAGGGCAGCAAAAAAATAATAACAAGGCCACGGCAATAAAGCATATTTTGCCGTGGCCTCATATTTTATAGAATATTTTTAAGTTAATATTCAGTTAACCGGCCATTTATAAGTAAAACAAAATTTAAAAACCAAATATTTAAAGTGAATTTTTATTAACCAATAGAAATTTATTGCTACAATATTGTTATAACTATGAACATCAGTCATATAATTGCCAGATTATGTGATTGTAAATATAATTTATATATATTGTCTTAAACTGAATCCACATCTCGTTTGATATTTCAAATTCACACTTTACATTTACAATTCAGAATCTTTGAAATTCGAAAATTTAGTGCTGTTTTGAAATTTAAAAATGCAAATCCTCAACTTTGCAAATGAAAACTCGATAATGGATTCGGTTTCTTGTTTTCAAACATGCCGAAACAAGTAGCTATTTCATTTTGCAAATACACATAAAATTCGTTTTACATACGCAAATTAAACACCATTTTTAGCCATTAACATCCTTTAGATAAAAAATCACAACGCTAATTATCTGCTAATTATAAACTTAATCTAAATTAATACTTAAATTATAAATATGTCGTAAGACTACTTTTTCAGCTAAAACCACTCAAAAGGCTATACAACCACACAATAATCTAATATAAAACACAATACCTACTTTTATTTATAGCATAAGTTTAGATGCAGTAATTACGCTTAATCGTCGAGCGCCCCATCTATTTGCAAAACAGAATTTACACCTGCATTCTTAATTTACATACACAATCGCATTGGTTTTGTTTTTGTAAATTTGGAGTTTACAAATTAATTAATTACATTTGCATCGAATTACAAAATCAAATTTTCGTAAAAGTTTGCATTATGGATCTTGTTTCAAGACTCAAACGCTATCTCGATTCCAAGCAAATCAGCGTCACGCAATTTGCCGACGAATGCGCTATTCCCCGCCCCACAGGCAGTCAGCTACTTGCAGGACGCAATAAAAAGGTCAGCGATGAAATAATAAGTAAAATCCACTTGGCATACCCCGACCTTAACATCGTATGGCTGATGTTTGGCGAGGGAAATATGGTGAACAATGCAAATATTGAAATCTCAGAGCCCCAAAACACGGCAAAAACCGAGTCTTACAGCAACGATTCGCCTGATACACAAACAATTGACTTCACCCTAGACTTTAATGAAAATTTGCAGGATGAAGTTTCAGAAAAAAAATCCGAGCCTACATCGACCAACACATTCACATTTGCAAGTCCGGCAGACAGCCCTGCCGAACCATTAGAGTTTACACAAGCTATCAGCGACGAGACAGAAGCCGCCAAACCAACACCACCCCTACCCAAGTCGTCAGGCAAAGGCAAAAGAGTCACAGGAATCGTTGTATATTATGATGATTGCACGTACGAGTCATTCATCCCCGATCCGAACCACGGCCATCCTTTCATGAGATAACATTCAAATCGCAGCCTACAGGAACACCAGTAGATTGTAATACCGTTCACAGCACTCATTTTGGCAATCTGCAATATTCTGAGTAATTTTGCAGACCCGTTTCATGTAACCATACCAATCCCGGGACAACAAAAAACAATTATTGAGACTATCATAAATAATGAGCATTTCAATCAACAGCCTAAAGGTAGAATTCAGCGCAAAATGTCTTTTTGACAACATATCTTATATCATCAATCCTAAAGACAAAATTGCCCTTGTAGGCAAAAATGGCGCCGGAAAATCGACCATGCTGAAAATAATAGCAGGATTACAAAAGCCGACTTCAGGCAACGTCGCGATGCCACGCGACACAACCGTCGGCTATCTGCCACAGCATATCACCGTCAGCGATACATCAACCGTCATCGATGAAGTGAGAAGTGCGTTCAGCCATGTCGATGACATGAAAGCACGTCTTGATGAAATAAACCATCAGCTCGCAACCCGCACCGATTATGAATCGGACGCATATCAGGAACTGATAGAAGCTATGACATATCTCAATGACCGGCTTGCAATGGAACAGAGCGAAAACTTCGAAGCCGAAATGGAAAAGACCCTTATCGGCCTTGGGTTCCTGCGTTCCGATTTCAACCGTCCCACATCGGAATTTTCCGGTGGCTGGCGCATGCGCATAGAGCTTGCCAAGATTCTGCTTCGGCGTCCGGATGTGTTGCTGCTCGATGAGCCAACCAACCATCTTGACATCGAATCAATCCAGTGGCTTGAAAACTTCTTAATCACGAAAGCCAATGCCGTTGTACTCGTCAGCCACGACCGCGCATTCATCGACAATGTCACAAACCGCACTATCGAAATCTCGCTCGGCAAAATCTATGATTACTCGGTCAACTATTCAAAATACCTCGTCCTGCGTCAAGAGCGACTTGAACAGCAGATGCGCGCCTATCAGAACCAGCAAAAAATGATTCAGGACACAGAGGATTTCATTGAACGTTTCCGCTACAAAGCTACTAAGAGCGTGCAAGTGCAAAGCCGAATCAAGCAGCTCGCAAAAATAGAACGCATCGAAGTCGACGAGGTAGACACTTCGCATCTCAATCTCAAGTTTCCTCCCGCCCCGCGTTCCGGCGACTATCCCGTGATAGCCGACAACGTGGGAAAAGCATACGGCGAACATCAGGTATTCGACCATGCAACATTCACAATCAAGCGTGGCGAAAAAGTGGCGTTCGTTGGTAAAAACGGCGAAGGAAAATCAACGCTAATAAAATGTATCATGGGAGAAATCCCATTTACAGGCTCACTCAAAATCGGCCACAATGTCAAAATCGGCTACTTTGCACAAAATCAGGCCACGCTGCTTGACGGCGAACTGACTGTTTTTGACACCATCGACCGCGTAGCCATCGGCGACATACGGACAAAAATCCGCGATATACTCGGAGCATTCATGTTTGGCGGCGAAGCCTCCGATAAAAAAGTCAAAGTGCTTTCAGGCGGCGAGAAGACGCGACTGGCAATGATAAGACTCTTGCTTGAACCTGTCAACCTTCTCATTCTCGACGAGCCGACCAACCATCTTGACATGAAAACCAAAGACATCCTCAAGCAAGCCATCAAAGATTTCAACGGCACAGTCATCGTTGTCAGCCATGACCGAGAATTTCTTGACGGTCTCGTCGAGAAGGTCTATGAATTCGGAGGCGGTCAAGTGAAAGAATGCCTTGGCGGAATCTATGAATTCCTCGAAAAGAAAAAGCTGGCCTCACTCACAGAGCTTGAACGAAACACCATCCGACCCTTGACAGATTCAAATAACACAAAAGAGCCGCAGACCTCTGCAAAAGGCCAAACCGAATCGAATAAAACAGACACACCGGCTCCTGCAAAAAAACTTTCGTATGCGGAACAACGCGAACGCGAAAAGCGCGTCCGCAAAGCGCGTAAAAAAGTTGATGAGGCTGAAGCCGAGATAGGTCGCCTCGAGCAGGAAATCTCCGAAATCGAATCGATCATCGCAGAAGGCAATCCACCGGCCGATATCTATGACCGGCATGCCTCAACCACTAAGCAGCTCGAAAACGCCATGTCGCTTTGGGAACTTGCATCCATGGAATTTGATGAGATATCCAAATAAAAACTACGGTCATTATAAACAAAGGCGCGGATTCGATAACCGGATCCGCGCCTTTGTTTATAATGACCGCTCCTGATGCGATATAAAGTTCGCTTATACGACAAGACGGATTCCACCGTCTGTTATGAGAATTTTACGCTGACGGTAGAGATGACCGATGGCTTTCTTAAAATCTTTCTTCGAACACTGAAATGTGGCACGTATAGTTTCAGGTGATGCCGAATCTGAAATCGGCAAAAAACACTCCGGCTGATCTTCAAGACGCCTGACAATCTTATCCATAAGCGCATCGACCCGGCCGTCATCACCTCCACTAAGTACGAGATCTATCTTGCCATCGTCCCTGACCTGTTTGACATATGCCGGAATCACTTTCCCGATTTCAAGCGGAGCATAGAGTTCATTCTCATAGACCATTCCATGAAAAAGGTTATTGACTATAGCCTTATAGCCCAGCTCCGTACGCTTGTAAACGAGCGCCTCCACTTTTTCGCCAAGCCTATAGTGCGGGAAACGATTCCCAATAAATTTCTCTATTTTAGCAGATGCCACCACGCGCTGCGAAGCATTGTCGAGATAGACATAAACAAGCACTACCATGCCTCTGGTGAGTTTCATTTTCTGCTCACTATAAGGCACGAGCAGTTCTTTGCCAATCAATCCCCAGTCGAGGAACGCCCCCGTATTGTTGACCTGCGTCACCTGAAGATAGGCGAACTCTCCGACTTCGGCAAAAGGACGTTCGGTTGTTGCAACAGGCCGATCCTCAGAATCCTTATAGACAAAGACCTCCATTTCATCCCCCGGCTGAAGGGGCATAGATATGTAACGGGCCGGCAGAAGGACTTCATTTCCGTCTCTGTCAGCCAGATATGCGCCGAAATCAACATTGCGCGCAACCTGAAGAGAATTGTATTTTCCGATTTTTAGCATCGTATCTTATATAAAAAGGGCGAATTTATATATTTTTTTGGCAAATTTAACCAATATCTCACAAATTACCTATAATTTTGCAGCTGCACAGCAACCGGAAGGATTATTCCCGGAGGCAATTGAGCAAAACATAGTCGTCATGTAATATCTAAACATCCGACCATGTATCTTTGTTAATTTTATCTATCCTAACGGCCAAATAATTCATGGACGAAATACTGAAATATTTTCCCGACCTCTCCTCCGAGCAGATTGAACGATTCAAAGCCCTCGGCCATCTGTATCCCGAATGGAACGACAAAATCAATGTTATTTCACGAAAAGACATTGACAATCTCTACAGCCACCACATACTTCACTCGCTTGCGATAGCCAAATTCGTAACTCCTGTCGACGGGACACAGATGATTGACCTTGGTACAGGCGGAGGCTTTCCCGGCATCCCTCTTGCAATATTCTGGCCCGGGTGCAAATTTCATCTCATAGACCGCATAGGAAAGAAAATAAAAGTAGCGGCAGCAATAGCCGACGCGCTTGGGCTTGACAATGTGACTTTTCAGCACGGCGACATGGGCGAATGCAAACTGAAAGCCGACTATGTTATATCCCGCGCTGTAATGCAGCTCGACGAGCTCGTCAAAATCTCTGGCCGCAACATATCACAGCAAGGCCGCAACAAATTACCCAACGGCCTTATATGCCTAAAGGGCGGGGAACTGTCAAGCGAACTCGGGCGCGTAAAACGCCCGCTGATTGATGTACCCCTAAGTGATTATTTCACGGAAGAATATTTCAAAACCAAAGAGTTAATTTATGTAAAGCTATGAAAGTAAGCAGATTTGTATTCAACATGTTCGGGGTAAATACCTATGTCGTATGGGATCCCGAATCCTTAGAGGCCGCCATCATTGATCCGGGAATGATTGATGAAAGAGAGCGCAATGCACTCGACGGATTCATCGAAAGCAGAGGGCTTAAAGCCACACAACTCATCAACACGCATTCTCATCTTGATCATATTTTCGGCAATACATATATAAAAGAGAAATACGGGCTTGAAATCAAGGCCCATCCGGCCGATGCCTTTCTGGCAAATACGCTGCCGGAACAATCAGCCCTTTTCGGACTCCGAATGTCACTTACGCCACAAGGCATCGATGTAGAGCTTCATGACGGCGATACCCTATTCCTCGGGAAAGAGCGTATGGAAGTGCTCGGTGTTCCGGGGCATTCTCCGGGTGGAATAGCCCTTTATTGCCCTGAGTCCAATTTCGTCATCACCGGCGACACTCTTTTCCCCGGATCTATGGGGCGGACAGATCTTCCAAAAGGAGATTATGCCACTCTTGCAGATGCAATCAGACGCAAATTGCTGACACTCCCGGACTCGACAGTAGTATTATCAGGCCACGGTGGAGAAACGACAATAGGCAACGAGAAAAAATCGAATCCATTCCTAAAATAATTAAGGAAATTTTTCTTTAATTAAACAAAATCATTTATATTTGCGAACGAAACGACAGCCTGAAGGCCAACCTGACCATCCCGTCTGCCGACAAAATTCCACAATAACGTAAATTGTCACATTGCTATGACACGACCAAAACTCAAAATCCGCGACCTTACGTTGCGCGACGGACAGCAGTCACTCTTTGCAACCAGAATGAATCAGGAGACTATCAACAAGCTTCTCCCCTTCTATGAAGATGCGAACTTCTATATCATGGAAGTCTGGGGCGGAGCCGTCCCCGACTCCGTGATGCGTTATCTTGACGAATCCCCGTGGAATCGCCTGCGCACCTTCTCAAAAGCAATGGATTCGAAGAGCGAGCATCCAAAGGCTCTTCTTTCAGCACTTTCGCGCGGCCGCAACCTGTTCGGCTACGTGCCTTATCCCGATTCGGTTCTCGAAGGATTTTACAAAGAGGCAATAGCCAACGGACTAAATGTGATGCGCATATTTGACGCACTAAACGACATAGACAATGTAAAGGAATCCATCAAGCTTATCAATCGCCTTGGAGGTATCGCAGATGGCGCAGTATGCTATACTGTCGATCCAAAACAGGAAGCACCGGCAGAAGAAGGCGGTTTCTTCGGCAAACTCAAATCGATGTTCTCAGGGAAACCAGCGCCTGAAAAGATTTTCACAGACGAATATTTCGTCGACAAGGCACGCCAGATGGAAGCCCTCGGCGCAAAGATAATAACCCTCAAAGACATGGCCGGTCTTGTCAACCCAAGCAGAGCCGCTTCAATCATATCGGCTCTCAAACGCGAAGTGAAAGTACCTGTGGACTTCCACACCCACTGCACCCCCGGCTATGGACTCGCATCCTCATTAATGGCCATTATCAACGGTGTCGACATTCTTGACACAAACATCTGGTGGTTCGGCGGAGGTTCTGCCGCACCAGCCATAGAGCTGATATGGATTTTCTGCCAACGCATGGGCGTAGAGGTTGAAGTCAATATGGAAGCCGTCGGACGCATACGCAATGGGCTTCTTGACGCACGAAAGAACCTCGCACAATTCGATCTGCACAAAGACGATATGCAGCGTCCGTTCGATCCGCTCAAGGATCAGCTGCCGCCAGAAATACTTGCCCTTTTCGACAGCGCAATTGATTTTGCAAAAGCAGGCGACGAAATTGCCCTTCTGGACGCATGCCACAAAATCGAGGCCTATTTCGGATTCCCGAAGCCAAACGAGCTTGTCAAAACCGCAGAAGTCCCAGGTGGAATGTACTCCAACATGGTAGCACAGCTCCGCGATCTTAAAAGCGAAGATCTCCTTGAAGACGCAATGCGACTGATCCCAATGGTACGTCGCGATGCAGGTCTGATTCCACTTGTAACACCGACAAGCCAGATTGTAGGAAATCAGGCTGTCCTTGTCGCACTTGACCGCAAAAACGGCAAGCCGGACTACACAAACAAGTCGAACCAGTTCATATCTCTTGTAAAAGGAGAGTACGGACATACACCTGTAGCAATCGATCCTGCCTTCCGTGAAAAAATAACCGGCAGCCCTGAAGAATGCCCTTATGATGTCAGCAAATACTCCAAGCCGGAAAATCCCACTCTTCCCGAGCTTGGCGGCAAGCAGCTTGCTTCAAACAACGAAGAATATCTGTTGCTTGAACTTCTTCCTGCTGTAGCAAAGGGCTTTCTGCGTCGTCGCCGCGAGGAGGAATTCAAGGCCGAAGAAGCGACAAAAGCTCCCGTAGAAATCAAAGAAGAGACTATCGTCGAGTCAGACCCAATCACAGGACCTGTCATTTCCGCTCCGATGTGCGGACGCATAGTTGACATAAAGGTCAAAAAGGGGCAAAAGGTCAAAAAGGGTGACACAGTGCTTGTCTACGAAGCCATGAAAATGGAAAATGACATCGAATCAGATATTGAAGGCATCGTGAAACGTGTGCTTGTCAATCTTGACGAACAAGTCGGCAATGATGTTCCACTGATAGAATTTGAAGACTAACCGACCGTCAGTCAAACGACATATTGAACTAATCTCGCCCGTATGCGTGACATTTCCGCCACGCATACGGGTGAATGTTGTAATTATTTTTTAACTATCACTATTAATTATTTTTATTTTATGAAAACAATCAAAGCATTGATGCTTACACTCCTGATGATTGTCGGAGCGTCAACACTCCCCGCTCACGCTCAGTTTAAATTCGGACCGAAAGTCGGTCTTACAGTAAATGATATGCACTTTAACAAAAGCGTTGTTGACGCAGACAATCAAACAGGATGGACTGCAGGTGTCATGGGCGAATTCACAGTGCCTGTAGTCGGCATCGCAGCCGATATCTCGGCAATGTATGTCCGCCGCAACACAAAATTCCTCCGAGAAAACGAGCTTTCAAAAGACAACCGCGACTATATCGAGATTCCCTTGAATCTCAAATATAAATTTTCGCTTCCTATCGTGAGCAAGGTGCTAATACCCTATCTCGGTGTCGGTCCGAGCGTATCGTTCCTCACAAGCCGCCGCAACATTTCTGAAGCCTATAAGAATAAGTCTGTCGACTGGGCTCTGAACTTTGGCTTCGGTGTGCAGCTCTTAAGCCATATCGATCTTAATGCCCGCTATGGACTTGGCCTGACAAAAGCTGTGAAAACTTTTTCAGACTTAGAGAATAATGCCGGAATCGAGGGCAAGAACCGTTATTGGACCATCTCTCTCGCATATCTTTTCTGATAACCCGAACATATCAATAAAAAATATCGGAGTCAGCCGATTCAATCGGCTGACTCCGATATTTTTTATACTAAAGACAGACATCAATCAGCAAATAATAAAATCATATAAACGAGACTATTCGCCGCGTCATCAATCTATCGGCATAATATGAATAACTATTAACCAATCAAGCCCGACAGAAATTCTGCCGGGCTAAAAATCTTTCGATTTAAGAAAGAGATAATTACTTACCTGCGATTGAATCTGAAACGGTCAGACGAGCGCGGCCTTTAGCGCGACGACGAGCGAGGACCTTACGACCATCGGGGGTAGACATACGTGCACGGAATCCGTGCTTGTTAACTCTCTTTCTGTTAGAAGGTTGAAATGTTCTTTTCATTGCCGTATATGTTTATTTTTTCGTTATTCCACATTTTGAGGTGCAAATTTATGAATTAATTTTTATACGGTCAAATATTTTTCACATTTTATAACACAATTCTTTAAACAATTTCCTCTTTTATGACATCGCACCATTTTTTTACACGGTCGGACGTCATTTCCGGATGATTCACATTATCTATGCAAAGTCCGACTATCAGACCATGCACATTACTGTCAGAATGCTGATAATTATAACCATCATTGTTAAATGGAGCGATAAACATAGCATGCGTGTCATGCAGCCGATGATAAATCTCCCCTACCGAATTACAGAACGTGTCTGACATCGACTCGTCACCGCAACCGAATATTGCGACTTCTTTGTTTTCGAGATCCAACGCCTGCAACCCGTCAATAAATGTAGCCATGTCTTCCTGAAGGTCACCGGCTCCCCATGTGCTCGCACCAAGAATCACCATGTCATAGCCAGCGACAGACGATGGAGAGACCGATGCAACGTCATGGACATCCTCTGGCTTTACATCCAGACACTTCGCTATTTCCTGAGCGACTTCAAGAGTTGTTCCGGTGGTGGAACCATAGAATATGCCTATTTTTTTCATACAGATATCAAGTAGATTTAATTAAGTTGTTATTTCAATGAATATGAATTGGATTGTCTATGATTTCTCATATGTTTGTATAAGATTAACATTTGTCATCAATTTAGGTTCGTTCATATAAACTGATTTGTATTTTTGCTCAAAATTCATTACTTTTGTAACATAATACCATCACGTTTTATGCATAAAATACCGCATGAAATACAACAAGTCAGTCACTACCAGTCGTGATTGGACACGAAGATTCCGATACAAACAGTTCAACTATAAATCAACCAATTCCACTTTAAATTTAGCATGAAAAAAACTTTTATTTCTTGCATGGCCTTACTGGAATCGCTGACATTATCAGCCCAGTACTCCCATCAGATTCAAGCTGAGAAACTTGACAGAGGAGTAGTAGCCGTCAAGACTGATGGAGGTGTTTTCGTTTCATGGCGTTCCCTCGTTAGCGACGACAAAGACATGACATTCGATGTTTATCGCGACGGAGTGAAGATCAACGATGCCCCAATAAAGAACAAAACCAACATCACCGATGCAGAAGGGACAGCGGCATCAAAATATACAATAAAGTCGCTGCTCAACGATCAGATTTCGGAAACTTCATCGGAAATTACCGTATGGGAAACCCCATATCGCAAAGTGCATCTAAACCGGCCGGAAGGTGGGAAATCGCCTGCTGGCGGAACTCACGAACAACGCGATTACACATACACACCAGACGACGTATCGGTCGGTGATGTGGATGGCGATGGCGAATGGGAACTTATTGTCAAATGGCATCCGACAAATGCAGCAGACAATTCCTTCTACCGTTATACAGGCAACACCATAATCGATTGCTACAAACTTGACGGCACGCAATTATGGCGAATTGATCTTGGTCAGAACATCCGTTCAGGCAACCATTATACCCAATTCATGGTCTATGACTTCGACGGAGACGGATGCGCGGAAATGATTTGCAAAACCGCTCCCGGCACAATCGACGGCAAAGGCACAGCCGTGCTTATGGGAGAAGACAAGGCCGATGCAGATTATCGAAATTCGACAGGCCACATTCTCACAGGCCCTGAATACCTGACTGTATTTTCCGGAAAGACGGGCGAAGCAATACACACCATCGCATACAACCCGCCTCGTAATATACATCCATTTGACAAAACGACAAACGGCTGGGGCGATTCATACGGCGGCCGTTCAGAGCGCTATCTTGCAGGTGTAGCCTATCTTGACGGGAAGAAACCAAGCGCGGTTTTCTGTCGTGGATACTACACTCATGCATATCTGTGGGCTGTCGATTTCGATGGCAAGGAACTCAAGGAACGATGGCTCCATGCGTCAACCGAGAAAGGCAAAGGCGCATACGGTGAAGGCGCTCACTCTCTGACAATCGGCGACGTTGACGGCGACGGCTTTGATGAAATAGTCTACGGAGCTGCATGTGTCGATCATGACGGATCGCTCCTCTATCGGACTGGAGCCGGTCACGGCGATGCGCTTCATCTCACCCAGATGCTTCCTGACCGTGAAGGACTGCAAGTATTCATGCCGCACGAAGAGACCTCAAGCAGCTATAAATATGATACGGAGCTACGCGATGCGAAGACCGGTGAGATATTGTTCTTCGAGCCACAGTCAGGCAAAGATATCGGACGTGGGCTTGCGGCAAACATTTCGTCAAAATATCGCGGCTACGAGTACTGGTCTTCTACAAACAAGGTGTTCAGCAACGGACAAGAACTTTCGGCAAAACGTCCGTCGGTAAACTTCCGCGTTTATTGGGACGGAGATCTTCTCGATGAGCTTCTCGACGGAACAACAGTCAGCAAGCCGAACGATGCAATCACAAAAATAAACACCCTTGTCAACTTCAGCCAGTATTCCAACGCTGCATCATGCAACTCGACCAAGGCGACTCCTAACCTTCAGGCAGACCTTTTCGGTGACTGGCGCGAGGAAATAATACTCCACGACAGCTCTACCGAGTCCGACCTACTGATATTCACCACTACTATCCCGACAGACTACAAAGTCCCGACTCTTATGCAGGACCGCCAATATAGAGTGGCAGTAGCATGGCAAAACGTGGCATACAACCAGCCTCCCCACCTCAGCTACAACCTTGAAGAAGCATTCAACACTCATGGAGCTCTTTCAATCATATCAGGCTCGCTAAGTCAGGTCATCTATGCCGGTGACCCTATCCAGCCTATCCAGTTCAAGGTTGTACGTGCAACAGGAGTGGAAATCAAGGGACTGCCCGAAGGTTTAGGCTACGACTTCGATCCGGCCACCTTAACCGGCACAATAAGCGGAACTCCTACGGCCGTGGGCGAGTATTCTTTCACCATCTCCACCACAGGTGCAGCAGAGGATACTAACGCAACTCTTGAAGGCTCAATCAATGTGCGCCAGAACACGTCTATTGAACTTGTCGCCTATTATCCTTTCGATAAAATCGGAGAAACAACACCTAACCTTATCGGAGGAGAAGCGATATTTAACGGCAAAACCGGCGAAGCTGCAGAAGGAAAGAAAGGAAGCGCACTCAGCCTGGATGGATCTAACAGATATGTACAAGATGATTACGAACTTATCGATTTCGGAGACAAGTCGTTCACCATTGAGCTTTGGATGAACTCTACGTCCGACAAGAACTGCTATCTCCTTAATAAAGGCGTAATCTCCCCGTCAAACGGTTCCGGCAACTGGTATGGCATTGAATACAAAGACAACAAAGGCACTAAGGAACTCCGTTTTGCCATTGACGACAATGTGACCAAGAAACAGATTGAAGTCAACGGAGCAGAGAAATATTTCGACGGACAGTGGCATCACATCGTCGTGTCGCGCGATGTTGTCGCAAAACACCTGTTCATGTATGTCGACGGTGAACTTGTTGCCGAAGGTGACGACCCGACCACAAGCATTTCCTCTCCCGGCGAACCTCTCGTCATCGGAGACGTGACTGCTTTCGACAATTCATACATCGGTCTTATTGACGAGCTCTCAATATACCGTGGAGTAATGAGCGCCAGCAAGGTCAAGGAACACTACGAAGCCACAGGCGAAGAATACATTGCATATTTCCCGATGGATGAAATCGGAGAGACGACTCCAAATCTTGCGTATGGCGAAGCAACCGTCAACAGCGGATCAGCAATTTCAGTCGATGGACTAAAAGCAGGCGCAATCCAGTTTGACAATAGCTATTACCTGACACAGCCGATATATGATGCAATAAATGTCGGTGAGAACGATTTCTCAATCGAAATGTGGGCTCGCTCTACAGATGAAGACGGCTATCTCCTCTGTATTGGCACACACAACACCACGAATGTTCCCGGAGGGACAGGCAACTGGATCGGACTCGAACGCAAGAACGGATATCTTTGCTTCTCGATTGACGACAATAACAAAAAAACAGACTGCAAGCTTGAGGACGCATCGGAAATTTTCGATGGCAAATGGCATCATATCGCATGTGTGCGCAGTGTGGCCGACAAGACCATGAAGCTTTATGTTGACGGCAAGGAGATTGCAAGCGCCAACAGTGTGGCAACCGGCGCAATAAAATTCTCCGAGACAGAACTGTTGTTTATCGGAGGTGACGACGAATCAGGCAACCGTACATTTGCCGGAGACATTGATGAGCTCATCATCTATCCGAAGGCGCTTTCGGCAGCCGATGTAGAAGCACACTACATGCTCCTCCGCCTTTCTGAAATTGAAGATATAATCTCTGAATCGGCCAATGCCCGCTATACGGTCGTTGATGCGTTCAGCGGACGTATCATCCGTACAGCAGTAGGTGTCGACCGTGAAGATATTATCGATAACCTCCGGCAGGGAATCTATATCCTCGTTGTGGAAGACGGCACTACTGTGCGCAACTACAAGTTTATTAAACGTTAAATCCCACACTGATTAATCCTAAAAAGCCCGCATCCTGTTTTTCAGGGTGCGGGCTTTTTTGAATGAAGAAAGTTTGTTCATTGAAATCACCGAAGTGTTATTTTTAAGTGACGATTTTTGCACTGAGATTTTTTTTCTGAAATAAAAATTGTAATTTTGTTTTCCATTTTTCATCTGAAAAGGCACACTTCATTTACAGCTATGCCATCACAATATTCCCCTATAGACGAATCATCGTATACCGATACCACATTTGACCCCGAAGCCATGCTTAACGGAGTCAGTTCACAATATACGCCTGATTCCACAGCAAATCAAGGCAGATTGCCTGAAGAACCGGCAGCCGGGCCGGGCTACCAAAGAGCCACGGCTTCAGAAGCCGCGCCAAAAACTGCTTCGGTAAAGAGCTCTCACAGTAAAAGGAGGAAATCACCATCAGCTTTTGCAAGAACGCTACGGCTGATCGGTGACTCACGCACAGTGATGTTTCTCGGAATAGTATTCGTAATCGCGGCTGGCTATTCACTTATAGTAGCGATGTCATATTTTTCACATATCGGCAACGATCAAAGCGCCTTGCTCAACGGAGACTTCGATCCTGACATGATAAAAAATGCAGGCGGACCGTTAGGCGCGTGGCTGGCACATACACTGATATACAAATGGCTCGGGATTGGCTCGTTCATTCTCATCTATTATATAGCAATGTGTGGCATATCAATGCTCAAAGTATACCGCCCCCCGTTCTGGTCTTTGACATTGCGATGCCTTCTGACAGCAGTCGCTTTATCCGTGATTTGCGGATTTGCCACATATAAATTGTCATCTCCTATCTATTGGGGAGGTCAACACGGGCATCTGCTTAACGAAAAGCTCATGATATTCACCGGTTTCTGGGGTGCACTCGGCCTAAGTCTGATAATGGGTGGCCTTGTTGTCATACTCTACCTGAAAGAGTTAAGACACATAACCGACTATATCTCTGAAGGAATCCGAACTTATCGTGCTCGACAGGCTGAAAGACGCGCAGAACGGGAGCGCATACGTGAAGCAGAAGAAGCAGAGCGTCGCGAACGTGAAGCTCAGGAAGAAGCTATAAGAGCTGCCGAAGCCGCCCGCATAGCAGAAGAAGAGCGGATAGAGGCCGAAAAAGCGGAGATGCAACGCCTACAAGACCTCAAAGACTCAGCAGCCCCATTGTATCCACAAGCGCCCCAGCAACCACTTTATGGCGTGGCAACGCCTGTCCCCAAACAGGCCGTGGCAAAGGCTGTCGCAAAGCCTACGGAAACAGAAAGCCTTTTCTCTAAGCCGGATGATGAAACAAAAGAAACATCCGCATCCACCCCCGCCCCATCGCAAAGCGACTCTGCTCCGGAAGTTCCGACAGTAGTTGGAGAATTTAACGAGACTGTAGTAATGGATGATGACAACACTGTTGACGAAGCCGGACAATCCGACACTGAGAACACAGTGAAAACTGAATCCGGCGCTCTTTCACCACTCTTTGTCAATAAGAACGAAGATGAGGAGGAGGACAAGGAAGAATATGCCGATATGCCTCTTTTTGCAACAGACAAAACGGTCAAAGCCCAACGGGAAGTCGCCGATATGGCTCCTTTTGATCCCCGTGCCGATCTTTCACACTATAAATTCCCATCTATTGAATTCCTGCGCCCGTCCAGCAATTCAGGCGTGAGTGTTGACGCGCAGGAGATGGAAGAGAATAAAATCCGCATCACCGACACACTCAACCACTACGGTATCCCGATTTCAAAAATTGAAGCTACAGTCGGCCCGACTGTCACGCTTTATGAAATCATACCGGCCGAGGGTGTGCGCATCGCTAAAATCAAGCGCCTTGAAGACGATATCGCTCTCAGTCTTGCAGCGCTGGGAATCCGAATCATCGCGCCTATTCCGGGGAAAGGCACTATAGGCATCGAAGTTCCTAACAAAGACCCACAGATCGTGTCAATGCGTTCGATAATTGAATCGCCGACATTTGCCAACAGCCACATGGATCTTCCGATGGCAATGGGCCGCACTATCAGCAATGAGGTTTTCATGGCCGATCTCTGTAAGATGCCCCACCTGCTTGTCGCCGGTGCGACAGGTATGGGTAAATCCGTAGGACTTAATGCAATAATCGCCTCATTGCTCTACAAGAAGCACCCTGCGGAATTAAAATTCGTGCTCATTGACCCGAAAATGGTAGAATTCAGCCTCTATGCACGTCTTGAGCGCCACTATCTTGCCAAACTTCCGGAAGAAGAGGAAGCAATCATCACTGATCCGATGAAAGTGGTTGCAACCCTCAACTCTCTTTGTGTCGAGATGGACAACCGCTATGCGTTGCTCAAAGAAGCCTCTATGCGCAACATCAAGGAGTATAACGACAAGTTCATCCATCGCCATCTCAACCCGGAGAAAGGCCATCGTTTTCTCCCCTACATCGTGGTGATAGTCGATGAGTTTGCCGACCTCATAATGACCGCAGGCAAAGAAGTCGAAACTCCTATCGCCCGTATAGCACAAAAGGCTCGTGCTGTTGGCATACACATGATTCTTGCCACCCAGCGCCCCTCGACAAATGTCATCACCGGTGTCATCAAAGCTAACTTTCCCGGACGTATAGCATTCCGCGTTTTCCAGATGGTTGACTCACGTACAATCATCGACCGTCCCGGAGCAAATCAGCTGATAGGCCGCGGCGACATGCTTTTCAGTAACAACGGAAAACTTGACCGTGTACAGTGTGCATTCATCGATACGCCTGAAGTAAGCGCCATTTGCGACAGCATCAATGAACAGGTCGGTTATCCCTCGGCCTACGAGCTGCCTGAATATGTCGCTGAGGCAGGAGATGCGGGCAAACTCGCTTCCGTCGGTGACCGTGACCCGCTCTTTGACGAATGCGCGCGCCTTGTCGTCACAACCGACACGGCATCGACATCATCGTTACAGCGCCGTTACTCAATCGGTTATAACCGTGCTGGCAAAATAATGGACCAGATGGAAGCCGCCGGTATCGTAGGCCCCTCTCAGGGTGGTAAACCGCGTCAGGTTCTTGTCGACCCGATGACACTTGAACGGATTCTTGAAAACAACTGATAACCAGACAAAAATCCAATCAACCACAAATGAACATGATAATCCGCAAACGTCTATTTTCTTTGCTGGCAATGCTTGTCGTAATGATTCTGACATGCAATGCGGCTGAAACCGCGACCTCTATACTCGACAAGGCCGCCGAGAAAGTAAAGATGTCGAAATCTCTTAACGCCTCATATACCATCACGGCTGACGGACATAAGCAAAACGGCACTCTCACAATATCCGGCGACCGCTTCACGATATCTTCGCCACAAATTTCATCTTGGTATGACGGGAAGACACAGTGGACATATTCCACGCAGACAGGAGAGGTGAACATCACAGAGCCTACTCCTGAAGAACTTCAGCAAGTCAATCCGTTTGCCATCATCAATTCTTTCCGTAAGCTTTATAAAGCTACTTTACTTAAATCTCCATCGACGGAGAAAAGAATAAAGCTTACAGCATTGAAACAGAAAAACGACATAAAGAATGTGGTTCTCACGCTGTCGGCTTCGACACTCTACCCAACTTCAATTGAACTTACACTGAGCAACCGCCGTGTCGTGACAATTAACATCAAGTCTGTTTCGACCGGCAATGCACTCCCCATCTCCGATTTCCGGTTCGATTCAAAGAAATATCAGGGGATTCCTGTTGTCGATCTCCGATGATATCCACTAAAAACGGAACTGAAATGTTAACTTTTCGAAAATAGAAAGACAAGCCGATGTTCCGAAGCGTTATATGAACGTGTTTTATGTCAAAACCTCTAAATCATATTTTAATATAACAATACCTAAGCAAAAGCATTAAAGAATTATGGCTGAAATCAAAACCCGCTGCCTAATTATCGGCTCAGGCCCTGCAGGCTATACAGCAGCTATCTACGCATCGCGTGCAAACATATCACCGCTCGTCATCGAAGGCATGCAGCCCGGCGGACAACTCACTATCACCACTGAAGTAGAAAATTTCCCCGGACAGCCTAACGGCATCACCGGACCTCAACTGATGGAAGACATCAGGACTCAGGCGTTGAAATTCGGAGCAGACATACGCACCGGCCTCGTGACCGAAGTAGACTTCTCGACCCGTCCGTTCAAGGCAAAGACAAACAACGGACTTGAGATTGAAGCAAACACTGTCATTATATCTACTGGAGCGTCGGCACGTTATCTCGGACTTCCTGACGAACAGAAGTACTCAGGTCTCGGAGTATCGGCCTGTGCGACATGTGACGGATTTTTCTACCGCAAAAAGCGCGTGGCTGTGGTCGGAGGAGGTGACACAGCATGTGAGGAAGCGCTCTATCTCAGCAACCTTGCATCGGATGTGTTCCTCATCGTGCGCAAGCCTCATCTGCGCGCGTCAAAAGTGATGCAGGAAAGAGTGTTGAACAAGAGCAACATAAAGGTTCTTTTTAACACGAACACCACAGGACTTTATGGCGAAGAGTATCTTGAAGGCGCACATCTCGTGGAGAACGTGGGCACAAGCAACGAGCAGCACTACGACCTCGCTCTTGACGGCTTCTTCCTTGCCATAGGACACAATCCGAACACCGAAGTGTTCCGCCAATACATTGACTGCGATGCGGCTGGTTACATAAAAGTCAAAGGCTCAGGCACGCAGACTAACGTTCCCGGAGTATTCGCTGCCGGCGATGTCGCCGATCCGACCTACCGTCAAGCAATCTGCGCTGCAGGAATGGGGTGCAAAGCTGCCCTTGATGCCGAACGCTTCCTTAACGAAGAAGGTCTATAACCAAGATTTCATATAAATGTCCCGTAAGCGCGCATTTTTGATACGCTTGCGGGACAATTTTATTAACCAGACATAAGCACTGTATGCTAAGCGACGGAATAATTTCTTTACGGGCATTAGAGCCTATCGATGTCGATACACTCTATCACTGGGAGAACGATCCCGGTCTATGGAGCGCCGGAGTGACACTTGCACCCTACTCCCGGAAACAATTATGGGACTATGTCAACAACTACGATGGAGACATTTTTAGCGCCAAGCAACTCCGGCTTATGATTGACCTTCACCCTGATTGTGACAATCCTGACAGCCGGGTGACAATCGGGACGCTCGATCTGTTTGATTTCGACGCTGCTAATTCGCGCTGCGGGGTTGGAATACTGATTGCCGCGCCCTATCAGCGACAGGGCTACGGCCTGCGGGCACTTGAACTCACGTCGCGTTACTGTCGTGAAGTCTATTCGCTTCACCAGCTTCATTCTATCGTCAGTGCCGATAATACAGCCTCACGCGGATTATTCGAAAAGGCCGGATACAGTATAAGTGGCCGCCTACGCTCATGGCTCCGCCTCGCCAACAGATACACCGATGCCTACTTTTATCAGAAATTTTTACAATAGCCCAATGGCTAATTTTTTGAAAGCCAAAGAGCTTGTTTCTAATGGTCTATTGTAGCACATTTCATCCTGTCATTACGGCAGGATGAAAATGTTTAACGGCGGATGGAATCGGAAAATAGAGTGCGGTTCAAGAGCGAACGCCCGAGGGTTATCTCATCTGTATACTCAATTTCATTTCCGACTGAAACACCACGCGCAAGCTGTGTGATCCTGACATCACTAAACTCGGCAAGACGACGGAACAGATAGAAGTTAGTGGTTTCCCCCTCCATTGTGGCACTCAAAGCGAGAATTACTTCACGGATATCACCGGCAGCGACACGCTCGACAAGAGAATCGATTTCAAGCCTGTCAGGCCCAACTCCATCCATCGGTGAAATCACCCCACCGAGCACATGGTAAAGCCCCGCATATTGGCCGGTGTTCTCAAAGCTCATGACATCCTTGACACTCTCCACAACGCAGACCGTAGCGCGGTCTCGTCTGCCGTCGCCACAGATAGGACATACTTCTGTCTCGGATATATTGTGACAGACGGAGCAGTAACGTATGCCACGCCGCATGTTGATAATCGATTCCCCAAGCGCCACCCCCATTCCTTCATCCATGCGAAGTATGTGGAGTGCGAGCCTCAATGCTGTCTTCCGCCCTATGCCGGGCAACCGCGACAATTCAGTCACAGCGCCTTCAAGCAGTTTTGATGCAAATTCCTGTTGCATTTTTCTTTCACAAAAATTAAATCCAACATCAAAGTTACGCAAAATCCGGGACTTTTACGAGCTTTTTTAGTCTAACGGCCTATTTTTGTCAAAACCGGCGTCAATTGACCGCCCTATCGCTTCAATGGAGACCTGCAGTAATACTGCCTCTCGCATACATATTATATAATAAGCCTTACAGTGAAATCAATGGACTTTTTTATTTGTTTGTTGCGCAAATAATGTTTAATTTTGCACTCTGAAATTTCAGACATACCAGTAAAGAAATGGAAATAATTCGCACTGTAGCAGAATTAAAAGCCAAGCTCAACGCAGCCCGTGAAAACGGGAGTATCGGTCTCGTCCCTACAATGGGAGCGCTCCACGCAGGACACCTGTCGCTAATTGAACGCGCCCGTCGTGAGAACGACACCGTAGTGGTAAGCGTATTCGTCAACCCGACGCAGTTCAACAACCCAAACGACCTCGCAACCTACCCGCGCACAGAAGAAGCCGACACGGCAATGCTGTGCGAAGCTGGCGTTGACTATGCTTTCATACCCTCGGTTGAAGAAATCTATCCAGAACCCGACACGCGTCAATTCGCTCTCGGGTCTGTGGCAGAAGTGATGGAAGGCGCAATGCGTCCCGGACACTTCAACGGCGTAGCCCAGATTGTCAGCAAACTTTTTGACTTTACGCGCCCGACTCGCGCATATTTCGGAGAGAAAGACTTCCAGCAGATTGCCGTGATACGCAAAATGGTCGAACTTGAAGGATTTGACCTTGAAATTGTCGACTGTCCCATCAAACGTGAAGCCGACGGTCTTGCCATGAGCTCACGCAACGTACGTCTCACTCCCGAACAGCGCGCAATCGCCCCTGCTATCCACAAGGCACTCGAAGGCAGCCTCTCGTGGGCAGCCGATCATAGCGTAGAAGAGACAAAACGCTATGTCATTGATGAAATCAACTCTTTCCCACAGATGGAAGTCGAGTACTACGAAATCGTCGACGCACTGACCATGCAACCTGTCAGCGACTGGGCCGAAACCGACAGTGCCGTAGGGTGTGTAACAGTATTCTGCGGAGATGTCCGCCTGATTGACAACATAAAATATCCCAAAAGGAAATGACACTCGAACTACTCAAGTGCAAAATCCACCGAGTGACTGTCACTGAAGCCCGTCTGGACTATATCGGCAGCATCACCATTGACCAAGATCTCCTTGACGCAGCCGGAATCTTTCCCGGAGAACGCATCTATATAGTAGACAACAATAACGGCGAACGTTTTGACACCTATGTCATCCCCGGTGAAAGAGGCTCTGGCGTAATATGTCTCAACGGTGCTGCTGCCCGCAAAGTACAGGTGGGTGACGTGGTGATTCTGATGTGCTACGCACAGATGACACCCGAAGAAGCCAAGAACCACAAGCCCGTGGTGCTCTTCCCCGACACCCGCACCAACCGTCTTCTGCCGGAATAAACCCGGCACGACGGCCGAAGACTTGACGGCAGCCGGCATCCACGCCGACTACAAAATGTTATAAGCAAAAGTTTTTCTAACCCCTATCCCCCCGCAATTCCAAGTGTTTGAGAATCTAAGCGAGAGACTTGAAAGAAGTTTCAAGATACTGAAAGGTGAAGGCAAAATCACCGAAATCAACGTAGCCGAGACCCTCAAGGATGTGCGTCGTGCACTTCTTGAAGCCGACGTGAACTTCAAGGTGGCAAAACAGTTTACCGACGAGGTTAAAGCCAAGGCTCTGGGTATGAACGTAATCAACGCCATCAAACCCGGCGAGCTCATGGTCAAGATTGTCCATGACGAACTTGCCCGCCTCATGGGTGGCGAAACAGCTCAGGTCAATTTGTCAGGCAACCCGACCGTCATACTCATGTCAGGTCTACAAGGATCCGGTAAGACCACCTTTTCAGGCAAACTCGCTCGTAAGCTCAAATCGGAACAGGGCAAACGCCCCCTACTCGTAGCTTGCGACGTATATCGTCCGGCTGCTATCGACCAGCTGAAAGTTCTTGCCGAACAAATCAATATCCCTGTTTACACCGAAGACGGCAACAAGAACCCTGTCGAGATTGCAGAAAATGCAATCCGCTATGCCAAAGTCAACCATAATGACCTTGTAATCATCGATACCGCCGGCCGTCTTGCTGTCGACGAACAGATGATGCAGGAAATCGCGGCCATCAAGAAAGCTGTCAAACCGCAGGAGACTCTTTTCGTGGTGGACTCCATGACAGGTCAAGACGCAGTCAATACGGCAAAGGAATTCAATGACCGTCTCGATTTTGACGGCGTTGTGCTCACCAAACTCGACGGTGATACCAGAGGTGGTGCTGCGCTTTCGATCCGTACTGTGGTCACAAAGCCAATCAAATTTGTCGGTACAGGCGAAAAGCTCGACGCACTCGATCTTTTCCACCCCTCGCGTATGGCAGACCGAATCCTCGGCATGGGCGACATCGTATCGCTCGTCGAAAAAGCCCAGAATGCCTATGACGAGAAACAGGCCCGCGAACTCCAGCGCAAAATAGCCAAAAACCAGTTCAATTTCAACGACTTCCTCCAGCAGATACAGCAAATCCAGAAAATGGGCAATCTGAAGGAACTCGCTTCAATGATTCCCGGTGTCGGCAAGGCGATAAAGGATATTGACATTGACGACAACGCATTCAAAGGCATCGAGGCCATAATCCGTTCGATGACTGCGGAAGAGCGCGAGCGTCCCGAAATTCTCAACGGCAGCCGCCGCAAGCGTATTGCCAAGGGGTCGGGCACAGATATTCAGGAAGTCAACAGACTCATCAAGCAGTTTGACGACGCCCGCAAGATGATGAAAGCCGTATCGGGCATCAAGAACCCGATGGCAATGATGCGTAACATGAAAGGAATGAGAAGATGACACTTATCGACGGAAAAAAGACAGCAGACGACATCAAGCGCGAAATCGCAGCTGAAGTCGAAGAAATGGTAGCACAAGGCAAGCGCCGTCCCCACCTCGTAGCCATCCTCGTCGGACATGACGGTGGCAGCGAGACCTACGTAGCCAATAAAGTGAAGGCATGCGAGGCATGTGGCTTCCGCTCGACACTTATCCGTTATGAGGATGATGCCACCGAGACCAAGCTCCTTGAAACCATCGCCGAACTCAACAATGACCCCGAGGTTGACGGTTTCATCGTGCAGCTTCCGTTGCCAAAACATATTTCCGAACAAAAAATCATCGAGGCGATAGACTACCGCAAGGACGTAGACGGATTTCATCCTGTAAACGTCGGCCGTATGTCAATCGGCCTGCCATGTTTTGTGTCTGCCACCCCTTCAGGCATCATGGAACTGCTGAAACGCTACGGAGTCAACACAAAGGGCGCTAAATGCGTGGTGCTCGGACGAAGCAACATCGTCGGTAAGCCGGTGGCCTCACTCATGATGCAGAAAGCCAATCCCGGCAACGCGACTGTAACAGTGTTACACAGCTCCTCAAACAACATCAAAGAGGCATGCGCAGAAGCTGATATCATTATCGCTGCGCTCGGCAGTCCGGGATTTGTCACAGCCGATATGGTGAAGCCGGGAGCGACCGTAATCGATGTAGGAACGACCCGTGTCCCCGACGCGACCCGCAAGAGCGGATTCAGACTGCGTGGAGATGTCGATTTTGAAAACGTAGCTGAAAAGTGTGCGTTTATAACCCCGGTGCCCGGAGGTGTAGGCCCGATGACAATATGTTCGCTTATGCGCAACACCCTTCTCGCAGCCAAGAAGGAGATTTACAAGTAAACAATTAGTCCACCGACACTTGTTCTCTCTGGAGATACCTAACTGGAAGCATCCTCTTTACGCTTAATATCTAATTCTATTTTTTCTCTCTCAAAATCACATTTATGAAAACTTTTTATTCAGGTCTGTTGACTTTGTTCTTTTTTATTCCGACCCCACTGCAAGCATGGTCTTATGAGGAGTCGGAGGAGTTTCCATATAAAGAAGGACTCGGCACGGAGGAAGTCCCCTATGTTATCACAAATTCTAAACAGCTTGCTAAGCTGGCGTGGGATGTGAATCATGGTATCACCTATGAGAGAACATTTTTTGTACTTGGCAATGACATCGACCTTAACCCTGGAGTAGTATTCGCTCCCGATGGTTCCGTTTCTTCAGGTACTCCACAAGGCTGGACGCCAATAGGAACAGAAAAGACACCATTTAAAGGTGTCTTTAAAGGAAACGGCCACGCTATAACAGGACTTTATTTTTCTGAGCCACATGAATATACCGGTCTTTTTGGGTATACTGAGGACGGCAGTTTGTCTGGTGTAACGATAAAAAATTCCGGAATTCATTTTAACATAGTCGACAATAGTGAAAAGGGGGTCTGCATAGGCATGCTTGTCGGTTGTGCGGCTAATCTCACTAAAATGGCAGACTGTAGGAATGAATCAGGACTGACTGCGACATTATTAGATGATAGTTATTGGTCAGCAGCAGGAGGATTGATTGGAAGAATATCAACGTCAAATAGGTTCCAAAAGGAAGAACTTATAATCAATAATTGTGAAAACCACGGCCAAATAACAATAAAAAATAGCTCTATGGGCGATTTTGGAGGTTTATTTGGCAGTGTTGGCCTCTATCATACCATTTCCAATTGTAACAACTACGGTGACATTTCTTCATTTGGCAAAGGAGAATGTTCTATCGGTGGGATAGCTGGTTCAATAGGATATAGGGACAATGGCGAATATCTGCGTAATTACAACAGTTCGGTAATTTTTGAGCAGGCATAGCTGTATCGCACTGATACACAATAGTTTGCATCGACATTGAATTGTTGTTGTATCTTATTGATATTCAATTGAATATGCAAATTTTACCGAACTATTGTAATTATGGAAATATATATTGTGAATCTGGTTTCGCTGCCGGTATTTTTGCGAAAGGAGGGTATCAATTATTACGTGAATGTGTGAACGAAGGCGATATAACCGGCCATGTTAGTGCTGGCGGCATCTGTGCTTCCTCAGAAATTTGTAATGTTGAGAATTGTATTAATAAAGGGAATATAAAAGCTACCGCTGTCCTATATGAACCCGAAAAACCTATATATGATTTAATATATAATTTTCAATATCCTGCTGGAGGTCTATTTGGAGCTATTAATTATGTTGAATCCATCACTGGTTGCTCTAATTATGGAGAAATCCACTCTAATGGATGTGCTGCCGGTATAGCAGCTTTGGCTGCAGATTATTCACAAGAAGGAAGTTATGTTAATAATTGTACAAATAATGGAGCTATAACAGCCACTTGGGCTTCTGGTGGCATCTTTGCAAATTTATATGTTGAAAAGGGGACTGAACTATATAATTTAGCCCCTATTGTAGGTGGTCATAAATATACAGGAGGAATTGTAGGATATTTAGGAGCTGCATTTTCTTCACGTACACTTTATTTGTCCCAATGTCATAATACAGCTGATATAACAGGATCTGAATATGTTAGCGGAATTGTAGGTGGTGGAAGTGGCACAAATTATTATTCAGAACTTTCAAATATTGGAAATGTCTCAGGAACAGCACATGTGACCGGAGTATCAAACGGTACACAAAATATAGAATTATCATATAATACTGGTAATTTATACGGAATTGAGAATGTGAGTGGAATAACCAATTCTGGAAATATAACAAATTGTTTTAACGCAGGAGATATTGACGCTGAAGTGAATTCAGGTGGCATATCTGCTTATGCGAATGGCAATCTCCATAATGTATTTAATTTTGGACGTGTACCAAAATCTAATATAGAGAAATGTATAGGCTCTATTGTAGGCAATGCCTATTGGGGTGTAGACCATCTTGATATAAAAAATGTATTTTATCTTACCAACAACGCAACCCCTATTGGTGGCCCATATATTACTGATGCTAATGTTTTTGTCGAAAAGACAGAAGCGGAGTTTGCCTCTGGTGAGCTTTGTATTGCTTTAAATGAAGGACAAGAACCTACACCGTGGGGACAGAATATAGGAAACAATCCCTATCCCTTGCTTAACGGAGAAGGCAATCCTGAATTAGGAGCAATAGAAATAGTATCGCCTGATCTGATACAACAAAACACGGTAGTATTTGATCTGTGTGGACGACAAGTGACGACTCCCTTGTGTAACCTCCGTGGAATTTATATCGTCAATGGGAAAAAGATACTTATAAATGGACAACTATAATAGAATTATAAACGCCTAAATGTATGCAGGGCCATCGCTCGCGGTGGATTGAGGACACAGCCTCCGTGTGATGTGTCTGAAATTCTCAGCCGTCTCATGAAGCGATGGCCCTGCATACGGAAGAAAAACCAAGCTATCCCACAGTGAGCCTCATACCCGTCTTTCTATCGCTTCTCTCATTGCTGATTCCTCAGGACAGCGCGGAGATTGTGTTTGCCGGTGATGCGATGCAGCATCAGCGACAGATTAACGCGGCCATGCAGCAGGACGGCTCACTCGACTACTCCCCCTATTTTACATCGCTCTCTCCCTATATTTCATCGGCTGATTTCGCCGTAGTGAATCTTGAAACTCCACTTGGTGGCACACCCTATTCAGGCTACCCTATGTTTTGTGCGCATGACAACTATGTCGACGCGCTCAGGGATGCCGGCTTCAATCTTATCCTGACCGCCAACAACCACATTCTTGACAGACGCGACAAAGGCGTGATAAGAACTATAAACACATTGGAAAGAAAAGGAGCCCCGTATATCGGCGTATATCGCAACCTCGCTCATCGCGATTCCATACTGCCGATGATTCATGACATCAATGGGTTTAAAGTCGCGTTTCTCAACTACACTTACGGCACGAACGGCATTACTAAAAGAAGCGACATCGAGATCGACTATATTGACCGTGCGCGTATAGTATCCGACATAAGCAATGCACGAAAGAAAGGCGCTGAGATCATAGCAGTGTGCATTCACTGGGGAGAGGAATATAAACTCCTGCCCAACGCATCTCAAAAAAGTCTGGCAAAATTTCTGGCTGATTCGGGAGTCGAACTTATAATCGGAGGACATCCGCATGTGATCCAGCCGATGGAGCTGAAAATCCACCGACCGACAGGCCGTCCATGCTTCACAGTATACTCGTTAGGCAACTTCATCTCATCAATGCGCACCACCGACACACGTGGAGGTGCCATGGCCCGTGTGAAACTCGCACGCGACGTGTTCGGCCGTGCGTACGTATGCAAAGCAAGCTACCGGCTTGTATTCACACAACCGGCATTAGGTAACAGCGACAATTTCATGCTTCTCCCTGCGGAAAGTCAGAAGCTGCACAAATCGATGGATCATTTCCGCAGAGGTTTCATCCGCAATGCTGTCAACATTTTTGACCGTCACAATATCAACGTTCCACGCGACACAACAGAAATATTGCCGAAAACAGTTGCCATCATGGCTCAATGACGCATCGACAGTTTCTTCACACATATTACTAAAAAGTGGACTGTCTGTCATTTTTGCAGTATTTTTAACAGAATTTGTCAGTTTTCCATTCTGGCATTTTGTTTGCTATATTGTTCTAAGTAATAAATATAAAAAACTTAAACTGATATATTATGCAAAAAGGACAGATTGGAGTAACAACCGAAAACATATTTCCGGTCATAAAAAAATTCCTCTACTCCGACCACGAAATTTTTCTTCGCGAACTCGTATCCAATGCCATTGATGCGACCCAGAAGCTGAAAACACTTGCCTCATTCGGAGATTTCAAAGGTGAGCTCGGCGAAATGAAAGTCCGAGTAACCATCGATAAGGAAGCGGGCACTCTCACTGTAAGCGACCACGGTATCGGAATGACATCTGAAGACATTGATAAATATATCAATCAGATTGCCTTCTCAGGTGCGGAAGAGTTCCTTAATAAATACAAAGATACCGCCAACGCCATCATAGGTCATTTCGGACTCGGCTTCTACTCTGCATTTATGGTAGCCAAGAAAGTCGAAATCCGTTCGCTCAACTACAAGGAAGGTGCCGAAGCTGTGAAATGGGTATGCGACGGAAGCCCCGAATATACGATGGAGCCCACCGACAAAGCCGAACGCGGTACGGACATCGTGCTCTACATAGACGATGACAACAAGGAATTTCTCGAACAGGCACGCATTGACACCCTGTTGAAGAAATATTGCCGCTTCCTTCCTGTCCCTGTAATTTCCGGCAAAGAGCAAGAATGGAAAGACGGTAAATATGTCGACACCGACAAGGACAAAATTGTCAATGATACCGAACCGGCATGGACCAAGAAACCGTCTGAACTGACTGACGAGGATTACCGCAAATTCTACCATGAGCTTTATCCCGGACAGGAAGATCCATTGTTCTGGATTCATCTTAACGTTGACTATCCTTTCACTCTTACAGGCATCTTGTTCTTCCCAAAAATTAAAAGCAACCTTGACATCCGCAAGGACCGCATCCAGCTCTATTGCAATCAGGTCTATGTGACAGATTCAGTCGAAGGTGTCGTGCCTGAGTTCATGATGCTTCTTCAAGGCGTCATCGACTCGCCAGACATCCCCCTGAACGTGTCACGTTCATATCTCCAGAGTGATACAGCCGTTAAAAAAATCTCTGGCTACATCACCAAGAAAGTGGCATCACGACTTGACGAACTTTTCAAGGAAAACAGAGCCGATTTCGAGGCAAAATGGGATGACATCAAGATTTTTATCGAGTATGGCATGCTGACAGACGAGAAATTCTGCGACTCGGCCATGAAGTTCGCCATTCTCCGCGACACAGAGGGAAAATATTTCACTCTTGACGAATACCGCACCCTCGTTGAAGCGTCCCAGACCGACAAGGACGGCAACGTAGTCTATATTTATGCGACCGATGTAACCGCCCAATACAATTATATCCATTCTGCAAACGAGAAAGGCTACAATGTGCTGCTCATGGACGGACAGCTTGACGGCCATTTCATTTCTATGCTTGAAAGCAAGCTTGAAAAGACCCGTTTCGTGCGCGTAGACAGCGATGTCGCCGAGAAACTCATCCCGAAAGAGGAGGCCAAGGACAGTGGTCTTACACCGGAACAGATTTCACTCCTTACCCCACTATTCCGCAGCCAGATTCCTGCCGTAGAAAAAGCAGATTTCCTCGTGTCGTTCGAATCGCTCGATCCTGCAGCCAACCCGATTCTCATCACTCAGAACGAATATATGCGACGCATGAAAGACATGGCGGCCACTCAGCCCGGCATGAGTTTCTATGCAGAACTTCCAGACAGTTATAACCTTATCGTCAACACTTCGCAGCCTGTCGTTGCGAAAATTCTTGACGAAGCCGAGAAGGCTCTTTCCGAAAAGCTTGCTCCCATCAACGGCACTATTGACGCAGACAACGAAAAGATTACCGTTCTCCGCTCTGAAATCAAGGACAATAAACCTACCGACGAGCAAAAGGCCGAAGAAAAGCAACTTTCCGACAATGTCGAGAAGAACCGTATGGAAAAGGAAGAGATCATAGCCCGCTATGCTTCCGAGAAGCCGGTTGTGAAACAGGCCATAGACCTCGCTCTTCTTGCAAACGGACTTCTCCGTGGACGCGACCTCAATGAATTTATCAACCGTTCAGTGAAAATGCTCTAACGCAAATCAACTGTTATAATTAAACCCGATTAAGCGCATCTTGTCATATCTACGTGTGGCAAGATGCGCTTTTCAGTATCATTAACATACATTAATCTACATGGGCAATATTTTAGCTCACATCATTCACTATCTTTGCAAAGTCAACCACTCATTCTCCATTACCACCCCGTAATACTCCTCACTTTTCTCACTTCTCAAAACCAGCTATCATGAAAACTTCATTTGTCATCAGTCCGCGTGTCATCAATACAATCAACTCACTCCAACCGGCCGATCGCACACCTATCAGCAATGCCCTGAGCATGGAATTCATTCTCGGGCAAAACCCGGAGGACACGCTGACGCCGATGCAGAACATTATTTACGCAATCATCCGATTCTACGTGACACAGGATTCAAAACGCTTTTCCCATCCGAAAACTGCAAGCTAAGACTATGCAGGCACACATCATTGTCAACAGATTTCAACTTCAATAAGCTGATTAGCAAAAATCTTGATTCGTTAAAACTACGATGTGGGCACTCTGAGACAGAGCGCCCACATCAAATTCAATATATCTCCACAAGAAAGATTATCCGATATGCCGGTTAAAGGAAAACAGGGTCGGATTCAACCGAATCCCCGTCAATTGCAGTCACAGCATAACCCATCCCCATAGGGACAGCGACAGAGCAACCATAACTGATCCTGACAAGATACCTGCTGTCTATGCCGTCACCTCTGGTATCCATAATTTCCTCCCTCGACAGATGAGCCGGGAAAGCGTAGACAGCATAACGCCGCAACTTCCCGGAATCACATTTTTGCTCCCTCCATGACAATACTCCTCCTTTTGATGACAGCCCGCTCGGCGACAATGGTTTCTCGCCACCTTTTCGACATATCCTCGGAGATAGCGCTTTGCTCGAATAATGCTCGCGCGCTATGTCCTGCGATAGCTTACCAAGAAACTTGGCGCTATAAAACACAGACCCGAACTCGCCTGTCATACTAAGAGCCCTGTTAGCTTCTACTTGACGCAAAATCTCACTACGCTGCGATGGCGTATTATTCTTTTCAAGAGGAGCAAGCGTCATGCTCGAATAGAAATGACATCCATATAGCCCCGCCGCGTTGCTCCACCAACGCACCAATGGTTCATAAGGCGCTGTCGAGTGAGTCGTCGGCCAATAGATTTGCGGAGAAATAAAGTCTACAGTCTGCTGGTAAAGCCAGCCGAGAGGGTCTGAATAGATTTCTTTATATTGCCAATCGTCAGCCTTAACCCCACACGGCAGCATTCCCCATTTATCGGAAGATGTATGCGACTTTCCGGCAACACCGGCCGGCGAGATTCCGAATCTAACATCAGGACGCGTATCAAGAAGCATGCAATGTATATCGGCCACCGTTTTATGCACGTTAGCCCTTCGCCAGTCCCCAAAACTCATCCACGGAGACTGCTCCTGCCAAAGAGCATAATCAGGAGCATCTGATGTTTCCGGGATACGGTTTGGGTAAAAATAGTCGTCAAACACAAGTCCGTCGACAGCATAGCCGGTAACTATCTCACGGCATATATTGACGATATGCTCACGCACCTCTTCAATCCCCGGGTTAAACACGGTGTATTTCCCATACGACAGCAACCAGCCTTGATCTTTCCATTTTCTGTCAATATCGCTGTCGTAGTTAGTTCCAGCGCTCCATCTGAACGGGTTTACCCACGCATAGCACTCCAGACCGCGCTTGTGGCATTCATTGACCACAAATTCCAAAGGATCCCATCCGGGAGATATACCTCTTTTGCCTGATATAAACGAAGACCACGGCTCAAGTTTTGAATCGTACATCACATCCGCCATGCCACGCACTTGAAAAAAGACCGATGTCAGATTCATTTTTTCGCAACGGTCAAGCAACTCCATCATCTCGGCCTTCTGTTTCCTCTGTATCGCAGGTGTCGTTCCCGTCACAGATGGCCAGTCAATCCCCCATACGGTTGCAAGCCACACACCGCGCATTTCACGTTTGGGAGAACCGCCCCATACCGGAAGCGCACATACTCCCGCCGAAACCATCAGAGAGAAAATGAAAAAGAGCCTTATGCTAATATTCTTGACCATGTATTTAATGTTTTTATTGACAAATTTAGCTGAATTTATCGAATTTTAGCCTCATCCTGATATAATAATACGGAATAATGTTATTTTTACTAAAAATATCGGTCGTCAATTGCTCAAAATTGCCAAAAATGCGTTAAATTTGCAAGTTGAAAAATCAATTCTCACGAAGACCACCAAATAATCAGTGATCACAAAAATGCGAAAGTACTTAGTCTTGCTTGCAACCGCCATGATCTTCACATCGTGTGGAGAGTATCAGCGCGTGCTCAAAAGCAATGACGCAAACTATCGTCTCGATTATGCCAAGCGAGCTTTCGAAGCGAAAAAATACACTCAGGCATCAACTGCGCTTGAAGACATCGTCACTCAGTTCAAAGGTTCTGAAAAGGCTGAAGACGCTCTCTACCTTCTTGCCCTCTCAAACTATGAGAACAAAGACTACCAGACTTCAGGGGAATACTTCAAGACATATTACAGCCGTTTCCCGAAAGGTAAATATACAGAATTAGCCCGTTTCTATACAGGCTACGGATATTACCTCGACTCCCCCGAGCCTCAGCTCGACCAGTCAGGGACAATAAAGGCCATTGAAGAACTCCAGTCATTCCTTGACTATTTTCCTAAAAGCGACAAAGTATCAATCGCCCAGAATGCCATCTTTGAACTTCAGGACAAACTGACCCTGAAACAGCTTGAAAACGCCCAGCTATATTACAACCTTGGCAGCTATCAGGGTAACAACTACGAAAGCGCTGTAATAGTCGCCAAGAATGCCATCAAGGACTATCCCTATTCAAAATACAAAGAAGACCTTGAACTGCTCGTCCTGAAAGCCAGATATCAGGAAGCACGCGAAAGTATCGACGAAAAGAAAGCAGACCGCTTCCGCGAAGTCATCGACGAATATTACTCCTATATAAATAACTACCCCGACACTCCCAACCGCGAAGAGGCCGACAATATTTTCAAAATCGCCCAGCGCTATGTCAAGGACTAACCACAAGGAGTAACAAGCACAAGCAACAACTACATAAACCTCAGAGATATAATGGACTACAAGAAGACCAACGCACCTCTCAACACTCAGACCCGCGACCTCATCAAAATGAGCGAGGACACCGGCAACGTTTATGAAACCGTATGTATCATCGCCAAACGCTCAAATCAGATCGCCGGCGAGATGAAACACGACCTCGAAAAGAAACTTCAGGAATTCGCATCGCTAAGCGACAACCTTGAGGAAATCTCGGAAAACCGCGAACAGATTGAAATCTCACGCTTCTACGAGCGCCTCCCCAAGCCCACTCTGATTGCTACTCAGGAATATCTTGAACACAAGATCCATTTCCGTAATCCCGCAAAAGACCATCTAAACATGGACTAAACCATATCGGCTCCTGACAAAAGGGTATACATGCCAAGTTTAGCCATCGTTTTTCCCGCAAAGGTTTGGATTTATCAAAGTTAATGCTTACCTTTGTACGCTCTTTTAGAGCAAATATCTATTTATCATATATCATTAACCACTTTTAAACATCTGTATCAATGCACTTGAACTCTGATGAAAAAGTAGAAATCTTTGAGAAGTACGGTAAGGGCAAGACTGACACTGGCTCACCTGAAGCACAGATTGCATTATTCTCAGTCCGTATCGCTCATTTGACTGAACACCTCAAGTCAAATCACAAAGATTATACGACAGCACGAGCTCTTAAGGCTTTGGTAGGTAAGCGTCGTCGACTTCTCGACTATCTCATCCGCAAGGATATCAACCGCTACCGCGCCATCATCGCCCAGAAAGAACTCGGTATCAGAAAGTAATTTTTCCAGCTTGTGGACAAATTCACTTGAAGATTACAAAAGAGTCCTGATTAAAAAATCAGGACTCTTTCTTTTATTCTAAAAGTACCGTACCCGGAACGATATAGAGAAAACAATATGCACCAAACATCAATCCTTCGATAAAAGTTTATTAATTTTTTTAATTTAAACCGCCAACAATTGAGCTTAAATTCCTTCAAATAGTGAGTATTTTTCATTAACTTTGCACTTTCAAAATCATAGTTTCCAAAATAAGTTCAGAAATTACTACCGATGTCTGACAACAAACGAATCAAGACCGCGCTTATTTCAGTCTTTTACAAAGACGGACTGGATGAAATTTTGTCGTTGCTCCATGCCGACGGTGTTAAATTCCTTTCGACAGGGGGCACTCGTTCTTTTATTGAAAGTTTAGGTTATGAATGTGATGCCGTAGAGGATCTTACCGGCTACCCTTCCATACTTGGCGGCCGCGTCAAAACCCTACACCCCAAAGTTTTCGGAGGCATCCTTAACCGTCGTGATAACGAGGGCGACCGGGGACAGATAGCACAATACGAAATCCCTGAAATCGACCTTGTAATCGTAGACCTCTATCCGTTCCGTGCGACTGTGGCATCAGGAGCACCAGAAGCTGACATTATTGAGAAAATTGACATAGGCGGCATATCGCTTATCCGCGCAGCAGCCAAGAACTACAAAGATGTAGTGATCGTCGCGTCCAAAGCACAATACAAACCTCTTGCCGAAACGCTCAAACGCAACGGCGCCGAAACTTCTCTTGAAGAACGTCGCTGGTTCGCCGGTCAGGCTTTCGCCGTATCATCTGGCTACGACACCGACATCTACAATTATTTCGCATCGACAACAGTTCAATGTCCCATTGACGAATGCGACGCGCTACGCATTGCATTCGATGATGCAAAAGCAATGCGCTACGGTGAAAACCCACATCAGAAAGGCACATTCTTCGGTGATTTCGAAGCAATGTTCACCCAGCTTCACGGCAAAGAGATTTCCTATAACAATCTCCTTGACATTGACGCAGCAGTATCTCTGATTTCAGAATTTACCGATCCTACATTTGCAGTTCTCAAACACAACAACGCATGTGGCCTTGCGACTCGTCCTACCATCGCGGAAGCATGGAAAGACGCACTTGCAGGAGACCCGGTAAGTGCGTTTGGCGGTGTGCTCATCACCAACGGAACTGTAGACGAAGCCGCAGCTGAGGAAATCAACAAAATATTCTTTGAGGTCATCATAGCACCAGCATATACCGACGGTGCTCTTGAAATACTCAAACAAAAAAAGAACCGCATAATCCTCGTAATCAAGAAAGAGCTTGACACCAAAATGCAGTTCCGATCAATCCTAAATGGTGCGCTCGTTCAGGAACGCGACCTTAAGATTGAAACCGTCGATGACCTCAAACAGGTAAGCGAAAAAGCAGTCTCACCTCAGCAGGCTGCCGATCTTCTGTTTGCCAACAAGATTGTGAAGAATTCAAAGAGTAATGCAATAGTCCTTGCAAAAGACGGCATGCTTCTTGCAAGCGGTGTCGGCCAGACTTCACGCGTAGACGCGCTCAAGCAAGCTATCGAAAAGGCACATTCATTCGGTTTTGACCTTCACGGCGCAGTTATGGCATCTGACGCATTCTTCCCCTTCCCCGACTGCGTAGAAATCGCACATGAGGCAGGTGTTACAGCTGTAATACATCCCGGAGGCTCAATCCGAGATCAGGAAAGCGTTGATTATTGCAACGCCAATGACATGGCTATGGTCATCACCGGTTTCCGCCATTTCAAGCATTAATCCTTACATCTAATCTTTGACAAGTCCCTGAGCAAATTTATTGCTCTCCGGGACTTGTCAAAGATAACAAACTTCGAACCTCAATACAACCAATGGGATTACTTTCATTCACTAAAGAAATCGCAATTGACCTCGGTACGGCCAATACGATTATAATACACAATGACAAGATTGTCATCGACGAGCCTTCGATCGTGGCAATCGAAAAACGCACCGGCAAACTCATTGCTGTCGGCCGCGAAGCCAAACTAATGCAGGGCAAAGAAAACGACGGCATCGAGACTATACGTCCGCTCCGTAAGGGTGTAATCGCCAACTTCAATGCCGCAGAGATGATGATCCGTGGTCTCATCAAAAAAGCAAGTTCCAAAAGCAATTGGTTCTCACCTTCAATGAAGATGGTGGTCGGCATACCTTCGGGATCGACAGAGGTCGAAATCCGTGCGGTCCGTGACTCATCGGAACATGCCGGTGGCCGTGACGTATACATGATTTACGAACCTATGGCCGCAGCGCTCGGTATCGGCATTGACGTACTCGCCCCCCAAGGAAACATGATTGTGGACATAGGCGGTGGCACGACTGAAATTGCCGTCATCTCTTTGGGCGGCATTGTCTCCAATAAGAGCATTCAGGTAGCAGGCGACGACCTGACAGATGACATTATGGAGCATATGAGCCGCGTACACAATGTCAAGGTCGGCGAGCGCACAGCCGAACAAATCAAAATCCACGTCGGTTCTGCTCTCACTGAACTTGAAAATCCGCCGGAAGACTTCATTGTACATGGCCCGAACAAAATGACAGCACTTCCGATGGAAGTCCCCGTCAGCTATCAGGAAATCTCACATTGCATCGAAAAGTCAATTTCCCGTATTGAAGCCGCCGTGCTTCAGGCCCTTGACGAGACCCCACCGGAACTCTATTCCGACATCGTCATGAACGGCATCTTCCTCGCAGGCGGTGGCGCTATGCTGCGCGGTCTTGACAAACGTCTGACCGACAAAATCGGCATCCAGTTCCACATAGCGGAAGATCCGTTGCTCGCAGTAGCAAAGGGAACAGGTGTCGCGTTGAAAAACATCGACACATTCTCGTTCCTCATACGATAAGACCGGCGAAATCCATACGCCATCTTTCTTCACATTGACTCTTTACAGACAACCATGAATTAGCATTGCGTAAGTAGCTTAGGCATCAAGCCTTTTTATGCCAAGCTCTTATGCACTGCTGTTCGTATAGCTTATATCCATTTACATTGAGCGAGCTTCTAAAGTTTTTCGTAAAATACAGTTCGTGGTTCCTATTCGCGCTCTATCTTGTGGCGGGATTTGCATTGCTGTTTTCACGCAATCCATTTCAGCATCATGTCTTTCTATCATCTGCAAATATTATCGCATCAGGAGTCTACAACACCACACACAATGTTACATCTTACTTCTCGTTGCGCGACATCAATGAGGATTTACAGGCACGCATCTCGGAACTCGAACTTGAAAACTACATGTTGAAAAACCATCTGCGTGCTGAGCGGGAAAAAATTTACGCCGACACGATGACAGTAGATTCAGCACTCACACGCTATCATTTTCTGATTGCCCATGTAATCAACAATTCAATCAACCACTCCCACAATTATATAACCATAGAGAAAGGGCGTCTTGACGGAATTGAGCCTGAGATGGGCGTAATAGACCAGAATGGAATTGTCGGAATAGTAAATGTCGTAGGCGACCATACTGCAAGACTTATTTCCGTTCTAAACCCATATCTCAGACTGTCATGCAAGGTAAAAGGGGAAGACCAAGTCGGCTCACTCGTATGGGACGGACGTGATCCCGGTGAGGCGATACTCGAAGAGCTTCCAAAGCATGCCAAGTTTGTAAAAGGCGATACGGTTGTGACAAGTGGCTATTCATCCGTTTTCCCTGAAGGAGTTCCTGTCGGAACAATCCTTTCAGGCTCACGGGATCGCGAGGACAACTTTTACACGCTACGCATAAAATTATTCACCGATTTCTCAACCCTTTCGACCGTACGAGTCATACGCGACAACATGAAAGAGGAACTCGCTGAAGTTGAAAAGGATATCGAAATCAAAAACATCAATTGATTCCAAATGAGCAAAACGGTGCTTAAATTCATTCTTCTCGGTATAATTCTGGTGCTTGCACAGGTAATTGTGTTCAACCACATATGCCTGTTCAATGTCGCTGTGCCACTGGTGTTTATTTACCTGATTTTGCGACTGCCGATCACGCTTTCGCTCAACTGGCTTCTCACCATCAGTTTTTTTCTCGGTCTGATAGTAGACATTTTTTCAGACACATACGGAATGAACACTGTGTCGTGCACGATACTTGCCATGTGTCGCAGACCGATACTCAGACTTTACGTACCGCGCGAGGAGGATCTGACACGTCCGGAACCAACAATGCACTCGCTCGGAACAGCAACGTATCTGAAATATCTTCTTACAATGACGTTGCTTTACTGTACAATCATATTTCTGATTGAAGCGTTCACATTCTTCAACCCCGTACGCCTACTGCTGCGGATTGTATTCAGCACAATCCTTTCGATGGCAATCATGGTCGGAATTGACAGCTTCATGACTCCACGAAGCGAAAAGAAGTGAGAAAAGATTATAATCTCGAAAAACGGCGCTACGTCATAGGCGGTTTCATCGTGATTATCGCCATGATATATATCTTCAGGCTTGTCAGCCTACAGGTATTTGATTCAAAATATAAAGAGTATGCCGACTCAAATGCGTTTCTGCGAAAAGCAGTCTATCCTTCCCGTGGCATAATTTATGACCGTGACGGACGGCTTGTCGTATACAATCAGCCCGCCTACGATGTCATGATGATTCCGCGAGACGTGAAGGAGTTCGACACTCTCGATTTCTGCCGGGCACTCAATATCACACCTGAAGACCTGCGCAAACGCTTTGTAGACATGAAAGACAAGCGGCGCAATCCGGGCTATTCGTCATATTCCCCACAGAAACTCCTTACACATCTTACAGCTGAAGAGTACGGTCGTCTGCAGGAAAAACTGTATCGTTTCCCCGGTTTCTACATCCAGAAACGAATCCTGCGCGAGTACAAATACAAAACAGCTGCGAATGTACTTGGAAATATCCGTGAAGTATCACAGAAAGACATTGACAAAGACCCGTACTATATGCCCGGCGACTATATCGGCGATATTGGCATCGAACACACATACGAGGAGCATCTTCGCGGGACAAAGGGCGCAGAAGTGCTGATGCGCGACGCTCTCGGACGCATACAGGGCCGCTATGAAGAAGGCGCACTTGACCGTGACGCAGTGGCGGGAAAAAACATCAAGCTATCGCTCAACATCGAGCTACAGCAATATGCCGAGTCTCTGATGATGAATAAGAAAGGGGCGGTAGTAGCCATCGAACCGTCAACCGGCGAAATACTCTGCCTCGTCTCCGCTCCATCCTACGATCCAAGTCTGCTCATCGGCCGTGAACGCGGTGTAAATTACAATAAAATGATGGCCGACCCTGACAAGCCGCTCTTCAACCGTGCGATTCAGGCGACATATCCTCCCGGCTCGACATTCAAGCCAACACAAGGTCTCATTCTTCTTGAAGAGGGAATCATCACGACCGGAACCATGTTTCCCTGCCATCACGGATTTATCTCGGGCGGTCTGCGAGTCGGCTGCCACGGACATGGATCTCCCCTCCCTCTGAAACCTGCACTCCAGACATCATGCAACGCATATTTCTGTTGGGGCTTCAAGGCCATGATTGACAAACGAGGGAAATATGGCAGTTCGGCAAATGCCTTTGATATATGGAAAAAGCACATGGTCTCTATGGGCTATGGCTACAAACTCGGGGTGGATCTTCCAGGTGAATACCGAGGATTTATTCCCAACGTCGATTTCTATAACAAATGGTATGGAGCAGGCCATTGGAGCGCAAACACTATAATCTCAATCTCAATCGGACAAGGCGAAATACTTGCTACCCCTCTCCAAATCGCAAACTTATGCGCTACAATTGCCAACAGAGGCCATTATATCACTCCGCATGTGGTCAAAGAAATACAGGACACTATTGTTCCGGCCGAGTATCTTGAGAAGCACATCCCAACTATTGCCTCTCACTGGTATAACGACATTGCAGAGGGTATGCGCATGGCGGTCACAGGAGGAACATGCCGCCTCGCCAACCTGACAGACATTGAAGTCTGCGGCAAAACCGGTACAGCCCAGAATCCACACGGCAAGGACCATTCGGCGTTTATGGGATTTGCGCCTTACCATGACCCGAAAATAGCAATTGCGGTCTATGTCGAAAATGCAGGCTTCGGAGCGACATTCGGTGTCCCGATCGGTTCGCTCGTCATGGAACGCTATCTTCGAGGTTACATACCTCCAGAGCGGAAATATCTTGAGGAACGTATGCTGCAATCAAACACAATACAATTCGCCGGTACGAAGAAACATTAGAAAGTTCTTTTTGCGGAATCGGAATCTACTCAATTTTTAAAGGATAAAAAATGCAACAAGAAAACAGCGGTTCTGTATTCAGATATGTCGATTGGTTTACAGTCGTTCTATATATCATACTCGTCATGGCCGGAATGGTAAGCATTTATGCTGCAAGCTATGACTTTGACCATGCCAACATGCTAAGTTTCACTGAGTTTTCAGGCAAACAGTTCCGTTGGATAGGGCTGTCTCTTGTCCTTGGTCTTGTCTTGCTCCTTATAGACGCCAGGGTATATGAAAATTATGCCTACGTAATCTATGGTGGATTACTTTTGCTATTACTTGTCACTATATTTATCGCCCCCGACATCAAAGGCTCACGCTCTTGGCTTGTAATCGGGCCGATGAGCCTTCAGCCGGCCGAATTCGGCAAATTTGCGACCGCCCTGTGCCTTGCAAAACTGTTTTCAAGCTATAATTTCGTGCTCAACGCATCGCGTAAGAACTACATGCTCGCACTTCTGATAATCTTCCTGCCCGTAGTTCTGATTCTCGGTCAGAAAGAAACCGGTTCAGCGCTCGTTTATCTGTCGCTCTTTTTTGTGCTGTACCGCGAGGGCATGAGCGGATTGATTCTGCTTGCTGCAGTCTGCGCAGTGACATTTTTTGTAGTAGCCGTCAAATTCACAGGAACCCTTATTTTAGGAATACCCTCAGGGCAGGCTGCTGTGTTCATAATGATAATGTTGCTTATCGTGGCTATGCTTGCGATATACTGCAAGGAATTTGAAGCAGCCCGAAACGTATTACTGTGGTTTCTCGGTACAAGCGCGATTGTAACAGTCCTTGAAATCGCCGGAGTGCCTGTTCCCGGCATGATATTCTTTATAACTGTCATTATGGGGGCTCTTGCATATTGCGTCCTGCTGATGTTCAAGACGAAAGCGCGGAAACTAATAATAACAGTGAGCGCGGCATTAACCTCAATCGTATTCCTGTTTTCAGTCAATTATGCGTTTACATCCATACTCCAACCACACCAGCAGATGCGCATAAAAGTGGCCCTTGGCATGGAGGAAGATCTCAGAGGAGCAGGATACAACGTCAATCAGTCCAAAATAGCTATCGGCTCAGGAGGTTTATTTGGCAAAGGATTCCTTAACGGTACTCAGACAAAGCTTAAATATGTCCCCGAACAGCATACCGACTTTATATTCTGCACAGTCGGAGAAGAGGAAGGATTCATCGGCTCAGCCGGGGTTTTGTTATTGTTCCTGATACTTATATTACGAATCATACATATTGCCGAACGCCAGCCAAACGTATTTGGACGTGTCTATGCTTATTGTGTGGCAAGTTATCTCATATTCCATATTGCAATCAATATCGGCATGGTAATCGGTCTATGTCCCGTAATCGGTATTCCTCTCCCCTTCTTCAGCTACGGAGGTTCTTCTCTATGGGGATTCACATTCCTTCTTTTCATTCTGCTGCGAATAGACGCGTCACGCCGCGAACGGTCTTTCTGACAAAATCTATAACCACATAAAACAATCCGGCCAGAAAATCATTTCAGAATTTTCCGGCCGGATTGTTTTATGTGGTGAATTTTAAGCTTCGCCGTCAATACGTACGTCTTCAAAATCCTCTTTTATATTGGGGTCTTCAAGTCCATAGTGATGAACCGTATTCATAGCCTTGAGTATAATACCGAAGATTAGAGCAAGCACTCCAAGGGACGCAAAACAACACATTGGAAGAGTGTAGTCATATTGCATCGGGTCTGTAACTCCGGGATTAGACCAAGTGATCACCTTACCGATAAGAATGGGAACGAACGCGAGACCTATATTCTGCACCCAGAATATCAATGAATAAGCACTGCCAAGGAAGCGTTTGTCCATAATTTTGGGGACTGACGGCCAAAGAGCCGCCGGCACGAGAGAAAACGAGATACCCAACACGACGATGGCCGAATAAGTAATCAGTTCACTCTTAGTTGCGGGAACTACAAATGCGAATGTCAGGTGACATACGATCATCAGGATCGCACCAAGAATCAGCATGCTTGCCCCTTTGCCTTTACGGTCAAGATAATAACCGAGCAGAGGCGTGAGAGCCGCCGCTCCAACCGGGAACCAACGGAAAATATCAGATGCCTGAGTCTCGGAAATGCCAAGGTTACACTGAAGCATATTGGCTGCGTAACGCTGGAATGGGAAAATTGCCGAATAGTAAAGTACACATAGCATTGCTATAATCCAGAAAAGCTTGCTTTTGAAAATCGAACCGACATCCGAAAGCTTGAACTCTTCGTCAGACTCAGCTTCAGCAACCTTATTGGCACCCATCTCGCGGTCAAGCTTGGCATCCATGAAAGTAAACACAATATAGGCAAGGAGGCCGATACAAAGCAGCGCCGAGCAGAAAGCCACAGGAACTACGACCGAAGCCGGAACTACGCTGTCGGCAAGACGGGGTGAGATTGTAAAGATGAAGAACACTCCGATTCTCGCTATGGCCATCTCAAGCCCCATTGCAAGCGCCATTTCCTTACCTTCAAACCACTTGGCAAGGGCTTTAGAGACAGTAATTCCGGCCATTTCACATCCGCAGCCAAAAATCATAAAGCCGAGAGCGGCAAGCTTTGCACTGCCCGGCATTTCAGTCCACCATGAATTAAGCCAGAGCTCAAGCGCAGTCCCTTGAAACAATTCACTGATGGCATAAAGTTTAATGAGAGCACCTGCCACCATAAGCGAAGCGGAAAGAGTCCCGGTGAAACGCACACCCATCTTGTCAAGTATGATACCGGCAAGGATGAGAAACCCGAACACATTTAATATGTACTCAGCACCGGCATAGTAGCCGAAAGCATCCGGCGACCAGCCGCGTTGTTTCTGAATCAAAGACTGCAACGGCGACATTACGTCGACAAACATGTAGGCAAACAGCATCATTGACGCAACCAGCGCCAACGCTGTCCATCGCGCCCAAGCCTTGTCGGAAAGCAGCCGACGGCCGGACTCAACGAATGATTGATTTACTTTTTCCATTTATATAGGGTTATTAAAATTGTTTGTTACGGCTCATAAACGGTTGACAAAATTAATACAAATAATGAAATTTTGGAATATATTGATTAATTTCGTGGCCAAATTATAAATATAATAAATATAAGTATCATGCTTGTCCGTCAACGTTACGACCTTGACCGAACCGTAAGGCTCGTCATAAACTGCGTGCTGTTCGTAGGCGCAATATGGCTCATCAGCATTCTCAAAGGAGTCCTGCTCCCATTCTGTGTAGGCTGTCTTATCGCCTATCTTTTCGAACCGTTTGTCCAATTCAACCGCCAGTTGCTAAATCTTAAAGGCCGCGTAATCGCATCGCTTGTGACACTGTTTGAAATGACGTTTTTCCTGCTCGTCATTCTCTATTTTATCGCCCCGATGATTATAAGCGAATCATCTCAGATGGCAGCTCTGCTGAAAAGCTATACGCAAAATGAAATCAAAATCCCATTCATCCCGGAAAGTCTCCACGAATTTCTACGAAACAACGTGGATTTCGAATTCATCGCGCGTAAGCTTTCTCATGAAGAATGGATGAAGATGTTCGAAGAAGGCCTCTCTGCGTCATGGCATGTTATCACAGGATCTATCTCTCTCGTGATGAGCATGTTCAGCTGGGTAATAGTGCTGCTTTATGTAGTATTCATTATGATTGACTATGACAAGATTTCAAGAGGCTTCCAACGCATGGTGATGCCCAAATACCGCAGAGTTGTCTTTAAAATCGGACGTGATGTCAAACATTCGATGAATCAATACTTCCGTGGGCAGGCTCTTGTGGCATTTTTCGTAGGAATCCTTTTCAGCATCGGCTTTCTGATTATCGGACTTCCTATGGCCATAATACTTGGAATGTTTATCGGTCTGCTCAACATGGTACCTTACCTGCAGCTCATATCCCTTATTCCGGCTACTATTATATGTATAGTAGTGTCTGTCGGAGGTGAAATGAGTTTCTGGACACTGTTCTGGAAAATGATAGCCGTATATTGTATTGTACAGGTGATACAGGACCTCGTGCTTACACCCAAAATAATCGGAAAGGCCATGAGCCTTAATCCCGCACTTATATTTCTGTCACTTTCTGTGTGGGGAACACTGCTCGGCATGATAGGACTCATAATCGCAATACCGCTCACCACCCTACTCCTCGCCTACTATGAAGAATATTTCATCAAACCTTATGAAAGGAAGGCACACCGTCATCTTATTGACAAGAAACAGGAGTAACAAAACTGCTATCGAGCTTTATTATGTTAAGAACTACAAACACAATAAAGCTTCAATCCATCTTTTACGCTATTTTAATTAAAATATATTAATTTTTACCGTTGATATTTGGAGATTCAATCAAAACTCTCTACCTTTGCATCGCTTTTGAAAAACAAAGCATATTTATTTCCTAATCGGGGTGTAGCTCAGTTGGTTAGAGTACGCGTCTGGGGGGCGTGAGGTCGCTAGTTCGAGTCTAGTCACCCCGACTTAAGAAATACCGAGATGAGATTCAGCAATGAATCTCATCTCTTTTTTATTTACGACACAACCGCAAACCTGCAGCATCCATCTTCAAGAGCGATAGGCAATTTTCAAAAAACAAAAAACATTTTCAAACTTTTTTTTATTTTTTTCTTGATTTTATTTGGAGAATTCAAAAAAACTCTCTACCTTTGCATCGCTTTTGAAAAACAAAGCATATTTATTTCCTAATCGGGGTGTAGCTCAGTTGGTTAGAGTACGCGTCTGGGGGGCGTGAGGTCGCTAGTTCGAGTCTAGTCACCCCGACTTAAGAAATGCCGAGATGAGATTCAGCAATGAATCTCATCTCTTTTTAATTTACCACAACGAGCATGTCGCACTGGCAGAAAACATACAAGGCGATGCGCCTCCAAGCCCGCACATCACCCAAGCGCCCTCAAGATGTCTCCTGAAGATGTTCCCAAAAAAACTTCACACAAAATAAATTCATTTTCTTTGCATGGTTAGCAGATTTTTAGTAACTTTGCGACCGATTTAGCCGTACCGGGCCATCAAAAGAAGCCGCAAGCCAACAAAACAATGCGCTCGCCCGACGGGATAACCTGAAAACCAATTAATAACAAATGTACGCTATCGTAGAAATCCAGGGACAGCAGTTTAAGGCAGAGCCTGAAAAGTTCCTGTATGTTCACTATCTCGGCGAAGCTGTTAAAGAAGGAGACAAAATCGAATTTGACCGCGTGCTCCTCGCTCAGGCCGACGAAACAGTTAAAGTTGGCGCTCCCACAGTGGAAGGCGCAAAGGTTGTATGTGAAGTCCTCACTCCCCTTGTAAAAGGCGAGAAGGTTATCGTTTTCAAGAAGAAACGCCGCAAAGGCTATCGTCGCAAAAACGGACACCGCCAATACTTCACCAAAGTGTTAATTAAAGAAGTTGTAGCTTAACCCCACTAAAATCCTAAAAAGAAATGGCACATAAAAAAGGTGTTGGTAGTTCTAAGAACGGCCGTGAGTCAGAAAGCAAACGACTCGGTGTAAAGATTTTCGGTGGCCAGTACTGCAAGGCAGGTAACATCATCAAGCGCCAGCGTGGAACAGTGCATCACCCCGGTCTCAACGTAGGCATGGGCAAGGATCACACCCTCTTCGCACTCATCGATGGTGTGGTTGTCTTCACTGAAGGCAAGGAAGGCCGCAAGTTCATCAATGTCAAGCCGGCTGAAGCGTAAATAACGACTTCCACTTCAATTCGGAAACACTATCACTCTGCAGGGGAGCAAACTCGATAAAGTTTGCTCCCCTGCAAACGTTTTTTTCAAAAATAATTGTTAACTTTGTTCGCAGAGAGTCATGGCACGAGACCACAAAACCCACCCGCCACGACAATACCGCTTGTATAAAGACCAAATATGGAAAAGAAGACCATCCGCGACCTTCACCGCGCCGACATCGAACACTTCAAGCGCCAGCCAAAAATGTTGCTCACAGTAGTGCTTGACAACGTGCGCAGCCTAAACAATATCGGAGCCATATTCCGAACATGCGACGCTTTCGCCGTCGAGCGTATAATGCTGTGTGGCATCAGCGCCTGCCCGCCATCGCCTGAAATCCACAAGACAGCGCTCGGCGCAGAGGAGTCGGTGGCATGGAAGTATTTTGCGACAACCGACGAGTGCATCGCCGAGCTTCAGCGCGACGGCTATACGCTATGCTGCCTCGAACAGGTCAAAGGCAGCATTGAACTTCAGGAATTCTCGCCTCAACGCGGACGGCGCTACGCCATGATACTCGGGCACGAAGTCGATGGTGTGGCGCAAGATGTGGTCAACCAATGCGACATCTGCCTTGAGATACCGCAAAGGGGCACAAAACATTCGCTTAACGTATCAGTATCAGGCGGAATAGCCATCTGGCATTTTTTCGAGCATCTCTCCACCTATTGAAAGATACATTTTAGAATATTTTTTTGACCGAAACAGTTTTTTTTGTAACTTTACATTACAAAAACAGCGAAAACAAGTTACACATCTATGAATAAAGATTTTAGAAATTTCGCGGTGCACCATCTCGGAATGAACGGGCTCGCACTTGACCAATATGCCGCATCTTCGGCTCAACAGATAACATCCTCATACATCTCTCCTACAATCATCGAAGAACGTCAGCTTAACGTAGCACAGATGGATGTGTTCTCACGCCTGATGATGGACCGCATCATCTTCCTGAGCACCGATGTCAATGATTACACGGCAACCGTCGTGCAGGGACAGCTCCTCTATCTCGACTCCGTAGATCCGGGCAAAGATATTTCAATCTATCTCAACTCTCCCGGCGGCTCTGTCATCGCAGGTCTCGGCCTTTATGACACCATGCAGCACATCAAGAGCGACGTATCGACAATCTGCATCGGCATGGCCGCTTCAATGGCAGCAGTTCTTCTTGTTGCGGGCGCTCAGGGCAAACGCATGGCTCTACCCCACTCCCGCGTGATGATTCACCAGCCCCTCGGAGGCGTGCAGGGCCAGGCTTCGGATATCGAAATCACTGCCCGTGAAATCCTCAAGTACAAAGCGGAGCTCTACAAAATCATAGCCGACCACTCAGGCATGCCGCTTGAACGCATCGAGGCAGACGCAGACCGCGACTACTGGATGACAGCTGACGAAGCCAAGGAATATGGCATGATTGACCGTGTGCTCCTCCCCGAAAAGAAATAATCACAACCAAGACACGAAATGGCAAAAAAATCCAATTCGAATCAAGGAATCAAATGTTCATTTTGCGGTAAGGAACCATCCTATACCGACATACTTGTGCCGAGTCCGCTCGGTGACACATACATCTGCAGCGAGTGCGTCGAACAGATTGAAGGACTCCTGAAAGATTATTATCAGGAGAATCCTTCACTCCGTCCCGCCGGTTCTAAAAACCGCAAAGACACACCCTCGGCAGACATCGAAGCAAAGCCTCTTCCAACCCCGGTTGAGATCCGCGAATTTCTCGACCAATATGTCATCGGGCAAGATGACGCAAAAAAATATCTGTCGGTCGCAGTCTACAATCACTACAAGCGTCTCGCACAAGACAAAGACGACGTCGACATTGAAAAAAGCAACATTATCATGGTCGGCCCGACCGGAACAGGCAAAACACTTTTGGCCAAGACTATCGCACGGCAGCTCGATGTGCCTTTCGCCATAGTCGACGCGACAGTCCTCACCGAAGCCGGTTATGTCGGCGAAGACATCGAGAGCCTTCTGGTCAGGCTTCTTCAGGCAGCCGACTACGATGTGGCCAAAGCCGAACGTGGAATAGTATTTATCGACGAAATCGACAAGATAGCGCGTAAAGGCGACAATCCGTCAATCACCCGCGACGTATCCGGCGAAGGTGTCCAGCAAGGCTTGCTCAAACTGCTTGAAGGATCAATCGTGAACGTTCCGCCGAACGGTGGACGCAAACACCCCGAGCAGAAAATGATTGCCGTAGACACAAAGAACATTCTTTTCATCTGCGGAGGCGCGTTTGACGGCATCGAGCGCAAAATCGCCCATCGTCTCAACACTCACGTGGTCGGTTTCACAGGTTCTTCCGTAAGATCCAAAGTAGATTCCGACAACTACCTGAAATACATCGCGCCTCAGGATCTCAAGTCGTTCGGGCTTATCCCTGAGATAATCGGCCGTCTGCCCGTACTCGTCCATCTTGACCCGCTCGACCGCGAAGCCCTGCTGAGAGTGCTCACGGAGCCGAAGAACGCTATTACCAAGCAGTACGAGAAGCTATTCGCAATGGACGGCGTAAAACTCGTATTTACCGACGAGACTCTTGAATTCATCGTTGATAAGGCGATTGAATACAAGCTCGGAGCACGTGGACTGCGTACAATCGTAGAGACCATCATGATGGATCCGATGTATGAGACCCCGTCGACCGACATAAAAGAGCTGGTCATTGACCGCGCATTTGCCGAGGAGAAAATCCGCAAAGCCTACATAGGCTGAGCGGAGACCTCCGCTGCAATCTCCTATCCACCCTCCTCATAATATCACATTTCACTCCTCCACCAACCTGAAGCATATCCCATGAATCAACGACTTCACGACGCACTTAAAGAGCATTTCGGTTTTGACTCCTTCAAGGGCAACCAAGAAGCTATCATGAGCAGTCTCCTTGACGGAAACGATGTTTTCGTCCTGATGCCGACCGGAGGCGGAAAGTCTCTGTGCTACCAGCTTCCCGCCCTCATGATGGATGGTACGGCCATTATTATTTCCCCGCTGATAGCCCTGATGAAAAATCAGGTAGACGCAATACGCCATTTCAGCGAGGCTGACCACGTGGCCCATTTCCTAAATTCATCGCTCAACCGATCCGCAATCGATCAGGTGAAATCGGACATCACCGCCGGGCGCACGAAACTGCTCTATGTCGCACCTGAGTCGCTGACCAAAGAGGAGAATATAGAATTTCTTAAAACCATACCGATTTCATTCTACGCGGTTGACGAGGCTCACTGCATTTCGGAATGGGGGCATGATTTCCGCCCTGAATACAGACGCATACGTCCCATCATCAACGAAATCAATCCCCGGCCGATGATTGCTCTCACGGCCACCGCCACGCCCAAGGTGCAGCATGACATACAGAAAAATCTCGGCATGACAAATGCCAAAGTATTCAAGTCATCGTTCAACCGCGAGAATCTGTATTATGAAGTCAAACCGAAGACTCAGAATATAGATAAGGAAATCATTAAATATATCAAAAACAACCCCGGGAAATCAGGCATCATCTATTGCCTGAGTCGAAAAAAAGTCGAGGAACTTGCTGAGATGCTTGTAGTAAACGACATCAAGGCTCTTCCCTATCACGCAGGCATGGACGGAGCGACACGCAGTTCCAATCAAGATGCCTTCCTGATGGAGAAAGTCGATGTCATCGTGGCCACCATAGCTTTTGGCATGGGAATTGACAAACCCGACGTTAGATTTGTTATACACTATGATATGCCCAAGTCGCTTGAAGGCTATTATCAGGAGACAGGCCGTGCCGGCCGAGACGGAGGTGAGGGACAGTGCATCACCTTCTATACGGCCAAGGACCTTCAGAAAATGGAGAAATTCATGCAAGGCAAACCGCTTGCCGAGCAGGAAATCGGACGCCAGCTCCTGATTGAGACCCAAAGCTACGCTGAGGCAAGCAGTTGCCGCCGACGTTCGCTGTTGTTTTATTTCGGCGAAGAATACGGACATGACAACTGCCAGAACTGTGACAACTGCATTAATCCAAAGAAAAAAGTGGAAGCTAAAGATGATTTATGCGCGGTGTTGGAAACCGTCATCGCACTAAAAGAAAAATTTAAAGCCGACCATGTTACCGACGTTGTGCTCGGACGGGCTACCTCAGATGTCAAATCCTATGAACATGACCAGCTTGAAGTATTCGGCAGCGAACAAGGCGCGGACGAACGCCTTATCAGTGCCGTAATCCGCCAGGCCATTCTTGCCGGCTATCTCGAACGCGATATCGAGAACTATGGACTTTTAAAAATCACAGCGAAAGGCAAAAAGTTCCTTTCTCGTCCCGAATCATTCAAAGTGGTCGAGGACACAGATTTCAGTGAGGAGCCGGAACCAGAGATCCTGAAGAGCGGAGGCTCGTGTGCCGCTGACGACGAACTTTTCAGCATCCTCAAAGACCTTCGCAAGAAGATCGCCAAGAAGCTCGGACTGCCACCATATGTGATATTCCAAGATCCATCGCTCGAAGCGATGGCCACCACCTATCCTATTTCAATTGAGGAGCTCCAGAATATCCCCGGAGTCGGCCAAGGAAAGGCAAAGCGCTATGGCGAAGAATTTGTCAAAGTAATCAAGCGCCATGTCGAGGATAATGAGATTGAACGGCCGGAGGATTTCCGCGTACGCAGTGTACCGAGCCGCAACTCTACCAAATATTTCATAATTCAGGCTGTGGACCGTAAAATTCCCCTGCCGGAAATCGCCATAGCCAAGGGTCTTGATTTCAGCGAGCTTATCGATGACATCGAAGCCATCGTATATTCAGGCACAAAAATCAACATCAACTACTATATCGACGAAATCATCGACGAGGATTCACAGGAAGAAATATTCGACTTCTTCAAGGAATGCCAGACCGACGATCTCAATGAAGCATACCGCGAACTCGGAGAAGATTTCACCGAAGATGAAATCCGTCTGATGCGCATCAAATTTCTCTCTGAGATGGGCAATTGATTCCGCGCAATAAAATCCACATCTGCCACCACAACTCGAAAGCATGGGAAAAGTCATAGAATACAAGGATGTCGAGCTTCACCGTCAAGACCTGATAGCTCTGAAACATGTCAATCTCTCGGTCGACGAAGGCGAGTTTGTCTATCTTATGGGCAAAGTCGGGAGCGGAAAGTCAAGTCTGCTCAAATCCATCTATGCCGACATACCCATCGCTTCGGGTGAGGCGCGGGTGCTTGATTATGACCTCAACAAAATCCGCAACAAGCAGATTCCATATCTGCGGAGAGAGATCGGAATCGTCTTTCAGGATTTTCAGCTACTGACCGACCGCAGCGCATATGCTAATCTGCGTTTCGTACTTGAAGCGACAGGCTGGCACGACAAAGCTGAAATCGAAAAGCGTATAGAAGAGGTGTTGAAGCAGGTCGGAATGCTTAACAAAAGCTACAAGAACCCTCATGAGCTATCTGGCGGCGAACAGCAACGTATCGTAATAGCCCGCGCGTTGCTCAACAGCCCGAGGATAATCCTTGCCGATGAGCCGACAGGTAATCTCGACCCTATAACCGGAGAAGCCATTGTAAGCCGTCTTCATGAAATCGCGGGCAAAGGCACTGCCGTCATAATGGCAACTCATAACCTCTCGCTCGTTGAACAATTTCCGGCCCGCATTCTCACATGCGAAAACCGGACCATTGTCTGACTGCAACCGCAGCCTGACACACGACCTGATATTTCAGCCACTGCCAAGTAAAACCAACAGGAGAAGAAATGCGTTATAGAATCAACAAAACTATAAACGCAATTCGTCTTTCCTGCTTATGTCAACGAAACAAAAAATAGTTGTGATCGGTGGTGGTTTCGCCGGTTTGAACTTTGTCAAAAAGATAGACAAGAGTAAATTTGATGTAACACTCGTCGACAAACACAATTATCACACTTTCCCGCCTTTATTCTATCAGGTAGCTTCATCAGAGCTTGATCCGACAAGTATTTGCTTCCCTCTACGCCGCGAGTTGCGCAAACACAATTGTCACGGGGTTGCCTTTCATATCGGTAAAGTCAGAAAAATAGATGTGGCAGCAAAGACCATATCCACTGATTATGAGACGACCCATTACGATAAACTCGTAATAGCACTTGGTACAACCAATAACTTTTTTGGGAATAAAGACCTTATCAAAGATGTATACACACTAAAATCGACTGATCAGGCCATAAGAATACGCAACGAAATTCTATTTCGCTGCGAACGCGCCGCAGTTGAGCCGGACAATGAAAAGCGACGCCGGATGTTGAGTTTTGTGGTAATCGGTGGAGGGCCTGCCGGAGTTGAAATCGCCGGAGCAGTCGGAGAATTGAAGCGTTACATCCTGAAGCGTGACTATCCCGGAATTGCTCCCGATGATCTCAGCATAACGATCATAGAGGGTACAGATAGATTGCTTGGGACGATGAGCCGGGAAGCATCTGACACAGCATTGCGCGACCTCAATCAACTAATGGTCGAGGTAAAACTCGGCCGTCTGATGAAAACATACAATGATAATGTAATCACACTTGACGACGGCTCTACCATTTACAGCGAAATGGTCATCTGGACTGCCGGTGTGACTGGTGTGCCAATTGAATTTTCAGGAACCGACTATAAGGCCGGACGTGGCGGCTGCTTTCCAACCGACCAGTATTGCCGCATCGAAGGTCTCGAAGACATATATGCCATAGGCGATATCGGGCTCATGACGACCGACAAATATCCTAAAGGATTGCCACAACTTGCACAAGTGGCCATACAGCAAGGGCGCTTTCTTGCAAAGAATTTCAATTCCAACAAACGGGACAGACCATTCAGCTATGTCGACAAAGGGTCTATGGCTACGATCGGCCGAAACAGAGCTGTCGCAGACCTCCACAGCATACACTTGTCCGGCTTTATAGCATGGCTCGCATGGATGTTCATCCATCTGATTTCACTTCTTGGCATGAGAAACAAAATCAATGTGCTTATAAACTGGATATGGGCATATTTCAGCTATAATACATCTTTAAGACTGCTTCTCGCCGGATCAAAATATCCCAAAAGAGGAGAGTTATGGGACAAAGGATGACAAATATTTCGGATATTCGCATTTTTATTGTAATTTTGTGATTTGAAGCTTGGGTGCGTCAGCTCTCAAGCAAAACATAATTATCTTAGGAATTTTTTATTTATTAAAGACAAAATCCGAACAATAAAAATGTCTATTGATAGCATCATTGCACAGGCAGTCTCAAAAGCGGTCAAAGAGCTTTACGGCATCGATACTCCCGCAGAAACCATAGTACCACAGGCTACCCGCAAAGAATTTGAAGGCAACCTGACAGTTGTCGTCTTTCCGTGGGTAAAAGCAGCCCGCAAGGCTCCTGATGCCGTCGGTCAGGAAATCGGCGCATGGCTTGAGGCTAACGAAGAAGCAGTTGAGAAATTCAACGTGGTCAAAGGCTTCCTCAATATCACCATTGCTCCTAAATTCTGGAATTCGGTGCTCGGTCATATCGCTGACACTCCCGACTATGGTTTGCAGACAGCCAATGAAAATTCGCCTCTCGTAATGGTAGAATATTCATCACCAAATACGAACAAGCCTCTTCACCTCGGACATATACGTAACAACCTTCTCGGTTTCAGTCTATCAGAAATCCTCAAGGCATGTGGCAACCGAGTCGTGAAAACCAATATCGTAAATGACCGTGGCATCCATATCTGCAAATCAATGCTTGCCTGGCAGAAATGGGGCGAAGGAGTGACACCTGCCTCTTCAGGGAAAAAAGGCGACCACCTTATCGGTGATTTCTATGTACTTTTCGACAAGCATTATAAAGCCGAGCTTAAAGCACTTGAAGAGCAGGGCATGACCAAGGAAGAAGCCGAGGGTGCATCTCCTCTGATGAAAGAAGCCCGCGCGATGCTCGTGAAATGGGAACAGAAAGACCCTGAAATCAGATCCCTCTGGGAGACAATGAACTCGTGGGTCTATGCCGGATTTGACGAAACCTACAAAAGAATGGGCGTTAACTTCGACAAGATTTACTACGAAAGCGAGACTTACCTCGAAGGCAAGGGGAAAGTCCTCGAAGGTCTTGAGGCCGGGAAGATGTATCGCAAAGAAGACGGCTCTGTATGGGCCGACCTTACAGGCGAAGGTCTTGACCACAAGCTTCTTCTGCGTAGCGACGGGACATCTGTATACATGACTCAGGATATCGGCACAGCCAAACTGCGCTATGAGGATTATCCCATTGACAAGATGATATATGTCGTTGGTAATGAACAGAACTACCATTTCCAAGTTCTATCCATTCTTCTTGACCGTCTTGGCTTCAAATGGGGCAAAGACCTCGTGCATTTCTCCTACGGCATGGTAGAACTCCCTGAAGGGAAAATGAAATCGCGTGAAGGCACTGTCGTCGATGCCGACGATCTTATGGATGATATGGTTGCAACCGCAAAAACAGTATCAGCCGAGCTCGGAAAACTCGATGGTCTCAGCGACGATGAAGTGGCACGCATTTCAGAGATGGTCGGCCTCGGAGCGCTCAAATATTTCCTTCTGAAAGTCGATCCGCGTAAAAACATCACTTTTAATCCAAAGGAATCAATTGACTTCAACGGCAATACCGGCCCGTTCATACAATATACCTACGCCCGAATCTGCTCTGTTCTTCGCAAAGCTGAAGAAGAAGGCATGAAGATCGGTGACTACAGCAACGTTGCCCCCGGAGAGCGTGAGATAACCCTTATCCAGACTCTGGCTGATTTCCCGGCGACTGTTCAGGCTGCAGGACAGAGCTATAGCCCGGCACTCATTGCCAACTATATCTATGACCTCGTGAAGAGTTACAATCAATTCTATCACGACTGCTCCATCTTAAAGGAAGAAGACGAGGCCAAACGTTCGCTCCGTCTCGAATTAAGCCGTCAGACAGCCAATGTCGTTAAAACAGGTATGGGGCTGCTCGGCATCGAAGTTCCTGAAAGAATGTAAACCACACACGAGCAATAGCCATACAAACATATTGCATCGTCAGTCCGTTTCTATACTACTCTATAATTCATTTCACACAAACTAAAAACGCATCTTAAACATGAGTTACAATCAGCAGACACCTCCCCCTTATTACGGCGGAGGCAATAATTACAACGGATACCATGCCTCACAGGCAGAGGTTGTCCAGACCACCTCTTCGGTGATGAAGCGTGTCTACTTCAAGATGTTTCTTGGTCTTCTCGTGACCGCCTTCATCTCGCTCTTCTGTGCAAACTCCATGAGCTTCATGTCATTCGTAGCGACCAATTCATGGTTCTACTGGGGTCTGTTTATCGCTGAACTCGCACTTGTATTCGTACTCTCTGCACGGGTAATGAAAATGTCGTCGGCAGCAGCCACTCTTATGTTCTTTGCATTTGCCGCCCTCAATGGCATGACTCTTGCTCCGATTTTCCTCGTCTATACAATGACCTCTATCGCCAAGACATTCTTTATCTGCGCCGGTACGTTCGGTGCCATGAGTGTCTATGGCTATTTCACCACTCAGGACCTTACGAAATGGGGCAATTTCCTGTTCTACGCGCTTATCGGTCTGATTATTGCTTCTGTGGTAAATATCTTCACAAAAAGTTCAACTCTTGACTGGATTATCTCGATTGCAGGTGTGCTTATCTTCGTCGGTCTTACTGCATGGGATACTCAAAAAATCAAGCAGATGGCCCTCGTGACACCATCGTCGTATGTCGGCCACCTCGCCACTATCGGCGCGCTGACTCTCTATCTCGATTTCATCAACCTCTTCCTCTATCTCCTTCGTTTCTTCGGTAGCCAGCGCGACTGATTGGCATATTCATTACCGATAAAACAACTCAGATCTAAATCCTATCTTATAAAATAGAGAACATGGCAAAAGTCGTAATCATCGGAGCAGGCGGCGTAGGAACCGTTGTAGCTCACAAGTGTGCCCAGCACCCTGAAGTTTTCACTGAAATCGTCATCGCTTCGCGCACCCGCAGTAAATGTGACGCAATTGTTGAAGCCATCGGCAAGCCCAATGTCAGCTCAGACGTTGTTGATGCCGACAGCGTTCCTCAGCTCGTAGAGCTTTTCAACCGCCACAAACCCGAGCTTGTCATCAATGTGGCACTCCCCTATCAGGATCTTACCATCATGGATGCTTGCCTTATATGTGGTGTCAACTACCTTGACACTGCAAACTATGAGCCGAAAGATGTGGCACATTTCGAATATTCGTGGCAGTGGGCCTACAAACAGCGTTTCGAAGATGCCGGCCTGACTGCAATCCTCGGTTGCGGATTCGATCCAGGAGTGTCAGGAGTGTTCACAGCATACGCCGCCAAACACTATTTCTCCGACATGGAATACCTCGACATCGTCGATTGCAACGGCGGAGACCACGGCAAAGCGTTTGCAACAAACTTCAATCCTGAAATCAACATCCGCGAAATCACACAAAACGGACGTTATTACGAGGACGGTAAATGGGTGACAACAGGTCCGCTTGAAATCCACAAGACTCTCACATACCCGAATATCGGCGAACGCGAAAGCTATCTTCTCTATCACGAGGAACTCGAATCTCTTGTCAAGAACTATCCTTCAATCAAGCGCGCTCGTTTCTGGATGACATTCGGACAGGAATATCTCACACATCTCCGTGTAATCCAGAATATCGGCATGGCTCGCATCGACGAAGTGGAATTCAACGGACAAAAGATTGTTCCTCTCCAGTTCCTCAAGGCAGTCCTTCCCAATCCGCAGGATCTTGGCGAGAACTACCACGGCGAAACATCTATCGGATGCCGCATCGAGGGGCTCGACAAAGAAGGCAAGCACCTCACTTACTATATATGGAACAACTGTTCACATGAAGAGGCATATCGTGAGACAGGCATGCAGGCTGTCAGCTATACAACCGGTGTTCCGGCAATGGTTGGCGCAATGATGTTCCTGACAGGGAAATGGGTTAAACCCGGTGTGAACAATGTCGAAGAATTCGATCCGGATCCGTTCCTCGACGAACTCGCCAAAAACGGTCTTCCATGGAACGAGGAATTCAACCTCAATCTTGAAGTATAATAAACAGAATATACTTACTCAATAACAAGGACGCTTTTTGAGTGTCGGCAGAAAGCACATTGAAAATCAAAAGAGCTTCTGATGACACTCAAAAAGCGTCCTTGCTGTTTATAAACCATCGTTATCCATGATAAAACCACTTCTGCTAACAGCATCTTTACTATTTTCAGGCATACATGCCACGGCTACGGATTTCACTGTCAGTCCTGACCATTCATCAGTCAGTCTAAACGGACAAAATTTCACTCTCAGTCCGTCCACATTGTTGCTTACCGCAGGAAAAAGCAAATCGCCATACGCATTCAACGACGCACTTTCAGCCATCAGCGCAATCAACAGAGCCGAAGCGACTAATGTGACTCTGTTTGTCGAGCCGTCAGTCTACTGGCTCGATAACCCTGACGATCCGGAAATCCGCCGTAATCCCAAGAATTCCGGGAGTATTCCGTATGCTGCCGAAATCAGATGCGATACACTATCAATCATCGGACTTGCAGACAATCCCGAAGACGTAGTCTTTGCCGTCAACCGCGGGCAGACACAAGGAGCACTCGGCAACTACACAATGCTTCATTTTATCGGCAAGAGTCTGCACACGGAAAACATGACTTTCGGAAATTATTGCAACGTAGACCTTATCTATCCAAAAGATCCGTCCCTTAACCGCCCGAAACGTCGTGATGCCATTGTTCAGGCACAACTTGGAATCTGTGATGGGACAGACAGGGTGTTTGCTCGGAACTGCCGATTTATCAGCCGTCTGAACCTGTGTCCGATGGTAGGTGGGCGGCGTTCACTGTATAAGGACTGCTACTTTGAATGTACGGATGACGCACTTACAGGTTCTGCCGTATACCTCGACTGCAAATTCACATTCCATAGCGGTAAACCGTTCTATACCACCGCATCAACGGGAGCAGTTTTTCTCAATTGCGACATACATACTCTTGTCAACGGAGTCCAATATCTGACCAAAGCTCCCGGCATGGTAACAATGATTGACACCCGTTTTACCGCCGAGAACCCTGTGAAACTGCAATGGACACGCGACATCTCTCCTATACGCTGCTATCAAAGCGGAATCACTCTCAACGGAAATCCTGTGACTATTGACGCTGACAGGCCGGAACTCAGCACCGATATCACGGAATCGCCCCTGCTTGAAGCATATAAAATCATCAACGAGGGAAAAAATATTTATAATACACCAAACCTTCTCGGTGGAAATGACGGATGGGATCCGCTCGGCATGCTTACCGAAGTACGAAAAGCAGAAACAGCTCAGGGTAAGTCGCTGACCTCACGTCCCGTAGCACTAAAAATAAACGTCATATCACGACCACTTACCGCACAGGGTGATACGCTACACCTCACAACGTCTCCTATATGCTGGGGTGACTATCCGGCAATCGGAAAATACAACGGAATACGCTGGTCTGCCCCAACCACTATTAAACTTTCAACTTCCGGGCTCGCGGCAACAGCTACCAGCGCCAACATGTTTCCACGAAAAGCCGAAAGCATAATCACAGCTGTCACCTCCGACGGTCTCACAGGTGCGACAAAAGTCACAGTAGAACCCTATCTCAAAGATGCTCCTGAATTCTCAGCTTTCCCATCGGTAAAAGTCGAAAAAGGCGTTGCAAAAGTCAGCTATAAACTTTCAGCAGACGGAAACGACGACAGCAACATCGTATGGTATCGTTCCACGCGCCCTGACGGAGCTGACAGTATCCCTGTTCGCCACGGAAGAGGACTAAGTGGAGCGACCTACACTCTTTCAAGCGCAGACCACGGGTATTTCATTACAGCTGCCGTATCTCCTAAACTTGACGATACCCGTCAAGGGACACGTAAGAGTGCCAGACTTGAATGCGGAGCAATCACTAAGAAAATCTCAAAGGCTTCGCCGAAAAAAGAGCGGACACTCTTGACATCATTTGCGGAAATTCCTATCATAAAGACAAAAGGAGGGAAACCGGGATTCTGGCATTTTGACTCTTATAAACCGGCTGACACACAGCTCCACGACTGGAAAGCAGACCCGAATTTGAGCTGGTATTACGGTCAGGCAACCGATGCGTCAACCGGCACAGGACTCGTACAGGCCACAAGAGGTGCGCGCTTATCATATACTCCGACAATAACCGACTGCAAGGCGATGAGTTTATCACTCGTGGCTGAACCATGCAAAGGTCCGGGACAGGGATTCGGAAGTGCCACCGGTCAGTATATGGATGTATGTATCCGATTCGATCCACAGACTCTTTCCGGCTATGGATTGCGTATTGAACGTACTCCCAACTACGACAAAGCTGTCACATTTACACTCGTTCGTTATGCCGACGGTAATGTATCTCCAATCAGTATACCCGTCGCATCAAACTGTTTCCGTAATCCATGTCATATTTCGCTTGAACTCAAGAATGGAATCCTGAGCGCTAACGCCTACACTGAAGCTCCATCTGTCGGAAACAGCAATCCGGATGTGAAATCTGCTGTCAGCATTTCAGCCAAAACCTCAATCCCGACGACAAACAATTCATTCGCCATACAACACACAGGCTCTGTAGGCGCATCGGCAACCCTGATCCGCGATTTAAAGGTCACATGGGAATAATCACGATGAAATTCAAGCCTTCATCTATGTGATATTTTCATGAACCCCAAAATAACCAGATTTATTTCCGGCTGTGTTTTTAAATGCAGCCGGATTTTATTTTCTATTCATAGGCAGTAAAACCTTTATCTTTTCCATCAACGCCTTAATGCAGGATGTCGGTAGACACTCATAAGCAAAAAATGATTTAATCCTCATGTATGCCACAGAACCAACACCTTCAATACGATCAAAAGATGTGATAATACGAAAACCTCCAGAATGGCCACATCAAATGCTATACCCCGAATAAGAGTCCCTATTTTCATATATCGCTTAAATGCAGTACTGAATTTTTTCACTAAAGTGTTTTGGGTTTAAAAAAAAGTTATTACTTTCGCAGTACAGATTAATGACCATACAAAAATTGTTGTGGTCTTTCAGAAAATAACAAGAAATACAATACACGATTCAATATGATATTCAATTTTCGTATCGTCTCTGACGAAGTTGACAACTTCAAGCGTGAAATACAGATAGACGCTGACGCCACATTTCTTGACCTTCGCAATGCCATCTGTGACTCTGTTGGCTACGACAAGGGACAATTCAGTTCATTCTTCATGTGTGAGGACGGATGGGAACGCAATCAGGAAATCTGTCTGGAAGATATGGGATCGGATTCTTCAGAGGATGTCTATCTGATGGAGGATACACCATTGAGTGATTTCATTGAAGACGACGGACAGCGCCTTGTGTGGGTGTTCGACTATATGACAGACCGTTCATTTTTCATTGAAATGAAAAAGTCGATTCCCGGCAAAAATCTCCACGACCCGCTCTGTACGATTTCAATGGGCGACGCTCCCGCTCAATTCGTAGATCTTGATGACTTCGATGCAAAGATTGATGCAAAAGCCGCACAATCAGTCGTATCGTCGGATCTCGATGACGATTTCTATGGCTCGACTGAGTTTAACGAAGATGAATTTGACGCAGCCGGCTTTGACGAAATGACCTTTGACGAATAATCTGATTCCTTTTAATTAGTGAATATAAATCCCTGTCAGACCACATTCCCTGATAGGGATATTTTTTCGTCTCAAAGCGAAATGTAAGGTGACAAAATCAATTATTCAGCCACCCATGTTAAAAAAACGTAACCATACGTTGTTTTTATCAGTTTATCGTTTACAGTGATTGTTTTATTCAGATTTAATTCTGATATTTGCAACTATAAGTCACACAATCAGAATCACTCACATTATGAATAAGATATTCTCTCTTCTATTTGCCGCCCTACTTTTTGTGGGCTGCACAGACAACCGTCGCACATACGAGACTCCATCACAGATACGTGACTATCAGACCGACGCAGAAATTATGGCTCAGTTCATCGACATTGATGCTTCAACCGGGCTATTTTATGTCAACGCTGACAAGAAAATTGCTGTCACAGACTATGTCGTCAATCATAGCCGCGAGGAACTTGCCTCTGTCAGCGATATCAACCGCGACAGATTCTTAAGCGAGATGAATGATGCAAACGTCATTCTGAAAGCCCTCAGCGATGAATCACATGTCAGCGCCGTGGTCTACTCGACATATTCAAACAGCTATGTGCGGACAGGCTCAAACGAAAGCTACCTGAAAGTCACACGATTCGCAAATGAAATAAGCCGGTCGGGATTTCTCGGAAATGTCGATATAAACGGACGCAACACAGATGCCAGACTCTATCGTCTGCCGGAAAACATCCAGATGAATATAGCAGCATCTCCGCGTTCGACATTCTATGTCTCACAACTTTCGTTTTGCGACAATCACGATACTGACCGCGCTACTATAGTCATCGCAGGTGTAGGAGCGACGATACCCAAGGACTATATGATTATGTTAGGCATTGATGCAAACCGAGAGTCAATGAAAATCAAAGGCTCATCGTTGCTTGACGACAGTCCTGTTTCAGTAAGTTTCTCAAAATGAAAAAATCGGTCTTTACGGCAATCTTAACAGCCGTGGCAACACTCATATTGGTCGCCTGTGAAAAATCAGGATATATCGGACCGGAACAGGAGGGCGTGGTAGCGAAGCTCACCGCAAACAACTGGGTATGTAAATCAATCACCCATCCCGACTCGTCCCCAGAAATCTACGATGAAGACAATATGATATACAGCTTCGAGACTTCAGGCAAAGGTTGTTACCGATACGTGAATCCTGATCCTGACAAAGAGGACTATGTGACCTATTTTCAATGGGCTTTCACAAACGACACATTCGCGGTAATCTATTTCAGTGACGGCTATTCCATGACCTATTGGCTCATTGACAAACTGACAGACAAGGAACTACATGTCACCGGCGCCAATCAGGATCCTGTAATCCACCCAAACATATACAAAACCGAATATGTGTTCAAGGCAGTCCCAAAGAATCCATGATTCCATATCATTTCAGGCAACACAACATTTTTCCTTACGTCTCTTAAAGAAATAATAGCTGACAATCGATACCGATGTCAAGATCTCGGACGCAGCTAACGCCAACCATATTCCATTATTCCCTAAAATGGCGGGCAATATTATAAATGACGGGATTAGAAACAATATCCCCCTCAGCAATGCGAATACAATCGATGGCAATACTTTTTCAACGCTCTGAAAATATCCGATTGCGGTAAGGTTAAAAATAAAAAATATAAAAGCTATAGAATATAACGGGAATCCGGCCACTGCAATTTCAGCTGCTTCAGTATATCTGTCAAGAAACAGCCCCACCATCAGATCAGGAAAAAGGTTGAATGCAAGCGTGACCAAAACGCCACATGCGATAGCAGTGATGATGGCGAGCCGTTCGGTTGCAACAACCCTGATTCGCTCATCAAGGCCGTAATTATAACTTATTATTGGCTGTGCGGACTGGGCAATGGCATTACCAATCATAAACACGAAGGGGCAATAATAGCATGCGATGCTGAAGGCACCCACACCGTTGTCACCCATATAGCGCATAAACATAAGATTTCCCATCAGCATGAGAACCCCCATCGTCGCTTCACCGAGCAATGCTGATGTACCAATCCGGCACTGATAGCCGATGTTGCGGATGGTCAACATCAGACTCTTCCGGCTAATCTTGATTTTTATAATCTCAACAGTTCGGTAATTTTTGAGCAGGCATAGCTGTATCGCACTGATACACAATAGTTTGCATCGACATTGAATTGTTGTTGTATCTTATTGATATTCAATTGAATATGCAAATTTTACCGAACTATTGCTTATAAATAAGTTAAACATAAAAATAGCCGCATAAGAATCGTGGTTTTACCCGGTCATCTTATCCAGCATAATATCATGCCCTCCGATGAGGATTACAAAACGCAAGCTTATAATCGGCATTACAAAAGTAGTAAATATTCTTTATCTGTCAAAATCATACTCTCCTGCAAAAAAACGGACTGACGATAAGCGTATCATCGTCAGTCCGTTTTTTTAGTTAGCGACTAAGTCGCGGTCTTGAATATGAAGAAAGGGTTACTTCTTCACAGCCTTGGTTTTATTCATAAGATGCTTTGTAGCACCAATGAGCTGGTCGTCAACACCACTGAGCACATTCTCTGGTGTGTTGTAAATCAGCACATCAGGATTGAGCTGTTTATTCTCCAGAGGCTGTCCGTCAATATCGAGAGAAGTAACCTGCGGTATACCGAAATAAATTGTAGGATCAATCTGTGTCTCCCACCAAACTGCAGTCATTGTTCCCGGAATAGGCGCACCGACCACATCTCCGATTTTCAAGGTCTGATAGACATACGGCGAACCATGCGCATCGCTGTAGTTGCTTTCGTCGACAAGCATCACTGACGGCTTGGTCCACTGAGAGAACGGCTCGGTGCCGATATACTGTCCGCGAGGGCTGAAACGCACATACTCTTTACCGCCAAGCAGAAGCGCGAGGTCATTGTGAAGCCAGCCTCCACCGTTGTGACGGGTATCGACAACCACCGCATCGCAATTGCGGAACTTGCCAAGAAGACGGTCGTAGACTTCACTGAAACTTGATCCATCCATACCTTCCACATGGACATATCCTATGCGGCCGCCTGACACGCTGTCAACGATGCGCTCATTGCGTTCAACCCAGCGATGATAAAGTAGATCGCGAATATTTCCGGCTGTAGTTGTCTTGACATAGACATTCTTTTTGTCGCCGTTGCGTTTCTTTATGCTGAGCTTAATTTTCTTTTTGCCTTCAAGCAGAGGGAAATAATCCTGTCCGGCAAGAATAGTGGAATCATTTATCGCCATGATAATGTCGCCTGCCTCAACTCCGACATTCTTGGGTGACAGAGGGCCACGCTTTATGACCTCAACCACTTTCAGACCGTCACCTTCATAGTTCTCATCGAAGAACGCTCCAAGATTAGAGGTCGACAGACGGTAACCGCCTCCGCGATAACCGCTGCCGGTATGGGAGGCGTTGAGTTCGCCGAGAATTTCACTGAGAAGGATGGAGAAATCATAGTTGTTGTTGATATATGGGAGGAACTTCGCATATTCATAACGATACTTAGCCCAGTCAACTCCATGAAGGTCCGGATCATAGAACTTGTCAAGGACCTGACGCCACATGTGTTCATAGATGTAATTGCGCTCATCTGCAGCACGACGGGTATATTCAGCCTCAAAAGCCACAGGAGTCTGTTTTCCTGAAGCGAGAGTGACTTTCTTGATACCTGTACGATCCATAACAAACACATTCTTACCGTCTTTATCAGGAATCATGGTCCATGCGCTCAGACCTTTCGCAAGCGTCTTCGTGTCACCTTTCTTCAAATCACGTTCATAGAGCGAACGTCCGTCGGGGCTTGAAGCGACATAGTAAAGTTTATCGGCCTTAGGAGAAACATAGTATGCGCCAAGCTTTGAAGAAGAACCGGTCAGACGTTCGAGGCGATGACGGCGGTCAGCGAGATCGAATACAAGAGGTTTCGACTCTTTCTTTTCAGCTTTGTCATCTTTCTTATCCATGTCGGACTTCTTCCCTTTTTTTGAATCCTTCTTGTCGTCTTTTTTATCTTTTTTGTCCTTGCCCTCCTTATCTTTTTTATCTTTTTCTGCTTTATCGGCAAGTTTTTCTTCTTCCTCAGTCATATTGAAGCGGTCATAAGCTTCACCGTCAAGGAACATAAGGAGTACATCGCTTTCATTACCCCAGCTGCCATGACTCTTATAGCCATATTTAGCAGTGGTATAGGCCACAGCTTTTCCACCGAGAACCCACTGAGGACTGCTGTTGCTATACCCGCTCTCTGTAAGATTAATGACTTCACTGCCGTCGGCTTTTACAAGAGCGATATCTGAATTGTTCCAGCCACCGACACCGATATAGTCAATCAGAAGCCAGTTACTGTCAGGTCCCCATTCGAAACCTATATCTCCGTCCTGATAGCTGTAGTTGAATTTACCGTCTAAGGCTGTGGTCACTTTCTTTGATTTGACATCAAGAATGCGCAGCGTTGTGCGGTCTTCAAGGAATGCCACTTTCTTGCCATCGGGACTGTAGTCGGGGAAAAATGCCGGCTTATCACTTTTGTATAACGATTTCTCAACAAGTTCAGTAGCATAGAGCAATGACTTTTCATCCGGATCTTTAATCTCAGTCGTGAACAGCTGCCAGATTCCGTCACGGTCGCTGTCATAGACGATACTACGTCCGTCAGGAGCAAAGTCGACCGAACGTTCCTGAGCGGGAGTGTCCGTAATGCGACGGGTGGTGTTATACTCGGTAGAAGTCACATAGACATCACCGCGAAGCACAAAAGCAATCAGCTCGCCATCGGGCGACACAGCGATGCTCGACGCACCTGAACGACGCAAAGACTTTTCGGCAGACGACGCATATTCGTCGGCAATGATTTCAACATTGACCTTCTCGGGTTTGCCGTTCTCATTCATAGTATAAATCTCACCGTCCCAGCTGAAAGCAAGAGTTCCATTATCCGATGCGGAGAGCGAACGGACAGGATGTGTGGTAAACGATGTCAACTGCTTCTTTTGCTTACCGTCCACAGAGCGTTTGTAGACATTCAGAGTGCCGTCCTCTTCGCTGACGAAATAGAAAGAACCGTCAGGTGCCCATACAGGATTGAGATCGTGTCCGTTGAAGTCTGTCAGCTTTGTATGCTTCCCGTTATCAAGCAGCCACACATCTGAAGTACCTGACGAACGTTCATGTTTACGCCATGCGTTCTCCACTCCTTTCTTGTCGTGATAAAGCACTCGTCCGTCCTTGCCGACGCTCAAAGCCGGCATGGTCAAAGAAATGAACATCTTAGGACGATGGCCTTCAAGATCCACAGTGTAGACCTGCTGATTAAAACCACCCTGAGCGGCAGTCGGCGACGGGAGCAATGATGCTGAAAACAGCACATGGTCATTATCTTTAAATGCCAGCGGAGTTTCATTGCCGGAGTTAGTGGTCAGGCGTTTTGGCACACCGCCTCGACTGTTGACAACAAATACATCCATTGAGCCTTCGCGATCACTTCCGAATGCAATTTTTGTGCCGTCGGGACTCCATACGGGATTGGTGTTGTAGCTGCTTCCCGATGTCAGCTGACGGGCTTCACCTCCCTTGGCCGGAACTGTGAAGATGTTGCCTTTATAGGTAAAGGCGATTGTCGCGCCATCAGGAGAAATAGCCACATTACGCAGCCATAAAGGGGCTGCAGAAGCTCCTACTGCCGAAACAGCAAACAGAGCCAGTGAAACAATACTTTTTCTCATAATGTGATATTAAATATGATTGGATTTGAATTAATCAAAAATAGTTGCTTAATACAGAAAATCTGACGAAATTAAGTACCGAATATTATATATAAGACGTAGAAACAGTCCTATTAGTTACATGACAGAAGTGATTTTTTTGAAAAAAATCACTTCTCGTCCAATTTACTGTCAAATATGCTGTCGGTCGATATACGTTTTCTCTTTTCAAGCACACCGTCATTCACAGAATCCGGCTTTGCCTCTTCCTTAGCCTTGTCATCAGAGTCTTTCTTTTTACGACGCAGGAATGAGAATATGTTATCAAAATCACGCTTGAATACAAGTCCAATGCCCTGAGTCGTAAGAGCACTCTTCAGATAATAATTCTGATCATTATAACGGTTATATGCCTTAAGTTGTATGGATCCGGAGCGATTAAGCAGGTAACGGATGTCGAAATCCCCGATAAAGCTATTGTTGTTCATAGATTTATCACGATATCCGAGATTTCCGTTCAGAAGAAGCCTGTTGTTGAGCAGATGGCTTGAAAGCGCGACATCGACTTCAACATTCGAGAAGTCACTGCGATCACTGCGTATGGCAGGTGCTATACTCCAGTTGTCACTCAATTGTCCGAGCATCGAGCCAAGCCGCGACGAAAGTGTCGACGAGGCGACTGAGACAAGTTCATTGCCATGTGTTCCGGTCATGTAGTCAGGAGTATAGAACTTATTCAGTGCAAGGAGGTATATTATCTGACGGTTCATCATATCCTCCGTCGAGACTATAGAACGGACTTTGCGATAAATCTCCTGCGAAAGGCTCGGGAATTCCAGATCGAATGTGATGTCCGGCTGACGGATATCACCCTTTACGAACATAAGGGCGTCGACACGCACATTAGTCCGGTTAAGCTCCCTATCCTCAAGAAACGATTCATCAAGCTCGCTTAGATTTGCATTGAGTGAATAGGATGCAGTGATGTCAAGCTGCGCAGCATAGGGATCTCCGAGGAATGAGATCTTACTTCCTTCACGTATATCAAAATCCTTCAGAATTATATCCTGAAGAGTGAAATTATACTTTCCTCTGTTAATCGTGTAATTTCCATACATCTTCATATCTCCGTCAGATGTATATGTCATGCGCAGATTGCCATTTCCATGAGCGGTAATCTTATCACCCCCGGCCGGATCCATCAGAAGTGTAATCGTTGCGTAGGGTGTTATGCCGACCTTAAACGTCAGCGAATAGACCGAGGCGACACCCTCCTCATCATGCCTGATTCGCTCATTTATCTTGCGGATTATCATCTGTTTAGGATCAAGCATCATAATAGAGTCCTTTTTTGCCTTATCGCGGTCGCGCAAAGTGATGAATGTATAATCCATCGCATGTTCTGCATCACTTAACACAAACGTAAAGTTCGAATTAGGAGCGGTAGACATATCCACATCAATATCCACGTGTCCCGGACCTCCTTTCACGATAGCACGGCCATTCCCGAAAATACGTCCATACCACGGATCTTCGGTTTGATTGTCACTTACATCATAGACAAGAAAATCCTTAGCGCCGGTAATGTCAAACTTAAACGACGCATCATGGAAATAGTTATGTCTGACATATCCGCTTAGATTTGCCACTTTATTATTTCTGTCGGTAAGTCTTATGTCATTGAACCGTATTATTCCCGGTTCGATATGCACACTATCTGTCGCCGTATATGTAGTGTTGGTAAAATCAAGCTTTAAAGAAAGATTGTCGGCAAAAACATCGCCCTTCAAGTCAAGATCCTTGAAAGTGCCATAGAGATGCGCATCACCCGAAACACGTCCTGAAATTTTCGAAGTGAACGCAGACATGAACGGAGCCATGAAGCCGACAGGGGCATTTTGGGCTGAAAATTTAAAATCAAGTTCCTCTGTCATAGGCTTGATATATCCGTCAACAACCGATAAGTCGGAATTTGGCTGACGTATGTCAGCCTTTATTACAATGCTTTTTTCTTCGTGATTCCAATATGAACGTATATCGGCATCGCCCATGACACATTTATTATATTTCAATCCATCGACTTTCAGGCGTGGAGTGTAAAGTACCGGTTCCTGCGAAAGGAGCATAAGGCCATAGAAATCGCCTGTGGCACATCCTCCAAACTGAACAGCATCGCCAATATTAAGGGTTTCGAAAATATAATCCAGATCTATGTTCTGAAGTTTCATGACCAGAAGCTCTGTGGAATCAGCCGATGCGACACCATTGATCGAGAGCGACTGTCCCTGACGGCCTCCGCTTAGATTGTCGACAACAACCCGGTGTGGAGCGATGCTGATTCGTGACGGATTGACGGTCCACATCGAGTCGTTAAACACCATTTTTGATTTGTTGATAACGATATCGGTTAACAGCCTGTTATCAATAGTGTCACGACGGAAATCAGTGTCAAAACTTAAATTGCCTCTGAATTCCTTGTCACGGTCCACAACCCAAGAAATATCCGTAGCTATAGAATCGGTATGTCCCATAGACTTCAAATCCAAGTCAAGCTTTCCATCCTTGGTGGGGAATGAAGTATGCGCCAAAAACTCCATTTTCCTCGCCACCCCGTCAACCAGCAATGAGAGACGGCTTCCCTCGATAAGCTTATTCTTATTCCTAAGGAAAGGCATGTCGACAGAAAGTCCTAATGTCGGATTATCACCGCCGTTGGCATATGAGCTAACATTTACGGGATAAATAAAATCGACAGGTAACTTAAAGAACTGCGATAGAGCTGAATCTTCCTTCACTGTAAGATTCAGCCGGCAATCAATCGGGTTAGCTCCAGTCTCACCGGGCTTTACCAGCGAAGGATAAACCGATGCAACTATATTCCCGATATCTTTTCCAAGTGTCTTGAGGCTGAAACGGCCTGAAAGGTCGGCATCAGCCTGCGGACTTCTTAGCGTGATAAGCCTTAATGAATCCCTCTCGGAAGCTTCAAGTTCCACATATGGAATTACAAGTTTTTTTCCGTCTGACCCGGAAAATTTTATATCCTCGACCTTTACCCAGCCGGTCAATGTATCAGGATTACGCCCCTGTACAGACACGTCGATACCTCCGGCTACCGAATAGTCATGGAAGCGCCCGTGTTTAACAAACGGAGCGAGCGAAACATTTTTTATTTCCGCATAAAACTCATTCAACGGCTTTTCACCTGTGAAATCCGCACCACCTGTAGCTATGAAATCAAGGCCGGGAGAGGCAGAGCGCAACGCCCCGTCCATTTTGTCGCCAAAAAATCGAGCTTTAGCAGAAATGTCAGAAAAAATAAAACCATTCCATTCCACCGTCGGGACAGCCAACTCCACACTTCCTTTGATATAACCTTTTTTGCCAATGACAAGATCTATCATTGTTTCAAAAGAAATCCGAGTAAGCGGAGCAAGTCCCGGAAGCAATTGCGAAGGATTAAACGACGATGTGTTCACACTGCCGTCTATACTAAGAGGACTGTTCTTTCCTCGCTTGTAAATACCGCAATCCAAATCAAGATTGCCACAGTCGGTATCTAATGATCCATTGAAATCAAGACTCCCTGAAGTCAGTGACATGTCACCAAGCAGGTTTATATTGCCGAGTGAACGCAACGGAAGCAATTTTTCATATAGATGATGGAGCGCACCTGAGGGCGAGGCCATAAATCCAATGACGCTACCGACATTGGCCACAAGATTGACCCGACGCAAACCAATCACCACCGAATCGCTTCCGTTAGTAAGATTTTCGATAAGGCCATGAGTACCAAACCGAAATCCACGGTCTGCGATTTCGACATCGAAATGCCTTATGACAAGACTGTCCGGGCAACCATCAAGTTCAAAATCAATGTCGATTCTATCATCTGTGCCACTAAGCTCCCTGACAAAAGGCGAAAGGTCAGAGAGAATCAGATATGTATCAGGTAGAGTCTCGACAGGTGACATAAACGCATCCTGCAACCGGAAGGCATTCCCGAGTGGTGAAGCTATGGTCAGATTGTTGAAAGCAATCCGGGAATGTCCTATTTCGGCTACAAAATCGTTTATCTGCATTACATCCTTGTCGGCGATGACCGAAACGGTAAAATCTTTAAGAGACAGACCAGAACGTTCCTCAGCGCCAAGACGCTTAACATCTATACTCAACCGGTCATTGGCAATAAGGGGTGCACTTATGTCGGCTCTGAAATCAGAAACAGAAATATGATTTTTATCAAACCGGGCCGAATCGGCAAGCGGAGTATCAAGAACATCATAAGTAAGAGAACTCCTGCGGATGACGACCAGATTAACAGCAAGGTCAAAGGCTGTCGGAGGCTTGTTGCCGTCAGACTTGAAACGGTCTATTATCGGCTGAATATTTAAAGGAGCACCCATACTATCCTTGTAGAGCTTTATATCCATGTCGATAAGTTCCACATACGAAATCAAAGGCCGCTTCCCCCACAGGCTCTCCATCAAGGAAATTCCCGCGCCTATGTGCCCGATGTTGAGAGCTTCAATTCCCGACGGGTCTTTAATTGAGACATCGCTAAGTACGATGCGGTTGAAAGGAGCAACAGACACTCCCCCTAAATGCACATCAGTGCCGAGCAGAGCCGTTAGCTCATGTTCGGCACGTTGTGCGATGCTATTCTGGACAGACGGCAACGATAAAAGGACATATAGGATTAAAGGCACTGCCAACGGTAGCACAAGCATACACACAAGTACGGAGCGAAGAATCCTGTAGAATGTTTTCAACTCAGTGGCTTTATGTCAGAAAATCGTTACCTTAATTTCAGTCTGAAGAGAGAAGATTATATACAAAGTTCATATCAAAGCCTACGGCTGACAGACGAATCAAGAGTCGAGATGTCACTCACACGTTCGACCACATCGCCATTCCTGTCAAAGATAAATATCGCGGGAAGCGACCCCACATTATAGTCGCGCAAAGCCTTGTCTCCGTCAGTCGGGCCATTGAGCACAGTGATCCACGGAAGATTTTTGGCCGTTTGCTTCCACGCATATTCATCGGCATCGAAAGCAACCTGAAAAATCTCAAGTCCCTGAGAATGATATTTCTCATACACCTTATTGAGCGCGACATTAAACGCAGGTGATTCTTCGGCAGTATAAGCAGTAAAGTTCAGAAGCACAACTTTTCCTTTCGAAGTTTCTTCGAGAAGAGAATGCTCCTTGCCTGTATTATCAAATAGTTTGATATCAAATGCACGAACTTCATTAGCGACAGGGACTTCTCCGTCCACAGACTGTGGGCTCTTGGGGCGATTACCGAGATACAGACGACGAAGATAGCCAGAGCGGGGATCCTCAGGACGGCGCTCATTAAACGCGTTGGCGACAGCTCCGATAATACGCAAATCCGACTTCTCTGCAGGGTTAAACAACGGTTTGCCTGCAAAACTCTTGTTTATTATATAATATGTGACAATACCCGCAGGGTCGGCAATAATCATCTTGCCAAGCTCTCGTTTAAGTTCCGCGTCAGTGCTGACCGCAGCAGATCCGCTCTTTGCAGCCACCGCAAGAAGCATGCTGTCAACTCTGACAAGGTTTTCAGCTTGTGGTGAACCTGCAAGAATGTAGTGTGCGTCAATGTCAGGAGCCTCGGCAGAGAGAGTGACAGACTCTATGCTGTCAATCGGGAAATATACAGACTTCTCGCCTACCCTCAGACGATAGATGTCCGGATAGCCCTGTGCTTCACGGCTATAGGAATAAGATCCGTCGGATGATACTTTCAATGTATCCATCGTATACCAATATCCTTGATTGTTGCCTTCAAGCACTACTATATCGTCTTTGTCAAGACCTGAAATCTTGCCGTCAAGATGCCATTTGTTGCCTCCTGAGCATGAGGCGAGAAGAGTCACAAAAGAAAATGCTATTAATTTGCCTGTTGTGTTCATGAGTTATGAGCTTGTTTTAACATGCAAATTTAATAAATTCCTGTCTAAATTTCAAGCTTAATTCGACCGAAGCATAAAATACATCAGTAAAATGGCTACCGTCACGACAGAATAGCCACACTTTAACCATTGATACAAAGCAAATTAAATCACATCTATAAAACTTAAATCTCCTTTCAGATAGATTGTCTTATTAATAAACAAGGGAATGTGATAATTATTATATGATTTAAGAAGAGACAGGCCTACACCAACAATATCTGTGCTGACCTGTCTTTTTACTTTCACTTGCCAAGAAGCCAAACGATGGAAATTTCGGCCTTTACCGGTCCGAAATAGTGTAATTTACGGTCTCCGTCACAGATATGCTGTCCGCACATGTAGCGATAACGCTTGTAGTGGGAATGTATAAATCCAATCCCAATGTTCAAATCAAGGTTCAGCCTACTGGCTATCGGAAAGGAATATCCATAGCTCAAGCCCCAGCTTGCAGCTACATCAGGACATTGCCGCCCCACTTCACCAAGTTTTATATCGTATGTGAATAATCCGACAAACACTCCGGCATGATGCCCTGAAAGCACTCTTGACCGGGATACTTTTCCAAAATAGCAACGCCATTCAGCTTCTCCACCATATATACGCCAGCACTTATTTCCTCCGCCCCACCAAGCAGCCGCCCATGTGGCGCTTCCGCTATAGCGTCCTCTGCCAAATTCAAATGTCACATTCGGAATTAAAGCAAGATCCAGTAGCCCGTTGCTTCGTAATGCGAAATGATAGCCGGATTCATGATTCAAAAATCCACATGTGTCAGAGGATAGCAGGTCTGACCCACTGCCTTTTTCCAAGTTTCCGGCGTCCAAGGAAAAAGGCAATATCAAAATGAGCAGAATTGAAAAGAAATAAAGCCTCACGTTTAATAATTTTTCTTTCGTTTTTACAATTTAAACACCATGATATTTGTCATGGTTCAAAACAAAGCCGGAAATCATGACATCAACAGAAACGATCATGACTTCCGGCCTATATTTTGCGTACCAATATTCTATTGTCGCAACTTGACGTCAACGCCCTGCTGTTGAAGCGTCTCACGAACAAACAAGGCCGTCGGCGAATCAGACTTGGCAATCTGCAGAGGCGTACCTGTTGCTATTATATAGCCTCCATTCTTACCTCCTCCGGGTCCCATGTCTATGATATGATCCGCAGAGCATACCACATCAAGATTGTGTTCAATCACAAGCACTGTATTACCCTTATCTACCAGACGGTTCAGGACATTTAGCAAGACCCTTATGTCATCGAAATGCAATCCTGTCGTCGGCTCGTCAAGGATAAAAAGCGTATTGCCTGTGTCTCGGCGTGAAAGCTCCGTCGCCAGTTTGACTCTCTGATTTTCTCCTCCCGAAAGTGTCGATGATGGCTGACCAAGCTTGATATATCCGAGTCCGATATCCTGAAGCACCTTTATTTTATTTATGATCGACGGAATACCAGCAAAGAATTCTACAGCCTGATTAATCGTCATGTCAAGGACATCAGCGATAGACTTTCCTTTAAAACGGACTTCGAGTGTCTCACGATTATACCGCTTTCCGCCACAAGTCTCACAAGGGACAAGCACATCAGGGAGAAAGTTCATTTCAATAGTCTTATAACCGTTGCCCATACAGGTCTCACATCTGCCGCCGGCAACGTTGAATGAAAATCTTCCGGGGCGATAGCCTCGAATCTTTGCCTCTGATAGCGAAGCATAAAGATCACGTATAGCAGTGAATACCCCCGTGTATGTCGCAGGATTGGAACGCGGTGACTTGCCAAGCGGCGACTGGTCTACAGTGACAACTTTGTCAATGTTTTCCAATCCTTCAATCTTGTCATAAGGAAGTGGAGCTGTGTGTGAGCGATAAAATTTCTGACTCAATATCGGCTGCAATGTCCCGTTGACAAGCGAAGACTTTCCGCTGCCCGACACACCTGACACGCAAATCAACTTTCCGAGTGGAAGAGTAAGAGTCACATCACGCAGATTGTTTCCTTTCGCACCACGCAACACAAGTTTCTTTCCGCTTCCCTTACGTGGAGCAGACTGCCAAGGGATAAGATCCTTGCCATTAAGATAGCGTGCGGTAAGGGTGTCGGTCGCAAGCATATCCTTTGGAGTCCCGCTGAACACAACCTCACCGCCTTTACGTCCGGCCTTAGGGCCAATATCTATTATATGGTCGGCATCAAGCATTATATCCTTGTCGTGCTCGACAACAAGAATCGAGTTTGAGGCATCGCGCAACTGCTTTAACGAATCTATCAGACGGCGGTTATCACGCTGATGAAGTCCGATTGAAGGTTCGTCAAGGATGTAAAGCACGTTCACAAGCTGGCTGCCCAGCTGAGTCGCAAGCCTTATACGCTGACTTTCGCCTCCTGAAAGAGTAGCCGACGCTCTGTTCAACTGAAGATAGTCAAGTCCGACATCAATCAGGAATTTGAGACGGCTACGAATTTCCTTCATGATTTCGTGGGCAATGACAGCATGTGTAGGAGACAAACGGCTTTCGACATCTTTCGACCATTCATAAAGATCCGATATATCCAGTCTGCATAATTCAGCTATATTTTTTCCGTCCACAAAAAAATGAAGCGCCTCACGGTTGAGCCTGTCGCCATTACATTCGGGGCAAACGCCACGGGAGAAGAAGCCATCACTCCATTTTTTCGCAGAGGCCGAAGCTTCATCAACCTGCTGCATTTCTATATATTTCACAAGCCCGTCGTAGGTCTGGAAATAATTATAGGTGGCCATCGTGTCATTTTCAATCACAAGACGTTCGGACGTGCCGTTGAGAATCTCGCCCATAGCTTCCTCAGGGAGATTGGAGACAGGTGTCTTTATTGTATATCCATACTTTTTGCAGATTGCATCAATCTGCCAGAACACCATAGCGTTTCGATATTTTCCCAACGGAACGATAGCCCCTTCATGAATAGAAAGAGAGGGATTGGGAATTATTTTCTCTCTGTCAACTATATTGACATAGCCAAGACCCTTGCAGCACGGACAGGCACCAAGCGGAGAATTGAAGGAAAAATTATGCGGAGCAGACTCCCTATATGAAATTCCACTCGCAGCATCCATCAATGCCTGAGAAAAATACGTCACTTTATCAGCATCGACATCATAGACCATTACCTGTTTGTCACCCTGACGCAAGGCATCCTGTACGGTAGCATCAAGACGGGTAAGATCTTTATCCGAAACCTTCAGACGGTCAATCACAAGCTCAATATCATGGTTCTTATATCTGTCAACCATCATATTGAGTGTAAGGTCGCGAAGCTCGCCGTCGACACGGGCGGTAAGGAAACCTTTCTTGCGCAGCTGTTCGAACAGCTCTTTGTAGTGGCCTTTTCGGTTTTTGACCAAAGGAGCAAGAATATACACCTTATGCCCGGCGAAACGCTCAAGAATCAGATTGACAATCTGCTCACGGGTATATTTCACCATAGGCTCGCCTGTCACGTAGCTGACCGCCTGACCGACTCTCGCATAAAGCAGACGAAGGAAATCGTAGACTTCAGTAGTTGTCCCTATGGTGCTTCGCGGATTTTTATTAACCGTTTTCTGCTCAATGGCAATTACAGGGCTTAGACCTGTGATGTTGTCGACATCAGGCCGTTCGAGGTTGCCAAGCATATTTCGCGCATAAGCCGAAAAAGTTTCGATGTAGCGGCGCTGCCCCTCGGCGAATATAGTATCGAATGCAAGAGAGGATTTGCCACTGCCACTCAGCCCGGTGATTACGGTAAGTGTGTTATGAGGAATATCCACATCTATATTCTTAAGATTGTGGACTCTCGCGCCTTGCACACTGAGCTTGCTCAATGGCCTGATAAATTTATTGTTAGAATTATTTTCAGAGGTTGTCATTGCTCTTTAGTCGGACATTTCTTGTCAGTCTGTCACCCATGCTTGGTTATAGACTGACTTTTTCTGTCGCGCACGCGACATGGAATCTTTGGTCGGAATCTTCACAGTGTATGTCTTGCCGGTCTTATTAGGGAGCGACTTTGCCCGTATCCACGGATTGTTTTCACGTAGTGTCATGTAGTCGATGCCCTGTGCTTTGGCCCATGCAGGCCAGTCCTCAACAGGCCCATTTACTTCGACCGTTTTGTATTCAAGGGGCTGATAAAGCTGATCGGACGAAATACGGAATCCATAATCCTGAGGATTTTCCATAATCAGTTTCATGGCAAGCAGACGGAACATATACCGCATGGTTTCATCGGCCAGATAAAGATCATAGGCAGTGTCTACCTGCTGAGCTGCAAGCTCGTTTGTGATACGGGCCACACCGCCGTTATAGCTTGCCGCTACCGATTCCCAATTGCCATATTTGGCATAACTTTTTTTAAGGTAATCACAGGCCGCTTCAGTTGCCTTGACCGGATCATAGCGCTCATCAACATAGTCATTAACCTCAAGTCCGTATTCTTTTGCTGTCGAAGGCATGAACTGCCACAGGCCGCCAGCCTTTGCAGGAGAAAGCGCACGTGGGTTTAACGTACTTTCAATCACGGCGAGATATATGAGGTCGGACGGGATACCGTTTTTCTTCAGAATTGGTGCAAGAACCGGGAAATAACGGTTTGCACGCTTTATTGCCAAAAGTGTATTGCCATGAGTATATGTCATAGCTGTAAGCTCACGGTCAAGACGTTCCCATCTGTCAGTCCTGTCAAGGTCGACTTTTTGTCCGGCAAATTTAACAGATTTCGGAATTCGCGGATTGATGACTTCGGAATAATCCTGAGCATTCTCTACCTCCGGCGCTTCCTCAGCAGGGGTCAAAGCCTGCACATCCTCTGCAGGAGCAAAAAATGCCAATGCGGCAAGCACTGCGACTGAACCGATAAATGATTTATGATAGTTGTTCATTGTCTGTAATTTTTTAATAAGTTAAATGTGTTTTTTTCAATCAGGAGAACTCATTTCCTGTAATTTACAATATTTATGTCGCCCGACAATTTGTAGTCTTTTCCGTCTGCGCCACGAGCCTTGATTACATAGTAGTAGGCACCGGATGGCACATTTTTGCCATTATGTCTTCCGTCCCAGCCTTGCGAAGGATCGGAAAATGAAATCATTTTATGTCCGTAACGATCAAAAATGCTGCACTCAAAGCCCACTATACCTGAATAGCTTACTTTCCACTCGTCGTTTATTCCGTCTCCATTCGGCGAAAACGCATTCGGACATTTCAAAGATGACGCTCCGACTGCCACGGTGTAGATGTCACTGTGAAACTCACATGAACCGTCAGAATTGGCACATACGAACCGTACGTATGTCGTGCCTTCTTCCGTGAACGTATAATCAAACTTCAATTCCTGAAAGCTCAGATTAACGACATCAAAATCCTCGAACCTCGACAACTGCCATTCCCTGAATAGAGCGCCGTCGGTGACAGCAGCCTCAAAAGAAACCTCACAGGGAGCAGAGCCTCCAAACGATGCGTCTCCGGCGCCGGATTCACCTCATTGTCATTCTCACGTTCGGTCTGGACTGCTGAAGTTATCGCACTAACAGAATATGGCTGAATGACAGGCGACGTATACTGTACTGCATCACCCCATTCCTGCAAAAAACGGTCACCGGTAATTACAAAATCCGTAGGGCACAGCACACCTTCCAGTCGCAAGGGACTCTCAAGAAATTCCAACGATTTCTCTCGCGCAGTCTCGACGAATGTCATATTTTCGACATCAGGCACGAGAGTCCTGTATGCGAGCGAAATTCCCCGGTCAAGGGTAAAACGACGGCCGTTAATGCCATAATACAGAATTTCTGCTCCTGTCCCATCGACATCAAGCCCCATAAAGCCACAATCACGGTCAGGAGATTCCGAAATAGAGTTAACAGAAAACGGATGACGCAAATAATCAACCACCCAAAAACAATATTGCTTTCCGGCGGTCTCAACCACATAGCCCATATCCCCCTCAATATTCCTAATGGTCGACAACCCATCGGCGAATACAGCCCCGGAAACCTCTTCAGCAAATCCTGCACCAAGATTAGAATAACGATACCATTTCACATTCTCGGCAGACGAAGCCGGGAAGGAAACACTCCTGCCCTCCATACCGTAGGCCACACAAATTTCGGCCAGACCGGTAGCGTTAGAAGGGACTATGCTTATGACAGACCTATTTCCGCCTTCCCATATAAGCTGTGAGGCAGAAACAGGAATTGAGCATATTGCCGATGACAGGAGTATGATGGCTAAGGTGCGGTTCATTGATACTGGCACAATTGGATTTTTTGGTTTCTCAACCTACAAAATTAATAAATTATTCCAAATACAACAACACCGTAGAGCTTGCCGGCATGTTATATTTCGCTAAAAATTTTCATAGGCGATATACACAACCACAGCCGCTGACTGATTGAGACAATCGACGGCTGTAGGTTTTGTTTTCTAACCAAATTAATCTGAGATGAAGAACAATGAGAGATCAAGGCATCTCAACGTCATTATTCCGAGGATTATTATTAAGTTCCTTGACATCCTCTTTCACCATATCGGGAGTAACCTTGTTTTTATCTGCCACGTTGGTTTCTACACCGGGGTATTTATCTACACCCTTTTTGTTGTTTTTGTCCATAGTTCTATGTTATTAAATAAATAGCTTTTATCTTATAACATCATGGACGCAGAAAGGGTTCGAACTCACTTTTTTCTATTCAAGGGGGAGTCTGTTGAGCTGCTCTATGTAATCAAGCAGTTCGTCACGACCGCGACGGGTCTCGCTTGATGTCAGGAAAACAGGGGCAGCTCCTCCCAAGTCTCAAGGAGTATCTTGCAATACTCTTCAACATTGCGTTTACCTGCCTGTGAGCCCATCTTGTCAAGTTTTGTAAATACTATCGAGAAGGGGACTCCGTTTTCGCCAAGCCAGTCAAAAAACTCCAAATCAATTTTCATGGGCTTATGGCGGGAGTCAATAAGCACAAAAAGATTCGTCATTTCCTTACGGTTTAGGATATACCCCTTAATCATCTTCTCCAAAGCCTCGCGCTGAGACTTCCCACGCAATGCAAAGCCATAGCCGGGAAGGTCGACAATATACCACTCGTCATTGACAAGAAAATGATTTATAAGCAATGTCTTCCCCGGGGTCGACGATGTCTTTGCAAGACCCTTGTTGCCGGTTAACATATTTATCAGTGATGATTTGCCGACATTGCTGCGCCCGATGAAAGCGTATTCATGACGCGAATCTTTAGGACATTTCCTGACTACGGCATTTGATATTACGAAACGTGCTGAATTAATGATCATATTTTTAGATTTATTTTAAACAAATTTGCAAAGGCGTCAGTCAAGCATGAGGCTTATCATCGGTCTCACTGACGGAAAGCGGATTATGGAACCTATTGCAGACGAACTGAAAACAATGTCAGCAAATACATCGACCGTGACATCGAAATCGAGTTTTCCGCCATAAGCATCGTCAATTTCACATCTACCGTCAGCCACAATGAATTTATGAGAATTATATTCCGGGAGAAGCTCGTCAGACACTTTGATACAAGTTTTGAATTTCGGATCTGAAGCTGCTATAATCTCAAGGGCTTTCCCGACATTGACAAAACGCCCCATAGCCCTTGGCATCAATCGCCCTCCCATTGAATCGTCAGGATGACCATATAGCAAAACGGGCATATCACCATTAAGACAGCGCAACTGCCTCAATGCACCGGAACGGGCATCGGAATCCTCGCCCATCACATCTGTCACAAGAAGAATATCGTCATGCCGTACCGCCCATGCCATAGAAACGATCTCGCTTCCACTATCCTCATCATCACGAGCCATTACTACGAAATTGCCATTATCTGACTTCAAATCGGACAGAATGTTAAAGAAATCGCGTCGGGAATGCAAAACATAGCACTGCCGACGACGCTGAAACCTGTCAAACGCACACCAGACCTCATCACTCGCATCATTTTCCACATGATGGTAGTCTCCCTTGACCGGGAATGAATGAAATGCGGTAAAACGTTGTTCCTTTGTATAAAACACCGTAGAGAATCCATATCTGCGATAAAAAAAGAACAAAGCCTCGTCGGCCGGAATCAGAGAGCACAGCATATCACCTCTGACAGCCGATTCACGCAAAGCGTCAATCATCAGGCTGGACATGTAGCCCTGACCGCGTTTCGACCGACGGGTCGCCGCCCCGGCAATATAACTCACGGGCGCTTCCGATCCGTGAAATGACATGGCATAGCGCTGAAGCAACAGACTGCTGACAGCCGAACCGGACTGATCAGTCAGAAGCATAGCTTCATCATCGCGGTAGACCTGATCGAAAAACATATCGACATACTCACGCGAATCTTTAAAACACTCTGTCCATATTTTCTTTATTTCATCTCTCTTACTCATCGTGACGACATTTCATTACATAATACATATTGATAATATAACACCTGAAAGACGGTCTTTGTGTTCATGATGTCCACAAAAAAGTATCTGTCTCCTTTTCAGTAGTCTAAAAAGACGACAGATACCATTTTACCTATTTCATATAGATGTACTTATCCATATGGAGCGGACTCCTGCCGGATCCTATCCGAGACAGTCCGGTTTCACTGCTGATGTGCAGAACGAAGAAGATCGTTTACTGTCTTTACCGGGTTAAAAGTAGAAATCGGAACTTCAACAAAGACTGTATTCCAGTCACTCATCGCTCCGTTCCAAAGACCGGGAAGTTCCATAGCACGAAGCTCTTTACCATGACTCGACTTAGAAGAAATAAAGCCTGTAGCGGGATCGACATACTCGGGCAGATTGAATTTCTTCCCATGAATATCCTTTATATAGCAGACCAGATCAACAGGATTGAAATGGGTTGCTGAAGCCATCATTTTCTGATACTCTTCATTGTTCGGATCAACCTGATTGCTTTCGAGAATCTGCGGCGAAGTAGAGCCATCTGTATTATATGCGATAAACGGACCGCCGCCCGGCTCTCCTTCATTCTTCACCATACCGCACACGCGCAACGGACGGTCAAGTTTCTCGCGGATATAGGCCACCACACTGTCGTCGTCCATGCTTTCAAGTTTGGCATCGCTTACGTTCAACACATTGTTGAGATAGTCAAGCATGCGTTTGATGTCATCCTTGGTATATATCTTCTCATCAATGGCAAGAAGATCTTCTTCAATCTGGTCATGAACCTGAAGCAGAAGTCCACCGAGCACTTCCTTAAAGCGCACAGTATCGCCACGTTTGGAATCAGGAACGACATTGTCAATGTTCTTGATGAAAACAACAGCAGATTCCATATCGTTAAGATTCTGAATCAGAGCGCCATGCCCCCCGGGGCGGAAAAGAAGATGTCCATTCTCCATAAAAGGAGTATTGTCGGGGTTTACGGCTATTGTATCGGTCGACGGCTTCTGCTCGCTCATCGTAACATTGAATTTCACGCCGGTGCGTTCCTCTGTGGCAGGAATAACTTCGGCAAGTTTCTCCTCAAAAAGTTTACGATGGTTTGCTGAAACAGTGAAATGGAGATTGACAATGCCCTTGGAGTTTGCCGCTGTCTGCGCACCCTCTGTCAGATGTTCCTCAATCGGAGTGCGAGAGCCGTCAGGATAAGTATGGAATTTTAACAGTCCCTTGGGAAGACCGCCATAGTTCATACCTTCCGGATTTACTATCGCTGCAATGATGTCACGGTTACGTCCTTCGGCAAGGAGCTCATCAAGCGACTTGTTATAAAGCCTGCCGGCTGTCTCGCGAAGTTCAGGAAGGAACGGAAGCTTATCAATTTCTGCAATCAGTTTTGCAACCGGAGTTCCTTCTTTAAGTTCGTCTGTCCCTCCATCAACATATTCAAACAACGCTTTAAACATTCGTGAAGCCGCACCCGAGGCAGGCACAAACTTGCAGACTTCGCCACCGTGTTCGAGATATTCGTTCCAACGTTCGAGGGCTGCGTCGATTTCTTCATCATCAAGGCGGAATATGCCTGCTCCCACACGGGCGGCATCACTGATTTTAAGATAAGGGAATCCTGTCACGAAACGTTTAAGCTGTGATTCTACTTCCGCTTCGCTTATTCCTTTGTTTTTCAGGAGTTCAAGATCTTCGGGTCTTAGCATGGTAATTGCATTTTTAAGTGTTTAAATTATTTCAACCCAAAGTTAATGATTTTTTTTTAGGTATGTCAAAAAAAAATCACTAAAATACCATTGCTATCCTAAAATCCTACTTCACAGACAGCCTGTCGGACATTACAGAAGAGTCATCAAAGTCAGGATATCAAAAAAGCAGGCTGCGACCCGTTGCAAAATCAATATTGCAGATATATGAAGGGCACAATATCGCTCTGACGAACCTGAATGACAACAAGAATCACAATAGCGAGAATCACAGCCTGAACGAAAACAGGAGCATTCTCAAACATCATTTTCGGTTTGTCTGTCAACCGTGACGGAGTTATATGGATAATGTAAGCCCCAGCCATCAACAAAACAATGTTCAAATACCCCGACACAAATTGAGGTGCCACCGATAAATGGAAATCGAATAATATCTGATGCCACATCATACCTACATCCTCGAGCGAAGGCGCACGGAAAAACATGAAAGTCACCGATATAATCAGAAAAGTGAAAATCATGTTGAATCCCTTTATCCAAGGAGAAGATGACAGACCGGAATCCATGACGACCACTTCACCGGTCTCAGTAACCGCAGTACGAGAAACTGTCAAAGGGAAAACCCTGCGTAGAAATTTATGGACAACCAAAAGACCTCCATGAATCGCCCCCCATATAACATACATCCATGATGCACCATGCCACAAACCACCTATGACCATTGTCGCAAACTGATTGAAATACATACGGGAACGCGAACAACGGTTTCCACCTAAGGGTATGTAGACATAATCGCGCAGCCATGTTGAAAGTGATATGTGCCAGCGATGCCAGAATTCCGTTGGATTCTGTGCTTTGAAGGGAGCATTGAAATTTTCGAGAAAACGATAGCCCATAAGCAGCGCTATACCGATGGCCATGTCACTGTAACCTGAAAAATCGCAATAAAGCTGGACTGTGAAGCCCAAAGTAGCCATCATATTTTCAAATCCGCTGTAGAGTGCCGGATTGTCAAAAACGCGGTCGACGAAATTGCCGCTGATAAAATCGGCAATCACAACTTTCTTCACAAGGCCGGTCATGATAAGATAGACACCTTCAGATGTCATAGCTCTTGTCACGATAGGATTACCTTTAATCTGCGGGAGAAAATCCTTAGCCCTGACAACAGGGCCGGCAAGCAAAGGAGGGAAGAATGTAAGAAAGAACACATAGTCAAAGAGACTGTGGCATGCACTGAGCTTACCACGATAGAGATCAACTATATAGCTTATAGAACGGAAAGTAAAAAACGAAATACCGGCAGGAAGCAGAAGAGATTCAAAACCGCCACTGACAGTAAAGAATTTTGACAGCGTGTCAATAATCAGATGAAAATATTTAAAATATGCCAGCATCCCGACATTCACCACGACATTTACACCGACAATCAGTTTTTTAGCCGATAAAACGCCTCGCTTGTCGGCCTGTTCCATTAGCAAGCCAAGCACATAATCACTAACGCATACTCCAACAAGAATCAGACAGCAGATTCCTGATGACTTATAATAGAAATAAAGTGAAAACAGGATGACCAATGCCATCTTCAAGACACGGACTCCCTTCACAATCCAAAACAAAATCATGAAGGCCACAAAGAGGAGCATGAACAGTCCCGTATTAAACATCAACGGCTGATGTGGATCATATCGCAACACGTCCACCAGTTTATCAATGTCGATATTGACAGCTTCAAGCAGAATCGAAGCTTTGGCCGCAAGCCCGAAAAAGAATTCAGCTAATGCTTCCAATTTTCAAGAGTATATTAAATTTTTAAGATAAATATTGATGAAACAACCTTAAAGACTTTTCAATTCTGGCTTCGTAGTGCATCCATAATAGCATCATAGAGCAGACGTCCCTCAAGATTATAGCCCTTGTGTGTATGGTGTACTCTGTCCTTGGCAAACAAGTCTGAATTTATCCAAGATGTACTTGCTCCGGTTCCTCCGGCCACATCATACCAGTCATATACAGCCACACCGTTAGCCTTTCCATAGTCAAGTATGGCTTTTCTTAACGGAGCTATGTTTCGGTTGACAGCATATGTCTTATTGGTGCGTGTCACAGTACGGTATCCTTTCCTACCTTTCCTGCGGACACGCGCCTTACTTTTTGTCAGTACGCTTCGGTGACATTCCATCGGAGTAGTCAGCAAAATCAGAGCGCCGGGATTGGCCTGACGCACATTGCTTACAAGCAGGTGTATCGAACGCTTGAAACGCGCAATATCCTGTCGGCCGAATGCCTCGTTAGTGCCAAGTGAAATAATTACGAGATTTGGATGTAATGGATTTATCCCAAGTCCGACAGAGCCTATTCTGTTATAGGAATCAAACGTTGCTCCATTGTTTCCTATTGAGTGATAGAACACACCCGGGCGTTCGCCTGAAAGAGAGGCCCCATAGAGCGTAAGGTCACCGGCTGATGCGAATTTCACATTGATTTTAGTCGCAAGCGACGACAATATTATCTGGGTATAATCACGCGAAGGGATAGCCCTGAAATCCAGCTTATTGCCATCCGCATCCGTCACTTCCTTGATGGAGAGTTTGCCGTTATGAAAAAGGGTCGTTGATGAAAACGGATTATAATCGTCAGTATCCTTAGTGCCGATTGTCAGCTCGCTCGTAGAGCTTGCAGGACGAATGGAAGTTCCGGTAAAACCGACGGTCTGCATCCATGAAGTATTCATTAATTTTACCGTGTTCCATGAATTGCTGCTCTGAAACACATAATCTGTAGGCTGATTGGTGCCACATATTTTCAAAGGCGATACAAGACCACGCCCGGCATTTCCAAAATCATATTGAAGCAGCTCTCTTACCGTAGAAGTATTTATATCGGCCTGCACATGACTGTCACCGATATGCACAATCGACACCGGGGATTCCTTGCTCATTTCAAAAGCTCTGCGAAGACCTGTCCAGTCCGCTCCGTTATATATAATGTGGTTGGCATTACGCTTGATGAAAGACGGAATCGGAATATCAATATCATCAGCTTCGTCGGGAATAACGACGAAATCTTCCCGCATTTCTTTGTCTATAGTTCCACTACTATTGTAGGCCAACGGAGCCTGGGCATATACAAATGCCGGTAAAGCCAATGATGCAAAAAAAGATATAATTTTATTATATGAAGTCATTTCAAATCTGATTGTATAGCATTAAAAAGTTCTTTGGCCAGACGCGCTCCACCTTTGTGGGTAAGATGGATGTAGTCTTTATTGATGAATCCGGCTCCGCTCCATTCAACCACCGCATTTTCACCGCCCATTGCCTCTCGGGTATCCCAAAAGAGGCAGTGTGCGCGACGTGCGGCATCGCGCTGAGCGCTGATCATGAACGAAGCAGTCGACATTGATTTTACCTGTGACCCGACTTTCTCTCCTCTGTCACCTACGCCCATAAGCAGGATATCAGCTTCAGGATAACACACTCTGACATGATTTATCACATCGACCATGCGAGAGCAATATATGCTGTAATCCTTCTGCTTGGCACTCATGGCATTTATGCCGAATTCAAGAATGATAAGATCGTAATCAATATATTCAGCCATTTCTCTTGAAAGATCAGGATTGACTTTTGTAAGCGTTATGCCTGAAAATCCTCTTGAAGACATACAGTCTACGCTTATGCCGGACGCACCGTCAAGCCATACACCGAAACCAATCAGAGAAGTAGCCGAGGTCTTAATGCCGAACTTGGAGACAGGACCTCCGACCTCCAGACATTGAACGGACGGTGAACCTGATATATTGCGCTCCTCCCATTCCGAATCGTCGGTTTTAACACTGATTGTCACATCTTCGGGCGAAATGAACAGGAATCTGGAACGTGACCACGATTTTGTCTGCGGAAATGCAGAAGTCCCCTCGTATAGAGATTTAGCTGTGCCGGTAGGGATAGAGTACTGCTCCGCTATGTCGATATATTTTCTATCAATCTTTTTATTAGCGGTAAAAGTTTTCCAGCCATCACCGCTCTGTTTCACAGAACGCCTAAAGCCGGGAAAGTTTGTGTGCATATTTACATAGCCTACTCCCTCGCCGCCATATTCTCCTTGAAGAAGCGACCTAAGATCCTGAGTAAAAATATCACCTTCGATATAACTGTCGCCAACCACAGCAACGCGCACAAGTCCACCTTCCCCGAGGGCAGCCTTGAAATTAGCCAGCCCAACCCCGAGAGTCGTATAATCTTCAATCTTGACAAGCTCGCCCACCCTTGACGGCTTCACAGGAGAAATAATCGTATCAATCGGCTCGCCTTTTTCAGGAATAATCGTATCAATCGGCTCACATTTTTCAGGAAGAATGTCCGCAGGTTCACCCTCGGCCTGAGCCTGAATAAGAGCAGGGTCAATGTCTTCTGTCGTTTCGTAAGAAGGCGCTCCTTCAATTATCCCGACCTCTTTCAAAATGTCGCTGACAAGACTGAAATCCTTAATTTGACCTCCACTCCATTCTGACAGAGGGAGCAGCGACATTATGGCCACTATGGCCACAGCCACAATTATAATAATTACAGGAGATCCTTTTTTCATTGCAATGCCATGTTTTGGATAGTGCGGAAATTTTATATTCTCAATAGAGATTTCAGGATACCATCGGAGCATCAAGAATTTCTATGCTCCCAGAATTAATCATCGTCCCCTCGACAGCAAACGAACCGTCTGCCCCGGAAAGTACCTTCGCGAGAACTTCTGTTTTCGCATTTGTTTCATTCCATTCATCCTCTTCTATGGAATCAGCTACTATGCCGCCTCCGGCATAAAGATTACACAGCCATCCTGATGTCTTACCGAAAACAGCAGGAGCCATAAAACAGCAACGCAGGTTCACATAAGAATGGTAATTGCCATCAATCCTGACCCCGACATAACCTCCGTAGCAGTTTCTGCGATGAGTCTCATAACGGCTGATTTCCTCAAGAGCTTCATCTCGCGGATAGCCGGCGACTGCCGGAGTCGGGCTTAATTCCTGCATGAGATCAACGACATCAATATCGCCACGCGCAGATATTTCAGTACACAAATGCTTTATATTCAAAAAACGCCTCTCCGACAGATCGTCAATCGTCACGTCAAGACCTTCTTTCTTCAGAGTCTCAGCTATGAAATCAGCCACGATTGACTGTTCATAAAGATTCTTTTCATCCCAAGACGCATCATCGTCACTCCTTCGGGTTCCTGCGAGCGCCATCGTTCTGACTTCTCGGCTTTTGGCATCGCTTTCAAGCAGAATTTCAGGCGTAGATCCGAACCAGATGCCAGTTTCGGGCGTGTAGCATAAGTAGCGAAACGTCGAGTCTGTCAGACTGAAGTAATCCATGACTATGTCAACAGGCAGCCGTTTCGTAAAAACAGTACGATGACGCGAGAGGACGGTTTTGCCTCCGTCCGATTTAAGTCGTGGTATTATGCGCGAAAAAGCCTCATGATAACTTGCACGAAAAGTTGCGGATATACGCGGCCGTATCTCCGCACAAGGCTGACAAAAACTACGGGCCTTACACAATTGAAGCAGAGCCTCAGCATCAAGTGAGAACTTTACTCCGGGTGTATAAGCCTCGTCATTGTCAAAAAAATTTATGAAGAAACAGTCTGTCGAATCATCGACAAACGCAGGCGACATACCTGTCTCACCCACCGGCGATGCGTAAAACACCAGCCTGTCAGTGCCCGGAAGAGCATAGAGGACAAAAGGGATTCTGCAATTCAGACAAGCATTCACCGCGTCCCTTGTCAGTTCATCAATCTTCATGTTGTTAATTGGATGTCGTTTAGATAACCGGCTCAGCCATGAGCTCGAATGGAAGCGCTGAAATTACTTTCACATCATAGAATTCGCCCTTCTTCAATGGCACTGTCTTGCGGATAAGCACTTCCGGGTCTACCTCTGGCGAATCAAACTGTGTACGGCCAACATAGAATTCATCTTCTTCACGATCAACCACCACTCTCATCTCAAGTCCGATTTTCGACTCCTGAATCGAAAGTGATATTTCCTCCTGCTCAGCCATCAGACGGGACAAACGATTCTGCTTAACTTCATCGGGGATATCGTCTGTAAAAGACTTTGCGCCGTAGGTATCTTCCTCCTCACAATAGGCAAAGGCTCCCATTCTCTCGAAACGCTGTTCCTTGACAAATTCTACAAGTTCCTCAAATTCTTTCTCTCCTTCACCGGGGAATCCGACCATCAACGTCGTGCGGATATGTATTCCGGGAACTCGACGACGAATCTCGGCAAGCAATTCACGCGTTTCCTGTCCTGTGATATGTCGACGCATATTTTCAAGCACATTGTCGGAAATGTGCTGCAATGCAATGTCAAGATACTTACACACGTTGTCATGCCGAGACATGACATCAAGCAGTTCCATCGGAAAATCCTTCGGATAGGCATAGTGCAGACGTATCCATTCCACACCCTCAACCTTGGCGATTTCATCAATCAGGCGCGCAATCTCGACTTTACCATATAAATCCTTGCCATAGTTCGTGAGATCCTGAGCAATGACATTGAACTCTTTGACACCTCTGCAGACAAGCATCCGGACTTCATCGACAATTTCCTCTACAGAGCGGGATTTATAACGTCCTGTGATGAGAGGGATGGCACAAAAAGAACAGAAGCGGTTACACCCCTCGGCGATTTTCAGATAGGCATGATGGCGCGGAGTGGTGATGACACGATCATATGGAGCGCTTCCGGGCGCACGATTTACAAGATCGAGAACCAGATTGGACCAGTCTGTCTTTCCATACCAACGGTCAACCTCCGGGATTTCCGCCGGAAGCTCATCGGCATAGCGTTGCGACAGACAGCCCATGACATAGAGGGCATCGATTGCGCCTTCATTTTTTGCCTCACACCATGCGAGGATTTCATTGACCGACTCCTCTTTGGCGTCGCCGATGAAACCACAGGTATTGATTACAACAATTTTCTCGCCGTCGCTACCGATAAATTCATCAGAAGCAGCATCGGCAACATCATAACCGACATCAGCAAGCATTCTCATCAGACGTTCCGAATCGACAAGATTTTTGGAACATCCCAAAGTAATGACTGCAATTTTCTTTGACATGTATTTTTACTTTTCGCCGAAAAGTGATTGAACAAATTCTTTTTTATGGAACACCTGAAGGTCTTCAATTCCTTCACCGAGACCAATATACTTCACAGGTATCTTGAACTGGTCGCTGATTCCGATGACGACACCTCCCTTGGCCGTACCGTCAAGTTTTGTGATTGCAAGCTCGTTTACCTGAGTTGCGGCGACAAACTGCTTGGCCTGTTCGAAAGCATTCTGGCCTGTAGAGCCGTCAAGGACGAGCAGCACTTCGTGCGGAGCTTCCGGGACAAGTTTCTGCATGACGTTTTTGACCTTGGTAAGCTCGTTCATAAGACCTTTCTTATTATGGAGACGTCCGGCAGTGTCAATAATGACCACATCCGCATTGTTGGCAATTGCGCTCTGGAGCGTATCGAAAGCCACCGAAGCCGGATCTGCACCAAGTTTCTGCTTGACGACAGGGACATCGGCGCGTCTGCCCCATTCCTCAAGCTGCTCGATTGCAGCGGCGCGGAATGTATCTGCTGCGCCAAGGACTACTTTGTTTCCTGCCTTCTTAAACTGTGCGGCCATCTTTCCGATTGTGGTAGTCTTTCCGACACCGTTTACACCGACAACCATAATCACATGCGGCTTATGTGAGGCCGGAATGGTAAAATCGTCCAACGAGGAAGCTTCGCTCTTCTCGGCAAGCATATCGGAAATCTCTTCACAGAGCAGACGGTTGAGTTCCGACGAACCCACATATTTGTCTCGTGCCACACGTTTCTGTATACGGTCGATTATGCGTAGTGTAGTATCAACACCAACATCAGAAGTGACAAAAACTTCTTCAAGATTATCAAGCACCTCGTCATCGATAGTCGATTTTCCGGCTATGGCATGTGAAAGGCGGTCGAACAGTCCACGTTGTGTTTTTTCAAGGCCCTTGTCAAGGGTCTCTTTCTTTTCGCGCGAGAAGAAATTGAAGAATCCCATATTTGTAACGTTTTAGAACTGCAAAATTACTCAAATTTTCCCTATTATCCAAACAGCATCACCGGCCTTGGACAACAAAAAGGCTTATAAAATCGACCATATTTCCAACAATGCTGGAAATATGGTCGTTAATATGATTTTTTCAGAATGAAAAATGGAATGTGAAACGCACACCGCTCTTACATGCTCCGGGATTATCGCGATAAGTCAGACGCCATGTATAGTCCACGCGCAGGACACGGAATATATTGTCCAATCCCGCTCCTATCTCCATATAAGGCTGATTTGTCATCTCTTGCGTCTCAGCAATAGACGGAAACGCATAAAGTTCCGGATTAAGACGCGGGTTGTTGCGATCGCTAAGATGCCCCCATACGCCTTTGAATGTGACAGCCTCGCGAAGCTTGAGCTTTTTGAGCAACGGGATATTATTAAGAATTGCTCCATTTGTCCAATATGTAATGTCCCATTGTGCATAAGAATCGTTTATAAACTCCATCGGATTCAAACAGGAGAAAAGATCCGACTGTATTATATATGAAAGATTCGCGCCGGGAATAAGCAGATTCGGATAAGGAGAACGCGACCAGACATGGCCACCCTTTATTCCTACATCCACACACCCGAAAGCCGACAGCCAGAAGCGCTTGCTTATAGAAGCTTCTGTCACGTTCAATGCAAACGGGTTACCCATAAATCCTTTAGGTGCGAAAGTATGGGAAAGCGTCATTATCGGCGCATCAAGGTTGATAGGCATACGTCCGGTTTTCATCTGATAGAATTTCTCACCGGGAGCATAGCGCAGAAGAAGCCGGAAGGAATTCATGGTATAGTGCGCGAAGTTTTCACCATAGCCATTGATAAATGTCATGAAACGGGTTGAATACTGACGTTCCTGCTGGATGCGGGCTTCCAATGAAAAATGTTTTTCCGTCTCAAGGATATATTCAAGTTTGCTCACACGGTGATAGGTCTCTTGCCTGTCGGGCATACGGCGGAACGAAAGGAACACGTTGTCGACATTGTGCATAACCGACAACTGCCCTAAACGGTCAATGTCATAAAGCTGCGTCGCGCGAATCGAATGTACCGGAAATTCACGCGAATGATATTCCTTGTCCCGGAATGAATATTCCAGTTCAGCGCTATATTTCCATTTATGGTCCTTAAAACCACGGGCAATGTAGCCGCGTCCGAACCAACGTGGCGAGAGATTTGCCGTCGTCATACCTCCAAGCTTAAGGCGCAATCCTTCGACTGCGTTATATGAAAACATCGTCGTCATTGGACCGAGGTCAAAATACGATGGTTTCCCGGTGGGAACATAGCCCGAGGTGACAAGACGGATGGTCTTCTCTCCCCAATAGAACAATGGCACAGAGCGCAGACGAGCCATCATCTGCTCTATTGAATTTGCGCCCCTGCCGATTTCAGCTTTTCGGTTCTCAGTCCAGAACTCAGAGTCCTGACATCTTGCCTCGGGAGCATAAATCTGGTCAGCTCCACGATCAAACAATGACTGATCCGAAGCAAGGTCAAAGTTGTGACCGTCATAAACGGTGTAGCGATGACCGTAAAGACCCGGTGTGCCGGGCAAGACACGAGCCTCAAGCATCATATCATCTTTAACTTTCAAACGCGAGCCGTCAGAAGCTTTTTCGTAATCCTGCTTTATGACAAGCCCCTCTATGAAGTTAAGATTAATATCGTGTGGAGCCCGCAATATTATCCGTTTGATAAACATGGTCGTATCACCCACCGGAACATAGAAACGGCCTGTGAAACCAAGGCTGCTCGGATTACGCGGGACAAACGTCAACTCGACACAGCGTGTCGTGTCAACAGTCACCGTATCAGTCAGATAAAATTTATAAAAATCAGGAGCAATCCGAGAAAGAGGAGAGACAAAACGCACCTGCAATATGGTGATATCATTATCATAGACATCCACCTCGCGCATTACATCCTCATAAAATGTCTGGACGCTCTGCTTATCGAGCACATCGTCAAATCCCGATGACCTAAGACCGCTGACATACTCTTTCCGCGATTCAGGCGACCTGCGGTAATGCACCGACGAAAGCTTCTCTCGCAACGCAACATTAAGTATAGGCTTGCCGGAAATTTCAGATGTATCGACATATTCTTTCAGAAAAGCGAAACTACCACCTATTCCCTTTTTTCCGGAATCCTGAGGATGATAATCGTTTATGGCAAGAGTTATACGTTCATACTTATCATAGTTAAAATTATCGTTACGACGTGGATCAGTCAGATCCTGAGTACGACGAATCTTCTCCATGAAGTCGACTGCCGGATTGTTTTTCTTGGAATAATGTTCGCGTTTCGGTCTTGCAATCACCTCACCAAGCATTACCCCGGTCGGATGCAGATCTATGTCAAGATTTACAGTGCCTGACTTGGGCTTAACCGCGAGAGTCTTGTCGCCATAGCCTATAGCCGAAGCAAAAATACTGTCAAAACTCAGCGAAGTTGAAATCGTATATCGTCCATCGTCATCTGTCAGGACACCTCGTTCAGTCCCTTTAAGCATTACAGTGGCAAACGAAACCGGCTCACGAGAAACGGAATCACGCACAACACCTGTCACTGTCACATTGACAGCGATGACACTAAATGAGGACAGAATGTAGACTAAAAATATGATGATGCGCAAATGCGGGCGCAAATTGACCATATGGAATCGTTGCAAATCGTGACAATCTTCTTTAACTTTGCAAAAGTAGATATAATCGACAATATTAACACTATTGCCGGTATCCATTTTCACTATTTTAACACTCACAAGACTAAAAAACGCTTCTGCATGGCAAAAGAAATTGAACGTAAATTCCTTGTAACCAATACATCATTCATATCCAAAGCCGAATCATCGACGAATATCCGCCAAGCATATATTTCGACAAATCCAGATTCAACAGTGCGTCTGCGAATCAAAGACTCACAAGCCTATATGACTGTCAAAGGGCGCAACAACGGAGCGGAACGCGATGAATGGGAGTTTTCAATACCCTATTCTGATGCCTGTGAAATGGCCCGGAAACTATGCGGCGGTTTTTCAATTGACAAAACACGTTATATCGTAGACCACGAAGGCTGGAAATGGGAAATCGATGTATTCCACGGTCGGCATGAAGGGCTGATTGTAGCAGAGATCGAACTGCCGTCAGCTGAATGTCAGCCGCCTTTGCCTAAATTTATAGGTAGAGAGGTCACCGGCGATGCGAGATACTACAATTCCATGCTGTCGTTGAACGCGGGCATTCCTGTATAAGCGAAGATGAAATGGCAAAATATTCACGCATAGAAAAAGAAAAACGCACTATCGAAATGATGATAAGGCTTTACTGCCGCCGTCATGAGAAAAACGGGATGCTATGCGACAAGTGCCGTGAGCTGCTTGCTTACGCACATGCCAGACTCTCACGATGTCCGTTCGGCGATAAGAAACAGTCCTGCAGACATTGCACTATTCATTGCTACTCCCCATCAATGCGGAATCAAATCAGAGTTGTCATGCGCTACTCCGGCCCAAGGATGCTGTTGTTTGCGCCTATAGAGTTTCTTAGACACTTGAAGTGAATACCTTCCGAGGGCTCATGCTCTATCATAAGGTTTCAAGCTTGATGTCGGCTACAAGGAAATTGCTTCCGGCAACAAGTATGAGGTCATCAGCTCCAGCTGATTGCTTCGCCAATGAGAGAGCCTCGTTGACATCCGGGACAACCGTTCCCGACAAGCCAAATTCCAATGCTTTCGCCGCAAGCAGATCGGCCGGAAGTCCACGCGGGACTGACGGCGCGGAAAAATATATAGCCTTATCTACATTTATGTCGGAAATCTTCTGCAGAATCGCAGATATGTCTTTATCATTCACAAATCCGACAATCAGATGAAGCTTTCCGCATCCGCACGACGAGAGTTGATGTGCAATATACTCCCATCCTCCGATATTATGCCCCGTATCACAGACGGTAAGAGGCGTTTTACATATCGTCATCCACCGTCCGATCAAACCGGTGTCACCACAAACATTCGCAAAACCGGCTCTGACAGCGTCTGGGGTTATTGCAAACCCGTTCTCAATCAACCGTTGGATAGCACAGAGAATCGTAGCCGTATTTTTTATCTGGCACTCTCCGGCAAGCTCACCGACTATCTCACCGAAAGGAGTAGATTGATAGATAATTTTCCCCTCCTCTATTCGTCCCGCAACACTGTCTGCAAAATATATTGGCGCCCCGACCTCCTTTGCCTTATCGATAAAAACCGGCTCTGTCTCCGACAGCCGCTCTCCAACCACGACAGGCACTCCGGGTTTGATTATCCCAGCCTTCTCATAAGCAATCTTCTCGACAGTATCTCCGAGTAGCCCTGTATGGTCAAGCGATATATTTGTGATAATGCTCAGACAAGGCGAAATAATATTGGTGCTGTCAAGTCGTCCTCCAAGACCTGTTTCAATCACGGCGACATCGACTTTTTCATTCGCAAAGTATTCAAACGCCATTGTAGAGGTCAGCTCAAAAAAACTTGGATAAAGTTCACTGCCTGAAGCTTCGCTTTTCCATCGTTCCACGAAGTCAACCACTGCTGCTTGAGGAATTTTACGTCCATTCACGCGTATACGTTCACGGAAATCAAAAATATGCGGCGACGTGTAGAGCCCGACTTTAAGACCAGCACGCGCAAGAACAGCAGCCAACGTATGCGCTGTCGACCCCTTGCCGTTAGTCCCGGCTATATGGATTGTCGGATACGCTCTGTGTGGATTCCCGAAAATATCATCAAGGGCTATTGAGGTGGCAAGCCCCGGTTTATAGGCCGATGCCCCGTCTCGCTGAAATACAGGCAGAGAGTTATATAAAAAATCAATCGCGTCCTGATAAGTCATAACTGAATAATAAAAACTTAGCTCGTTATACTCTATTACAATAGTACTTGGATTATACTTAATTTCCCCGACTTCAATATATGATCCATCCTGCAAAGCCGGCAAGACAGATAATCAAAATCGGATGCCATTTCACCCAATAGACAAGCACAAAGGCCGCGATACACAACACGATACTCCAGAGCACCTGTGTATTTTCCTCGCCAAAATTTGCTGAATTCATCAACAGCAATGCGGCTGATGCAATCAGGCCAACAACAACAGGACGCAAACCTGCAAAAATACCTTTGACAACAACACTGTCTTTATGTCTGCGTATCAGATGGCTCGTAAAAGCGACAAGGATAAACGACGGAAGAACTACGACAAGCGTACAGATAAGCGAACCGAGTATACCATAAAGAGGCGAGGCAAAAGCATCGGAATATTCAGCCGGAGTGACATATCCTATGTAGGTAGCCGAATTGATTCCGATAGGGCCCGGTGTCATCTGAGAAATTGCAACTATATCAGTAAACATCTGCTCTGTAATCCACCCCGGGCCTACAATTTCCCTTTCGATAAGTGCAAGCATGGCGTAGCCACCGCCAAATCCGAAAAGTCCGATTTTAAGATATGACCATATCAGTTTAATGTAAATCATAGCTCCTCATCCTCCTTTCTGATTTCTTTTTCAACTTTCTGAAGTGATTTCACATGGTGGGAAAACCAAAGCCATCCGAAAAATCCACCTGTCACGATATAAAGTATCGGATTGGACACTACAGGCCATTTTGAATATATCAATAAAGCGACTCCTATTGGTATCACAATCGTCTTCCATCCAATTTTTGCTGCTTTCGCCGACGAGATGACAGGAGCAATAATCAGAGCCACGACTGCCGGACGCACACCTTTAAATATAGCCGAAAGTGTCGGATTATTCTTAATCAGATCAGGGGTAAGGAAAATCGCTATGCACAGAATCATCAGAAATGACGGCAATATGCAACCGGCCGCTGCAGCAAGCGAACCTTTCATACCGCGAAGCTTATCGCCGACAGCAACCGAGATGTTGACTGCCAATATTCCCGGCAATGACTGTGCAACGGCAAGGAGGTCGAGAAACTCTTCGCGCTCTATCCAATGATGCTTGTCGACTATCTCCTTTTCGATTATTGAAATCATGGCCCATCCACCACCGAAGGTGAATGCTCCTATTTTGAAAAAAGACAGAAACAGTTGTAGACAGATTCTATTCATAAATTTACATTTAGGAATCCCAATAGCGAGACGTACGATATTTCCATCTGTATTTCAAGACTATAGCACACCGCTAATGAAGACTCTATTATTTTTAGAGCGCAAATTTACTAAAAAATGGTTAAAGAAGATATAAAATCAACTTTTCACATATCGGTTTGTTATAAGTATAAAGATTTGGGCAAGCAACGGCATAATATGAAAATGCCGATCTGAGTCAGAGAAACACACACATGACCTATAATATATGTAAACCCAACTCCAATAATCCAGACTACGAAAAAACATAAATAATCATCAATTCTAATTTTCATACTTACAATTATGAACACTGCACCTCTTCAAGGAATCAAGGTGATAGACTTCACCGAAGTACAATCAGGTCCTTCATGTACTCAGATGCTCGCTTGGCTCGGAGCTGATGTCATCAAAATTGAACGCCCCGGCAAAGGTGATGCCACCCGTAAAGAACTACAATTTGACCCTGACTGCCCAAGTTATTACTTCCTACAGTTAAATTCAGACAAGAAATCACTTACCCTTGATGCAAAGACGCCCGACGGAAAAGCAATCCTTACAAAGCTTCTTGAAACCGCCGACGTATTTATTGAGAACCTTCATCCCGGAGCAATGGACAAACTCGGATTCAGCTGGGAAGAAGTCCACAAACTTAATCCTAAATGTATTTACGGCACAATCAAGGGATTCCCGATATCATCGAAATATAAAGACCTCAAGGCATACGAACCTGTAGCGCAGGTAACAGCCGGCGCAGCCTCAACCACCGGATGGTGGCAAGGTCCTGACAATGTGCCTACACAGTCAGGAGCCGCACTTGGCGACTCGAACACCGGCATGCACCTTCTCATCGGTATCCTTTCAGCCCTGTTACAGCGCGAAAAGACCGGTGAAGGCTGCTACGTATATCAGTCTATGCACAATGCCTGCCTTAACCTCTGTCGTATCAAGACCCGTGATCAGCTCACCCTTGACCGCCTTGGTTACCTCACACAGTTCCCGCAGTACCCGAATGAAAAATTCGGTAATTTCGTTCCGCGTAGTGGTAATCAGGAAGGTAGCGGCGTGCTTGGCTGGACATATAAATGTAAAGGCTGGGAAACTGACCCCAACGCATATGTTTATGTAATCCTTCAGCGCGATGCTAAGAGTTTCGAACTTGCATGCAAGGCTTTGGGATTTGAAGACTGGCTTACAAATCCTGACTTCAATACCGCTGACGCCCGCGACAAGCATAAACAGGAAATCTACAAGAGAATCGAATCGTTCACAATCAACAAGACCAAATTTGAAGTGACCGAGCTTCTCTCGAAAGCAGCAGTGCCTGTTGGTCCTGTCTTGTCAACCAAGGAAATCATGGATGACCAGAGCCTCTATGACGGCAACACACTCGTCAAAATCAATCAGGGCGGCAAGGTCGGTGAGTTTGTGACTGTCGGATGCCCGTTTACTCTCTCAAATTATCAGCCGACATACGGGCCATGTCCTGAACTTGGAGGAAACACAACAGAAGTTCTTAAAGCATACGGATATACAGACGAACAGATTGCAGCATTCGCAGCCAACCATACGACAACTCCCATGCCCAAGCCTGCGGAGAAATAGACATCTGCATAATCTGGAACTCACACTCAACGAAATCTAAATTTCATTTTCACAATCATAAGCGAGGGGACAATTTTCTATTGTCTGCCATGCAGATTCAATTGAGAATTGTCCCCTCGTTTCTTTTTAGATTTATTGAGTTCAAATACAGAAAACAACGTCTATCAATCAACTATCAAATCTATCATTATGGCAACTAACAATAATATCGCCCCCCAGCAATCCGCTCCCCATTTCCCGGAGCAGGTGACAGGAATGTATATATTGGCGAGGGCGCTTAAAAACGTAGGCATTGAAAATGTCTACGGTCTTGTCGGCATACCTATTACCGAGGCCGCTTACCTCGTTCAGGGGCAAGGCATACGTTTTGTAGGCTTTCGCCATGAACAGCAAGCCGGCATGGCAGCCGCAACCGAAGGCTTTCTGACAAAGAAACCCGGAGTACTCATGACCGTATCGTCTCTCGGATTCATGAACGGTCTGACAGCAACCGCAAACGCCACCGTCAATTGCTATCCGATGATTCAGATTTCCGGAGCAAGCGATCCGACGATGGTCGACATGAACATGGGCACCTACGAACAGCTCGACCAGTTCAATACGGCCAAACCGTTGGTCAAGGCAGCCTTCCGCTGTAGCCATGCCAAGGATATACCCTCTGCTGTCGCCCGTGCGTATCGTGCTGCCGTTTCAGGACGCCCGGGCGGTGTCTATATCGACATGACAACACCTGCGCTGGGTGAAATCATGGATCGCGAGGAGGCAGAAAAACTCCTCTATCAGCCTGTCGATGTCTATTCGCCTGTTGCGCCCAATGATGTCGCCGTCGAACGAGCCGTCGAGCTTCTCGCTTCCGCCAAACGTCCGGCAATACTTCTCGGTAAAGGAGCAGCCTACGCACAAGTCGACGATAAAATCAAGACAATCATAGAGAAATACAATATCCCCTACTTCCCGATGTCAATGGCCAAGGGCCTTATGCCCGATGCCGGACCATTGAGCGCGCTGTCATGCCGTTCTACCATAATGGAGAAAGCGGATGTAGTCATGATTATCGGTGCTCGTCTAAACTGGCTGCTCTCGTTCGGACACGGAGGCAAGTGGAATCCGGACATGAAATTTATCCAGCTTGATGTCGAGCCTCAGGAAATTGATGTAAACGTTCCTATTGCAGCACCTGTAGTTGGCGATATGGGACTTGCTCTCGATGCCATGCTTGCAAAGATGGATAGCAAAAAGATGAGTACAGACCCCACATGGATTCCGGCACTGCAGCAGGAGACAAAAGAAAAGGATGCCAAATTTGCGACGCGCCTATCTGATGCCAAATCGCTGATGCCAATGCACCACTGGACAGCCCTCGGAGTTGTCAAGCCTATTATCGAATCCAATCCTGATGTCATCCTTATTAACGAAGGTGCAAACACACTTGACGACACCCGCGATGCCATCAATATGTCACTCCCGCGCCACCGCGTTGACTGCGCTACATGGGCGATCATGGGCATGGGCATGGGTTCGACCGTCGGGGCCGCAGTTGCGACAGGCAAATCGGTCGTAGCTATCGAGGGGGACTCTGCATTCGGGTTCTCAGGAATGGATTTCTCAACAATCTGCCGTTTCAACCTGCCGGTAACCGTTGTGATTTTCAACAATGGAGGCATCTACAACGGCATCGGCGTTCCGCTTGACAAGACGACAGACCCCGCTCCTACCACCCTTGACATTCATGCCCGTTACGATAAACTCGGAGCAGCCTTCGGCGCTCAGACCTATTATGTTCAGACTCCCGACGAACTTGACAAGGCTCTGCGCGAGAGCATCGCAAGCAAGAAACCATGTCTTATCGACGTGCAGCTTGCCGCAGACTCAGGTAAGGAATCAGGCCATATCGGCTATCTGAATCCGGCACCTCTTCAGGATATCACCGTTTAAGGAAATTTCCCGAAATAACGCGACTCACACGGGCGCATAGGAAATCTGACATATAAAATCAGCCATGCGCTCGTGTCAATAAAAGTCAAACTCATCATCAATTCATAGTTTATGAAACACATTATCCTTTATGCCATCGTCCCTATAATCGTAGTGATGCTGGCCGGTTACATTTCGGGAAAGAAGGGTATTTTCTCAGGTGAAGACGCAAAGAAATTCAATAAAGTAGTGCTTGACTACGCCCTTCCTGCAGCCCTGTTCGTGTCAATCGTACAGGCAAGCCGCGAAATGCTCGCCAGAGATATTAAGCTTTCGCTTATTTCGCTTGTCGGAATCATGCTCTGCTTCATGATTGTCTACTTTGTGTTCCTTATGTTTAAAAAGAATACAGGCGCTGACGCTGCGATTTCGGCTCTTATCAGTGGTTCACCAACCATCGGCTTCCTCGGATTTGCGGTACTTGAACCGATTTTCGGCACGACCCCCTCAGTGGCACTCGTAGTTGCAATCGTCGGTATCGTTGTCAATGCAGTCGGTATCCCTGTAGGTCTGTCTCTTCTCAACGCATCACTTGAGAAACAAAATCCCGGTTCTTCCAAAAACAAAAGTGCATGGGCACCTGTGATTCATGCCCTCGAACAGCCGGTAGCATGGGCCCCTATTCTTGCTGTCATCTGGGTGGTAGTCGGTATACCTTGGCCGGAATGGGCAAGCCCATCGTTTGATCTTATAAAAGGTGCGAACGCATCAATGGCCGTATTCTCTGCAGGTATTACACTTTCAGCAATCAAAATCTCAATTGACTGGCAGGTCATACTTGGTTCAATACTTAAAATGGTGATGATGCCGGCAGTCATCCTGATCATGGGACTCATTTTCCACATGGATCCCCTCAACCTAAAGATGCTTGTCGTAGCCGCAGCTCTGCCACCGGCATTCTCCGGAATCATCATCGCTGACGAATACGACACTTATGTGGCGGAAGGCACATCATCACTGACTCTTTCAGTAATCTTATTTATCGGATTCTGCCCGCTATGGTTGTGGATAACAGACATGTGTGTACACTCCGCAGCGCTCTAATTCAAATTTAAGAATCCTAAACCACAGGACATAAGGGAATGGCATTCCCTTATGTCCACTATTTATCCTCTCTCAAACCTACCCATCACTTTATCAATGAAAAACGGAGATGAAAAAGCAAATTCTTGACGGATGTACCGCAGCAGCACATGTGGCTTTCGCTCTAAGCGACGTAGCTACCATATATCCTATAACGCCAATAGCCTCTATGGGTGAGACTGCCCAGAAATGGGGACTTGCCGGGCGGCGCAATCTAATGGGACAGGCACTGGAGGTAAAAGAATTGGAAAGTGAGCTTGGGGCAGCAGGCGCTGTACACGGAGCGGCGGCCGCCGGAGCACTCGCCACAACGTTTACGGCATCACAGGGATTAATGCTGATGATTCCCAATATGTATAAAATTTCCGGCGAACTACTGCCCGTTGTATTCCACGTCGGTTGCCGGTCGCTTGCCACACATGCACTCTCCATATTCGGTGACCATCAGGATGTGATGGCATGTCGTGCCACGGGGTTTACCATGCTTGCGTCGGCTTCGGTGCAGGAGACAATGGACCTCGCGCTTGTGGCTCATCTGGCCGCAATCGAAGGCTCACTTCCTGTGCTACATTTTTTTGACGGATGGCGCACATCCTCGGAAATGGATACTATAGATGTCATTGACTATGAGGACATGCGTCCGCTTGTCAATTGGGACAAGGTAAACGAATTCCGACGCAAAGCAATGAATCCGGAACATCCCGGACAAAGAGGATCTGCACAAAATCCGGATGTTTATTTCCAGAACCGTGAAGCATCAAATAGATTTTACGACGCATTTCCTGCCATAGTCCAGAGTTGTATGGACAAAGTGGCAAATCTGACAGGACGCAGTTATCATCTCGTCGACTATTACGGAGCGCCTGATGCCGACCGTGTGATAGTAGCAATCGAGTCGGCCGCAGAGGTGGTCAGCGAGACCGTCGACTACCTCAACCGAGAAAAAGGCTATAAGACCGGTGTCATAAAAATTCACCTCTACCGCCCATTCCCGGTCGAGGCATTCCGAAAGTCACTCCCCGACAGCGTAAAGACAATTGCAGTTCTTGACCGCACGAAAGAACCCGGGGCTCAGCATGAGCCTCTTTGCGAGGATGTAATGTCAGCCCTGTATAATACGTCACGATCCTCTGACATCAGAATCATAGGTGGACGCTACGGACTTTCAAGCAAAGAATTTGATCCTGCAATGGTAAAGGCCGTGTTTGACGAAATGGCAAAAGACAACCCCAAGAATCCGTTTACAGTAGGAATTAACGATGATGTCACCAATCTGTCACTGGACGTGACAGACAATATCGAAACTGATGTAGCATCCCAGACTTTCCAGTCCATCCTGTACGCTATTGGAAACGACGGTACGGTAGGCGGTACAAAACAAGTGGCTGAAATCATCGGCAATAGCCCCGGTCTGTATGCTCAGGCTTATTTCAGCTATTCGGCCAAAAAGTCAGGCGGATATACAATTTCGCAGCTGCGCATAGGCAGACAACCCGTTATCTCAGCTTACGGAATCAATGGAGCCGACTACGTAGGGTGTCACAAGGCATCATACGTCAACCGCTTCTCAATGCTTGACAAAATCAAGGAAGGAGGCACGTTCGTGCTTAACTCTCCTTGGACACCCAAGCAGATGTGCGAGAGACTTCCGCTTTATATGCGCAGGACAATCGCTGAAAAGAAACTTAAATTTTATAACATCGATGCCGACAGTATAGCTGCCCAATGCGGACTCGGCACACGAATAAACATGCCGATGCAGACGGTATTCCTTTATCTGACAAATATCATACTTTTTGACGAAAGCCTCGGTGCTTTGAAGGAACAGATAAAGAAGACTTATATCCATGAAGGCGGTGATGTCGTGGAGAAGAATCTCAAGGCGGTCTCTCTGACAATCAATGCGCTTCATCGAGTCAATTATGGAGAAATGTCCGAATGGCTTACAAAGCCGGAAAACACCACAAAGCGTGAATTAAGGTTTGCAACCCCACAACTCGAAGCATTTATAAAGAACATACACACGCCATGTATAAAAGGTCATGGCGATATGATTCCTGTATCGGCTCTCGACCCAGCCGGAATACTGCCTATGGGTACGACGGCATACGAACATCGAAGGATAGCGACACGCGTCCCGGTATGGGATGCTGACAAATGTGTCGAATGCATGGAATGTTCGCTTGTATGTCCTCACGCAGCCATACGGCCGTTCATCCTATCGGCTCAAGAAGCAGCGAATGCCCCGGAAAACTTCAAAATGAAAGATGCACACGGCTCGCCGACTCTCAACGGTTACAAGTTCCATATACAGAACTATCCGGAAGATTGCCTGGGATGCTCCTCATGCTCAATAATCTGTCCGGGGCATGCCCTTACGATGACACCGCTTGAAGAAGTGCTCGAAACCGAAATACCATTGCTCGAATGGGCTAAGACAAATGTCTCGCTTAAAGACAATCTGCTTGCACGCACCACTGTCAACGGCTCTCAGTTGCAACAGCCATGTCTGGAATTTTCAGGAGCATGCGCGGGTTGCGGTGAAACACCTTATGTCAAACTGCTCACACAGCTTTTCGGCGAACGCCTTCTGATTGCCAACGCGACCGGATGCAGTTCTATATGGGGAGCGAATTTCCCATCCAACGCCTACTGCACCAATCCGCAAGGCAAGGGGCCGGCATGGGGCAACTCGCTCTTCGAAGACAACGGCGAATACGGTTACGGAATGCTTGTGGCTGTCGAGCAACGCAGACGCAGGATAGCCGGGCTGGTCAAAGAACTGATCGACAATCCCGACACCCTGCCCTATCTCAGACAGCCTCTCGAAGCATGGTATTCCGCCAAGGATGATCCCGAACTCTCTGCCGAGACAGGCGAACAGCTTAAATCAATGCTCACACCAGTCAAAGATATGAATCCGGCATATTCCCGACTGCTCGAAGATGCCGATATGTTCGGAAAGAAAAGTGTCTGGTGCATCGGAGGTGACGGATGGGCTTACGATATCGGTTTCGCCGGACTGGACCATGTGCTTGCATCAGGCGAACCAATAAAAATCCTTGTCATGGACACTGAATGCTACTCCAACACAGGCGGACAGACATCAAAGGCCACTCCGCGCAGTGCAGTGGCAAAATATTCGCCTGAAGGAAAACGTGTGGCAAAAAAGGAACTCGGACGGATGATGATGACCTACGGGTCAGTCTACGTAGCGTCCATTTCCCTCGGCGCAAACTATCAGCAAGCCATAGATGCACTTTCAGAGGCCGAACGTTATCCCGGGCCGGCAATCGTAATAGCATATTGCCCATGTCTGACCCACGGTATACGACCGGGGCTCGGGCATTCGATCGTAGAGCAACGCAGAGCTGTCGAATCAGGCTATTGGCCTCTCTATCGCTTTAATCCGGAAGCCTACGCCAAAGGTGAGAAGGCACTGTCTATCGACCAAGCCATTCCGGGCACGGACAATAGCGGTTCAAACGGCTCATCCTCACTGACGGCCTCTCCTTCATATCCCAACAGCGAGCCTGTCAGAAACGTGGAGGAATATGTAATGAACGAAGACCGCTACGCCGATTTAAGTATGACAGACCCGCAAGAGGCAGGAATTCTGCGACCTAAACTCCAGCAGGACTGCAACCGCAATCTTGATGCGCTACGATCACTGGCCGGACAAAAATAATAGTGATGATTAACAGCAAAACCTACGGCGCTATATAACAATAGTTTTGACGTTGATTTTGAAGAAGAGGGAGAAGCTGCTGCCGTAATGCTTCTCCCTCGTTTTTTGATCATGCAGACATCTGCAGGACTGCTTCCGCAGCTTATGCGGGTCAATAAACCCACTACAGATTCAGATACTCTTTCAGAGTTTCGACATATTCCTCAAATGCCTCACGGCCAAGACTTGTAACCCGACACACAGTGCGTGTCTTCTTCCCGGCAAAACCTTTCTCAATGGCGATATATCCGGCCGATGAAAGTTTGTCGAGCTGCACACTTAGGTTTCCGGCGGTAGATTCGGTCTTTTCTTTGAGATAGACGAAATCAGCCTCATCCAAGTTCATAAGCACCGACATAACGGCCAGCCTCAATTGAGAATGGAGCAATGGATTCAATTCTTTCATTTCGTTGTCTTCTTCAATTTATGTCTTATAATAACAGCCGGCACAATAAACATCATAAAGAAACAGAATATGTAAAGCGGGATAGTCCATGAAACGAGCAGTGGCGTTCCGCAAAGAGGACTCACAGCTGTTATCAGACCAGCAACAATAGAAAATATGCCTCCGAATACGTATGATTTCTCTTTCAATATGACACCTGTCATGGCAGCTGCGAAACCGACAACAATAAATGCGAAATAAAACATTGCAATCCAAATCTGTGGATAACCAATCGCATCATAAATCAGACAGATTGCCGTAAGGGCTATAGTGATATAGCCGACTATGCGCCAAATTCCATCATTGACATATTCGACATAAGTCTTCTCATGTCTCTTAGCCTTCTTCCGTCCCATTGAAAAATTCAAAGGATAACCAATTATAGGGATTGCAAGCCATATATAATTGTATCTCGGGTCATGTGTAATCAGACAAAGAATGCCGACTATGACTGCTGTCACTATCGACAGAGTTGCCCACATCACAGACACCCGTGTGTCGGGGGTGGCGATTCGTTGTTTAGAGTCCTCTATCATTTTCGTGATAAGAGCCATGCTTTCCTGTGGCGTAAGTTTTTTGTCTTCCATTTTCTTTTTGTTTTAGAGAGTTTTTACAAATCGGTTTATTTTGTAAACCACATCTTGAAAAATAAAAGAGTAAACCCGCGCGATGTCACTCTTTGTAAATTTCATGTCGCAAAGTTAAAGCGGTTTATTTTATAAACCAAATTTTTCAAGGATTATTTTTTAACATAACGGCTATTTTTTAATAAACGACCCGGGAAACAATACAATATACAAATGGCCACCGCATCCTTTGATAGACATTGGAGCAGTGGCCATGTTGATTGACGTAGCTAATGAGTATGATATGTCTTATCAGTCCTTTTTAAATGGAGGAGGTGTAGGAATCTGTTTGTCATCGTCGCCATCTCCTTTACCTTCATCGTCGGAATTTTCGGATTTAGGCGAAACCTCAACCACTGTCGCTGTGACATCGACGACCTCCGCATCTGTAACGGAAGCCTCATCTGATTTTCCGTTATTCTTCTTCTCCTTTTCTTTCTCAGCCTCTTCAAGAGCACGCTTGGCATCGCGCTCAGCCTGAAGCTTCATGATCTCTTCAGTGCGTGACTTCCATTGACGCTTTCCGAAGATGTTGACAAGGTCCTCGGCATACATGACTTCCTTGGTCAGAAGAGTCTCTGCGAGCTTGGCGTGGCCTTCCTTATGATCGCGAAGAATCTGCTTTGCACGTTCATACTGTTCGTTTATGATACGCGACACTTCATCATCAATCTGCTTTGCGCGTTCGCCGCCGTATGGCTTAGAGAATCCATAAGACTGACCGGTGGAATCATAATAACATACATTGGGAATCTTTTCACTCATGCCATAGTAGACAACTATAGCATACGCCATCTTGGTAACTTTCTCAAGGTCATTGAGAGCACCGGTCGAGACCTGTCCCAAAGTGAGCTCTTCGGCAGCACGGCCTCCGAGGGTCATACACATCTGGTCGAGAAGAGCCTGAAGCGGAGTAATCTGTCGCTCCTCAGGCATATACCATGCCGCTCCGAGAGCCATGCCGCGAGGCACGATTGAAACTTTGACCATCTCATTAGAGTATTCAAGGAACCACGACACAGTGGCATGGCCGGCCTCATGGATAGCTATAGCCTGCTTCTCATCAGCAGAAATAATCTTGGAACTATGTTCAAGACCTCCGATTATTCGGTCAATAGCAGCCATAAAGCTGTCACGGTCAACGGCTTTCTTATTATTACGGGCTGCAATAAGCGCAGCTTCGTTGCAGACGTTTGCAATGTCCGCGCCACAAAAGCCGGCAGTCTGACGTGCCATAAGGTCGACATCGACCGATTCATCAGTCTTGATCTTGCGAAGATGTACCTTGAACACTTCTATACGATCCTTAAGCTCCGGAAGATCAACATTAATCTGACGGTCAAAACGTCCGGCTCGCAGAAGAGCCTTGTCAAGAATATCGGCACGGTTGGTCGCTGCAAGAATAATCACACCGCTGTTTGTGCCAAATCCGTCCATCTCGGTGAGAAGCTGGTTAAGCGTATTCTCACGTTCGTCGTTAGCACCCATATTGGGATTCTTGCCTCGCGCACGGCCTACAGCGTCAATTTCGTCGATAAACACAATACACGGAGCTTTTTCCTTTGCCTGACGAAAAAGGTCGCGGACACGCGAAGCACCGACACCAACAAACATCTCAACAAAGTCAGATCCCGACATTGAAAAGAACGGCACATTAGCCTCGCCTGCCACAGCCTTGGCAAGAAGAGTCTTTCCTGTTCCGGGAGGGCCTACGAGCAGAGCGCCTTTGGGAATCTTCGCACCAAGATCAGTGTAGCGCTGCGGATTACGAAGGAATTCCACAATCTCACGTATTTCGGTCTTAGCCTCTGTCAGTCCGGCAACATCCTTGAATGTGACATCAGTGCCTTCTCCCTTATCAAAGACTTTTGGCTTAGACTTGCCTACGTTAAATACGCCACCAGGGCCTCCACCGCTCGCACCACCTGACATGCGACGCATCATAATGAACCAGAAGGCAACCAGAAGGACTATCGGACCAAATGTCCAGAAAAGGGTCGAATAGTCCGACGCTTTCTCATATTTGACATGTCCGTTATATATACCCTTTTCAGCCCACATATCAATCTTGTCCTGAAGACGGTCTGCAGACGGTATATCGGTCACAATACGGGCAATCTTACCTTTACCGCTCTGATATTGGCTTTCCGGGAAAATGGCACTCGCAAGCGAATCCGACAGAACAGCTTCCGCACGGTTGGTATTGGTATAGACAGTCATGTCACCCACGCCACCGTTGGTAACATATTCTTCAAACTTTGTAAAGCTTACATCTTTGGTTATCGAATTGTCATCGATATAAAGCATGCCAAGGAGAAACACTATTATTATAGCGTAGGCCCAGTACATGCTGAATTTTATCCCCATAGGCTTTTTAGGCTTAGGGTTGTTGTTGGGAGGAGTCTGTGAACTCATAATGTGTCAATACTTGCAATTGTTAGGATAAAATAACAGGACGGACAATCAGTCTTCGTCAGGATAGTCTGTAATCCGTGCGTCACTCCACAAATCCTCAAGATCATAGAGACTTCGGGTTTCAGGGAGAAAGACATGCACGAGTGTATCGCCATAGTCTATGACTATCCATTGTGAATTTCCATAGCCGTCGTAATTATATGGTTTTATATGTTCTTTTTCAAGCAGATATTCTCTGACACTATCGGCAACCGCTGCTACATGCTGGGTAGATGTGCCCTCACATATTATAAATCTGCGTGCTGCAGCAGTGTCAATTTCGCTCATATCCACTGTAGTAATCTTGCGACCTTTACGCTCACGGATCCCCTCGATTACGAGAGGCAGTATGTCAATTGTTTTTTCTGTCATGAATTTTGCTTCGATAGACGTTGAAACTATTAAAATTATCTGAATCTAAATTATGTGATAAATTAGACACAAAGGTAATCATTTTCCTTGAATTATCATGAACTGATTTAAAATCGTGTCGGTGTTATACTCTTAACAATTGTTATTCTCATTTAGTTTTACAGGCCTATACCACCAATTGAAAGTTTCATGGAATGCAAGATTGGTGAAAATATGTTAAACAACCGCCTGATGCTTGCACAATTCAACCAAACTGCCTACCTTTGCACTGTCGAAATGAGAGAGACACCGCAACATAGTCAATCCTCGATACGACACCACTAACCGGCCCATTCGTCTAACGGTTAGGACGCAAGTTTCTCACACTTGAAATAGCAGTTCGATTCTGCTATGGGCTACAAGAAAACAAACGGCTCTCTCACCACGAAAGAGTCGTTTTTATTTTCATAAATTTTAAATTTCCTATTTGGAAATTTAAACGAAATACATTAATTTTGTGTTGTAAAATTGAAGAGATAAAAAATCCCGCGCCGGAGCACGATTGGGAAACTCATCAATTATTTTTGAAATACCGAGACAAGCTTCGTCGCCCAATGGCGGGCCTCATCCCTCTTCGGAGGAAGGCATAATTGCCCGGAGGATTACAAAGGACGGCAAGCACTCAAATCCTGTCATTCGGAGTTTCATCATCTTCCTCCGGCGCGTTTCCTATAAAGAGTGGAGCATCAATTTGATGTTTCACTCTTCTTTTTTTATTTCCTATATCCGCCAATAGATGGGCGCATGGTAACAAACTTGATGCCATCGCGCTCCGTTACCATATAAAATAAAATGTCTGGCGATTTCGCACCAGACATTTTATTTAACTTCGCCCGATTCAGGAACGAGCGGTTATCAAAGTTGTACTACCAGAGACAACCCACATTAATATTTACGGCGCTTCTGCTCATAAACCAAGGTAAGTGAGGGCTGATCGCACACTTCAACCGGACCGAAATACTGAATAGGACCGGGATAGACATAGCATGTCTCGCGCTTCCACTGGTCACGTTCCTTTGCAAACTTAAGGAATGGCGCACCGTCAAGCTCGACAAGAGCCTTACGGATCACAGGCTTCATCTCTCCGTGACGACGCTCCATGTTCATCATCATAGTGATAGGTATACCACCGGCGACCCAGTTCACGGGAGCGAAAGTCAGATTGCGAAGGCTCGACATATAACCGGTCTTGCCGGCTGCGATAAGGCATGCAGCCGTATAGCCAAGCGCATAGCAATAGTTCGCATCAAAGTTAGACGGATCCGCACAACGGCCTTCATATCCGAAGAAATGGTGCATTGTCGCATACTTGCCTTTATACTCACCTTCGGCAGCAAGCTGTTCGAGACGTTTGCCGACCATTTCAGAAAGAAGCTTTTCTGTTTCAATGAGCGAAACCTGCACGTTTCCGTGGGGATCACGGTCAAGTGTAAGCTGACGGGCAACACCGGCAGGGAGGGAAGCATATGTCTTGGCATTCTCTTCACCCAGCTGGGCCACGACCCATTCACGCTGTTTTTCAGGGTCAATGGCAGCAAATTCATCAGCCTTGACAGCAAGAAGGTCGTTAAGTTCTGCGATGAGCGCTTTGACAGCAGGGATAAACTCGATGAGACCTTCAGGGACGAGTACAACACCATAGTTATTGCCATCATTGGCACGGGCGACAACAGACTCGGCGATGTCATCGACAACCTGAGCAAGAGTCATATTCTTTGCCTCAACCTCCTCGGAGACGATACATACATTAGGCTGACACTGAAGGGCACATTCGAGAGCGATGTGAGAGGCCGAACGTCCCATGAGCTTAATGAAATGCCAATATTTCTTAGCCGAATTGCAATCGCGCTGGATATTTCCGACAACTTCAGAATAAACCTTTGTCGCGGTATCAAAACCGAAAGAAGTTTCAATCACATCGTTCTTAAGGTCCCCATCGATAGTCTTAGGCACACCAATAACCTGTACGCCAGCGCCAATAGCCTTGTAGTATTCTGCAAGGATGGCCGCGTTTGTATTTGAGTCGTCACCTCCGATTATCACAAGCGCCTTGATGTCAAGCTCGCGAAGAATTTCAAGACCCTTGTCGAACTGCTCCTTTGTTTCAAGCTTCGTTCTGCCAGAGCCGATGATGTCAAAACCGCCAGTGTTACGATACTCGTCAATAATATCGGCAGTAAGCTCCTTATATTTATGATCTACAAGACCACCGGGGCCCATAAGGAAACCATAGAGACGGCTCTTGCGGTTGATACTCTTGATACCATCGAAAAGACCGCTTATGACATTATGTCCGCCGGGGGCCTGACCGCCTGAAAGAATTACACCTACATTAATCGGCTCAGCCGATTCAGCTGCGGGAGCTTTTTCAAAACGGATTTCCGGAAGACCGTATGTGTTCGGAAACAGTTTCTGAATATCTTCCTGATCACCGGCCGACTGGGTCGGCTGACCTTCTACAATTTTTACTCCACCGGTAAGTACGATTGGAAGTTGGGGCTTGTAAGCCGCACGGGCTTGCTGCAAAGCACTTTTTCTCATTTGATAGTTATTATAATTTACTTTAAAATTTCAACATTTTGTAAGGCAGAGAGGCATTTTGCATTCAAAAAGCGATCAAAACCCATTATCGAGGTCTTAACATACGCAAAGGTCGCAAATATTTCGCAAAAAAATCAAGAGCTCGAGCGACTCAAAATAATCATTATTCAACATTTCGGCAGATAGAGTTAAAATATGCAAATTATTGTAAATTGCACACATCAACTAACAATGTGCAATTTATTGTATAATAGTCATTTTACACGACAGCTCGCATATATTGTTTTAACATTTAAACAGACAATCATCGCTAATTAATGACATTATAAAACAAAAGCATGAAAACATCGGCAATAATATAGTTAAGAAGTATTAAATATTGTATTCAAACAACCAAAACACCATGCTTTTATTAACAATTAAGGATTTCATGCAAAATTATGTTACATTCCCTTTCAAAATCTTTTAATCAGCACAAAATACCCATGCTCAACATTTTGCGATTTTGAAATGAGATATTTCTTGAGTAATTTTGCAACGTAAAAATAAAACCAATCATAGGTTTTACATAATCTTAAATTAAAAATCATCAACATTTCGGATGAAAAAATCAATCACACTATCTATACTATCCCTTTTAATGGGTTGTGGCATGGCGCTTACCGCCAAGGCTGACAATCCTACCCCATACAAACTCCCTACCGCCCATACAGCTGCCGTCGAAGCGAGTTCCACAATAATGGAAAACAGCTTTGAAACAGTCAGAGCCTTCTCTCCTTTCGCTGTTGAAGAATCAGTAGAGCAATCAACCGGAGCAGACAATGGCGAACTCATCAACCAGCTTAAAGATTTTGCATCAAAATACCTCGGCACACGCTATCGCCGTGGCAGCGCAGGCCCAAAAGCATTTGACTGCTCAGGCTTCATCGGTTTTGTGTTCAAAAACTTCGGCATCAATCTCAGCCGCTCTTCAAGCACCCAATATAACGAAGGTGAGAAAGTAGAAAAAGGCGACCTTCGTCCGGGCGATCTTATGTTTTTCTCAGGCAGAGGAGGCGGCCGTTCGCGCGTAGGCCATGTCGCCATGGTAGTAGACGTAAACCCTGACGGCTCTTGCGTATTTATCCACGCATCAACATCCCAAGGCGTTGTCTACCAAAAATTTCCCGACGGTGGCTATTATTCAAAGCGCTACATCGGAGCAAAACGTATAATTCCGACCGATGCAAAGGCATAATCAAAGAGTTAATACTTTAAAGAATACATAATTTTCAGACATCAGACATAGATAGAAAGTAAAACTCACGACACCGCGACGGTATCGTGAGTTTTTTATTTTGCAATGACTTTCAAAGCAAGGAATCAATCCAGTCGATGGATCACAAGACCAGAACGGAGCTTAGGTTCAAACCAAGTTGTTTTCGGAGGCATGATATTTCCGGAATCAGCAATATCCATGAGCTGCTTCATCGACACTGGATAAAGCGCAAGGGCCATAGCCATCTCGCCCGAATCGACACGGCGCTTAAGTTCGCCAAGCCCACGGATGCCACCGACAAAATCAATACGCTTATCGCTGCGGAGATCTGTTATGCCGAGAATATCACGCAGTATAAAATCACTTGAAATCGTTACATCAAGCACACCAATAGGATCATCGTCATTATAAGTGCCTTCCTTAGCAGTCAGCGAATACCATTTTCCACCGAGATAAATGGAGAAATTATGCAGAGTAGCCGGACGATATTCATCAGCACCCTTCTCCTCTACAACAAAGTGCTCGCTCAGACGACCAACGAACTCATCAGGAGAAAGCCCGTTAAGATCCTTGACGACACGGTTATAATCAATAATGTTCAGATGCGACGCCGGGAAAGCCACGGCAAGGAAATAATTGTATTCCTCATCTCCGGTATGAGCAGGATTCGCCAATGCCTTCTCATGCCCGACAAGAGCGGCAGCAGCCGAGCGATGGTGACCATCAGCGATATAAAGATATGGAATCTTTGCAAACTCCTCAGTTATCGTCGCAATCATCTTTTCATCGTCAATCACCCAGAAATGATGACCGAAACCGTCGGGAGCCGTAAAATCATATTCGGGTTCTCCGGCCGTAACGGCATCAATCACCTGCTGAAGCGCATCGTTATCAGGGAATGCAAAGAAAACCGGTTCGATATTTGCATTATTGATACGGACATGCTTCATGCGATCCTCTTCTTTATCACGTCGGGTAAGCTCATGCTTTTTTATGCGCCCTTCCATATAGTCAGCCACATTGGCAGCCACAACTATGCCATATTGTGTACGGCCATTCATGGTCTGGGCATAGATATAATAATGCTCGCTATTGTCCTGCACAAGCCAGCCGTTTCCACAGAAAGCGTTAAAATTTTCAACCGCTTTGTCATAAACTTCCGGAGCGTGCTCGTCAGTGCCCGGCGCAAAATCTATCTCAGGCTTTATTATATGGTAGAGCGAACGAGGATTGCCTTCGGCTTCTTTACGGGCCTCCTCGGAATTAAGCACATCATAGGGACGCGACGCCACTTCGGTGACCATTTCGCGTGGAGGGCGGATGCCCTTGAACGGTTTTACTTTTGCCATGGTTTCAGAGGTTAACTTGATTAAAGGTATTAATACTTGAGTCATACGCATCACGAAACTGCCGCAAGGCAGCTCGTGACGGTCATGACATCAATTATTATTTAGATTTAGTATTTACGACTTTCTCCCGCGTACGATAGTTTGCTTACGGTCAGGGCCGATTGAAACAATCGTAATCGGGGTAGCCAGTTCTTTTTCGAGGAAATCAATATAATTTTTGAAGTTCTGAGGGAACTCTTCCTCACTCTGCATCTTTGTCATATCTGTTTTCCAACCGGGAAGGGTGACATAGACAGGCTCAATATCTTCTTCAATAGAGAATGGGAACTGATTTGTTTCCACACCGTTGATTTTATATGCGACACAAGCCTTGATCTCATCGAAATCATCGAGGACATCGCTCTTCATCATGATAAGCTGAGTCACACCGTTGAGCATTATAGCATAGCGGAGTGCAACGAGGTCAATCCAGCCGCAACGGCGTTCACGCCCCGTAACTGCACCATATTCATGACCAAGATCGCGGATGCGCTTGCCAGTCTCATCGAAAAGCTCTGTCGGGAACGGCCCACTGCCAACTCGCGTACAATAAGCCTTGAAGATACCAAATACTTCACCGATTTTATTAGGAGCGACGCCAAGGCCGGAACATGCGCCTGCACTAATAGTGTTTGACGAAGTCACGAAAGGATATGAGCCGAAATCGATGTCGAGCAGAGTCCCCTGCGCACCTTCACAGAGCACACTTTTCCCCTCGGCAAGAAGGCTGTTGATGAGAAATTCAGAATCAACGATTCCAAAACCCTTGATATATTCAATCGCATCCATCCACTTTTCTTCAAGCTCGTCAAGATTCTCGGAGTAGCCCCCAAAGCCTCAAGCTGACCGAGATGACGCTGACGGAGCGCCGAGTATTTTTCCTTGAAGTTATGGAACACATCGCCGAGGCGCAGACCGTTACGCGAAATCTTATCTGTATAAGTAGGGCCGATGCCTTTACCTGTAGTACCGATCTTCTTTCCGCCTTTCGCCTTTTCATTGGCGGCGTCAAGCAGACGGTGAGTCGGAGTAATCAGATGGACTTTCTTGGAAATTTTAAGAATCGAACGGAGATCCACCCCACTCTTTTCCAACTCTTCGGCCTCCTGCTTGAACAACACCGGATCAAGCACGACACCATTGCCGATGATATTTATCTGACCATGCTGAAAAATGCCTGACGGAATTGAGCGGAGGACATATTTCTTATCCTCGAACTCCAGCGTATGACCGGCGTTAGGGCCACCCTGAAAACGAGCTACCGCATCATAGCGCGGAGTGAGCACATCCACAACCTTACCTTTTCCTTCGTCTCCCCACTGGAGACCCAGAAGCACATCAACTTTCATTTTACGTGATATATATAGTTTATTATTTTATTTGATTTCCAAATGTTACCTTGCATTGCTTTTCCGGTCACTTCCTGATCCGTCCTCCACCGCGACACCGCGAACAGAGTCCATGTATATAAAGGTCGAAACCGGCCATGACAAACGACGGATAGCGACGCAACTTCAAAAGTCTGAAAAGCTCAGCATCACGTATCTCACGAGAGCGTCCGCAGCGAGAACATACCAGTGTCAGATGTTCGTCTTCACGCGAAGCGCATTCATAAATCTCGACACCGTCCTCCGATCTGCGCCGCCTGACAACACCTGCGGCATCAAACAGCTTAAGATTATTATAGACTGTGCCGTGGCTTAGCCTGAAACCATCGCCGACAAGAGCGTCAAGCAATTGCGCGGGAGAAAAACTACCCTTAAGCGCAACAACCTTTCCAAGTATCATCAAACGCTCAGGAGTGCAACGCAGACGATGTTGCGACAGATATTGTCGCAACCGTTCTTCGGCATCGCTTTTTCGCTTTTCATCGTTCATCAATTGACAAAATTACAAAGCAAGCGCCTAATATCCAAATTTTCGTTAAAGTAAATTTCCATGCAAAACGCGTGGACTTTCAAGGCCGGCTTTTACATCATGCCATCTTTATTCAGCCTCCTCCAGCCTCTGTATCGGACAACATGAACGGCTCATAGTTCAACCGATAAACCCACGCGCAGTAAGAATACGATCGACCAGATCTTTCAACAAATCATATTCATTCTGACGCGAACCAATGCCCTTGCTTCGGGTATCAAATTCACGGATTGCAGATATAATCTCAATTGTCTGCCTGACATTGTAATTACGCGCGGCAACTTCGTAGACCCGCAATCCCCATGCGTTACGCATACCAAGCGCATCCATATAACCGCTCTGAGATTTATCACGCGTGTAGTGGTATATCAGCAGATTTGAGAACTGATTGAACAGCGAAGACACCGTCATGACCGTAGGATTGTTTTTCGGATTGTTTCTGAAGTACTCCACAATCGCAAAAGCCTTGGCAGGATTGCGGTTCACAATCGCATCAACCAGCTCAAAATTATTATAGTCTTTCGACACTCCGATGTTGCGTTCAATCGCTTCAGGCGTGACCATTGCTCCCGGACCGAGAATAAGAGCAAGCTTACCGATTTCATTATACAGACGGGAAAGGTCTGCCCCGATGTAATCTCTCAGCATAGCCAATGACTTCGGATCCACATTCAACCCCTTCTCCTTTATAAGATCGTTTATCACAGGCACAACATTACGCTCGCTCAGGCGCTTTGACTCGAAAATAACGCCGTTTTTCTTCACAGCGGCAAGCAGCTCCTTGCCCTTAGCCTGTGAGCCACGGCATGAAATCACAAGAACTGTCGTTTCATTCGGACGCTCGACATAGCTATGAAGCTTGTTCAGCTGATCGGCGCGTATAGCCTGAGCCTCTTTGACAATCACTACCTGCCGTTGCGCCATCATGGGATAGCGATGGCACACATCCATCACCGTCTCTACTCCGGATTCAGGGGCATATAGGATATAAAGGTTGAAATCTCGCTCCTCCTCCGGGACAAGAGCCTCAAAATCCTTTACAAGTTCATCAATATAATAGCCTTCCTCTCCGTGAAGAAGATATACAGGCGCAAGTTTGACGCGCGCTGCAAGCTGGCGTTTTAATTCTGAGAAAGTAGGATTCGATGAGGCCATTTAATAATGAGTATGATTATGGTTTCAGAGCGTAAATTTACAAAAAAGTTAGCGGATTTTGCTAACTTTGCCCTAAAATCCCAGCTATATGCAACCTAATCCAAACGACGACAATGCAATATGCGCGCTCAATCTTCCTCCCGGCGACGTGAGATTGCGCCACACAGCCCGGGGCAATGAAATTTATGACCCACTACGTAAAAAATGGCTATTACTTACCCCGGAAGAATGGGTCAGGCAGCATTTCACCACTTATATGCAGACCCGGCTATCATATCCGGCATCCCTAATGGCCAATGAAATCGCAATCAAGCTAAACAATACAACCAAACGTTGCGACACTGTCGTATACGACAGGAACGGACAACCGATAATGATTGTCGAATATAAAGCCCCGTCAATACCTCTAACGCAGGATGTATTCAATCAAATTGCGCGCTACAGCATCGCATTGAGGGTGAAATATCTCGTTGTCAGCAACGGGCTGCGCCACTATTGCTGCGCACTCGACACAGAAACCCGACGTTACAGATTCCTACAGGCAATCCCAAGCTACAACGAATTATCGGATTAGATTTTCAGGCTTCACAACATCCAATTTTCATACCGAACAACAAGAGCGCATCCGACTGTCGGATGCGCTCTTGTTGTTTCATATCTTACACGGAAAGTAATTCGGTTTCAAGCCGGGCTATGTCCTCGCTGAGTTTCTTTTCAAGAGGCAAACGCTCATCAATCAGCCGACAGGCGTAAAGAACCGTCGCATGAGTACGCCCGAGACGTGTCCCAATAGCTTTAAGCGGCATCTTGGTATGCTTCTTTGCAAGATACATCACCATCTGACGTGCATCGGAAACTTCCCGTTTACGCGATTTGGTAAAAATCTGATCGACTTCTATATTATAGAAATCACTCACCGTGCGGGCGATACTTTCAAAATTAGCAGTCCGTTTGTTGAGCTTCACCGAATTTGACAGGACACGACGCGCGAGGTCAACAGTGATATCTTCACCAAGACAAGTGGCATGCGCCATCAAAGAAACCACAACACCTTCGATTTCACGAATGCTTTGGGTGACGTTAGACGCAATAAAATCCATCACATCCTTAGGGAGCTTGACCCCGTCGCGTAAAGACTTCTGGAAAAGCACATCACGACGCAATTCGATGTCAGGGCGTTCGAGCTGAGCGGTCATACCCCATTTGAATCGAGAGAGCAGTCGGTCCTGCATTCCTTCCATCTGGGAGGGGCTGCAGTCGCTCGACATGATAAGCTGACGGTTGTTCTGGCGCAGGTGATTGAAAATATGATAGAAAGTCTTCTGCGTAGACTCCTTTCCGATGAAATCCTGAATATCGTCGATTATCAGTGTGTCGATACTCTGATAGAAATTGATAAACTCATTCAATTTACCACGCATGACAGCTGCCGTATACTGGCTTTCAAACAGACGTGCAGTAAGATAAAGCACACGCGCACGCGGATTACGCTCCTTTATGCGGATTCCTATCGCCTGAATGAGATGAGTTTTACCCACTCCACACGGACCGAAAACAAAAAGCGGATTGAACGTCTTGAGCTTCGGATCGTTTGCGATAGCTTCACCGATAGACTGAGCAACTTTATTGCTATGGCTTATACAGTAATTTTCAAACGTATAATCCGGGTTAAGCTGTGAGTCAATGTCCTCGACAATCTGCTCCTTGAACGGATTGGACGTCGCACCGGGCATCGGTTTGACGGCATTGCTCGGATGGGCGCTTCCGACCTCTATCTGCGTGGTAGGATCATTGGCAACTACCGGGAACTCATATATAAGACGAATGTTTGAGCCGAACACACGTTTTAGTGTCTTGCCAAGCACATTGATATATCTTTCTTCAAGTTGCTCGGCAAAATATTCTGTTGGACAATAAATAGTCAGCACATCATTCTCAACCCGACGGAATGTCAGCGGGCTGAACCATGATTTAAATTGTTCGGCAGGGACTATGTCTCGAATAATCTCAAGACATTTGTCCCATTTCTGGGAGTATTCGTTTTGCATCGGTTGGGTAGCTAATCTTCAATAAGCAAGAGTTAGACGGACCGCGTACCTATTTGCACGAAAAGGGTTCTTGAATTTCCGCCTGATGTAGGGATGTCTACATTCAATTTTCAATGCAAATTTCTTAAAAACATTTTTCAAAATCAAGCACTTTTTTATTTGGAAGTTATAAACAATTTGCACATTATTGAATTTCAACAGATTAGAATAAAGCACCTAAAATACTTAAAGTTCCACTTTAACAACACAATTGTATATCCTTATCTCATTGAAATTTACCAAATAATTCAATCACTCATCTCTTATAGATAGCGCCAAAGACAGAACCCCTAATCTGCCTGAAAATCCGAGATATGTACGCCTGACGCCCTCACTGTCACACAATAATATTATTTATAATTATTATAAATAAGCGTTTCTTGTTTTTCATTTTACAATAAAGTCGTCTTGACCACAAAAGTGTAATTGCGCCCCGACTCCACTCCTAAAGCCCGCGCCGAAAAATATTGATCAGGATGGCATCTTGTGCAAATATCCTTTGTAAATGACTTTATATTACAGGACTGCACTCCTTCCTGCTCAAGCATGAGCACAACATAGCGTGGCAAATCGACATGGGGTCGACGACCATCATCATACCTAACGACACATTCCTCCGGGAATTTCTCGGCAACCTCTTCTCCAACCTCAAAACAATCAACACATATCGAGGGGCCTATGTATGCCATAATCATTTCCGGCACAGCCCCCAATTCTTTCATGCGGCCAATGCCTTCCCTGATGATACCTCCTACAGCACCACGCCAGCCGGCATGCAAGGCCGCAACCACACCCGCAGTTTCATCCACAAGAATCACCGGTACACAATCGGCAGTCGAAACTCCGATTACCACCTTATTTAATATAGAGACTATGCCGTCGACTCCTTCAAGCGACACATCATCCACCGGCAAAGAGCTTACGGTCGCTACCTTTACGGAATGTGTCTGACGAGGCACAATAATCCTTTCGACATCCACCCCGATAGCCTCGGCCAGCCTACGCCTACAATCAGTGATATGCGAAACACTGTCGCCGGTATAATGGCAAATGTTGAAACCGCTGTATGCCGAAGCATCACAGACATCCCCTCGCGATGTAAACATCACTTTATACGAACCAAGGTCGGCAATTACCTTCAGCCATGAGTGATTGCCGTTGCGTCCAGCAGACTGTCCTTTATATGTAAATTCTGATGATATCATCTTTTGTCAGCAAGAATTTTGCTATCTGTAGCTTTTGTTATACTTTTGCGCCGAATTTCTCGAAACCGACGAAATTCAACCGTTTTCAACCTTGCAAAATTAGCTCAAATTTTCGGGATTAACCATACCATATATCAATGAATAAGGATTTCAAACTTAAAGGGCATCTTGCCATGCTTGGTGCAAACACCACGTGGGGCATGATGGCTCCGATTGCCAAAATAGTAATGACCGCCGGAGTAATATCTCCGTTATTGCTGACTAACTTCCGCATCATAGGCGCGGCGCTTCTTTTCTGGACAGCATCAATATTCACCAAATACGAGCATGTCCCGCTACGCGATCTTTTGCGGATGGCCGGTGCCGGAATGCTCGGAATCGTCTTCAATCAGGGGAGCTATATAACAGGCATAGGCTTCACTTCGCCCGGCGAAGCGTCAATCATCACCACAACCATGCCAATATGGGTAATGCTGCTGGCGGCCGTGATACTTAAAGAGCCTATCACATGGAAAAAAGCCGGAGGTATAGCACTCGGAGCATCAGGAGCGCTATTGCTCGTGTTCGGCGGAGCACAGTCTGCAATGAAAGGCGACAATCCTATGCTCGGCGACCTGCTTGTCCTTACAGCACAGCTTAGCTATGCACTTTATCTGACCTTCTACAAAAATTTCATCAAGAAATATTCGGTATTCACATTAATGAAATGGATGTTCACTTTCGCAAGCATAGTGATCCTCCCGATTTCAATTAAAGAATGGAACTCAACAGACTGGAGCGCGGTGTCACATACTGAAATCGCAGGAATTGCATACGTGGTTGTCATCGCTACATTCCTCGCATACATACTTACAATGATAGGACAAAAGAATCTGCGGCCGACATTGGTCGGAATGTACAATTATGTCCAGCCGATAATCGCATCGCTCATCGGTGTCTACCTCGGTCTTGACCGTTTTACTCCTGTCAAAGTTGTCGCAGTAGCCCTTATTTTCTCAGGTGTCTACCTTGTGACCATCAGTAAAGCTGCCAAGCATCACACTGAAGCCGCGTCTTAGAGGGCAATTAAAACGGAGAAAAGCCGGGGAATTAATAAATCTGAGTTTAAAACCGGGAACATCAGCGCCTAAAAGCAATCGGAAGAATACAATAAACAGGAACAGGAGTCTCGTCAATCATACCGGCATCCCATGTAGGCATCTTTGTGAGAATCCGGACTGCCTCGCGATCGAGTGACGCCTCGACACCTTTTATAACTGAGATATGTGAGATAGTCCCATCTTCATTCACGACAAAGCTACAAAGGACACGTCCCTCAATGCCGTCACGATAAGCCTGAGACGGATAACGACGCTCCCTGTTGATAAACCGATACATCGCCCCGTCACCCCGGGAAAACTCGGATGGACATCGACGCTTTCATATTCATAAACATCAATGGACACCTGAGTTTTAGGGGCTTCCGACATTCCGGCATCACGCTGTCGAGCTTGTGCGTCGGCAGCAGAGGCATAAGCTGCAATGAGAGGGAGGAGAATGAATCGTGTCATATTTCTAAGCATAGAATAAGCTAATGTAGTGAAGCAAAATTAGCGCACAGGCGTTTGAATTGCAACTATTTTGAGATTGATTACAATTGTTTTAGCTTTATTGACATTTTAGCCCGACCGTCTCGGCACGACAATTATGGCAACACATATTATAATAATATAAGCCAATATCCGTTGTATATAAGAATAACTATAGCCATGACCATATCCCGACTTCTACACTCTACTGTCCGTCTGTCATTGCTCTCCGTTGCGTTTGGCGCTTTCAGTCCCATCGACGCATGGAGTCAGGAATCGTCGACTGCCTACAATTTCCTAAATCTGCCATCGTCCACTCTCACCTACGGTCTGGGAGGAATAAACATCACCTCTATCGAGGACGACATCAACAGCATCGACCAGAACCCCGGCCTACTTGGTCCTGAAGTCGAGATGCAGCTTGGTGTCAACTACATGCGCTATATCGGAGAGAGCAATTTTGCCGGGGTAAAGTTCGGTCGACGCGCAGGTGAACACGGCGCGTGGATGGCCGGAGTGCAATATTTCGGCTATGGGACAATCAAGGGCGCAGATGTCAACGGCATTCTCACAGGCGACTTTTCGCCAAAGGATATGGTGCTGAGTGCCACGTACTCACATGATATAAGCGATTATTGGCGTGGCGGAGCTACTCTTAAATATATTTATTCAAGCTACGATTCATATACGGCGATGGCCATAGCCACCGACCTTGGAGTCAATTATTACGACCCGGAACGAAATATCTCATTCTCCGCCGTCATAGCCAACCTCGGCGGTCAGGTAAAACGCTTTGACAGGCGCTACGATCGCCTGCCTGTCGATATTCGCCTCGGCATCTCAAAATCATTCGGGTCTCTGCCTGTAATCTGGTCTGTAACGGCATGGAATCTCACCAAATGCATCTTCCGTTCTACGACAATGGGACGGTTCAACAAGCTCGGCACCTGTGATTAAAGACAAGTTCGGGTCAAATCTCATGCGCCATCTCGTCTTCGCAGCCGATTTTGTCCCAAGTGAAAAATTTCATATCGGAATAGGCTACAATTACAAGACCCGCACCGACATGTCGACATACAAACGCAGCTTCCTTTCAGGCTTCTCAGCATGTGCAGGCCTCAACGTCAGAAATTTCGGTGTCGGAATCGCACTGTCGCAGCCTCACAATGGCGCAACAACAATAATGCTCAACCTTTCAACTAAACTATATGAATTCTGATAAAATCATAATAGCCATCGACGGATATTCCTCTTCCGGAAAAAGCACAATGGCCCGCAAACTTGCAAAAACAATCGGCTACCGATATATTGACTCAGGCGCTATGTATCGCGCCGTGACACTCTATGCCATGCGCCACGGTTTCATCCGCCCTGACGGATCGGTCGATGCCGAATCGCTCGTCGACTCGCTCCCATCAATAAACATCGACTTCCGCGTAGATGACAACGGGCAGCAGACAATGCTCAACGGCGAAATTGTCGAAAATGAAATCCGTACGCTCGAAGTATCAAACCACGTATCGCCTGTGGCCGCGATTCCTGCGGTAAGACATTCGCTTGTCAGGATGCAACGTGAAATGGGTCACACTAAAGGCTTAGTAATGGACGGACGCGACATTGGCACGGTCGTTTTCCCTGACGCAGAGATGAAAGTGTTCTGCAACGCGACTCCTGAACGTCGCGCAGAGCGCCGCTTCAAGGAGCTTACAGCAAAAGGGACATCAGTCATCTATGAAGATGTCCTCGCCAACGTAATGGAGCGCGACCACATCGACATGACACGCGAAGAAAGCCCGCTACGTTGTGCTGAAGACGCCGTCGCACTCGACAACTCCGCCATGTCAATCGACGAACAAAACGACTGGCTACTCAATCTCTACAACTCAATCACTGCAAAATAGTGGAAAGCAAAACACCCATAATAGAGATCGACGCCCGCTCCGGCTTTTGTCATGGAGTGGTCACGGCCATCCGCAAAGCGGAAGAAGAGCTCGAACGCAGTGACCAGCCCCTCTACTGCCTCGGTGACATCGTGCATAACAGCGACGAGGTCGAGCGTCTCGAACGCAAAGGGCTCTCGACAATAACCCACGACGACCTGCGGGAACTGTCATCATCACGTGTGCTTCTACGCGCCCATGGCGAACCGCCGTCTACCTATTCGCTTGCCCGCGAACGTGGCATTGAAATCATCGATGCGACATGTCCTGTTGTCCTCAGGCTCCAACAGCGCATCAAGGATGTATATGATAATTCCATACCCCGCCCACAGATTGTCATCTATGGCAAAGCCGGTCATGCCGAAGTCAACGGGCTTGTGGACAGACAAACGGAGAAGCGATCGTCGTCGAAAATATCAGCCAGCTATCCCGTATAGACTTCTCACGCGACATTGCATTCTATTCACAGACCACAATGTCGCTGCAGGGATTTGCCGAGATGGTCGGCGAAATCAACCGCAGGATAATGCCGGGTGTTAAATTCGAGTCTTTCGACACCATCTGCCGTCAGGTTGCCAACCGTGTAGACCATCTGCGCGACTTCGCACGCCGCCACGACGTGATCCTTTTCGTGGCAGGCGCAAAAAGCAGTAACGGAAAGGTGCTCTACAACGAATGTCGCAGTGTCAACACCCGCTCACACCTTGTGTCGAACCCATCGGACTTCTGCAGCGAATGGCTTGACGGGGCGGAAAGCATAGGCATCTGCGGTGCGACATCCACACCCCGCTGGCTCATGGAAGATGTGCGCGACACAGTCGCTGCATGTCTGGCAGAAACCGCCGGATAACAGACCAAAGGGCAAAATGCCAACGCTCCATAAACAAGAATCTACAATCGAATATATCCCACATGGAAAATTTCGTAGCCATCGACGTTGAGACTGCAAACTCAGAGCCAACTTCAATCTGTGCCATCGGAGCAGTCAAAGTCATTGACGGATGTATCGTCGACAGGTTTTACGAACTTGTAAAACCGGAACCGGAATACTATTTCCGGCATTTCACACTAAATATCCACGGAATCGGGCGCAAGGACACAGAAAATGCGAGAGTGTTCAGCGAAGTATGGCGCGATGTCGACCGTCTTATCGGGAAACTGCCTCTCGTAGCACACAATAAAGCATTCGACGAGCGTTGTATACGTGCCGCTCACCGGGCTTATGGCATGGATTATCCCGGCTACCCTTTCCTTTGCACCTATCAGACGGCACGCCGTAAATTCCCGAAGACACTCCTGTCGTCATATTCACTGCCATATGTCTGCGAATTTCTTGGCATTCCGTTCAACAATCACCACGACGCACTCGCCGATGCCGAAGGGTGCGCCAAAATCGCGATGACCATCCTATGAAATTATTAAAATCCATTACCATAGGCATCTCCCCTCTCCTCGCCATGTCATTTTCGATAGCCATCCTGCTATCGTCGTGCGGCGGGGCTGACAATAGGAAGTCCACTCGAAAAGTATCGACAAAAGTCCATGACCGCAAAGCCTACGCCCTCGGAGAAGAGCATGCTGCAAATCTGCTCAAATCAGCGGACGATGAAGACAGCGTGCAGGAAGGTCTGCTGGACATACGCGCCAGAATAAGCAACATCGAGTCCAATCTCGGACGGCAGTCAGCTGCGGACTACGAACGTGGGTTCACTGACTATGTCCGCAAGAATTGCGACTCGCTCGCAAGGATTATTTTTTAAGTATTTTCGGTAAATTTAACAATAGGCTTTTGCACTTTCTTGCGGAAATTCCTATTTTTGCTTGACCCTATTTCACACAATAATCCCATGCAATTCTATAGCACAAACGGACAGAGCCCACATGCTTCGCTCGAAGAAGCGGTGATGACCGGGCTCGCACCCGACGGAGGGCTTTACATGCCTGAGAGAATCCCGGTCATACCGCGTGCTTTTTTCAACAATATAGGCGAAATGTCAGTCAGTGACATCGCATACATAGTGGCAACTACAGTCCTCGGCGATATAATCGACGCATCTGAGCTGAAACAGATTGTCTTTGACACTTTTTCATTCGAAATTCCGCTCCACAGGATTGATTCCGACATCTACGCGCTCGAACTTTTCCACGGGCCGACACTCGCATTCAAGGATGTCGGCGCACGCTTTCTCGCACGCATCATCAGCCACTTCTCCCGTCCGGGGAGCAAGGCAGTCAACGTTCTTGTCGCAACATCAGGCGATTCGGGAGGAGCGGTAGCCGCCGGCTTCCATAAAGTCCCGGGAGTCAATGTTTTCGTCCTATATCCCGAACGAGGGCTCACCGCAGTCCAGCGTCATCAGTTCACATCGCTCGGCGACAACGTATATCCGATTGAGATCATGGGTACTTTCGATGACTGTCAACGCTTGGTAAAGGAGGCTTTCGTCGACAAGCTGCTGCGCGAGGAAATGCACATCACTTCGGCTAACTCAATCAACGTATGCCGTCTTCTACCACAGATGTTCTATTATTATTATGGTTACAGCCAGCTACTCAGAAACGAGGACGTCGCACCAGCCGACGGAGCTGTTATTTCTGTCCCATGCGGTAATCTTGGCAATCTTACCGCAGGCTTGCTTGCTATGAGAATGGGGCTTCCGGTCAAAAGGTTCGTAGTCGCCAACAATATCAACGATTCTTTCACCAGATACCTTGCGGGAGAGGATTTTGAGCCTAAAAAGCCGCAGCGGACCGTAGCATGTGCGATGGATGTGGGCAACCCCTCGAATTTTTCACGCATACTTGACCTCTATAATGGAGACAGAGACTCAATCAGCAGAGACATGAAGGGATATGCACTTTCAGATGAGAAAATAATCTCAGCAATGAAAGATGTCTATTCTCGCCACGGCTATCTGATGGATCCTCATGGAGCAACCGCCTATGAGGCACTGCGCGAAAATCTTGCTCCCGGCGAAAAAGGTATTTTCCTTGCGACCGCCCATCCGTCAAAATTCCCTGAGGCGGTCAGAAGAGCAACAGGCACAGCGCCCCAAAGCATAATTGCTGCCACGACAGGCAATCCGGATATTCACCACGACACTCCACGGATAACCCCGTCGCTTCTTGCACTGAAAAAAGTTCTGCTTTCTGCCTTATAAAATCAATTCTTTTTGTAAATTTGCATTACGGCTTGCTACGCAAGTCGCAAAGCGGAGACAGCCGCTTGCCTCATACAACCCATAAAACCTGACCAACAATGGCTTCAAACAAACGTCTTCTCAAAAAAGAAATACGCATAATCTGCGGAGCGCTCGCAGGCGAATGCGTAGTAGCAAAACTTTCGATTCCCGGCATAGACCGTGAAAAGCTCAACGAAATTATCTATGAGCTTGCGGATCTTCAGGAAAACGCACTTCGCCGCATAAGCATATCTTTCCCTCAGTCGGCTAAATCATTTTCTAACGGACATGAGTACCGCAAGGCGCGTTCAGCTTATTTCCATGCTGCATTCTCGAAGCTCAAAGCCGAATTCAATACCCATGTCGATGCCATAATCAAGAATATGAACGCTGTCCTGCCTCAAGAGCAGAAAGATGCCAATGTAGCAGCTTTAAAAGCATAACATAAATATATAACCTACCGTATATTCCAAGCCGATGTCCCTGAGCAAAACCATATTGCGATTGTTTGGATGGAAAGTCATCTGCACTGTCCCCGATTATCCCAAAAGTATAATCTGTGTAGCTCCCCATACATCCAACTGGGACTTCGTGCTCGGGAAGTTAGCTTATTGGTCTCTCGGACGTCAGGCCGGATTCCTTATCAAAGAGACATGGTTTTTCTTTCCGATGAACCTTCTCTTCAAGGCACTCGGAGGCATTCCCGTCCCGCGAAAACGGCGTGGTTCCTCTCTTACAGAGGCTCTGATCAACAGATTCCGCAGCAGCGATAAAATGTCGGTGGCAATTACCCCTGAAGGTACAAGATCGCGCGTTTCCGAATGGCACACAGGATTCCTACGTATAGCCTATGGTGCAGATGTCCCGATTGTTCTCGGAGCTATTCAGGCAAGCGACAAGACCATCCATCTGGAAAAGACATATCACCCGACAGGTGACCTTGAAGCCGATATGGCTGCTATAAAAAACTATTATCGAGATTTCACAGGCATAAAGCCCGAAAACTTTGCCGTTTGATGCGATAATACATAGTCACAACAACCAATAATTCACTCTTAACTACTGCCGGTCATCATTAAAATGAAAATCTGTGCAATTCCATTTGACATAGCTTATGCCGATGTCGAGAACAACCTGATATCAGTTGCCCATCAGCTCAATCAGGTCGAACCAGACACCGATATAGCAGTGCTGCCTGAATTGTTTACCACAGCTTTTATTCCTGATGAAAAAACCGTTACAGAAAAAGCTGAACCCGTTGACGGCCACACCGTCGATACCCTCAGACGCTGGGCGCAATATTTCGGATTCGCAATCGCCGGAAGCTTCCTTGCAACCGACGGAAAAGGACAATATTTCAACCGCGCGTTTTTTGTAGAACCGATGGGCGACATTACATTTTCAGACAAGCGGCATCTTTTCCCACTCTCATCTGAAAACACAGTCTACACCCCCGGACATGCACTGCCCCCTACCATCCGATTCCGCGGATGGAACATAAAGATTGTCGTCTGCTACGACCTGCGCTTCCCCGTGTGGACGCGCAATCAACCCGACAACCTCTACGACCTGCTAATTGTACCATCCAACTGGCCGATTTCACGCGTCAAGCCCTACAAAACCCTCCTGAGCGCACGCGCAATCGAAAATCAGATATATACCGTAGGTTGCAATCGCACAGGAGTTGACAAATATGGCGATTACACCACCGGCATGTCTTCAATATTCGACAACCTTGGCGAGGATATAAAGGAAACCCGTCGCAACGGCCACATCTATGCACTGCTCGACCTCACAAACCTCAAGGAAGGACGCGAACGCTTCCCTGCATATCGCTCCTCTGACCATTTCTCTATTGACCTGACACCGGCTCGCTGACACAGGCACCGGCTATCCGATTACCGCCTACCTATACGCAACATCATTTCTCCCCGATCCTCATTCCATCTCTAAGGCGCAACCCAATCCTACATAACTGAACCGAACCTTTTCTTTCTACCGTGGTGTTATTTTTTATATTTTATAAAATTTAACACTTTTATCGTAAACCTTTTACGCCCCTATATGTTTAACATATAGAATATCTTTACTCAACATATCTAACGTAACACCAAACAACAATGGAATTAAAAGACAAATTTAACACAGCACATGACGACTTTTTTGGAAACGTAGTGGGAACTATCGTTGAAACCATCAAAAAGACTGTCGCGCCAAAATCGACTGTTGAATTCGTGGCCGACTGGTCTCTCCCCAATGCCTCTGTCCAACCATAAGTCCATCGTAGGCAATCCTACAGCCCGAATCCAAACATCCCATCATATAGAGAGGCTGTGCCATGTATAATGGCACAGCCTCTCTAACTTTTTCCGTATTAACGCGACAGCGGGTCTAAATCGGAAGAATCTTGAATGTTCAGAAGCAAGAATTATTTAAGAAGAAGGCGGTCGCCTGCCTTTTCGACAATGAGACGATAGAAGTCCTCGGAAAATCCGGGGGATTCCGGAGAGAGCGGCTTGCCATGAGGATTACGTGCAAAATCGCCATTTTCGTCTATCTTTTTGCGTCCGCCGTCAAGGTATCTGACAAGAAGAAAAAGCGCGAGATCCCTATAGGCGTCCGTAGCCTCCTTGGCAATCGAAGCACCGTCGGCATTGACACGAGCCTCAAGCGCCGGAGTGTCTCCGGCTCGATACAATTTCAACAATTCGGCCTCGAATTCCGGGCGTGAGGCAGTAAACTTGTTTTCGAGCGAACCCTGAACCTTACGAATATCATCAATCATAAGATTGTATTTACCGTAAGCCTGATTCGCCACCCAGTTGTTCACCCAGAAATTGGCTGTCGGAGAGAACGTGTAGAGGTCTCCGTTGCCCGGACGCACTTCTTCGGGCACTTTTGTCATTGAACAATAAAAAGGCATATAGACAGATGTGTTGGCATCGTCCGTACCGAACCAAAGGACACCGCCTATTGGATCAGGCATATCAGCACGGCTCTGGCTGACGAAGTGCCATGCTGTCTGCTGGGTTGCGACAGGGCGCTCATGGGTATATTTCTTACCGTCGACCTCATAGCGCATCGGGCGATTGCGCTGAGGAGCCTTATATGGCCCGGCACCGGGATCGGAAGTCATTTCGTAGGGTGTATCTTCATAGTGGTCTCTCATGCGCTCCTGCATATCCTGAAGCGACAGCTTGCGGTCGGGAATGATAAACAGAGGCATAGGCTCATCGCTGTCGGCGTTGACCCATTCAAACCAAGCCTTATCCTCAGCTGATGAGGCGAAACGACGGAAAAAGCTCCATACGCGTGCATCACAAGAACGACGTTTGGCTGCATCGTGGTTTTCAAAAGCGTCGGCGAACGAAAAATCCTTATCTTTGCCGGTGAAATAACCGTGCCTGCGGGCAAACGGAATAAGGTCTTTGGCATACATCACATTGTCGCTATCCTTATAATCGACCTTGCGTATGCGCGGTTCGTTGGCATGAGCGCAAATAGCATCGTCAGGAACACGGACAGCAATCCAGACAGCACCTTTCTCTGCCCCCTTACCAATCATTTCCATAATCCATGCCTCATTCTTGTCAGCGATGGAAAAAGTCTCGCCGGTGCTGGCATAACCGTATTTCTCCACCAGATCGGCCATTGTCCTGATTGCTTCGCGGGCTGTCTTGCAACGTTCGAGAGTAATATAAATCAAAGATCCATAGTCAAGCAAAGAAACGCCGGTAGTGTCGGCAAGTTCCTTATGACCGCCCCATGTAGTCTCGCCTATCACGAGCTGGTGTTCATTCATGTTTCCGACGACATTGTATGTCTCGGATGCCTGAGGAATCTCGCCACGGGGCGAGTTGTCACCCCAGTCTATCACCTGCCGCATAGTACCGGGCGCGTGCTTGCCGCGCGGAGAGTGGAAAAGGTAGCCGAAACGGGTGTAGGAATCATCGGCATATGTAACCATGACCGACCCGTCGGTCGTAGCTTTGCGGCCTGCGATAAAATTGGTACAGGCAAAGGCTGCGATATTGCAGCAGACAGCTGAAAAAATGATTATAGTCCGGTGAAGTTTCATAAACTACTTATAATAGCGGTAAAACAATGATAAATTTCACTCGTCGTCCTCGTCATCGAGGAAATCCATATCCCAACCGTCAGACATCGATTCGGTAAACTGGGCAAGATCGCGGCCTTCTCGTTTCGTAGGACGTCCAAGTCCCTTGCGACGGTCGATAAAACCGGAAATCTTAACGACTTCAAGCAAATCAAGCTCACTCTTAGGAGTAATGTTTTCCATATACTCCGGCACAAGCTTTGCTCCGAGACGGTTCTGAGCCAATGCAAGAACCATGAATGAATAAGTCACCGGCGGTTTTCGGACATTAACAATATCGCCAACCTTTATCGTGCGCGACGGCTTGGCGACGGTGTTGCCAATAAAAACACGCCCTTTCTTGCATGCCTCTGTCGCCACAGTACGTGTCTTAAAAACACGCATGGCCCACAGCCATTTGTCAACTCTTACTTCATTCATAACGACTCCTTATTTATTGTTATAAGTGTTCATGGCTGTCTGGATGCCTGCGAGACAAAAAGTCTTGATGGCATCGACTGCAAGCTCGATACGTGCGCCCATAGCCTTCTCTTCATCATCTGAAAAACGGCCGAGCACATAGTCAATCTGCGTACCTCGCGGAAAATCGTTACCGATGCCGAATTTAAGCCGCGGATAATCCTGAGTTTCAAGCATCTGTGCGATATTTTTCAGTCCGTTATGCCCCGCATCACTACCTCGCGGCTTGATACGGATCGCCCCGAAAGGCAGAGCACAGTCATCCACGACAATCAGAATCTGTCCGTTTTCAATGCCTTCTTTTTCCTTCCAGTATCTCACGGCGTTGCCAGAAAGATTCATGTAGGTCGAAGGCTTCAGAATCACAAGCTGAGCGTTTTTCACCCTCATACGGGCTATATCGCCATAGCGTTCTGTGGAAAACGTCGCACCTCCGCTCTCGGCAAGAGCATCAGCGACCCGGAACCCGGCATTATGACGGGTCATCGCATATTCCGGACCGATGTTCCCGAGACCGACAATTAGATATTTCATATTTCTATAATTTTTCAGTTTATTTTCCACGGCGAGACAAAGAGACTCACAGTGCAATATCTGAGAATAAAAAAACGGCAGATTTTCTCAGCCAACATATAATAAATGTGAACTATGAGAAAATCTGTCGTTATGACTTTGCTAAGCGATATGCTTATGAATTGGCGTTGGCCTGAGCACCACGGGCAGCACGAGTGAGCTGAACGGCGCAGACAACGGCGTTCTTGGCATTCATAAGTTCAAGACCTTCGAAGTGGAGTTCGCCAATCTGGAGGGTCTTGCCAAGGCCGAGGTGGTCAACATTGATGACAACACGTTCGGGAATCTCGGTGTAGACAGCCTTAACGCGGATTTTCTTCATTGAAAGGGTGAGCTTACCACCGGCCTTAACACCTTCTGCATGGCCTTCGAGCTTAACGGGAACTTCAATAGCGACGGGCTTCTTGTCGTTAACTTCGAGAAGGTCGATGTGCATGATAGTGTCCTTTACAGGATGGAACTGGATATCTTTGAGGACAGCCATGCGGGTTTCACCGTTAACGGTAAGTTCGATAGCGTAGATATCGGGAGTGTACACGAGCTTGCGCACAGCGTCCTGCGAGACTACGAGGTCAGTTGTGATGAGACCCTTGCCGTTGCCGATTTCAACGATTTTTTCACCGGCCTTGAGTTCCTTGTCATAAGGAAGGTTGATGATTTCGCCACCATTGAGCACTACGGGGATTTTGTTTTCCTTGCGGATAGCCTTGGCAGCCTTCTTGCCGAGATCGGTACGGGGTTCGGCGGTCAGTTGAAATGTCTTCATTTCTGATTGGATTAAAAAATTGTGTTACTAAAAATTAAGTTGTAATTTGACTTGCTCTTAATTTCCCATCACACGGGGATGCTAAAAAGCAACTGCAAAGTTACAAATTTTTCGCGCCACGCAGCTATTCCGTTCACAAACTTTAACTAAAATTGCATTCCCGACAGAGTTTTATATTCCATCCTTTCAGTTACCTTTGCAGACCATAGTTCAACAACAATAATAGCATCACAAAAAACAGCCATACCAACAATGAAAAAGATTTCAAGAGCAGCGATATACCTGATTGCCATAGTTACATTGCCTTTATTCCTTACATCATGCGAAGATGACGACAATATCGAAAACGATATATACTATAACCTCACTTCCACGACATGGTATGCAGAAGCCGGCGGATTCTATCCGGACGGACAGGAATATTATTCGTCTGACTACTGGGATTTCTATGGCGACGGTGAAGGTGTCTGGGAAAGCTACTATGAGGACGACATATATGGCTATCAGCAACAGACCCGCTACTTCCAATGGGACTTCTCTCCTTATGACCCGACTGTCATCCATCTGTACATTCAAGGTGTCGGACACGAATACTGGGCCATTGACCAGCTTTCACCGTTCAAATTCTCCTCTTATGTCACCACGTATGATCCATATCATTACCCTGATGCCGAATACAGCTATCAGACTCTTTACTCCCTCGCCAACTGATATCATTCCATAAAAAGACAGACGCCGTCCAAGTCTGAGCAACCTGGACGGCGTCTGTCTTTTTTTGTAATATATTTCCCTTAAGGAATAGCCTCGTATGCCTTCAAGGCTTGTTCGAATCTCGATTCCACATCCGACATCTTATACAAGCCATCGGCATTTTTTGACAATCCTTTGAACGACAGAGGATAAATCTGCGGAGGATTATTGAGGTCAAGCAGCTCCATATCACGCAGCTGGTCAACCGACTGATAGACGATATTTATATCCGCATACTCTTCTCCGTCAGGGCCTACGAATTTCTCTATGACGATCTTTGATCCGATGGGAGTTTTCTTTTCAATAGCCTCCGGCAATTCATATTCCTCAATCCCAAGAGCTGTCGCCACACTCGAAAGATTGCTGTCGTGTCCGACAAGGAACGTGAATTTGCGGTCAGGCGAACGCAATTCGTCATACATATACTTAATCAGAGGATTCGCCACGTTGGCGGCGACTATCGGGGCGGTGAACAATACGTCCTGATATGTATCCTTGACATGTGCGAGCTTAGCCCAGTCCTCTCGGGTGAGGTTATGGCCGAATGCGGCTTTCATGCTGTCCGGTTCCTCATAATATTGAAGTATGAACGCATCACTCGCCGAATTAAGTTCCTTGAGCGCCGACCCGGATTTCATCGAAGGCTCTGCCCATTTTTCAAGCACGATTTCCGTATTATAATTATCAAGAGCCTTCAGTTTCGGATCACCGCTTTTTGCCATAGGCGAATCCTTCACGTCAAGCACCTCGGTCATAAGAGCATAGTCCGGAGCGATGGCCTCGTTAATGCCTACTATACCTTTCTTTCCGCCCATCGCATTTATCTGCGCCATAGCTTCCTTGACAAATTCAGGACTGACTTTTGTCAGCTGCGGATTGAAAAGAGGATCCATCTTGCTTGGAGTGTAACGATGATTGACCTTGATTCCGCCGACCGGCATGAAACCCGACGAAAAATACTGGGCAGTAGCGATGCAACGCTGCATCGAATTTGCAATCACGTTTATATCATCAGCCGTCGGGACATAGTTTTCAGGAAACATGCCTGCGTCCACAAGCCATTTGCGGAAATATTGCCCCATCATGGTCTCAAGCACACCGCCGCGCGATGTCAGTTCGCTTTTACCGGCGCTCCATTCAGTCCATTTGTGAGGAGTCATGCGACCAAGGTCACTCTTACTGTCCGATAAAGGAGAACGGATATTGTGACGGCTCAACACCACAGCTTCTTTGAGCTGGTACTTGTCTTTGAATTCCTTGCTGCGCTGGGCCTGGGCAGAAATCACGCCGGGAACGCCAAGCAGCATCAATGCGATGACTGATGAAAATAAATTTTTCATAATGAACAGATTTTGATAAGAAGATTGTTGTTTCCAAAGAAATTCTTCAAATTCAACTATCAAACTAACAAGAGAAATCTGACAATGGTTCGCCAAAAGCGTATAAAAGTTAAGAAAAACAAAGGTATCATAAAAACAGACGGTGCGTTCCGCATAGCGGTCACGCACCGTCATTTATCGTAGACCCGAAGGCCAATCCGACAAAGCCATCAGACTCCGGGCCGGGTTGACTGATTATTCACCAAGGATGTAGAGGCTCGGGCAAACATCGTTGGCTCCCAGTGACTCGTAGACACCGAAGCTGCCGTAGTTGCTTGAGTATGCCATCACGCGGTTGTTGCCAACGTTCTTTATCGACCATGTACCGTCGCCGTTGGGAGTGGCTGTCCAGAGATACTGGTCTGCAATCTTACCATCATTAATGGTCGGGGCAGCCGAAAGGTTGGCGCTTGAATAAGTGCCAGACATGTAAAGGTAACGTCCGTTTGAATCACGGAGGAGGAACTGTCCGTCAGGCGCTTGAGTCACGTTCTTATCATCGTCTTCATACGATGCGGCGAAGGTGAAGCCATTGACATCGCTCTTCTCTACAATCTGACCGCCAGAAATCGTGATTGACGAAGTCTGGAGATAGCCGTAATTGCTGCTCTTGTTCACGGGTACAGCACAGATGTCTCCCGAGACAAGCAGATATGTGCGGTCGCGGATAATCTCGGCCTCATTAAATTCAGAGAAGATAGCCTTTCCGACATACTTGACAAACGACCATACATTGTCCTTCTTCTGGAAACGTCCGGTTACTGTTTCAAGACCATTGTTGTTGAGAGTCCACTTAGTACCGTCGAAAACGAAAAGGTCGGCCTTTGTGCCGTTATAGACCACATATTCCTGAGCTCCACTCAGAGCATACGGAAGTTTGTTGCGGAGATAGAGCGGGATGAAGATTTCAGGGTCAGTCAGCTTATTGTTGCTGAAGCCCATAGCTGTATAATCGGCAGGATTGAGGACTACCACTCCTTCAGCCACGGCCCATTTGCTGCCATTGTAGGCATAAACGGCGTTTTTGGCCTCAGTGGGGACTTCCGCTGCGACAGCACGGCTGCTGCGTGAGCTCTGGCCGCCATCCTGCAACTTGAGATTCTTCAGCTCCCATGTTCCTGCGCTCTGCTCTGTGCTCTTATAGCAGAAACCGATCTGAACAGTCTTTCCGTTATAGGCCGAGAGATCAATATCGCCGGTAGGATAGAATGTATAGCTGTCATTGGCAGGAATCTCTTTTGCGGTAAGCTGATTCCATGAACCGCCCTTAACACGAACCCACACCGTGGCTTCATTCTTGGCTTCTTCAAGAGAACCGAACTTATTCCATGCCTGCTCGAACGACAGAACAGCATTGGCCTTAGCTGAAAGCGCCACTTCGGGCGAGATTACCCAACCTTCGGAAATGCGGCATGCCTTATTTACAAATCCGCTTGCCTTAAGATAGGAATCGTCCTTGTATGTGTCATGTTTCCATACATAGGTAGACCCTTCAGGTATTATCACATTCTCGATGGTAAAATCGCCGAAACCTTCAGCAAAGGTCTCATCGATATATACTTTCGGGCCTTCATCGGAAATATTGCCAAAAATAGGATTGGTCGAAGCTTCTTCATAGCTGACAACCGCATAGGTATCCGCATCAACATCGGGCAGGGCCACGGCAAGGATAGCGGGAAGATTAGACGCGGCAGGAGCGACAGGAGCAAAACCCTTGATGTAATTTTCATCACTGCCCCATACGGTCTTATAGTCGGCAGCTGTCACCGTGTAGGTCTTTGCTCCGGCAAGGGCCGTGAGTTCGGCAGGAACCTCAGATGCTTCCTGATATGTTATGTCGACCACCGAACCGTTTGACGCAAGATAATAAGGGAACGACGAGGTGTCAAGAAAACCCGGAAGAGCGACCTGAGCGGGATAAATGCCAAACTTGTCAAAATAAAGCTTTGTACCGATGGCTTTGGCAGCAGCTTTTTCTTCATCAGTCGTAGCCTTTCCCTGCATGATGGAAGCGATCGAGGAATAGTCGGCAGCAGTGAGCGCGTAAGTACCCTCGACAGCATCATCATAGTCTACACCACCTTCGAAGCCATCGAGATAGTGGTCGTTCCAGCTATTTTCGCTGCAGCTTGCCAGACCCATAGCGAGAGAGCCGACAATGAAGGCGTTAAAAATATTCTTATTCATGTCTGTTGTTTATGAGTATGGTGCTTGATTAGAAATGAAGTTTCACACGGAGGTTGAATGTGCGTCCGGTGCTGTAGAAAATACGATAGGCGTTTTCCCATGTGCCGACCGAGCTGTAGTCTGTATAGGCATCCATGATGTAGTAGTTGTTGAATGCGTTGTAGACGTTGGCCTGGAATGTGCAGCGCACACCTTCGGTGACCGGGAAATTATAGCTTGCATTGAGGTCGAGCTGATTGCCGAAGGGGATTTCCCATGGCTCGGAAATCTTGAGAGTCTGTCCGGGGGCAATAGAGACACTACTGTTGTTTGAGAGCGAGAAGTCGCTGAAGTTGCGTGCATTGCATGTCCAGTCAGCACCGATACGGAAACCGTTGAAGGGGCGGAACTGAACGCCGAGAGCGCCTGTCATCTGAGCCGAACCACCGACCTTTATACCTTTCTGGTCGATTGTGGCGAAAAGATGGTCGGGCGAAAGCGGAGTAGTGATGGTCGCAGGGACATTGCGGTCGCCGAGACTTGCGAGAGCCTGACCTGAACTGTTGTAGTAATAACCGACAGGGTCGTTCTGCCATGTATTGTCAGCGCAGGCAAACATACCTGAAAGCTCGAACCATTTGACGGGCTTATAGACGAAGTTGAGTTCGACACCCATATAGCGCGAGTCGACACCGTTCATTGTGGCTGTGTAACGGTCATTGTCATAGGAAAGCGTACCAGAAGTGATGAGCGTACGGTCCTTCCACATGGTGTAGTAGCCGTTGAGCTGGGCTGTGAACTTGGGTGAATGGTACTCATAGCCGACCTCGACTGCCTGAACCTTCTCGTTTTTTGGATTGGGGTTGATGGCATTGGAGTTGGCGGGAGAAACGAACACGCCATACTGAAGGTAGGGAGCGCGCGTGATGTAACCGCCGTTGATGAAGACGTTGTTGTGGCGGTCAATGTTGTAGTTTGCACCTGCCTTGATATTGCCTGCGAAGAAGGTCTTCGACGGTGATTCGCTATCCTCTTCGTTAGCATAGAAGTGCTCATAGCGTGTGTAGGTGTTAAGGTTGACAGCACCGGCAAGCACAACGTTGAGTTTCTTGTCGAAAGCCTGATATTCTGCCTGTGCATATAGACCCTCCTGCCAGATACGGCTGTCCCAGTTGCGGTAAACCACATCGCCGACACCGAGTTTCTGGTTCTGATAAGCGAGCTTTTCAGCCTCGGTAGCGAAAGTACGGCGGTTTGTGGCCGACGCACGGTTGGCGTTATCAATGAAGTATGCGCCGTTGTAGAGGTCGGAAATCTCATTTGTATGCTCGCCATAGTAGTAACGGATGTCGACACCGGCAGTGACAGAGAGATGGTCGTTAATCTCGTTCTTGTAGTTGGAGATACCGCCAAACCATTTGTGGTTGTTGACAGAGTTTGACATCACCATGAGTGAACCGGTGGTGCTGTTCTGGTTCATGAGCTGAATCTGGTCGTAGGCAAACTGGCCGTTGGGATGGCGGAAATGGTAAGTCACACCGTTGTTTTCGTATGTATTCCAGTTAAGATTACCGTTGCTTGAGCCATACCAATAGTTACGCAGACTGCTGGTGGAAGCCTGACCACTTGAACCGTAGCCTGTACCGATAGAGGCATAGACAACAGATGAGAGTGACGACTTGTGGTTAATCTGCCATACGTGGTTGAGCATCGCGACAGGCTTGTTGTAGACATTGTATTGCGATGTCTTACGCTCGCCGTTGAGTCCGAAACCGTAGGTCGGATTATAGCGGTAAGCCTGACCCTTGGGCATAAAGTTGGCCACATCCTGCCATCCCTGAACCGAAAGACCGTCCTGAGAACTGCGCTTGTAGTGGGTCTGGGGTGCGCCTGTCACGGTGAGTGAAATCTGGTTCTTATCGTTGAGACGCTTGGAGATATTGAAGAAGTAGTTGAACTGCTCATAGTCCGTACCCTGCACATATCCGTCGCCGGTCTTACGCGAACCGAGGAAGGTCATGGCCCAGCCATTCTTCATCAGGCCGGTCGAGAATGAAATACCGTAGTTCATCGAGTTGTCGTTGCCGAGGCCGTACCATGCAGTGCCACCTTTCTTTGAATCAAGACCTTTGGTGACCATGTTGATAGTACCGCCAAATGAGGGCGAGGAAATGATTGTGGCTCCGAGACCGCGCTGAACCTGCATCGACGAAATCACGTCGCCGAGACCTGACCAGTTAGACCAGTAGATACCGCCCCATTCCATATCGTTGATGGGGACACCGTTGACCATTGTGGCGGTGTTTGACGACTTGAAGCCACGGATGTTGATCTTGGCATCGCCGAAACCGCCGCCGTCCTTTGTCGCCCATACGCCGGGAGTGGTCTTGAGGACTTCAGGAAGCTCCTGATTGCCGAGCTTTATGTCAAGTGTAGCAGCGTCGACTGCCGAAACTGCCACCGGAGTGCGACGCGTACGTGCGATTGACTGGGTCACAACGACGTCACTGAGCATCTGTGACTCCACTTCCATTCTGATTTCTCCGAGATTGGAGCTTGCAATGAGGTTGAGAGGTTTGTAACCGATGTAATTAACATGGATTTCCTTACCCTTGGGAACGGTCAGGGTAAAACGCCCGTCGACATCTGTCGTCGCCACGATTTTAGTACCGGGCACTGAAATGGTAGCACCAATAATGGGCTCGCCATCTTCCGCGACAAGTACACCGCTGCACTTAATGTCGTTAGGGGCAGCCACAGCCGACACACATGTCAGCATAAGGGCCACTGCTAAGAGAATAAGTCTCCTAATCATAGAACTAATTTGCTTGGATGGTTAATAAATGATTGGAATTAAATGATTGATATTTGCGTTACCTGTAGTTCTAAAATTTAAGGACTCAAACCGTTTTTAGATAAAAAACATCACACACGCTTTGATACTGTTTGAAACTTTTTACAAATTTACGTAATAATTTAGATTTATGTTAAAGAATCTTGTTAAATTATCATGAAATTGCCCAAAATAAGCCATCTCATCGATAGTTCAATGGCAAAAGCGCTCTGATACCGGCCAAATAATCTATTATATCACGATACAATGAGAGATGTATCCTATTTTGCATTTTTCAGTTTTTATGACTAAGTTTGCCAAGATTTTTCACGACGGATGGACATAACAAGTAAAAAATATTACAAAATCAGCGAGGTTTCTGAAATGCTTGGGCTGCCTATGTCAACCCTGCGTTTCTGGGAAAACCATTTCCCGACCATCAATCCACGCCGCAACGACCGTGGGACACGATTTTATACTCCACGCGACATAGAAGCAATCCGCATGATTGCCTATCTTGTCAAAGACAAGGGCATGAAGCTTGAAGCGGCTCAAGAAGAGCTAAAACGCAACCGTGACGGCGTTGTCAAGAAATTTGAAACCGTCGAAAAGCTAAAAAAAATCAGAGCTACCCTTCAGGAAATGCTCGACTCACTCCATAAACTCCGATAACCCTACCGGTCAATCATGGCAACAAGACAATCATCAACAAAATCCAAAGGCAAAAAGAAGAAACAGAAGTCGTGGTTCTACAGGCACTCCCTCGGATTGCTGATTGCAGGGATAGCCATATTCGTGACAGGAATATCTGTGCTCGCATTTGTGTTTATACCATATTCCGGCTCAGATACAGACAACGAATGGATCTACATCCCAAAAGGAATTTCACAGGCTGCCGTGAAAGACTCCATGAAATCAAATCTCGGATCATCAATGGGAACAAGAGTCTATATTATATGGAAACTCATGGGCGGAAATTCCGAAAAATCACAAGGAGCATATAAAGTTTCTCCCGGGCAGAGTGCACTCAACATAAGCCGTCGCGTAGCTCTGGGACGGCAGACTCCTGTAGAGGTAAGATTTAACGGGACACGCACCATGAAGCAACTGTCAGAACGCATCGCAGCCCAGCTCCAGTGTAGCCCCGAAGAATTTATCGAAGCTTGCGACGAAGTGCTCCCCGACAGCGGTTTCACACGGGCAACATATCCCGCGGCCTTTATTCCTGACAGCTACGAGTTTTATTGGAGTGCATCGCCGAGAAACATAGTCCGCCGGCTATTGGATTATCGTAACAGATTCTGGGACAAGAGCCGACGAAGCAAAGCTGCCAGACTCGGACTGACCCCGGCTGAAGTCGCAACCATAGCGTCAATCGTCGAAGAGGAAACTGCAAAAACCGATGAAAAGCCCAAAGTGGCACGCCTCTATTTAAACCGCCTACAGAAAGGCATCAAACTTCAGGCAGATCCAACCGTAAAATTCGCATCCGGAGACTTCTCGCTCCGTCGCATCACCGGCAAGCATCTTGCAATCGAATCGCCTTACAATACGTATAAAATATCAGGTCTCCCGCCGGGACCTATCCGTGTCCCGGCCTCATCGACTCTCGATGCCGTCCTAAATGCCCCAAATCACAATTATATATATATGTGTGCGAAGGAGGATTTTTCAGGATACCACAATTTTGCATCGGACTATGCTACACATCAGGCAAATGCCCGTCGCTATCAGGCAGAACTTAACCGACGCGGTATACGTTAGGACAATATAGAATCCATTCAAAAATTCAACTTAAGAATCCTCCTCATGAAATCAATCGCCTCTTTCCCGGACACAATATCAGCATCAATCGCACAGGGAATGCTCGAAGCCAACGGAATACGCTCTGTAATCGACAATCAGGCAATGGACTCGCTCTACCCGGCCCCATTGTCAGGATTGTCGGAAGTAAATCTTATGGTCAACGAAAGAGATGCCGGTCGTGCAATCGAGCTGCTTAAAGAATCCAATGACGGTGACTGCGGATAAACCGAGTATAGAAGTTCAGACCCGTTTCCGGATTCAAGCAGATTGAGCATCCTTACAGTAAAATTCGGAAACAGCCAGACTTAAAATCGGTAAAAATGACCACTTTTTCGAAAAAGTTTTCGTAACTTTGCAGAGACAATAGACCTGTCATCAACAATATTAAAAGGCAATTTAACATCCGCCTCCGAACGATAACGCCATCGGTATTATCTGTAACATTTCAACGCCACCTAAACCCTATCTATCAACCCACACAGTCCTTAGCTTCGAACGTATTCCCGATGAGTATGCCTCCCACCACACCTCCGGTATCAAGAACAGAGATGATCAGCGTTTTCCGCTCATTGTCAGACATACCTTCAGTCAGTTTCCCCTCACGGCTTGACAGCATGCTGCTCGCCGTCTGCAAACAAGGTGAGATCTCAGCAGTAATCGATGTAGCGCCAAGACGCATGGGGCCAAGCTCAATCATGGTGCTCAGACCGGGACACATCATCAGCCAATGCAGACAAAGTGACGATTTCGATGGATTTTTCATCGTAGCGCAAGAGGAAAAAATCAACGACATCCTGCCCTCACTTCACTATGTGATTCCATACAGCATTCATTACAATGCCAATCCGATTATCGAAATCACAGCTGAGGAGCTTGAGACACAGACGCTGATCTATGCAATGCTGCAACGCCAAATTAAATCGTCCGACAGACATTTCAATAAAATGGCTCTAAGCTCGCTGTGCGAAGTCCTTTTTTATAACACACTCGGCATATATGCCTCACGTGTGAACAACACCAGACATAATTCACGCCGCGAAGAACTTCTTTCGCAGTTCATTGATCTGATAGAGGCTAATTTCAAGACCGAGCGCGCGGTGAATTTCTATGCCGAAAAGCTTTTTGTAACACCCAAACATCTTTCTGCCGTACTTAAAGAAATAAGCGGAAAAACGGCCGGCGAATGGATTGACCATAGAGTCATCCTCGAAGCAAAGCTCCTGCTACGTACAACCGGCATGAACATTCAGGAAATCAGCGTCGCGCTGAATTTTTCAAACCAATCGTTTTTTGGGAAATATTTCAAGCATCTCACCGGACTGTCACCGCGTGAATACCGCAACCGCATATCCGAATCATAGAGACGAAAATTCATATAATCCCCATCATGTCACAACTCTCCATCCAAGCAATGTCAATCATTAAAATTATCTCGTCAACATTCATTATATCAGCACTATTGTTCGCTCCTCTCGCTGCGAAAGCATCAGAAAATGGAACCGAGTCGCTCTATTTCAAAAAAATTGACGAAGCAGACAAGGCTTGCGCAGAGGGACTCTGGCACGAAGCTGAAAACGCACTTGTAGAAGCTCTACGGGCAGAACCTGCAAATCCATCAAACGTACTTCTGATTTCAAACCTCGGTATAATACGTTTCAATATGGGACAAGACTCCCTTGCCATAGCGACTCTTAACGACGCACATTCAATGGCCCCGGCCTCAGTCACCATACTATCAAACAGGGCGAAAGTGCTTGCAGCCAATGGATATGACGAGGAAGCCTACCTTGACTACAGCCGAATCATCGAACTTGACTCCCTTGAAATATCGGCAAGACTGCCGCGATGTCTGTATGCACTCCGCCGCCATGACTTCCGCACCGCTAAGTCTGATATGGAATTTATGGAACAGAATTTTCCCGGGAAGATAGAAACCGAAATAGCGGGAGCAGCTGTCCGCAGCGGCACAGGAGATTTTGCCGGAGCAATTCCGTATTACAGCCGAATCCTGCTTGAAAGGAAAGACCCTGAATATTACAGCGGGCGCGCATACTGCTACCTGCTTACCGGCTCTCTCCAAGAAGCATCCGACGACATTAATTCGGCATTGGCCATCACACCGGCTGACGGTGAACTTTATCTATATCGTGCGGCGTTAAATAAGATGCGCTACCGTCCGGCTGATGCCGAGGCCGATGCACGAAAAGCCGTGGAGCTCGGTGTCGATAAAACACGCGCTACACAATTCTTAAGCAATCAGATTTCGGACACTATGCCCAAACGAAAATAGCAAATTTAGCTGAAGGGTGAAGAGTCTACTTAAAATTTACAGTCTATGACAGGAACAGTAATCAAAAATACAGGCAGCAACTATCTTGTACGCACCGACAACGGAACAAATATGAGCTGCAAGATAAAAGGAAACTTCCGGCTGAAAGGGATACGCACAACCAATCCGGTTGCCGTAGGAGACCGAGTGACCATTACCGGCGATAAGGACGAGACAAACTACATAACAGCCATTGAACCTCGCCGCAACTACATTATCCGCAAGGCTACAAATCTGTCAAAACAAGGTCACATTCTGGCCGCCAATATAGATCAAGTATGTCTTGTGGTCACACTTTTTCATCCAGTCACATCGACTACTTTTATCGACCGTTTTCTCGCAACAGCCGAGGCATATCGCGTCCCGGCCATATTAGTCATAAACAAAATAGACCTTATCGAAGATGATGCCGAGGCAATGGAATATCTGGATGCAATAAGCTATCTCTATGAATCAATCGGATATCCCGTAGTCAGACTGTCGGCAAAAACAGGAGAGGGAATAAATGTCCTGCGCTCTCAGCTCAATGGGAAAACAACCCTCTTCTCAGGCAATTCAGGAGTAGGGAAATCAACTCTTATCAACGACCTTATCCCGGGGCTGGAACTTGCGACATCCGAAATATCAGACACACACGACACAGGAATGCACACCACAACGTTCTCTGAGATGTTTGAAATCCCCGGCATGGACGATAAAAGCTACATCATCGACACTCCGGGAGTAAAAGGGTTCGGCACATTGGAGTTTGACAAGCATGAGGTGAGCCATTTTTTCCCTGAGATTTTCAAAATCGGCGCTGATTGCCGTTACGGCAACTGCACCCACACGCATGAACCGGGATGTGCTGTCCGCGAGGCACTCGAAAACCATCTTATCTCGGAATCCAGACACTCGTCGTATCTTTCAATCCTCGACGATTCAGAGGAGGACAAATATAGGAAGAATTCGCGAGACTATGGCAATAAATGGGGAATAAAGTAATGTGTTGAGAGTTAGGAGAGATTGGCGTTGTTCGTCCGAAGGGTGCTTTCGGCGGAAAATTCGGTTTTTGGAAGGGTTAGGAGATAGAATCGCTACCTATCCGTTGCCTTTTTCCTATCCGGAATCCGGTCTTGAAGACGGTTTTGCCGATGGATGATTATCCCTGTCTTATGTCATAGAACCCGCTTGTCAGGCATCTTTGCTACTGCAAATTTAGCGATTTTCTCTGGCATTGCGAAGAAATATAGGCTCCGGGATGGCATCTGTGATTCCTATTCGTGGTTCCGCTACGTTTTGCATACCTACAAATTACTCTATATCAGTTAATTTTGCAAACAAAGAATAGAGCTATGAAACAGAGCGGATTAAAGGTTTCGTTCTACCTTAAAAAGAGCGAGATGTCGGATGACGGTCTGTGTCCGGTGATGGGGCGTATAAACGTAGGCAGATACTCGGAGGCAGCTTTCAGCGCGAAACTCTCGGCATCACCTAAGGCATGGATGCTCGGCCGTGCCACTGGCAAGAGCGCCGCGTCAAGGGAAATCAACCGCCAGCTTGACGAAATCAGGGCAAGCGCACTTTCCGTCTATCAGGAACTGTCGGCTGTCCGCATGGGCGTGACCGCCGATGATGTGAAGTGCCAGATACAGGGGATGGCTTTCGGACAGGAAACGCTGATGGGATATTTCAGCACATTCATAGAGAACTTCGCAAAGCGTGTCGGTGTGAACCGGGTTCATGGCACACTGAAATCATACAATTACACCTACAAATGCCTGGCAACATTTCTGGAAACGGAGTATAAGCTGTCGGATATTCCGTTTACGGCTATCGACCGTTCCTTCATAGACAAGTATGACATCTACCTGCGTACACAGCGCCGACTCGCCACCTCCACCGTGGGCTTTCATACAACACGGTTGAAGATGATAGTCTCGGAGGCTATCACCGACGGCATCATAACCGCAGATCCTTTTGCCGGATATGAGGCAGAAAAGCCGCAGCGTGAGCAGAAGTTTCTTACTTCGGAGGAACTCCACCGGATTATGACGACACCGCTCCACGACAGCCGTCTGTACCATGTCCGCGATCTCTTCCTGTTCTCCTGCTATACAGGCATTCCATACGGCGATATGTGTCTTCTGACGGAAGATAATCTTGAAACTGCCGAGGACGGTACGGTCTGGATCAGGTCCTCGCGAAAAAAGACGAAGGTGGAATATGAGATACCGTTGCTTGAGCTGCCATTGAGAATTATCGAGAAATACCGGGGAATGGCACCTGAAGGGAAACTCCTGCCGATGTACAGCAACTCCACCCTGAACGCATATCTGAAAAGGATTGCCAAGATATGCGGCATAGAGCGCAGGCTGGTCTATCACTGCGGGCGTCATACCTACGCCACCGAGATCACGCTTGCACATGGTGTGCCTCTTGAGACAGTCAGCCGTATGCTGGGCCATAACCGGATTACCACGACGCAGATTTACGCGAAAGTGACCGATGACAAAATCGGGACAGACACACAGAACCTTGACAGCCGGATAGCGTCACGCTTCACTGTCGCCATTTAATAAACCAAACCCCACATAGTCATGAAAAAGGATAAAGACAACAATACACCCAAACGGCGTAGCACATTCGCCATCCTCTTCTATATCAACCGGACAAAAGTCCGCAAGGACGGAACATGCCAGCTTCTGTGCAAGGTCAGCATAGACGCCGAATGGGAGCAGATAGGAACGAAAGTGTCTGTGAACCCGGATATCTGGAACCCCGAAAAAGGACTGGCGGACGGGCGCAGTGCCAATGCAGTCACCGTGAACCGCGCCATAGACTGGAAAAGGCGCGTGAGTTTGACCCCTTCGGGCACGCGGGACTGACCCCTTCGGGCATAATAAGATTGACCCCTTCGGGCAAAATAAAAATGACCCCTGTCGATGATACGGCAGGGGAATTTTTTTGTAGTTTTGAGAATCCTTGTCCTGGCACGGCGGGGTTCAATGTCAAATACTACAAAATATGATTGCAAAATTAAAAAACATCCTGAGATGTTACGCAGTCGGAATGGGAATAAAAGAGACGGCCAATACGTTTCACATTTCCCGCAACACAGTGCGCAAGTACGTCCGGCTGTTCATTTCAAGCGGCAAGCCTACAGATCAGCTGCTTGAACTTACGGAGGAGCAACTCCGTGACATGTTCGGATGCACGGAGTTCCGTCATCGCGAGCCTTCGCAGCGTCAGCTCGAACTTGATGCGCTGATACCGGATTATGTCGCCCGTCTTTCACGCAAGGGAATGACCGTGCGCGAGCTCTTCAATGAGTATCGGGAAGGTCATCCCGATGGCTTTCAGGAATCTGTGTTCAAACGCACCGTCAGACAATACAGATTCCATACCACTGTCGTCGGTCATGTCGAGCACTACGCCGCCGACCAGATGTACATCGACTTCGCGGGCGACAGACTCGCGGTTGTCGACGAGATGACGGGCGAGGTCAAGAAGGCCGAAGTGTTCGTGGCCATACTTCCGTTCAGTCATTATACTTACTGCGAGGCCGTATGGTCCCAGCGCAAGGAAGACCTGATCAAGGCCTGTCAGAACGCCTTTCAGTACTTCGGGGGTGTTGTGGCGGCCATCGTTCCCGACAATCTCAAGGCGGCGGTGAAGACCAGCGACCGTAACGAACCGGTAATCAACGAGGAGTTTGCCGCCTTTGCCGAACATTACGGATGTGCCGTATACCCGGCGCGTGTACGCCATCCAAAGGACAAGGCACTTGTCGAGAACGCGGTCAAGCTCCTGTACCGTTCAGTCTATCTTGATATCGAGGGAATGGTTTTCAACTCTCTGGATGAGCTGAACACGGCGATACACATATCGCTGCTGGACTTCAACGAGAAGCCGATGGCCGGCCGTGAACTGTCACGCCGTGACATCTTCCTTCGCGGGGAGAAGGACTTTCTCCGCCCCCTGCCCGAGAAACTGTTTGTCATGAAGGAACGCAAACTGATGACAGTCGGCAAGAACTGCTACGTATCCCTGTTCAAGCACCACTACAGCGTTCCCCGCGAACATGTGGGCAAGCGTGTTGTCATCCTCTACGATGCCGACACAGTGGAGATATATTGCGGTCTGAACCTCGTGGCGACGCACGACAGATGCGACATCCCTTACACATACTCGTGGAGGAAGGAGCACAACCTGCCCGGTCATTACGGCCCTTACGACAAGGATCTCGAGGAACTCTTCCAACGTGCGGCGGAGATGGACAACATCGTCCTGGATTACCTGCGCGAAGTGGACGGCAGGATGCAGTACCCGCCAAAATCCTTCAGCAGCTGCCGGGGGATACTGTCGCTATAGAAAAAATATGGAACAGACCGGCTCATAGCGGCATGCGCATGCGCCTCGCAGAAATCCGAATATGGGTATCAGGCGCTGCGCGAAGTTCTCGAGCAGGGCGATGACGCCGATTTCCTTCCCGACGAGGACGGAGCGGTACATACTCCGGTGCCATCAGCCCCCGCGCCTGTGCATAAAAACATCCGTGGACGCGAATACTACAGCATCAACCACAAAGAAAACGTAAAAAACGACAACTCCAATGAAAACAAATGACAAGACAGCGCCGGTGAGACAGCAGCCGGACCAGAACGCCGTATCGCCGGATCTGATGAACCGCATGAAAATGCACGGAATGGCCGAGGCCTTCCGCGAGAGTCTGACAGGAACCACTGCTCAGGCAATGACCCCGGACTCCTTCCTGTCCATGCTGCTCAGCCGCGAGTGGGACTACCGCGCGCAGGCAGCGGTGACAAGACTGACAAAAAACGCATCGTTCCGTTACAAGGCATACCTCGAGGAAATCGACTATACGGTCAGCCGCGGTCTTGACCGCAACCAGATGGAACGTCTGGCTACCCTTGACTTCATCCGCAACGGACAGAATCTCTTCATAACAGGATCTGCCGGCACGGGCAAAAGCTTCCTCGCCTGTGCCCTGGGGCACGAGGCCTGCAAAAGAGGCATACGCACACTCTACGCCAACGCAGCCAAGCTTCTCGGGCTGCTCAAGGTGGCCAAGGTCAAGAACAGTCTTGAGGCCGAGCTAAAGAAAATCGAACGATGCCAGCTTCTTATACTCGACGACCTGTTCCGTGTCCAGCTCGACGCCAAGGAGCGACCGATCCTGCTCGACATCATCGAGGACCGTCACGAGCACAAATCCATCATAATCACCTCGCAGTATCCGTCATCCAGCTGGTACGACATGGTGGGAGACCCGACGGTGGCCGACGCAATCCTCGACCGGATAGTCCACTCAGCGCACTCAATCGAGCTTACAGGCGAAAGCATGCGCAAACTCAAGGCGAAAAAGGCCTGAAACAACAACTGAGGTAAAATAAAATTGACCCCCGCCGCCAGAACTTTTAAGGGGTCAATCTTATTATGTGTAATAGACAAGACTTCATCTGACAAATAAATTATTTCACCGAGAAAAAAATGTCAGATTGTGTTGACAAATTTAGTGATTTGGGGTCATTTGCGCAAGAGGTGGAGATATTTTGGGTCTCCCCCTCTTGCGAGTGTAACCCCTGTTGCTGAATGTCGTACCGTCTTGCCACGGCGATACCCTCGATGAAAGTCTGCATGGGCGTTTTTCCGAAGCAGTATTTCCCTGAGTGTGTTCTCTCGGCGTTATAGTGGTTCATCCACGCGTCAAGGTCCGCCTGAAGCTGGTCGATGGATGTGTAAATCTTCTTACGGAAGGCGATGGCATAGAACTCGTTCTGCACTGTCCTGTTGAACCTCTCGCAGATACCGTTTGTCTGCGGGCTCTTTGCCTTGATTTTCGAGTGGTCGATGTCCTCGATGGCGAGGTACAACTCGAACTCGTGGGTCTCGCGGTTGCCGCAATACTCGGTTCCCCGGTCCGTGAGCATCCGCATCACCCTGAGGTCGTGCTGCTCGAAGAAGGGTACGACGCGGTCGTTGAGCATGTCTGCGGCCACAAGAGCGTTCTTTCGGTCGTACAGCTTGGCGAATCCGATTTTGGAATAGGTGTCTATGACGGTCTGCTGGTAGATGTGTCCCACGCCCTTGATATGTCCCACATAATATGTGTCCTGTGCCACAAGGAAGCCGGGGTGGAACGTCTCGATCTCGCCGTGTGCCTGTTTCTCGGCCTTTGCCTTCTCCAGAGCCGCCACCTGCGTTTCGTCAAGGATTATCCCTTCCTGCTCGACTTTGGCCGACAGTGCTTTCAGGCGTTTCTGAAAAGTCTCCAGATCGTGGCGCAGCCATATGGAGCGCACCCCTCCCTGCGAGACCATTATGCCCCTCTTGCGCAGTTCGTTGGAGACACGCACCTGTCCGAGAGCCGGGTTCTCGAAGGCCATCTGCACGACGGCGTTCTCTATGTGCTCCTCAACGCGGTTCTTTATCACCGGCTTGCGGCGCGATATCTCCTGCAACGCGAGTTCTCCGCCCTGCTCGTATAGTTCCTTGAAGCGGTAGAAGCTGTCGCGGCTGTAGCCCATTATCTTGCAGGCACGCGACACGTTGCCCAGTTGCTGGGACAGTTCCAACAGTCCCAGTTTGTTCTTGATGACTTTTTCTGATGTGGTCATGGCTTAATCTTTTCTTTTTACAAAGGTAATGTTTTTATCCGTGATTGTCAGATTAAGTCTTGACTACTTCATATTATGCCCGAGGGGTCAAATCCCGCATGCCCGAAGGGGTCAAACTCACGCGCCTTTTCCACCATTTCTTCTACATTTTGATTATTGGTGTTTTCTTGTTGTTTCCCCTTCGGGGTAATCTCGTATTTCTTGAGGAATTCCTCCACCGCGTCGGTTTTCTTCCCTGCTGCGATATCCTCTATCGCCTGCCTTACATCGTGGTCGTCAAGGTGCTTGTCCTTTACCGACAGGATGCCGAAGCGTGTGGGGTCTTTGAGCTGGCTCCAGAAATTCTTGAGGAAATTCTCGAACATGTCCGCATAGCGGTCGATTTTCAGGAACGAGTCTCGGTGTTTCGTGTCTGCCGGGACAGTTTCATGTCGCCCGTCCTTGTCAAGTTTTGACACCGCCTGCAATATCAGCTCCATCTTGTCAAGGATGAACACGATGTCGCTCATCTGCTCGTTCTCGGTGATTTTGGGTGTCGGCGGCTCCGGTTGCGCCCTTGCTGATTTTTTTGCCATACCTTGAAGTATTTAGAGTGAATAAATAAATGTTTCCACTGCAAATATAGGCTCTAAAATCATACAAAATACTGATTTGCAAACGCTTGACAATACGTTGCACCGTATGTCATCACGTTGCACCGCAGGGTGTCACGCAAAGGTCGGAATGAACCGATTACGGAACGAAAAAGACAGGTACGGAGGGAAACGGAAAGGAGAACTGGCGGGACGGAGAAAACGACCGTAATATGCAGAATTGAGAGGCGGAGCTGCTTTTGTCCCCGCTTATATCCGTCAGTAAAAAACAGGCGGCAGGATTATGTGTGTTCCTGTAATATTATATCGGCTGTGGCACCGTCAATATTCCATAATGCCGGCGCCACAGTTTCTCAGTTGACCGTTTTATGCGTCATCGGTCGGCATCGCTTGCTAAGTCCCGACCGACACTACAACTCGGAGGGGCGAAACCGGAACGTTTTTTCCAAGAAAAATTCCCTGCGGTAATTTTTTGCAGGAAAACCAGAAGGGCCTGAACGTGAGGATTTCGGTCTCCGAGTTACCTTGATAAAGGGACTTAGCCGGCGCTGCCGACTGAAGCTGTTATTATCATTTAGCTTATTGTTCACTGCTTAGTATCATTCATTTTTAACAAACTGAGTAAAATTTTGAACACGGACATACATAACATATTGAAGAAGAACCATATATATAGATGCAGTGGCAAAACATTGAAAAATAGGACAAAAGCATCAGTCATAAGATATTTATGACCACAATCATTTGATAAACAACGTTATTAGAATTACTTTTGTAGCGTGACATTCTAAGATATATAATTCTCGTAAAAATATAAACGGCATAATCCAAATCAAACTTTAATGGGATTTTCGCGCTAATTACGCAAAATCGCCGGAATAAATTTGTTTAAGCGAGATTAAAATGCTATCTTTGCAGAAAATCCGCAATATCATGATACTAAATCTGGAATTTAAGAACTTTCGGTCATTTAAAGGGTGTTGTTCTTTTACGACAGAGCCGACATCTTCAAGAGCAAAACCTGACAACATCTGTAAAGTCGCTACCGGTGCTGAAGGAGAGAAACGGGTCTTGAAGATTTCTTTGATTTTCGGTGCAAATGCCTCGGGAAAAACCAATATCATTAAATTCATGTATGGTTTTCGCCGTTGGGTGCTGAATATAGACAACCGTGTTGGTGAGGATATCCCATTGTATATGCCGTTCAAATTCGACAGTGACACGGCAGACGCTCCAATTGAATTCTCCATAGAGTTCATAACAGCGAATGTCCGGTATAAGTACACCATAAAATTTGAAAGGTCCAAGATTCTTGCAGAAACATTACAATCCTATCCTGTCGGACGACCGGTGCTTTTATATGAGCGTATGTTACTTGATGATGATAAGGAATCTGACTCAATCAGATTCGGTTCAAGTCTTACCTCAAACAAGAGCTTTAACGTCTTTAAGAACCAGTTGCTCTTGTCAAAGTTTTTAAAAGACACTCCGTGTGAGCCGGTAACCAATGCCGCAAAATATCTGTCAGGAATAGTCGTATCCAATGGTTTCCACGAAGATACAATGCTTGGGGAAGATAAGGAGATGCTTCGCTGGCTATATTCTCATCCTGACAACAGGCGTATGTTGTCAGAGTTTCTTTCTTTCGCAGATACGGGCGTTACTGACTTGCGGCTTGAAAAACGAAGTGACGGAGTTGAAGCGAGCGGCCTGCATGGACTTTATAAAGATGGTAAGGATATAGGGGAATCAGACCTGCCGCTGAAAGAGGAATCTTTCGGTACAAGGGCATTGTTCATTATTGGATGTAATATATTGCAATCCCTGCAAAATGGCAGTCCTTTCTTTGTTGACGAAATGGATTCTGGTCTGCACTCTCACATAACCCAGCTTATTGTAGATATATTCCGAAATAAACGGATAAACCGAAACAACGCACAATTGGTATTCACCACGCATGATGTAAACCTTCTTGACCAGAATACAATTCGAAAGGACCAGATATGGTTTACCGAAAAGAATAAGTATGGTGTATCCGAAATATTCTCCCTCTCTGACTTTTCCGATGTCCGGGAGGACACACTTTTCGGCAAATGGTATCTGAACAACAAATTCGGTGGCGTGCCTTCATTGCATCCGCTTGAAAAACTTTTTGTGGATAATGGCAAGGAAGAATGAAGATACACGCCATAGTAAATCTGTCATCAGGATAGTTTGCGAGGGAGACAAGACCGAGCCGTTGTTTTTCAGCGACTTGTGTAACACATACTTCCATGATAACGAATATGTTGATATCCGTACCATACCGCAACCATATGTTCCTGAAGAAGCGGATGATGTGAATCATACAAAAAGAGGATGGCACAAAGGGAAGAAACGGAAGGTTAAAGCTTCACAAAAGAAGGAGCCGGAACCAATTATCATAAGCGGTCAACCGCCGTTAAAATGGGTTCAGTATGCCCGTCACATATTATCAGAAGGGGTCGATGAGGCATGGGCTGTATATGACAAGGACGAACATCCAAAACACAAAGAGGCATTTGAAGAGGCTGCCAAAGTGGTTGACGGTAAAATTGTGAATATCGCATTCAGTAGTCGTAGTTTTGAATATTATCTGCTTCTGCATTTTGAATATCTGTACCGATCGTTCTTGCAAACAGAATGTGGTGAACGCGTTGATGGCAATAAGCATATATTTGAATGCGGCACCGGCAAAATACCTGAGAAAGATTGCAATGGGGCAATCTGCATAAATGGTTATGCCCGAACACGGGGATATTGGATGGAAACGAAATCCGGGGAATCAACATTCCCACTTGTTAAAGACAAATTAATCAAGGGTATGGTAAATGCGTGTCGGCTCAGATCTGAAAGCGATGCTAAAACCGCCGCACCCGTATATGAAAGGAATCCATATACAGATGTTGACCGACTTGTGGGAAGACTAATCGGCAAATATACTGTACCATTTGGTACTAAACAAAGAATTTGCGAGTCCGGAACAGACTGGACGATAGAACTTTCATCCCAAGGCGTTGAGATTGACAACCATAGTGACAGGGCGATACTTTTAAGTAGGGGACAGTTTACAGTATATGATTGGGAAAAAGAAGATGTCCTTATATTGAATGAAACACCCATTCTGATACAGCCTCATGATAAATGCATATTGGACTGTTGTCTCGATAAAACAAAGGTTATCTCAATAAAGCTATCAACAGAAAAGGAGATATTGTTGCTTCCCAAATATGAGAGTTGACCCTTTAAAGCTCAAATTTTGCAGATATTCCGCAAGATTTGAGCTTTGGTCGCCATTTTGGAGCGTTTTGGAACAATTTATTGCAGCCTATTCGTCCAACATACATTATTATACTGACTATCCCTGGAAAGTGTTGACAGATTTGAGGGCGATTAACTAATGCGGTTTACACCGTCGGTGACGGTTCTCTGTTTCTCTTTACACGATACTAAAAAATGGTGATATAAATGGCATAATAAGGGGTGGCGTGATAAATGACGGGATAAAATTTGACCCGACTACAATATAATATCATAGAAGTTCTAATGCAACTTTAATTCTTTAACAAAATCAGCTTTACAACATAAAAATAAATTTGACATTTCAGTTCCCGAATGCTAATTTTATGATACCGTCAAATACTTATAAAGAGGCGACAGTCACAAGGTGGCAGACCTCATGCAGAGATTATTAACACGTTTCATTCATACTTAAATTTAATTTCTCATGAGTGCTATAGATGTAGCGTGTGAAATCGGGAAATCAATTATAACCGACCACGCAGTAACAAGTGCAACACAAACTCTAATGACTTCCACCATTTCCGGTGGTGCACAAATCGTTGGTGCAGCAGCTACGGGCGGCAACGTTTCCGCAGCCGTGAGTGCGGCGGGTGCATCTATCAGTTCTGCTTCGGCAGGAGTCGGAAATGCCGTAATGGGAACACAGGTGGTTTTCAATGGTCTCCACCCTTTTGGCATCTCCAGCCGCTCCTTTTGTAATTGGAGCGGGTATTATAGCTGGATTATGGTGGCTGTGTAGCGATTGACATCAACAAAACTCTAAAAACGGGGGACGGCACTCGGTTGTGTCGCCCCTGATGTTTTTTACACAGCAATATTGTAGAGCTGTATCGTTCACTTGATATTACACAATAGTTTGCATCGATATTGAATTGTCGTTGTATCTTATTGATATTCAATTGAATATGCAAATTTTACCGAACTATTGAGTGTGTAATATAATATAAAAACAGCGGAACGTGCTTCAATGTAGATTCCGCTGTTTTCTTGTATTTTATTGTGCAATTTCATTTGGCATTTTTGTTAGCCGGGGTATCATCAAGTCATCACAGGCATCCTTCAACGCCACCCAATAGCCTCCATACTCCGTATGGCCCTCGTGCATACTTTCAGCAATTCGCTCAAGGTCATCATCACTGACGGCATCGGCATCATATCCTGCGGACACTATATCTTCACGCGAGACTGTTGAGACAATAGCATAGCCGTCATTGTGTGACAGTGCCAGTTTTTATTTTATCAAGGAGCTTTTCAGACAGCCCATTATCCGGATGCGAGCGTATATACTCCGCACATTCTTTCAGTAACTTTATCATAAGCATTTATTTATTATTTGAAAGACATTCTTCTTCTGCCCATTTGCCGAATCTGTAGCATCCGACCAGTATGAAATCCTCACAGCCATATTCTGCCAGAGATTTGAAATCGGAAAGGCAGTCGCAGTAATAGAATATGCTCTCTTCCATTGCTGCGGATTTGTCATCCACTTTCAATGATATTTTTATATCATGCTCATTACCGTCATCCTTGTACACTATCCGGCAGTTGGCATAATCCGGCTCCGTGTCCGAATAAGACTTTGAATTCCTGATACAATCTGTCGATATCCATTTTGACTTCATCGGGATCGGTCAGCTCCGGACAAGTACCGCAATCCTCGCACTGTCCGTATAGGAAAGACTCATCCGTATAACGTCTGAATACATTCCCGTTGGGATTTACTATCGCTTCACAAGCGACATTGGTGCTTCCGCACCTTGTACATATAATACTCATATATCTTCTATTTAGTTGATTATAAATCCTTATCGGGCACAGCAGCCTGTGTCCTATTCTTGCCGCCATGACAGCCACACGCCGGACAGTGCAAGGCTTTCGGGAAAAATACCGCAAGCCCCACGGGGCGCGGCAGATTTTTCCACGAAATCCGCAGGGCCCGGCCTTGCATCCGTCCGAAAGGCGTGTGGCTACCTTCGCGGAGAGAATAGACACCGGCTTTATTTCTCCCCGGCCTCTCCGTTATCCTCCGGCGGGAGCAGATGCTGTAATTCCGGGTCGTTCTTGATGCGCTCCATCTCGTCGGCGATTATCTGCTCTACATCATTCTTTATCTGAGAATAGTTTCTTTCAATCTGTTCCTGCATGATGTCGTTGCCATCCTCGTCCAGGAAATCATTGATTACAGGTATTTTCTTGTAGGCTTTCGTCTCTGCCGCCACTCTCGCGCTGTCAACGATGATGCGCGAGTGAAAAATCTTCTGGTCTATTTTCCTCTCCGAAGTTTGTCGGCAACGCTGCCGACGAACGTGCCTGCGACAGATTTGCTATCTTGGATGCCGGTATAAGGAAATCAAGTTGGGTGTTTATTGAGGTGGAAGTATCCTGCCGGTTGATGGATACCGACTGGCGCTGCTGGAGTATCTTGCCGAAACGTTCCGACAGGTTCTTTGCCGTCTCACCGACGACCTGCCCGCTGAAAATGTTGCCGACAGTGTTTTGGATTACCTTCGCCTCCTTGTCGCCGTAGTCGCGCGCAAAGCTGGGAGAAGTCCTGAAATCCGAGCATACAGCCACTTTGTTGGAACGTGCCGTGGCTATAAGGTTGTCGATGCCGCGAAAATATATGGTCGGGAGTTCGTCAATGATAATGGAACTTTTGAGTTGTCCTTTCTTGTTTATAAGTTTGACTATGCGGCTGTTGTAAAGTCCGAGAGCTGCCGAATATATATTTTGCCTATCCGGATTATTGCCTACACAAAGGATTTTGGGAGCCTGCGGATTGTTCAGGTCGAGCGTGAAATCATCGCCGGTCATTACCCAGTACAGTTGAGGTGAAATCATTCTGGACAGTGGGATTTTCGCGGAAGCTATCTGGCCCTGGAGTTGGTCCTGGGCGCCCCCTTTCCAAGCGTCCATAAATGGAGACAGGTAGTTTTCAAGCGATGGATATGAAGTGAGAATGGTGAAAATGTCGGCATACGGCTTGTTGAGGAATTCTATGGCATGGGGGAAGGTGCAGTAACGCCCTTCCTTATATATACGGAGGTACCATATTATCGCGGCGAGCAGGATAATCGGTGATTCCACGAAGAAATCCCCCTGTTTCTGTATCCATGTCTTGTTCAGATTCAGGAGGATGGTGTATGCCGACTCATATGCGTCGCTGATGTCCGCCATGAACTGCGGGTTGATGGGATTGCACCTGTGCGAGCGGCGAGGTCGTCGAAATTTATCACATAGAACTCCGGCTTCACCTTGTATTTGTCAAGGTTCTTGAGCAGTTCGTTGTAGGCGATGATGGATAGGTCATCGAACTTGTAGTCATACAGGTATAACGCGAACCCTTTGGAAATCTGCTGTTTGATATAGTTGTTCACCACAGCGTAGCTCTTGCCGGAAACCGGGCGTACCGAGGACTATCGAGGCGCGGAAAGGA